>FTKM01001956.1_pt3 | contig 131814 bp, 112 predicted proteins | sample 1658051 | NCBI WGS metagenome assembly FTKM01 (sample SAMEA3914794, study PRJEB12502) | metagenome | biome: forest; material: soil | place: Canada | collected 2011-07-05 | depth 0.1 m | reverse complement strand
GCCGGCCAGCGCCGCCGCGCACGACCCGGCCAGCCTGGAGCTTGGCCTGGTGGAGGTCTGTGAACCCAGGCCGCCGCGGGGGAGCAAGCCGCTCCTCTGGCGGCTGGCGACCAGCCTGCCGGTGGATGGCCCCGAGGCCGCCGAGGAGGTGGTGCGCCTCTATCGTCTGCGCTGGCGTATCGAGGAGGTGTTCCGCGCCTTGAAGAGCGATGGCCTGCGCCTGGAAGACACCCAGGTGCGCGACCCCGTTCGGGTCTTCCGTCTCTCGGCCCTGGCCCTGGGCGCGGCGGCGCGGATCATCCAGTTGGTCGACGCCCGCGACGGCGGCGGGCGGCCCATGAGCGATGTGCTTGACGCTGCCTTCAAGCCGGCGGTCGCGGCCCTCAGCCGATCACGCGAAGGCGCCACCCCAAAACAGAAAAACCACCACCCCGAGGGCTCGCTTGCCTGGCTGGCCTGGGTCGTCGCCCGCTACGGCGGATGGAACTGCTACGGCAAGCCCCCCGGTCCAAAGACAATGCTCAAAGGATGGGAACGCTTCTCAGCAACCCTCGCCGGCTTCGTCATCGCAAGCGCCGAAGCAGATGTGTGAATCCGCTAGCCCGATGGGGGAGGGGGACCGCGAAGCGGTGGAGGGGGCCTGGCCGCCACGGTGACGTCGCCGATGACTCGCCCCCTCAGTCGGCTGCGCCGACGGGCTCCCCCAGCGGGGGAGCAATTGGCTCTATCCCTTGATCAGTTCCGCCAGCGCCGCCGCGGGCCCCGCCGCAGACCGACCCAGTAGCAGCTGAGATCCGCCGCCCGCTGCCGCCACGCCGCGCACGCCGAGACCTGCGAGGGCCGTCTCGTCCATGCCAGCCGTGTGCGCGACCAGGATGCGGTTCGACGCCGCTTCCACGCTGCGCAGGTTGGCCTTTCCGCCCAGGGCGGCCAGCAGGGCGTGGGCGAGGCTGTGATCTTCGCTGGAGACGATGACCGGGGCCACAACCACCCCTGCGACCGGCGCGGCCTGGACCGGCGCGCCTATGGCGACACGCATCTCGCGGGCGACCTCGTCGGCGATGGGGCCGACCACCACCTGCAGGTCCTTGTCCGATGGGCGGATGATGCCGCGCGCGCCGAGGGCCTTCAGCGTCGGAGCATCGACCAGGGACTGGTCGGCGACCACAAGCCGCAGCCGCGTCGTGCAGGCGTCGATGGAGATCAGGTTGGCCGCGCCGCCCAGGGCGGCGATATAGCCGCGCGCGCGGCCGAGTTCGCCCTCGATCACCGGGGCGGCGACCCCATCCTCGTCCTCACGGCCTGGGGTCTTCAGGTTCCAGCGCAGGATGACGAAGCGGAAGACGCCGTAATAGAGGCCGGCATAGGCCAGCCCGACCGGGATCAGCAGCAGGGGCCGCGTGGCCTTGCCGAAGTTGATCAGGTAGTCGAACAGGCCGGCCGAGAAGCTGAAGCCCAGCCGCACATGCAGGGCGTCCATGATCACCATGCCCAGGCCGGTCATGACCGCGTGCAGGGCGAACAGCGCCGGCGCAAGGAACATGAAGCTGAACTCGATCGGCTCGGTGACGCCGGTGAGCATGGCGGTGAGGGCCAGGGACAGCAGCATGCCGCCGACCTCGGCGCGGCGCTCGGGCTTGGCGGTGTGGTACATGGCCAGGCAGGCCGCCGGCAGGCCGAACATCATCACCGGGAAGAAACCGGCCATGAAGGCCCCGGCCGTGGGATCGCCAGCGAAGAAGCGGTTCAGGTCGCCGGTGGCGCCGTGATAGTCGCCGATGATGAACCAGGCCACGTTGTTCAATATGTGGTGCAGGCCGGTGACGATCAGCAGCCGGTTCATAACCCCGAAGATGAACAGGCCGAAGGGGCCGGCGGCGACGATGCCGTGGCTGAGGGCGTCGATGCCGCGGCTGAGGCTGGCCCAGCCGAAGCCGAACGCGGCGGCGAACACAAGGCCGATCAGGCCCGACAGGATGGGCACGAACCGGCGGCCGCCGAAGAAGGCGAGATATTCCGGCAGCTTGATCGAGCCGAACCGGTTGTAGCTCCACCCCGCCACCACGCCGGAAAGAATGCCGAGCGGCACGCTGAGCTTGTTGATCGCGCCGGCCTTGAAGGCGGCGTCGGCCAGGTCGCGGGCCTTGCCGGCGAAGCCCGACAGGACGTCGGGCGGCGTGACCATCAGGGCTTCGGCTCCGTTGGAGGCGACCAGGAAGCAGACCGCGCCGGCCAGGCTTGCCGCGCCGTTGCCGTCCTTGGCGAAGCCGACGGCGACGCCGATGGCGAACAGCAGGCCCAGGTTATGGAAGATGGCGTCGCCGGCCGAAGCGATGAAGGCGATGTTGAGCATGTCCGGCTGACCCAGCCGGAGCAGCAGCCCCGCCACCGGCAGAACGGCGATGGGCAGCATGAGCGCCCGGCCGAGGGGTTGCAGGGCGCCTAAGGAGAAGCGTTGGGCCATCAGGCGGCTCCTCGGCCGAGGGAGGGGGTTCGGTCCACGCCAAGGGCGCGGACCTCGGCGGCGGAACTGCAGGCTAGCGCGGCGGCAGCGGCGGCCTTGCAGTTATCCATCGTCAGGGTTCGGATCAAAGCCTTCAGTTCTGGGACGATTGCGGTGGAGGCCGAGAGGCTCCCGACGCCAAGGCCAACCAGGATGGGCGCGGCGGCAAGATCCGACGCCAGGCCGCCGCAGACGCCGACGGATCGGTTCTTGGACTTGGCGCCCTCGGCGGACTGGGCGATCAGTCGCAGCACGGCCGGATGCAATCCGTCGAACTGGGTCGCCAGCATCGAGTTCCCGCGATCCATGGCCAGGGCGTATTGCGTCAGGTCGTTGGCGCCGATGGAGATGAACTCGGCCTCGGTGCAGAGAATGTCGCTGGTGACGGCGGCGGCGGGGGTCTCGACCATGACGCCGACGGGGATGGCCTTGGCGACGCCCAGCTCGGCGCGGACCTCGGCGATCATCGTCTTGACCGCTGTGAGCTCGGCCAGGCTGGCCACCATGGGGATCATGATGCGCAGGTTGGCCGAGGCGCCGACGCGGAGCAGGGCGCGCAACTGGGTGCTGAGCAACTCCGGCTTCCACAGACTGGTGCGCACGCCGCGCAGACCGAGCGCCGGGTTCTCTTCCGGCGGAATGGGGATGTAGGCCACCGGCTTGTCGCCGCCGACGTCCAGGGTGCGAATGGTGAGCGGCCTTGAGCCAAGAGCGTCGGCGATGGCCTGATACACTGCGGCCTGCTCATCCTCGCTAGGCGCCGCCTCGCGCTCCATGAACAGGAATTCGGTGCGCAGCAGGCCGCAGCCCTCCGCGCCGGCGGTGACGGCGGCCTCGGCGTCCTTTTGCGAGGCGAGGTTGGCGAACACCTCGATCCGGGTTCCGTCGGCCATGCGGCAGTCCTCGTGCGCGGTGGCCCGGGCCGAGGCTCTACGGGCGGCGCGGGCCTCCATGGCCGAGCGGGCGGCCTGCAGCACCGAGGCCTCGGGCGAGACATCGACCAGGCCGGCGTCGGCGTCGAGGATCAGCGCGGCGCCGTCTGGCACAGCCGAGACGCTGGGGCCTGCCGCGACGATGGCCGGCAGGTTCATGGCGGCGGCGAGGATGGCGACGTGCGAGGTGGGCCCGCCCTTGGCCGTGCAGACGCCGGCCAGCTTGCCGGCGTCGAGGCCCATCAGCTGCGAGGGCAGCAGGTCGTCGGCCAGCAGGATGGCGCCGTCGGGGATGTCGGGGGCGGCGTCGATGGCGCCGGTCAGGTCGAGCAGCACCTGCCGCTCCAGATCGACCAGGTCATCGACTCGCTCGGCCAGGCGCGGATCACTGAGGCCGCGCAGCATGGTCACATAGCCGTTCACCGCGCCGCGCCAGGCCGCGCCGGCGCTCTGGCCCGCGCCGATCAGCTTGTGCGCGGCGGCGGTGAGTTCCGGATCGTCCAGGAAGGCGAGGTGGGCGCCGAGGATGGCGCGGTGCTGTTTGCCGCCGCTGCTGGCCTGGCTCTCGATGCGGGCCTTCACCCGCGCAATGGCCTCGGACAGGGCGCCCGTCTCTAAGGTGACGCCGCGTCCGACCGGATCGACCTCGATCTTGGCGGCGCGCAGGTGGAAGGCCGGGCCGATGGCGAGGCCGGGGGCGGCGGTGACGCCCTTCAGCCGAATGGGAATCGTGGCCGGCGCCGGCGGCGCGGCTTCGGGTGCGGCGGCTTCAGGCTTGGGCTCGGCTGGCGCGAGTTCGTCTATGCCGCCGAGGATAAGCGCGGCCACGGCCTCGACCGCGGCGGCTGCGTCCGCACCGACCGCGCTCAGGGTCGCTAGATCGCCCCGCCCGACGCCCAAAGTCATCAGCGCGACGGGGCTCTTGGCGTTGGCGGACTTGCCGTGCGCCAGGAGGCTGACGTCCGACGAGAAGATCTTGGCCACCGCGGCTATGGCCGCGGCCGGCCGCGCATGGACGCCGTGGAGCAGGGGCACGACGATATCGCGGGTGACGGCGGCGCCGTTCGCGGCCGGAGCGGGACCGTCCGCCGCCGACACGCCCTTCAGCGTCATCAGCGGCTCGCCCGCCTTGACCAGCCGGTCCGTGACCACATCCACGATGGTGAAGTCGTCGCCATTGGTGATGACGATGGGGCTGATCAGGCTCTTGGCCCGGCGAGCGATGTAGTCGAGGTCGAAGCTGATCATGAGGTCGCCGGCCGCGACGGTGTCGCCGTCCTTGACGTGGGCGGTGAAGCCTTCGCCACCGAGGCCGACGGTCTCCAGGCCCAGGTGGATCAGGATCTCCGCGCCATTGGATGCGCGCAGGGTCACGGCGTGCCGGGTGCGCTGGACGCCGATCACCACCCCGGCGCAGGGGGCGACCAGCCTGTCGCCGGTCGGGTCGATGGCCACGCCGTCGCCGAGCATGCGGTCGGCGAAGACAGGGTCGGGCGCTTCGTCCAGCGAGGCGGCCCAACCGTCCAAGGGGCTTAGGAGAACAAGGTCCGACACGCGTCAGGCTCCGGGTTTGCCGGCGTCCGCTGGCGTGAGCTGCACCCAATTCACCACCGACATCGGATCGACCGACTTGGCCGTGAAGCTGAAGCAGAGGTCGTGCGGACCGCTAAGGGGTGCGACGGGCGCGCTGAGCGTGGTCACGCCCGTGTTCTTCACCGCCGCCGCCAGCGGCAGGGTGGCGATCACCGGGCCGGTGCAACCGTCGCGGACCTCTAGCTCGCCGCCCGGCGTGTGCGGTGGACGCAGGGCGATCTTGGCCCGGTCGGCGCCGATCTGGAAGTTGAATGGAATCTGGCCGACGCTGACGCTCAGGCTGGCTATCCCGGTCATATCGGCCTTCGGGTAGACCCAGCAAGGGTTCATGATGTCGACCAGGAAGGCCGCGCGGGGACCCTTGATCGGCCCGTCATCCTCCAGGTTCAGGTCCAGGGCGTTGGTGCAGAGATTGAGCTGCTGGCTGGTCTTGTGGCGGATCGAGAGGGCGTCGATGACCTGTTCGGCTACCGGCGAGATGGCTGCCCCGTCTTTGAACGCCGCCGCCTTCACGCGAGCGGGCAGCTGCAGGGTGAGCGGGGCAGTGTAGAGGCTCGAAGCGGCCGTCGGCGTCGATCCACTGGTGGTGTAGCGGATCTCGCCCAGGCCGAACTGGGTCGTGAGCGCGACTTGAGTCTGGCCTGCGTCACCGGGCGACGCTGCGATGCGCACCGCGACGGCTGCGTCGTCGGCCTTCACGCCCAGGGCCTTGTAGCGGTCAAGCATGGCCGGCAGCCGGTCCGTGAACCCGCCCCAACCGCGCGCGCTCTGTGGCGACCAGGCGGTTTCGGCAATGGCGGCGACGCGGGGGAAGAGCATGGTCTCGACCCGGTCCTCGGTGCGGATGTGCTCGGTCCAGACATTGGCCTGCACGCCGACGATGTGGCGGCGCTGGTCTTCGGTGAGCACCGACGGCGCGGGATCGAAGGTATAGACCATCTTCAGGTCGATCACGGTCCCGCGCCCCGGGGGCTCCTCGGCGCGGGCGCTCTGGCGGTTGTCGAAATAGAGCCAGGGCGCTGGCGCAAGCACGGTGTCGTGGCCGGCCTTGGCGGTGGCGATGGCCCCGTCGATGCCGCGCCAGGACATGACGGTGGCGCCGGGCGGCAGCGGGGCGTGGTCGAGAATCTCATCCCAACCGATCAGCTTGCGGCCGTGGGCGGTGAGGAAGTCGGCGATGCGGTGGGTGAACCAGCTCTGCATCTCGTCCTCGCTGGTGATCCCCAGCGATTTCATTTTCGCCTGGACCGTGGGCGACGCCTTCCATTGGTCCTTCACCGCCTCGTCGCCGCCCACATGGATGTAGGCGCTGGGGAAGATGGCCAGGACTTCGGCCAGCACGTCGTCCAGCACCGCGAAGGTGTGATCGTCGGTGTTGTAAAGCCAGGGGAAGACGCCGTAGTCGCTCTGGATCGAGGCGGGCGCGGACCCGGTCGAGCCCAGCTCCGGATAGGCCAGGATCGCCGAGAGGGCGTGGCCGGGCATCTCGATCTCTGGCACGACGGTGATGTTGCGGGCGGCCGCATAGGCGACGATCTCGCGCGCCTGGGCTTGCGTATAGACGCCGCCATAGAGGCGCGGCTGGCCGGTCTTGGGGTCGATGTCGGCCTCGGCGGCCGCGCCGGCGGGGACGCGCCAGCCGCCGACCTCGGTCAGCTTCGGATACTTCTTGATCTCCAGCCGCCAGGCCTGGTCGTCGGTGAGGTGCCAGTGCAGCACGTTCAGCTTGTGCAACGCCATGACGTCGATCAGCTTCTTGATGAAGGCCGGCGACTGGTAGTGGCGCGCGGAATCCAGCATCAGGCCGCGCCAGGCGAATCGCGGGGCGTCGTGGATGTGCATGGGCTGCAGCGTGATCGCGCCCTTGGCGGCGTCCGGCGTCATCAGCTGCCAGAGGCTGGCCGCGCCGTAGATCTGGCCGGCGTCGGTCGCGGCGGCGATGACCACCTGCCGCTGGCCGATGGTCAGGTCGTAGCCCTCACCGGTTTTCTCACGGATCGTGGCCGCACGAAACAGAATGGCGGCGTGGCCAGGGCTGGCGTGGGCCGCCAGACGCAGCTTCAGGCCGCGCGTGCGGGCGACAAGGTTGGCGAAGTCGGCGGCGCGCTTGTGACCGGCTGGGCCAGGCTGCGCGACGATCACGGTCCCGGAGTCGATCCTGACCGGCGGGCCGGCCTCGGCCTCCACCGACAGCGGCGCGGGGATGATGTTCGGCGCGATCGAGTTTGGGGGCGCGGCCGAGGCGGCGCCCGTCAGGCCGATCGCCGAGAGGGCGGCTGTGAATAGCAGAAGGGCGCGGCCAGCTCGCGGGCTACGCACGACCGCCGCTCTCGCGCCCCGCGGCGAGGGAAATGGTTTCGACTTCTTCGGAAGAATCCAGTCCATTGATCCAGGTCTCCGAGACGTTCAGCTCTGCGTCGAGCAGCACGAGATCGGCGCGGTAACCGGGTGCAATGCGGCCCAGTTCGCGGCCGAGGCCGAGGAATTCCGCCGGGCTGCGGCTGGCCATCCGGGCCGCCTCGGCCAGGGTCAGGCCCAGCATGCCCACGGCATTGCGCACCGCGCTGGCCATGTCGAGGTCGGAGCCGGCCAGGGTGCCGTGTTCATCGACGCAGACCCCGCCTTGCACCGTGATCAGCCGCCCGCCGAGGCGGAAGGCCTTTTCGGTCATGCCGACCGTGGGCATGGCGTCGGTCACCAGCATGAAGCGGTCGTGCCGCTTGGCCGCCAGGGCGATGCGCAGCACCACCGGGTCCACATGCTTGCCATCGACGATCAGGCCGCACCAGCTGGAGGCGTCTTCGAGCGCAGCACCCACGGCGCCAGGCTCGCGGGTGGTCATCGGCGACATGGCGTTGAACAGATGGGTGAAGCCGGACAGACCGTGGTCCAACGCCGCGCGCACAGTGGAATAGTGGGCGTTGGTGTGGCCCGCCGCGAGGATCACCCCCGCCTTCGCGAGCCGGCCGATCACCTCCGGCGTGGTCTTTTCCGGCGCCAAAGTCACCAGGGTGCGGCCAACGCCAAGCGAGGTGAGCAGGGCGATGGCCGGCTCGTCGATGACCCGGAACTTTGAGGCGTCGTGAATGCCCTTGCGGGCGGAATTGAGGAATGGGCCCTCGATATGAAGGCCGAGCACGCCTGGAACGCCCTCGGCCAGGGCCTGGCGGGTCGCCGCGATCGCCGCGCCGACGGTGTCGAGATCGACGCTGATCAGGGTCGGCAGGAAGCCGGTTGTGCCGAACCGGCGGTGAGCCTCGCCGATGCGGGCGATCTTATCCACCGATGGGTGGTCGGTGAACAGCGCCCCGCCGCCGCCGTTGACCTGGACGTCGATGAAGCCGGGAACCAGCGAACCACCGCCCGTGTCGCGGCGGACATAGCCGAGCGGAATCGAATCGTCATCGACCACGGCGTCGATATGGCCGCCGTCGAGCAGCACGGCCTTGCCGGCAGCGAAGCCGTCGTCCAGCAGCACACGGGCGTTGACCAGGGCTGTTTTCATCAGACGGTTTCGGTGATCTTGTTGAGGTGGGGCGGACGGTCGGGATCGAACCCGCGCGCGAGCGCCAGGGCGTTGACCATCTTATAGAAGCTCTGTGCGTAGAGTATGGGCTCGATCACTGGATGCGCCGCCAAGCTTGGCAGTTTGCGGATTCCGGAACGATCCGTCGAGCCCCCGGCCAGCATCACGTCGGCGCCGCGGGCGACGAACTCCGCCAGCAGCTCATCGACGCCGGCCCGGCTCTGGTCGTTCTGCGAGAAGGCCAGCACCGGAAAGTCCTTTCCGACCAGGGCCATGGGGCCATGGCGGACCTCGGCGGCGCTGAAGGCCTCGGCGTGCAGGCCGCAGGTCTCCTTGAACTTCAGGGCCGCTTCCTGGGCGATGCCAAAGCCGACGCCGCGGCCGATCACATAGAGGTTGCGGGCGTCCGTCAGGGCCTCGACCGCGGCGGACCAATCCAGCGCCCAGGCCTGTTCGAGCAGATTGGGCAGGTCGGCGAGGGCGGCCAGCAGGACGTCGTCTTCGGTCCAGCAGGCGGTCAGCTGCACGATGGCGCTGAGGGCGGTGATGTAGGACTTGGTCGCCGCGACGCTCAGCTCCGGCCCGGCGCAAAGCGGCGCGACCTCGTCGGCGAGGCCGGCGAGGGGCGAGGTCTCGTCGTTGACCAGGGCGATCACAAAGGCGCCGGCCGCCTTGGCGCCCTCGACGGCGGTGAGCAGGTCGGGACTCTTGCCCGACTGGGAGATGGCCAGGCAGACCACCCCGTCCATCTCTGGCGTCGCATTGTAGAGCGAGCTCACCGACGGCGCGGCGGACGAGGTCATGACGCCGAGCCGGGTCTCGATCAGATATTGGGCGAAGGTGGCGGCGTGATCGGAGCTGCCCCGTCCGATGGTGACCACGGCCCTGGGCCGCATGGCGCGCAGGCGGGCGCCCAGGGCGAGCATCCGCTCGCGATTGGTCTTCAGCTGCGCCCGCACCACCTCGGCGGCCTCGCCCGCCTCGATATACATCTGGGTGGCGTTCGCCCCGGCCCTCCCAGCCCCGGTCATGGGCAGGGCGTGGCCGCCCGCCGTCTGGCCCGCACTCTGGGCTGAATCGGGAATCTTGCAGGTACGCAACGCTCGGTGTCTCCTGGGTACTAGTTCGGCAGCCAATTCAGCTCGTCCACGTAGTCGTAGGCGTCGCCGCGATAGTAGGAATGGGTGAATTCGACCGCCCGTCCGTCCTTCAGGAAGCCCCGGCGCTCGATCAAAAGGCCGGCGGCCTTCTCGGCCACGCCGATCAGCTTGGCCTGTTCGGCGGTGAACAGCACAGCGCGCAGCCGTTGCAGCGCGCGCGCCGGCCGCATGCCGTTCTTTTCGAGGGCTTCGTAGAGGGAGTTTTCCACTGACTCGGCCGCCGACAGGCAGAAGCCCGGCACGGTGGTGTATTCCAGCGCCATCGGCAGGGCGTCGGCGTAGCGGATCCTGTTGAAGCGATAGACCGGCGAGCCGGGGCTGAGGCCCAGGGTCATGGATTCTTCCGGCGTCACCGCGCCTGACGCGCGGCTCAGCCATTCGCTGCGGGGCGTGCGCCCGCGGGAAATCATGTCTTCCGAGAAGGATGAGAGTTTCGAGAAGCTCTTCACCACCCGCGCGGTGACAAAGGTGCCCGCGCCCTGGCGACGAGCGAGCAGCCCCTCGGCCACCAACCCGTCCAGCGCCTTGCGAACGGTGATTCGGGAGATGTTGAACTCTTCGGCCAGGTCCCGCTCGGGCGGCAGCGCCTCGTCGGGGGCCAGAACCTCGTTGTTGATCGCCACGCGCAGGGCGCGCTGCAGCTGCTGATACAGCGGCGCGCGGCTCTGTTCGTCCAGCCGGCCAATGATCTGCGTGAAAGAGGTCACGTGCGTTCAAGTCTCTTGTTGGGCGCGCCGACAGCCCCTGCGGCGCGATGACGTTTGTGCCACACCATCCTACCATTTGCATACCAATAAAATAATGGTCTGCGATTGGTGCTTTTTTGGGCTTGCATAACTCGGCTATTTGATGACAGTTTTGCTTAGGTTCCGGGGCAGGGCCTCACTGAGGTGCTGCCAAAGGGCTAATTGGTATTTAATTGGACTTATGGGGCGGGTCAATGCGTTTGACCCGGTAGCAGGGGAAACTCCATGACCATGAATAAGAAGATTCTGATCGGTACGGTCAGCGGCATCGCAATGGTGACCGCCGCCGCTCCGGTCTTCGCGGCCGACTCGGCCACGCAGGTTCAGGAAGTCGTCGTCACCGGCATCCGGCAGTCGCTGGAGAAGGCGATCTCGGTCAAGCGGAACGCCGACGAACAGGTCGACGCCATCTCGGCCACCGACATCGGCAAGCTGCCCGACAAGAATGTGGCCGACGCGCTGCAACGCCTGCCCGGCGTGAACACCCAGTCGGCGGCCAGCGGCGAAGGCGGCTTCGACGAGAATGACCGCGTCTCGATCCGCGGCACCTCGCCCAGCCTGACCCAGGTCACCATCGACGGCCACAATGTGGCGACCGGCGACTGGTTCATCCTCGACCAGTATCAAACGGTCGGTCGCAGCGTCAGCTTCGACCTCCTGCCCTCCGAAATCGTCCAGCAGACCGAGGTCTTCAAGACCCAGGCGGCCGACATTCTGGAAGGCGGCGTCGCCGGCGTGGTGAATATCGACACCCGCACCCCGCTCGGCCTCGGCAAGACCTACACGGTCGAAGGCTCGCTGCAGGGCGCCTACAACAGCACCTCTGGCGAGACCAAGCCGCAGGCCAACGCCCTGTTCGGCTGGAAGGCCCCGGACGGCAACTTCGGCGTGATCGTGCAGGGTTTCGCGGAAGACCGCAGCTCAGAGCGCTTCGGCCAGGAAACCCTCGCCTATACGCCGATCACCGCGGCCATGCCGATCGGCGCGGCCAATCCATCGCTGGTATCGGCTGGTGTTCAGGCGCCGACCCTGATCGGTTCGTCCCTGTTCAAGCAGGAGAAACAGCGCGACGGCGGCTATGTCGACCTCGAATGGGCGCCCAATAACGCGTTCGATTTCAACCTCAGCGGCTTCTATTCCAAGCTGAACGCGACCAACTTCAACGACAACTACATGTACTGGGGCGCTCACGAACTCGCCACCAACACGCCAACCAGCTTCACGGTGAAGAACAACACCTTGACCAGCGCGGTGTGGCCGGCCGGTCAGGACGGATTGATCGTCGATAACATCGACCGCCCGAATGAGAACTCCGACTCCGGCTACCTCAACCTCGATGGTATCTGGCATGCCAGCAGCAACCTGACCTTCAAGGGCCAGATCGGCTATACGGAAGGCCACGGCAATACGCCGCAAAGCCCGTCGTTCGAGGTGAATGGCGGCAGCGCCGGCGTCTCGTACGCCCCGTCCGGCAACGGCTGGGTCGTGAGCCCGGTCGCCGGCAACGGCTATGTCGGTCCGCAAAGCACAGCTGGCCTAGCCAACGACTGGGCCTGGAACGACGTGTTCAAGGAACTGGACAAGGAAACCTACGGCAAGATCGACGGCACCTGGGACACCAGCTACGGCGCGCTGAAGGCCGTCGAGTTCGGCGTCCACATGTCGGATCACACCCGCCAGGTCGATGGCTGGGACCGCGGCTGTACCCTTGGCGCGAACGGAGCCTGCTTCGGCGCTGGCACCTTGCCCTACTCGGTCGTCAATCCGACCGCTTATCCGAGCGGCTACACCTCGGGCAACCTCGGTATTCCCGGCCTGTTGATCCCGATCGGCGCTCAGCCCGGCAACGTTCAGCAGGTCATCGACAGCATCCCAGGCGGGGTTCGCGGTCCGCCCTCGGCGATCCAGCAACCCACCAACTACTACTGGATGGGCTCGTTCAAGGTGCATGAAGTCGATACCGAAGGCTATGTCGAGGCCAAGCTTGGCGGCGACAATTGGCACGGCAATATCGGCCTGCGCATTGCCGACACCAAGGAAACGCCGAACGCCAACGTCAGCGCGCCGTCGGCTGCTCAAGACACCGGTCCGGCGGTCACAACCTCTGCGTACGGCACCTACTACGTCACCCAAAAGACCTACGACTACCTGGATGTCCTGCCGAGCCTGAACCTGACCTACGACATCCAGAAGAACCTGTTGGCGCGCTTCTCGGCCGCCGAGACCATGTCCCGGCCCGACTACAGCGCGCTCGGCGGCACCGTGTCGCTGACGGACCTGACCCTGACCGGCAATGGTGGCAACACCGCCTTGAAGCCGGTCAAGGCCGCCGTCTACGACCTGGCGTTGGAATACTACTATGGCCCGAGTTCGATCGCCGCCGTCAGCGTCTTCCACGACGATCTGCAGTCCTACGTCACCTTCGCCAACCACACCGGTCAATATATCGACCAACTGTTGACGCCGCCTCCGACCCCGGCCAACCCGAACCCGGTCGGGCCGCTCGAGACCTACACGATCTCCTCGCCGCTCAACACGACCGGCGAACTGAGCGGGGTCGAACTGCAGGTGCAGCAGCCGATCGCCTACGGCTTCGGCTTCCAGGCCAACGCCACCTATGTGGATGGCCATCAGGCCGGCGGCGCGCCGCTCGTGGGCACCTCCAAGTGGACCTACAACCTGGTGGGCTACTACGAAGACCACGGCTTCAGCGCCCGCTTGGCCTACACTTTCCGGTCCACCTTCTACGTCGGTCTGGACCGTAGCTCGGCCGAGAACCAGGAAGACTACGGCACCCTGGACGCTTCGGTCAGCTATCAGGTTACGCCGAACGTGACGCTCACGCTCGACGGACTGAACCTGACCAACAACCTCTTGAAGTACTATGCCCAGAACCTGAGCCAGCCGCGCGCTGTCTATAACAACGGCACTCAGGTGTTCGGCGGCATTCGCTTCAAGTTCTAGGTCCCTCCAGGGGCTGGCTGGTCCCTCCGGCTCGCCAGCCCTGACTTTTATCGCGCCGTTTTCTCCCCTTAGGCGCAAACCAACTGGCGGAAAGGCTGATGCCTTTCCGCCATTTCTTTGGCCGCATGTCTTTGGGTTGATTTGTCGGGGCGAAGGTTAGACGAACCAGCGATGGCAAGTGATCCACATCCATGCGCCTGCGGCAGCGGCCTGACCGCGGATCGCTGCTGCCAGCTGGACTGGTCCACTCCCTGGCCGCACGTGGACGCGGCCTCCGCCATCGACCGAGCGGCCGTGGCCTTGAATTCCGGCGACGCTGCCACGGCTGAGGAGACCCTGACCGGCATCCTTGAGCGTGCGCCAACGACCCTTCCGGCCTTGGGCCTACTCTATGATCTGCGCCGGGCGCAGAACCGGCCAGCCGCCGCCGAGGCATTGCTGCGCCGGATCGTGCGCCTGGACCCGGAGGCGTCCGGGCCGACGATCGCCCTAGCCTTGATGTTGGTGCGCCGAGGCGCGCTGGACGAGGCCGAACCCCATTCGCGCAACGCCATCCGGTTGGCGCCGGATAATCCCACCGCGCACAACCTGATGGGCGTGATCCAGACCGAAGGGCGCAATCTCAAGGTCGGCGAGCGGCATTATCGGCGCGTGCTGGAACTGACCGAACGGCCGAACGCCACCCTGCTCGCCAGCCTGGCCTGGAACCTAAGCAGCCAGGGCCGAATGGACGAGGCGCGCCAGTTCTACCAGCGCTCATTCGATCTCGACCCACGCCGCTTCGACACCCTGTTCGGCTGGGCCAGGACGGAGGAGGCCGATCGCGACTTCGTCCGCGCGGGCCAGTTGCTGGGCGCCGCCGAGGCGGTGGCGCCGGGCCACCCGGGGATCGCCGTCCAGCGCGCCGTGTTGCTCGGGCGCACGGGCGAGGCGGAACGGGCGCTGGCGATCCTCAAGACCGTCGAGCAGCGCGTAGACCCGGCCGACAAGGGCCTGCTGATCGACATCCTCTCGCAGAAGGGCGTTCTGCTCGACCGCCTTGGCCGATATGCGGAAGCGTTCGAAACCTATGCCGCCGGCAAGCGCGCCATGGCGGCCCTGACCGGTCAGACCTACCTCGACCAGGCGGCTATAGACCAGGCGCGCCGGCTGGAAGCTGTCTTCACGGCGCGACGCCTGGCGGCCATGCCCCGCGCCGGCGTGCGAGACGATATCGCCCAGCCCATCTTCATCGTCGGCTTCCCCCGCTCCGGCACCACCATGATCGAGCAGATGCTGAGCGCCCATCCGCGCATATCAGCCGGGGACGAACTGCCGATCATTGGCGAGTTGGTCGAACAGGCTCAGAGGCTCGTGGGCCTCGGCCAACCCTATCCTGAAGGCCTGACCCATCTGGCTGGCGACGACGGTGTCCAGCGGCTAGAGCTGTTGCGCGACCACTATCTGGCGCGGGCCGGCGAGCTCGGCGCGATGCGGGACGGCGCGGACTGGTTCACCGACAAGATGCCGCTGAACGAAACCCATCTGGGCCTGATCAGTCTGATCTTTCCGGCCGCGCCTGTGATTCATCTGATCCGTCATCCGCTGGATGTCGTGCTCTCAACCTACGCCAACCAGATGACCCACGGCTTCTACTGCGCCGATGCGCCGGGCAGCATCGCGCGCCACTATCTACTGACGATGGATCTGGTGGAGCACTATCGCCGGGCGGCCCCGCTGCGATACCTGCCCATCCGCTATGAAGATGTGATCGTGGATCAGGAGGCGAAGGTGCGGCAGATGCTGGATTTCGTCGGCGCGGCTTTTGACCCCCGCTGCCTCGATTTCCACGAAAATCGCCGCTACGCCCGCACCGCCAGCCATGCGCAGGTGACCGAGAAACTCTACGACCGCTCCCGCTACCGCTGGCGTGGCTACCGCGACCAGTTGGCGCCGGTGATCCCGATGTTGGCGACGATCATCCGGCGGCTCGGGTATGCGGTGGAGTAAGGGGGCGATAAGTTTATGGTCAGTCGGCGCCATACCCAAACCGCTCGACCCATGGCGCAAGCGCCGCCATCACCGGCTCAAGCTGGTCCCGATAAGCCCGCCACCGCCCGAGCCCCCGCCGGCTCAACCCCTCGCGAACCTGCACGGCGCTCGGCGTGCGCACCGCCCGCGCCGCCGAGGTCGCCGCGATATCGGCCATGCCTGGTGTGATCTCCAACCCCAGGAAGCCTCCGATCCCAGCCAACTCTGCATCGAAGTCCTCGACCAGGGTCTCGTGGCGCACCTCGCGCAGATCCAGCGGCAGGACGCGACGATAAACCTGCGCCATCCGCATGCAGGCGTCGTAACAGGCGGCGGTGCGGCCCAGGTCGGTGAATTCATAGGTCATGGCGTTGAGCTGGAAATTGTTGCGCAGGCAGCTCAGCACCACGTCGCGCGGGTCGCGGACGGCGAACAATATCTTGGCCTTGGGAAACAGCTTGGCGATCAGCGGCAGGTAGAGGGTTCCCGCCGGCGCCTTGTCGAGAAAGACCGGGCCGGTCGCTCCCGTCAGGTCCCTGACGGTTTCCCAGTAGACCGCCCGCCAATGTTCGGCCTCGGCCGCCGATAGGTGGGCGAGGCGCTCAAGATCGCCCGCCGAGGTCATCAGCTCCGCATAGTGAGACGCCAGGGTCGGCGCCTCTTCCAGAGCGGTCACATCCGGGTGGCCAGCCAGAACCTGCTCCAGCAAGGTCGTGCCGGAGCGGGGAAAGCCGATCAAGAAGACATGGGCCTGAGTCGGGGTTTGCGCCGGCGCGGTGCGCCAAGGCTCGGGGTCGGCGGCGGCGAACCAGTCGGCCAGCCGGCTGAGCTTGGCCACTTCGCGCTCCCGGCTGGCCGCGCGGGCGGCGAACAGCGAATGCAAGATCGCCTTGCCTCGCACCGCCGCATCGAAGGCCTCCGCCGTGCGGTCCAGTCCGTCCAACGCCTCCGACCGCAGCAGCAGGACGTCCGCGCGCTGTTCCGGGCCCAAGGCGCCCGCATTGGCGAGCAGGGGCGCGAGCCGCGCCAGGGCCGCTTCGAAGTCACGCCGGGCCAGCGCGATCCGGGCGCCCAGCCCTCCCGCCGCGGCAATCAGGCCGTAGCGGCGGATCAGATGTTCAGTCTGCCGCTCGGCCTCCGCCAGATCGCCGGCGGCGAGACCGATCATCGCCAGGCCAAATCGGGCCTGGAAGTTGTCCTGTTCGATCGCCAGCGCCTGGTGAAACAGCCGGCGGGCCTCATCAAGCTTGCCCGATTGCCGCCGCGCGTCCGCGACGTTCAGGAGTGAGGCGATGTCATGGCTTTGCGAATTAGGCATGCAGCGGGACCGTTGGGATCGGCCGCGACAGTACCGGTTGGCCAGCCGCGCCGCGACCCTTTTGGCGCCCGGTCAGGCGCCGTGCGTCGCGGCTGCGGGCTGGACTAGCTATGCTCAATGAAACACAAGGTCACGCTTAAGCCATAAGCCGGTCGTCCCATCGCGCCATGCCGATCCGTTCCCTCCGCTCTGTCCTGGCCGCCGGCCTGATCGCGGCATACCTGCCCGCGGCCGGCGCGCTCGCCGCCGATCCTCCAACTTCAGGTTCGGCCACGCCCGGTTCGCCAACCCATGTGACCGGCGTGGTGATCGACGGCGGTCCGGCGCCCAGGCTGGCGTCAAGCTTTCCGGCCGATGGGTCCACGGTTCCCGCCGGCGTGCTGGTGTTGAAGGTGGTCTTCGATCAGGCGATGACGGCGGACGGATGGTCCTATCAGAAGGCGGCTGACGCGGCCTTTCCTAATTGCCTGGGCCGCCCACGCCTGCTGAACGACCAGCGCACCTTCGTGCTGCTCTGCACGATCACGCCGCAGACGACCTATGGGATCGCGATCAACGCGGCCACCGGCTTCAAGAACGCCAATGGCCGCTCGGCGCAGGCCGCGATGGTGCATTTCACCGCCGGTGAGCCGGGTGTTTTCTACCTGCAGGACGCCCTGACCCAGGCGGGGCTGGCCGCCAGCGACGGGCCGATCATGCGCTGGCCGGACCCTGACGCTGGCAAGACCGTGCTAGCCGGCCAGCCGAGCAACTAGTTCAGGTTCAGGGCCTCGCGCACGGCGGCGTAGGTGACCTTGCCACCGCGGACGTTGAGGCCGGCGGCGAAGCCGGGGTCGGCCGCCAGGGCCTCGTCCACGCCGTTGGCCAGCTTGATCAGGTAGGGCGCCGTGGCCGCGCCCAGGGCGTAGGTCGAGGTCAAGGGCGCCGCGCCGGGCATGTTGGCGACGCAGTAGTGGATCACCCCCTCCACCACATAGGTGGGGTCGGCGTGGGTGGTGGCGTGGCTGGTTTCGAAACAGCCGCCCTGGTCGATGGCGACATCCACCAGCACCGCGCCGGTCTTCATCTTGGTCAGGTCCGCGCGGCTGACCAGCTTGGGCGCCGCGGCGCCCGGGATCAGCACGCAGCCGATGACCAGGTCGGCCTCGATCACCGCCGCGCGCACCGCGTCAGGGGTGGAGAAGGCGGTCTTCAGCCGGCCACCGAACTGGTCGTCCAGCTCTTCCAGCCGGGGGGCGGAGATGTCGAACAGGGTCACGTCCGCGCGGTGGCCGATGGCCATTTCCGCCGCGTGCTTGCCGGCGACGCCGCCGCCCAGGATGACCACCTTGGCCGGGGGCACGCCGGGCGCGCCGCCCAGCAACATGCCGCGTCCGCCGGCGGGGCGGAGCAGGGCGACCGCGCCCACATCCACCGCCATACGGCCGGCGACCTGGCTCATGGGGGCGAGCAGGGGCAGGCGGCCCTTGGAGTCGGTGATGGTCTCGTAGGCGATACAGGTGGCGCCGGAGTCCATCAGGCCCTTGGCCTGCGCGGGGTCGGCGGCCAGGTGCAGGTAGGTGAACAGGGTGTGGCGCGGCTTCAGCCGGGCGATCTCGATCGCCTGCGGCTCCTTCACCTTGACGATCAGGTCGGCGGCTTCGAACACATCGTCGGCGGTGGACAGGACTTCGGCGCCGGCTTCGCGATAGGCGTCGTCGGAAAGGCCGACCCCGGCGCCCGCGCCGGTTTCCACGAACACCTGATGGCCGTCATGGACCAGGCGATGGACGATGCCGGGGGTCGCGGAGACGCGAAACTCGAGGGTCTTGATTTCCTTAGGCACGCCGATGCGCATGGAGGACTCCCGGATGATGTCGATTTATGTGCAGAGCCTATGGCGAGGCCGCTGAAGAAGTGCGTCAAAATCGGCGGCCGAAATCGAAATAACGCAGATATCTTGCGAACATTGGCCCGTCTCTGCATGATACCGTCATCATGGATCAGACCGACTTCATACTCCTGCGCGCCCTGCAACGGGACGGCCGCGCCACCAATGTCGAGCTGGCCGAGCTGGCCAACCTGTCGGAGTCGAGCTGCCTGCGCCGGGTGCGCCAGCTGGAGGCCAGCGGGGTGATCGAACGCTATGCGGCGGTGGTCAGCCAACCGGCGGTGGGGCTGCCGCTGAACATCTTCATCAACATCACCCTCGACTCCCAGTCGGAGGCGACACTGAAGGCCTTCGAACAGGAGATCGGCGCGATACCCGAAGTGATGGAATGCTACCTGATGACCGGCAGCTCGGACTATCTGGTGCGGATCGTCGCCCACGATGTGGAAGATCTGGAGCGGGTCCACTCCACCCGCCTGACCCGCCTCGCACACGTCGCGCGGGTGACGTCGAGCATCGCCATGCGCCAGGTCGTCAAGCGAGCCGAACTGCCCCCCTCGGCGCTGCGGCTTCCGGCCACGCGCTGACGGCGAGGTTTCGTTTGTCGCCGGCCGCCGCTTAGGGAATGGTCGCCGGACAAGGCTAAGGGCGGCGAATGGATATCGAGTTCCACTACTATATGACCTACCTGATCGCGGCTCGGGCCGGGTTCGCGACCGATCAGGCCGAGATCATCGCTCACGCCTCGCAGAGCGTTGATGACAACCACATCCAGTATCGGGTCAAATCCCCCGACGGGTCCGAGTACCTGAACTACGTCAGCCAGACGCTGGATATCCTCAAGCCCACCCGGCAGCTGGCCAGGATCTATCCCATCTTCCACTTCATCCCGGGCGACCCCAATTCGCCGACGGCGGCGCGCAAGGATGGGCGCAAGGACCCCTGGGTGACCACGCCGGACAGCCCGGTGGCGCGCAAGATGCTGAAGTCGGCGCTGGCGTCGGGCAACCTCTACCGGATCGGCGTCTCCGCCCACGGCTTCGTCGATACCTGGGCGCACCAGAACTTCCTCGGCAGGCGCGACGCCTACAATGACCTGCCCGGCGTCTCCTGGGTCAAGACCCTGCTCAATGTCGGCCATGGCTCGGCGGGCCACCAGCCGGATCAGCCGGCCCTGGTCTGGACTGATCCCCGGCTGGTTCAGGATGTGGTCAACAACCGCGCCCGGTTCGTCGCGGCGGCGGAGGCCCTGTTCCTGCGGCTGGCGCTGCATGTCGATCCGGCGCGCGACCTGTCGCGGTTGGCGACCGAGTGCGCCTATCTGGGCGCCGACCTGAACAGCGACATCGGCCCGGCCGACCCGCACGGCGATCATGGCCTGCGCCAGGCGCGGATCGACCGTTACATCGCCCGCGCCAGCACCGCGCCCTATGGCGGCGGCGGGCTCGAGCCCTATGACGAATACGCCTGGTTTAACCAGGCCATTCACGAAGAAGCCGGCGGTCTGCGCCAGAAGCTGGACGGCCTGCTGGGGCTGGCCGACGACTATATCGACCAGACCACCGCCATCCCCTGCACCTGGCGCGATCCAGCCGGCTATAGCCACAGCCACTGGCATCGGCTGGTGGAGGCGGTGAAGGCGCACCAGAACGCCTGTTGGGACATATTGGTGGCGGAGAATCTGCCGGGCTTGGGCGCCGGCGATCTTTGATAGGCCGGTCTTACGCCGGTGCACGTCCTCTCCTTCGACAAGCTCAGGACGAGGACGAATGAGGGTCCAGCAGAAGTCCTCATGCTGAGCCAGTCGAAGCAAAAGGATTTCGGGCCCGCTGGCGCCGGGGCGAGTGTTGGCAGGCGGCGTGCCGTTATACCCTATCATCGGCCATCTTCCCGCGTCCGTAGAGTAAGATGAAACCTTTTGCCGCTAAGGCTTTGCGAACTCGGAGGGTCGGGTCGTTGAGCATTCGGTTGGGGGCGGCGTTCGCCCTCGCATCTTGCATATTCAGCCTGGCGGTGGCCGCTCCGGTCGCCGTCGCGCAGGATGTCGGGCCGGTGCAACTGGCCACCGCAATCGCCCAGCGCGCTGAAAAAACCAGCTTCGCCGACCTCGAACGATGGGGCCAAGCCGCCGCCAGTCGCAATGACCGCGAGGGGCTGCGGCGGCTGCAGTATGTGTCGCTCGTGCTGATGAACCAGTCGGAATACGACAAATTCGACCACTGGAACGATCTTCTGGCCCGCAAGGCGCAGGCCTTGGGCGACCACCGCTACGAGGTCATGGCCAAGCTCAATGTGCTGAAGGCCAGACACGACCGGGGCGACGACACCAACACCGCTGAATTGGCCCGGCTGGCCGAGAACGAGCCGGACTGGTTCGCCCGTATCCACGCCATCGTCTTTCAGGCCAATGTCCTGATCGACCAGAATATGAGCGCCGATGCGCTGAAGCTGCTGAGCCAGGCCCAGGATCTGATCCCGGAGGCCGATCCCGCCGCCAGCGACGCCCAGGCCGACATCTGGGAGACCATCGGCATCGCGCTGATGAAGCTGAAGGATCTGGGCGGCAGCGCCCGCGCCTTCCAGCGCGCCGACTTCGAATTCGCCGACCAGAGCTTTCCACGCCCCGATTTCGACGACGTCTACAACATGGCCCACCTGGCCGTGGAAGTCGGCGACGGCGGCATGGCGCGCCAGTTGGCCGCGATCCACCATCATCTGACGATGCGTTCGGACCTGCCGCATCTGGACTCCTGGGACGACAACCTCTGCGCCATGGTGGCCGAAAGCTTCGGCCCGCCGAAGGAGGTGATGGACTGCCTCAAGGGTCTGGACGCCAAGCTGACCGGCGCGGAGTTCCTCGCGCCGCGCATGTTGCCGATGCGGGCTATCGCCGCTGCGCGGCTGGGCGACCTCGACCGCGCCCGCGCCGATCTGGATCGCATGCAAGCGCTGAAGGCGCACGGCGGCTTCGAGCCCCAGGCCTTTGCCCGCGAGCCGGAGGCCAAGGCCGAACTCCTGGCCGCCGAGGGCAAGCCGGACGAGGCCTTCGGCATGCTGCGGGCCTACCATCGCCAGCATGCTCAGGACGAAGCGCATATGGTCAACGCCGGCGTCCGCCAGCTGACCGGCGAGTTGCAAACCCAGCTGGAAACCGCCCACAAGAGCGTCGCCCTGCAGCAGGCCGTGGTGCGCTCGCAGCGCTGGCTGGAGCTGGTGGCGAGCCTGTTGATCCTGGGCGCCATCGCCGTGGTGGTCTGGCAACGGCGTCAGGGCCGGCGGCTTCAGGCCGCCCAGCTCCACGCCGAGCTGGCCAGCCAGTCGAAGAGCGAATTTCTCTCCAACATGAGCCACGAGATCCGCACGCCGCTGAACGGCGTTGTGGGGGTGGCGGACCTGCTGGCCGTGGCCGGCCTGCCGGATCGCGAACGCAAGATGGCCGAGCTGATCCGCGATTCCGGCCGCACGCTCGAACGGCTTCTGTCCGACGTCCTCGACCTGGCCAAGGTCGAGGCCGGCCAACTCACCATCGAAGAGACGCCGTTCCAGGCCGCCGACCTGGTCCGCGCCGTCGCCGAACTACATCGGCCCAAGGCGGACGCCAAGGGGCTGGTGCTCAGGACCCAGATCGCGCCCGAGCTGGAGACCTGGTTCCTGGGCGACTCCGTGCGGGTGCGCCAGATCATCACCAACCTGGCCAGCAACGCGGTCAAATTCACCGAGACGGGCTCGGTCAGTATCGTCGCCGAACAACCGTCGCCTGGGGTGATCCGCCTGTCGGTGGCCGACACCGGCGTGGGCTTCGACGCCGCCGCCAAAGAGCGATTGTTCGCCCGCTTCCAGCAGGCCGACGGCTCCATCACCCGCCGCTTCGGCGGCACCGGCCTTGGCCTGTCCATCAGCCGCCAGCTCGCCACCCTGATGGGCGGGGTCATGGATTGCGACTCGACGCCGGGCAAAGGCTCGCGCTTCTGGTTCGAGGCGCCGTTCAAGGCCGCCGCGGACAGCGACGGTCTCGTCGAGGATCAGGCTCCGGCCCTGCCCGAAGAGCGGGCGCTGCACATCCTCGTGGCCGACGATCATCCCACCAACCTCATCGTCGTGCGGATGATGCTGGAGCAACTCGGCATCGACATCTCCACCGTCGAGGACGGCGCCCAGGCCGTCGAAGCCGCGGCCGATGGTGCGTACGACGTGATCCTGATGGATATGCAGATGCCGGTGATGGACGGCCTGGAAGCCGTCCGCCGCATCCGCCAGCGCGAGGCCGCCACGGGCGCCGCCCGCATTCCGATCCTGATGCTAAGCGCCAACGCCGGCGCCGATCACCGCGACGACAGCCGCGCCGCCGGCGCCGATGGGCATGTGGCCAAACCAATCACCCTGGGCGCGCTGACCGCCGCCCTGGCCGAAGTGCTCGATGGCGGTGAGGAGGAAGTGTTGGATCAGGTGGCGTAGGCGAGGGTTCTACAACCTGGCTCTGAACCGCACATCGACGATCCCACGCTTGCCCGCAACCCGCTCCAGCTGCACCACAACATCGACGATCCGCTCGACATAGGCCTTCACCTGGGCCCAGCCGAGGTCGAGGCCGGAGGTCATGGCCAGCATGGCGATCTGATCCAGGGCGCCGTCGGTCGAGTCGGCGTGGACGGTGGTGATGGAGCCGGGGTGGCCGCTGTTGACCGCGCGCAGGAAGGCGAAGGCCTCGGAGCCGCGCAGCTCACCCAGCAGCACTCGGTCCGGCCGCATGCGCATGGAGGCTTGCAGCAACTCGTCGGCGCTGACCTGGGCCTCGCCCTGATCGCCGCGCACGGCCACGAGGCCGACGGCGTTGGGCCGGTCGAGCCGGATCTCCGGGGCGTCCTCGATGACGATGAGGCGCTCACCAGCGCCGATCTCCTTGACCAGGGCGTTGAGCAATGTGGTCTTGCCGACGCCGGCGCCGCCGCTGATGACGATGGTCTTGCGCCGCCGCACCGCCAGCTTGAGGAAGCCTAGCCGGTCGCCGCCGGCCAGCAGGCCATCAAGCTGTTCGTCGGTGGTGGGGCCTTCGTCGGGCGCCTGGCGCCTGGCGAACATGCCGGCTGCGTCCAATTGATCCAGCGAAAGGTCGGAGATCACATGCTTGCGCACCGCCAGGACCAGGCCTTCGCGGGTTGCGGGCGGCGCCACCACCTGCACCCGCGCGCCGTTGGGCAAGGCGGCGGACAACAAGGGGTGTTCGCGGTTGACGCCCTGGTGGGTGGCGGCGGCGATTTGGCGGGCGAGGCGGCCGAGGGTCACCTCCGTCACCTGCGGCGCGGCCTCAGATGTGAGGGCGCCCCCGGCGGTCTCGATCCAGACCTCGCCAGGGCGGTTGATCAGGAGGTCGGTGACGTCGTCCCGCTCAAGCCAGGCGGCGAGGGGGCTCAGGTAGGCGTCGAGGTAGACGCCGCTGCTCACGGGCGTCTCCTCATGGACGCACCGGCGCGACACCGCTGAAGTCGAGGTCGCGGACAAGGAAGACCTGCAGCGGCGTGCCCTGCATCACCTTGATGGTCACCGGGATGTCGGTCTTGGGTGGAGGCGCGGCGCTGGCGAGGGTGCTGGCCTGGACCGGCGAGCCGATGATGATGGCGGTGCTGGATTGCCGCTCCAGCGAAGCCTCCAGGGCGATGGGGATCACGGAGAGCAGCAGCGAGCCGCCGAACCGGGCGAAGAAGTGGGTGTCGGTCTCGCCGGTCAGGCCGCCACGGCCGAGGGGGTCGGTGGCGGGGGAGCCGACGTCGATGGAGACCCCTTGGGGGGTGAGGATGCGCGACCAGACCACGAAGGCGCGGGTCTGGCCGTAGGCGACGCCGCTGCGGTACTGGCCGATCAGCTTGGAGCCGCGCGGGACCAGCACCTGGGAGCCGTCGAAGCCGTGCACGTCCTGGCTGACCACGGCGCGGACCGAGCCGGGCAGGTCGGAGTTGATCGCCGTCTCCAGCACCGCCGGGATCACCGTGCCCTGGGGCATCGTGCGGCTGAGGTCCTTCAGTTGGGTGGCTCTGGAGGTCTCGACCCCGCCCGAGACCACCTTGGCCTCGAACCTGTCCTCGGCCGAGCCGCCTGTGTCGGCTGCGGCCGGATGGGCGCCCGCTTCGGTCGATGTTGCGACGACGGTCGCTGCGGCCGGGCGGCTGTCGCTCTGGTCCACCACCATCACCGGGGCGTGCAGGCGGGTGGCCGGGTCCGTGCCGGGTGACGCCGGCGCGGCCTGGGCCAGTTGCAGGGGACGGGCGGGCTCCGGCGGCGGGGCGGGCGGCGGCTGGGTTACGGACACGGCTTGCGGAGACGGCGCGGGCGCGGCGGAGGCGGCGGCCAACTTTGCGGCGTTATCGGCTCGGGCCTGTCGACCGGCGCTCAGAGAGACGAAGACGATGACGCCCAGCACCACGGCGATGGCGACGCCCAGCGCCAGGGTCCACGGCGAGCTCGGCTGCTGGACCTGGGGCGTCAGGCGGCCGGCCGCGCCGAAGACGGGGCTCTCGATGTCGGGAGCGGCAGGATCGGGTCGGAAGGGGTCGGGGCGGGCCATGACGATCTACTTTCGCCGGGGCTGAGGGCTGAGCGGGCCGGGCCGGGCGTCGTGGAAGCCGTCGTTGAAGACCTTAGTCTCCTCCTTGCCACGTCGCAGGATAAAGCCCCGCGCCAGCCGATCGACCACCACATAGCCGTCGGTGCTGTGGAAGTTGACTACCGCCTCGCTGTTGTCGGCCTCGACCGCGAAGATGGCCGGCAGGATGGCGTCGTCGCCGAAGCGGAAATAGGTGGCGTGGCCGTCGTCGAAGATGCGCAGGGGCAGGTTCTGCACCGAGCCCTGATAGCTGTAGGCGTGGTTGACATCGCGCGGCGGCTCGGGCGGCGGTGGCGCAGCCACGACGACCGGCGCGGCAGGAGCTGGATATTCGAAACGCAGATTGTAGATCACGTCTGGATCGTTCGCCCGGATCGGACCCCGGCGGACGACGAGCTCGAAGGTGTAGTGGCGCAGGCTGGTGACCACGCTCATGTTGGTGGCCGGGGCGTGGTCCATGGGCTTGAGGAACAAGAGGTTGGCCCGGTGGCTGGGCACCACCTGCCAGCCGAGGGAGTCGCCGATGGCGACGTTCTCGATCCGCTCGGCCGGGTCGAACTCAATGGTGATCTGGTAGCCGAGCGCGGCCTTGATCTCGACCACCTGGGCCGGATCGTAGCCCACTACGCGTAAGCGGGGATCGCCGCTGCCGGGAACGGGATGCTGCGCCGCCGCGACCGGCGTGGCGAACAGGACGAGGCAGGCGAGCAGGAGCGCGCGGATCATCGGCGCTCTCCCCGGCGATCTCGGAAGTCGCGCATCCGGCTGGAGCGGCGCTCGTCGCCATCGGGCCAGGTGGGCCCGGGCCCGCCCGCCGCCGCCAGCCGCATCGACCCCGCGCCCGCCGCTGTGGCGCCCGCGCGGGCCTCGAACACGGAATCGAACCGGCGCAACTGGTCGGCCAGCAGGCTGGTGCGGGACATCATCTCGATTGGGGCCTGGTAGCCGTCGGGACCCGCTGCGCTGGTCGCCGTGCCGGTGGTGAGGATGGGCTGATCGAAGGACAGGCGGAAGCCGAAGCTGACCACGGCGCTGGCCGCCACCAGGGCGAACTGGGCGACAGTAAAGACGAAGACGATGGAGGCCGCTGTCATGGCGACATTGGGATCGAGAGTTTTCAGCTGCCGCTGCTGCGCCAGGATCACCAGCCACGGCTCCAGCGATCCCAGCATCAAGAGGATCAACGCCCAGCCGCTCAGCGAGCCCAGGGCCGCTGCGACCATGGCTCGCACCCAGCCTTCGAAGAAGCCGCGGGTCTGGCGAAACAAGAAGAGGGTGATGAAGATTGGCCCTATGGCCGTCAGCACGCCGACGACGAGTGATGCGACCGCGACCAGGCCGGCGTCCACGGTCAGCACCGCGCCGCCAGCGGCGGTGAGCGCGCGGGCGGCGGCGCCCGCTCGCGCGGCGACTTCGGCCTTCACGGTCGCCGGGTCGGTGGGCGTGTCCACGGTGGTTGGACTGGGCGTCGGCTGAGCGACGGGCGCCTGACCGGTCGGTTGGCTGTTCTGCGCCGCCGAGGCGCCGAACGCCGCCGCCGACTTGGCCAACTGGTCATAGGCGACCTGCAGTCGGCCCACGGGGTCAGGCGCGTCCCTCCGGTCGCCGCCGAGAGCGATCAACTCGGCGATTTGCGCCGGCGCCTTGGCGGCCACGTCGAACACCAGGGTCTCGAACAGGCCCCAGCTGCCGACCAGGGCCAGCACCACGCCGATTTTCAACGCCATGCGGGGCGCGTCCGCCAGCCGCGCGCCTTCCGAGGCGAACAGCAGCCGATAGCCGACCAGGGCGACATAGAGGGTCAGCACGACGGTCAGGCCGGATTGGAAGGCCGCGCCGCCGGTCAGGGCCTCATAGCCGCGATGGGCCAGGTCCTGGGTGTTGCAGGAGACCGAGCCCAGCATGGCCCGCACGGCGCCGCTATCGGCGGCAATGTTGCAGGCGCCGCTCATGAGGCCTTGCCCCGCGCGGGCAGCCGCGCCACCGCGCCGCCGTCGCCGTTCATGAAGGGCTCGAGCCAGGCGTTCGGGTCGTCGCCCAGACGGGCGCGCAGGGCGTCCAGCCGGCGCACATTACGTTCGGTGCCCGACAGCACCCGCAGTTCGCCGTCCATGCCTGAGAGGTCGAGCCGGGCCACCACGCTGTGGTCCGACTGCTTGACCAGGAAGCAGCGGGAGGTGTCGGGCAGGGTCCGGACCAGGTCGAACTCGTGCTCGCTGAGGCCGAAGCCCTCGATGTAATCGCCAGCCCGGGCCTTGGGGTTGGGGAAGAAGATCTGGGTGGCGGACTGTTCGATGATCGCCGTGGCGATGCGGCTGTCCAGGGCGTCGGAGGCGTTCTGGGTGCAGAAGCCCACCAGGCCGTTGCGCTTTCGGATGGTCTTTTCCCAATCCTTGATCCGCCGCACGAATACCGGATCGTCCAGCGCCTTCCAGCCCTCATCGACGACAATGATGGCCGGCGTGCCGTCCAGCCGCTGCTCGATGCGGTGGAACAGGTACATCATCACCGGGGTGCGGATGGCGGGCGAGTCCAGCAGCCGGGTCATGTCCACGCCCAGCACCCGGGTATCAGCGTCCAGCTCGTCGTCGGCGTTGTCGAACACCCAGGCGTGCTCGCCGCCCTCGCACCAGGCCGCCAGACAGGAATAGAGGTCGCCGGCGATGGGGCGGCGCGCACCGCGGAACAGCTCGCGCAGATAGCGCAGCCGGCGGTGGCCGGGGGGCTGGGCGAAGTTGGCGTCGATGGCGTCGGCGATGACGGCGCGGTTCTCCGCATCCAGCGCCGCGTCGTCGCCGCGCAGCAAGGTGGCCAGCCACTCGCTGAGGAAGGCGCGGTTCTCGCCGGTATCGGGCAGGGCCAGGGGATTGAAGCCGGTGGGCTCCCCCGGCGCGATGACGTCATAGCGGCCGCCGATGGCGCGGATGAAGGGCTCGGCGCCGCGGTCCTTGTCGAAATAGGCGATGCGCGGCTTCGAGCGCTCCGCCTGGGCGATCAGGAAGGTCAGCAACGCGGTCTTGCCGGAGCCGGAGGGGCCGATGATGGTGAAGTTGCCCAAGTCGCCGGAGTGAAAGTTGAAGTGGTAGGGGCCGAAGGCGGTGGTTTCCAAGAGGGTGATCGGCTGGCCCCAGTGCAGGCCTTCGGTCTGGCCCACAGGGTTGTTGTGCAGGCTGGCTAGGCTGGCGAAGTTGGCGGCGGAGATCAGCGCCTTGCGGCCGATGAAGGCGAGGTTGGCGGGGAACTGGGCCCAGAAGGCCGGCTCCAGGTTGACGTCCTCGCGTACCGCGATGGCGCCGGTCTCGGCCAGGGCCGATTGCAACTCGGCCACGGCGGTGTCCAACTCGGTCAGGTCCGCCGCCTTGGCCAGGATGGACAGGTGATGCTCGCCATAGGCCGCGCGGCCGGCGCCGACCTCGTCCTTGGCGGCGGCCAGTTCGCCGCGCAGGCTGAGCGCCTCGTCCTTGGCCGCCCGCAGCCGGCGCAGGGCCAGGCCCATCACGTCCAGCGAAGTCTGGCGATCGACGAAGGCGAAGCTCTCGGTCAGCACCATCTCGAAGGGCAGGCGCAGGACGCCGTCGAGCATTCCGGGACGGGATCTGGCCGGATAGTCCTTCATCGAAACGATGGCCCCGAAGCTCGCCGGCCCGCCGGCCATGGGGCCGAACTCGATGGCATCGAGGCCGAAGGCCAGCCGGCGCTGCGCCAAGGCCTGGCCCATGTCGCCGGAGGGCGACAGCACGCGGCGGGGCTCGCCGTTCACCAACTGGGCCAGAAACTCGGCGATCTCGGAGGCAGAGCCGAACCGGCTCTCGGCCAGGCCGAGCGTGCGCGGGCCGTAGGGGGCGAGGGCCGAGGCGAAGGTCTCGCGGGTGGCATGCAGCTGGCGCAGATCCCGCTCGGTGGCCGCGCGCTTGTCGGTCTGGCGCTTGAACAGGCCTTCGAGGAAGCCCGCAGTGCCCTGCAAGGGACGGCTGACCAGGGTCAGGTAGATGTCGTTCACGTAGAGCCTGCGGGTCGCCAGCCGCCGCTTCCAGCCCGCATCTAAGGCCGCGCAGAAGGGATCGTCCGGCGCGCTTAGCTCGTCGGGCCGCACCTGGCGGCGGATCACGTGGTGATAGAGGGCCAGCCGCGATGACGCCGCGCCGCGCAGCAGGGTCTCGCGCACGGTCTTGCGGTAGTTGAGCTCGTCGTCCGGCGCGGTCTCGGCCGGGAAGCCGTCCAGCTTCAGCACCTGGATCAGCTGACCGTCGCGGGTGGCGATGGTGACCGGGTCAACGTGGCCGGCATAGGGCAGCTTGCCGCCGATCGCCGCCTCGCGGGGGGCCAGCACCTTGGCGGCGCGAGAGGTGAGGTATGACCCGCTCACGGCCGGTAGGCGTTCGCGCGCCAGAACCAGAAGTTGGCGACCCGCGGGCAGCGGCTGAGCCGGGTCACCCAGAGGTCAAAGAAACGCGGCTCGCGCACGCAGCCGACATAGCCGACCAGATGCACCACCAGCGCCACCGGGAAGGCCCAGAAGGAGCGGGTGATCAGGAAGGCTTCCAGGGTCACGATCAGGTTGAACACAGCATAGGTGTAGGTCACCCCGCCGATCATTTGCGGCCGGGTCAGGGCGCTGAAGATGGGATCGGAGGCGAGTCTGCTCATGGGCTAGTGCATCCCGCCGGCCACGGAGCGGATGCCGGCGACGATGGCCGCGGCGCCGAAGACGATGAAGCAGCCCACGATTACGGTCAGACCGCGCCGCCACTCGATGCGGCCTGTCAGCATCAGGAACCCGACCATGGCGACGGCGATCACAGCGGCGGTGGTGGCCAGGGTGCCAAGCAGGGTGCCCTGAATCCATTCCAGCGCCGCGTTGATCGGTCCGGAACCGGCGGGGTTGGCCGCGACGCTTTGGGCGAAGGCCGAGCTGGCGGAAGCGGCGGATGCGGCGATGGCCAGGGCGGCGAAGGCTGTGCGTTTCATTGATTTCCCCACGTCATTCTCCTCGCGTCCGCGCGGCGCGCGTGGCGGCGCTGGCGAGGTGGTCGAGCACGGCGGCGACATAGGCCCGGGTCTCGGGATAGGGCGGCACGCCGCCGTATTTTCTGACCGCGTCGGGCCCGGCGTTATAGGCGGCCAGGGTTAGGATGATGTCGCCGTCATATTGTTTGAGCAGGGCCGCCAGGTAGGCGCCGCCGCCATCGACATTGCCGCGCTCGTCCCGTGCATCGACGCCGAGGGTTCGGGCCGTGCCGGGCATGAGCTGCATCACGCCCCGCGCACCCTTGGGCGAGACGGCCGCCTGGTTCAGGCGCGACTCCGCCCAGGCGACGGCCTCGATCAGCTGGGCGCTGACCTGGCGGCGGTCGGCGGTCTCGCGCATGGCGTCGGCGAGAGTCTGGTCGCGGGCGGCAAGGTGAAAGGCGCCGGTGTGCTGTCCGGCGCCGCGCCCGCCATCGATGAGCGCCTCGCGCCGCCCGTCCACGGAGCGGACCGGCCCGGAATAGACCGCGGAGCCGCCGTCCGACTGTATCTCCATCACCTGGGCTCCGGCGGCTCCGGCGACAAAGAAAAGCCCTATGGCCGCGCCCAGGACGCCCACACACTTGGCCAAGGGTGAACGCCCTCTAGAACGCACCGACCTTTGTCTCCGCGGGGCCTGAGCCCCTGACGCCACAACGACTTCGAACCATAGCGGCGGGCCCGGCAAACGCCAAACGGGAAGGGCCTGGGCTGGAAGCTTGGAGTCGCAGCGTCCTTCCCCCTGCCCCCCGAGCGAAGCGAAGAGAGGGGGAGGTGGCGCATCCTGGAGCGAAGCGAAAGGCTGTGACGGTGGGGGCGACCCACTTTCCGCGCCACAGGCTGACCCGGAAGTGGCTCGACAATCCGCCGGCGCTGGCCTCCACCGTCTTTGTGCTCCGCTTCGCTATGCGCAAATCCACCTCCCCCTCTCTCGCTTCGCTCGGGGGTGAGGAGGACGCCCTAGAATGCGAAGTACGGGCCTGTCGTCCCGCCAGCGTTCCGGCCCTCGATCGCGGTATAGACCGGCCGGCCGTAGAAGAAGGTCAGGCCGAAATCGAAGCTGGTCGGGAAGGGCGTGAAGCTGCTGATGGCGTTCGGGTTGGCGCCGATGCCCGGCGCCGCGGTGTTGGCGGACCCGAACACGGTCACCGCGTTGTTCAGCGTGAAGGCGGCCGAGCCGGACACATTGTTCTGGCCCTTGATCGTTGGCGTCAGGTTCATGGGGCTGGCCGGACAGTAGAAGCCGGTGAAGCCGGTCTGGGTGCAGGCCGTGATCGTCGTATCGACGAAATAGAAGGCGTTGCTGCCGCTATCCAGGAAGCTGTCCGGCAGGTTTTGGCCCTTGTAGGTGGCGCTGATTAGGCCCGGGCCGCTGGAGCTGTTCGAATTGGTCGTGGTGTAGACGGTTGCGCCGTTCAGGCCATTGTTGGTCTGGGTGCCGATGCCAAAAAAGAGGGTCCCCGTGCCGGTCAGGGCGCCCGAACTCGGCGCCGAGTTCAAACTCATGACGGTGCCGTTATTGTCCACCGCCATGGCGGCGACGGGATTGGGCAGCTGCTGGAACGGCGCGGTGGTGGAGGAGGCTCGGACGATGATGGTGCTGCAGCCGCTGGACGGGCAATCATAGTAGGTCGCCGCGCCGAAACCGCCGGAGAAGGTGCAGTTGGCGCCGCAATCGGTCTGGGTGACGCCGATGCCGATGACGCCGTTGGCGCCGAAGGCTTGCACGGTGTTGAGATTGGTCCCGCCGCCGCTGGAGCAGGAGGCCGGAGGACTGTTGAAGACGCCTGAGTCCGCGATCACCTGCAGGGGCATGTTGGCGACCGATTCGCCGCCGATGGAGAAGTCGGCCTGTTTCACCGACCCGAAGATGTAGCCATCCACGAAGGCGTAGCATTCTCCGACCGGGTTGGCGCTGGGGTCGGACTGGGTCGTCAGGGCGCCCAGCAGGCTGGGGTTCAGCACCGACGAAAAGATGCGCAGGCCGATCGAGCCGGTGTCCACCAGGACGTGATCGACCGTCTGGCAGTTGGAGGTGCTGCCCGGGGCGCAAATGGTGACCGAGACGAAGGCGGAGTTGTCGTCGATGTAGGCGTTAGGGCCGGTGTTGAGGATGCTCGGACCCTGGTCCACCGTCAGGGTGGTGAAGTTGGTCAATGGCGGGGGCGGGGTGCTGGTCCCGCCGCCTCCACCGCCGCCGCCTCCACCGCCGCAGGCTGTCAGCAGGAGAAGGGCGGCGAATGCGCAAAGCCTTCCGATCATCCCAGACCGCTTCATGATTGGCCCCTACTTCAAATCGGTGGCTGAAAAGCCGGCGGGCGCCAGCTTCGGCAGGACGGCGAGGCCCTGGAACGCGCCAGGATGGCCGGCGGTCTGGATCACCAGTTCAGCGCGGTTGACGGCAAGCGGCCGCCGGGTGCGACGCCGGCCGACGGGCGTGGCGTTGTCGGTCTGCATCGTCTCGAAATAGGGTCCGAGGAGCTCACGCAGGTCCGGCCGGCCCGGGCCGCGCCAGGCCACCGCGAACACGGTTCCGTCGCCGCGGGTGAACTCGCGGATCACCGCTCCATTGGCCTGGGTCAGGGCGTGGACGGAGAAGCTGGCCGCCGCCGAGGTCCTGACCTGGGCCGCCATGTGAAGGCGATCGGTCTCGATGCTGTTGTAGCTTCCGCCCAGCACCGCGTGGGCGGGAAAGGCTGAAATCAGGCTGAGGGCGCCCAGGGCCGCGCCAGCCCACTGAAGTCTTCTATTGGGCTGTGTTTGCGTCATCGAGGCCTTCTCCCACCACTTCCGGCGACGTCCCCCGACAGGCGCCCGCGTCTTGGCCCCCATAGAAGGTCCGCCGGCGTCTGAATGCAATCCCCGAGCGATGCCGGATGAGACCGGCGGACGCTCCATCGGCCCGTGATTAGTCGTTCTCCGCCTTGGCTTTGAGCGCCGACAGCCAGAGATCGTGGCCGGCGTGCATGCGGTTGGGCATGAACAGGGCCTGGGCGCGGGCGGCCAGGCCGTGTTGGTTCTCCTCGGTCAGCACCCAGCAGCCGCCCGGCCGAGGCTCGATCAGCCAGGCGTGGTAGACGTCGAGCATCAGGCCCGCGCCATCCCAGGCGATGCGTTCAGCCGGAACGAACTCCCGCACCGTGGAGCGGACCGACACGCCGAAGGTGCGCCACCTGAAGCGCGCGCCGGCCGAGAGGTCGCTCGCGCCGCCCTCGATCCGTACATCGCTGCTGTTGGGATACCAGGCCGGCCAGTCCGTGGCGCGGATCAGCCAGGGCCATACCCGCTCTGGCGGGGCGGCGATGGCGATCTCGTTGCGGACGCGGACAGGGGCGTTGGCGTAGTGGTCGGGCCAGTGGATGGTCATGGGACCCTAATAGCCGCTGATGGCTAGATCTGCACCTTCCGCCCGGCCCAGAACGGCGCTCTCACCTTGCCGCGCTGGACCTTTCCGGCGGGGGAGCGGGGCATGTCATCGACATAGTCGATCGAGCGCGGCACCTTGAACCCGGCCAAATGCTGGCGGGCGAAGGCGAGCAGATCCTGGGTCAGCGCCTCGCTGGGCGCATGGCCGGGCCGCAGCATGATCACCGCCTTCACCTCCTCGCCCCACTCCTGATTGGGCACGCCGATGGCGCAGCTGTCTTCCACCGCCGGGTGCTTGATCAGCTCGTTGTCGATCTCCTGCGGATAGATATTCACGCCGCCGGAGATGATGCATTCGGCGGTGCGGCCGGTGAGAAAGAGGTAGCCGTCCTCGTCGAGGTAGCCGACGTCGCCCAGGGTGAAGTAACCGCCCTTGTGGCTGGCGGCGGTCTTGCCCGGGTCGTTGAAATATTCGAACGGGTTGGAGGCCACGACCGGGAAATAGAGGGTGCCAGCGACACTCGGGCCGGTGGGATGACCCTCATCGTCGAGGATGCGGACGGCGTCGGCGCTCAGCGCCTTGCCGACGCTGCCGGGCTTTTGTAGCCATTCCTCGGGCGTGATGGTGAAGCCGCCGCCGCCTTCGGAGCCGGCATAGTATTCATAGATGATCGGCCCCAGCCATTTGATCATGGCGTGCTTAACGTCCGGCGGGCAGGGCGCGGCGCCATGGACGATGTAGCGCAGGCTGGAGAGGTCGTATCTGGCCTTCACCTCATCCGGCAAGCTCAGCAGCCGCTGGAACATGATCGCCACCATGTGCCCATGGGTGACCCGGAAGGTCTCGATGGTTTGTAGGACCGTCTCGCTATCCCACTTGCCGCTGGCCATGAAGACGACGGGGACGCCCTGGGCCATCGGCGTCCGGATATCGATCGCCAGCGGGGCGGCGTGATAGGCCGGGCCGGAGCAGAGCTGCACATCCGTGCGCCAGTTATAGCCGGTGCGCAGGCCGCCGAGTTGGAAGGGTATGGCGTTGATCGCCTTGCGGAACACCCCCTTGGGCCGGCCGGTTGTGCCGGAGGTGTAGAGCATGTTGTTGCCGAGGATCGGGTCGGAAATGTCCGAACCATCGTAGCGGACGATCTCGTCCTCGTAGTGCAGGAAGCCAGGAGCATCCCCCGCGATGGCCACCCTCAGCGTCAGCATGGGGGCGTCGGCGGCGGCCTTTAGCGCCGCCTCGTAGCGGACCTCGGCGAAGAAGGCCTTGGCCTGGCAGTCGGCCACCACATAGGCGGCTTCCTCGGCGGTCAGGTGCCAGTTGACCGGGGTGATCCGATAGCCGCCGCGGAAGTTGGCGAGCAGGATCTCCAGGAACTCGGCGCGGTTGGAGCAGAGCAGGGCAATGGCGTCGCCGGGCTTGAGGCCATGGTCGCGCAGCATGCGGGTGATGCGGTTGGCGTTGGCGTTCAGCTCGCCGAACGTGCGCGAGCCGTGCGGGTCGAACACAGCGACGGCGTCTGGCTTGACCTTGGCCCAGATGGCGGTGGTCATGCCAAGGTGGGAGGCCTCGATCAGACGGGCTTCCAGGTCGGCGTCGGAGAGGTTGGGCCAGTCGGTGTCGATGGTCGCCGTCGTCATTATTCTAACTCCCGCCCACAGTTGTCATTGCAGCCTCGGCGCTGACCCCCTCCGTCACGTCGCTTTCGCTACGCTTCAGCGCCGCGCCACTTCCCCCGTTTCGCTGCGCTCACGGGGCAGGAGGAACTGCTTCTCCTCCCATGCGAGCGAAGCGATGCGGGGGAGGTGGCGGATCGCAGAGCGAAGCGGCGCGATCTGACGGAGGGGGCGAGCGCCGGCTGTCAGGTCGACGCCCCCGCCGGGTCCGGCAGATTCAAAATCCGCTTGGAGATGATGTTGTTCTGCACCTCCTGGGTGCCGCCGTAGATGGAGCCGGCCTTGCCGGCCAGCCAGCCGCGCACGGTCTCCAGCTCCAGCGGGGCGAAGCCGTCGCCGGACCAGCCCAGGCCCTGGCTGCCCATGATCTCGACGGTCAGTTCCGAGCGATCCTGCATCACCTTCATCGACACGTTCTTCATGATCGAGGTGGCCGTGCTCGGGCTGGAGTTGCCGCGGGATTCGGCGGCGGCGCGGCGCACGGTCTGGCGCAGGGCCTGCTCCTCCATCTTGTGGGCGGTGATGCGGCTGCGCAGGTCGGCGTCACTCAGCCGGCCCTTGTCGTCGATGCCGAGGTATTTCTTGGCCAGCTCCGCGACGCCGTCCTTTTCCTGCGCCGCCGGGGCGCCGCCCAGGCGGTTGCCCATGCCGTTGCGCTCGTGCTGCAGCAGCCGCTTGGCGATGGTCCAGCCGCCGTTGAGCTGGCCGACCAGGTTCTCCTTCGGCACCTTCACGTCGGTGAAGAAGGTCTCGCACTGGCCGCTGGCGCCGCTGATCATCTTGATCGGCCGCGCCTCGACGCCGGGCGAATGCATGTCGATCAAGAGGAAGCTGATGCCGTCATGTTTGCGGGTGGTGTCGGTACGAACCAGGCAGAAGCACCAGTCGGCGTACTGTGCGCCGCTGGTCCAGATCTTCTGGCCGTTGACCAGATAGTGGTCGCCCTTGTCCTCGGCCTTGGTCTGGAGGCTGGCCAAGTCCGAGCCCGCGCCCGGCTCGGAATAGCCCTGGCACCAGCGCAACTCGCCGCGGCAGATCGGCGGGAAGTGGCGTTTCTTCTGCTCCTCGTTGCCGTATTCCAGCAGGGTGTGGCCGAACATGCCGGGACCCATGCCGACGATGGGATTGCGGGCGCCGATCCGGGCCATCTCCTCGGCCAGAACCTTGGCTTCGGCCGCGCTCAGCCCGCCGCCGCCATAGGCTTTCGGCCAAGTCGGGGTGCCCCAGCCCCTGGCGCCGATCCGCTGACGCCAAAGATCGACATCGCCGGTGGGCTTGGGGCCTTCCATGACGGCCCGAGAGACGATCTCCGGGTCCTTGCGCAGGGATTGGGGAAAGTTCTCGTCCAGCCATTCGCGGGCTTCGGTGCGAAAGGCGTCAAGCTCGGCGGACCCGAAATCGGCCATGGCGATGCTCCCTGATGTGCATGCGGCGGCTTTGCGGAGCCGCTCTCGATCGTCAGGGTCGATTGTGGAATTGCCGTGTCGTGGCGTCAATCCGCAAAACCGGACACGCGTCCGGTTTTGCGGAGATCTCTGCTTAGTGGCCGGCGGTCACCTTGCCGGTGACGACATCGACGAAGACGTAGGGATGCGGCGGCGCGGTGCCGAAGATGAAGAAGGGGTTGGTCTTGGTCGGGCCCAGTGGGTTGCGCAGGGTGACGTTGTTGTAGGGCTCCTTGAACCCGGCGGCTTCCTTCAGCTCGTTGGCCTTGGGCAGGTCCATGGGGACCGGCCAGGCGATCACGATATCCTCGACCCAGGGCGAATGGATCAGTTCCGGCGGGCCGAACTCGCCATAGCCGGTCTCGGTGATGATGACCGTCGTGTTGCCGGTGTTCTGGAACACCACCCGCATGTGGTTGATCTTGGCCGGGTCGGTGGTGGGCCCGCCGGTCGCCACGCCGTCGGCCTCGTAGAGCTTGGCGTGCGGGTACTGTTCGGTGACAATACGGACCGCGATGTTCACGCGGCCGTCGAAGCTGAGGATCGCCATTCTGTTCGCCTCCCATGGACGCGGCGTCCGCCCCATGGCGAACGCCTGCAACGGAAAGTAGTATGGCGCCAAACTTCCCCGACATCCATGCGAGTTGGGAAGATGATTTTATGACCTAGGTCGGGGTGGCGGCGCGCAGGTTCGCCTGCCCGGGTCGGGCGGCGGGCTGTTGCTGCTGTGCTGGAATGAGAGATGGGCCGTTCTCCACCCCAGACCGCTCGCTCCGCGCGTGAAACTTTCGCCAGCGGCGGGAAACTTGCGTGGCGAATTACCGCGCCACGACGCCAGAGCTTGCCGTCCATCGTAAGTTCGTTAACGAATGCGTCTGGGGTAGGGGCGGCGTCAGTCATGGGTGGTCATCAGTTCGTCGTGCTTGGCACGCGGCCGGAAGCGATCAAGCTGATGCCGGTCATCGCGGCGCTGAAGGCGCGGCCTAGTCTCAAGGTCACCGTCTGCGCCACCGCCCAACACCGCGATCTATTGGACCAGGTGCTGCAGATCGCCGGCATCACGCCTGAGATCGACCTTGATCTCATGCGCCCAGGACAAAGCCTCGATGGGCTGGCTTCCCGCGTCATGGCCGACCTCGGCCCCATCCTGCGCGACGTGAAGCCGGACCGGGTCATCGTTCAGGGTGACACCACCACGGCGGCCATGGCCGCGCTCTGCGCCCACTACCAAGCCATTCCGGTCGCCCATGTGGAGGCCGGCCTGCGTTCCGGCGACCCAGGCCAGCCCTGGCCCGAGGAGGTGAACCGCAAGGTGGTCACCCAGGCCGCCGACGTGCATTTCGCCCCCACCCGCATGGCCGCCGACAACCTGCTGGCCGAGATGGTCGCGCCCGGCGCCATCCACCTGACCGGCAACACGGTGATCGACGCCCTGCTGGCCACGGTGGACCGGCTGGACGAACTGACGGTCCATACGGCGCGCTCGCGGGCGCTGATCGAGAGCGCTCAGGGCCGCCGCATCGTGCTGGTGACCTGCCATCGGCGGGAGAATTTCGGCGAGGGGCTGCGGAACATCGCCGCCGCCTTGGAGCGGCTGGCCGAGCGGCCAGACCTGGAGATCATCATCCCCGTCCACCCGAACCCGGCGGTGGGCGCGGCCCTGGCGCCGCTGGCCGACCTGGACCGGGTGCGGCTGGTCGAGCCGCTCGACTACATTCCCTTCGTCCACATGCTGTCTGCCTGCGACCTCATGCTCACCGATAGCGGCGGGGTGCAGGAGGAAGCCCCCGCCCTGTCCAAGCCGGTGCTGGTGCTGCGCGACAAGACCGAACGGCCGGAGGGTATCGAGGCTGGCTGCGCCAAGCTGGTGGGGACGCACGCCGACACCATCGTCAGCGAGGCGATCCGGCTGCTGGACGACGCCGGCGCCTATGCCGCCATGACCCACGGCGGCAGCCCCTACGGAGACGGCCTGGCGTCGGAACGGATCGCCAATGTGCTGGAAGCCGAGGCGCTCGGTCTGCCGACCTCGACTCGGGTCAGCCGTCCGATGCTCACCCAAATTGAGGGCGCCGCGGAGCGGGTTCGGCCATGAAGCGTCTCCTGATCGCCGTCGTCTCGCTACTGCTGGGCCTTGCAAGCGCCGCCGCGCCGGCAAGCGCTCAGACGGGCGCCCAGCGCGCGCTGATCCTCTACGACACCAGCGGCCAGTGGGGACGCTGGGGCGAAATCTACGCCACCTTCACCGCCAACCTGGCCGGCCATTTCGGCGGTTATGACGCCGAGCCGGTGGGCGCCTATCGCCCCGGCCAGATCGAGGCTCACAAGGCGACCTTCTACATCGGCTCGAGCTACGGCGAGGTCTTGCCGCAAGCTTTCCTGACCGACGCCGCCGCCAGTCATCATCCGCTGATGTGGATCGGCTATGGCGTCGAGTCCCTGGCCGGCACGCCCGCCAAGCCTGGCCGCTTCGGCTGGGTCCCGCTGCCGGAGGAGATGACCGACGGGGTCTCCAGCGTCGAATACAAGGGCGAGCGGTTCACCCGCCACGTGGACGGCAATGGCGGCCTGACCGGCATCTCCATCCGCCGGCCCGGCGAGGTGCGCGTGCTGGCCACCGCCCACCGGGTCAGCGGCCGCACCGCGCCCTGGGCGATCCGCTCGGATAACCTCTACTACATCGCCGAAAACCCACTCACCTATATGGATGAGACCGACCGCTACCTGGTGTTCGCCGACCTGATGTTCGACCTCTTGCAGCCCGACGCGCCGATGCGCCACCGGGCCCTGGTGCGGATCGAGGATGTGGGACCCTTCTCCGACCCGGACGAGCTCCGCGCCGTCGCCGATTATCTGTCCAGCGAGCATGTCCCCTATTCGGTGGGGGTGTTCGACACCTATCGCGACCCGCTGGCGCATCAGCAGGGGCCGCGGACCCTGACGCTCGCCCAGGCGCCCAAGCTGGTGGCGGCTCTGAAATATATGCAGGCCCATGGCGGGGTGCTGATCGCCCACGGCCACACCCACCAGTACGAGGCCCGGCCCAACCCCTATTCGGGGGTCAGCGCCGACGACTTCGAGTTCTTCACCAGCCACCTGAACAAGGCCGGCTACGTGGTCTACGACGGCCCTGTGCCGGGCGACTCCGAGGCCTGGGCGCGCGGGCGTATGGAGGCGGCCTTCGCCAATTGGGCGGCGGCCGGGCTTGGCCGGCCAACCATCTGGGAGTTTCCCCACTACGCCGCCTCGGCCGCCGACTACCGCGCCGCCGCCGGCCTGTTCTCAGCCCGCTACGAGCGCAGCCTCTATTACGGCGGGACCATCTCAGGCCGCGCGGCCGACCCGGCGACTTCGGAGGGCCAGTTCTTCCCCTATCCGGTCAAGGACATCTACGGCCAATGGGTGCTGCCGGAGAACCTCGGCAACCACGAACCCACCGGCTACAACCATCACCCGCCGCGCCTGCCCAGAGACATCCTGGCCGAGGCCCATCGCAACCTCGTCATGCACGACGGGTTTGCGAGCTTCTACCACCACCCGTTTTTGAACATCGCCCTGCTGAAGGAAACGGTGCGCGGGCTGAAGGCGGAGGGGTATGTGTTCGTGTCGGCGGAAAGTGTGCTGGGGGATCCGTAGGGCGCTCCACCTGACGGTGACCATTGCATGTGGCGCCGCAGACTGAGTAGGTCGGCCATGCGTTCAACAAGGCTTCCTCGGGCACATCGATTTTCCGATACGGGAGGATTCGTATTGTGGGAATGGTTCAGGCCGCTGATGGCGGCCCTGCTGATTTGGTCAGCCCCGGCGTATGCGCTAGCGGATGACTACAACAAGACCGGCCAGAAGCTCGGCCCCCTGAAGCCTCCTGCGGGAGGCGTGGCTTATCGCGTCACATGGGATGGGTATTGGGATGGCTTCATCGAGGCTACCGAAACGGCCGATGGCCATGTCCAAATGCGTAGGAGCCAGCTGGACGGAAGTGTCATCGAGGTCCCTCTGCACCTGGATGATCTAAAGTCATTTGAGGCGGAACTTGTCCGCTCGCCCTTTACTTCCACCCGCGAATACCGGGGGCAGCTTGGAACCTGCCTGGACGAATGCTCTTATTTCTACCTCACGGTATCAGCCGGAGGGTCAAGCAAGACCTTGCCCGTTGAGGTCAACGCAGGCGTGCCTACAGTTCGGGACGCGGTCGATGAACTGATTGAGCTTGCCGATGCCCGGAGCGGCGCCCTCAACGGTCGACCTGAACCTTGGTGGGCGCGCGACGATTCAGTGCATTCATACCCGACGACCGCCCGGCGAAATCACGACTGCGCTGCTGACGAAACCGTTTGCGCCCATAGTGCTTGGGAGACGCAGCTGGCTTCAGCCGGGCTGACCGATCTGTGGGCGCCGACGACCAATGAGTGGTCGGATCGCGTGTATCGGTTAGTTTGGTTTCCTACTTCCGGCCCCGCTAAATCAGTCCAGGCGGTTCTGAAGCCGGGCGGCGAGTGTTTGCTGGCGCGGCGGGCTCCAGTGCCCGAAATGTGTCAGGATCATTTACTGATCAGCACATCGACCCAATCGGCCCCTCGATTGGTGGCCGCGTCGGATGCATGGCGCTTTGAAGATGCGCTCTACAAGGCCGGCTTCTCTACCATGGCCTCCGATAGTGCGAGCGGATGTGCGACCGGCGCCCGCTGGGTATTGGAAGCCCATGTTCATGGTCGCTACCGGTTCGTGGCCGGATCGATGTGCGACGATAGAGGTCTCGGCCTTCCGACTGCGCAACTCCGACACTGGGCGCGGTGGGATTGAGTGCGAGGAAGCGAACTTCGAAGACAGAAAGCCTCACGTCGCATTCACGCTGCGGGCATGAAGCCGAACCCCAGACCGCTTCTGCAATTCGCCGAGCACGCCAAACAGGTTGCGGGCGTTGGGATTGCCGGTGCGGCTGAACATGCGCATCAGGCTCTTGGAGGGCGTGCCTGTCACCGCCGCCAGTTCATCGAAGCCGATAGTGGCGTTGATATAGTCCCGGAGCACGGCCTTGCCTGTGTCTACATCGCCGGCCAGGAAGGCATCGACGCCTTCGGCGAGCAGTGCTTCACGAAAGGCTGCGTCACGCTGAGCGCGTGCTTGAACGGTGTCTTTGAACGAACGGGTCAGAGCCATCTCAATCCTTGCCTTTCTTGCGATCCTTGTAGTCTTGCCAGGAGGCTTGAGCGTCTTCGATATCGCGCTGTTGCCGCTTCTTCGTGCCTCCGGCGAGAAGGATCACGATCGCTTCGCCATCCTTGCCGAAATAGACCCGGTAGCCAGGTCCAAAATCGATCTTGTATTCGAGCACGCCGGCGCCAACGCCTTTGGCGTTCGAGAGATTGCCATGTCCAATCCGTATCAGGGCGATCGTCACTTTGGCGGCGGCCTGAGGGTTGAGGTCGTTGAACCAAGCCCCAAAAGGGCTATCGCCTTTCGGCGTCAGGTATTCCCGGATTTCCATTTTATTGGTACCATAAATGTTACCATTTGCAAGGCTAGACTTTGATCCCACCCCGATCGATCGCATAGAACAGGTGACGGCTCTCCACGCCCCCAGCCGTCACGACCTCGGTCCTGTCCGTCAGCCGCCCGCCGATCTTCTCCACCGCCCGTCTTGAACGCAGGTTGTGTTCGCCGATGCGGAAGATGACGCGGTCCACGAAGCGGAAGGCGTGGGCCAGCATCAGCCGTTTCATCTCACCGTTGTAGGCGCCGCCCCACCAGGGTCGCCCCAGGAAGGTCCAGCCGATCTCGATCTCGCCGGGTTGTGCGAACTCGGCTGAATACCTGGACCAGCCGGCGATGACGCCATCCGCTTTGGCGACCGCGACGAGGGCGCTGCCGGACTTCAGGCCGTCCTCGAAATAAGCGCGGAACACCGGCTCGAGGTAGCGGTCGCTATGGGGGTGCAGCGCCCAGACCTCGGGGTCCGAGGCAGCGGCGAACAGGCCGTCGAAATCGGCGGGCTGCGCGGGGCGCAGGTCCAGGAGCTCACCGTTCAGGCGGGGTTGATAGTCGAACATGGCTTGGCCCTTATAGTGCAGCTGGACTCTAGTTGAGCAGCGCTGCCGGAGCCATGCATTGCCCTTGAGCTGGACGGTCACCATTCCGCCGGATGAATGCCTGCTCCGTGTGAAAGCGGCTAACAGGTGGCGGTTCGCCTTTATGCGGCAGGGGGTTGTCTCGGCGACGATCCAGAAAAGTCATGTTCAGCTTTACGGACGGTATGCTTATGGCTCACCCGGAAGACCCTTCGTGACCAGCCTGAGGGCGACGTTCTCAAAGAGCGGTGAAGGCAAGACATCGGTCAACTGCAGGATTCAGCTGCACTGGTTTTTGATTCTATTCTTTTGCCTTTGGTTCGGCCTGTTGACGACCGTAGCCGCCCTCATGACCGGGGCCGCCTTGTTTGGGCCGGTCAAGCCACCGATGGACCAGGTTGTGCCTTCGGTGGCCATAATGCTGGTCATGATTGCAGCTGGCGGCGGATTCTTCGCGCTTTTCAGATTTGGTCTCGGCACTGGTGAGAGCGCCTACCTGATCGAGGCGCTCGAGGGGGCGCTGAATGGGAAGTCCTGAGCGCGCCTACCCCACCGGCTCCCTGACCCGCGCAGCGTCTCGCTCGCCCAGCAGCCCCAGCTCCACCGCCAGCCCCAGAATGTCGTAGGGCGGCTTGTCCTGGGCGGCGAGGGCGCGGTCCACGGCGACCTGGTCCACGGCGCGCTGCTCCACCAGGCAGGCGCCGAGGGGGCGTTCGTCGTCCCAGCAGCGGTCGATGGCCGCTTCCAGCTTGCGGTGCTCGATAGCGCCGGCGCGAACCAGCAGATCGCCCAGGCCGATGTGGCGGCGGCGCAGCTCGCGCATCAGCCGCACAAGGCCGGCGTCGTCCACCAGGCCAAGCGATTTCAGCGTCGCCAGGGTGCGCCGCTCCCGCACCAGCGGCGTGACGTCCCATGCGTGGCGCAAGCCAAAGGCGATGTCGCTTCTCGGCGCGAAGGCATAGGTGACCCTGCCCTTGGAGCCGTTGAGCAGGGTCTCCAGCGCCGCCTTGCGCGCCGTGCTCAGGGGCTCGGCCAGGGCGATCTCCAGGCCGTCGGCGGTTCGGCGGATCGGCATGGCGCCGTAGCGGGCGGCTTGGCGCGGGGTGAGGATGGCCAGCAAGTCAGAGGGCAGGCTCAAGGGATCGAAGCTCACGGCCAGCACGCCGGCGGCTTCGGCGAAGGCTTCGGCCAGGTGCTCGTCGCGCACGGCGCCCCGGTCGAGCAGCAAAAGACCGAGCGGGCGGTAGCGCTGTTTCTGCAGGCGCAGCGCGTCGTGCAGGTCGGCGAAGCTGACGTGGTTCCAGAACCGGAGCAGTTCGCCCAGCCGGCTTGAGCGATGCTTGAGTTCGGACAGGGAGGGGTAACTGTGCTGGGTCTTGTCCCAAGCGATCCGCCGCCGCGTGATCAGGTGGAACAGGAAGAGCCGCATGGAGCGCAGGAAGGCGGCGAAGCCCACCAGGTTGGTCACCACCGCCCGCACGGGTGTCAGCCAGATATGGCCGATCCCGTGGTTCAGCCCGGTGAACAGGGCGCGGTGCAACAGCCGGTTGGCCAGCAGCAGCAGGTTGATCTGCATCATGATCCAGAGCCAGCCGGAGGTCTCGAACGGCCTCGGCAGGTCGATGACGGTGTCGATGTCGGCGTTGGCCAGAATGGCGTAGCCGAGGCAGTTCAGGGCGACGAAATAGGCCACCGCCCCGATCGGCGCCGTCGCCAGCCCCTTGCGGTCGCGGAACAGGAAGTAGCGGTTGGCCAGCCCGCCGAACCAGCCGAGCTGGGCCCAGCCGAGGTAGCTGATCCCCAGCATCCAGCGCGCCTTCTGCCTCACGCTGGCGCCCCACTGGTCGGGGAAGAATTCCTTGGTCGCCACCAGCTCGCGCCGCAGCACCTTGACCTGGCCGGAGCGGAAGATGGCGTTGCGGAACCGCGGCGTTTTGGCGAAGACGCGCACGAAGCGGGAGACGAGGCCCAGCCGCTTCAGCCGGAAGGCGACGTCATAGTCTTCCGTCAGGCTGTCGGTATTGAACGGCTGGTCGCCGCGATCCTGGCACAAGGCCAATACGGCCTGGCGGCTGAAGCAGGTGGCGACGCCGGCGGATGGGGTGGCGCCGGTGATGGCCGAGCGCAGCGGCAGGTCCTTGGTGTGGAACTCGGCGAACTCGTCCATGTAGTGGCAGGCGACCAGCCGGTTCCAGGCCCGGTTCATCGACAGCACCGGCAGCTGGATCATGTCCGCCTGGCCGAGAAAGCGGTTCATCACCCTCAGGCCATAGCGGTGCACCACATCCTCGGCGTCGTGCATGACAAAGGCGTCGAAGGTCTCGCCGGTCCGCTGCTCGTGCAGGAAGATGTTCTGGATGATCCAGTTCAGGCAATCGGCCTTGCTCGTCGGTCCATCGTGCGGGACCTGGGCGCGGTGGACGTTGGCGAACCGCTCGCGCACCCGCTCCACCTCGGCGTCGGTCTCCGGGTCGTTGGCGTAGACGCCAACGAAGATCTCGAAGCGGTCATAGTCGAAGGTGTTGAGGGTGTTGACCACCATCTCCGCGATCACCTCGGCCTCGCGCCAAGCCGGCACCATGACGGCGATCTTGCCCTGCGGCTTTGCGGTGAGCTGCGCGACGGTCATCGCCGGCCTGAACAGGGTGCGCAGGCGCTGGCCCGTGGCCATCACCCACCAGGCGATGTCGATCAAGAGGTCGTCCATGGACGAGATGAAGATGGCGACGACGACGACGACCAGCAGGATGTGGACCGTGGTCCAGTAACCCGCCGCCGCCCTCTCCCAGAAGGCGGTGTCGGTCAGTTCGCCCTTCAGGCTTTCGAAGACCCCCCACAGGTCCAAAACCAGCGCCCCCGGCCACACCCCAACCCACAAGGCCGCCCCCACGGCCCGTCGTCAACGAGAACCGGGCGCGCGGCGGGACAATGGCTACAGATTATTCAGCGCCGGCAAAGACCTATCCCCCGCCGGGCGATCCGTGCGGCGATAGGTCCCAAGCTCAATTTGGCTCCTTAAGACGCCTGCGCCATCTGTTGGGCGAGGGCGGTGGTCCGGGTCAGACGGTTCAGCCAGCCGGTTCCGAAGGTGCTGAAGGTGGACAGCGAGCGATAGAAGGCCTCGCGGGCAGTGGAGATCTTGCTGATCAAGTCGCTTGCGGTGGCCAGCTCCGCCGCGGCCTGGGTCGCGGGTCCGACCGCGCCATCGGCGGTGACGCCGAGGGCGCTCTGCAAGGTCTTGATCGCCCTGCCCACGCCCTGGTTCACGGCCATGTCGAAAACCATCAGATCGACGCCCGCATCCCAGGAGCCGCACGAGGCGGCGTCCCAATAGTTCTTCTGATAGATCGGTGCGACGCTCGCGGGGGTCAGGGCCTGCACGTCCGCCACCGTGGCCGGCCGGCCCAGCCAGGCCGACAGGGTCCCGATGGTGATACCGAGGTTGGTGGCGCCGCCCGGATCGGCGAGGTTGTTCACGAACCCGCCCTCGCTTTGCAGGATGATCGGCATACAGGCGTCAAAGCTCATGGCGCGGTTTCCCCTATGGCGTGCGTTTGGCCGACCGATACCCGGTTGGCTACCGTCATACAATTGCACTCGTAACGGGCTAGACGATAGCCGCTGAAACGGTCTTCATTCAGCCAGCGAATATGAGGGAGCTCAACCGATGACCGGCATCGTCCGCCGCCGCCTGATCCAGACCGCGGCCGCCGCGTCGGCCATCGCCGCGGGGGCGAACCTGGCGCAAGCCGCATCCGGGCCGCCATCCAAGCTCAGCGACATCGACCACTTCATCATCCTGATGAAGGAGAACCGCTCCTTCGATCACTATTTCGGCGCGCTGCGGGGCGTGCGGGGGTTCGACGATCCGGGCGCCAGGCGGGCGGACGGCGGCTCGGTGTTTCATCAGGCGGACACCGGTCATGCGGACGGCCATGTGGCCCCCTTCCGGATCGACACCCGCCGCACCAACGCCCAGCGCTACACCGATCTCAGCCATGCCTGGGCGGTGCAGCACGCGGCCTGGAACGGCGGCGCCATGGACGGCTTCATCTCCGCCCACCGGGTGTCCGACGGCGCCCGGGGGCCGATGACCATGGGCTACATGACCCGCGAGGACATTCCCTACTACTACGCCCTGGCCGACGCCTTCACGATCTGCGACGGCTACCACTGCTCGGTGATGGGGCCGACCCACCCCAACCGCTACTATCTGATGACGGCGACCAATGACCCGGAGGGTCTGGCGGGCGGGCCGGCGCTGAACAACGCGGGCAACGCCTATACCTGGGAGAGCTATCCCGAGCGGCTGGAGAAGGCCGGGATCTCATGGCGCGTCTATCACGACTTCGACGACTACGACTGCAATGTGCTCAAGCACATGGTGCAGTACCAACGGGCGCCGCGAGGCTCGGCCCTGCATGAGAACGCCATCAAGGACCGGCCCTTCTATGAGCTGCTGTCGGACCTGCGCACCGGCAACATTCCCCAGGTGACCTGGATCGTGCCGCCGGCGGACGTCAGCGAACATCCAGACTACCTGCCCGCGGCCGGCGAAGACCATACCGCCCAGGTGTTGGCGGCCCTGTGGTCCAACCCCAAGCTCTGGGCCAAGACGGCGGTGATCCTCAACTACGATGAGAACGACGGCTTGTTCGACCATGTCGCGCCGCCGACGCCGGAGCCAGGCACGCCGGGTGAGTTCGCCCACGGCCTGCCGGTGGGGCTGGGCTTCCGCGTGCCCTGCACCATCATCTCGCCCTTCAGCCGAGGCGGTTACGTCTGCGGCGACACCTTCGACCACACTTCAACCCTGCGCCTTCTGGAAGCGCGGTTCGGCGTGGAGGTTCCCAACCTGTCGGCCTGGCGGCGCAAGACTACAGGAGACTTGACGTCCGCGTTTGGATTCGGTCATGCGCCGAGGTTCGATATTCCCAGGATGCCGGAGACGGGCGACGCGCTGAAGGCGGCCGAGATGCGGGCCCTGACCCTGCCGGCGCCGGTTGTGCCCACCGTGCAGGTGGCGGCGCGGCAGGAGCCGGGCGCGCGGCCGCGGCGTGGGGTAGGGGGCAGGGCGGCTTAGGAAGGCGATCAACCGTTCCGCCGGCGCTGGCCCCCACCGTCTCGCTGCGCGAGCCACCTCCCCCTGTCTTCGCTTCGCTGCGGGCAGGGGGAAGAGTAGCGCCGATCTTGCTTCCCCTGCCCCCGAGCGAAGCGAGAGAGGGGGAGGTGGCGCGGCGCTGAAGCGTGGTGGAAGCGACGTGACGGTGGGGGCCAGCGCCGGCCGAACGACCTGGCGCGAACTCCGCCACTTTCGAGTCCATCCTGCGGCCCTTCTTAACAATCCGTGATCAGCGCCGCCGCGCTCTCGTCACAACCCTCTGTCACTACGCCCGTGTGGCTGGGCCAACGACGGGAATATCCCATGATCGAAGTGATCACCGTGGCGCCTGAACAGGACGGTTGGACCGTCGCTCATGACGGCGAGGGCAGTCAGCGTTTCATGAGCGGCGCCACCGCAGAGGCCATCGCCCGCCAGCTTGGTCAGGCCATCGCCCGGGGCGGGCGGCCCGCCGAGGTGCGCATCTTCCTGCGCGACGGCAGCCTGGCCGGGCGGTTCGTCTGCCCTCCGGCGGCGAACTGATCTTCGCCGGAAACTATAGTCGTGGTCAATATGAGACTATCGACCATGGTTTACTGGATGTAAATGGTCCTATTGCCGACGTTCACTCTTCTTAAAAGTGATTGAATATATGATCCGCAAGTTAGTCTTGCGGAAATCCCTGATGCTGAGACCGCGCCAGAGTCCGACCCTGATCGGGCCCCAGGCCATTGTTGCGATGGGCGCGATCGTCGTGCTCCTCGGCAACCTGTGCCTGCTGGCGCTCCACATCGGCCGTGGCGGCGAGCTTACCTCGATGCTTGTGGTGGTCGATGCCCTGGCCGCGGCGGCTATCATTCTCTATCGCCAGCTGCGCAAGACGGCCCAGAGCCTGATCGCCAGCGAAGCCCGCGCCCAGCATATCGCCCTGCACGACAGCACCACGGCCCTGCCCAACCGGCTGCAGTTTCTGGGTCGCCTGACGGAGGCGCTGGAACAGTCCCGCCGCACCGGCCGCTTGGTGGCGGTGGTGACGGTGGCGATCGACGACTTCAACCAGGTGGTGGACGCCTACGGCTACCAGTGCGCCGACGAGATGGTGGTCGAGGCCGCCCGCCGGCTGAACAGCATCTCCCAGACCAGCGCCCTTTTGGCGCGGATCAATTCCGACACCTTCGCCCTGATCCACACCAGCGCTGAGACGCTGGATGCGCTGATCCACCAGATCCGCGACGTCGTGCCCAGGCCCTACGCCCTGCCGGCGGGGCGGGCGGTGGTGACCTGTTCGGTGGGGGTGAGCGCGGCCTTCCGCGAGCAGATCGACGCCAGCGACCTCCTGCGCAAGGCCGACATCGCCCTGCGCAACGGCCGCGACAATGGCGATGATGGCCTGGCTTTCTATGAGCCGACCATGGACCAGGCGTTGCAGACCCGCCGGCTGGTGGAGAACGACCTGCGCGCGGCCCTGGCCGCCGGCGACCTCAACGTCGTCTACCAGCCCCAGACCACGCCCCAGGGCGGCATCGGCGGGCTGGAGGCGCTGGTGCGCTGGCGCCATCCCGTGCGCGGCGATGTGCCCACCGACTATTTCGTCGGCTTGGCCGAGGAGGCTGGGCTGATGCCCGCCCTCGGCCGCTTCGTGATCCAGCGCGTCTTCCGCGACGCCGCCCGCTGGCCGCAGCTGAAGGTGGCGATCAATGTCTCCGCCAGCCAGATCGTTCGCGCCGACTTCCTCACCGACATCACCAACCTGATCGCCGAGACCGGCGCCGATCCGAACAAGTTCGAGATCGAGATCACCGAAGGCGTGCTGCTGGGCGCCGACGTGACCACCCAGGCCAACCTGCGCGCCCTGCGCAACCTGGGCTTCACCCTGGCGCTGGACGATTTCGGGGTCGGCTACTCCAGCCTGGGCTACCTGCTTCAGCACCGGGTGGACAAGATCAAGATCGACCGCTCCTTCGTCACCCCCCTTGGCGCCAGCCCCTCCGCCGACGCCGTGGTCGGCGCCATGATCAAGCTGGCCGACGCCCTGAACCTGCGTGTGATCGCCGAAGGGGTGGAGACCGAGATCCAGCGCCAGCGCCTGTCGGCCCTGGGCTGCAACGAACTGCAAGGCTACTTGATCAGCCGGCCCCTGCTGGCCGACGATGTGGATCGCTTCATCGCCGCGGGGCTGCGGCCGGTGCTGGTGGCGGCTTAGTTCCCCGCCAACCTCACTTTCACCGTCGTCGACAATCCCGGCCGCAGGCGGTCCATCCCCGCTTGGCCCGGATCCAGCCGGATGTGCACCGGCACGCGCTGGACGATCTTGGTGAAGTTGCCTGTGCCCGGCTCAAACGGGAGCAGGGAAAATTGCGAGCCGGAGCCGGGGGCGAAGCTATCGACTTGGCCCTTGAAGGTCTTGCCGGGCAGGGCGTCGACCTTGATCGTGGCGGGCTGGCCGACGGTCATGCGGGCGACCTGGGTTTCCTTGAAGTTGGCGGTCACATAGAGGGCCTGCATGGGCACGATGGTCAGCAGCCGGGTGCCGGGCTGGACATAGTCGCCGGGGTTGACCTGGCGGTCGCCGACCTCGCCGTCGATGGGGGCGCGGATGACGGTGTGGTCCTGGTCCTGCCTGGCCAGGGTCTGCGCGGCCTGGGCGCGGGTGACACCGGCCTGCGCCTGGGCCAGGGCTGCGGTGAGGGTGGCGCGCTTGGCCGCGGTGACGGCGGCCTGGCTGCGGCTCACGTCCAGCTCGGCGCGGCTGTGGTCGGCGTCCGACTGGGCGGTGACGGCGGCGGCCCGATACGCATCGGCGTCGCGGCGGGCCACGGCGCCAGAGGCGACCAGGTTGTCGAACCGCGTCCGGTCGGCGCCGGCGCGGGTGTTCTGCGCATCGGCGGACTTGATCGCGGTCTCCGCCGCGCGGACGTTGGCGCCGGCCAGGACCTGTTCGGCGTCCAGGCTGACCAGGGCGGCCTTGGCGGCGGCGACGGCGGCCTGGGCGTTGGCGAGATCGGCGGCGGCCGAGGCGACCTTGGCGTCGAACTCCTCCGGGTCGATGCGGATCAGCACATCGCCGCGATGGACCATCTGGTTGTGGGCGACCAGCACCTCGGAAACCAGGCCGCGCACCTTGGGCGCCACCACGGAGCTGTCGGCCTGGATGTAGGCCGCATCGGTGGACTCGGCCGCCTTGGGCGCGGCGATCCAGACCGCGCCGGCGACGGCCACAACCACGGCCACGCCGACAGACAGTAGGGTGCGGTTGGAGAAGGGCAGGCGGGAGGGCTTGACGGCTGGCCCGGCGAGGGGCGCGCCGGAGAGGGTTGTATCGGTCATTTGTCGAACACCAGCAGGGTCGAGGTGGCGGAGGCGTAGAGTTTGCCCGCAGCGTCGATGAGCTTGGCCTCGGCGAAGGCGGCTCTACGGCCCATGGTGATGACCCGGCCCTCGGCGCGGACCAGGCCGGTCTGGCTGGTCATGGCCTTGTGGTAGGCGATCTTCAGCTCCAGCGTGGTGTAGCCCTGGGTCGGGCTGAGCTTGGAATGGACGGCGCAGCCGCAGGCGGAATCGAGCAGGGTGGCGGCATAGCCGCCATGCACCGTGCCGATGGGATTGTAGACGCTCTCGGTGGGGCGGCCCTCGAACACCGCATAGCCGTCGCTGGCCTCGACGATGGCGAAGTCCAGGGCGCGACCGATGGGGGCCAGGCCGCCGGAGCCGATCATGGCCTTGAGCTGGTCGAGGCCGCTGGCGCCGGGGGCGAGCGTGTCGGCAAGCGTACTCATAGTTGGGACTCCAGCTTGAAGCGGCGTTTCAGCGCCGTCTTCGAAATGTCGAGGATGGCGTCGGACAGGGTGGGGTCCGGTTCGGCCCTGGCCAGGGTCAGGGCGCCGACCATTTCGGCCAGCATGGAGCTGGCTTCCGGCTCCGGGGCCATGACGCCCAGCCGCGACAGCTGGCCAGAAAGCATGCGACGCAAGCCCGCGACGCCAGCCGCGAACTGTTCGCGCACCGGCTGGGTCAGGCGCGGCGCATCGGTGGCCAGATAGGGCAGGGGGCAGCCGCTATCGCGGCGGTCGCGGTGCCGGGGCGACAGGTAGAAGTCGAGATAGCCGTTCAGCACTTCGGCCGCCGGCTTGTCCTCGTTCGAGAGGGCCAGGGCCGCGCCACTGTCGGTGAACATCTGGCCCACCGCGGCGGCCACCAGGTCGTCCCTGGACTTGAAGTGGGCATAGAAGCCGCCGTGGGTCAGGCCCGCCTTGGCCATGATGTCAGCCACGCCGACCTGGTGCGGCCCGGACAGCCGGATGGCCTTGGCCGCTTCCTTCAAAACCCGCTCGCGGGTCTGTTGCTTGTGTTCGGCGCCGTATCGCATGGGCTTGCCGTCTCCGTTTATATGACGCATATAATATAAAGCTCGCCGGCTCCGCAAGGGGGTCGGTCCGCGACGCGGGGACGGCAATGGACGATGCAGGAAAGATTGAGGCGGCCGCACCGGTCGCGCCCGTTTCGACGCCGTTCGATCCCTCGACCCTGCCTAATGGGCGCAAGTATCTGATCTTCGCCATCCTGGCGTTCGGCCAGTTCATGGCCCTGATCGACATCCAGATCGTCGCCGCCTCGCTCAATGACGTTCAGGCGGGGCTGTCCGCCGGGCCGGACGAGATCAGCTGGATCCAGACCGGCTATCTGATGGCCGAGCTGGTGATGATCCCCTTCTCGGCCTTCCTGGCCCAGGCGCTCTCCACGCGCTGGCTGTTCGCCCTGTCGGCGGGCCTGTTCACAGTATCGAGCGCCCTGTGCGGCGCGGCCTGGGACATCCAGTCCATGGTGGCCTTCCGCATCCTGCAGGGCTTCGTCGGCGGGGCCATGGTGCCCACCGTCTTCGCCACCGGCTACAGCCTGTTCGTGGGCAAGCAACGGGCTATGATCCCGGCCATCCTGGGCATGGTCTCGGTGCTGGCGCCAACCCTCGGCCCCACGGTGGGCGGCTGGCTCACCGACGCGGTGGGCTGGCGCTCGATCTTCTACGTCAACATCATCCCCGGAATGGTGGTCACGGCCCTGGCGCTGATCTTCGTGCGCGTGGACAAGCCCAACCTGTCGATGCTGAAGAAGATCGACTACTCCCACCTGATCGCCATGGCGGTCTTCCTGGGCGGGCTGGAATATGTGCTCGAGGAGGGGCCGCGCCACGACTGGTTCGGCGACCCGTCGATCCTGACCGCGGCCTGGCTGTCGCTGGTGGCGTTCGGGCTTTTCCTGGAGCGGTCGTTCCGGTCCGGCGGCCCGATCGTGCGACTGACGCCGTTCCGCAAGCCGACCTTCGTCTTCGCCTGCGTCTTCAACCTGGTGATCGGCTTCGGCCTCTATTCCTCCACCTATCTGGTGCCGGTCTTCCTGGGGCGGGTGCGCGGCTACAACAGCTTGCAGATCGGCACGACCGTGTTCGTGGTCGGCATCACCCAGGTGCTGTCCACCGTCATCGCCGCCCGGCTGTCGCAGAGCGCCGATCCGCGCCGGGTGATCACCGTCGGCCTGATCCTGTTCGCCGTCAGCCTATGGCTGGCGTCCTTTGTCACCATCGACTGGGGCTTCGGCGCCTGGCTCGCGCCGCAGATGCTGCGCGGGTTCGCGGTCATGCTCTGTATCGTGCCCAGCGTCGGCCTGGCCCTGAATGGCTTCGCCCAGGTGGAGCTGCGGTATGCGTCGGGCCTGTTCAACCTGATGCGCAACCTGGGCGGCGCCATCGGCATCGCGGTGGTCAACACCTGGCTGGCCGACAATACCCGTATCCAGGCCGCGCGGATGGGCGAGAGCCTGGGGCAGGCGGGCCGGCATGCGCCGGATATCGTCGCTCAGCTGGCCGCGAAGATCGGCCAGAACGGCGGCGATCCAGCCCAGGCCCTGCTGACCGCCCAGGGCCTGCTTGGCCGCGTGGTCGGCCGCTACGCCGTGACCAGCGCGTTCGATGAGGTGTTCCGCACCATGGCCTGGCTGTTTGTGGCGGCCCTGGTGATGGTGCCGTTCTGCCGGCCCGCGCCGCTCGGCGGACCGGCGCCGACGGAGGCGCACTGATGGGCGGAATGACCTCGGAACACCTCTCCCGGAGGGAGAGGGAGGGGCCCAGCGAAGCTGGGGGGGGGTGAGGGGTTACGGCGCCTCGGAAGAAAGCGCCGACGCCGCAGCCTTATTCTGCACCGTCCCTAATCCCTCATCCTCCCACGCCTTCGGCGCGGGCCCCTCCTTCTCCCTCCGGGAGAAGGTTTGGAATGCCGACTGGAAGACCACCATGACCCTGTCCCCACGTTTCCTCACCGCCCCCGTCCTTGCGCTCGGCCTGCTCGCCTCCGCCTGCGTGGTCGGACCGAACTATCAGCGGCCGGACCTGAAGCTGACGACGGCCTACGTCACCCCGGCGCCGGCGACGTCGGCCCAGACGCCAGCGCCGCTGGAAACCTGGTGGCAGGGGTTCGACGACCCGATGCTGGTGCGCGTCGTGGAGCGCGCCACGGCGCAGAACCTGGATATCGAACAAGCGCGAGCGCGCATCCTGCAATCGCGGGCCATTGCGCGCGCAGCGGGGGCGGCGCTGCTGCCTCAGGTGGATTCTTCCTCGACGGCGGCCAGCGTCAACCAGTCCCTGCTCAGCCCTATCGGCGAGATCGGCAGCCACCTGCCGGGCTTTCCCCGCTACCTGAACGACTACACGGTCGGCGCCTCCGCCTCCTGGGAGATCGACCTGTTCGGCGGCTTGCGGCGCGAGCGTGATGCGGCCGTCGCCGGCGCGGAAGCGGCGAGGGCCAACGCCCAGGCGGTTCGGATCAGCGTCGCCGCCGACGCCGCTGACGCTTACCTGCAGGTTCGCGGCCTTCAGGCCCAGCTCGACGTAGCCCGGCGTCAGGAGAAGGACCAGGCCGACCTGGTCTCGCTCGTGAGCCAGCGCGCCGACCAGGGCGTCGCGCCCGACCGTGAGCTCAACACGGCCAAAGCGGCCCTGGACGGGGTGCGTGCCTCGATCCCGCCGCTGGAAGCCGGCCTGGAGGCGGAGCTCAACCGGCTCGATGTGCTGATGGGCGCCCAACCTGGAACCGATCGCGCCGAACTGCTGCCGGTCGCGGCCCTGCCGGCGACGCCGGCCTTGTCCATCGCCGAGGGCCCCGCCGACCTGCTGCGCCGCAGGCCGGACGTGCTGGCCGCCGAGCAGAAGCTGATCGCCGCCAACGCCGGGATCGGCGCGGCCATCTCGGACTACTATCCGAAGATATCCGTCTCAGGCCTGCTCGGTTTCGACAGCGTGGAGGCGAACCGGCTGTTCTCGCCGCTGGCCCGGGAGAACCAGGTCGCCGCCGGCCTGCGCTGGCGCCTGTTCGACTTTGGCCGCATCGACGCCGAGGTCGCCCAGGCCAGGGGCCGCAAGGCCGAAGCCCTGGCCGCCTATCGCGCCAGCGTGCTGAAGGCGACGGAGGATGTGGAGAACGCCCTGTCCGGCCTGCATTGGGACCAGGAACAGGCGACCGTGCTTGAGCGGCAGGTCGCCGAACTGACCCGCGCCCGCGACCAGGCGCAGCAGGCCTACGAAGGTGGAGCGGTGAGCCTGATCGAGGTGCGAGATGCCGACCGGGATTTGCTGGCGGCGTCGGATGCGCTGGTCCGGGCGAGGGCGGATGCGGACCGGTCGGCGGTGGCGGCGTATCGCGCGTTGGGGGGTGGGTGGAGTGCGCCGGTGAGGGTTGCTGCCCGGTAGGCTGGCCTTCACAGCCTCCGCGCCAACGGCAGCACATGGTCGCGCGTCAACGGGGCGAGGGTGAGCTCATCGGCCCTGTCCAGCGCGATCCAGATCGTCTCTTCGATCTCCGCGGAGGCTTGAGGCTGGCGCGCGGTGCGGATGTGGAAGAGTTCGGCCTCGACCAGATGGCCGGATTCGTTCGCCGCCTCTGCCATGAAGCAACCCAGATGCCGTGGCGCATGGTCCAGCAGGTCCAGGCCGATCTCCTCCTTCAGCTCCCGGAGCAGGGCTTCAAGCGGTGTCTCGCCGGGTTCGATCTTGCCGCCAGCCTGCATGAAGAAGGCGGTTTTGGCCTTTCTCACCAGCAGCGTCCGGCCCTGGCCGTCGTCGATCAGTGCGGCGGCGATGCGGATCGTCGGCATATGATTTCCTTCCACGATGCGGAAGGATTGCGAGACTTACGTGAGTCCGCAATGGGCGCTCGCCCGCCCCGGTGCTAACGTCTGCGCAAGCCAACAGATCAAAACCGGCGCTAGGGAGACACGGCCATGGAATACGTTCGGATGGGGTCCACGGGGACCCAGGTGTCGCGGCTCTGCCTGGGCTGCATGAGCTTTGGCGGCATGGCCGACTGGACGCTGAACCAAGACGCCAGCCTGCCCATCGTGCAAAAGGCGGTGGAGGCGGGGATCAACTTCTTCGACACGGCCGACATCTATTCGCGCGGCCAGAGCGAGGAGATCCTGGGCGCGGCGCTGCTCGAGCTGAAGGTTCGCCGCGACGAGAGCGTGATCGCGACCAAGGTGTTCAACCCCATGGGCCGCGGCCCCAACCGGGGCGGCCTGTCGCGCAAGCACATCTTCCAGTCCATCGACGCCAGCCTGAAGCGGCTGAAGACCGACTATGTCGATCTCTATCAGATCCACCGGTACGACTATGAGACGCCGATCGAGGAGACCATCGAGGCGCTGGATGACGTGGTGAAAGCGGGCAAGGCGCTCTACATCGGCGCCAGCTCGATGTTCGCCTACCAATTTTCCCGCTACCTGCACCTGGCCGACGCCATGGGCCGCACGCGGTTCTCGATGATGCAGAACCACTACAACCTGCTCTATCGCGAAGAGGAGCGGGAGATGAATCCGCTGTGCCTGGACGAGGGCGTTGGCCTGATCCCCTGGAGCCCCCTGGCCGGCGGCGTGCTGGCCGGCAGCCGCGAAGCCGGCACGGTGCGGTCCAAGTCGGCCATGGGCCCGGGCCGCGACCGCTACAACCGCCCCGCCGACCAGGCGGTGCTGGACGCGGTGAAGGCGGTGGCGGCCGAGCGGGGCGAGTCACAGGCCCAGGTGGCGATCGCCTGGCTGCTGTCCAAACCCGCTGTGACGGCGCCCATCGTCGGGGCCAGCAAGGCTTCGCACTTGGACGACCCGCTCCGCGCCGTGGACAGCCCGCTGACCGACGAGCAAGTGGCTGCGCTGGAGGCGGCCTATGTCGCCCAGGCCGTGGTGGGCGCGCTGGGACCGGACGACTATCCGCAGCGGGAGATCAGGGCCGCGTCCGTGCCGAGGGTGAAGGGGTGAACGATTGACGTCTACGCTAGCCTGACCGCCTGCGCGCGCCCCCTCCGTCACGTCGCCTTCGCTACGCTTCAGCGCCGCGCCACCTCCGCCCGTTTCGCTGCGCTCACGGGGGAGGAGAAGGTATGTGTCGTCTTCCTCCTCCCATTCGAGCGAAACGATGCGGGGGAGGTGGCGAAGCGTGTAGCGCAGCGGAACGCTTTGACGGAGGGGGCGAGCGCCGGCGGAAAGGTCCGGCACAGCCTCATCAGTCTCTAACCCCCTACCTCCCAGCCCCCAGCTTCCGCGCCAGGAACTCCGTCGCCGCTTCGTCCGCCTCCAGCCACGACGCCCACCTCAGGAAGCCGTGAATCTCGTTGGGGATCACTAGTTCCTCGAACGCCAGGCCCTTGGCGGTCAGGCGGTTCTCCAGATCGATGGTCTCGTTGAAGCGGACGTTGCGGTCGTCGTCGCCGTGGATGAACAGGACCGGCGAGGTCCAGGTCGCCACATCGGCGGCGGGGGAGGCGCGGAAGGCGGTCTCGGTGGCGGCGGCGCGGTCGCCTTGTTCGAACCGGTCCAGCGGCGTGCCCGCCTCCTCGGCCAGGGTCCGCGACCAGTCATGCACCCCGTGGAAATCCACCCCGGCCTTGAACACATCGGAGTTGCGCGCCAGCGCCAGCCCGGTCAGCAGGCCTCCATAGGAGCCGCCCCAGATGCCGATGCGGGTCGGATCGACGCCGGGCACGGTCTGCAGATATTTTCCGCCGGCCAGCACGTCCTGATACTCCGACGAGCCGCGCGGCCCGCCCTTGTCCGGGTGCTGGAAGTCGTGGCCGTAGCCGATGCCGAGCCGGTAGTTCACCGACAGCACGGTGTAGCCGTGGGCGGCGTAGTACTGGTTCATCGCATAGGCGTGGCTGTAGTAGTCCATGTAGGACCAGCCCAGCATCATCTGCCGGGGCGGGCCGCCGTGGACGAAGATCAGGCCGGGGTTTTCGTTTGCGCCGCCCGCTGCCTGGAACAGCTGGCCGTGGATGACGAGGCCGTCCGGCGCGGCGAAGGTCACCTTCTTCGGGACCACGAACTGGGCGCCGGCGAATTCGGCCGGCGGGGCCTGGCCCTCCAGAACTTTGCGGGCGCCGCTGCCGTGCAGCACCACCTGCACGGCGGGCGGATTGCGCGCGTCCGCGCCGATGAAGGCGACGGCGGTCTTCAGCACCGCTGGCGACCATTCCAGGGTCTCGCCGCTGGTCAGCGCGAACGGCGCCCCGCCCGCGACCTTCACCGCGAACAGGTGGCGGCGGTCGTCGTCGGCCGCGTCGGGGCCGGTGTTGGCGGAATAGATGACCGCGGCCATCTCCGGCGCCATGGCCATGTGCTCGACCATGAAGGCGCCGGGGGTGAGCAGTCGCGCTTCCGCGCCGGCCTTGTCATCCACCGTGTAGAGGTGGGGCCAGTTGTCCTGGGTCGATAGGAAGACCAGCTGGTCGCTCCCAGCCCAGTGCAGGTTGGCCTCGCCAGCCACCTCGGGGTAGGAGCCGCGCAGGGTGGTGGGGCTGGACCAGACCTTGCGACCCACGCCGGTCGCGGCGTCGGCTATCCAGATCGACCAGGGGTGCGGGACCTCCGTCAGCCGAGGTTCCGGCGCGCCGCCGAGACCGGGCTGGCGGGTGAAGGCGATGCGAGCCCCGTCCTGCGACCACACGGGCGCATCGTCCCGGCCGCTCGAGGGCGCCAGCCACGACAGCGGCTGATCCGCGCCGGCGTAGATGCCGATGAAGGCGTGATCGTCGCGGTTGGAGACGAACACCAGCCGCTTGCCATCCGGCGACCAGGCCAGCTCACCGTCCTTGCCACGGTCGAAGAACAGTTTGTGCGCGTCCTTCCCTTCTGGCTTGGGGCCATCCAGCTTGACGGTCCAGACCTGGTCGGCCTTCACATAGGCCAGCGTCCCGTCGTCGGTCAGGGCCGGCGTGTCGCCCTCGGTGATGGGCGCGGCCGGCCTGGCGCCGATGGGATCGGCCAGCCACAGGGTGATCTTGGGTTCTTCAGGGCCGGAGGCCGGGTCCGGCGCCAGGTCGCCCTTGGCCGGCCAGTTGGCGTCGTGATCGCCGCCACGCACGAACACCAGCCTCTTGCCGTCGGGCGAGAAGGTCAGGCTCGACAGTTCCTGACCATCGTCGGCCGTGAACTGGGTGACCTGGCGGGGCGTGAGGTTCGGTCCGTCGGCGACCCAGATATTGCGCACGCCCATCACCACCCGCACCCAGGCGATCCGGTCGCCATGCCGGTCGGCGGTAAGCTGCTCGACGAAAGGATAGGCGAGGGCGCGTTTCAGCGAGAAGGGCTCAGCCGTGGCTGTCGTCGCGAGGCCCGTCCACGTCAGCACCAAGGCCGCCAATATCGTCCGATAGCGCATGTCCACCCCCAACCCTTTGCCGGACGGAGGCGATCACGAATTGCGGGGGCCGACAAGCTCGCCGCTTCGAGCGCCGAAGATCGGCTGGTGGGGGCGATCGGAAAGGCGATGGTCCCTCCAATATTTTCAGCTCACGGATGCAACCCGCCGGCCCCTGGCGCGTTTTCTATCGCTAAATCGGAGGGGCGGGGTGGAACGCAGAGTCCGGATGAGGCTTTGCAGGCTGGCGGCGACAATCGCCGCGCTGGCGTTCGCGCACGCGGCGAGCGCACAGGATATCGACAGCCTGCGCAACATGTCGATCGACGAGCTGGCCAACGTCGATGTCACGTCGGTGTCCAAGAACGCTCTGCCCCTCGGCGATGCGCCAGCGGCCGTCTATGTCATCACCCACGACGACATCATGCGCTCGGGCGCGACAACCTTGCCGGAAATCCTGCGCCTGGCCCCCAACCTGCAGGTGGCGGTGATCAACGGCTTCAGCTACGCCATCACCGCGCGGGGCTTCAACGGCAACGCCGCCGACAAGCTGCTGGTGATGATCGACGGCCGCAGCGTCTACACGCCCCTGTTCGGCGGCGTTCAATGGGACCAGCAGGAGGTCCCGCCCGAGGACATCGAACGGATCGAAGTGATCAGCGGCCCCGGCGCCACGCTGTGGGGCGCCAACGCCGTCAACGGGGTGATCAACATCATCACCCGCAACGCCGGCTCGACCCCCGGCGGCGAGGCGGAGATCGAAGGCGGCAACCGCCAGCACAGGGCCAGCCTGCAGTACGGCGGCCGGATCAGCGCCGACATGACCTGGCGCGCTTATGTCGACGCCTCCTCCGCGCCGGACAGCAAGACCAATCTCGGAACCAGCGCCGACGACGCCTGGTCCAAGACCCAGGGCGGCTTTCGGCTGGACTGGCGCCCGGCCAACGACCAGGTGACCCTGGAGGGCGATCTCTACCACGCCACCGAGCGGGGTCTGGGCGCGCCCGACGCCAACCTGTCCGGCGGCGACGCCCAGATCGGCTGGACCCACGATTTCGGCGGCGGGTCTTCGTTGCAGGTGCTGTCCTACATCGACCAGACCCGGGATTTCAGCCACGTCGGGGGCTTCTCGCTCACCACCTACGACATCGAGGCCCAGGACAATTTCGCCCTTGGCGCGCGGCAGAGCATCGTCTGGGGCGCCGGCTATCGCCTCTACGTCGATGACTTCAAGAACTTCGGCAACGTGGTCTATCTGCCCGACCGCAGCACCGAGGCGGTCATCGACGCCTTCGCCCAGGACACCGTGTCGCTGACCGCGTCGGTCAAGCTGACCCTGGGCCTGAAGTTCGAGAAGGACCCCTATGCCGGCGTCTCCCCGCTGCCGTCGGCGCGGCTGTCCTGGAAGCCGTCCGACAAGGCCCTGCTGTGGGCGGCGGTCTCCCGCGCGGTCCGCGCGCCGACCCTGTTCGACGAGGATCTGCAGGACACGGTGATCCCGGGCGTCCTGATCATCCAGGGCAGCCACCAGTTCGAGCCGGAGAAGCTGATCGCCTACGAGATCGGCGGACGGTTCGAGCTGTCGGATCGGGCGTCCCTGTCGCTGTCGGCCTACTACAACACCTATGACGACCTGCGCAGCGTCGAATGGGTGCGGATGACCTCGTTGCCGCTGCTGCTGGGCTGGGGCAACAAGATGGAGGGCGACACCTACGGCCTGGAGGCCTGGGCCGACTATCGCCTCACCGACTGGTGGCGCCTGTCCGGCGGCGTCGATCTGCTGCACGAGGATCTGCGGTTCAAGGCCGGCGCCAGCAGCGTCAACAACCTCGCCGAGGCCGGCGACGACCCAAATGGCCAGGCCCAGGTGCGCTCCTCGATGGACCTTGGCCACCGCGTCACCCTGCAGGCCGATGTCCGCTATGTGGCCGCCCTGCCCAACCCGCAGATAGCCGCCTATACCGAGGCTAATCTCAGTGTCGCCTGGCAGGCGACGCCGCGGATTCAGCTGTCCGTCTCCGGCTTCAACCTGCTCAATCCCCATCACCTGGAATATGAGGAAGCCGGCGCGGTGGATGGCGTCGAGGTGCAGCGCAGCTTCCTGGCGGGCGCGAAAATCAGGTTCTGAGGCGGCGAGGGACAGCGCTCGCCTGTCGCGCTAAACTGGCGGCGCAAATTATCCGGGGGGATTTGATGTTCAAGCTCCATCGCGCCGCCGCGCCGGCCCTGCTGGCCGCCGCCGTCCTGTCGCTCGCCGCCGCGCCGTCGGCGTTTGCTCAGCCAGCGCCCACGCCGCCGCCGGCCGCCAAGGCCGTCCCGGCCGAAGTCTGGATCGCCGACACCCGCCGGGTCGAATTCACCTCCAAGGTCAACGGCCACACCTACGCCATCGACATCGCCTATCCGGTCGCGGCCCCGCCGGCCAAGGGCTATCCAGTCATCTATGTGCTCGACGGCGAGGTCTATTTCGCCAGCGTGACCGAGGCCGTGCGGGTGAACGGCAATGCGCCCCAGGCCATTGTGGTCGGGATCGGCTATCCGGCTGAGGATGCGGCCTGGCGCGCGCCCTATCTGGCCAAGTACGCGATGCCGCCGCCGAATATGTCGGCGATGCGGGCCGGCGGAATGGCGCTCAGTATAGCCCGGACCTACGACCTCACCACGCCGATGGACGAGGCCACGCTCAAGCAGATGAGTCCGCCGGGCATGAAGGTCACCACGGCGGACGCCGGCGGGGTGGACGACTTCCTGAAAATCATCGAGACCGAGATCAAGCCGCGCGTCGATGACCTGGCCGCCGAGCAGGGGCTGAAGATCGACCACGCCGACCAGACCCTGTTCGGCCATTCCCTGGGCGGGCTGGCGGTGGTCGAAGCCCTGTTCACCGAGCCCAATGCGTTCCGCACCTTCGTCGCCGCCAGCCCCTCGATCTGGTGGGTGAACAAGGCGGTGCTGGCGAAGGAGGCGGGGTTCGCGGCGCAGGTGAAGGCCGGCAAGACCACCCCGCGCATCCTGATCACCGTCGGGGGCGAGGAGCAGACCGCGCCGCACCTGCCGCCCTCGATGGCCGCCATGCAGGCGCAGATCGAGGCTCAGATAAAGATGGCGCGGATGGTCGATAACGCCTGCGATCTGGCAGTGAGGCTAAAGGCGCTGCCCGGAGCGGCTGGGTATGAGGTCGCCGACTGCGCGGTGTTCCCGCACCAGGAGCACGGGATTTCGGTGTGGCCGGCGATCGGGCGTGCGGTGGCGTTCGCGTTTCCGCATTAGTCGGCGTTGAGCAATTGTTGAGTATGCAGTCATTGGATTTCCACGCTGCTTCAGCCATCCAAACATGGTAAAACGACTCACGCCCCCTTTTATTGAAGGGCGTCAGAGATTGAGGTTTGTGATGTTGTTTTCAGACCTAATGAATAAGCCTTCGGGCAGCAAAATTGCCGTAGACGGACCCGATTATCTGTCCCTTCGCAGACTTCATTGGGCGGGCTTCCATCCCGAGCGCATAGACGGTTCGCGTCAGCAGATGATCAAACTTCTCTCGCCGGGCAATGCGTTCGTCGCGCCGCCGGCCGAGCAGGCTAGGCATATCGCGGCGTTGAGAGACGGGACGCAGATCAGCCGCGTTCGGGAAGTCCCTGCCGCAGTCTGATAGATCATCGCCACGGGAGTGGGACGTGGAGCAGGCGACGCGCGAAAGGCTCAAACGGGTCTGGGAACAAACCGCCATTCCCGTTCTAAGACGGCGCGGGAAGGGATACCCCCTGAGGGTACGCTTGCCGTTTCGCGAGGGTAATCGGGCCTGGGTGCGTAACGGTCGCCGATCCAACCCCAGCTGGATCACCGATGGGGCCTATTGGGAAGTTCCACAGGCTTGGTTCGATGACCTCGTAACACGCTGCCTCGAACGGTTCGGAAAAGTCTACATAATCCAGCCCTTCCGCGAGCAGGAAAAGTGTGCGCCTGCCTGCTGGAACGCGACCGGCCATGAATGCCAATGCTCTTGCATGGGAGAGAACCATGGTTCGCAAAGCTCGGCCGGACGATGGCATGTCGTCTCCGACACGTTTGCGACACGCTGGGGGACTCAAGAACACGCCTGCAGACTTTTGACTAAGCGGGCGTAGTGCGGACTTGCACTTGGTGGTCTCACCAAGGCCGCGTACCAAACGCTCGTTTCGCGTTCGGGCAGACCCGGCATAGGATCCGCTCGGCGCTGGGCGTCTTCGTGGTCGGCAGTATAGTAGGGCCTTCCGCGGGTTGTGAAATCTGATCCCTGAACGGTCTTCACGGGACTCAGGCCGTCGGGTTTGGCGAGTGTCGCTTCGATGATCTCGTTGATCGACATATGCCTTGCCTGAAGTCTGACTAGAATCTCCTGTACCTGATTGTGTCCGACGTTTCCGAAGATCATCGTGTCGATGGAAGTTTCACCGTCGTGGCAGGTGATACGCCAGCGCTTTGCCATTGATCGTCTCCTTGCGTTTCGCCAAGCTTACCGTAGCGGCTAGCCTCGCGCGATTGGCTCGTTGGGCGTCAACTGGTTGCGATAGTGGCGCAACTACGCGCGCATCCCCAACACCATCCGCTCTTATGCTAAATGCCTTCCCCAGTCGGGGAGAGTCGCACCATGAGCAAACCTAGCCGCCGCAGCATTCTCGCTTCGAGCGCGGGCCTCACCCTCGCGGCCCTAGCAGCCGAACGCGCAACGGCCGCCACCACGCCAGGCGTCGCGCCGACCCCCACCGCCAAATCCCCCCGCGAGACCACCCGCCTCGATCTGGGTTGGCGGTTCCGTCTCGGGCACGCCAGCGATCCGGGCCGCGACTTCGCTTTCGGCGCCATCCAGTCCGGCTTCGCCAAGGCGGGGTCCTGGAACTGGCCGCAGGCGCCGGTGGCGCCCTATTACAACGATGCGGACTGGGCGGCGGTGGACCTGCCGCATGACTGGGCCATCGAGCTGCCGTTCGTGCAGCCTGCCTATGTCGATCCGAACCGGGACGACCAGCGCGCCAGCCATGGCTACAAGCCCCTGGGGCGAGAATATCCTGACACCAGCGTGGGCTGGTATCGCCATACCTTCACCCTGCCGGCCAGCGACGCCGGGCGGCGGCTGTCGCTGGAGTTCGAGGGGGTGTTCCGCGATTGCCGGGTGTGGGTGAACGGCTATCTGCTGACCCGCAATTCGTCGGGCTATGCGCCGTTCCGGGTGGACTTCACCGACGTGGCCAACATCGGTGGCCTGAACGCGGTGACCCTGCGGGTGGACGCATCCGAGGGCGAGGGCTGGTTCTATGAGGGCGCTGGCGTCTATCGCCATGTCTGGCTGGTCAAGACCGATGCGCTGCACGTGCCGCAGTGGGGCGCCTTCGTGCGCACGACGGTGGATGGAGCTTCGGCCAACGCCGCCCTGACCACAGAGGTCGCCAACGACAGCGACAAGGCGCGCGACTGCGAGGTGGTCTCGACCCTGTACGATCCGGACGGCAAACCGGTGGGCATGGCGCGGGGGCCGCTCAGCGTGCCGGCCTGGAGCGCGGCGTCGCTTGATCAGCAGGCGGCGCTGGCCAACCCGCGCCTGTGGTCGATCGAGACGCCGGTCCTCTATCGGCTGGATACCGAGATCGTTTCCGGCGGCTCTGTGGTGGACCGCTATTCGACGACCTTCGGTATACGGACGATCCATTTCGACCCGGCCCAGGGCTTCTTCCTCAATGGCGCCCATGTGAAGATCAAGGGCACCTGCAATCACCAGGATCATGCGGGCGTCGGCGTCGCGATCCCGGACCGGCTGCAGGCCTGGCGGATCGAGCGGCTGAAGGCGATGGGCTCCAACGCCTACCGCACTTCGCACAATCCGCCGGCTCCCTCGTTGCTGGACGCCTGCGACCGGCTGGGGATGCTGGTGCTGGATGAGACCCGGCGGATGGGCTCCGACGCCGAGGCCCTGGTCGAGCTGGAGGCCATGGTCCGCCGCGACCGCAATCGGCCGAGCGTCTTCCTCTGGTGCATCGGCAACGAGGAGCCGCAGGAGGTGACGGCGGCGGGCGGGCGCATCGCCGAGACCATGAAGCGGCTGGTCTACAGGCTGGACGGGACGCGGCCGGTCACCGAGGCGATGGACTTCGGCTGGGGTGGGGCGCTCGGCGTCAGCAAGACCCTAGATGTCATGGGCTTCAACTACCGGCCCACGGCGCCGGCGGCCTACCACGCCAAATTCCCAGACAAGCCGATCATCCTCACCGAGACCGGCTCCACGGTGACCACGCGCGGGGTCTATGTGCGCGACGCAGCGCACCAGTTCGCCAGCGCCTATGACGTGGAGGCGCCGCCCTGGGCCCAGACGGCGCAGCAGTGGTGGCCGATCTGCGACGCCGCGCCCTATTCGGCCGGCGGCTTCGTCTGGACCGGGTTCGACTATCGCGGCGAGCCGACGCCCTTCCATCGCTGGCCGTCCGTCGCCTCCTATTTCGGGCTGATGGACAGCTGCGGCTTCGCCAAGGACGAGTTCTATTACTACAGGGCCTGGTGGGACGCGGCGCCCATGGTCCACCTCTTCCCGCACTGGACCTGGCCGGGGCAGGAAGGCAAGGCCATCGACGTCTGGGTCTACGCCAACGTCGAGCGGGTGGAGGTGTTCCTGAACGGCAAGAGCCTGGGCAGCCAGCCGGTGGTGAAGGATATGCACCTGGCCTGGAGCGTGCCTTACGCGCCGGGAGCCATCGAGGCGCACGGCTACATCGGTGACAGGCTGGTGGTGCGCGAGCGACGCGAGACGGCTGGGCCGGCGGCGCGGCTTGCGCTGAGCGCCGACCGGATCAAGCTGGCGGCGGACAATGCCGATCTGGCCGTGGTGACCATTTCTATAGTGGATGACCACGGGCGGCCGGTTCCGGACGCGGGGGACCAGGTGCGGTTGAGCCTGTCGGGCCCGGGCGCGCTGATCGGCATGGGCAACGGCGACCCGACCAGCCACGAGCCGGACAAGACCGACAAGCGCCGGGCCTTCAAGGGTCTGGCCATGGGGTTGGTGCAGGTTAAGGGGAGCGCAGGCCGGGTGGTTGTGAGGGCTGAGGCCGAGGGGCTGAAGGGCGATGTGCTGACGCTGACGGCGGGGTGATCCAGAACCAGCGTCTCTTAGGAGGCCTTAGCCCACCACCTTCAAAAACACCGCCACGGACTTCTGCACGTGGGCGTGAATTTCTTCTGGCGTCGGGTCGGAGATGATACCCCAGAGGCGCAGGTTGTAGATGCCGGCCAGCAGCAGTTCCTTGAACCAGCGGGAAGCCTCGACCGGGTCTTGGGGGGGCAGGCGGCCGGCGTCGATCAGGTCTTGGAAGAAACGGGTCAGGTTCTCCGTCCCGCGCTTGGGGCCGGTCTCGTAGAAGATGCGGCCAAGCTCCGGAAAGCGGCCACTCTCGGCCACCACCAGCCGGTGGATCGCGATGGTGTCGGGCTGGAAGAGGAAGGTGACGAAGTTCACGCCTAGGTCCACCAGGGCCTCGGTCACGTCGCCGGTGACCGGCGCCTCAATGGCGTCGAACACCCGGTTCGAACCGATCTGGCAGGTGTCGATCATGAAGGCGGCGAACAACTCCTCCTTGGAGCGGAAATAGTTATAGAGCGTGCCCTTGGAACCGCCCATGCGCGCCGCTATCTCCGACATCGACGTCGCAGCGTAGCCTTGGGTCTGAAACAGTTCCTTGGCCACGGCCAGAATGGCCTGGCGGCGGCGTTCGCTCTTGCCCGTCGCGGGTGGAGCAGTGGGGTTATCGAGTACCGTTTCCATTTTTCTGACCATACCGTACGGTTTTTTTGTTGACAAGTCCCGCGACCTTCAGCATTAGAAAAAACCGTACGGTTCGGTCATTTTTTCGATGGCTTCCGTTCCCAACGCGGCGCAAGACCGCATTTCTCCGCCGAGACTTCTGGACATAATCGTCATGCGTATCTCATCCGCGCTCAAAACCGCCCTGGCCGTGACCGCCAGCGCCCTGACCCTCGCCGCCTGCGCCGATGTGCCTAAACTCGGCCCGAAGGCGGTGGAGGCGTCGGCCTCCAGCTACGCCACGACCCAGAGCTTCGCCGCGCCCACGAGCGAGTGGGCCTCCGACCGCTGGTGGGACGTCTATGGCGACGCCCAGCTGTCGAAGCTGGTGGACGAGGCGCTGGCCAATTCGCCGACCCTGGCCCAGGCGCGGGCGCGGCTGGAGAGCGCTGACGCCCAGGTGATGATGTCGAACGCCGCGCGCCTGCCGACCCTGTCCGCCAACGCCCAGTTCGACGAAACCGAAGTCAGCCACGCCCAGGGCTTCCCGCCCCAGTTCTCCGCCTTCTTCCCCAGGGGCTACAACCCCAACGGCCGCGCGACCCTGGATGGCGGCTATGACCTGGACCTGTTCGGCAAGAACCGCGCGGCTCTGGCCTCGTCGGTGTCGGAGCGGGCCGCCGCCCGAGCTGATGTCGCCCAGGCCCGCCTGACCCTATCGACGGCCGTAGCTCAGGCCTACGGCGACCTCGCCCGCCTGGCCGCCGAGCGCGCCGCCGCCGCCGAGTCGGTGAAGAACCGCACCGAAAGCGGCCAGCTCACCGCCCAGCGGGTCAAGAACGGCCTCGATACCCGCGCCGAACTCAACCAGGCCAACGCCGCCACTCCTTCGTCGCAGGCGGATGTGGAAGCGCTGGACGAACAGATCCTGATCGCCCGCCACCGCATCGCCGCCCTGCTGGGCGAGGGGCCGGATCGCGGGCTCGACATCACCTTGCCGGGGCCGGAACAGGTTAAGGCGTTCGGCCTGCCGGCGGACCTGACCGTCAATCTGATCGGCCGCCGCCCCGACATCGTCGCCGCCAAGCTGCGCGCCGAGGCCGCCGCCAAGCGGATCGACGTCGCCAAGGCGGCCTTCATGCCGGACATCAACCTGGCCGGCTTCATCGGCTTTCAGGCCTTCCCCATCGGCCAGCTGTTCAGCAACGGCAATGTCGGCCAGATCGGCCCGGCGATCAGCCTGCCGCTGTTCGAGGGCGGCAAGCTCAAGGCCGGCTACCGCAATGCGCGGGGCGACTATGACGCCGCCGTCGATGCCTACAACCAGACCGTGGTCGCAGCCCTGCAGGACGTGGCCGACTCCGCCGCCAGCGTGCAGTCGGCCCAGCGCCAGCTCGCCGAACGCCGCGAGGCGCTCAAGGCGGGCGAGGCGGCCTATTCCATCGCCGAGCTTCGCTACAAGGGCGGCCTGTCCTCCTATGTCGCCGTGCTTAGCGCGGAGGATGCGGTGATCACCGAACGCCGCGCCTTCGCCGACGCCCAGGCCCGCGTCTTTACCCTCGATATCGCCCTGACCCGCGCCCTTGGCGGCGGGTTTGTCGCTTCCTGATCAACATCTTCCGCCCGGACACACTGTTATGACCGACAACGCAGCAACCGCCGCAGCCAAGCCGCCGGCCAATGGCCGCCGCAACCAGCTCTTCACCATCCTCGGCGGCGTCATCCTCGTCGCGGCGGTGGCCTACTTCATCTACTGGCTGCTGGTGGCCTCCCACCACGTGGGCACGGATGACGCCTACATCAACGCGGACATCGCCCAGATCACCCCCCAGGTCGCCGGCTCGATCATCGCCGCACCGATCAACGACACCAAGCAGGTCAAGCAGGGCGACGTGCTGGTGGTCATCGACCCGTCCGACTACAAGATTGCCCTGGCCCAGGCCAAGGCGACGCTGGACCAGACCCAGCGCCAGGTCGAAGGCTATTTCGCCTCCAACGACGCCCAGGTCGCTACCACCGCCGCACGCCAGGCCGATGTGGAAAAGGCCGGGGCCCAGCTCTCCAGCGCCAAGGCCGACGAGGCCCGGGCCAAGACCGACCTGGACCGCCGCAAGGCCCTGGCGCCCGCCGGCGCCGTCTCCGGCGACGAGCTGACCGCCGCGGAAAACCGCTACGAACAGACCCACGAAGCCGTCGCCGCCGCCCAGGCCGCGGTCGCCGACGCCCAGGCCAGCAAGGCCGCCGCGATCGGCCAGCAGAAGGTCGCCAACGCCCTGATCTCCGGCGTCAGCGCCTCCGCCAACCCGCAGGTCGCCGTCGCCCAGGCCAAGGTCGATCAGGCCCAGCTCGATCTCGACCGCACGGTCATCCGCTCGCCCACCGATGGGGTGATCGCCAAGAACAATATCCAGATCGGCCAGCGCGTCCCCGTCGGCGCCGAGCTGATGACGGTGGTTCCGATCGAAAGCGCCTACGTCAACGCCAACTTCAAGGAAGGCCAGCTGCGCCAAGTGCGCATCGGCCAGCCGGTGACCCTGACCAGCGACCTCTACGGCAAGGGCGTGAAGTTCCATGGCAAGGTCGAAGGCGTCGCCGGCGGCACCGGTTCGGCCTTCGCGGTGATCCCGGCCCAGAACGCCACCGGCAACTGGATCAAGGTGGTGCAGCGCCTGCCCGTGCGCATCGCCCTCGACCCCAGCGAGCTGAAGGACCATCCGCTCCGCGTGGGCCTGTCCATGGACGTCGATATCGATACCTCGAAATAGGCTCGTGACCCGAGCCGCCCCTATCGTCATCCCGGGCTCAGCGGCGACGCCGCCCCCGACCAGCCCCCCAATCGGGAGGCCCGGGATGACGAGCCAGGCCCGCGCCTACCCAACTCCCGTCCGTCCCTAGGAGCCGCTCCATGGCCTCCACCTATGTCAATGCCGACCCCAAGCCGCTCAGCGGCGGGGCGCTGGCGATCGCTGGCTTCCTGCTGGCGCTGGGCAACTTCATGGTCGTGCTGGACATGACCATCGCTAACGTCTCGGTGCCCAACATCGCCGGCGGTCTGGCTGTTGCGCCGAACCAGGGCACCTGGGTCATCACATCCTATTCGGTGGCCGAGGCCATCGTGGTGCCGCTGACCGGCTGGCTCTCGGCGCGGTTTGGGGCGGTGCGGGTGTTCATCGCCGGCATCATCGGCTTCGGGATCTGTTCGGCCCTGTGCGGCCTCGCGCCCAGCCTGGGCTTCCTAGTGCTGTTCCGCGTCATGCAGGGTATCTGCGGCGGGCCGATCATGCCCATGTCGCAGACGCTGATGATGCGCATCTTCCCGCCCAACCAGCGGGGCCAGGCCATGGGCCTGTGGTCGATGACCACCGTGGTGGCGCCCATCGCAGGACCGATCCTCGGCGGCGCCCTGTGCGACAACGCCGGCTGGCCATGGATCTTCTACATCAATGTACCGGTGGCGGCGCTGGTGGCCTTCTTCGCCTTCCGCATGCTGCTGAGCCACGACACCCCGACCGAGAAGAAGCCGGTGGATGTGGTCGGCCTGCTGCTACTGATCACCTTCGTGGGCGCGATGCAGATCATGCTCGACAAGGGCAAGGAGCTGGACTGGTTTTCCTCACCCATCATCGTCGGCCTGGCCTGTGTGGCCGTGGTCGGGTTCGCCGCCTTCCTGATCTGGGAGCTCACGGACAAGAATCCGATCGTCAACATCCGCGTCTTCCGACACCGCAGTTTCGTCGGCGCGGTGATCACCATCAGTCTGACCTTTGGGGCCTTCTTCGCCTCCATCGTGCTGGTGCCGCTCTGGCTGCAGACTTCCATGGGCTACACGGCCACCTGGAGCGGTTACGTGACCGCCTTCGGGGGTGTGCTGGCGGTGGTGATGTCGCCGATCGTGCCGCTGCTGATGCGGCGGTTCGACGCCCGGGCTCTGGTCTCGTTCGGCGTGCTGTGGCTGGCCGGCGTGTCGATGATCCGCGCCGGGCTCAACACCGACGCCAACTATTGGGTGCTGGCGCTGCCCTTCCTGGCACAGGGCTTCGCCATGCCCTTCTTCTTCATCCCCACCAACCAGATCGCCCTGTCGGCGGTGCCGCCGCAGGAGATGGCCTCCGCCGCCGGCCTGTCCAACTTCCTGCGCACCACCTCGGCGGCCTTCGCCACCTCCATCGTGACCACCTTGTGGGAAAACACCTCGACCAAGAACCACGCCCAGCTGGTGGGCCGGCTCTATCGGCCGGAGGCGACCACCAGCACGCTGACGGCGGGAGGCTTGTCGCCCGCCCAGGCGCTGGGGCAGCTCGACGGCCTGACCACCAGTCAGGCGGTGATGATCGCCACCGACCATATGTTCGTCCTGACCAGCCTGGTGTTCGTCGTCGCGGCCGCCGCCGTCTGGGCCTCGCCCAAGCCCAACATCCAGATGGGCGGCCCCCCGTCGGGCGGGCACTGAACCCCTGATCCCGGCCTTGGCCGGGGTCCCCAGATCCGGGAGCGCCTACGCGCCAATGCCTGTGATCCTGAACTCCGAGCCCTCCGTGTGCTCTGTGGTGAATCCTGACCGCCGCCGCCGGGCGCCTTGCTAGAAGAATTGACCACGGAGCACACGGAGGGCACGGAGTTCAGGGTCGGTTCGGTCAGCCTGGGACTGACCTGACTTAGAACTGCGCTTCGCGCGGGTCCGGGAACCCTGCTGACAACATGCTGTCAGCAGGGCGGGTGTAGCCTTTCCACATCGCCAAACCGGCCATGAGGAAACGCAGCCATGATCACCCTCTACCACTGCCCCCGCACTCGCTCGACGCGCATGATCTGGCTCCTGGAGGAGTTGGGTGCGCCCTACAGCATCGAGCCGGTCTCCATCTTCCGGCCCATGGAAGGCGCGGGAGATCCCGACGCACGCAACCCGCATCCGGACAAGCGCGTGCCGGCCATCGCCCACAACGGCGAGCTGGTCGCGGAGTCCATCGCCATCGTCCTCTACCTCACCGAGGCCTTCCCCGAAGCCGGCCTTGCGCCCCGCGCCGGTGAGCCGGGCCGTGGCGAGTTCCTGACCTGGGTGTCGTGGTACGCGGCCGAAATGGAGCCGGCCATGTTCGCCAAGTTCGGCGAAGAACTCGACCAGCCAATGAAACGCCGCAACTATGAGCAGGTGGTGGCCAGGCTGGAGAACACCCTGTCCAAGCAGGCCTATGTGCTCGGCGATGAATTCTCCGCCGCCGATGTCTTGGTCGGCAGCGCCCTGCAATGGGCCCGCTCGGTCTTCCCCGACAGCCCGATCCTGGACGCCTATCTGGAGCGTCTCGCCGGCCGCCCGGCGCTGCAACGGGGCAACGCAAAGGACGAGGCCAAGGGACTGCAGACGGCGTAGGGCGGTTTGGCTTATGTCTGAATCGCTCCTCCGATGGAGGAGCGATTCAGACATATCGCCTCAGCTTAATCCCAAATCGCTCTAGGATTCGCTGCTCACCCCGGAAACGTCGGGATGAGCACGTCTGACTGCCGCCGGAAGCCGGGCTTATCGCTTCTGGCCGTACCCCTTGAACTGTTCGAGCACCGCGCCGATCTCGGCCTCGCTAAGCAGGTTGGGGCCGCCGATGGCCAGGGTTCCGCAATAGACCGCCGCCTGTTCCTCCACCTCCTCGGCTATCGCCAGGGCGGCTTCGAGGGTGCGGCCGACCACCACCTGGCCATGGTTGGCCATCAGGGCGGCGAAGCGGCCATCCAGGGTCTCGACCACGGCGTCGGCTAGTTCGGTGGAGCCAAAGGTGGCGTAGGGCGCCACCGGCACCGAGGCGCCGCCGGAGACGGCGACCATATAGTGCAGCGGCGGGATCGGCTTGCCGGCGCAGGCCAGGATGGTGGCGTGACGCGAATGGCAGTGGACCACCGCGCGCGCGTCGGGCCGCTTTTCCAGCAGCCGCTGATGCATACGCCATTCGCTGGAGGGCCTGAGCGCGCCCTCGGCCGCCCGGCCGTCCGCGCCCACCAGCACCATCTGGTCGGGGGTCAGCCGCATGGCTGGAATGCCGCTGGGGGTGACGAGCAGACCCTCACCGAACCGCACGGAGACATTGCCGCTGGTGCCCCGGTTCAGGCCGCGCGCGTCCATCGCCTGCATCACCTCCACCGCGCGGCGGCGCAGGTCGGCTTGGTCGGGTGGATTGCTCATGCGTCCTTCTCCAGGGGCGTCATCGACCGCATGGCCGCCTCGGTGGCCTCGAAGCTTTCCAGCCTGCCCAGTGTCGCCAGTCCCTGCGCTACCAGCGCCGCCGTGGCGGTGGCGAAGCGGGCCGCATCGATCCAGGCCCAGCCGCGATCCAGGGCGGCGATAAAGCCGGCGCAGTAGCTGTCGCCGCAGCTGGTGGTGTCGATAGGGGTGATTGCGAAGGCGGGCAGGGTGGTTCGCGCACCGCCCAGCATCAGCAGCGAGCCCTTGCGGCCGTTCTTGATGATCACGTTGCGGGCGCCCAGCGACAGGAAGACCTCGCCCGCCGCCGTCAGGTCGGCCAGACCGGTCAGGAACTCGGCTTCCGCCGCGCTCGGCATGAAGTAATCGATGTTTGGCAGGATGGTTTTCAGCTCTTCCATCGCCGAGCGGCGCGGGGAGATCAGATCGCAGGTCGTCACCGCGCCGGCCGCCCTGGCCGCGCCCGCCAGCTCGGCGCCCGGACCCTTGTCCAGCGACCGCCCGCCGACGCCGGCGTAATGGAAGAACTTCGCCTGCTGCACGGCGAGCGTCGCCGCCTCGGTCACGCCTGCCGAACCGCCCGCGCCCACGGCATGAAAGTTCGGGCGCCGACCTTCGGAGTCCACCGCCAGCACCGTGGTCGAGGTCGGAACCCCAGCCAGGGTCTCCAGCAGGCTGGTGTCCACGCCGGCCTCATCGAACGCCAGCCGCACCAGCCGTCCGGCGAGGTCATCTCCCACCGCCGAGATCAGCGCCGTCTTCACCCCCAGCTTCGCCGCGACATAGGCGGCCCCGCCCGCCGTGCCGGCTGGGGCGAGTGCGATGCCATCGACCAGGGTGGTGCCTTCGCTGTCGGGCAAGGCGTCGATGGGACGGGCGACCACGTCGAGGGTGGTGAGGCCGATGGTGACGAGACCTTGCCGCATGAAACGCTCTTCCTAAAGCTGCCCGCTTCTTACGGGCGGGACAGGCTTGAAGGCAAATGAGGTAGCCCAAATTCCTCCCCCGCTGGGGGAGGCAGGCGCGCCTAAGCGCGCCAGAGGGGGCAAGTGGCGCACCGAAGGCCCCCTCAGTCAGCTTCGCTGACAGCTCCCCCAAAGGGGGAGCAATTAAAGCCGCTCACCCAATCCCAATGCAGACGTATTTGGTATCCAGATACTCATCCAACCCCTGATGCCCGCCCTCGCGGCCCAGGCCGGACTCCTTCACGCCGCCGAACGGCGCCGCGGCCACGGACGGCAGGCCGTCGTTCACGGCGACGATGCCGCATTGCAGGGCCTCCACCACGCGGAAGGTGCGGCCGATGTCGCGGGTGAAAACGTAGGCGGCCAAGCCCACGGCGGAATCGTTGGCCATGGCCACGCCTTGAGCCTCGGTCTCGAAGCGGATCAGCGGGGCGACGGGGCCGAAGATTTCCTCGCTCATCACCCCCATGGACGCGGCCACCTCGGTCAGCACCGTGGGCTCGTAGAACAGGCCGCCCAGCGGGTGGGCCGCTCCGCCGGTGGTGACAATGGCGCCCTTGGCCACCGCATCGCCCACCAGCCGCTCGACCTTGGCCAGGGCGTCCTTGTTGATCAGTGGGCCGATGGCGACGCCAGCTTTCACGCCCGGTCCCACCGCCAGCCGGGCCGCGGCCTCGGTCAGCTTGGCGGCGAAGGCGTCGTAAATGCCCGCCTGCACGAACACCCGGTTGGCGCAGACGCAGGTCTGGCCAGCGTTGCGGAACTTGGCTGCCACCACGCCGGCGACGGCCTTGTCCAGGTCCGCGTCGTCGAACACCAGCACCGGGGCATTGCCGCCCAGCTCCAGGCCCAGCTTCTTCACCGTGCCCGCGCACTGGCGATAGAGCAGCTTGCCGATCTCGGTCGAGCCGGTGAAGGACAGCACTCGCACGACCGGGCTTTCGCACAGGGCCTGGCCGGCGCCGGCCGCGTCCATGGTTGTGACCACGTTGAACACGCCCGCGGGAAGGCCGGCCTCCTCGGCCAGCTTGGCCAGGGCGAGGGCGCAGAGCGGCGTCTCTTCCGCCGGCTTGCAGACCATGGTGCAGCCGGCCGCCAGGGCCGCGCCGGCCTTGCGGGTCAGCATGGCGATGGGGAAGTTCCAGGGCGTGATCGCCGCCGCCACGCCGGAGGCCTGGCGCATGGTCAGGTAGCGCTTGCCGGCCACCACCGAGGGAATGACGTCGCCATAGGCCCGCTTGGACTCCTCCGCGAACCAGTCAATAAAACTTGCGCCGTAAGCGACCTCGCCTCGTGCTTCGGCCAGGGGCTTGCCCTGTTCGGCGGTCATCAGCTGGGCCAGCTCTTCCTGCCGGCTCATGATCAGCGCGCCCCAGCGGTGCAGGATCGCGGCGCGCTCATGTGGCGTGGTGATCGACCAGCCGGGCAGGGCCGCCTCGGCGGCATCAATGGCGTCCTGCACCTCCGAGGGCGTCAGATCGGCGACCTTGGCGATGGTCACGCCGGTGGCGGGGTTGGTCACCGGGAAGGTCCGCGCGCCCGCGATCCATTGGCCGCCGATGTAGGCGCTGGACAGGTCCGAGGGCTTCATCGACGGGCGCTCCATCATCCTGGCCGGGCGATCAGGACCGCCGACAGCACCAGCAGGCCGATCCAGGCCGTCTCGGCGATCATCAGCGCGACCGGCCGCCAGCCCACGGTCACCAATGCCTTGAACGAGGTCTTCATGCCAAGCGCGGAAATGGCCATCACCAGGCACCAGCTCGACAGCACCGAGGCGCCGCTCACAGCCACCTTGGGCAGAATGCCCAGGCTGTTGATCATCACCAGGGCGGCGAAGCCGATCAGGAACAGGGGGATTGGCGCCTTGGCCCCCGCGGCGCCGCCGCTGCCACGCGTCATGAGGAAGGAGATGGAGAATACCACAGGCAGCAGCATGCTGACCCGCAGCAGCTTCACATAGGTGGCGACATCGCCGGTCTGCGGCGAGATTGAATAGCCGGCGCCCACAACCTGGGCCACGTCGTGGATGGTGCCGCCGAGGAAGACGCCGGACTGGATGTGGGTCAGGCCAAGCGCTACCGCCAGGATGGGGTAGAAGATCATGGCCAGGGTCGATAGGGCGGTGACCAGGACGACGGTCAATATGGTGTCGCGCTCGGCGTCCTCGTCCTTGGGCAGGACCGAGGCGATGGCCAGGGCGGCCGAGGCGCCGCAGATGCCCACCGCGCCGCCGGACAGGATGCCGAACGAGCGCTTCAGGCCGAGCCAGCGAGAGGCGAGGGTTCCCAGGCCGATGGTGCTGATCACCCCCACCACCACGGTGACGATGGGCATCCAGCCCAGGCTCATGATCTGGCTGAAGGTGATCCGCGCGCCCAAGAGGGCGACGCCGACGCGCAATATGGTCTTGGACGAGACCTCGATCCCGGCGATGCAGCGGCCTTCTTCGTGCAGGAAGTGGAAGGCCATGCCGATCAGCAGGGCGAACAGCATCACTGGCGCCTTGTACTGCTGCGACAGCCAGGTGGCGGCCAGGGCGACCGTGCCGGCGGCCAGCAGGCCGGGGTAGATGCGGATGAAGACGGCCCGCGCGCGGATGAGGCGCGATGGCGCCTGAGGCGCGGCGTCGGTCTGGGTCGCGGCCCGTCCCGCCAGACCTTCCATGCCGTCATAGGACTCAAACAGCGCGTGGGCGGAGGCCGTGTCGGTGTCGAGGTCGGTGGAGCTCATCGATCCAGCACTTCGAGTACAGCCCGCGCGGTCACTGCGCTGACCCGGATGTTGGACTCATCGGTCACCCCGGCGATGTGGGGCGTCAGGACCAGGTTGGGCACGCCTTGGAACATCGCGCCCGACCCGGCCGTCACCGGCTCGGTCTCGAACACGTCCAGCGCCGCGCCGCCGAGCTTGCCGGCCTTCAGCGCCTCGCACAGGGCCGCTTCGTCCACCACGCCGCCGCGCGCGGCGTTGATCAGGATGGCGTCCGGCTTCATGGCGGCGAGGGCGCTGGCGTCGATCATCCGGCGGGTGTCGGCGGTCAGCGGGGTGTGCAGGCTGACCACGTCGCTGGTGGCCAGCAGATCTCTCAGCTCCATCCGTTCGGCGCCGCCCCAGGCGGCGTGCCCCTCGGGCAGGAAGGGATCGTAGCCGGCGATGGTCATGCCCATCCCCTTGGCCTTGGCGGCGGTCAGGCGGGCGATGGCGCCGTAGCCGATCAAGCCGAGGCGTTTGCCCTCCAGCTCGCGGCCGATCATGGCCATGCGCGGCCACTCGCCGGCGATCACCTTGTCGGTGGCCAGCCATGCGCGACGCAGCAGCATCAGGGCCGAGGTGATCACATATTCGGCCACCGACAGGTCGTTGGCGCCGGTCGCCGGCCGGACCTCGATCCCGCGCGCCTTGCAGGCCTCCATGTCGATATTGTCCAGGCCGACGCCCAGCCGGCCCACCACCTCCAGCTTCGGGGCGGCTTCCAGCAGGGCGCCGCGCACCTGGGTGCGGTTGCGGACCAAGAGCGCGCGGCAGTCGGCCAGCACGGCGGCTAGATCGTCAGGCCGGTCCACCAAGTTAGGATCATAAAGTACGTCGCGGCCCGTGAAGGCCTCGTCGATAGCGGCCTCGTCCATGAACTCGCTGATGACGATCTCGCTCATCGGGCTTCTCTCGCGAGTGTAAGAAGTTCCGAAAGTAAGGCGGGGCTCAATTTCAAGCCTTCGGCCGCCGCCTGGGCGCGGTTGGCCAGCCGCCGGTCGCCCGGCAGGCGCACGCCGTCCTCCGCCTGCATGGTCGAAACCAGGGCGTCCATCCGCCCCATGAAGCCGGGCCCCGCGAACGCCAGCGGGTCCAGCGCCAGGATCACCTGGCCCACGGAGGGCGAAGCGCCCTTGTCGTCCAGGAAGGACGAAGCCTCCCAGCCATAGGCGCCGCCGGCCAGGGCGCCGCAGAGGATCTCCACCATCAGCGCCAGGGCCGCGCCCTTGGCGCCGCCGGCGGGTGCGAGCGCGCCGGCAAGCGCTGCTGCGGGATCGGTAGTCGGATGGCCGTCCTTGTCGAAGGCCCAGTCGGCGGGAATGGACTGGCCGGCCTTCTGTGCGGCGACGATCTTGCTGCGCGCGACCAGGGTCAGGGCCAGGTCGATCACCAGCGGCGCGCGCCCTGTGAGCGGCGCGGCGAAGGCTAGGGGATTTGTACCCATCATGGGCCGAGAGCCGCCATGGAAGGCCATGGCCTGAGGCGTGTTGGAGACCACCAGCGCCACCAGCCCCTGGTCCGCCAGCCGCTCCACCGTGCGGCCGGCCTGGCCGATGTGGTGGGAGGCGAACACGCCCGCCGCCGCGACGCCGGCCTCGCGGGCCAACGGCGCCAACTCATCGATCGACAGGTCCAGCGCCGGATAGGCGAGACCGCCCCGGGCGTTGATCCGCACTGCCGCCGCGCGCGTCTGGATGAGCGCGGGCTCTACCTTGCCGTCGATCTTGCCGGCCCTGAGCTGGGCGCTGTAGCTGGCGACGCGGGAGAGGCCATGGCCGGCCTGGCCGTCCGCCTCGGCGGCGACCAGCGCGGCTGCTGTTGACGCCGCGTTGGCCGCGCTCGCGCCGTTCACCTCTAGGGCGCGGGCGGCCAGCGCTCTCGCGTCATTCAGGCTCAGTCTTGCAGGTGGGTCCGCCGCCACGCGTCACGCGCTGCGGTAAAGCTTGGTCATGACGAATTCGCGGTGACCCAGGGCCTCGGCGGCGGTGGACCGGCCGTTGGAGGTGCGCACGATCATGTCGATCAGCACGTCTCCCGCCTGGTCGATGGTCATTTCCCGCCGCACGACGCCGGAGACATCGACGTCGATATGCTCGCTCATCAACCGCACGGTCTTCGGGTTTCCGGTCACCTTGACCACGGGCATGATCGGATTGCCGATCACATTGCCCTGGCCGGTGGGGAAGATATGCACCACATAGCCGGCCGCCGCCTGCAGGGTGCAGCACTCCGCCGCCGCCGACGAGGTGTCCATGAAGTATAGGCCCGCGCCGCGGCCCGGCGCCTCGGCCGGCTCCAGCACGTCGATGAACTTCACCTGCTTGCCGATCTTTTCCAGATTGCCGAGCGCCTTTTCCTCGATGGTGGTCAGGCCGCCGGCGATATTGCCCTTGGTGGGCTGGCTGTCGGAGAGGTCGGAGGTCTTGTGCGCCTCGATCACGTCGTTCTGGTAGGCGGACCAGGTCTTCATGAACTTGTCGCTGATCTCCGGCGAGACGGCGCGGGCCGCGCAAAGATGCTCGGCGCCTGTTAGCTCCGAGGTCTCCCCAAAGCAGCCGTAGAGGCCCAGCGGCACCAGCTTGTCGTACATGTTGCCGACCGTAGGGCAGGAGGCCAGACCCGTGGTGGTGTCGCTCTCGCCGCACTTGGCCGCGACCCAGACGTCGGTGAGCGGGCATTCCACCCGCACCTGCTCGGAGGCCCAGTGGACGAACTCCTTGGCCTTGCGCGAGGCCGCCGCAACCGTGGCGATGTCGCCGTTGCCTTCGATCCAGAAGCCGGCCACGGGCTTGCCGGTGGCGGCGATGCCGTCAACCACCTTCTGGGTCCAGCCGCCTTCGATGCCGATGACGATGCAGGCGGCCACGTTCGGGTTGGCGCCGGTGCCGATCATGGTGCGGAAGTGCAGCTCAAGATCCTCGCCGAACTGCAGCCTTCCATAGGCGTGGGGCAGGGCGATGGTGCCCTGGATGTGAGCCGCCACCGCTTCGCAGGCGGCGTTGGAGATGTCGTCCAGCGGCAGGATGGCGACGTAGTTGCGAACGCCGACGCGGCCATTTTCGCGGCGCCAGGCCCAGACGGTTTTCTTAGAGAGGTCCATCTTGGTCCTACCAGCGCTTGGTCTTGAGGTTGTGGGTATGCACGTGATCGCCCTTCTTGATCGGGGCGACGACGCGGCCGATGTCCTGGCCGTACTTGATGACCGTGTCGCCGACAGCCAGGTCCGCCAGCGCGATCTTGTGACCGATCGGAACGTCCTGATTGGCGACAGAGTGGAAGTCGCTGTTATCCTCGGTGACGACACACAGCATGTCGGTCCCGGCGGTCAGGTCTTCGACGACGACGACGCCGACATTGTCTTTGTGCGCATGTACGAGAAGATGGGGCGCCGTCATCCTGAGCCTTGCCTGGGGTTATGGGTCTTATATAAGACACAACATTACAGATTGGTTTGGCCGATACAAGGCCGCCCGTCAAGATCGGAGAGGCCAAGGTGACGGACGAGGCGACAAGCGCAAAACCCCAAGGCCCGGCTAAGCCCCGCCGCAGCCAGCGCTGGTTCGACAGCCAGGACATGCGCGGCTTCGCCCACCGCCAGCGCACCCAGCAGATGGGCCTGCGCCGGGAGGAGTTTCTCGGCCGGCCGGTGATCGGGATCATCAACACCTGGAGCGAGATGAGCCCCTGTCACATCCACCTGCGCGACCGGGCGCAGGCGGTGAAGCGTGGCGTGTTGCTGGCCGGCGGTTACCCGGTGGAGCTGCCGGCCATGTCGGTGGGCGAGGTGATGGTGAAGCCGACCACCATGCTCTACCGCAACTTCCTGGCGATGGAGACGGAGGAGCTGCTGCGCTCCCATCCCATCGACGGGGCGGTGCTGCTCGGTGGCTGCGACAAGTCCACGCCGGGCCTGCTCATGGGCGCCTGCAGCATGGATTTGCCGGTGATCTATTGCCCGGCCGGGCCGATGTCGAACGGCCAGTGGCGCGGGACCAAGACCGGCGCCGGCACCCATACCAAGAAGTACTGGGACGAGCTTCGGGCCGGCAACATCACCGCCGACGACTGGATCGATCTGGAGTCGCGGATGACGCGCTCGATCGGCACCTGCAACACCATGGGCACGGCCTCGACCATGACGTCCATCGTCGATGCCATGGGCCTGACTTTTACCGGCGCTTCCTCGATCCCGGCGGCGGATTCCGGCCATGTGCGGATGGCTTCGGCCTGCGGCGAGCGGATCGTGGCCATGGTGGCGGAGGATCTGCGGCCCTCGACCTTCCTGACGCGAGCGTCTTTCCTGAACGGCGTCGTCGCCTACATGGCGCTCGGCGGCTCGACCAACGCCGCCATTCACCTGATCGCCATGGCAGGACGGGCAGGGGTGTCGTTGGCCCTGGACGACTTGGCGGACGCAGCCAAACGCATCCCGGTCTGCGCCAATCTCTTCCCCTCCGGCGAATATCTGATGGAGGACTTCTTCTTCGCCGGCGGCCTGCGCGCCCAACTGGCCAAGCTGTCGGGCCACCTCGACCTGAGCTGCCGCACCATCGAGGGCCGCACCCTCGGCGAGGCCCTGGCCGGCGCCGAGTGCTTCAACGACGATGTCATCCGCGGTGAAGCCGACCCGGTGGTCTCCCTGTCCCGTGGCGCGACCCTTGTCCTGCTGCGCGGCAACCTGTGCCCCGACGGAGCGGTGCTGAAGTCCAGCGCCGCCGAGCCGCGGCTGCTGCAGCACACGGGACCCGCCTTGGTGTTCGACAGCCACGCCGAACTCAGCGCCCGCATCGACGATCCCAACCTCGACATCACCGAAGACACCGTCCTCATCCTCCGCAACGCCGGCCCGGTCGGCGCGCCGGGTATGCCGGAATGGGGCAATCTGCCGATCCCCAAGAAGTTGCTGGCCAAGGGGGTGCGGGACATGGTGCGGATCTCTGACGCGCGGATGAGCGGCACCCATTACGGCGCCTGCATCGTCCACGCCGCGCCGGAAGCCGCCATCGGCGGACCATTGGCCCTGGTGAAGACGGGAGACCTGATCCGCCTCGACGTCGCCGCTGGAACCCTGGACATGCTGGTGGATGAGGCCGAGCTTGTGCTTCGCCACTCGGCTTGGCGGGCGCCGGAAACGCCCTACCAGCGTTCCTACGCCGCCCTCTATCAGGCCCACGTCGGCCAGGCGCCGGATGGCTGCGATTTCGATTTCCTGGCCGGGCGCGCGCCAACGCCCGAGCCGCCCATCTTCTGACCGGAGCCTCCCATGATCGGACCCAATCGCTTCAAGGCCTGGCTCAAACAGCCCCCCGCCAAACCGCCGCTGGGCGCCTGGCTGATGACCGGCGCGCCCTCGACCGCCGAAGCCATGGGCTTTTGCGGTTTCGACTTCCTGGTGGTGGACATGGAGCATGTGCCGATCGACTTGACCGGCGCCATCGACCTGATGCGCGCCGTGGCGGGCACGCCGGCCGAGACCATGGTGCGGCTGGCCTGGAACGATCAGGTGCTGGTCAAGCGGGTGCTGGACGCCGGCGCCCGCACCGTCATGTTCCCCTTCATCCAGGACGCCGACGAAGCCGAGGCGGCCGTGGCCTACACCCGCTATCCGCCCGACGGCGTACGCGGCGTGGCGGGCGTGCATCGCGGCTCGCGCTATGGCCGGGTCCCAAACTACTTCAAGACCGCCGCCGATGAGATCGCGGTGATCGCGCAGATCGAGACCCTGTCGGCGCTGGACGAAGCCGAGGCCATCGCAGCGGTGGACGGCGTTGACAGTCTGTTTCTGGGCCCAGCCGACCTGTCGGCCTCCATGGGCCTGATCGGCGACGTCGGCCATCCGGACGTGCAGGCGCAGATCGAGCGCGCGGCTCAACTCGCCCACGCCGCCGGCAAGCCCATCGGCATCGTCGGGCCCAATCCGGAGATGGTGAAACGCTTCATCGGCTATGGCTACGACTGGGTTGCGATCGGCTCGGACATGGCCGCCCTGACCACCAAGGCCCTGGAATGGGTCGCGGCCATGGGCGGCGAGACGGGTTCAACACAGACTTCGGCCTACTAAGAATTCAGCCTCGTGTACTCCGTAGAAAACCCCGCTCATCCCGGCGAATGCCGGGACCCAGATGACAAGGCGTTGGCATTTGCCGAACAGGTCTCGAATCCCGCTTCACCGCCTGCGCCATATGATCTGGGTCCCGGCGTTCGCCGGGATGAGCGGATTAATTTGATCCGTTTGGATCAATGACCGAAACGCTCACCCTTAAGGCCGGTCGCTGGTCCGCTGAGGTTGCGCCGGCCATCGGCGGAGCTTTGCTGTCGCTGAGCTACAAGGGCGAACCTATCCTCCGCCCCACACCCGCTGAAGCCATCGAAGCCGGCGATGTCCGCCTCACCGCCGGCTACCCCATGATCCCCTACGCCAACCGGATCGATCATGGCCGCTTCAGCTTTGGTGGCGGCGACCATCGGCTCCAGCCGAGCGACATCGCCTTGCCGCACAGCCTGCACGGGGTCGGCTGGCGGCGCGCCTGGACGGTGGAAGCGGCGACCACCAAGGCCTGCACCCTGCGCCTGGTTCATCACCCAGACGCAGACTGGCCATTCGCTTTCAGCGCCGTTCAGCAGTTCGTGCTGTCGGACCAGAGGCTGACGCTGCGGATGTCGGTGACCAATCTGGAGGACGCGCCCGCGCCGGCGGGACTGGGCTGGCATCCCTTCTTCCGCCGCCGCCCCGGCGAGGCCCTGACCTTCAGCGCCAAGGGCGCCTGGGCGAATGGGCCTGACCTGTTGCCGTCCGCCATCGAGACCGACGCGAGCTGGAACTATGGCCGCGGCCGGGCTTTGGACCAGCGTGGCGTGGACAACGACTTCTTCGGCTGGGGCGGCCTGGCGCGGCTCGCGGCGCCGGCGGGTCCCGTGGTGGTGCTGCGCGCCAGCCGGGCTTTTGGCGGCCTCCGGCTCTACACGCCGCCGGGCCAGGACTTCTATGCGGTCGAGCCGGTGACCCACCTTGCCAACGCGATCAACCGGCCCGAGTTGAAGGCGCACGCCATGACCCTGCTGGCCCCTGGCGCCTCCTTGCGCGGCGATATCGAGATCGAAATCGGAGATGCGGTATGAGCGAGGCCCTGACCCTGGTGCTGAAGGCCGACTGCGAGCTGGCCGAGTCCCCCGTCTGGCTTGCCGAGCAGAAGGTCCTGGCCTTCGTCGATATCACCGGCCAGCGCATTCACCGCTTCGATCCCGTCAGCGGCGCCCATCGCATCGACGCCGTGGACGAGGACATCGGCTGCCTCGCGCCGGCCAAGGGCGGCGGCTTCGTCGCCGGTATGCGCTCTGGCCTGTGGCTGCTGGACGATAAGGGCAAGAAGGTTCGCGAGGTCGCGGTCAACCCGGAGAACCCGGCTACCAACCGCTTCAACGACGGCAAGGCCGATCCCGTTGGCCGCTATTTCGCCGGCACGATGGACGCGCCCAAGGCGGGCGGGACGGCGGGGCTTTACCGGTTCGACCGGCGCGGCGTTCAGCGGGTCGCCGACGGCATCCTGACCTCCAACGGCATGGCCTTTTCTCCGGACGGCCGCACCCTCTATCACTCCGACACGCCCCGGTTCGTGATCTGGGCCTGGGACTACGATCCGGCCACGGGCGAGGCGACCAGCCGGCGCGAGTTCGTCCGCATCCAGCCTACCGACGACGACCGGGGCCGGCCCGACGGCGCGGCGGTGGACGCCGGGGGCGGCTATTGGAGCGCCATGTACGAGGGCTCGCGGGTCAATCGCTATTCCCCCGGCGGCGACCTGCTCGGCCAATATCCGCTGCCGGCGCGCAAGGTGACCATGCCGGCGTTTGGCGGCGAGGGGCTGAAGACCCTGTTCGTCACCACGGCGGCGGACGAGGGCAGGGAAGGCGGCGGCCTCTATGCCTGCGAGCCCGGCGTCGCCGGCCTGCCGATCCTCCCCTACGATCCAGAGGCCTGAACATGTCTGGCGCGTATGACAATGTCCGCTACAAGTCCCTGGAGGGTCGCTCGGTGGTCGTCACCGGCGGCGCCTCCGGCATCGGCGGCGCCCTGGTCGAGGCCTTCGCGGCCCAAGGTTCGCGGGTGAGTTTCCTCGACATCGACGTCGCCGGCGGTGAGGCCACGGCGGCCAGGACCGGCTCTGACTTTGTCTACTGCGACCTCACCGACATCGTCGCCCTGCGCGCGGCCATAGCCAGGATCGAAACCGACCAAGGCGACATCGCCGTCCTGGTCAACAACGCCGGCAAGGACGACCGCCAGCCCTTCGCCGAGATCGAGCCCGAGGACTGGCGCCGGCACCTGTCCTTCAACCTCGACCACCAGTTCTTCGCCAGCCAGGCGGTGGCGCCAGGCATGGCGCGCAGCGGCGGCGGCTCGATCGTCATGCTGGGCTCGGTGTCCTGGATGCGCGGCCGGCCGGGCATGGCCGGCTACACCACCGCCAAGGCGGCGATCAACGGCCTGACGCGGACCCTGGCGCGGGAGCTTGGACCGACGGGGGTGCGGGTGAACTGTATCGTGCCCGGCGCCATCCTCACCGACCGGCAGAAGGCGCTGTGGCTGACGCCGGAACTGGACGCCGAATTCATCGCCCTGCAGTCGCTGAAGTTCCGCCTGACCGCCGAGCACGTGGCGCGGATGGCGCTGTTCCTGGGTTCGGACGAGAGCGGCGGCTGTACAGGGGCCAACTTCGTCGTCGATGGCGGCCTGACCCAGAACTGAGGGTCGGTTGAGCAATTCCTCCCCCGACGAAGGCGCGATCAAGGTGGCCAAGCCCGGCCGGCTTCAGCGGCCAGCATGGGCGCCGCGGCCCGAGCCGCCTGGCTTCTTGCCGCCGCCATCCTCCTTGTTGACGGTGGCCCAGGCCCGGTGTTCGGCCTCTTTTTCGGAGACGCCGCGCTTCTCGTAGCCCTCTGCGATGTGGTCGGCCTTGCGCTCTTGCTTGCCGGTGTATTTGGACTTGTCGCCGCGCGGCATCAGCCTGCTCCCTGTCTGCTCGAAGGGTTCAACCGGCGAGCAGGCGCAGAAGTTTCAGGCCGCGCGGGCGCCCACGCGTTCCAGGGTTTCCTCGACCTGGCGCAGGTTGAACGGCTTCTGCAGCAACGGCACGCCATGAAAGCCGGTCTCGTTCGCGCCCGGCGGATAGCCGCTGGCGAACATGAAGGGGATGCCCTGGTCGCGCAGGGATTCGGCGATGGGCATGGAGGAGCGGCCATTCAGGCTGATATCCAGGATGGCGCAGTCGAACGCGCCGCCCTTGGCCAGCGTCAGCCCGTCGTCCAGGGTGTGGGCCGGTCCGATCACCTGGTGGCCCAGATCTTCAAGCATGTCGGTGATCAGCATGGCGACGAGCACCTCGTCATCGACCACCAGCACGCGCCGCCCTGGCGAACTACTCAAATCGCCCCGCTCCCATCTTCGATCGCGCTCATGCGCGCCAGCCCATTCGAGATCAAACCAGCGAGGAGCAACTTCGTTCCCCTGGGTTGCAAATGATTTTCGCCGGGCGGTCCCGGTTCGCGGCCGCCTCCGGCCATGCTAGGTGCGGACTATGGACCGGGGCTTTTTCAAATCCCAGCCTGTCTATTGGCGCGAGGCGGCGCTCTGCGCGCCGGCGCTGCCGCTCTGCCTGCTGGTCGGCCTGGCGACCGGTCAGGTCGCCTATGGCGCGGTGGCGGCCGGGGCGGCGTTCAGCGTCGGCTTCGGCGCGGCGCGGGACCTGCGCGGCCGCCGGTGGGGCGCCATGCTGGCGGCGGTCGCGGGCACGACAGCCACGGCCTTCGTCGGCTGCCTCGCCGGCCAGTCGGTCGCCGTTCTGCTGGTCGTGGCGGCGCTGCTTGCGGCCGGATGCGCGGTGCTGGCGCTCTATGACGAGGACCTGTGGTGGGTCTCGCTGCAGATGGTCATAGCCCTGCTGGTGGCGGGCCACTATCCGGGTGGCGTGGAGCCGGCTGGCGTGCGAGCGGCGGTGGTGTTGGCTGGCGGCGGCGCGCAGGTGCTGATCGTCATGGTGCTGGCCAGGATCGCGCCCAACGCCGCCGGCCGGCTGCCGCCCACAGCCCCAAAACCGCAGCCGGAGCGGCGACTGGTCATCTCCCACGCCATCCGCGCGGCCGTTTGCGTCGATATCGCCCTGGCGATCGCCTGGCAGCTCGGCCTGGCAAACAGCTATTGGGCGCCGATGACCGCCATGCTGATCCTCAAGCCTGGTCTCAGCGACACCCACACCCGGGGCCTGGCCCGTTTCGCCGGCACCATTATCGGCTGCCTCGCCGCCAGCCTCTATGCCCTGGCGGTCTTCTATTACGCGCCCCTCCTGCTGGTCGGCATCGGCCTCACCGCCTGCGCGGCCTACGCCCTGCAGAAGGCCCATTACGCCGTCCTGACCACCGCGGTGACAGCGACCGTGGTCCTGCTACTGTCGCTGGCCTATGGCGGCCACGCCCTGACCAATGCGGAGCACCGGATCATCGCCACCCTGGTCGGCGGCGCCGTCGCCCTGATCATCGCCCGCGTCGCGCCGCACAGGCCGCTGGACCAGCACGCGCCGCTCGACCGCGTCGGCGCGGCGCCTGAATCGGGGGCGGCTTAGCCTTAGCAACAAATCCGAACGACGCCGGTTGTGCTCCCATCTGACCACGCGACGAGGAGCGCGACATGGATCGCGACGACCGTACACTTGCCGAGGGCCAGCAAGTTCCCAGCCAGGAAGGGCCTGCCTACAACGCCGTTCTTGCGGAGCAGTGCGGCGCAGACTCCAGTCTGGATGACGGGGCTGGCGCAAAGCTGAGCGACCCGACCAAGGCCTATCCGAAGCCGCCGTTCGAGCGGCAGTCGCAGCCCTGGCCGGGCCTGGCGTGCCGGATGAATCCGCGTCCCGATCACGGCGAGACCAGCTACAAGGGCTCGGGCCGTCTGGCCGGCCGCAAGGCGCTGATCACCGGAGGCGATTCCGGCATGGGCCGCGCCGCCGCCATCGCCTTTGCTCGCGAAGGCGCGGACGTGGCGATCAACTACTATCCGACCGAGGAAGAAGACGCCGCCGAGGTGATCGCGCTGATCCAGGCGGACGGCAGGCTCGGCGCGCCCCTTCCCGGCGACCTGCGCGACGAGGCCTTCCGCACCGCTCTGGTGCAGCGGGCGGTGGAAGCGCTCGGCGGCCTCGACATCCTGGTCTGCAACGCCGGTCGCCAGCAATCCCACGCCTCGATCCTCGACATCTCCACCGAGGACTTCGACGCGACGATGAAGACCAACATCTATGCGCCCTTCTGGATCATCAGGGCGGCTCTGCCGCACCTGAAGCCGGGCTCGGCCATCGTCGCCACCACCTCCGAGCAGGCCTACGACCCGACGCCTGACCTCTACGACTACGCCCAGACCAAGGCGGCGACGATGAACTACGTGAAGTCGCTGTCCAAACAGCTGGCCTCCAAGGGCATCCGCGTCAACGGCGTCGCGCCGGGACCGATCTGGACCCCGCTGCAGGTCAGTGGCGGCGCCACCATGGAGAAGCTGGAGACCTTCGGCGGTCAGACCCCGTTCGGACGGCCGGGCCAGCCTGCAGAGTTGGCCTCCATCTATGTCCAGCTCGCCGCAGCCGACGCCAGCTACGCCACGGGTCAGATTTACGGCGCCTCGGGCGGAGCCGGTCAGCCTTAGGCCAGAAAGCGCAACCCTTCTCCGGCTCAGGTGTTTGCCGATCTTGGTTCGGTGGGGACTGAGCCGGAGTGCAGGTTTGACCCTTTGGTCGAAGATCGGAATGGCGGGTCTCGCCGTGGCCGCGATGCTTGTGGCGCAAGGCGTTTGCGCGCAGCCTGCCGCGTCCACTCCGTCAGCGCCCGCCGCATCGCCAGCCGCGCCGCCGACGGCTGCGGCCACGCTCGCTGCCCATCAACAGGGTCTCGTCCAGCTCCAGGGCCAGTTGCCGACCGTCTCGGACGACGGCCGCCTGGCGGCCATGGGGGCCCGGGCGCTAGCCATCGAGGCTGACGCCAACGAGATCGTCGCCAAGGATGACGCGGCTGTCGCCAAGCTGGACGCCGAGCTCAAACACTATGGCGCCGGCCGCAAACACCCCACCGCCGCCGACCGCAAACAGCAAGCGCCTCTGCTCGCTCAGCGCGCGCCGCTGGCGGCCGAGGCCGGCCACGCGCAGATGGTCGCCGCGTCGGCCGGCAACCTGTTCAGCGCCGTCGCCGAGCGCCGCCGCGAAGGCTTCAGCGCCCGGGTGCTGGAGCGATCGCCCTCGCCGGTGTCGCCGGATTTCTGGACCCAGCTGAATAGCGCGGCCGGCGCCGACCTCGCCCGTCTGAACGCCGAAGCCTATACCGCCCTGGTCACAGCCTACAGCGCCCCCGAGCCCAGGGCGGTGGCGGCCATGGGCGTCGCCCTGGCCCTGGCCTTCCTCATCCTCTGGCCCGCCCGCGTCTGGCTGCAGCGGCTCGGACGCCGCAAGGTCGACGCCGAGGCGCCGCGAGGCTTGGCCCGCACCGCCGGCGCCCTCTGGATCGCCGCCATCGACACCGGCCTGCCGGCGCTCGCGGCCGGCCTCTTGCTGATGACCGCCCAGTGGAGCGACATCCTCTCCGACAAGGCCAAGGCGGTCGCCAGCGCCGGGGTCGTCGCCGTCTCCTGGGGCGCCGCCATCTTGGCGCTCGGCCGGGCTCTGGCCACCGATCCCAGCCGGCGGCTGCTCGATCTGCCTGACGCGGCGGCCCTGCGCATTCGCCTGTCCCTCTCCACGGTCGCCATCATCACCGCCGCCGGCTTTGTGCTGACCCGGATCAACTTCGTGGTCGGCGCCAGCGTCGCGGCCACCATCGCCGCCAACTGCATCCTGTCGCTGGCCTATGCGGCCGCCGCCGGCCTGATCCTGGTCAGCTTTGGCGCCAGCCGCGCGAGGCCGGCCAACGAGACCGAGGTGGCGCGCTCACCGGTCTGGACCCTGGTCTCCCTGACCCTGTCCGCCGCCATCGTCGTCACCGTGGGCGCGGTCTTCTCTGGCTATACGACCCTGGCCTCGCTGGTCTCCAGTCAGATCTTTTGGCTCAGCATCCTGGCGGCGGTGACCTATCTGCTGATCCGCTTCATCGACGACCTCTGCACCGCTCTGTTCGGGCGCGGGGGCTTGGCGGCGCGGACCCTGTCGGGCCTGTTCAACCTGCACCCGACCACCATCGGCCAGGCCGGCGTGCTGATCTCCGCGGCGCTGCAGATCATCGTCCTGATCGGCGCCGTCAGCCTGGCCATCACGCCTTTCGGCCAAAGCGGCGACCTCTTGATCGCCAACCTCGGCAAGCTGGGCAAGGACATCCACGTCGGCTCGGCCACCATCTCGCCCCAGGCCATCGCGGCCGGCGTCGCCACTCTGGTGGTCGGGATCGGCCTCGCCCATCTGGTCCAGCGCTGGGTGGTGCGCCGCTACCTGCCGGTGACCGGCTGGGACGCGGGCCTGCGCAACTCCGTGGCCACCGGCGTCGGCTACCTGGGCGTGGGCCTGGCCATGATCGGCGCCATGGCGGCCATGGGGCTGGGGTTCGCCCAGATCGCCCTGATCGCCAGCGCCCTGTCGGTGGGCATCGGCTTTGGCCTGCAGCAGATCGTGCAGAACTTCGTCTGCGGCGTGATCCTTTTGATCGAGCGGCCGGTGAAGGTGGGCGACTGGGTCAATGTCGATGGGGTGGAGGGCGACATCCGCCGCATCCGTGTGCGGGCCACGGAAATCCAGACCTTCGATCGCTCCACCGTGATCGTGCCCAACTCCGACTTCATCACCAAACAGGTGCAGAACAAGACCCTAGGCGAGCCGCACGGCCGCATCCAGCTGCAGATGACCATCGGCAAGCCGGCCCAGGCGGCTCAGGGCGTCGAGCTGATCGCCGCCAAGGCGCAGGCGCATCCGAAGATTTTGCACGACCCGCCGCCCAAGGTGTTCGTCGATTCCATGACCGCCGACGGCCGGCTGGTGCTCAACGCCTACCTCTATGTGGCCAGCCCGCGCGACGCCTACAGCGTCCGCAGCGAGATGTTCCTGGCCACCATCGCGGCGTTTGCGGAGGCCGGGATCGCGTTTCAGCCCTGAGGCGAACAAAACCTCGCCCTCCGCGTTCGACATGGGTTCAGGAGCGCGTGGGTTGGGTCGAAAGCAGAAACCGGTCCGTAAGGGTCACGGCGGCGCTCTGGCGACCGCCTCCTTCGCCGCCATGGTCGCCGGCTTCGCAGCCGAGGTCCTGCGCCGGCCAGGTCGGCCATCTCAGCCCGTGACTTGGCGCTGGACCGACCTAGGGCTGACCACCATCCCCGCCGCCGGCTGGCTCGCCATCCTCAAGGACGCCTTCGGCGAGTTCAATCGGGACCGTATTCCCGCCGTCGCCGCGGGTGTCGCCTACTACGGCGTCCTGGCGCTGTTTCCGGCCCTGGCCGCCTTCGTCTCCTTCTATGGGCTGTTCGGCGACATCGGCGACGCCCGCAAGGTGCTGGTGCTGCTCACCGGTATAGCCCCGCCCGAGACCCTGGCCTTCATCGGCGACGAGATGGTCCGTATCGCGGCTCTCCACCACGCCCATCTCAGCCTGACCTTCACCGTCGGCCTGGCAATCTCGATCTGGAGCGCCAACGCGGCGATGAACGCCATGCTCGGCGGTCTCAACGTGGCCTATGAGCAGCCGGAGCAGCGCGGCTTCATTCGCCTCACGCTGGAGTCCTTGGCCTTCACCATCGGGGGCATCATTCTATCGCTGACCGCCGCCGTTTTTTTTCTGCTGGCGCCGAGGGCGGTCTACCTGTTCGGCCCCAACGCCCTGACCGCGATGGCGCCCCTGCGCTGGCCAGTGTTGATCGCCCTGGTGATGGGCATTCTGGCGGTGCTCTACCGGTTCGGACCAAGCCGCGCGCGCGCGCATTGGCGCTGGGTGACGCCGGGCAGCCTGTTCGCCGCCGTGGTCTGGCTGCTGGCCTCGCTGCTCTTCTCCTCCTACGTCGGCGCCTTCGGCCACTACGACCGCACCTATGGGCCCTTGGCGGCGGTGGTGGGCTTCATGATCTGGCTCTGGTTCAGCGCCATCATCACCCTGTTCGGCGCCGAGCTGAACAATGAGGTCGAGCGGCCGCGAACCTCAGCCCCGCCGACAAAAGCCGCTGCCCCGCGCGCCCGACTGGGCTAAGACGACCCGTCCCATCTCAAACCCCGGAACCCGCGCCGCATGACGGACTGGAATGGCCTGCCGACTCCGCGCCGCTACTGGTCGGTGGCGGCCATCTGGCTGGCCATCACCATGGCGGTGCTGGACGCCTCCATCGCCAATGTCGCCTTGCCGGCCATCGCCCGCGACCTGCACGCCGCGGCGGCGGAATCGATCTGGGTGGTCAACGCCTACCAACTGGCCATCGTCGTCGCGCTGCTGCCCCTGGCCGCCCTGGGCGAGATCCTGGAATACCGCCGCGTCTTCCAGGCCGGCCTGATCCTGTTCGTGCTGGCCTCCATCGGCTGCACCTTCGCCCATACCCTGCCGGAGCTGACCATCGCGCGGGCGCTGCAAGGCTTCGGCGCGGCGGGGGTGATGAGCGTCAACGGCGCCCTGGTCCGCTTCACCTATCCGCACAGCCAGCTCGGGCGAGGCGTGGGTCTCAACGCCCTGGTGGTCTCGGTGGCCGCGGTGCTGGGTCCCACCGTCGCCTCCGCCATCCTGGCGGTCGGGTCCTGGCAGTGGCTGTTCGCGGTCAATGTGCCGATCGGCGTCGCCGCCTGGCTGCTGAGCCGGGCCACATTGCCGGAAAGCCCCCGCGCCGACCGCAAGCTCGACTGGATCGCCGCCGGCCTCAATGTGCTGACCTTCGGCCTGATCATCGCCGGGGTGGACGTCTTCACCCGCGGCGGCTCCTGGCTTGGGCTGGTGGTGGCGGGCGCCGGCGTCCTCTGCGCCCTGGCGCTGGTGCGCCGCTCCCTGTCACAGCCCAAGCCGCTGGCGCCGGTGGACCTGATGCGCAGCTGGATGTTCTCGATGACCGTGCTGACCTCGGTCGCCTCCTTCGCGGCACAGATGCTGGCTTTCGTGGCGCTGCCCTTCTACTTCGAGGCCGCCCTGCACCGCAGCCAGGTGGAGACCGGCCTTCTGATGACGCCCTGGCCCCTGGCTGTAGGGGTCGCGGCGCCCATCGCCGGGCGGCTGGCGGACCGGTTTCCGGCAGCCATTCTCGCCGGCGCTGGCCTTGCCGTCCTGGCCTTCGGCCTGACCCTGCTGGCCTTCATGCCTGTGGATGTGTCCAGCCTGGGCGTCGGGGTGCGGATGGCGATCTGCGGCGCGGGCTTCGGCTTCTTCCAGGCGCCCAACAATCGCACCATGCTGTCCTCGGCGCCGATCGAGCGCAGTGGGGCGGCGGGCGGCATGCTGGCCACCGCCCGGCTCACAGGCCAGACCATCGGCGCGACCCTCACCGCCATCCTGTTTCGCCTGAGCGGGGAGGGCGCCGTGACCGCCCTGGCCGCTGGCGCGGCTTTCGCCGCCGCCGCATCCGTGGTCAGTTTCACCAGGCTGGCCGGCAAGCGCAGCTGAGGGTGCGGAGAGTGGCGATGCGTAGGGGGATTTTGGCGGCGGCCCTGCTGCTGGTCTGCGCGCGGCCGGCTTTCGCCGCCGTCGAGCGGGTCGAGATCGACCAGCGCACGCCCTTCGCCGGCAGCCTGCGGTTCGGCGAGATCGGCGACTATGAGAAGATCCGGGGCACGGCCTGGTTCGCCCTCGATCCCAACGCCCCGGCCAACGCCGCCATCGTCGATCTGAAGCTCGCGCCGCGTGATGAGCGCGGCCTGGTGGTGTTCAGGAGCCAGTTCCTGATGCTGCGCCCGGTGGATCGGCGACCCTCGACCCTGATCTACGACGTCAACAACAGAGGCGGCATCGGCATCCTCGGCCAGGTCAACGGCAAAAGCCCGGCGGACAACGATCCGTCGGACGCCTCCGACGCCGGCGACGGCTTCCTGATGCGGCACGGCTTCACCCTGCTCTTCTCCGCCTGGACCTGGGACGTCGCGCCCCAGGCGCCGGGCTACAAGGCGCTGGTTTTCGATCCACCCGTGGCGAAGGGCGTCACCGGCAAGGTGGAGAACGAGTTCACCGTCTCGGCGCCGGCGACCACCGCCAGCTACGCCGGCATGCGAGGCCTGACCTATGAGCCGGCGACGCCGGACGATCCCGCCGCCGTGCTGACCGAGCGCGCCAGGCCGGACGATCCGCGCAAGCCGGTGGACCGCAAGCTGTGGCGCTTCCTGCCGCCGGAGCAGCCGGGCGGGCCGGGGCGGATCAACTTCGACACCGGCTTCAAGCCGGGCGTCCTCTATGAGCTGACCTACATCGCCAAGGATCCCTATGTGACTGGCGCGGGTCTGGCGGGCATCCGCGACCTGCTGGCCTGGTTGCGCGACCATCCTTTTGCAGACCATGCGCCGCCGCAGCGGACGCTGATTTACGGCATCAGCCAGTCGGGCCGGCTGATCGGCCGGATGCTGCACGACGGGCTGGATGTGGACGAGACCGGCAAGCTCGCCTTCGATGGCGCCTTCCTCGAGGTGCCGGGCGCCGGGGGCGGCGCGGGCTTCAACAGCCGCTTCGTCCAGCCCACCCGCCATCCCTCCATGCTGGAGGAGCATGACTTTCCCTCCGACGCCTTCCCCTTCACCACCGCGCCGAGCCGCGATCCGGTCACCGGCCGCACGGCCTCCTACCTCGACCACGCCGCCGATGCGCAGGGGCGGCTGCCGAAACTGATCGTCGCCAACACCTCCACCGAGTTCTGGAACCGCGAAGCGTCGCTGATCGCCACGACCCCGGACGGCGCGGCCGATGTCGCGCCGGCGGCCAACGCCCGGCTCTACGCCTTCATGGGCGCGCAGCACTATGTTGGCCGCTCGGATAAGCGAGAGCCCTACGTCAACTGCGTTTCGACCACGGACCACTACCTGCCGATGCGGGCGCTGATCCTGGCGCTGGACCGCTGGACGGCGGGGCAGGGGGAGCCGCCGCCGAGCGCCTATCCGCGCCTGGCCGATGGGACCTTGGTCACCGTTCCCGTCTACCGCGCCGCCTTTCCGAAGGGGCTCGCCATCACGCCGCCCGCCCAAAATTTGGCCGAACCGCGACTAGGCTTCGGGCCGCGCTTCGCCGCCGAGGGGATCGCTGACCAGGTCCCGCCCACGCACGGCAAGCCGTACGGAAGCCGCGTGCCGGCGCCGGACGCGGACGGCAACGACCGCGGCGGCGTGCGGATGATTGAGCTGATGGTCCCGCTTGGAACCCACACCGGCTGGAACGAGCGCGCGCCTGCCACCGGATTTGACTGGGCTGCCGCCCGCTTCGACGGCAGCTTCCTGCCCTTCGCCCGCACCGAGGCCGAGCGCACAGCGTCGCATGATCCGAGACCTAGCCTCGCGGCCCGCTATCCTGATCGCGCGGCCTATGAAGCCAAGGTCCGCGCGGCTGCTGCTCGCCAGGTCGAGGGCGGCTTCCTGCTGCCCGAGGATGTGGATCGCGCGATCTCCGAGAACCTCGGCCTGTATGACCGCCTCATAACGCACGACCCCGAGGACAGGAGCTGCCGCTACCTGTTTCCCCGGGGTCTTTGAAACCTCGCCCAGAGGGGCGTGTCGTCCGCCCTACAGCGCCCGGCGGCGGAACAAGGCGTGATAGAGCACCAGCACGACGACGGAGCCGATCACGGCCACGAAGATGCTGTAGAGGTTGATCCCAGACACGCCGCCGTGGCCGAGCATGTTGAAGATAAAGCCGCCGACGAAGGCGCCGACGACGCCCAGGACGATGTCCATCAGCGGACCTTCGCCGGAGCGGTTGACGATCATGCTGCCGATCCAGCCCGCGACCAGTCCCACGACCAGCCAAGCAATGATGCCCATCTCTGTTCCTCCAGATTGACGGCGACGCAGCCCGCCGCCTTTCATCATCAATTGCTGGAAACGGCTGAGGTTCCCTCCGATGCTTCTCCTCACCCCGAGCGAAGCGAAGACAGGGGTAGGTGGATTTGCGCATAGCGAAGCGACGCGCAAAGATGGTGGGGCAACCCGCTCTCGGCGCCACAAGCTTTGACGCAGGCGGCTCAACAGCAGCCGGCGCTGGCCCCCAACCGTCACTTCGTTCCGCTTCGCTTCACGCCGCGCGTCCAGAGCATGCTCTGGGCCCCCCCTCTCTCGCTTCGCGCGGGGGGCAGGGGAAAGACCTCACCCCAGGATCTTGAACTGCCGCTCCGGATCGTCCTGCGACACCTGAGTTCCGTCGCGCAGGGTCGCGATGGAGCCGTCCACCGAATACTGCAGGATGTAGGCCTTCCTGACCGACCCCATCTTCACATTGGGCCCGGTGCGGTGCGGCGACAGGGAGGAGAAGATGATGGCGTCGCCGGCCTTGGCGGGTACGGCGACCGGGTTCTGGACCTCCTCCAGGCATTTGAAGCCGAGGCGGGTGACCCAGTGGTCGAGCGTGCCGCCCCGGTGCAGGCCCGGCGCGATCCAGGGACAGCCGTTCTCCTCGTCCACATCCACCAGCGGCAGCCAGAAGGTCAGGTACTGCTGCGGCTCGATGAAGGTGTAGCCATTGTCCTGATGCCAGGGGAATTCCTGGATCTTGCCGGTCTTCTTGTAGACCGACTGGTCCCAGTAGAGCCGCACATGATCGTCGAGGATGTCGTGGCAGACGTCCTGGAAGAAGGGGTGGGCCGCGAAGGCTTTCAGCACCGGTGAGTGCTTGACCAGATGGGTGGTGAAGGTGATGGCGTCGGCCGTGGCGATGGAGACGGTCCCGCCGGCCTCGCGCAGCTTCTGCTCGCCGGCGGCCTCCAGCGGATCGATCGCCGCCGTCACTGCCTCAACCTCCGCAGGCGTGAAGGCGCCCTCGACCTTGACGAAACCCAGACGATTGAAGTCGTCGCGCTGGGCGGGCGTCAATCGGCGCAGGGGAACGTCGCGATCGACCCACTGAAAGCCGTGGCTGAGCGGGTGCAGCGTTGGCTGGCGAACCGCATCCGTCATGATCTGTTTCTCCGGGGGCCTATTCCGCCGGCTCCAGCCGTTTGGCGCCCACGCGGCCCAGGTGGCGTTCGAAGAACCGCTCCCAGTTCGCGCCCTCGAAATTGGGGATGTCCATATGGCCGCCGGGATTGATGTGCATGGTCTTGTCCTTCGAGCCGAAGGCGTTGAACAGGGCGATGCCATGTTCGCGCGGCGCCACCGCATCCTCCCACTGGAACACGAACTCCAGCGGGATGGTGATCCTGCCCGCCGCCGCCTCGAACTCCGGCGCGTTGGGCCGCAGTCCCGCCAGGCCGAACACCGCGGCGGTGATCTTCGGTTGCTGCGCCACGAAAGGCACGCCGATGGCCGTGCCCATGGAGACGCCCCAGTAGCCCACAGGGCCACCTGAGCCAACGAAGTCGAACCCCTGGGTCATCTCAAGCGCCGCATTCCACTCCGGCACCGCGGCCAGGCTGCGGGCAGCCATTTCCTTGAGTCGCTCCGGCGTCCAACCGGTGCTGACCTGACCGGTGACGCGGGCGCCGACATCGCGGGCGAAAGCCTCGGCCTCCTCGCGGGTGATGCGGTCGCCGTGTCCCGGCGCGTCGATGGCCAGGGTGGCATAGCCCAGTCGCTGAGCGTACTGGCGGGCTCGGGCCACGATCCCTGGCGTCTTCTTATGCTGCGAGCCGCCATGGCCCATCAGCACCAGCGGGCGCGGACCCTTGGCCCCCTCGGGCGCCCAGATCACCGCCGGAATGGTGGCGCTGCCTGAGGTGACGGAAAAGGACCGGCGCGTGACGCCGTCTTCCGTGCGTTCGTCGGTGAAGGTCATGGCTTCCTCCCTAGGTTCTAATCTTGTCGGCGGTATGGGATCGCCAGACAGGGGTGACTGTCAATCCGTTCGTTGACTCCCGAAGGCGCCGCTCACACCATGGGGCGACCAAGTCAGGACAATGACGATGCGCAAAATCTACCATGTCGAGGCGCACTGGGACGCCGAGGCCAAGGTCTGGACCTCGCAGAGCGACGTGCCGGGTCTGGTGATCGAGACCGCGACACTGGCCGAGTTCGAAGCGCTTATGCACGGCCTTGTTCCGGAAATGCTCGCTGACAACGCAGCGGAAGCCGGGGCTGTGTCGGTGGAGTGGAAGGCGTTCGGCGCATTCGATCTCGCAGCTGCCTGATTGCCTCAGGATTTTTATAGAGACCTGGCACGCCTGCTGAGCGACGCCGGATGGAAGCGCGCCGAAGGTGGAAAAGGGAGTCATGAAAAGTGGCGGCACGCCGTCAGCGGCCGCACGGTGATCGTTCCGCGATCGAAGAGCCGCCATACGGCCAACGAAGTCCTCAGACAGGCCGGGCTACCTAAGGCGTTCTAGCCGGGCTCACTCAAACATCTCATCCACCGCCCGCCGTTTCAGCTTTCTTGGCCGCGACCACATCACGCCCGGATAGCCTTTCAGCGCCGCCAGGGTCTCGCCGGCATAGGCCCAGTCGGGCGCCTCACCGAGCGAGGTGTGGTAGCGCGGCTCGCGGCCGGTGCGGCTTTCGAACAGGGCTCTAGGTATGTTGACGATCCGGGTGCTGTGGGCGCGCTCATAGAGCACCGGCGTGCCGCAGGTGAGGCAGAAGCTCCGCGTCGTCTTCCGCTCCACGTCCTCGAACCGGCCAAGGTTGTCCTCGCCGTCGGCGATGCGAAACCGCTTCTTCCAACTGCCGATGTAGGTGGCGTAGGCGCAGCCCTGGGCCTTCTGGCTGGCCTTGGAGTGGTCGTGCCAGGCCCAGACCGCCGGCACCTGCATCTCGAACCGCACCGCGCCGCAGACGCAGCCGCCGTGGGCATACTCCGCCTCATCGGCCTTGGGCTTCTCTGCCCGCTCGCGCTTCGGTTTCGCGCCCGGCGCCATCGGGGATTCCCCAGGGCGTTTCGCCATCGCTCCCTCGATCTTTTATCGTGGCTATCGGCGACCTCGCCCACGGCCTGCCTGGGACTATAGTGCGCCAATGAGGGATGGGGAGGGGCCGATGGCCATCACACGACGAACCGCGATCGTCAGCGCGGGCGCGGCGCTCGCCGCCGGGCAGCTTATTGCGAGTCCGGCCGTCGCCAAGGACCGCACCCTGATCACCGTGCGGGCCAAGCCGGGCGCGATCAACGGGACCCTGACCTGCAACAGCAAGTCCTACCTTTGCGCGGTCGGCCGTAGCGGGATCGTGCGCCACAAGTTCGAGGGCGACGGCGGCACGCCGACCGGTGTGTTCGGTCTGCGGGAGGTTCGCTACCGGCCCGACCGGATCGGCAAGCCGCCCGTGACCGCCCTGCCGGTCTATCGATCGAAGGCGAACGATGGCTGGTGCGACGACCCGGCCGATCCCAACTACAACCGTCTGGTCCCCTTGCCCTATCAGACCGACGCCGAGTCCATGTGGTTCGACAGCCACGCCTACGACCTCTTGGCGGTGATCGGCTACAACGACAGCCCTGCCGTCCCCGGCGCCGGCAGCGCCATCTTCCTGCACGTGGCCCACAGCCTGGAGCAAGGCTACGGCTCCACGGCCGGCTGCGTGGCGCTGAAGATGGAAGACCTGGTCGCGGTGCTGGCGGCCTGCACCTCGGGGAGCCGGATCGACATTCGGCAGGGGTGAGCGGGCGCGATCCGAGTGCGTCCTTCGAGACGCCCCAAGAGAGGCTCCTCAGGAAACTCGGCTTTTTGGACTGCAAATATTCGGTTTGGTGAGGAGCGACGCCTTCGTCGCGTCTCGAACCGCGCCCCCATCGTGCAACAGCCGATCTGCATGGCCTAACTCCCGCGCGGCAAATCTGGCCGAACGCCAGTTGCGCTAGACTCCGCCCTTCGCCGCCCGCCAAAGGACCCGCCATGACCGAGGAAATCGTCACCGTCTCAGGCGGCGTCGTGCGCGGAACCCGCGAAGACGGCGTCAGCCGGTTCCTTGGCATTCCCTACGCGGCCCCGCCTGTCGGCGAGAACCGCTTTGCAGCGCCCCGGCCAGCCGCACCCTGGCCTGGCGTGCGCGACGCCACCCTGCCCGGACCCAATGCGCCACAGCAAGGAGGATCGCTGCCCAACCTCGACATCTCGCCCCTCGTCGGCACGGGCTGGGTCAAGGGCGACGACTTCCTGACCGCCAATGTCTGGACCCCTGACTGCGCAGCCAAGGGCCTGCCGGTGATGGTCTGGATCCACGGTGGCGGCTTTGTCGGGGGCGTCGCCCTGTGCTCGGCCAACGATGGGACCGCCTTCGCCAGGTCCGGTGTGGTGCTGATCTCGATCACCTATCGGCTGGGCATCGAGGGCTTCCTGCCGATGGATGGCGCGCCGTCCAATCTCGGCCTGCGCGACCAGATCGCCGCCATTGCCTGGGCCAAGCAGAACGCGGCGGCATTCGGCGGCGATCCGGCCAACATCACCATCTTCGGCGAGTCCGCCGGCGCCATGTCGGTGGGCGATCTGGTCGCCTCGCCCCTGGCCCAGGGCCTGTTCCAGAAGGCCATCATCGAAAGCGGCCATGGTTCCATGGTTCGCTCGCTGGCCGTGACCAAGCGGCTCACCGCCAAGATCGCCAAACAGGCGCGCATTACGCCCGACCGCGCCGGCTTCGCCTCGCTCAGCCTTGAGGAATCGGTGGCGGCCACCTCGGCGGCCCAGTCGCCGAAGTTTCGCGTCGATCTCACCGACGAACGCGGCCGCAATCCGGCCTACGGTCTCTCCCGCTTCCTGCCGGTCTATGGCGACGACGTCCTGCCCGATCCGCCGCTGCAGGCCCTGGCCAAGGGCGTCGGCAAGGACATCCAGGTTCTGATCGGCGCCAACGCGGAAGAAATGAACCTCTACTTCGTGCCCACCGGGGTGAGGGACAAGATCAACAATCTGCTGGCCTGGTTCATGGTCAGCCGCTCGATCAGGCACGCCTGGGCGATCCTGAAGGCCTACGGCCTCGGCCAGAAGGGCAGGAAGGCCGGCGATGTCATGACCCGCACCCTGACCGACCTGGTGTTCCGTTATCCGACCCGCCTCTATGCCGCCGCTCACCAGGGCCGGACCCACCTCTACGACTTCGCCTGGCGCTCCCCCGCCTGCAACGGCCAGCTCGGCGCATGCCATGCGGTAGAAATCCCCTTCGTGTTCAACACCCTGGCTTCGGTGACGGGCCCCAACGGCGTCGGCGGCGACGCGCCGCCGCAGGCGTTGGCGGACGCCGTGCACAAGGTCTGCGTCGACTTCGCCAGGTCGGGCGAGCTGCCTTGGCCGGCGTATGAGCCGGGTACGCGGCAGGTCTATGCGCTGGCGGAAGGAACCGTCGGGACCGACCCGGAAATGCCGGCGGCGAGGTTCGTTTAGCAGTTTGGGATTAGTCCGAGCCATCTCAAAACGCGCTCATCCCCGCGAAGGCGGGGACCCAGGAGACTGGGCGCTATTTGATCAACCGCGCCAAGATCGCAACGGCAAGACCGAATCTGGTGGCCCTGGGTCGCCGCCTTCGCGGGGATGAGCGCAATGTTAGAGCAATCAAAGTTAGAGCAATCAAATCCCGACCTGCCCTATGGCGGCCCTTGCTCTGGTTCAGACCAAATCCCGCCGCCGAGTCCACCCGGCGCACCCCCCGTGCCGCTCGGCACACCAATCGCGCCTGCCACGACCTTTCAGATAGGTCTGTCTCTCAATAGGGTCCTTCACATAGCTGGGCGTCCTTTGAATCGACAGCCCGGACCACGAAGAGAGGATCCAAGGGGATGCGATTCATTACCGTTCTGGCCGTCACGACCGCCCTGGTCGCGCCGGCCGCCGCCCACGCCCAGACCGCTTCCAGCGGCGCCCAGTCCACCGCCGTCGGCGAAGTGGTCGTCACCGCGCGTAAGCGGGAAGAGCGCCTGAAGGACGTGCCGATCGCCGTGACCGCGGTCACGGCCGAGACCCTGCAGCGCGAGCAAATCTATCAGGTCAAGGACATCGCCGCCTATGCGCCGGGGCTGAACATCAACTCCGACGCGGTCGGCCGCTCCTTCATCTCCATCCGCGGCATCGGCGCGACCTTGATCGACTCGGTCCAGCCCGGCGTCGGCATCTTCGTCGATGGCATCTACGAGCCCGACACCTCCTATCTGAACAGCCCGCTGCTGGATGTGCAGCAGATCGAGGTGCTGCGCGGGCCTCAAGGCACACTGTTCGGCAACAACACCCTGGGCGGCGCCATCAGCGTCATCACCCGCCAGCCGTCGGATACCCCGCACTTCAGCGTTCTGGGCGCCTATGCCGGTCCCGACGATTTCAACTCCGGCGCGGTCACCGCCTCCGGCCCGCTCATTCCCGGCGTGCTGCAGGCCAAGATCGGCCTGTCCTTCCACGATCAGGATGGCTTTCAGAAGAATGTCGTGGCGGGCGGCAATGGCGACCCGCTCTATCAGCGCTCCGCCGACATCGGGCTGCGCTGGCAAGCCGCGCCCAATGCGGTGATCAGCCTCAACGGCTACTACAACCAGGTGAAGGGCGGCGAGACGCCTTACGTGGACGTGGCCGGGGTCGGCGACCACTCCGAGAACCTCCAGTACAACTACAACAGCATCGCCCAGTACGACTACGCAGGCGGCAATGCGAAGGCGGTGTTCGACGTCCCGCAGGCCAACACCACGGTCACGGCGGTGGCGGCCTACGACCTGCGAGACGGGCAGGCTTCGGGCGACGGCGATTTCGGCCCGGTCAACTACATCCACGTCGTTCACGGCGGCAACACTCTGAACACCGAGACCGCCGAACTGCGGTTCGACACCCACTACAACGCGAACTTCTCCTCACTCATCGGCCTCTTCGCCAACCAGTCGACCACCGACACCAACACCAACGACGTCATTCTACCGGGCGTGTTCAATATTCCGGTCAACGCCACCGATCACGCCCACATCCAAGCGCAGGCCATCTATGGCACCTTGTTCTGGAAGCAGGACACGGTTGAAGTGGCCGCCGGCCTCCGCGTCGATCACCAGGTGGTCAAGGACGCCGCCGACCCCGACCACTATGAGACCACCCAGCTCGAGCCGCGCCTGACGCTGACCAAGCACTGGACGCCGGACTGGATGACCTATGCCTCTGTCTCGCGCGGCTTCCGTGGCGGCGGCACAAACTCCGCCGGCGCGCCGAACCCCATCTACCAGGGCGACTCGGTGTGGACCTACGAGTTGGGGACCAAGTGGGAAAGTTCCGATCGCACCCTGTCGGCCGACGCGGACATATTCTATAACGATTACAGCAACTTCATCGGCCAGAACAGCCTCTACCCCTGCGGTGGGGGCACCTTCTGCGCCATCAATCTTAACACCGGCGCTGTGCAGAGCTACGGCGCCGAAGTGGAAGGCGACTGGCGTCCGACCCAACGCTGGGACTTCAGCGCCGGCCTGACCCTGCTGCACGCCAGAATCACCGACGGGTCGGAATACGAGAAGACCACGACCTTGCCGCTGCCCTCCGATCGCATCCTGTTCACCCCGGACTGGAACTTCGATCTGAACGGCAGCTACACCCAGCCGATCGGCGACGATTCCCTGCGCTTCGACGGCACCCTGATCGGCAAGGGCGACCGGGTCGGTTCTACCCTCACCCCGAGCTCGGTCCCGGTGCTGCCGGCTTATTTGCTGGTCAACACCTCGATCACCTACATCCACGGCCGCTATCAGTTGGCGGCCTTCGCCACCAACCTGACCAACACCAAATACTTCGAATCCTACCTCGACTCATCGCTACTCTCCACGGCAGGTTTCCCGCCGCCGCTCGTCCACAATCTCGGCGTCCTGGGTGATCTTCGCCGGGTCGGCGTGCGAGCGTCCTACAAGTTCTAGATTGAAGTGATCGGACGGAAGACCATGGGCGACAAGGCGGCCTTGCCGCAGCCTTTCCTGGCCGGCGTGGGGGCGATCTTCGGCGCCCGCCTCCACCTGGGCGAGGCCATGCGCCTCCAGCACGGAAGCAGCGAAAGCCACTTCGAGCCGGCTCTGCCGGACGCGGTGGTCTTCGCCCACTCCACCGAGGAAGTGGTCGCCCTGGTTCTGCTCTGCAACGAACATCTGGTCCCGCTGATTCCCTTCGGCGCCGGCACCTCCATCGAGGGCAACACCATCCCGGTACGAGGCGGGGTCAGCCTCGACTTGTCCGAGATGAACGCCATCCTGGAGGTCAATGCCGACGACCTGGACTGCACCGTCCAGGCCGGCGTGCGGCGCGAGCAGCTTAACGAGGCTCTTCGCCATTCGGGCCTCTTCTTCCCCATCGATCCGGGCGCCAACGCCACCCTCGGCGGCATGGCCTCGACCCGAGCCTCTGGCACCAATGCGGTTCGCTACGGCACCATGCGCGAAGCGGTGTTGTCGCTCAGGTTGGTGACGCCGGACGGCCGCGACATCCGCACCAGCCGCCGGGCGCGCAAGTCGGCGGCCGGCTATGACCTGACGCGGTTGATGATCGGCTCCGAAGGCACCCTCGGCGTGATCACCGAGATCACCCTGCGTCTGCACGGCATTCCCGAAGCCATCTCCGCCGCGGTCTGCGGCTTTGCCACCCTGGCCGGCGCGGTGGACACGGTGGTCCAGACCATCCAGCTCGGCGTGCCGATCGCCCGGGTGGAAATCCTCGACGACATGCAGATGAAGGCGATCAACCGCTGGTCCAAGCTGGACTATCTGGAGGTCACCACCCTGTTCTTCGAATTCCACGGCACCGAGGCGTCGGTCGCCGAGCAGGCGGAGACCGTCAAGGCGCTGGCGGCCGACAATGGCGGCGGCGAATTCAAGTGGTCCAACCTGCCGGAGGAGCGCTCCAAGCTCTGGGAGGCGCGGCATCAGGCCTACTACGCCGCCGTCGCCCTGCGCAAAGGCGCGGTGGGCTGGCCCACCGATGTCTGCGTGCCGATCAGCCGGCTGGCCGAATGCATCGGCGAAACCAAGAAGGACCTGGAAGGCGCGTCCGTGCCGGCCACCATCCTGGGCCACGTCGGCGACGGCAACTTCCACGTGGTCTTCGTGCTCGACCCCGACAGTCGCGAGGAGTTGGCCGAGGTGGAGGCGCTGAACCGCAAGCTGGTGGAGCGGGCCCTGGCCATGGACGGCACCTGCACCGGCGAACACGGCATCGGCATTGGCAAGCAGGATTGGCTCGTCGCGGAGCTTGGCGAAGCGGTCGATCTCATGCGATCCATCAAGCGGGCGCTCGATCCCAAGGACCTGTTCAACCCGGGAAAGATCTTCAGTCTTTGACCACCTCGCGCAGCCGCCACCTGGTCGATCCTGGTCTCAGACCGTTGCTGGATTTCACCCCGAGCGAGGAGCTGACCGAGGCGCGGGTGATTGAGATGCGGTCGCAGCCGGCCATGCTCACCGCCGGTCCGCTGGACGCCGAAAAGGTGGAGCAAACCTCATGGACCGTTCCGGGCCCCGCGGGCGCGCCGGACGTGGTCGTGGTGGTTCTGCGCCCGCTCGGCCTCGAGGGGCGGCTGCCCTGCATCTTCCACATCCATGGCGGCGGCTATATCGGCGGGGAGGTCGCTCAGTTCGTCGGCATGCTTGGGCCACTAGCCATCGAACTCGGTTGCGTGATCACCTCGGTCAACTATCGCGTAGCGCCTGAGACGCGATTTCCAGGCGCTATCGAAGACTGCTACGCCGCCCTGGCCTGGCTCGTGGCCAACGCGGACGAGATGGGCATCGACCCCGCGCGGATCGGCTTGAAGGGCGAGAGCGCGGGCGGCGGCCTTGCTGCGGCCCTGGCCTTGCTGGTGCGCGATCGCGGCGAGTACAGCCTGATGTTTCAGAACCTAAGCTATCCCATGCTCGACGACCGCACCGGCCTGGGCGAGCCGCATCCCTATGCCGGCGAATTCATGTGGAGAGCGAGCGACAATACCTTCGGCTGGCGCGCCTATCTCGACGCCGAGCCGGGCTCGGCGGGTGTCTCGCCCTATGCGGCGCCGGCGCGGGCGGAGAGTCTGGCCAGCCTGCCGCCGACCTACATCCACGTCGGTGCGCTCGACCTCTTCATCGAGGAGAACATCGAATATGGCCGTCGACTGATACGGGCGGGCGTGCCGTGCGAGCTGCATGTCTATCCAGGAGGCGTTCACGGCTTCGACGCGGCGCCCCTGTCGCCGATCTCCGTCGCCGCCCGGCGAGATATGATGGACTGGCTGCGGCGTTTTATCCCGAAGCACTCACCTATCTGATAGCTTGTTGCCAACCTGTCAGATAGGTGGCAGTGTGAACCCAACACCGTGAATCGCGGGGAGGGGAAATGCCGCTGTTGATCCGCGCCGCCAGTGTGGACGATCCGTCCGCCGAGCGGATTCAGATTTCTCCCGAACTCACGGTGCTCATCGGGTGCGAACCGCTCGCGGACGCCCAGCCGATCAACGCTTTTGCGCTGGGCTTCAGCCTGGGGCCGCATGCTGGGTCCCTGGCCGGCCAGCCGACTCTTTGGCTCAACCCCACGCTGACAGGCGATGAGCTTCCCGAGGTCGTGCTGCAGGTGGATCGCGCGGCGCTCATTCGTCTGGGCGGCCAGGCCCTGGTGGGCTCCAACCAGTCCTGTTTCCACCTGCCCAGCCCTTTGCGCGCCATCGTGCTTTTGCTGCGCGATCCGTCGCCGCGGGGCGAGGCCCGCACCACCTATCGCCTGGCGAAGAGCATCGAGCTGGTCTGCGAGACCATCCGCCTGTTCGAGGACGGCGACCTGGTCGCCGCGCCCTGCGACGGGGTGCTGTCCGAAGCCGACAGCCGCCGCCTGGCCGCCGCCCGCCGCATGATCGACGAGCGTTGGAGCGAGAAGCTGACCCTGGACCAGATCGGCCGCGCCTGTGGCCTGAACCGCGCCAAACTCACCCGTGGCTTCCGCGAAATGTTCAACTGCTCCATCGCCGAGGCCCTGGCCGAGCGGCGTCTGCTGGAGGCGCGGCGGCTGCTCCTGACCACGGACTTGCCGGTCTCGTCGGTGGGCTATGAGAGTGGCTACCTCAACAATGCCAGCTTCTCCCGCGCCTTCGGCCGCCATTTCGGGCGTTCGCCGTCGGACTTCCGCGCGGTGGGCGTCGCGGCGTAGGCTTGGCATGACAAACCCTGTATCCAATACCCCCGAGACCTTGGGGGCAGGGCGGCCGATGCAATTGACGGGGCAGCAGAACGGAGCGGGCGACGGATCGCTGGTGCACCGGGCCATGCGCGCGGTCACGGACCATATCCGCGGCCAGTCCCTGCGCGTCGGCGAGACCCTGCCGGGCGAAGCCCACTTCGCCGCCCAGCTGGGCGTCAGCCGCGCGGTGATGCGCGAGGCCTTCGGCGCGCTCGGCGCCTTGCGCCTGATCGATGTCGGCAATGGCCGCAAACCCCGCGTCGCGGCCATGGACGGGTCGGTGATCGCCGCCTCGCTCAGCCACGCCGTCGGCACCGCCCAGATCACCGTGCCGGAGGTGTGGGACGTGCGCCGCACCATCGAGGTGCGCACCGCCGCCCTGGCCGCCGCCTCGCGCACGGCGGACGAGGCAGCCAACATCGTCGCTCACGCCGAGGCCATGGCCCGCGCCGGCGACGATCTGGCCGAGATGACCGTGCACGACATCGCCCTGCACAACGCCGTCGCCCGCGCCGGCCACAACGCCCTGTTCGTGCAGATCGTCGATTCCTTCGGCCCGCTGATGGAGGTGGCCGTGCCTACCGCCTGGCGCACGCGGACCACCGACGAAGAACGATCGACCATCATCGAGCGGCACATGGCCATCGCCCAGGCTATTCTGCGCCAGGATCCCGCCGCCGCCGCCGCCGCCATGGACGGCCATTTCGACGCCACCGTCGGCGTCCTGCTGCAGACCACCGCCGCCCCCGGACCGATCGCATTTTGATCCTGGCCGTGATTGTGTAACGCTCGGTCCAAATCGAGCGGGACGGGCGGGGATTCGATGAACAGCTTGATGCAACGCAAGCCCATGTCCCTGGACGGGTTTCGCCCAGACCAAAGACTCAACCCGACCCTGAGTTGGTGGCACCTGGTCTGCCTGGGCGTGGGCGCCATCGTCGGCACAGGCATCTACACCCTGACCGGCGTCGGCGCGAACCTCGCCGGGCCCGCGGTGATCCTGTCCTTCCTGATCGCCGGCGCGGTCTGCGCCTGCGCGGCCCTGGCCTATGCCGAGGTCGCGACCATGATCCCGACCTCGGGCAGCGCCTACACCTACAGCTATGTGGTGATCGGCGAGATCGTCGCCTGGGTGGTGGGCTGGAGCCTTATTCTGGAATATTCCGTCGGCACCAGCGCGGTCGCCGTCGGCTGGTCGGGATACGCCACTGGCTTCCTGGGGGCGGTGGGCGTCCACCTTCCTCACGCGCTCACCACTGGCCTGCTGGCCGGCGGCGTGATCAATCTGCCGGCCGTCTTCATCGTCTTCCTGGTGGCTGGCCTGCTGGTCATCGGCACGCGGGAGAGCGCGACGCTGAACGCGGTGCTGGTGGTCGTGAAGATGCTGGCGCTCGCCATGTTCGTGGCTATCGCCGCGCCACACATCAACGCGGCCAATTTTCACCCCTTCATGCCCTACGGCTTCGCCGCCCACGACGTGGATGGAACCAAGCACGGGGTGATGGCGGCGGCGGCGATCATCTTCTTCGCCTTCTATGGCTTCGACGCCCTGTCCACCGCGTCCGAGGAAACCAAGAACCCAGGCCGCGACCTGCCGATCGGCATCATTGGCTCCATGGTGATCTGCACGATCATCTATATCGCGGTCGCTGCCAGCGCGGTGGGCTCGACCTATTTCGCCAACTTCGTCGGCAGCCCAGAGCCCTTGGCGCTGATCCTGCGTCAGCTCGGCCAGAACGGCGCCTCGGTCGCTATTGGCGCCGCGGCGGTCATCGCCCTGCCAACGGTGATCCTGGCCTTCCTCTATGGCCAGAGCCGCATCTTCTTCGTCATGGCCCGGGACGGCCTGATGCCGCAGATCCTGTCGAAGGTGAACCCGGTGACCAAGACGCCGGTGAGGATGACCCTGATCACCGCGACCTTCGTCGCCCTGCTGGCGGGCCTGGCCCCGCTGGACCAGATCGCGTCCCTCGCCAACGCCGGCACCTTGACCGCCTTTGTCGCCGTCTCGGTCTGCCTCTTGATCATGCGCCGGCGCATGCCGGAGGCGCCGCGCGTCTACCGCACACCCATCGCCTGGGTCATCGCCCCGGCAGCGGTCGCCGGTTGCCTCTATCTATTCTGGAGCCTTCCGACCAAGACCAAGCTCTTCTTCCTGGCCTGGAACTTGATCGGCCTAGTGGTCTATTTCGCGATGACGGCGGGCCGCAAAGCCGAGCCGCCGCCCGCCACCGTCTGATCAGCCGGCCCGCCAACCCACCGACACCGAGGCCGCCAGCGGCAGTTCGCCGATGCGCCGCCGCAGCTGATCCACACGAGCGGCGCTGAGGCCCTGGACCACGATCCGCATCGACAGCCGCTCGCCCTCGATCTGGCTGTGGGTCTCCACCAGCTCCGCCTGCTGAACGGCGAAACAGCCCAGCACCCGAAGCAGGGCGTCGGCGCCATTGCGGGCCTCGACCAGGAAGAGCTGCTGGTCCGTCGCAGCCGTCGCCATGAGGTCGGTCACGGTTTGAGCAGCTGATGTTCGAGGCTGACCAGGCTGACGCCCCAGGCCGCGCGGATCAGCGAGGCGCAGAGCTCGGCCTTTTCCTCATCCACACCGATCAGGCGCACCGAGGCTTCGTACCGTTCGCCTAGGGCGCGGACGCTGAACTGGCGCAGCTGGGCGCCGGTCCGGCTCATGGCGTAGGCCACGGCTTCCAACAGCGGCGCTGGCGTGGAGGTGGAAATGACCACCAGATGGACCTGTTCGGTCACGGGCAGGTCGGCGGCGTCATACATGATTGCGCGCTCCTTCGCAGAGCGGCGCCGGGCTCGAAATCATTTTGATCTTGGTCATCGGGTAGGTCCTTTCGTCTGGTTTGAAGGACCGCCGGCGCAATAAAAAACCCCGCGCCTCTGGTGAGGAGCGGGGCGTTGGCCTTGCGAACCGGCGGCGGGTTTTATCTCGCGCGCTGTCGCCCCGTTCCTCTGATCGAGGGGGTAATCATCATAATCATGGTCATGGTTTTGGAGCACGCGCCGACGAACCCGGCGGTCATCCCGCGGGTCGAAGCGTCGGCGATGTCAAAACGGCTCGTCATGCGAGGCGTCTGGCTCCTATGCGCGGGGCTCTTATCGCCCAAACCCCACGCCGAGCCAAGCCCGTTTCGGCGCGGCTAAGCCCGCCCCTGCGACATCCGCCACATCAGTCGGTCGAAGCCGCGGTCTGACAGGGCCGCACGCAGGAAGAGGAACATCCCAGCCCCGCCCCCGGTCGCATAGCGGGTCTTCGGTCGCCGCACGCGCACCGAATGGCCGATAGTCCGAGCCACGACCTCGGGCGGAGACGGCAGGTTGGAGGTTTCCGAGCCCTCGTGAAACTTGGCGTGCTTGCGGGCGTAGGGGCCGTAGGCGGTGTCGCCGGACATGGCCAGCATGCTGTCGTGGGCGATGGCGCCCCACTCTGTGCGGATGGCGCCCGGCTCGATGACGATGACGTCGATGCCGAACGGCGTCATCTCCATGCGCAGGCAGTCGCTCAGTCCCTCCACCGCGAACTTGGTGGCATGATACCAGGCGCCGAACGGCTCGCCGCCCTTGCCGCCGATGGAGGTGACGTTGACGATCTTGCCGTACTTCTGCGCCCGCATCATCGGCAGGGCCAGCTGGCAGAGGCGGGCGAGGCCGAAGACGTTGACCTCGAATTGCCGTCGCCCCTCGTCCAGTGGCACATCCTCCAGGGCCCCGTAGGAGCCATAGCCGGCGTTGTTGACCAGCACGTCCAGCCGGCCGCTCTCGGTCTTGATGGTCTCCATCGCTTTGACGATCGAGGCGTCGTCGGTGAGGTCCAGCGGCAGAAGCTTGGCGCCGGCGGCGGCCAGGGGCGCCATCCGGTCGATCCGGCGAGCGGCGGCATAGACGACGAATTTCTGTTTTATGAGCTGCCGCACCGTCGCCTCGCCGATACCGGAGGAGGCGCCTGTGACCAGGGCGATCTTGTTCATGATATTGGGCTCCACAGAGAGGGGAGCAAGGCCTATAACCCTGGACCAAGGTCCATGGTCAAGGGTCATTTCGATGCTGATTTCAGAGTTTGCCCGCCGGGCCGGCCTGCCGGTGGATACGGTGCGCTTCTACATCCGGCGCGGGCTGCTGAAGCCGGTGGCCGGCGGTAAGGGCGGGGCCAACCCGTACCAGGTCTTTACCGAGGAGGACCTCGACCGCGCCAAGGCGATCCGCATGGGCCAGTCGCTGGGGTTTTCTCTGAAGGAAATCTCGGCGCTGAACGACGAGTTCGAAGCCGGCGCCTTCACTCTCGAGCGCAGCGCCGAACTGATGCGCTACCAGCTCGGGCGGCTGGAAGAGAAGGAGGCCCAGCTGTCGGAGATGATCGCCTACACGCGGGCCAAGCTCGCCTGGCTGGACGGCGGCGGCGTGGGGCCGGAGCCGCGGTTCAGGGACTACGAGGCGTGCATGGACAAGCGGGTGACCGAGGCCGCCGCGTAATCCAAGCGCTCAAACTGGCCAATTTAAACCGCTCATCCCCGCGAATGCCGGGACCCATATCACAAAGAGCCGGCCTTCGCGGATTGGCACAGGGCTGCCTTGGCTGGTCAGCGCCCTACGATCTGGGTCCCGGCATTCGCCGGGATGAGCGGAATTTTCGAGCGTTTGAACTAAGCGTCCACCCTCGCCTCGGCATACCCGCTCACCACCACCACCCCGTCCTGGTTGGTGGTTGAGACGTCGAACACGGCGATCTTCTGGCCGCCCTCGTCCTTGATCTCGGTCAGGGTCGCGGTGGAATCCAAAGTGTCGCCCGGCCAGACCTGGTTGGTGAAGCGGACGCCATACTTGGTCAGCCGCGCGTCGCCGACATAGTCGGTGAGCATCTTGCCGGTCATGCCCATGGTCAGCATTCCGTGCGCGAAGGTGCTGGGATAGCCGGCGACCTTGGTGGTGAACACCTCGTCGGTGTGCAGCGGGTTGTAGTCGCCCGAGGCGCCCGCGTACTGGACGATCTGGGTGCGCTTCAGGTCCTCGACCAAGCGGGCGGTGTGGGTCTCGCCCACCTTCAGTTTGCTGGCGCTCAAAGCCATTTTCCATTGCTCCTCAGCTCTTCGCGTCGACGGGACGTTCGGTGCGCACGCCCACGCCGCGGGCGGTGATGACCAGTTCGCCCTTCTGGTCGCGGTATTCGGTGACGCTCTCCGAAAAGATCAGCTTGCCGGCGCGCTTGCTTTCGCGCTCCCAGGTTTTGCCGGGCTTGGTTTCCGACGTCAGCACGTCGCCCGGGCCGATGTGACGGTGGTATTCGAAATGCTGCTCGGCATGCAGCCCGCCGCCACCTCCACCGCCGCCGCCTGAGCCGGGCTCACGGACGATGCCGGTGGGGTTCTTGCCCGAGCCGAACCAGGGCTTGCCGATCTTGGGCCGCAGGCCGTAGTCGGGATCGAACTGGGCGCTGGATTGGGCGAAGGTCGGCGGGGCGATGATGCCGCCGGCCTCGGTCTTCCTTGCCGCGTCCTCGTCGGCATAGACCGGGTTGTCGTCGCCGACCGAGCGGGCGAACATCAGGATGTGGCTGGCTTCCACAGGAAAGCGTTTGGCGGCCATGGCGTTTCCTCGTCCTCGCTCCCATGTTGGAGCTTCGCCGGCTATCAGAGCCGGCAAGGGGCGCCGCCGTCAACCGCTGAGACGGGGTTACGCTGGGGCGCCACAGCAAGATTTCTAGCGACCAGTATCTTCTGGCGGCAAGGGGAGGAGACCATGACCGGATCATTCGGAGCGACATCGACCACCGACGACGTGCTGGAAGGGGTCGATCTCAGCGGCAAGCGCGTCCTGGTCACCGGCGTCTCCGCCGGCCTGGGCGTGGAGACCGCCCGCGTGCTGGCATCCCACGGCGCCTACGTGGTCGGCGCGGCCCGCGACCTCGCCAAGGCGCGCAAGGCTACCGAGGTGGTGCTGGCCGACGCCAGGAACGGCGGCGGGCTTGAGCTGATCGAGCTGGACCTGGCCTCGCTGAAGAGCGTGCGCGCCGCCGCCGACGCCCTGGTCGCGAAGGGAGAGAAATTCGACCTGGTGATCGCCAACGCCGGCGTCATGGCCTGCCCGTTCGGCAAGACGCAGGACGGGTTCGAGACCCAGTTCGGCACCAACCACCTGGGCCACTTCGTCTTCGTCAACCGCATCGCTTCCCTGTTCAAGCCGGGCTCGCGGCTGGTGAACCTGTCCTCGTCCGGGCACCGCTTCTCGGACGTGAACCTGGAAGATCCCAACTTCGATCACACCGAATACACCGAGTTCGGCGCCTACGGCCGCTCCAAGACCGCCAACGTGCTGTTCGCCGTCGAGTTCGACCGCCGGCACAAGGCGAACGGCGTGCGCGCCACCGCCGTCCATCCCGGCGGCATCCAGACCGAGCTCGGCCGCCACATGACGCCGGAAATCACCGCCGCGATGATCCAGTCGATCAACGAGGCCAACGCCAAGACCCCAGGCGCTGGCGAATTTACCTGGAAGACCATCCCGCAGGGCGCCGCCACCTCCGTCTGGGCGGGCGTCGTCGCGCCGGCCGACGAGGTCGCCGGCAAGTTCTGCGAGGACTGCCATGTCGCCGAACTGGTGGATGACGCCGGCTTCAGAGGCGGCGTGCGCAGCTACGCTCTGGATGCGGATAACGCCAAGGCGCTGTGGGCCAAGAGCGAGGAAATGGTCGGGGAGCGGTTCTAGGAGCGGCGGTTGGGTTCTCGCTGGATCGATCCGCTGGCGCTGGCCCCAACGTCACGTCGCTTTCGCTAGGCTTCAGCACCGCGCCACCTCCCCCTGTCTTCGCTTCGCTCGCGGGGCAGGGGGACGTAAACGCTGACCTCTATCCTCCTTACTCTGAGCTTGCCGAAAGGCAGGGCGCCTCGGGCCGGGCGAAATGGCGGCCGCCGCGCGAATAGCCGCGGGCTGGGCTTCAATCCTCGCCGCGCCCGCTCTAGGCTCATCCCGACGGCGGAGTCGGGGGACCATCATCATGCTGGAGCGGCTGTTCGGGCTGGCCGAACACAAGACCAATATCCGCACCGAGGTCTTCGCCGGCTTCACCACCTTTCTGACCATGGCCTATATCGTGGTGGTCAACCCGCAGATCCTCGGCCAGGCCGGGATGCCGGTGGCCGCGGTGGCCGCCGCGACCTGCCTGGTGGCCGCCTTCGCCTCGATCCTGATGGGGCTGGTCGCCAACTATCCGCTGGCGCTGGCGCCGGGGATGGGGCTGAACGCCTATTTCACCTACACGGTGGTGCTGGGCATGCATGTGCCGTGGCAGACGGCGCTGGGGTGCGTCTTCATCTCCGGCGTCGTGTTCATGATCCTGACGCTGGCCGGCGTGCGGCAGATGATCATGGCCGCCATCCCGCGCTCGCTGTTCGCGGCGGTGGCCGGGGGCATCGGCCTGTTCATCGCCTTCATCGGCCTGAAGGACGCCGGCATCATCGTCACCAATCCGGCGACCTCGGTGGGGCTGGGGGATTTGACGGCCAAGGCGCCGGCGCTGGCCTTGCTGGGCCTACTGCTGATCGCTGCACTGCAGGCCTGGAAGGTCAAGGGCGCCATATTGATCGGCATCGTGCTGACGTCGCTGGCGGGCTGGGGCCTGGGCCTGACCCACTTCACGCCGGGCGCCTACAATCTGTCCAGCCTTTCGGCGACAGCGTTCAAGCTCGACATCCCCGCGGCCCTCAGCCTGAAGGGCAATGTCGGGCTGACGGTGGTGGAGATCATCTTCGTCTTCCTGTTCGTGGACCTGTTCGACAATGTCGGCACCCTGGTGGCGGTGACCAAGCGGGCCGGACTGGTGGCCGGGGACGGGACCATTCCGCGCCTGAACCGCATCCTCTTGGTGGACTCCACGGCCACCATGGTCGGCTCGCTCGCCGGCACCAGCACGGTGACCAGCTATATCGAGAGCGCCGCTGGCGTGGCCGAGGGCGGCCGCACCGGCCTGACCAGCGTTGTGGTCGGCCTGCTGTTCCTCGTCACCCTGTTCTTCGCGCCGCTGGTGCAGGCCATCCCCGCAGCGGCCACGGCGCCGGCGCTGATCCTGGTGGGGGCGCTGATGTTGGGCGCGGTGGCGGAGATCGAATGGACCGACCCGGCCATCGCCATCCCGGCCTTCCTGACCCTGATCGTCATTCCGCTGAGCTATTCCATCGCCAACGGCCTGGCCTTCGGCATCGTCAGCCACGCGGCCCTGAAGCTGCTGCGCGGCGAGGCCAAGGTGAAGCAGGACTGGCTGCTGTTCGTGCTGGCGGCGCTGTTTGTGGTGCGGTTTGTGTACTTGGCGAAGGGGTAGGGGGATGAGGGGCGAGCGCTCAACTAATTCCTCCCCCGTTGGGGGAGGGGGACCGCGAAGCGGTGGAGGGGGCCTCGCCGCGCCTGAGGCCTTGCCGAATACTCGCCCCCTCAGTCGGCTTCGCCGACCCTCGGCGTATACGCCTCGACCCCCAGCGGGGGAGCAATTTCGCAGCATCGCCGCAGCCATGGCAGGCGCCGTTCTCGCGCTAGCCGTCACCGCCGTCCAAGCCGCCCCGGCCTCCAACGAAGCCCGCACGGCTCGCTATTTCGAGCAGGTGAAAACCCAGCCGGTCCCTCTGGCTCTGTTCCTGCGGGCGATGCCCAAGGGGGGCGATCTGCACAACCATCTCGCCGGCGCCATCTATGCCGAGAGCATGATCGGTTGGGCGGCGCAGGATGGGCGGTGCGTGAACCTGACCACCCATGTGATCTCCGCCGCGCCCTGCGCGGCCGGCGCCGTGCCCGTAGCCGACGCCATCCGGTCGGGGAGCGCCTATCACGACATCGTAGACGCCCTCTCCATGCGCGACTTCGTGGCCCACGCGGGGGAGTCCGGCCACGACCACTTCTTCGCAACCTTCGACAAGATGGGGGTCTCCAGCGACGGCCGCGACGCCGAGAGCATCGCCGAGGCGGCCAATCGGGCGGCGGAGGATCATCTGTCCTATCTGGAGCTGATGTGGTCGCCGGGGATGATCGAGGCGGCCATCGGCGCGGCGGCCACGCCCTGGAGCGACGACTTCGACGCCCAGTACGCCAAGAACGCCCCCAAGCTGGTCTCCATCATCGCCAAGGTCCGCGCGCACATCGACGAAACCGAGGCCAAGGCTCGCAAGCTGATGGGTTGCGATACACCGGCGCCGCAACCGGGCTGCGCGGTCACCGTGCGCTATATCGCCCAGGTGATCCGTACCTTCCCACCGCAGATGGTGTTCGCCCAGTCGCAGTTCGGTTTCGCCCTGGTCAGCGCCGAGCCGCGCTTTGTCGGCGTCAACCTGGTGGCGCCGGAGGACGATCCGATCACCCTGCGCGACTACGACAAGCAGATGCGGCTCTTGGGCTATCTCGGCAAACGCTATCCGACGGCCCCGCTGACGCTGCATGCGGGGGAGGTGATCATGGGGCTGGTCCCGACCGAGGACCTGCATTTCCACATCCGCGAAGCGGTGGAAGTCGCGGGCGCGCGGCGGATCGGCCATGGGGTGGACGTGAAGACCGAAACCGACGCCGCGGGCCTGCTGCGCGAGATGGCGGCGAAGAAGGTGCTGGTGGAGATCAACCTGACCAGCAACGACGTCATCCTGGGCGTCAGCGGCGCGGACCATCCGTTTCAGACCTATCGCGCCGCGGGGGTGCCGCTGGCGCTATCGACGGATGACGAGGGGGTTTCGCGCATCGACCTGACCCACGAGTTCGAGCGGGCGGTGCGGAGCTACCCGCTCAGCTATGCGGATTTGAAGACGCTGGTGCGGAACAGTCTGGATTACAGCTTCGCGGGCGGGGACAGTTTGTGGGCGGCGAATGCGCCGTACCGGGTGGCGGTGGCTTGCGCGGGAGTGAGGCTGGGCGAGGGGAGCCCGCCGGCGCGCTGCAAGGCGCTGTTGGATCGGAGTTTGAGGGCTCGGCTGGAGTGGGCGCTGGAGGGGTCGTTCGCGACCTTCGAGGCGACGGATTGGGTGCGGGTGAAGCCATGAAGCTAGTTCTGAGGCGCCGTAATCCCTCACCCTCCCATCCTGCGGATGGGTCCCTCCCTCTCCCTCCGGGAGAGGTGTTTCAAGGCGGGCTCCACACACCTCTCCCGGAGGGAGAGGGAGGGGTCCGGCGAAGCTGGGAGGGTGAGGGGTTACGCGGGCTCAGGATATGGCGCGTTGCCGGCGCGATGATGTTGGCGCTCCTCATCGCTCCAATCGCCCACGCCGCACCGGCGAAAATCCCCGTCCGGGTGGTTGTGGTCACCACCTTCGAACTCGGCAAGGACACCGGCGATGTGCCCGGCGAGTTTCAGAACTGGGTCGCGAAACTGCCGCTGGACGGGACCCTGCCGTTCCCGAACGGCGTCCGCGCGCTCCGCTACAATGCCAAGAAACACGTGCTGGGCATCGTCACCGGATCGGGGTCGGTGAACAGCGCCGCCTCGATCATGGCCCTGGGGCTGGACCCCCGGTTCGACCTGACCCACGCCTATTGGATCATCGCAGGCATCGCCGGGATCGATCCGGCGCACGGTTCGGTGGGATCGGCGGCCTGGGCTCGCTATGTGGTGGACCGCGACCTGACGCACGAGATCGACTCCCGCGAAATCCCCGCAGGCTGGAGTACGGGCCTGATCCCGCTCGGCCGCTCCAAGCCGTTCGAGGCGCCGGCGCCGGGGCCGGGGCTCTACAGCCCCAATCTTTATACGCTCGATGCGGGCCTGACCGCCTGGGCTTACAGGCTGACCAAGACCGTCGCCCTGCCGGACACGCCGGACCTGAAGGGCATCCGGGCGCGCTATCATCAGCCGGAAGCCATGCTGCCGCCGCATGTGATGCTGGGCGACGAGGTGTCGGCGATGAACTGGTGGGTCGGCAATGTCGAGACCAAGATGGCCGAGGACTGGATGGCCTACTGGACGGGCGGCAAGGGCGTGATGACCACCACGGCCATGGAGGATTCCGGCGTGCTGCGTTCGCTGCAGCTGCTGGCGAAGACGCATAAGGTGGACGACGGGCGGGTGCTGGTGCTGCGCACCGCCTCCAACTATTCCGCGCCCGGAGACGGCGACACGGCGGCCGGGCTGATCGCGGCGGAGTCGTCGGACGATACGGCCACACATCTGTCCGCCTTCATCCCGTCGCTGGACGCCGCCTATCGGGTGGGCTCGGTGGTGGTGGACGAGCTTTCGGCGCATTGGGACCGCTATCGCGACCACGCGCCGACGGCGCCTTGAGGCCTCCAGCGTGACCGCGATCCCGGGCAGCGTCTGCGTCGTCGGTTCGCTGAACTTCGACATTATCTGCCGGGTCGATCATCTGCCCAGGCCGGGCGAGACGGTGCCGGGTTCGGACCTGATGCGCCTGCCGGGCGGCAAGGGCGGCAACCAGGCCGCGGCGGCGGCCCTGTGCGGCGCGCCCACCGTCTTTGTCGGCGCGGTCGGCCGGGACGAGCCGGGCGAGATCATGGTGGATGCCCTGAGAGCTGCCGGCGTCGATGTTTCGGGCGTGGTGGCGTTCGACGAAGTCCCTTCCGGGCATGGCTTCGTCACCGTGGCGACGTCCGGTCAGAACAGCATCGTGCTGGCCCTCGGCGCCAACCTGGCGCTCAAGCCCGAGCATGTGATCGCTCAGGCCGGCGCCGGCCACGCGGTGGTGATGGCTCAGCTGGAATGCCCGATCGCCACCGTGGAGGCGGCGTTCAGGGCCGCGCCGGACGCGATCAAGATCCTCAACACCGCCCCCGCCGTGCTGGCGGCGCGGCCGCTGTTCCCGCTCGCCGATATCCTGGTGTTCAACGAGAGCGAACTGGCGGCCTTCGCCCATGCCGGCGAGACGACCGATGTGGCCGAGGTCGCGGCCATGGCGCAGCGCCTGTTGGTCTTTCCTGGTCAGATCATCGTCGTCACCCTGGGCGAGGCGGGGGCCGTAGGCTTGAAGGACGGAACGGTGGTGCGGGTCGAAGGCCGCCCTGCCAAGGTGGTGGACACCGTCGGCGCCGGAGACTGCTTCTGCGGCATCCTGGCGGCGCGGCTGGCGGAGGGCGCCAGCTTCGAGGTGGCCATGACCTGGGCCAATGCGGGCGCGAGCCTGTCTGTGGAGCGGGCGGGGGCTATGCCGGCCATGCCGACGCGGGCGGAGGTTGAGGCGGTGATGGGGATTGGTTTGGACTGACGACCAACCCTTTACGTCATCCTGAGCCGACGCGAAGCGGCGTGTCGAAAGATGCAGTGGCGGCGAAGTGCGTCCTTCGACACGCGCCCTGAAGAAGGGCGCGGCTCAGGATGACGTGGAATTTTGGTGCGGCTAAAAAGGAGGTCTACGCGTAGCTCACCACCTCGTATTCGATCCCGTCCGGATCGAGGAAATAGAACCGGCGGCCGGGCTCGTAGTCGCCGTGGTTGAAGGGGACCAGGCCCGCTGCGGCGACCTTGGCTTCCACCGCGTCCAGGTCATCGACCTCGACGCCGACGTGGTTCAGCGGGCGGCCCTTGGCGAAGTCGTCATTGGTGTAGGCGATGTTCCGGCCGGTGTAGAGGGCCAGGTAGTCGGTGTCGGAGCCGACGTGGATGGTATGCCCGCCGTCTCTCGCCGGGCCCCGCCAGCGGATGGTCCAGCCGAACACAGCCTGCATCAGTTTGGCCGCGCGGTCGGGGTCGCTGACGGTGACGTTCACATGCTCGATGCGCGGGGCGGCCATGGTCGAAATCCTCTGGTTTGCCGGACCTCGTCGCGGGCCCGTTGCAGGTCGTACAACTTCAAGCTAACTTGAGGTCAAGCTTTGATCGGAGGAAATTTTGCCGGCCCCATCTTCGCTCTTGACCATCGGCGACCTGGCTCGGCGCACGGGCCTGAGCGTCTCGGCGATCCGCTTCTACGAGAGCCGGGGACTGGTGCGGTCGATCCGCACCGGCGGTAACCAGCGGCGGTTTGCGCGCGCCGACATCCGCCGCCTGTCATTCGCCCTGATCGCCCAACAGATAGGCCTGACCCTGGGCGAGATCGAGGACGAGCTCGCCAGCCTGCCCGAGGGCCGCACGCCCACGCGGGGTGACTGGCAGGCCATCAGCGAGCGTATGCGGCGGGTGCTGGACGCCCGCATTGTCCGGTTGACAGAGACCCGCGACCGGCTGGACGGCTGCATCGGCTGCGGCTGCCTGTCGCTGGATCGATGTGCGCTGTTCAATCCGGATGACAGGGCGGCGAGAGCGGGACCGGGGCCGAGGTTCTTGCTGGGGGATCGGGCGGCGGATTTCGAGGGAGAAGGAATACAACGTCGCCCCTAAACCCGCCGCGCGCTGATAATCGGCACCGGCGGGGACAGCATCTCGCCGCGCATGACGCCGGCGCCGGCGGTCTTGGAGGTGGGCGAGGTGTAGATGGCCTGGACCACGTCCATCCCCTCCACCACTTGGCCGAAGGCGGCGAAGCCCAGGGCGTCACCGGAGTTGGTGGCGCCGCCGTTCGGATCGGCGTCGTAGCCGGGCTGGTCGCCGATGCAGATGAAGAATTCCGAAGCCGCCGTGCCGGGCTTGAGGCGAGCCATCGAGAGGGTTCCGTCCTTGTGGGTCAGGCCGGTCTTCAGGGTGCTTTCGTGGGGGATCGGCTTGAAAATCTTGGCCGGATCGCTCCGCAGCCCGCCCTCGATCAGGCCCCGCTCCGGCTGGGTAGGCACTTGCGCGGAGCGGTAGAATTTGGCGCCGTCATAGTGGCGCGCATCGATGTAGTGCAGAAAGTTCTTGGCCGTGATCGGCGCCTTGCCGACATCGATATCGACGGTGATCAGGCCCTTTGAGGTCTTCAGCGCCACGCGCACCAGACCGGCGTCGGCCTCGGCGAACGCGGGCAGGGCGATCAGCGACAGGCTGGCGCCGAGGAGAGTGCGGCGGTGGAGGCGTGGGCTCATGGGTAAAGCTTAGCACCGCATTCGGGCCTCGCAATGGCGGCGCGCAGCGCGGTCCCTCGCCATGCCGGCCCACGAACGGATCGAGCTGGCCAAGAGCTCCGTGATCTTCGTGTGCTCCGTGGTTCATTCGTCTTGCGAGGCGCCCAGCCGTTCCGGCGGCCAGGATTCACCACGGAGCACACGAAGGACACGGAGTTCAGGACCGCTTTCGCCGGTCCGCTGGCACGACTCGGGGGAAGCCGGCCTGAAGGCCGGGAAGAAGACAGGGCATTCTCCGTAAAGCCTGCAACCAAAGCATCAGCTGGGTATTGATCATGCGTAGGCGGTCTGCCGTCCCCCCCGACACCCAAACCGCCTCATGGCCCACCGGCTTAACAGCTGGTGGGCCGTTTGGTCATGTGCCGACATAGTGCGACGCCGCACGAAATTGGTGCTACGGTGCTGGCGGTTCCAGTAGCTCGCTTTTGACGTGTGGGTTGTTGTCGCAGATACTTTGCCGGGGAAGGCTTTCGCTTCGCGAGCCTCCGGTCACCGAGGAAGGGTCAACCATGGCCATCCCGCCCGCCGCTCCATCCAGTGTCGCCGAAAGCCTCACGCTTGCGCTGATCGCCTCCTCCGACGCGCCGCTTTTGCTGTTGGACGGCGATCTGGCGGTGATCTCGGCGAGTCAATCCTTTGGCCGGGCGTTCGGGATCGACGCTGCTCAGGCGCCGGGAAAGCCCGTCTTTGCGCTGGGCAATGGCGAATGGGACCTGCCCAGGCTGCGTTCGCTATTGGGCGCCACCGCTTCCGGCCAGGCCGCGATCGAAGGCTATGAGATGGACCTGCATGGCGACAGTCCCAATGCCCGACGCCTGGTGATCAAGGCCCAGAAACTCCAGTATGGCGATCCCGACGTCACGCGCCTGTTGATGACCGTCTCCGACGTCACCGACGCGCGCCTGGCCGAGCGGGTGAAGGACGATCTCGTTCGGGAAAAGGCGGTCCTGTTGCAGGAAGTGCAGCACCGGGTCGCCAACAGTCTGCAGATCATCGCCAGCGTCCTGCTGCAGAGCGCTCGTAACGTGCAGTCGGAGGAAACCCGCACCCACCTGCACGACGCTCATAACCGAGTCATGTCGATCGCCACGGTGCAGAAACAGCTCGCGGCCTCAAGCATCGGCGACGTGGCCCTCGGCCCCTATTTCACCCAGCTCTGCGAGAGTCTCGGGGCCTCGATGATCCGCGACCACGAGAAGCAGTCGATCGAGGTGACGGTCGACAAGAGCAGCGTCGCCGCCGATGTGTCCGTCAGCCTGGGTCTGATCGTCACCGAATTGGTGATCAATGCGCTCAAGCATGCCTTCCCAATCAGCGGGGAGGGCACGATCATGGTCGATTACCACGCCCAAGGACCGAACTGGATCCTGTCGGTGGGCGACAATGGCGTGGGCATGCCGGCGGAGGCCGAGCCGAGAGCAACGCCCGGACTCGGCACGAGCATTGTCGCGGCCCTGGCCCAACAGTTGCGGGCGCGTGTGCGGATTTCGGATCGCCAGCCGGGAACCCTGGTCTCACTGGCGCACACCCAGATCGCGGCGGTCGATGACGCCTCCTCGCAGGCGCAAGCCTTCTAGGATCGCGCCTGAAGCTGGCCGCCGGTCGTGTGCGGCGCCCCACCTCGAATGATTTGGATGAGGGCGCCGGCCAAGTCCTCGGGAGGATAGGGTTTCGGTAGAAAGATGCTGTCGTTCGGCAGGCTCGCCAGATCGACGGCGGTCAGACCGGATGTGACGATGATCTTGATCGGCGGCCAACGCCGGAACGCCTCGTGTGCGAGCCGAATACCGTCCATGGATCCGGCCATCCGGATGTCGGTGAAAAGCACCCTGATCTCCGGGTGGGTTTCGAAGAGCTCAATGGCGTCATCGGCGCCTTCGGCCAGCAGGACGATCATTCCCATCTCGGCCAGCCGGCTTTCCAGCTCAAGGCGAAGGACGGCTTCGTCCTCGACGATCAAAACAGTCGTCGGTTTGTAGCGAAGAGATGAAGCCATCAGTGCGTAACGCCGCCCCGGCGGTTTGGGTCCCGTGGCTGTTGTCATTGCGCAGACCGGTTGCGGCGGTAACGGCGGGCTTTGGCCCTCCAGCCGACCAACTTGACCGTATGGATTGGCGCAAGGTCACGGTCACTTCGCGGGGTCTCGCGTTACCCGTTTGTAACCCAGCCCGTCCTTGCCAACCCTTCGGGCTCGGATAAGGTCGCCGCGTCCAAAATGGGGTGTGGCATGCGTCTTTCAGCGGTCCTGGCTTCGGTATCGGCTCTGGCTTTGGCGGGGGTCGCCGGCGCGGCCCAGGCGCAGGCGTCGCCGCCGCATATCCTGCAGCAGCCTTCGATCAGCCACGACCTGATCGCCTTCTCCTACGGCGGCGCGATCTGGACCGTGCCGCGGGGCGGCGGCAAGGCGACGCGGCTGACGGTGGGGGCCGGCATCGAGAACGGGCCGATCTTCTCGCCGGACGGATCGACCATCGCCTTCACCGGGGACTATGACGGCAATATCGACGTCTTCAGCATTCCGGCCGCCGGGGGCGTGCCGCACCGGGTGACCTACAATCCCGTGCCGGACTCGGCGGTGGGCTGGTCGCCGGACGGCCGGAACATCATTTTCCGCTCGACGCGCGCCTCGACGAGCCCGCGCTTCACCCAGCTGTTCCAGGTTCCGGCCGCCGGCGGGGTGGCCAAGCCGCTGCCGCTCCCCACCGGCTATGCGGGAACCATGGCGCCCGACGGAACGAAGATCGCCTATGCGCCGGTGGCGCCGGCGTTCGGTTTCAACTTCACCAACTATACCGCCTGGGGCAACTACCACGGCGGCATGGCGGGAACCGTCTGGATCACCACCCTGCCGGGGCTGGATTCGGTGGAAGTGCCGCACGAGGTTTCGGCGGACTTCTCGCCGGCCTGGCTGGGCGGCAAGCTCTACTTCCTGTCCGGCCGCGGCGGGCCGATCAGCGTCTATGTCTATGATCCCGCCACCAAGGCGGTGAGCCTAGTCTGGAAGAATACCGGCCCGGACATCCGCAGCCTGGCCACCGATGGCCAAGGCCTGATCTTCGACCGGCTGGGCGAGCTCTACACCCTGGAGCCCGGGGCTGAGCCCAGAATGGTCTCCGTCGATGTGACCGGCGACATGCCGGACGTGCGGGCGCGGATCAAAACCGTCTCCGACGAGGTGGCCAACATGAGCATCTCGCCCACCGGCCTGCGTGCGGTGGTCGAGGCGCATGGGGAAATTTTCACCGTGCCGGTCAAGCACGGCGCGGTGCGCGACATCACCAACACCCCCGGCGTCGCCGAGCGCGAGCCGGGCTGGAGCCCTGACGGCCAGTCGATCGCCTACTTCTCCGACGAGTCCGGCCTCTACGCCCTGCACGTGGCGTCACAGACCGGCGCGCGGGATTCAGGGCCGGAGGCGGTGAAGAAGTATCCGCTGTCGAACGAGCCGGCCTACTATTTCGCACCGATGTGGTCGCCGGACTCCAAGAAGATCGCCTTCTATGACAACCGGCTGAACACCTATGTGCTGGACCTGGCCACCGGCAAGATGGCCAAGATCGGCGACCCGGACACCTATGGCGGGTTTTCCGCCTCGACCCATGCCATGGCCTGGTCGCCGGACTCGCGCTGGCTGGTCTATCCGCATTCGATCGCCAGTCACCTGCATGTGCTGGAGCTGTATTCGACCGCCACCGGCGCCTCGACCCAGCTGACCGATCCCATGGCCGACGCGTCCAACCCGGCCTTCGACCGCAACGGCAAGTACCTCTACTTCCTGGCCTCCAACAACGCCGGGGCGACCGAGGCCGGCCTGGACATGACCAGCGACCTCTATCAGCCGACCTCGTCGATCTACGCCCTGACGCTGACGGCGACGACGGCCTCGCCGATCGCCCCGGAGAGCGACGACGAAAAGAGCGCCGCTCAGGCCAAGGAAAAAGCCAAGGAAAACGCCGACGCCACCCCCGCCGGCGAAGCGGGCGAGGAAAAGAAGGAGGCCAAGGCGCACCCGGACGCGGTTGTCGCGCCCAAGGGTCCCAAGCCCACCGAGGTCGATCTTGTCGGCATGAGCGTGGCCCAGATCCAGGGCCGCATCGTCGGCCTGCCGCTGGCGGCGAGGAACTATGACGCCCTGCAGACCGGCAAGCCCGGGGTCTTCTACTTCCTGGAAGGCGACCCCATCGCCGATCCCAACGCCGGCGGTCCCAATTCGACCCTGAACCGCTATGTGCTGGAGGACCGTAAGGTCGAGAAGCTCGCCGACCATGTCGAGGCCTATCAGATCAGCGCCGATGGCGAGAAGATGCTGCTATCCCTGGCCCACAGGCCGGGGGCCAAGGGGCACTATGTGATCACGGGGGCGGGCGCGCCGGTGAAGCCGGGGGACGGCGACTTGTCGCTGGACGGGCTGCAGGTGCGGGTCGATCCGCCAGCGGAATGGCGGCAGATGTACCACGAGGTCTGGCGCATCGAGCGGGCCTACTTCTATGACCCGCATTTCCACGGGGTCGATACGGTGGCCCAGGAGAAGGCGCTGGCGCCCTATGCCGAGGCGATCCAGTCTCGGTCCGACCTCAACTATGTGTTTCAGGAAATGCTCTCGGGCTTCTCCGTCGGCCACCTGCGCGGCTCCGGCGGCGCCATCGCCGAGGCGGAAAAGGTGCCGGGGGGCCTGCTGGGCGCCGACTATGAGATCAAAGGCGGCCGCTACTGCATCACCAAGATCTACAACGGCGGCTCCTGGTCGCCGGAGGCCAAGGGGCCGCTGGCCCAGCCGGGCCTGAATGTCCATGTCGGCGACTGCATCCTGGCGGTGAACGGCGAGGCGATCTCGGGCGATGAGGATATTCAAAAGCCGCTGGAGGGCACGGCCGGCCACGCCGTCAGTCTGACAATTAGTTCGGGCAATTCGGGCGGCGCCTCGCGCGACGTGACCGTGGTTCCGATCGGCAGCGAGGCTCGCCTGCGCAACCTGGACTGGATCGACGGCAACCGGCGCAGGGTGGACGAACTCTCCGGCGGCAAGCTGGCCTACGTCTATCTGCCGGACACCGGCGCCGGCGGATTCACGGCCATGAACCGCTACTATTTCGCCCAGACCCAGAAGCAGGGGGTGATCGTCGATGAGCGCTACAACAGCGGCGGCCAGGTCGCCGACTACATCATCGAGGTGCTGGGCCGGAAGATCGAGGGCTATTGGTCGCCGCGCTACGGCGCCATCGAGCACACGCCAAGCTCCGGCATCTATGGGCCCAAGGTGATGATCGCCAACGAATGGTCCGGCTCCGGCGGCGACGCCCTGCCGTGGCTGTTCAAATACCGCAAGCTCGGCCCGCTGGTGGGCAAGCGCACCTGGGGCGGTCTGGTGGGCATCGGCGCCATTCCGGTGCTGATGGACGGCGGCAATGTAACCTCGCCTTCGGTGGGCTTCTTCTCGCCGGAGGGCCAATGGGACGTGGAGAACCACGGCGTTGAGCCCGACTATCCGGTGGAGCAGGACCCGAAGCTGGTGGCGGCGGGGCACGATCCGCAGCTGGAGGCGGCGGTGGCGCTGGCGATGGAGCAGCTGAAGACCGGGGCGGCGAGCGAGCCCGCGCGGCCGGCTTATCCGAACTATCATCCGGCGAAGTAGCCGGCGGCGTTGGCCTTGGCGACGTGCATCGGATAGCCTGCCGCCAATCGTGGGGGGAAGACGATGCGGGTTTTGATGCTGATCTTGCTGTTCGCGGCGACCGCCGCGCAGGCTAACGCGCCAGCGGCGCCCGCATCCACCCCCGGAGCGCCACCGCCGCCGGCCAGCGTTTGGCGTCCGCTTGAGCAAGGCGCCGTCGAGCATCTGCAGTCCGGGCTGAAGTGCCCGCCGAAGTTCGGCGCGTTTGAGCGAACCCAGGTCGAAATGTTCGACAATTATGGCCTGGACGTCGGCTGCAACTATTCGACCGAAACAGCAGTGGTCACGGTCTATCTGACCCGGCGCGGTTCGGGCGATCTCGCGGCCGCGATGGACGAAGCCAAGAAAGAGTTTCTGAAAACCCGCGCGGACCAGCATCCAAAGCCGGTTTCAGAGGATCGCCTGTCCTTGAACGGCCTAGGTTGGGACAAGGCTCTATATGTCGATGATGGGAACCAGGGCGATGAGATCTGGGTCGCCGACCTGCATGGCTGGACCTACGAGTACCGGGTGACTTATCCGGCGGCAGAGGCCGCCGCGACAAAGTCGGTGCTTAGTCAGATCATGGCGGTGAGCGAAGCGTCGGCGGGCGTCCGGCTTGCCGCCTGCGCGAAATCGCCGCCGCCACAACGGAACGGGCCGCGCATTCTCGACAAGGCCCGGTTGGAAAGCGCGCCGATGATGACCAGCATCCTTGCCGGCGCGGCGGCAGCGGCTGCAAAGGACCAAGGCGCGGGCGCCGGCAAGCCGATCACCTTCTGCGTCGATCAGACTGCGCAACGGGACGGCCACGGCTTCCTGATCTGGCGTGGCGTCGATGACGATGGCGCCGACCTGCAGGCCGATCGGATCAGCGTCATGACCACGGGCGCGCCGCCGATCATGGATCTCAGCGCTGAACAGTTGGCGACCCTTGTCCGCAAACCGAGCTCCGCTGGCGATACGGTCGACTGGATCGCCACCATGAGCAACGGTGATCGGGTGTCGATCTATGGCTACTTCAACGGGCGGCCCGACACCGACGCCGCGGTGGCTCTGTTCGATGAGATTCTCAGCGGCAAGGCCAAGTCGATTGGCGGCTATAGCGCCGACGGCAAGACGATCACCATCAGCATGCCTCAGACGTAGCCGGCCGAGGCCAAATTGCCGTGATGTGGGGGATTGAGCCGCGGAAGGCCTCCACGAACCCACCAAGCCTTGCCGCCAATATCGCCACCGCCAGGTTGGCGCATCCTGCGCCTCGAAAGATCACCCCCCATGCCCACCCCGCGCAAACTGCCGCCGATCTGGTTGATGGGGTTGGGGTTCTTGCCGCTCGGGGCGTCGGGCGCCTTGCTGTTGGCGACCGTGCCGATCCTGCTGTCGTCCAATCATGTGCCGGAGCACCAGATCGCGGCGATCACATCCGCCGGGCTGATCGCCGGAGCGGTCAGCTTCGTGGCCAGCCCGCTGCTGGACTGGCGGTTCAGCCGTAAGAGCTACGCCATCCTGTTCGCCGCTCTGGGCGCCTTGTTCGTGGGCGCGGCGCTGACCTTCATCCGGGCGCTGGCGATCCTGCCGGCGCTGGTGTTCGCGGGCAACTTCTGCATCTCCCTCTGCATCAACGCGGTGGGGGGCTGGTTCGGCAACCTGACGGCGGAGGACGAGGGCAAGACCCGGCTGGGGGTCTGGTTCAATATCTTCAACGTCGCCGCGGGTGGCGTGGTGGGGAGTACGGCCATCTACGCCATCCGCGACCTGCCGCCGGGGGTCGGGATAGCGCTGCTGTCCCTGTGCGTGGCCGCCGCCATCCCCCTCTATCTGGCGATCGACTGCCCGCCGGCCGACTCGAAGCTGGCGCATGAGCGGTTCGCCGCCTTCGCCGGCGACGTGCTGACCCTGGTGCGCAGGCCGGTCGTGCTCTGGACCCTGCTGCTCTACATCGCCCCGGCGGCCTCCTTCGCCATGACCAACACCCTGCCGGGGTTCGGGGCCGACTTCCACACCTCGGAGCATTTGGTGGGGTTGATCGCCGGGGTTGGCGTCGCCCTCGCCGGCGTGATCGGCAGTTTCGTGATCCTGGGGCTCGCCTCGCGGGTCCCGCCGCGCACCCTTTATCTGCTGGTGGGCGGCTTCGGCGCGCTGTTCAGCCTGGGCATGATCGTGGCGCCGCATACCGCCTTGACCTTCGGGCTGGGGGTTCTGGGGGAGAACATCTTCCAGGCCGCGGCCTTCTCGACCCAGAACATCGTCACCCTGCGCACCATTGGCCGCGACAACCCGCTGGCCTCGACCCAGTTCGGGCTGCTCAGCGCGGTCACCTTCGTGCCGCTGACCTATATGCAGATGGTCGACGGATGGGCGTATGGCCACGGCGGGGTGAGCGGCAGCTATGGCGCCGACGCCCTGATCAGCGGCGGGTCGTGCGTGCTGCTGGCCCTGCTGCTGTGGGCCGCAAGGTCGATCATTCCGCCGATTCCGAAGGCGGCGGCCGAGCCGGTCTGAATCGTCTCATAGTCTCCGGACTGCCGATTGTACGGCCCGCGGCCCGGCCCTAAGGTTGCGCCAAATCGCGGCTGACGCAGCGTCGGCCGCCAGGGCATTGGGCTGGAGTAGGTCTATGATTTTCAAGATGGTTTCGGTCGCGGCGCTGGCCGCGGCGGCGTTTGGCGTTAGCGCGGCGACGGCGGAGGTTCAACCCCAGCCGGCGCCGATGGCTCCAGCCATCGCGGCGCCGGTGGACACGCCCTATCCGGGCGGCGTCATCCGTCTGAAGGTGGACGCCACCGACCTGGCGCATTCCATCATGACGATCCATGAGACCGTGCCGGTGGCGGGCGCCGGCCCCATGGTGCTGCAGCTGCCCAAATGGCTGCCGGGCAACCACTCGCCGTCTGGCTCCATCGACAAGATCGCCGGCCTGGTCGTCACCGCCGGCGGCAAGCGCATCGAGTGGAAGCGCGATCCGGTGGAGGTGTTCGACTTCCACATCGACGTGCCCCCGGGGGTGACGGCGCTCGACCTCGACTTCCAGTTCCTCTCGCCGGTCTCCACCAAGGAGGGCCGGGTGGTGATGACGCCGGAAATGCTGAACATCGAGTGGAACAATGTCGCCCTCTATCCGGCCGGCTACTTCAGCCGCGATATCCAGATCCAGCCGACGGTGACCCTGCCCGAAGGCTGGACCCCGGCCACGGCGCTGGAGACCGACAGCGTCGCCGGGCCGGTGGTGACCTACAAGACCACCACCTTCAACACCCTGGTCGACTCGCCGCTGATCGCCGGCAAATATTTCGAGAAGTTCGATCTCGATCCCGGCGGTCCGGCGCGGGTGACCCTGGACGTGATCGCCGACCGGCCGAGCGAGCTCGTCACCAAGGCCGCGCAGATCGATGCGCACAAGGCGTTGGTGCAGCAGGCCTATAAGGTGTTCGGCTCGCACCACTACGACCACTACGACTTCCTGTTCTCGCTATCGGACCGGATGGGCGGCGCCGGGCTGGAGCACCACCAGTCCAGCGAGGACGGGACCAGCCCGAAATACTTCACCGACTGGGACATGAGCCCGGCCGGCCGCGACCTTTTGGCCCACGAATATACCCACTCCTGGAACGGCAAGTTCCGCCGCCCGGCGGACCTGTGGACGCCGAATTTCAACGTGCCCATGCGCGACAGCCTGCTGTGGGTCTACGAGGGCCAGACCCAGTATTGGGGTTATGTGCTGGCCGCTCGTTCGGGCCTGCTGTCGAAGCAGGAGGCGCTGGACGCCATCGCCTTGACCGCCGCCCAGTACGACGAGCGCGTCGGCCGCTCCTGGAAGGCGCTGGAGGACACTACCAACGATCCTATCGTCTCTCAGCGCCGGCCGCTGTCCTGGCTGAGCTGGCAGCGCAGCGAGGACTATTATTCGGAAGGCCAGCTGATCTGGCTCGATGCCGATACGCTGATCCGCGAGAAGACCGGCGGCAAGAAGTCGCTGGACGATTTCGCGAAGGCCTTCTTCGGCATCGACAACGGCAGCTTCGTCACCCACCCCTATACCTTCGACGATGTGGCAGCCGCGCTGAACGGGGTGGTCGCCTACGACTGGGCCGGCTTCCTGCATCAGCGGCTGGAGGGCCACGGCCCCGGCGCGCCGCTCGATGGCGTGGCGCGCGGCGGCTACAAGCTGGTCTATACCGATACGCCGACCGCCTACCTGAAGAGCGCCGAGAAGTCGCGCAAGATGACCAACCTGATGTTCGGGATCGGCTTCACCGTCGGCAAGGACGCAATGCTGGCCGAGGTGCAGTGGGACAGCGCCGCCTTCAAGGCCGGACTGACCGAGGGGACAACCATCGTTGCGATCAACGGCCAGGCCTATGACGACGACTACCTCAAGGAGGTGATCAAGGCGGCCAAGGGGTCGGCCGAGCCGATTGAGCTGTTGGTCAAGAACAAGGACGAGTACCGGACGGTGCGGGTGGATTACCACGAAGGGCTGAAATACCCGCGGTTTGTGCGAGTGGACGGCACGCCGGCGCGATTGGACGATATATTGGCGGCGCGGAAGTAGGGGGCGGGCTCCAATTCCTCCCCCGATGGGGGTCGAGGCGTATACGCCGAGGGGACCGCGAAGCGGTGGAGGGGGCCTGGCCGCGCCTGAGGCCTTGCCGGACACTCGCCCCCTCAGTCGGCTTCGCCGACCCTCGGCGTATACGCCTCGACCCCAGCGGGGGAGCAATTAAGAGCCGTAGCCCTACTTCAGCTCCAACCGCCAGGTCTCGCCCAGTTCCGGCTTGCCGAATTCCTCGTGCATCTC
>FTKM01003480.1_pt1 | contig 137259 bp, 104 predicted proteins | sample 1658051 | NCBI WGS metagenome assembly FTKM01 (sample SAMEA3914794, study PRJEB12502) | metagenome | biome: forest; material: soil | place: Canada | collected 2011-07-05 | depth 0.1 m | reverse complement strand
GTGTTGATCGTGATGCCGCGCGCCTTTTCTTCCGGCGCCGCGTCGATGTCCGCATAGTTCTTCGCCGTGGCGCCGCCGGTCTTCGCCAGCGTGATCGTGATCGCCGCCGTCAGCGTCGTCTTGCCGTGGTCAACGTGGCCGATCGTGCCAATGTTGCAGTGCGGCTTATTGCGGTTGAATTTTTCCTTGGCCATTTTTCATCTCCGCGTCTCGGCGCGGACCTTCATGCGGTTAGGGGTTGTTACAAAGTCGCTTCAAAAGTTGGCGGCCCGTAGCACACATAGTGATACGGGCCAAGCCGTTTCTTAAGCGTATTTCTTGATCACTTCGTCGGCGACGTGCTGCGGCACCGGCTCGTAGTGGTCGTAGGTCATCGAGAACGCGGCGCGACCTTGCGACATACCGCGCAGGGTGTTGACGTAGCCGAACATGTTGGCCAGCGGCACGAACGCGTCGACGACGATGGCGTTACCGCGCATGTCCTGACCGTTGATCATGCCACGACGACCGTTCAAGTCGCCGATCACCGAGCCGAGGTATTCTTCCGGTGTCACGACTTCGACCTTCATCACCGGTTCCAGCAGGCGCGGGCCGGCCTTTTCACGCAGTTCCTTGAAGGCGGCGCGCGCGGCGATTTCGAAGGCCAGGACCGAGGAGTCGACGTCGTGGTAGGCGCCGTCCGTCAGGGTGACCTTGAAGTCGATCAGCGGGAAGCCGGCCAGCAGACCGTTTTCCTTGGCCGATTCGAAGCCCTTGATAACGCCCGGGATGTATTCCTTGGGGACGTTACCGCCGACGATGGCTGATTCGAACACGAAGCCCGAACCCGGCTCGCCCGGCTCGACCGTCACCTTGATGCGGGCGAACTGGCCGGTACCACCGGTTTGCTTCTTGTGGGTGTAGTCGATGTCAGCCTTGCGGGTGATCGATTCACGATAGGCCACCTGCGGCGCGCCGATATTGGCTTCGACCTTGTAGGTCCGCTTCAGGATGTCGATCTTGATGTCGAGGTGCAGTTCGCCCATGCCCTTCAGGATCGTCTGGCCCGACTCGTGGTCGGTCGAAACGGTGAAGGACGGATCTTCGGACGCCAGCTTGGCCAGGGCAACGCCCAGCTTTTCCTGGTCGGCCTTCGACTTGGGCTCGACGGCGATTTCGATAACCGGCGCCGGGAACTCCATGCGTTCCAGGATAACCGGCGACTTCTGCGGATCGCACAGGGTGTCACCCGTACGGGTGTCCTTCAAGCCGGCTAGGGCGACGATGTCGCCGGCATAGGCTTCCTTGATGTCTTCGCGGTTGTTGGAGTGCATGAGCAGCATGCGGCCAACGCGTTCCTTGCGGTCGCGGGTCGTGTTGAGCAGGCCCATGCCCGTTTCCAGCTTGCCGGAATAGAGGCGGCAGAAGGTCAGCGAGCCGACGAACGGGTCGTCCATGATCTTGAAGGCCAGCATCGACAGGGGCTCGTCGTCCGAGGCCTTGCGGGTGATTTCGGCTTCGGTCTTGTAGTCGATACCATGCGTCGGCGGCACGTCGACCGGCGACGGCAGGTAATCGACGACGGCGTCGAGCAGGGTTTGCACGCCCTTGTTCTTGAAGGCCGAGCCGCAGAGGATCGGATAGAAGGCGGCGTCGAGCACGGCCTTGCGGATGCAGCGCTTCAGCACCTCTTCCGAAGGCTCGTTGCCTTCGAGATAGGCTTCCATCGCCTCATCGTCGAGTTCGACGGCGTTTTCAACGAGGTAGTGACGCGCTTCCTTGGCCTTTTCAAGCAGGTCGGCGGGGATCTCTTCGTCGCGATAGTTGGCGCCCAGGGCATCGTTGTCCCAGACAACGGCCTTCATGCGGACCAGGTCGACCAGGCCCGACAGGGTGTTTTCCGAACCGATCGGAAATTGGATCGGCACGGCCTTGGCGCCCAGACGGTCACGGATCGACTGGACCGACTTGTCGAAGTCGGCGCCGATCTTGTCCATCTTGTTGACGAACACGATGCGCGGCACGGAATACTTGTCGGCTTGGCGCCAGACGGTTTCCGTTTGCGGCTCGACACCGGCATTGCCGTCAAGCACGGCGACCGCGCCGTCCAGGACGCGCAGGTTGCGTTCGACTTCGATGGTGAAGTCGACGTGGCCCGGGGTGTCGATGATGTTCAGGCGCTTGTTTTGCCAGAAGGTCGTGGTCGCGGCCGACGTGATCGTGATGCCGCGCTCCTGCTCCTGTTCCATCCAGTCCATCGTGGCCGCGCCATCGTGGACTTCGCCGATCTTGTGCGACTTGCCAGTGTAATACAGGATGCGCTCAGTCGTCGTCGTCTTGCCGGCGTCGATGTGCGCCATGATACCGAAATTTCGGTAGTCTTCGATCTTGTGTGTACGGGGCATGGGAGAGCCTCAGAAACTTTCGGTCGGGTAAAAGTCGGAATTCTTTTTAGATTGCAGAGCCCAGCCAGCCAAAATCTTTCCAGATTTTCTGACAGAACCCTATGTGCAAGCAGCGCGGGCGGTTTAGCTCAAACCGCCCGCGCCTCAAAGCAAAATATTTGCGCTTGCAACACGCCTTGGTAAAACGCCTTGGGCAAAACGCCCTGGCGGCGAACTACCAACGATAGTGCGAGAAGGCGCGGTTGGCTTCAGCCATCTTGTGCGTGTCTTCACGCTTCTTGACGGCGGTGCCGCGGTTGTTGGCGGCGTCCAGCAGTTCGCCGGCCAGCTTTTCCGTCATGGTGCTTTCACCACGCTTGCGCGCGGCGTTGACCAGCCAGCGGATGGCCAGGGCACGACGGCGGTCCGGACGGACTTCGACCGGCACCTGGTAGGTGGCGCCGCCGACGCGACGCGAACGAACTTCGATCGACGGCGAGACGTTGTCGAGCGCCGAGTGGAAGGTCTCGATCGCGGTCGCGTCCTTCTTCTTGGCTTCGAGGATGTCGAAGGCGCCGTAGATGATGTTTTCAGCGACGGCCTTTTTGCCTTCGTACATGACGTAGTTCATGAACTTGGTGACAATGAGGTCGCCGAACTTGGGGTCGGGCAGAACGTCGCGCTTCTCTGCGCGGTGACGACGTGACATGTGGTTCTATTCCCTTACTTCGGACGCTTGGCGCCGTAATGCGAACGGCGCTGCTTGCGGTTTTTGACGCCTTGCGTGTCGAGCACGCCGCGCAGGATGTGGTAACGTACGCCCGGCAAGTCCTTGACGCGGCCGCCGCGGATCAGCACGACGCTGTGTTCCTGCAGGTTGTGGCCTTCGCCCGGAATGTAGCACACGGCTTCGATTTGCGAGGTCAGACGGACCTTGGCGACCTTACGCAGAGCCGAGTTCGGCTTCTTCGGCGTGGTCGTGTAGACGCGGGTGCAAACGCCGCGGCGCTGCGGGCAGCCCTTCAGGGCCGGCACCTTGTTGCGCTTGGGGGGAGCTTGGCGCGGCTTGCGGATAAGCTGGTTGATTGTGGGCATCGTAAAGATGACTTTCTTTATTGAAGCCTGTGCCGTTTGGCCGGAGGGCTTCGGTTGGGGTCGTTACAATCACAAGGTCCGATCAGAACAAACACAAAAGCCGCAACCTGCGCTCTGGAGGTTACGGCGGGGACATAGCCCCTTGCGAGAGATGGATCGGGAAGGCTTTGAGGGCCCAGCCTCGAAAATGATCGGCGGGCTATAGAGGAGGATTAATCCCAGGTCAAGACTCCTGGAGACAATATACGGACTCCCTGCACAAGGTTTCCCTTGACAGTCGATATTCGCTCCCCCGGCACTGACGCCAGCACAGGGACGTCAATTTGTCTTCATGAACACCGCCGCCCATTTGGCCGGCACGGTTGTCGTGAGACGCCCCGCGGCGTTGGCCGTCACTGGCGCCGGCGGATTGCTGCCCGGCGGCATCAGGCTTTGCACGAAGCTGCCGCCCGGCACACCGGTCTCGACGCTGAGCGTCTGCGGCCGGTCGGCCAGGTTGATCAGCACGGCGGCTTCATCGGTCGCATCCTTGCGCGTAAAGATCAGCGCCCTGTCCCCGCCCCTCGACTGCAAGGCCATCACGCCCGTGCTCAGCACCGGATGAGCGTTGCGCACCGCATAGAGGGTCCGGTAGGTCTCCAGCAGGCTGTCGAACTTGCCCTCTTCGGACGCGACATTGTGCGACTGGTAGTTCGTGGCCAGCGCCCGGTACGGCTTGACGGTCGAAAAGCCGGCGGCCGGCAGGTCGCCGGTCCAGCTCATCGGCGCACGCAGGCCCGGATCGTCGTACTTGCCGTTATTGCTCATGCCGATCTCTTCGCCGTAGTAGATAAACGGCGTCGACGACGTCAGGAGGGTGATGGCCGCGGCGGCACGATAATCGCGCTCGTCGTGCCCGCCGAGGTCGGCGATGGCGCGATCACCGGCAAAGCTGTCGTGATTGCCGAGGATCAGCGGCATGTGGACCGTTTCGGGCCGCGACAGGACCTCCGCCAGCCCCTTCTCCAGGGTTCCCGATGCCGCGCTTTTTTTAGTCAATGGTTGTGTTTTGAAGGCGAAGGCGTTTTGGCAGGCGCCCGCCTTGACGTATTCGGCCGGCGTTTCGGAGGCCTCGCAAATCATGTAGCGGTTGGGATAGGCGTCGATCGCGGCGCGAATGCCCTTCAGGATCATCTTGTTTTGCGGCTGGTCGAGATAGGCCTTGGGGCCGTTTTCGACGAACATGGTGACCGCGTCAAAGCGGAAGCCGTCGACGCCCTTGTTCAGCCAGAAGCGCAGGTTATCGGCATGATATTGCACGACGCGCGGGTTCTTCAGGTTCCAGTCGGGCATCATTGGGCTGAAGATGGCGTAGTAATAGCCCTTCTTGCCGTCGGCGCTCTTGCCACCGATCGGCTTCCACTGCTTGTCCCAGCCCTTGGGCGCCTTGTCGGCGAAGACGTACCAGTCGCGATAAGGGCTGGTCCTGGATGCGGCGGCGCTGAGGAAGATCGCGTTGTCGCTGGCCGAGTGGTTCATCACATAGTCCATGATGATGCCGATGCCGCGCTTGTGGGCCTCGGCCACCAGGGTCTCGAAGTCGGCCATGGTGCCGAGATCGGGATCGATCGCGCGATAATCGCTGACGGCATAGCCGTGGTCATGGTCGGCCGACAGGTAGATCGGCGTCAGCCAGATGCCGGTGATGCCCAGGTCCTTCAGATAGTCGAGCTGCGAGGTGATGCCCTTGAGGTCGCCGATGCCGTCACCATTGCTGTCCTTGTAGGAGCGGACATAGATCTCGACAAAGTTGGCCGTACGGTTCCAGTTGGCCGGCAAGGCCGACGCCTGCGGCTTGGCGGCGACCGGCGAGACGTCGATGGCGCCCGCCCCCGCGGTCCCTGCCCGCGCCTGTCCCGACAGCAGGGTCAGAGCCAAAACGGCCGCTACACCGAGGTTTCGTGTCCGGGTCATTGTCGCCCTCCCTGTGCGTATCGTTGCAGCCAGGATGGCATGATAGCCTACCCTTGTTCAATTGAACACGCTTACCTTTTTACCCCCACGAACGCGACTGGACTGCGGGACTTACGCCTTCCTTGCACGATACCCGCGCCGGCCCATTTCGCCGTTACGTCATAAGGTAGAATGATCTCACGGGGGTGTCGCGGGGGATAACGAGGTCCACATCATGGATATCTACGCCTATATCAAACGCGACCACCTCAAGGTCGCCGACCTGATGCAGCAATTGCTCGACATCCGTCTGGCCGCCTTCCATCGCCGCCTGTTCGACCAGATCAAGGGTGAACTCATGCTGCACACCGAGGCCGAGGAGCGCACCTTCTACCGGGCCATCGACGCGGCGACACGCGAACAGGCGACGACCGAGGAAATGGAGCATGCCTTCCATGACCATGGCGAGATTCGCGCCCTGGTCCAGGATCTGACCGACCTTTTCGAAAATGACGAAATGTGGATGGTCAAGTTCGGCGCGCTGAAGCAGGCGGTCGAGCACCACGTCGAGGACGAGGAAACCAACGTCTGGAAAAAGGCACGCATGGTTCTGACGGCCGACCAGGAGCGTACCTTGGCGCGGGACATGGACCGCGAAAAGCAGAAGATCCTCAACGAGGTCCAGGTCGCGGCGCAATAGCTGTTTGCACGACGCTCCTATAGACGTGCGACAAATGGTCCACTTTCCGTCTTGACCCGTCTTCGCATCGGCCTATGCTCCGCCGCAGTTCACCGGGGTGTCCGCGCGTCGAAGCGGGCTGAGACGAGGCAAAGCGCCTTAAACCCGCCGAACCTGATCCGGGTCATGCCGGCGAAGGGAGATGGATACGCTGGTCTCCAGCGGCCGCAATCTACGCGCATGATCCCTCTAACGTCGTGAGGGATTCACAATGAACAAGCCGCTTGATCACAAGCCCATCAAGGTCGAAAATTCGCCCATCCCGGGCTCGCACAAGGTCTATCAGTCGGGCGAACGCTTCCCCGACATTCGCGTGCCGTTCCGCGAGGTCTGCGTCCATGCCTCCGCCAACGAAGCGCCGCTGACGCTTTACGATTCGTCGGGCCCCTATACCGACGAGACCTTCACGCCCGACATCGAAAAAGGCCTGCCGCGCATTCGCGAAAGCTGGATTACCGCCCGCGGCGACGTCGAATATATCGAGGCCCGCGAGGTGAAGCCCGAGGACAACGGCAATGTCTCGGCCGGCGCCCTGGCCCCGCAGTTCCCCAACCTGCCCAAGGTGCTGCGCGCCAAGGACGGGCAAAGCGTCACCCAGTACGAATATGCCCGCCGCGGCATCGTCACGCCCGAGATGGAATTCATCGCCATCCGCGAGAACCAGCGCCGGGCCGCCGACGCCCAGGTCATCCGCGACGGTGAGGATTTCGGCGCCGAGATCCCCGACTTCATCACCCCGGAATTCGTCCGTGACGAGGTCGCCCGCGGCCGCGCCATCATCCCGGCCAATATCAACCACCCGGAAGTCGAACCGATGATCATCGGCCGCAACTTCCTGGTCAAGATCAACGCCAATATCGGCAATTCGGCCGTCACCTCCTCGATGGAAGAGGAAGTCGAAAAGATGGTGTGGGCGATCCGCTGGGGCGCCGACAACGTCATGGACCTGTCGACCGGCCGCAACATCCACAATATCCGCGAATGGATCATCCGCAACTCGCCGGCGCCGATCGGCACCGTGCCGATCTACCAGGCGCTGGAAAAGGTCAACGGCGTCGCCGAGGACCTGACCTGGGAAGTCTATCGCGACACCCTGATAGAACAGGCCCAGCAAGGCGTCGACTATTTCACCATCCACGCCGGCGTGCGCCTGGCCTATATCCACCTGACCGCCAAGCGGGTCACCGGCATCGTCTCGCGCGGCGGCTCGATCATGGCCAAGTGGTGCCTGGCCCACCACAAGGAAAACTTCCTCTACACGCATTTCGACGAGATCTGCGACATCATGCGCGCCTACGACGTGTCGTTCTCGCTGGGCGACGGCCTACGTCCGGGCTCGATCGCCGACGCCAATGACGCCGCGCAGTTCGCCGAACTCGACACCCTGGGCGAGTTGACCCAAATCGCCCGCGCCCGCGGCGTCCAATGCATGATCGAAGGCCCCGGCCACGTGCCGATGCACAAGATCAAGGCCAATATGGACAAGCAATTGAAGACCTGTGGCGAAGCCCCCTTCTATACGCTTGGGCCTTTGACCACCGACGTGGCGCCGGGCTACGACCACATCACCTCGGCCATTGGGGCTGCGATGATCGGCTGGTACGGCACGGCCATGCTCTGCTATGTCACGCCCAAGGAACACCTGGGCCTGCCCGACCGCAAGGACGTCAAGGACGGGGTGATCGCCTACAAGATCGCCGCCCACGCCGCCGACTTGGCCAAGGGGCATCCGGGCGCGCGCATGTGGGACGACGCCATGAGCCGCGCCCGCTTCGAGTTCCGTTGGGAGGACCAGTTCAATCTGGGCCTCGATCCGGAGACGGCGCGCGCCTTCCACGACGAAACCCTGCCCAAGGAAGCGCACAAGACGGCGCACTTCTGTTCGATGTGCGGTCCGAAATTCTGCTCGATGAAGATCACGCAGGAGGTCCGCGAGTACGCCGACAAGATGACCGACAACGAAAAGGCCGACTTGGAAGCCGAAATCGGCATGCAGCAGATGTCGCAGAAGTTCCGCGAATTGGGCAGCGAGATCGACGTCCCCGCTGTGCCAGCGGAATAGCGCCTACGTCACAAAGACTGCGAAATAAAAGTGAGGGCGGCTTGTTTCCCCGGAGAAACGGCCGCCCTCAATCAGTTCGGGGTCAGCCACGGCCCCCATATTCACTGTGCCGGCACTGGGCTGCCGTCGCTTATCATGGAGACGCGGACGTGACAGCGATCGCTCGGCATATCGGGTTTGTCCTTCTCGCCGCCGGCGCCGCGCTGTTTTCGTCACCGGCCCTCGCGCAATCCGCCGCGCCCTCGGCCGACGACCAGACCGAGTTGCAAGCGATTGCCGAGACCGACCTGGCGCCGCTGAAGCAAAAGGCGCAGGCGGCGATCGACCTGGCGAGCAGCGATCCGGACCAGGCCTGCGAACTGGCCAAGGCAACCATCGGCCTGGCGACCGACGCCCAGCAGCGGTTCGGCGTGGTCTATACGCGCATGACCGGCGAAGGCGTCAATGTCGCGTCACTGTCCGGCATGAAAGCCAATCTCGACGCCGCCCCCGCCCGTATGAACCAGTTGGCCAGCGCCGTTTGCGGCGGGCAAATCGCCGCCATGCAAAACGATCCGGCCAAAAGCGACATGACTCAGGTCAGTGTCTACGTGAAATCCTATACGGACGATATCGTCGCCGCCGACGCCGCGGCGGACCGCGGCGACGGCACCACCGCCTGCCACCTGGCCGGCGATGCCGGCCATCAACTCGACAACTTGACCAGCTACGTCGCCAACCTGCGCAAGCGTCCTTCCCTAGCCGCGAGCGATCGCAAGGCACTTAATGAACTCGACCCGCAGATCACCGAGTTCAGGACGGTCAATGACAACCGGTTGAAGGCCTGCGCCGCCGCCCGCCAATAGGCCTCAAAACGCCTGCCGGGCGAAAAGATTACACTCGAAACTTGTAATCCCGGCGCAAACCGCCTATATCGCAAGCATCAACGACGATAAGTCCGGCCGCCTGCGATTATATTCGCGCCGCCGTATGCGCTCTCCGCCATCTCCGTTCGATTACCGCAGCAAGCGCTGGCGGTTACTCCGGTTATTGGATTCCAATCGCCTCAACACACAAAAGACCGCCCGTTAAACCGGCGGCAAAAGGTATTTATGCAAACCCAATTCACATCCACAAATTCGGTGCAAACGCGCCCCCATCGCTATGCGGCCGCGCAACGCACCAATGTACCGTTTCCCAAGGACCGGCCGCTCGGCTTCACGCCGCGCGAACTGCGCCGCATGGTCGCCGAGATGATCGGCTGACCTCTGCTATCGCTTCCTGATGCCCGTGACGATAAGGTCGGGCCGTACAGGAGCCCGCCATGACCCAAACCTTCAAAAAGGGCGACAAGGTCGCCTGGCCGACCTCGCAGGGCGAAACCCACGGTACGGTCGAGCGCATCCTGACCACGCCGATCGACATCAAGCGCCATCACGTCGCGGCGTCGAAGGCCAATCCGGAAGTCCTGGTCAAAAGCGCGAAGAGCGGTGATCTGGCCGCCCACAAGCCCGACACGCTCAAGCACCGCTAAATCTTGACCGAGCGGCGCAACATCGCCTTGACCTGCTCCATCTGCTCTGTAGACGGATCCGCCGCGAAGACGCCCTGGTGGCGGGCCGGCAGATGCGCCACTGGATCGCCGGCGCCTTCGAAAACAAAGTAGTTCATGAACGCGGCCCAGTTCTCACGCTCGGCCGCCGGCATATGCCGGAAGCTGAGGGCGGCCATGTACAGCGCCTGAAGCGGCGGAAGCGCATCCGCCCGGCGCTGCGTCCACCAGTGATTGACCAGCATGTTGAGCGGGCCCGTGGTCGATACATGATGCCACCACAGGGCCGGCATATAGAGCGCGTCACCTGGCTCCAGATGCGCTTCTTCGGCCGCGTCAAGCGCCGCGTGAAAGCGCGGATAACGCTCGAAATCGGGGGTGTCGAGCGAGACCATGCTGATCGGCACGCCCGCCGGCGTCAGGTCCAAGGGCCCGGGATAGAGATTGCCGATCTGGTCCGGGGGAAACAGGGTGAAGACCTTCTCGCCCGCGACATGGACGGCCAGATTATCCGACATGTCGAAATGGGTCTGGGTGCGCAGGCTGTTGGCCAGCCACAGGCGCGGCCGCACGTCCGCATCGATCAGCGGCAGGGTCAGTCCCCGAGCCAATTCCGGAGCGACCTTGTCGACCTCGGCGGCCTGGAGGTAAAAAGCCTCACCACCGCGCTCATTCAGGCAAAGATCGACGATCTGCGACAGGGTGCGCTTGGTCCGGGTAAAGTTGAACCCCGTCATCTCGGCATTGTAGAAATAACGCCCGTTAAACTCGGCCGGACAGACGAAGATGTCCAACGGTGTGCCGGTATCGTAGCGCTTGAGGTAGTCGCCCAGGGCCTGGGGCGACTGCTTCGCCACCTCGACGCAGCGCCACGCATTCGCCAGTCCCTTGAGGACGACGGGGCGGTTCAGGGGTTTGATATCGTTCTCGAAGGTGGCGCGATCCACCTTTCCCACGACCAGCGCAGGCGTCATCCGGGGCATAGTCTACACATTCCGCGCGAAAACGCCCCGGAGCGGCGGACGCCGCGTCGTTTTGCACGCCGACATTGTCCTGAAAAGACCGGACGGTCAATAGGCGCGCAATGTGTATTTTGCGTAACAAACCCTTGAAAAGCGAGGCTATTCAAGCCCGCGCCCTGGCCAAGCGACGAGGCCCGCAGACGCAACCTGGCCGTTAGTTCACAGCGCTCTGCGGTGGACCGAGATAGGAGGGCTTGAGCCCGCCCGTATCGAGGACCAGCTTCTCGAGCACGACATTGCCGTCGATACGGAAGACCTTGATCGTATGTGCGCCCGCCTTCAGGCCGGAGAAAGGCACCTTGAGCACAACGATATTGTCGCTGACCGCCTTGTCCCAAGGGCCTTTATCCTCCGGATCGAGGGCGAAGCTCAGCACCTGCGGCGCCTGGTCGTCGATCGACACCGCCAAGCGAAGAGCGCCCTTCCCTCCCGTATAGAGGGTCGGCGCCAGATAAAGGTTCAAGGTCGCATCGGCATCGTGGCTAAGCGCGACGTCATATTCCAGGCGCATGGAGCGGCCGTCCGAGGGCGCCGCCACTTGCGGATAGGCGATCACCGACGACAGGGTGCGGCCGAGGTCGGGAATGACCTGCCAATGGACGTCGGTGCCGTCGATCTTGCGGTTGAAGTGCTCGGCCTCGATGGAGATGTAGCCGGTATCGCTGTCGACAAAATGCCGCTTGGGCGTCCAGCGGAGTGGATCGTAGAAGATAACGTTGACGACCTTCTGCCAGGTCTGAGGTTTCGGCGCCGCCGATTGTGCCAGCGCGGGCATGACTTGCGTCTTGGGCTCCTGCCACCCGGTATAGCCGATGTGCGTCTGGTCCATCATGTGGTCCCATTTGCCACCGTCCAGGCTATTATATCCCTTCGCCAATTCCCCATCGCGTTTGAAAGCCGCTTTGGCCTTGTCGGCAAACATACCGGCGCTCGCATCCCCCGCAGCCACCAGCTTATTGTTCCAAGCGACATTCTCATAAAGATCATAGAGATTGGCTTGGGCCTCGACCTCATAGCCGACAATCTCCGTAAAGGCGTCGCGCTGGGCTGGCGAGAGCGCCTTATCGACGGCGTCCGCCTGGTTGGCCAGATCGGTGAAAACGCCGTCAACCCCCGTCCACTCGTCATAATTGCCCAGACTGAAGCTATCGGCGTCTATCAGCTCCGGCTTGCGCCGGGCCGTATATTTCGAATACTGCGTCAAGATGTCGCCGATCTCGGCCGCATGCTGGGCGCCGAATTGCTGACCGGCCCAAGCTGCCGGATAGGCATGCACCGCCTCAGGCGTCATCGCCTTTGGATTCCACGCCATGTCGAGGAAGAAGGACAGCGGATATTCCATCGGCTTGATGTCGCCGACATTGACGATCCACAACTGCGTCACCCCGGACTCATAGGCCAGGTCCATCTGCTGCCAGGTCTTCTCGATCTGGTTGGTGTTGATCCACTTGTAGTTCCGCGGCCCGCCGACATAGTCGAAGTGATAATAGATGCCGTAGCCGCCGGCGCGCGGCTTGGCGTTCAAGTCCGGCAGCCGGCGCAAATTGCCCCAATTGTCGTCGGAAAACAGCAAGGTGACGTCATCCGGCACCTTCATGCCGTGATCGTAATAGTCCTGGACCTCCTTATACAGCGCCCAAGCCTGCGGCGTCTGGTCGGCCGGCTTGCCCGTCACGTCGGCGATGATCTTGCGCTGGTCGGCGACGATCTGCTCAAGCAGTTCCGTCGCCGTGCCCTCGCTCATCGGCTTGTCGCCGTCGCCGCGCATGCCCACCGTCACCACGTAATCATGGCTTTTCGCCCGCTCCATGCCGCCGGTCCAGAAGGCACGCAGATTGGCGGCATTGGTCGTGTAATCCCAGGCACCGCCGGCAATGCCGCTATCGAGGTGGCGGTGCCACTCGGCCTGGGCCCGCGTCATCGGTTCGTGGTGCGAGGTGCCGAGCACCACGCCATAGTCGTCAGCCGTATCCAGGCTCTGCGGATCGTCATCGGCGATCGAGCGGCCCCACATGGCCGGCCACAAATAATCGCCCTTCAGTCGCAGCAACAGCTCGAAGACGTGAGCGTAGGCCTCGTGGTTGACGCCGCCGAACTTTTCCTTCGCCCAGCCGCCGAAGGCCGGATCCTCGTCATTGATGAAGAAGCCGCGATACTTGACCTGGGGCCGGTCGCTCGTGACGCCCTCGCCGATCGACACCTCGTCACGATGCATGACCGGCACATCGGCCCACCAGTACCACGGCGAAACGCCGATGCGCGCCGACAGGTCGTAGGCGCCAAAGACGGCGCCGCGCTTGTCGGAGCCGACGATGACCAGGGCCTTGTCGATGCCGGGCAGCGGATGGTCGACCACGGCCTGTTCATAGGCTTCCCACTGGCCGGTAATGCCGTCGACCTTGAGCTTGCCTGAGGCGATCAGGCGGTCGATGACCGGGGAATGACCGACCTCACCGACGATGACAACGTCGCCGGCGACGCCGTTCAGATCGTGAACGACGGCGGGTGCTTGCCCCGATACTTTTTGAAGGTCCGAGGCAAAGTCCACCGCCACGCGCGCCACCGGTCGTTCGGCGCCGGCGTCGACATAAACTGTCGCCGGCCTGCCGCCGTGGATCAGAGGAAACCCGGAGGCTTCAGGTTTGAAATCGACCGCCAAGGCAGCGGTCATCACCAGGGCTGCGATCATGATTTCAAACCTTTCATAGTTTTATACCGGTCGAGTGAGGGCTGTTCGCACGGCTTCCAGCAGCACCGGCTCCATAACGGCATAGCCGGCCGGGCCCGGATGGACGCTGTCGCCATGCCAGCCGAGGTCGGACCGCAGGCCGCCGTCCGGCCCCTGCAGCACCGGCCAATAGTCGCAATAGGTGAGCTTTTGTTCGGCGCAGGTCGACTTGATCCAGGCATTGAGCGCCTTGATGGTGTCGAGTTGGTTGCCGCGATAGGGCTTCCACGAAAAGCTGGTCGCCGGCGGCACCGAGGCCAGGACAACGCGGATGCCGTTGGCGCGGGCCAGCGTCACCATGGCCTGCATATTGCCGGCCGTTTCCGCGAAATCGTACGGATCCTGGTTCTCGGCGATATCGTTGGTGCCGGCCATGATGTGGACGACGCGCGGCTTCAGGGCGACCACTTCCGGCGTGAAGCGGATCAGCATCTGCGCGGTCACCTGGCCGGAAATGCCGCGGCCGATCATGTCGTGGGCTTCGAAGAAGTTGCCGTTGTCGAACTGCGGATTGGCCCAGTTGTCGGTGATCGAATCCCCCATCATCACCACCTGCCGCGACGCCGCCGGCAGGGCCGCCACCGCCGCATTGGCCTGGCGATAACGCTTCAGATTCGGCCAGTCGAAATTGGCGACTTGGGGCGCCTGAGCGGCCGGCACCGGCGTCGCCGCCTGGGCGACCCGCGCCGCCGCATCGCGCGCCTCGGGCGGCGCGATCGGGCTGGTGTCCGACCCCGAGGTTTGCGGCGTGGCCGCCTGCGCCAGGGCATTGCCCGCCACGACCGCACCACCCGCCAGCGTCAATCCGGCCGTCAGAAGTTTACGCCTGTCCATACATTCTCTCCGGTTATCAAGCGACCGTCAGCTTGGCGGTCTTCAAATCCACGCTATTCGGTCCCGAGAAGATGGTAAAGGTACCCGGTTCCACGACGCGCTGCATGTCGACATTATAGAACCACAGATCCGACGGTTTGATGTTGAAGATGACGATTTGCTTGTCGCCCGGGTTGAGGGTCACGCGTTTGAAGTGCTTCAGCTCCAGCAGCGGCCGGGTGACCGAGCTGAAATCGTCGCGGATATAGAGCTGCACGACTTCGTCGCCCTTGACCTTGCCGGTATTGGTGACCTCGACCGAGACCTGGACGCTGTCGCCGGTACCGATCGTCGACTTGGCCAGCATGGGCTCCGAGATCTCGAAGGTGGTGTAGGAAAGCCCATAGCCGAACGGATAGAGCGGCTTGGTGGTGCCGTCTAAATAGCCGCGGCGCGCCGAAGGCTTGTAATTGTAATAGATCGGCAGTTGGCCGACATTGTGGGCGATCGACACCGGCAGCTTGCCGCCCGGATTGGCCCGGCCGAACAGAATGTCGGCGGCGGCATTGCCGGTTTCCTGGCCCATATACCAGCCCTCAACCAGGGCGTCGGCCTTTTCGGCCAACAGGTTGACCGACAAAGGCCGGCCGTTGAGCAGGAAGACCACCGTCGGCTTGCCCAGCGCGAAGATGCGCGCGGCCAGGTCGTTCTGGCGGCCAATGAGGTCCAGCGACTGGCGATCGCCCATATGGTTGTCGGCCCAGGCTTCGCGGCTGGTCATTTCGTTGTCGCCCAGCACCATCAGGATGGTGTCGGCCGACTTGGCCGCTTCGACCGCCTCTGCGATCAGCTTGTCATTGACCGCGTCCGGCGTGAAGTGAATCTCGTCCTGCCCCCAGATGCGCTGTTCGGTCAGGCGCACGGCTTCGCGATAGTCGACGCTGAAGCCCTGGGCCTTGCCTTCCGCGGTCACGCCATCGAGGATCGAGACGACGTGGCGCGGCACGTCGGAATAGCCGCCGATCGGCGTATCGCGGGCATGCGTGCCCAGCACCAGCAGCTTGCCGACCTTTTTCGGATCGAGCGGCAAGAGGCCCTTGTCGTTCTTTAGCAGCACCACCGTCTTGGTCGCCGCCTCGCGCGCCAAAGCGACCGCTTCGGGCGTCGCGGTCAGGCTGTCGGCCTTGGCGGCGTCTACGTAAGGTGTCTCGAACGCGCCGCTCAAGAACTTGACTTCAAGAATACGGCGTACCGGCACGTCGATTTCGGCCTCGGTGACACGGCCGGCTTTCACCAGCTCCAGCAACTTCGGATAGGCCGCCGTGTCCGGGGTTTCGATGTCGACGCCGGCCTTGACGGCGCGATAGGCGGCCTCGGTCAGGTCGGGGATCAGGTGGTGACGCGTGATCAGCTCGTTGATGGCGAAATAGTCCGACACCGTCACGCCCTTGAAGCCCCATTCATTGCGCAGGATCGTGGTCAAGAGCCACTTGTTGGCATGCGACGGCACGCCGTCGATCTCGTTGTACGACGGCATGACCGCGCGCACATTGGTTTCCTTGATGATCTTTTCGAACGGCGGGAAGAAGTCTTCGCGCAAGTCGCGCTCGCCGACCTCGGCCGGGCCGACATTGGTGCCGTTTTCCGGCTGGCCGTGACCGGTCATGTGCTTCAGCGTGGTGAAAACCTTGTCCGGCGCCAGCGGCAGGGTCTCGCCCTGAAAGCCCAGGACGGCCGCCTTGCCCATCTCGCCGCACAGGTGCGGGTCTTCGCCATAGGTTTCCTCGATCCGGCCCCAGCGCGGTTCGCGCGCCACGTCGACGACGGGCGCCAGGACGTGGTTGCAACCGCGGGCGCGCGCCTCCTTGGCGGCCACGGCGAAAATGCGCGTCGCGGTCGCCGGATCGAACGACGAGGCCAAGCCGATGGCTTGCGGGAAGGAGGTCGCATCCTTGGCGACAAAGCCATGCAGGCTTTCCTCGTGCATGATCATCGGAATGCCCAGCCGCGTGCCTTCGACGGCCCACTTTTGCATGGCGTTGATCAGGGTCGCCGCTTCCAGGGCGTTACGGTTGGGCACCGCCCCCGTATCGCCGGCGCCGGTCACGGCCGTCACGCCGACGCGGTCGCCCGGACGCGCGATCATGCCGATGCCGTTGGGCCAGGCTTTTTGGGCCTTGGCGAGATCGAAATTGCCCTTGTCGTCGAGGATGGTGCTCTTCTGCTGCCACAGGCATTCCATCTGGGCGACCTTTTCCTCCAGCGTCATGCGCTTGATCAGGTCGTCGACCCGCACTGATACCGGTGCGGTCGGGTCCTTGTAGACCGGCTTGTCCCCCGCTGCCTTGGCTTTCGCGGCCTTGGTCTTCGCCTGGGCGGCGCCTGCAGCGACGCCAAGCGCCAGGGTGGAGGCTCCGAACGTGCGGCGGGTCAGACGGTTGGACATGATTTTGCTTCCCTGATAGACCCGTATGCGGGTTCGATTGTCGCGCCCCCGTTGGTGGGGACAATTGGTTTGACCATTGATCTATACGGCTTTCGACCGTATGAAAAGACCCCTAATGATAGCGGTACCACAAATTCAGGCCGCAACGATCGCCACAGGAGAAACGCCATGCTTGACCGCCGCCACCTGCTGAAAGCCATGGCCGCTACGCCTGCCCTGGGCGCTGTCGGCGCCCTGCCCGCTTGGGCAGATACGGTGCCGCTGAAAGATCTGGCCGCCGCCAAGGGTATGCGATTCGGCGTCGCCGCCGGCCTCGACGATAGCATCCTCAAGCCCGAAGTCGCCGCCCTTATCGTGCGCGAGTGCAATCTGCTGGTGCCCGAAAACGAACTGAAGATGTATGTTACGCATACCAATCCCAACGACTACAATTTCGCACCGGGCGACCAGATTTTGCGCTTCTGCCAGGACCATGGCATCGCCATGCGCGGCCACAATCTCTATTGGGCCAAGGATCAATATACGCCAAAATGGCTGATCGACTACGACTTCGGCGCGCAGCCCGCGCTGGCCGCGGAAAAGCTGCTGCGCGACTATGTCGGCACGGTCTGCGACCACTACGGCACGAAGCTGGTGTCGTGGGACGTGGTCAACGAGGCCGTCAACGAACAGACCGGCCACGTCCGCAACTGCGTCTTTACCCGTGCGCTCGGCGTCGAGGGCCTGGGCATCGCCTTCCTGGCCGCGCGCGAGCACCTGCCGCACACGCAACTGGTCTATAACGACTACATGAATTGGGAAGCCGGCGACGAAGCCCATCGCGACGGCGTGCTCAACCTGCTGCGCTGGTTCCGCAAGCACAATATCCCGGTCGACGCCCTGGGCCTGCAAAGCCATATGGGCACCGACCACGACCTGACACAGGGCCAGCCCGCGGCCTGGCAGGCCTTCCTCGACGAGGTCACCGGCATGGGCTATGACCTGCTGGTCACCGAGTTCGATGTCAGCGACAAGACCATCAAGGCCGATATCCCGACGCGGGACGCCAAGGTTGCCGAAGTCGCCAAGGCGTATCTCGACCTGACGCTGAGCTACAAGCAGGTCAAGGACGTGCTGTGCTGGGGCCTCGACGACAAATACTCCTGGCTTCAGGGTTTCTCGAAGCGTGACGACGGCCTGCGCCTGCGGCCGACGCCCTATGACGACGACTTCCATCCCAAGCCGCTACGCGAAGCCATCGCCGCATCCCTGAGCGCCGCGCCGTCCAGATAGAGGCTGTCACAGGACCGTCACGAGACTAGTCAAAGCCTGATTTTTGTGGTTTCCTCCTTAAACAAAACAAAAAATAGTATTCGGAGGAACCCATGAAGATCATGACCGCGGCGGCGGCCCTGCTTGCCTTTTCCCTTGTGCCGATGACGGTGCACGCCCAGGACAACGACATCGCCAAGAAGCTGATCAACAGTCCCAATGCGGGCGCGTGGATCGCCTATGGCAGCCAGACCAGCAAGCCGATCAAGGACGCCACCGTCCAGGGCGGCGGCGCTTTCGAGGTCCAGGTGACCAGTCCCGGCCCGCAGGTCTACACCACGGCCGCCCAGCAGGACATCATCGCGCCGATCAAGAAGGGCGATAAGCTCATTGTCGTGCTGTGGATGAAGGCCGCCGGAACGACGCCCGCGCCCCTGCACGTGCGCATGCAGGTCAATTCCGGCAGCTATGACGGTATTCTCGATAGCGACGTCACCGTCACCAACACCTGGGACCGTTACGTCGTGCAGGGCGTCTCTGCCGCCGATCACCCCAAGGGCTCGGCGGTCCTGATGGTCCAACTCGGCCAGGCCAAGCAGACCATCGACTTCGGCCCGGCCTTCGCCCTCGACATGGGCCCGGCGCAGTAATTACTGCGCCGGTTTTCCGACCATCACACCTCGCCCGTCCGGCGCGATGTAGAGCACACCGTATTCGCGCGGATCACCGGCAATCGCCCGCATGACACCGAACTGGTGGGCGTCGTCGTTGATCCGCGTCCAGGTCTTGCCAACATCGTCCGAGCGCCACAGTCCCTCGACGTCCTTGACCTTGCCCCACAGGTAAACGGCCGGATAGGCGTGACCGGGCGCCGCCTTGCCGAAGGTGACCTGCCACGCCGTGGTGACGTCGGGCACGGCCGTCGTCTTGCCGTCAACAATATGCAACAGGCCCGTTGGTGTCGTGAGCCACAGGTCGGAGGCTTTGCCCGGCGCCCCGCGCAATTGGTCATTGCCTGCGGTCAGGCCGGTGGCCATCGGCGCAAAGCTCTTCCCACCGTCGGCGCTTTTCAGAACGGCGTTGCTACCGCGGTCATAGGCATAAAAGACGTTGTCGAGTTGCGGATCGGCGATCGGCGACATGTTGCGATCGGGCGTCGTCGGCCAGCCGTTCGACGCGATCCAAGTCTTGCCCATATCCTGCGACACGTAGGCGGGCTCGCCCGACGGCGCCCATAGCAGGGTCGTGCCCTGAGCGGAGACGACAATCTTTCCGGATTCATGGAATTTACCGGCGGCGTCCTTGGTGACGCGCGGCGTCGTCGGCATCGGCGTCCACGTCTTGCCGCCGTCGCTCGACAGATAGCCCGAGGTCGCCGCCTGGTCGGCGGTGCGCGCCATGATCTGCGGCTTCAGCGCGGCATACGCCACTGACTGGTTGGTTTCGTGCTCCGGCGTAAACAGCCGCGACGGGCCCGTCGTGACGTCGTCCCAAGCCGCGCCCGCGACATCGCCGACCGGCGCCAGGATGTGCGGCCCCGCCGGCGGGCTTTCCAGGCCCAGGATAACCGTTTCCTCGAGATTGGCGTCATTGAAGTCGAAATCGACCTTGCCGCCCGTATCGAGCGCGCCGAGATCGTTCGTCATCCACACGCCATAGCCCGTGCCATAGACCAGTTCGTTGCTGTCGAACGGGTTGATCTTCACCCCGTCCATCCAATGGCCCATGTTCTGGCGCGGGCTGGTGCCGCGCTCGGCATTGTCGGTATAGGCGACCAGCCAGGGCCAGGCTTCGGTGTGGTGCTTGGAGACGGCGTCGACCGATTTCCACGACGCGCCCCCGTCGTGGCTGAGATAGATGTCGTCGGAGCCATAACGGTCCGAAGTCGACACGACCAGCGTACCGGGATGTTGCAGGTCGAGATCGATTCCCGAAAAGCCGAAGTGATGGTCAGCGTCCGAATGGGCCGGGCTGATGTCGGTCCAATGACCGTCTTTCGTCAGCTTGAACACCGCCCCGTCATGGACGTCGTGCGGCCCCGGCCCATCGGCGAAAGTGACGTAGAGCGTCCCGTCGGCCGCCCTCACCGCCTGGTGCGGCACCATCTTCGGTGAGTTAGCGACCGGGGTGAAGGTCTGGCCGTTGTCGTGGCTTTCATAGAGGCCGTCGCCCTTCTCGGCCGATCCGGCGTAAATCACAGGGCCGGCAAACAGCACAAAGCTGACGCTCTTCGCCGGGAAGCCCGTCACGCGGGTGAAGCTTTGACCGGCATCGTCGCTTTGCCACAAACCGTCCTGGGTGGTGCCCAGCAACAAGCGGCGGCTGTCCGCCGGATCGACTTGCAGGCGCTCGCCGTCGCCGCGGCCCAGCATGTTGGCGCCGAGGTGAAACGGCAGGTCCGTCTTTTGCCAGGTGCGGCCCTGGTCGTGCGAGCGGATCACCGCCGCCGGCCCGGCTTGCGGCGCCGTATAGAGGCCGCAAGTGGCATAGAGCGTATTCGGATCCTTGGCGTCGACAGCCATCGACAGCGTGCCGAAGCATTGCGAATCGTCATGCCCGAAACCATCGACCAACGGGATCCAGCGCTTACCTGAGCGGTCATAGCGATAAAGCCCGCCGACGTCGGTTCGGGCATAGAGCAGGCCCGTCTGCGTCGGATGATACAGGAAGCCGTCGACATAGCCGCCCCCGCCGAACGGCACGGTGGTCCAGCTATAGGGCGCTGCGCCAACAGACGTTGCCATGACAGGCGCCGCCAACAGGGCCAAAGCGGAAGTCATAGCCAGAACGGGGGCGAGGAATTTCATGGGGCGTTTCCTGACAGCGCTGTCTTTATGAATTGGGCTTAGCACGCAAATACCCGGCGGTAAATATTGCCTTACAATGCGCCTCTGTTGCCTTTCACGTGCCGCCGCCTATATTCCGGCGCATAGCGAGGACAGTATAATGCAACCCACCACCGTCAATCTCACCAACGAACAGGTCGCCGCCGGCCTTGCGGACCACAGCATCGTGCTGGTCGATGTGCGCGAACCCAACGAATTCGCCGCCGGCCATATTCCGGGTTCGGTCAACCTGCCGCTGTCGAGCTTCGATGTCGCCGCCCTGCCCTTCGAGGACGGCAAGACGATGGTGTTGTCGTGCCAAGCCGGCCGGCGCTCGCAGCAGGCCATGGACTATGCCCGCGCCCAGGGCGTCGACGCCTCGCACCACCTGGCCCACGGCTTCGGCGGTTGGGCCAATGCCGGCTATCCGGTGGAATAGAACCTAGCACCCGGGGGGGCCATGACATTTCCATTTCGAGGCATCATCAAGCTCACCTGGGACCTGCTGCGCCGCGGCTGGTTATCGCTCGGGCTCGTCACCCTGTGTCTTTATCTGCTGCCATGCTGGGGCATGAGGTCGCTGCAGACGCTTGCCTTTCACTCGGATTGGCGCGGGCTTTTCGCTTCCGAGTCGGGAACCCTTGGCCCGGCAGCGTGGGTTTTCATCGTGATAAGCTGGCTTCTAAGCGGCTTCCATATGAGCGCGGTTACCGAAATCGCCCTGCGGACAGCCGCCTCGAAACCGATAAGATCCAATCGTCTCATCCTGCGCGCCGCAATCACGGCCGCGCCAGTCCTGCTGCTGCAATGCCTGCTCGAGCTTGCCATTGTGCTCGGCAGCCTCTGTCTTGTCGTGCCGGGTCTTTTCATCGGCGCCGCCCTATCGGTCGTCGTTCCCACCTATATCTGCGAAGGCAAGAGCTTGCCCGACGCCTTTCGCCAATCGTTCAAACTGACCCAAGGTCGCCGCCTGCCCGTTGGCGCCCTCTGGTTTTCCATCATGCTGGTCGCAGACCTGCTTTCCGGCAGCCTGCTTTCCGTAGCCGTCTCGCTGGAATCCATTGTCCACCAGGTCCTGCCGACATTTTCCCTACCGCCCTTGCCGGCCCCGGCCCCCTTGGCGCCGTTTTTCACGTCTCCGCTCGGTATGGCAGTCACCATGACCGTAGACAAAGTGTACACCGTCGTCTTGATGGTCCTGAACGTCGCCATCTATTTGGGGCTTCGGTTCCATAAGGCCGGATCCGCCGACAACCAAATCGCCGCCCTCTTCGAATAACCTCATATCCGCAAAAATGTAAGGTCAGCCTGACGTAAGGTTGACATTACATTTCCACCCATGTAAGGTTGACCTTACATGCAGGACACGCCCTGCGGAAAGGCCAAAGACATGAACACCCTGTCCGTCAATGCTCGCTATACGATCGGCATCGGGATTTGCATGACGCTCTACGCGCTCATCCTGGTGGCCTCTCTGCATGCCATCCGTTACCAGCATCCGACGGGCCTGTGGCTCGACATTCTGGCCATCGCCCCGGCCTTGCCGATCGGCGGCACCATCATCGTCTTCCAGCGCCACCTCGACAAGCTTGACGAATATGTGCGGGGCGTCCTCACCAAACGCTTCATTACCGCGACCGGCGTGACCCTGTTTCTATGTACGGCCGTCGGCTTCTGGAAAAACGGCACGGGCCAGACGATCATGCAAATGTACCTCGTCTATCCGGCCTTCTGGGTGGCCTTCGGGGTCGCCAGCCTCATCCACCGGAAGGTCGCATGAAACAGATCCTGCGTGAATTGCGCACGGAAATGGGCCTGACCCAAGCCGACCTTGCCGCCAAGCTGGGCGTATCGCGTCAGGCGGTCATCGCGCTGGAGACCGACAAGCACATCCCCTCGCTCGACCTGGCCTACAAGATTGCCGCCGTGTTCGACAAGCCGGTCGAGGCCATCTTCGAGAACCCCTACCGCTCTTAAACCTGCCCAAAATCCAATCTTTCCCCGCGCCCTTCCGGATGCGAGCCTTCCCTCATGCCTTCTTTTCAAGGAAACCTGCCATGACCAAATCCGCCAAACCCGCTGCCTGGTTCGCCGTCGCCGTCGGCATCGCCACGGCCTGCTTCATCGCCGCCAAGTCCCACGCCGCCACGCCCTTTCCCGATGTCGCGTCCGAGCGCTTCAGCGTCACCGTCACGGGTTCAGGCCCCGACATCATCCTGATCCCCGGCCTGGCCTCATCGGCCGCCGCCTGGGACGGCACCGTCGTCCATCTGAAAGCCCATTATCGCCTGCACGTCCTGAATGTTGCCGGGTTCGCCGGCGAGCCCGCCGGCGCCAATGCCTCGGGCGAGGTCGTCGCGCCCACGGTCGAAGCCATCGACGCCTATATCAAGGCCAATCACTTAAAGCCGGTCGTCATCGGCCACTCGCTGGGCGGCACCATGGGCCTGATGCTGGCCAAGGCCCATCCCGAGGACGTCAGCAAACTGATCATCGTCGACGCCCTGCCCTATGCCGGCGTCATCTTCAATCCGGCAGCCACGGTCGAGACCACCCGCCCCTTCGCGGCGATGATGCAAGCGAAGATCGAAGCCATGTCGGATGAGGCTTTCAAGACCCAGGAGACCGGCACCCTGGCCCACATGGTCACCGCCCCGGCCAATGTCACGCTGTTGGCGCAATGGCGCGCCCAATCCAACCGTCACACCTTCGCGCAATCGCTCTATGACGACATGATCACCGACCTGCGGCCGGCCATCGCGACGATCGAGACGCCGAGCGTCCTGCTGTTCCCCGTCGATGCCGCCGATGGCCAGGACGCAGCCGCGACCTCAGGCCTCTACAAGAGCCAGTATGCCGGCATGCCGCACCTGACGATGGTCGAGATCGACAATAGCCGGCATTTCGAGATGCTGGACCAGCCCGAGGCCTTCAACGCCGCCTTGGACGGCGCTTTGAAATAGGCGTCACATCCGGGCGAAATAGGTGGTCAGCCCGGGCGTCTCGGCCAGCTTGTCGTAAAGCCCGCGCGCCGCGGTATTGGTCTCGTGGGTCACCCAATAGACGCGTTGGCAGCCGTTTTGCCGGCCGGTTTCGACGATGCGCTCGATCAGGGCCCGCCCGGCGCCGCTGCCGCGCCGATCTTCCGCGACGAACAGGTCTTCGAGATAAAGGTAATGCGTCCGCGCCCATGTCGATAGGTGCAGGACGAAGGTGGCGAAACCGATCACGCGGTCGTCTTCGCGGGCCAGGACGAGAAACATCGGCTGATGCGGATCCAGCGCCCGCTCGAAGGTCAGGTCAGTGATGTCCGGCGCCAGGGCATGGCGATAAAAGCCGAGATAGCCCTCCCAAAGCACCTGCCATGCCGCCTTGTCCTCCGCCCTCGCCGCCGAAATCTGGATCATTTCGTTCCTCCGTCCATTCTGTTTCGACGGAATCGGCGATGGCGGCAAGAGGCCAAGCTAATGCGAGGAGCCATGCGGTGTCTGAGCCGCATAATGGCTATGCTCGTACATCGTCCAGGCGCAGACGACAGCGATCACGAACATGCCGGCGAACGATAGCGTGGCGAGGCCCAGATCATGGTCGCGATAGATATTCGCCATCATCGTCCAGAACACAGCCCACATCAGGCCGAGGCTATAGCTCAAACTATCGGTCAGCCAGACCATGACAGCGCCGAAGGCGACCAAAGCCACCAGGAAACCCGTGGATACATTGGCATTGACGGGATTGAGCGCATAGTGCTCGGCGACCAGGGCCGAGGTGAAGTTGACGAAAGCCGCTGCGGTCAGCCAACCGGTCATCAGGGCCATGGGCGCGAAGACGAACCCCGTATCCTCGCCGGACACCTCACCCAGTTCGCGCAGGCGCAACAGTCCGCTGAGGCCCAGCAGCAAGGCGACGCCAACCAACAGAACGCTGATCCAGTCGAAGCCGTGCAGCGGCACCCAGACCTGCCACAGGCTATTGATCAGGAACATTCCGGCCATGTTCCAACCGACGGCCTTCAGCGCCGGATCGTCGCGGTGCTTTTCACCCAGTTGCCAGACGGCCGAGATCACGCTCCACAAATAGATCGCCGCCCAGATGGCGAAGGCATAGCCCCACGGCACCAGGGGATGGGTCGTGGCGGCCGAGCGCAGTTGCACGCTCTGGCCGACATGCAGGAAATCGGTCAGTTGCGCCGAGACGATCTGGGTTACGGCCAGCACGACCAAGGCGATCGCCTGAAGACTACGGGAACCGGTGAGAAAACGGGGAACGGGCATGAAAACGTCCTCTTTAGCCCCGCACAAATAGCGCTAGCAACTGCGAGATAAAAAGTCTGTTGGCTTTGATTCCAAACAAAAATCCCGCCACGGCGGACCGTGACGGGATTTATGTCCACCGTCCGCGTCGTCACAAAAGCTCTCACCACTCTTGAGGACGAACCGCGGGTGACGGATCAGGTTGCCACCCGGCGGCAACCCTTTCGGCGCGCCCTGCGGCAATAGGTCCACTAAGCGCGGTGTTTGGTCAAAACGTGGCGCTTAGCATGTATCATCTGCAACACCTTTTTATCGAGGCCCATCTCATGAAACGATGAGGCCTGCCCGGTGATTTTGTAAGCAGCTTGTCATCGCCTTTGGCGCGGATTAGGGAAATGGCATGCCCCTCATTGTCCGCCTCGCCCCGCACGCCAGTCCTGACTACCAGGCCGCCGTCGCCCTGCGCCGTGCTGTTCTGCGCACGCCCCTGGGCCTGGACTTCACACCGGACCAACTGGCCGCCGAGACCGCCGACACGCACCTGGTCGCCTTCGACGGAGACACACTCGTCGGGGCGGTCGTCATGACGCCCTACGGCAACGATACCGTAAAACTGCGGCAGATGGCGGTGTCGCCAAACACCCAGGGCCAAGGCGTCGGCGCGGCCCTGCTGAAGGCTTTCGAAGCCCACGCCCGTGAGGCAGGCCTGACGGGGATTACCCTGGCCGCGCGGGTCACCGCGCAGGGCTTCTATGAACGCAACGGCTATGCGGCCGAAGGCGGCGTCTTCGAGGAAGTCACCATCCCCCATATCAAGATGACGAAGCTATTGGCCTGAAGATCATAAAAAAGCGGACGCTCGTGGGGGGATACGAGCGTCCGCGTTCTTGAGCCGGGCCTTTCAGGGGGGCTGGTTTGACCCGGCCATTGATATGTACCCGGCGCGGCATAAAAGCGCGGCAATCAATCGTCGCGTAAAACTCAATTTCCCATAGCTTTTGACGCGCCCCCTTGCGGGGCGCGATGTCGCATGATAATACTGAACCAAATGGTTCAGTATATACCTCCTCACCTCGACGCCTCATTTGCCGCACTGTCGGACGCCACGCGCCGTGGCGTCCTGGAACAGCTGGGCCGCTCCGACGCCTCGATCTCGGACCTGGCCGAGCGCTTCCACATGACGCTGACCGGCATGAAGAAGCACGTCGGCGTCCTGGAACAGGCGGGGCTGGTCACGACGCAGAAGGTCGGCCGCGTGCGCACCTGCACGCTGGGCCGGCGCCGGCTGGAGGCCGAGATGGCATGGATCGAAAACTACCGACGGGCCTGGGAGGCGCGCTTTGACGCCATGGACCAGGTCGTCGCGGAATTACAACAAAGGGAGACAACCAATGACTGACGCAAATCAGAAGCAAACAACGGTGGAACGGACGTCCGATCGCGAGCTGGTCGTGACACGCACCGCCAACGGCCCCGTGCACCTGGTGTTCGAGGCATGGGCCAAGCCCGAGCTGTTCAAGCGCTGGTGGACGCCCGCGTCTTTCGGCATAACCTTCCTGTCCTGCGAGATGGATGTCCGCACCGGCGGCCGCTACCGTCTCGAGTTCGGTCACCCCAGCTCCGAACAGCCCATGGCCTTTTTCGGCCGCTATATCGAGGTCGTTCCGAATGAACGTATCGTCTGGACCAACGAAGAAGGCGACGAGGAAGGCGCCGTCACCACGGTGACCTTCGAAGCGCGCGGCGGGCAGACCCTTGTCGTGCTGCGCGACCTCTACCCCTCCAAGGACGCGCTGGACGCCGCCATCGCCTCGCAAAGCACCAGCGGCTTCGAAGAGCAGTTCGCGCAGTTGGACGTTATTCTCGCCGCCCCGGCCGCGTAAGGCCCGGCCGGCAGGTCGGCCTCACCCAAGATTCATGTGGCGGGACTGGCCCCGTGCTGCGTTTATGTCATGTGAGCGCAGCGATCAGGTATGTCGCGGCAAAAGTCTGATGTCATTGGGTTATGTCCGAACCGGAAACGGAAAATGTCGTGCACCTGCCGGGCCGTGTCGCCGACGCGGCGACGGCGCGTGCGCTGGCGGCCGTCATCGAAGCCTATGACCGGCGGCTGGCGCGCTACCTGGCTCGGCGGCTGGCGGTCGATGATGTGCCCGACGCGCTTCAGGAGGTCTATGGCCGCCTGACCCGCATCCTGGGCGCCGATCCCGAGGCGCAGCTGTCGGCCGCCTACGTCTTCAAGACCGCCGACTCGATCGTTCGCGACCAGTTCCGTCGTCGGCGCGTGCGCCATCACGGCGCCCATGTCGAGATCGAGGACCACCTGCCGGAACCCGGCCCTTCGCCCTTCGACAACCTGTTGTGGCGCCAGAATCTCAACCGCGTCCGCCAAGCGTTGGACACCCTGCCGGCCGTCCAGCGCCGCGTCCTGTTGCTGCACCGTCTCGACGGCATGAGCCTGCCCGACGTCGCCCGTGAACTTGGCGTGCCGTTGCGCACGGTGGAACGCCATTTAAGCCGCGCATTAGCCGCGTGCCGTATAAAACTGGAGGAGGCCGGATGGGCCAGCACGACCTGACGGATCGTCAGCGGGAGGCCCGGCTGGAAGCCGCGGCCCGCCGGATGATCCGCCGCAAGACGATGACCGAAAGCCACGATGTAGACGAAGCCGCGCTGGCCGAGACCTGGGGCGCGCTCGACCTGCTGCGCAACGACCCGGCGATCTTGGCCGAACTGCGCCGTCCCTACCGCGCCCCCATTTGGCAGCGCCTGGCCACGGTGCAATCCGCCGCCATCGCCACGGCGGCCGCCGTTGTGATCGCAGTCGCCGCCCTGGGCTGGCAGATGATGCCGCAGACCTACAGCACCGGCATCGGCGAGCAGCGCCTGATCCAGCTGGCCGACGGCAGCCAGGTGACGCTGAACACCGACAGCGTCCTCAAGGTCCGCGTCGACACGCACCAGCGCCACGTCGAACTGGCGCGCGGCGAAGCCTATTTCGATGTCGCCAAGTTGGGCGGCGTCCCCTTCGTCGTCGAAAGCGGACGCACCGAGGTGCGGGTCACCGGCACCCATTTCAATGTCCGCCAGGGCGATCCGCAGACCGATCCCTCGGTGCGCGTCGATGTGCTCGAAGGCCGGGTGCTGGCCGGCGCCCATGCGGCGACGCAGCCCTCGGGCGCGGCGGTCCTGCTGGCGTCGCAGGCCGTCATCCTCGATCGCAACGGCCTGGTCCGCTGGCGCGGCGTCGCCGATGAGACCCGCATCGACGACTGGCGCCAGGGCCGCGTCTATTTCAACGAGACCCCTCTGCGCGACGCGGTGGCGGACATGAACCGCTATTCGAAGACGCATCTGGTCATCACCACGCCGGGTATCGCCGACATGCCCGTCAGCGGCGTTTTCCGCGCTGGCGCGGCAGACAGCTTCGCCCGCGCGCTCAGCCTGGCCTATGCGCTGCACGCCCAGGCCCACGACAATGTCATAGACATTTCGCAAAATAGTCACGGCAGTTTGTGAGACCGCGTCCATCGCCCGGCGCGAACCCGCGTAACGTGAAGAGTTCGTGACATCTGGCGGCCTCGTCACACCCTCGCGTTATGAGGAGGGTAATGCGATTGGACACCGCACGGGCAAAATGCAGTGACGCGACGTCAGGGCAGACGTATGGGGGACGGCTTGCGGATCAGCGCCATCGCGCTGGCCTTCGGCATGTCCGTCGCCTCCGTTCCGGCCCGCGCGGACACCGCGCTGACCGCTCCCAAAACCTTCAATGTCGCCGCCGAACCCCTGGATGCCGCCCTGGCGCGCCTGGCCGACCAGGCCGGCGTCCAGATCGCCTTTGTCGGCGCCCAGGTCAAAGGTCACCGCAGCCACGCCGTTTATGGCACCATGCCGCCGTCGATGGCCTTCCGCATCGCCGCCGGCAATGGCTATGACGTCCTGGTCAGCGGCCCGGACACCTATGTCGTGCGCGCCGTGCCGCCACGCTTCATTCCACCGCCCCTGCCGGTCGCCGCCCCAGTCCCGCCCCCACGCGTCAAGGATACACCGCCGGAGGAAGTCATCGTCACGGCGCGCATGAGCCCGGTGGCGCGGACCCGGCTCGATTCCAGCTACGCCGTCACCCACATCAGCGACGACGCCATCGAAATGTCCGGAGCGTTAAGCGCCGCCGACCTGCTGAAGGCGGTGCCCGGCCTGTGGGTCGAGGCATCGGGCGGCGAAGCCTCGAACAATATCCGCGCGCGCGGCATTCCCCGCGACGGTTTTGCCTCACTGGGCGTTTTCGAAGACGGCCTGCCGCTGCAACACGATCCGGGTCTCGGCTATCTCAATGCCGACCAGTCCTTCCGCATCGACGAGACGCTGCAAGCTGTCGAGGTCGTGCGCGGCGGCCCCTCCTCGGTCTTTGCCTCCAACGCCCTGGGCGGCCTGATCAACCTGGTGCCGCGCACGCCGCCGGATCATTTCGAGGCGCGGGTCAAGGTCGAGACCGGAGATGACGCCTATCGCCGGGTGGATACCTGGTTCGGCGGCCCGGTCGGCGACTGGCGGATCGCGGCCGGTGGGTTTTACCGCGCCGACGACGGGCCGCGGCCGACCGGCTACCCCGCCGACGCCGGCGGTCAATTCCGCCTCACAGCGCTGCGCCCCTTCGCCGACGGCCAGTTCGAATTCGACTACAAGCACCTCGATGACAAGGTCGCCTTCTACCTGCCGGTGCCCCTGCAATTCGGACCCGGCGGCCGCATCGAGCCGGTCGCCGGATTCAACGCCCTTTACGGCACGCTGGCCGGCCCCGATACGGCCGCCGCCACGCTGCAGGACGCCGCCGGGCATCCCTATCCGTTCAACCTGAACAAGGGTACCGTCACCCGCCTTGACCAATATACCGTCAAATGGCGCCATAGCCTGGGCAACGGCACCTTCGAGGAAAGCCTGCGCTACCGCCAGTCGACGACGTGGCGCAACGGGCTGTTTCCCGACCTGCCCGCCCCGGCCTCGGTCAAGCTGGCGCCCTACCTGGCCGCCACCCAAGCCATCTATCCCCAGACCGATCATCTGGGTCTCGCCTATGTCGACACCGGCGCGGCGTTTCCAAGCACAGGTCTGGTGATCGACGCCACCCTGTCCTCGGTGCACGTGCCCTTGACCGAACTGATCAACGACACGCGCTACGAAGGCGCGATCAGTGACCACAGGTTCACCGTCGGCGTCTATGCCGCCCAGGTCGACATGGCCTTCCAGCAATTGACGGCCACCACCTTGCTCGAGGTCGCCGACCATGCCCGCCGCCTGAACATCGTCGCCTACAATGCCGCGGGCCAGGCGCTGGGCGAGGTCACCTCGGGCGGCATCACCCGCTACGGCGCCCAGTTCGCCAACTATAGCGGCCACGAGCAATCGACCGCCGTCTACGGCACCGACGAATGGCCGGTTGGCCTGTGGCGCGCCGATATCGGCGTGCGCCTGGAACGCCTTGCGGTATCGGACACCATCGAAGGCAGCCAGGCCGTCCAGGGGCCCGATCCATCCTATATCGGCGACGACTATGAGTTGACCGCCAACGGCCAATATACGCGCGACCGGCAAACCTATACCGGCGCCACGGTCTCGCTGGGCCTGGCGCGCCCGATCGACGCCTCGACCCAGCTTTACGGACGGCTGACGCGCACCGCCTACCTGCCCGACATCACCGATCTGTCGTCGGCGCCTTACGGCCGCGTGCCGACCGAGCCGGTCTGGCTGTCGGAGATCGGGCTTAACCGCGCCACGCCGACCAGCGATGTCAACCTGGTCGCCTTTTCGACGGCCTATTCCGCCTACCGTGTCACCGACAATGTCTTCAACGCGATGGACAATGCCTATGTCCAGACCTCGGCCTATGGCGACACCCTGACCACCGGCCTCGAGCTCGAAGGGCTTTGGCGGCCCTATGGCAGCCACGACGGCCCGGACCTGGCGGTCAGCGCCACCCTGCAGGATCCGCGCTTCACCCGGCTGCAATATACCGACCTCAGCACAGGCGTGCCCATCCACTATGACTTCGACGGCAAACGCCTGCTGCGTGTCCCGGACGCCATGGCCCGCCTGACGCCCGGTTGGAACTTCGCCCATGGCCGCGGCCGCGCTGAAATGACCATCGAATATTACGGCGACCGCTATACCGACGCCGCCAATAGCGAACGCCTGCCGGCCTACGCCGTTTTGAACCTGGCCTTTCGCTACAATCTGGCGCCGCGCCTGAGCCTGACCATCACCGGGGAAAATGTCGGCCAGACGCTCGGCCTGACCGAGGGCAATCCGCTGGCCGGCCAGTTCATCAGCGGTGACAAAAACGCCACCTACTTCGCCGCCCGCCCCATATTCGGCCGCACCTTCCGTGTCGCGCTGTTGTGGCGCATGTAATTTCTGGAGCCTCCCCAATGATCAGCAAAGCCCTCGCGCCCGCCGCGTTCGCCGCCCTGTGCGCCTTTTCCGCCCACGCTGCAGCCCCGGACCTCGTCCTGAAAGGCAAGCTCACCGGCGCCGACCACCAGACCTATGTCGACCTGCCGTTCCAGGTGCCGCCGGGCGTGTCGCGGATCACCGTAAGCTTCAGCTATACCGGCAAGGAGACGCACAGCACGATCGACCTCGGCCTCTACGATCCGAACGGCTTTCGCGGCTGGAGCGGCGGCAACAAAAGCCAGTTCACCCTGTCCGACGCCGACGCCACGCCGTCCTACCTGCCGGGCCGCATCGTCGCCGGCACCTGGAAGATCGCACTGGGCGTGCCCAATATGCGCCCGGGCGCCGAAGCCGACTACGAGGCGGACATCACCTTCGGCCATGTGGACGACAAGGTCGCCGTCTCCGCCTTCACCGACCATCCCCTGAAGGCCGGCCCCGGCTGGTATCGCGGCGATTTCCATTCCCACAGCGCCCATTCGGACGGATCCTGCGACAGCTTAAGCGGCCAGCGCGTCCCCTGCCCGGTCTTTTTGACGCTGCAGGCCGCCAAGGCGCGCGGCCTCGACTTCCTGGCGCTCAGCGACCACAATTCCCTGTCGCAATATAATGTCGAACGCGAACTTCAGCCCTATTTCGACACCTTGCTGCTGATCCCGTCGCGCGAGGTCACGACCTTCCACGGCCACGCCAATGTCTTCGGCACCACCGCCTTCGTGCCGTTCCGCGTCGGCAGCCCCGAGGCGCCCGATTTCAAGACCGTCGTCGACGCCGCTCATAGCAAGGGCGCCATGGTCTCGATCAACCACCCTAACCTGCCGTCCGACGAACGCTGCATGGGCTGCGGCTGGACCCAGCCGGTCGACTACCACACCATCGACGCCATCGAGGTGATCAATGGCGGCACGCTGAAGGCGCTGGGCGGCCAGGTCGACAGCCAGTTCAACGGCCTCTCCTTCTGGCAGGCGCGGCTGAACGAAGGCCTGCACATGACCGGCATCGGCGGCAGCGACAATCATGACGCCACCGCCCCCGAAGCCCGCCAGGCGCCCGTCGGCTTTCCGACCACGGTCGTCTACGCCGAAAACCTGTCCCAGGCGGCGATATTCGACGGCCTGAAAAAGGGCCGGGTCTTTATCGACATGGCGGTCGGCGCCGACCGCGTGCTCGATCTGAAAGCGACCAGCGAAAAAAAATCGGCCGTCATGGGCGAAACCTTGGCGGTCTCGCCCAAAAGCAACGTTTTAGTAGATGTCGAGGTTAACGGCGCCCCAGGAACACAGGCTGAAGTCGTCTTCAATGGTGAGACGCAGCCCGATCGCGTTCCTGTAACGAATTCACAGTCCCATGTTGTCTTCCACCTGACGCCGACCACGGCTCGGGCCCAGTGGGTTCGCGTCAATATTCTGGACGCCGCCGGCCATATCCAGATGATCTCAAATCCGGTCTATTTGAATTTGGTTCAAAACTGAGTATAATTTTATAATACTGACATAAAGCCAATTTATACTGCCAGCGCAGCCTTTTTCTTCATTCAGGCGCGCTTTTTACTCAAGCAGATGAGGGGCTTTATGTCTTTTTACTTTAAAACCATCCTCGGCGGCACGGTCGCCGCCCTGGCGCTGGCCCAGACCGGCGTCGTCCATGCCCAAACCACCGCGGACACGGCCGCGGCCAAGTCCGACACCACGCCGGCGACCGAAGTCATCGTCACCGGCCGCGCCGGTATCGCCAAGCGCACCAAGGCCGACACCAGCTATTCGGTCACGCGTATCGACAATAACGCCATCCGTTTGCAAGGCGCCTCCAGCGTCACCGAGTCGCTGAAATCCGTCCCGGGCTTCTGGGTGGAATCGACCGGCGGCGAGGCCAGCGGCAACGTCCGAGCGCGCGGCGTGCCGGTCGACGGCTATGGCTCGATCAACCTGCTGGAAGACGGCATTCCCGTCCAGCATGACCCGGCGCTGGGCTATCTGAATGCCGACCAGGTCTTCCGTCTTGATGAAACCATCGACCGCATCGAAGTCGTGCGCGGCGGCCCGTCGACCGTCTTCTATTCAAACGCGCCCGCCGGCGCCGTCAACTACATCTCACGCAAGGTCGGTGACGACTTTTCCGGCCTGATCAAGCAGGAAATCGGCTCCGACGGCCTTTACCGCACGGACTTCTGGGTCGGCGCGCCGATCGGCGGCGACTGGAAACTGGCAGCCGGCGGCTTTTACCGCAGCGAAACCGGCGTCCGCGATCCGGGCTATACCGGCAATCTCGGCGGCCAGATGCGCGTGACGCTTAGCCGCGACTTCGACCGCGGCAGCTTCTCGCTCGACGTCAAGAGCATGAACGACAAGGTCATCTTCTACACCGACGACCCGATGTATACCGACAGTGCCGGCAAGATCGTCGCCGTGCCGGGCTTTAACGCCTCCACCGGCACCCTGGCCGGCCCCGAAACGGCGCACGTGTCGATGATCCAGGGCGACGGCTCGACCTATAATTACGACAACACGCTGGGCACCGACGTCAAGCGCACCCAGATCACCGGCCACTTCACCTACGAAGTCGCCGACGGCTGGAACTTCAAGTCCACCATGCGCGCGACGGACACCACGACCCAGCGCAACGGCTACTACGCCAACACGCTGGAAAGCGCCTCGACCTTCCTGGCGTCGGAACAGTCGATTCTCGCCACCGTGCCGGGCGCCAAGTCCCTGCAGCTGAACTACGTCAACACCCCGTCGCAGGTCTTCAATAACGCGACCCAAAACGGCAATGGCGACGTGATCATCGCCGGCCTGCGCGCCCTGACCATCCCGGTCCAGGAATTCATGGCCGATGACCAGTTGTCGCATCGCTTCAACTGGTTCGGCGACCACGACGTCACATTCGGCTACTATTTCGAACAGACCAACGAGCAGTTCAGCCGCTATTCGACGGACTACCTGACCGACGTGCAGAACCAGGCGCGCCTGCTCAACATCACCGCCGTCGATGCGTCAGGCAATGTGCTCAAGACGGTCACCACGGACGGCGCGCTGCGTTACGGCTACGAATGGGCCAATGCCGCCGGGGCCCAGACGGACAACGCCTTCTATTTCAGCGACGAATGGCAGATCACGCCGGAACTTCGCCTCGACGGCGGCATCCGCTACGAGGACGTCAACACCAAGGGCAGCGTCGAAGGCTCGCAGACCGTCAATCTCGGCACCTTCTCGACCTCGGCCATCCTGACCGGCAACGGCCAATGGTCCTACTATGACGCCAGCTACAAGCGCTCGTCCTGGACGCTGGGCGCCAACTACCAGTTCACGCCCACCTTCGGCGTGTTCGGCCGCTATTCCTACGCCGACCGCCTGCCGGGCCTGGCCAACTACGTCACCAGCGCCAACGCCACGCCGATCGTCCAGACCATGGATCTCGGCGAAGTGGGCGTGAAGTACTATACCCGCAGGTTCGAAGCCTACGCGACCGGCTTCTATACCAAATATAACGACGTCAGCTTCACCAACTACGTCTTCAATCCGGTGACGTCGACGGCGACCCAGCAAAGCCTTTATGCCAATACCGAGACCTACGGCCTCGAACTGGACGCCAACTACCGGCCGCTGAATATCTTCAGCATCTCGGGCGTCGCCACGCTGGAAAACCCCGAATACAAGGACTTCACCTACCACGACGCCAACAATATCTCGTATAACTTCAACGGTAACCAGCTGATCCGCGTCCCCAAGGTCTCGGCGCGCATCGTGCCGGCGTTACACCTGATGCACGACACGCTGCAACTGCAGGCCGCGGTCGAATATGAGGGCAAGCGCTATGTCGACACGGCCAATACGGTCGTGCTGCCGGCCTATACCTCGATCAACCTCAGCGGCCAGTACCTGCTGAATGACCGCATCACCATCAACGCCTATGTCGACAACCTGACCAATTCGTTGGGCCTGACCGAAGGCAATCCGCGCGCCGGTGAAGTCCTCAGCGCCGACGCCGGCCAGAACAGCTTCCTGGCGCGTCCGCTGCTGGGCCGCGAATACCGCGTTTCGCTGATGTACAAGTTCTAATCCTCGAGCTTGTACGCAACTTGCCCCGCAGGCGTTCGCCTGCGGGGCTTTTTTAGTGTCCAGCCGAATGTTGTATTATTTCCGCCCCTGGTTCATCGCCCAGGCAACGCCCCACGGGTCTTTCAGCGCGCCGAAACGGTCGCCCCAGAACATGTCCTGGGGTTCGGTGACGGCGGTCGCGCCGGCATCGACGGCGCGCTTGAAATCGGCGTCGATAGTGTCGGTCATGATGGTCAGGCTGAACGCCTGCGGCTCGACCTTGGGCACGCCGTGCTCGGGATAGAAGTCGCTGAGCATGATCGACGAACCATTGACGTAGATGTGGGCGTGCATGGTGCGCCCGCTGGCGTCGGGCGGCATCATGGCGGCCAGTTCGGCGCCAAAGGCCTTCTGGTAGAATTCAACGGCCTTCACGGCGCCGTCGACGTTAAGATAGGTCACGACCCCGCCCTTTACAGGCGCCATTTGAGGGGTATCGCTCATGTCGTTTGCCTCCTTGGCTGGTTATGCGTTGGACAGATTAGAACACACAAACAAGCCGACATGTCGAGAGCACGCCCGGCAGGCTCAATCCCGCGACAGCTCGCCCGGACGCCGCTTGGCCTTGTCGGGATCCGGATAGTCGCGCTTGATCCGGTTCCATTCCATGGGCAGGACCACAAGCAGCACAGCAACAGTCGCGGCACAAAAGCCGAAAAGCGGAACGAGCGGCACGTGCATGGCGAAATCCCGTCTCTACCCAGTGGTCAATAGCACCCTGCCGGAGAATTGTGACGGTCTTGCCTTCGCCGCCAAAGCGAAGTGGCGGGGAGCGGCTGCCTATCATGTGATTGATAATCTATCAGCGTGCTTCGCAAATGAGCACATTTTCAATGGTAACTATCAGTACAAACCGTGGCTACGGGACACGATCCATGCTAGAACAAGCCATGAACATACCGCCTTATCGCTTAGGCTCAACGCCGGGGCTAATCAGGCCCAATGCCGGCACCCCTAGGGTCGGCGGTGCTAATATTGGCCTATACACTCCATTTTCGATTTTGGAACCGCATCGCCCAGCCACAGGTAATACCATGGTCGAATTGGTCTCGCGCCTGAACCGCGACGATGCCTTGGTAATGTGTGCTATCTTAAACGGGGTTACATCCGGCTCAGGTTATACCGACAATTTGGAGCGACAAAGAACCGCCTTTAGCCACGTGCTGAGCAAGCCAGATGGCGACAAGATCGACCAATGGATCAAAGAGAATGCTTCAGCGCAACGAGTGACACTGTTCTTTCAGGGCCAACTTCTTGAATTGATGCGATGGGTCTCGCGATATTCGCTTCCCAAGCGGAGCGATGGCCGGTCGTTTCAAAGTCCTGAAACGTGCGCGATCTTTCTCCGCGCGGCCTTCCTTGCTTCGGAACTTTGGTCGAAGCGCATTTATGCAGACAAGCTTCAAGGTGGCGGGGATCATGCGGAGGCTCTCGACCGTGCCTTAGGTGCGTTTCGCAAGGGCGTAGAAGAAGCAGGAACCGCTATGCATATAGGAGTAGCACTCGGACGTGGCCGGTATTTGTTTGAAGATTTCCTACCAAAACGACTGCCATCGTTCCGTTCCGATTTTGAGCGGGCTACGGGACTTACAATCGAAGAATACATCGCTTGCACAACCATGCTTATGCAGAAAGCTCTCGATACCCCAATCCAAGGTTACCTGTTTCAGTCAAGCTACGCGCAGTTAACAACATTTCGCGACAAGTTCGACAGATATTTGGCCGCGGAAGCCCAAACTCCGGAAGAGTTGGCGCAAGGCCTATGGGAAAATTTCGATCAAGATGGTTTTCGCGCCATTCGGGAGCGCCCAATCCTGCGCACCCCGAGCGGCCAGTTTATGCTTCTCGACCCCACATACTTCTTGGACCGTTTTACTGTTTCTCCATTGTTCAAAGTGCTAACAGGGGGGCGCGGCGACAAAAAAGCCTTTATTGCGTTTGGGCAAGCCTTCGAGGATTACGCGCTCTCGATCCTTAGGAGGATGTATGACGCACCAGGCTTGGTGCAAAGGCTTTTTGCGAACGTCCCTAGCGAAAACTATCGGCCCGCTTTCGAGATCGACGCCTTGATCAACGATGGCCCCGATCTGGTCATCATGGAAGCCAAAGCTGCATTCATTCCCGAAAGGGCGCTCGTTTCCGCCCCGGCAGCGGACTTTCTCGCTCAGTTACGCAAGAAGTACGCGGTCACTGGCGATCCCAATGATCGCGAGGTCGGCGTAGCGCAACTTGCGAAATGCATACGCGCCATTGTTATCGACAAATGGGCTGGCGCTCAGATCGACCATCGTCTGCTAAGGAGGATTTATCCAGTGCTGGTCGTCCATGATGATCGAATGGGATCGCCCGGTGTCGGCATCTTTCTTAATCGAATCTTCCGCGATTTACTTGGGCAAGTGGATAGCGCCGTGTTTATTGCGCCACTTACGCTAATGACAATTCACGATCTCGAAAATCAGGAATCGTCCCACGAGTTTTCGCTGACCGAGTTGCTCGCTGCCTACGTCGCAGACTCTGACAAAGGCATGGTATCACTTCACAACTTCATGGCTTTCGATAAGACTTTGAACAGGCAGGTCAGACCAAGTGAGGCGCTTATCGAGAAATCCAAAACGGTCATGCAGCAGTTAATGAAAGATCTATTTCTCAAAACCAAACCGTATGTTGCCTAGGTGAGTGGATTAGGATTACGGCGGCAGGTTATCGATCTTATAGATATAACGCGGCCGCGACTTTCGCTTGGCGAGTGCTTCCTGCCCAAAAGTTGCAACACCCTTGAAAACTTATCTATTTTATCTATAATGGGCACATACGAGGCACTCCAATGAAGATAAGTTCGACGGAATTTCAGCAAAATGTAGGCCGTTATCAAGACGCAGCCCTGCAAGCGCCCGTGGCCATTACCAAGAATGGCCGGACGCATACGGTACTGATGTCAGCCTCGCTTTTCGAGGTGATGATGAAAGGCCGCGTCGCACGCAAGGTCGAAGACCTAGACGACGATACGTTGAACGCCATCGCCAATAGTACCGTCTCCGACGAGCACGCCTACCTCGACGCCCTGCTCAAAGACGACGGCAAGGCGTGAATTTACCACCGCCAAGCCCCGGCCTTGTCATCGGTTATGCCTATCTTTGGGCGGATGAGCACCGGAAAGGTCTAGAGGAAGGTCGAAAAGACCGGCCCTGCGCCATTGTCGCTGCGCGCCAGGTCATCGAAGGTCGTGAAGTCGTTACCGTCGTTCCCGTCACCCATTCTCCGCCAAGCAATCCCCAGGATGCGGTTGAAATTCCGCCGGCGCTCAAGGCACATCTCGGGTTGGACGACATGCCATCCTGGATCGTCGTCACTGAGACAAACGACTTCCTGTGGCCAGGACCTGATTTAAGGCCAATCAACCGCAAGACACCCGACCGCTTCCACTACGGAATGCTGCCACCCAAATTCTATGCGCTCGTCCGCGATAGACTCATTCTGGCCCATTCACGCCGGCGATTAAACCGGGTCGAGCGGACGGAATAGAAAACGGCGAAGGCATTTCGGGGAGGTCGCGAAGACGAAATGGCGCGAGCCGGTAAACTCAACGCCCTTGGTGCCCCAGGCCGGACTCGAACCAGCACGCCTCTCGGCAATAGATTTTGAGTCTACCGCGTCTACCATTTCGCCACTGGGGCACAGGGCGGAGCGGACCTGTTAGAGGCTTTTTCGCCGGTCCGCAAGACCCTTCTAGGCCAGCATATTGCGCTTGTGCGCCGGCAGCGGCTTCTTGCGCTTGCCCGGTGGTGGCGCGGGCGGCGGGGATGGTGGCGGCTCAGGCGGACCATCCGTCTCGGCGGCCGGCTTGGGCATGACGATCGGTTCGGCGGCCTTGACCGGCGCGGGCTTTTTGCACTTGTCGCGGCGCGGATCGGGGATTTCGTCCCAGACGGACTTCGACTTTTCGCGCTTGGCCTTTTCGGCCTTTTCCGCGCGTACCTTTTCCGGCGCCTCAGGCCGGGCGCCGGGGCGCACGACGGCGACACGCGGCAAGGGCTTGGGCATGGTCACCAGCTCGACCTGGGCGCGTTCAAGCAGGGCGATAACGCGCGCCCGGTCGCTCCAGAATATATTCAGGTTTTGCAGGGCTTCCCAAACCTGGAACTCATGTTCGGCCGTCGGACGCTGCACCTTGACCTTGGCGGGGCCGGCCGGGCCAGGCTTTTTGCCTTCCAGCGCCTTGTCGAGCTCGCCCCAGGGCTTGCCGACGCGTCCGTCGAGCGCCAGCACGGCGCCGAGCCGCGCCTCAAGCACGTCGGCAACTTCGCGGCCGCGGTCGAGGATGGATGAGCCCGGCGCGCGCAGCGCCCGGTCGAGATGATATTTGACGCTGTCATAGATCGCCTTGGCCGAGACGTTGCAGTCCAGGCGCACACGACGCTCGGCGCGATTGCGCGCCAGGTACATCACCGACGCGATGATACCGACGATAATGCCGATGACCGCCGCCCCGCCCAGCAGGTAGAACGGATCCATATGGAAGGCAGGCCCGCCCAAGCCGTCGAGCGGCCGGACCGGATCGTCGCCGAAATCATCACCAAAGTCACTGTTGAAGAGAATCACACTGAGGAAGGTCACGGCAGCGGCCCCCGTCGCGGGTCGCGGCCGATCAGCTCATCCAGCGGCGGCTCCCACGGCGCCGACGACATCAGCTGCGTCTGGGCGGCATGGAAGGCGGCGACGATGGCTGACTTGTTCTTCCAGGCATTGAACAGGCGCTGCACGGCGGTCCAGACGGCCAGGCGGCGCTCTTCCGCGCTCATCATCTCGGGCAGCGCGCCCTCGACCTTGATCTCACCGGGCAGCACAGCCGTCGCCGGGCCGGCCGTCACGGTTTCCGGGCCGGTGCCCGTGCCGCCGCCGACGGCGATATTGATCACCGTGCCGCCGGTCACCAGGCTGGGCCCCGTGATCGCCTTGATCGGCGCCTCGTCCTCACGCAGGCCTTCCAGGGCCTTGTTCAGCGGGCCGATCGCCTTGTTCAGCGCCTGGCTGAGCTCGAGACTGGCCTTGAATTGTTCGTTGATCGCCGACTTGGCCTCAAGCGCCAGCTTTTCCTGGCTGGCCTGGTTGGCGCGGGCGGCGTCCGCCATGGCCTTGACGGCGCGATCGACCCGGCGCTGCACGGCATCGCGCGGGCGGCGCGCAGCGCGGAAATTCTCGCTGCCGTAGATGGCCCAGAGGATCCACACCGCCGCGATAACGACGACGATCAGTATGCCGTCTTCGAAGAAATAATGATGCGGAACGATGTCCGGCGCGAAATCGCTGGGCGGCGGCGCGGTGTCGTAATCCTGAATGAACACCGAACCCTCCCTCGCGCACTACGTATCGCACGCCACGCATCCCCGAATGCGAAGCCTCATGCTAACCACAAACGTTAACAGATTGCCAGTGCGCAGACCAGTGGAAGGGCGGAATTTACAGGTTTTTTACCGGGACTTGTGTCGCTTATGCCGATGCCGGGGCGGCGCATGGGACCGGCGCTGCCTGGGCTATAAACCCTATTTCCGGCCGACGCCCATCTGGACCTTGACCGCCGCGTCTTCGGCGCGGCGCAGGAAGGTCTTGAACTGTTCGACTTCCTCGGGCGCGAAATCCGCCAGGATCAGCTTTTCGTACTCGACCGCCGCCGGGGCGATGTCGGCGAACAGGCGCTCGCCCTCCGCCGTGAGAATCAGATGGTGCGAGCGGCCGTCGTGTTCGTGCGGCGCACGGGTGATCAGCCGGCGCTTGGCCAGGCCTTGCGCGGCGCGCGACACCGTCACCTTGTCCATGCCGGCGCGTTTGACCAGGGCCTGCTGAGTCGACGGGCCGTCCTCGCGCAGGATGCAGATCAACCGCCATTCCGGGATCTTCAAGCCGTAGAGGTTGTCGTACAGCGTCGAAATCAGCGTCGAAACGGCGTTCGACGACACCGCCATCCGATACGGCACATAGTCGTCAAGCGTAAGCGAACTGGTCGGCATAGTGTTATGTCCCTTCCCCGGGGCCAGGCGCGAAACGCGTGCGGCGTTCGTCGCCCCGACTCATTGTCGCGCTGAGCCATGCCTTATGCATACAGCGAATGCAAATGAGGAATAGTTAAGAATGGTGGTAATTAAGCTAATGAAACTTAACGGCTTTCATCGCCATTTCGGGTGTTTTTTCCGCTCACGGAACAAATCGAGCAAAGCCCCTACGACTCCCGCGGAAATAGGGGCAGGAAATTGCGCGCGCGACCGGTAGATGTGCAAAAATTTTTCAGCCGCGGCGCACAACGCGCCCGCGACAAATCCGCCAAGTCCTGCTAAGGGCTTGGATATGCTCAGACCCTTATACAACTGGATGATGAAACAGGCAGCGAAGCCGCATGCCGAAATCATCCTGGCCGTGATCTCGTTCACCGAGGCCTCGTGCTTCCCCCTGCCGCCCGACATCATGCTGGCGCCGATGGTGCTGTCGCGTCCCGAACGCGCCTGGCGCTATGCCCTGGTCTGCGCCGCCGCGTCGATCCTGGGCGGGTGCCTGGGCTATTTCATCGGCTATTCGCTGGAACCGATCGGCCTGGCGATCCTCAAATTCTTCGGCCACAGCGAAGGCATCGACGCCTATCGCAAGTTCTACGGCCATTGGGGCTTCTTCATCATCCTGGGCCAGGGTATCACGCCCATTCCCTACAAGCTGACGACCATCGCCACCGGCCTGGCGCATTTTCCGGTGTGGCAATTCATCCTGGCCTCGTGCATCACGCGCACCGCGCGCTTCATGCTGGTCGCGGCGCTCTGCAAGAAGTTCGGCGCCGAAATCCTGGCCGTCGTCGAGAAGCGCATGATGCTGGTCGGCTCTATTGTTCTCGCAGCCGTCGTGCTAGGATTCGTCCTGCTCAAACTGCTCGGCCATCATCATTGAGCCTGAGCAAGCGCGGTTTACAGGGTTAGTCATGACGAAAGCGAACAAGGCCGGAAAGAGGATTTTTCTTCTGTTCGGCCGCTGGTGGAGCATCTCGGCGCTGATCCTGTCCCTGGTGATGCTGGGCGTCGCCTGGTCGTTCCAGATCTTCGGCCACCTGGCCCCCTGCCACCTCTGCCTCAAGCAACGCGACATCTACTGGATCGCCGTGGGCGTCTCCCTGGTCGCCAGCGTCTGGGCGCTGTTCACCGGCGCCAAGGGTCCGCCGCGCGTCTTTTCCTTCGTCCTGTTCGCCGTCTTCGCCACGGGCACGGCCCTGGCCGTCTTCCATGCCGGCGCCGAATGGCACTTCTGGCCAGGCCCTGAGAGCTGCACGGCGTCGAAGTCCGAGGTCAGCTTCGACCAGATGGCCGCCTTCCTGAGCGGCGTTGCCTCGACGGCGCCGCGCTGCGACGTCGCCGCCTGGACGATGTTCGGCCTCTCGATGGCCGGCTACAACGCCATCGCCTCGTTCGGACTGGCCCTGCTCAGCCTGGTCGCCAGCCTGCGCCCGCGCCGCCGCCGTCGCATCCCCTATATACCCCGCCCGGCCGCCGCATGACCCAGACGCCCCCTCGCCCCGGCTTTGGCGCCACACGGGCGCGCCGCGCCGAAATGCTGCGCGTCGACCACGCCGGCGAACTGGCCGCCGTGCACATCTACCGCGCCCAGCAGGCTGTCTTCAAAGGCACGCGCCACGACGCGCTGAGCCAGGACTTCGCCCGCATGGAGGGCGAAGAGCAGACCCATCTCGACGCGTTCGAGACCCTGATGCGCGAAAACCAGGTGCGCCCGACCCTGATGACGCCGATCTGGCGCCTGGCGGCCCTGGGCCTGGGCGCCGGCACCGCCCTGCTCGGTGAAAAGGCCGCCCATGCCTGCACCGAAGCGGTCGAAAGCGTCATCGAAGAACACTATGCCGACCAGGTCCGCGAACTGGAACCGTCCGACCCCGAGTTGGCCGCCAAGCTGTCGCAGTTCCGCGACGAGGAAATCGGCCACCACGACCACGCCGTCGACAGCGGCGCGCGCGAGGCCCCGGCCTACCCGCTCTTGTCGGCCCTGATCCGCACCGGCTGTCGCGTCGCCATCAAAATCAGCGAGAAAATCTAAGGCCATGGCCCCCAAGCGCGAAAAGCCGCCCCGCAAGCCTTTCTCGCTCCTCAGCCTCTGGAAACTCCTAGGGCCCGGCCTGATCACCGGCGCCGCCGATGATGATCCCTCGGGCATCGCCACCTATAGCCAGGCCGGCGCGCAATACGGCTTCGGCACGTTGTGGACGGCGCTGATCACCTTCCCTCTGATGGCGGCGATCCAGGAGATGTGCGCCCGCATCGGTTTCGTCACCTCGCAGGGGCTGACCGGTATCCTCAAGACCCACTATCCGCGGCCGGTGCTGTGGCTGATGGTGATCTTCAGCTTTCCGGCGATCGTCCTGAACATCGGCGCCGACATTGCCGGCATGGGCGCCGTCGCCAACCTGATCTGGCCGAAGATTCCCGCGACCGGTTTCAGCGTCCTGTTCACCGGCCTGTTGCTGCTGGCCATAATCTGGCTGCCCTACAAGAAGGTGTCGGCCGTGCTGAAATGGCTGTGCGCCGTGCTGCTGGTCTATCTGGTCGTGCCCTTCCTGGTCAAAACCGACTGGGCCTCGGTGGCGCACCACACCTTCATTCCGCAAATCCAGTTCAACCACGATTTTGTCGAGGTCTTGGTCGCCATTCTCGGCACCACCATCTCGCCCTACCTGTTCTTCTGGCAGGCGACGATGGAGGTCGAGGAAAACCAGCAATCCGTGAAGTTGCTGCACAAGGCCGTCGTCGTCGACAAACGCCACATCAAGGACATCGGCTTCGACGTCGATGTCGGCATGTTCTTTTCCAACATCGTGATGTTCTTCATCATCCTGACCGCCGGCGCCGTGCTGTTTCCCGCCGGCATCCACCAGATCGACACCGTCGAGCAAGCCGCCAAGGCGCTGCAGCCGCTGGCCGGACCGTGGGCCTATTACCTGTTCGCCATCGGCGTCGTCGGCACGGGCTTTTTGGCCATCCCCGTCCTGTCGGGCTCGCTCTCCTACATCGTCTCGGAAGCCTTCGGCTGGCAGGAAGGGCTCGACAAGAAGTTCCACGAGGCGCCGGCCTTTTACGGCGTGATCATCGTCTCGCTGCTGGTGGGCTTAGGCATCAACTATGTCGGAATCTCGCCGGTCCAGGCGCTGATCTGGTCGGCCATCCTCTACGGCCTGACCTCGCCGGTGATCATCGCCATCGTCATGCACATCTCGAACAACAAGAAAGTCATGCTGGCCTATACCAACGGGGTCTGGTCGAACCTGCTGGGGGTCCTGACCTGGCTGCTTATGACCGGGTCGGCTGGGGCGCTGATCTATTTCCTGTTTGTCCCATAGCCTCATGCCAAAAAGTGGATTGCCACTTTTTGGATAAACATGAGGCACCAAAGATCATTGGATCGAAATCACGATTTCTGAGCTGATTTCGATCCAAGCCGATAACCAAGCGCGATCAGGCCGGTGACGCCGGTCAACAGGCCGAACAACAGCATGGCGAACGGCGTGCGGTGCCAGGAGACGTCACCGGTGATATTGGTGATCACGCCCCAGGCCAGCCAGGCGACGTAGATCCAGGACAGGATCACCGTCATGACCTTGCCGCCGATGCGGTGCACCACCGACATCAACAGCGCGGCGTAGGACACGGTCAGGATCATGTCGTAGTCGAGCAGCCGCGGCGTCATCAGCGGCACCAGCCCCATGCCCAGCGCCAGGCGCTCATCCGGTTCCAGGTCCGCCCATTGGGCGATGGCCATGGCGGCCAGCAGCATGACGATCATGAAGCCCAGCGCCAGTTCGACATTGAGGTGCGAAGGCCCGGGCACATGAAAGACGAAGTCGGTCAGCTCGAACCAGCCCATGCCGACCTGGCGCGCCATGGTCACCGAATGCAGGGTCTTCTGCCAGGCCTTGCCGTAGGTGCCGTCGGTCAGCACCATCAGGTAGGCGACGCCGACACCCAGGACGGCCCGCCACAGGAACGAAAACGCCCGCTTCCACAAGACCTGGTCGTCCAGCATGAAGATAACGAAATAGGCCAAAAACGTCGGCTTGACGCAGCCGCAGGCCAGCACGACGATGGTGAACGGCCACCGCGTCTTCGGGAAAAACAACAGGCTGGCCAGGACCGCCGCATGCATGACGATGCCGACATTGGCGCAGACGAAGGTCATCGGCGTCAGCGCCGCAAAGGCCAATAGACGATAGCGGATATCGAGGCGCGGAAAGCGCTTGGCCAGGGCGAACCACAGCAGGAACAGCGTCGCCGGCGCCAACAGCACCCAGATGAACAGCTGCCGCGCCCCCTGCACGCCCAAGGCGTTGATAAACGGAATGAACAGGCGCGCCACCTGCGGCGCATAGACATAGGCCGCCGGCCGGTTGCCGCCGCAGGCGTGCGGGTGGATGGCATAGGGGGAACGGCCGTCGCCCAGGGTCTTGGCGCCGCAAAGCACCGCGTCGATGTCCATCAGCATCCAGTGATGCTGGGTGATCATGACGTAGAGGCCGTCGAGCACCGGCCAGGCGCAGAACAGCGCGAAAATGGCCAACAGGATCGGATTACGGAACAGGGTCCGCAGAACGGAAAGCGCGTCCATCAATAGCCGTCGAAATCGTGGCTCTGGCGCAGGTGCTCGAGGATCTGCTCGCGCGCCTCGTCGTCGACATGGCCCAGATCGAGCCGGGCATCGCCGGCGTCCGTCATGCGCACTTTGACCACCTCGCCCAGATAGGTGAAACTGATGACACGGGGGCCGAACAGGCGTTCACGCTTCAAGTCCAGCTTGACGCCGAGATTGGCCTCCAGCACGCCTTGCAAGGGCTTGAGGTCGACACGGGTCTTGCCCTTGGGACGTGGAAAATGAACCACGCCGAAGGCACGCTTATCCAGCTCGAAACGCACGGGTGACGACATTCTATCGACCAGCTCCCCCAAGGATACCGCCGCTGTCAGGGCTCCAGCAGCGTATCCCAATAGAGGTAGTCTATCCAACTTTCGTGGAGATAGTTAGGGGGAAAACGCCGCCCCAGGTCCTGCAATTGATACATTGTCGGCCGGTGTGGATTCTTTGCCGGCATCATTTTTGCCTGGATGGGGGTTTTGCCCCCCTTGCGCAGATTGCAGGGCGCGCACGCCGTCAGGATGTTGGTCCAGGTCGACTTGCCGCCCTGGCTGACCGGCACGACGTGATCGAAGGTCAGGTCATGCTGCGCGCCGCAATACTGGCAACGGAAGCGGTCGCGCAGGAAGACATTGTACCGGGTGAAGGCCGGCGGCCGGTTCTGGTCGATATAGGTCTTCAGCGACACCACGCTGGGCAGTCGCATCTTCATCGACGGCGAATGGATCTCGACATCGTAGGTCGAGACGACGTCGACCCGGTCCTCGAAGACCGCCTTGACCACTTCCTGCCACGGTTTGGTCGACAGCGGATAATAGGATAAGGGGCGGAAATCGGCGTTGAGCACCAGGGCGCGCCAATCCGAGGGTGGGTTCTTCAGAACTTGCATACGCGCCCTCGCAAAGACCGCTGCATCACTGTGAAATCGCAGGCTTTGAAGACGAGCTCCTTCGCGCAGGATGTTATCCACAAGGCCAGTCTGAACCCGATTCCATCGAAAGGAAACAGTGAATTTTTTAAGAAGGTAGGGTTTTGGAAGCGATCCGGCTCACTTGCCTATCAGTTTCGCGCCGGGCAGTTTGTCGAGCCGGGGCTTCAGCCATTTGGTGCGCGGGTTGAAATCGACGACCAGGGCATTGCCTTGCGTGGTCAGGATATTCAGCGCGGCCTGCGGGAAACCTTGGCTCCCCTGCCTCATCTTGGCGCCATCGATCATGTAAAGCACCACGTATTGGACCACCGCGTCGTCGGCGCGCAACACGCGTTTGGCCAGCCACAATCCCTTTATTCCGGACACCACTGCCGCCTGTTCACGCAAAGCGGACAACATATCCTCCGGCAGGCCGGCCGGTTCCAGCCTGGCCCCTTCGTCCAGCCGGTTCAGCTCGTCCTGAACCTTTTGGTGCCACTGCGTGACCGCCTGCAGCCGCCGCGCCAGGTCCGCCCGGCGCGGATCGTCGGGAAGGCAGCGCGCCAGATAGTCGATCGCCGCGTGCAGGGCCGCCCCCTGCCCCTGGCTTGGCCGCGCTTCGTCGATGATCGGCATGAGGACATCGAGGCCGACGATGTTGCCGACCTTCAGGCTCAGCCGGCCGGCGGCCAGGCGCGCATCGCGGTCATCCGGCCGCTCGGTAAAGCGGCGAAACGCCAGAGCCCAGGCATCGCCGTCGCGGCCCGCCTGTTCCAGAAGCACCTGATATTGCCAGCTTTCCTGCTCGCTGAGATCGGGGTTCGCCTCCAATCGCGCCAAGGCTTCGCGCGTCGCCTTCAACTGGCCTTGTCGCGCCTGCCAGTTGGCGGCGGCGCGCTCCCACCAATCGGCATCGAGCTTTTGCGCCAGGGCCTGGGTCAGGCTCGTCCCCAACAGAGTCTCGGCGCCGCTTTGGCCCACGGGTTCAAGCTCCGGCAAGGCTTCGCCCAGGGCGGACAAGCGGTCGCGCAAGGACGGATGCGTATCGTGGATATCGGTCGCCTCGGCCAGGGCCGCATTCAACGCCTCGCGCACGTCGCTGCCCTTCATGGGGTTGACGAAGTGCGCGCCCATCAAGGTATGCGGCGACACGCTGTCGCGTTCCAGCCCGCTGTCGCCCCACAGATCCTGCCAGAAGGCGTCGTAGCGGCGCGCTTCGGCGGCCACCCGTGTCAGGGCCCGCGCCGCGCCTGCGGCGCCGGCGACCACGGCGGACGCCCGGTCGGCCTCATATTCGTTGCTGCGCGCCAGCACGAAGCTATAGGCATTGAACCACGGGCCGTACCAGTTGAAGAAGCGCTGGAAGATACGCCCGGCCAAGGTGCCGCCCAGCGACTGCGACAACTGCAACCACGTCATGCGCACGCGATAAATCCACTGCCCGCTCTTGCCGTGGCCGCCCGACAGATGGCCGTATTCGTGGGCGACGACGGCCATGACCTCATCGCGCGACAAGGCCCGTAACAAGGGCAGGCCGATGACGACGTAGTTGCGGTGCCAGCCGAACGCGCCCAGCCGCGGCCGCTGCACGATGGCGGCGTTGAATTCCGGGGCGATCAGCACCGTATGCGCCTTAGGACCATTATTTTTAGGGTTGGCAACCTTGGCGCGCACCTCGTCGAGCATGGCGAACAATTCGGGCGCCTCGGCCCGCGTCACGGCAATACCCTTGGGTGGGTCGGCCTTGACCCACAAGGCGCGCAGGATGGCGACGATGACCAGGACGATGACCAAGGCCGGCTTCAGCAGCAGGATACTGTGGCCGCCCAGGATGATCACGGCGGCCATCAGGGCGATCGCCGCCAGCAGGCCGGTCAGGACCAGGGCGATATAGCCGTAGCCGAGCCAGGCCCGCAGCATCACGCGCCGGCGATAGGCGTCCGGCCGGACGACGGCCAGCTTTTCCAGCTCGGAGACCAGGGGACGAAAACGGTCCTCGATGGCCACCGACGCGCCCCATGCCGGCTGAACCCGCCGCGCCGTGATCGCCTTTACCATCGCCTCCCCCTGACGCCCTCTAACGCGTGCATCCGACGCGCAGAATGCCAAAGCCTCCCTGGTCGCGCAAGCTTTGACCATATCCGTTTGGCGGCTATATGAAGATATGGTTTTCCGCACGCGCTTCGCCCCATCGCCCACCGGCTTTCTGCACCTCGGCCACGCCTTTTCGGCATTTTCGGCCTTCGACGCCGCACAGGCCGCCGATGGCGAATGGCTCCTGCGTATAGAGGATATCGACCATACGCGCTGCCGCCCGGCCTTCGAGGCGGCGATCTACCGGGACCTTGCGGCCATCGGTTTGGCCTGGCCCGAGCCGGTCCTGCGCCAAAGCGACCACCTCGCCGACTACCAGTCAGCGCTCGACCGGCTGCGCGACCTGGGCGCGGTCTATGCCGACACGCGCACGCGCAAGGGCCAGGCCGAGGCCGCGCTGGGTGCGCCGCAAGAGGGCGACGTGGCGGGCAATGAGCCGGCGCCGCCGGCCTGGAAGCTGTCGCTGGAGGCGGCACGCAGGGTGCTGGGCGCACGTTACGACGACCTGTCCTTCGTCGATGACCTCCAGGGACCGCAAAAAGCGACACCCGAGATCAACGGCGACGTCGTCCTGGGCCGCAAGGATATCGGTGTCGCCTATCATCTGTGCGTCGTGATCGACGATGCGCGCCAGGGGATCAGCCATGTCATTCGCGGTCATGACCTTTTCGACGCCACCCATACCCAGGTGCTGTTGCAGGCATTGCTCGGCTTGCCGCAACCCGTCTATCGCCACCATGCCCTGCTGCTCGACGCCGAAGGCCGGCGCCTGGCCAAGCGCAAGGGCTCGAAGGCCCTGCGGGACTATTTCGACGACGGCATGGACGCTACGGATATTCGCGCGCTGATCGCGGATCTGCCCAAAGACCAATAAAAAAAACGCGGGCCCGAGTGGACCCGCGTTTTCGAAACGCCAGAGCGAAACGTCTGAGCAAAAAGCTGATTAGATCAGCTTGATGTCGACGGCCGCGGTCTTGCCGCGTTCGTTCTGCAGTTCGTACGACACCTTCTGGCCATCCGACAGGCCTTGCAGGCCCGCGCGCTGAACGGCAGAGATGTGAACGAAAACGTCATTGCCACCTTCGGACGGCTGGATGAAGCCGAAACCCTTGGTGCTGTTGAACCACTTTACCGTACCTTCAGCCATGATGCTCTCTCCTTGAGTCCGAGCTGTTATCGAGGCGCGCGGGAGAGTCCGGATGGGTCCCACGCAAAACAATCGTGCGTCTCGGTAGCAGGCGGTTGGGCCGGGAAAACCTCTAGGAAGTTGCCCCAAACCCGTTAGCGTAGGCAGCCAGAGTAACGGATTGTGCCAACATTAAGCCAGCCGATCGCCCGTTGGTCAAACGAAAACCCGCCCCAGAGGCGAATCCAGCCCTTATTTTCCTTGCGTTTTGGCCAAAATGTCCCACTTTTCGCGTCAAGGTGGGCTCTAAAGCCTGCAATTTCACCCTAGATTTCCCCCGGGACTTGTCATGCGATCTTCGCTCCTGCGTCTGTGGCTGCTGCGCCGGATCCTGTCCTTTCCCTCTGCCCTGATCCGCTTCTTTGCCGGCGGCGGCGTGGTCTACAGCGGTGGCCAAACCCTGGACCCGCAGATTCAATTCCTGTGGCGGACCTGGTTCGCGCCGGCCGAATCGACCGGGCGGATGCCATTGACTCTGGATGACAAGAGCCTCGACCAGGCGCGCGAGGAATGGCTCGACATCGCGGGCTTCCTGGGCGCCCCGCCCACCACCCGGGTGCGCGTGGAGACGATCGGCGATGGCGCCGCCGCCACGGTAAGCGGCCTGCTGATCAAACCCTTCGATATCGCCGCCGGCGCACCGGTCATGGTCTTCTTCCCCCAAGGTGGTGGCGTTCTGGGCGGCGGCGTTCTGGGTGGCGCCGAGCTATCGCGCGCCTTTTGCAGCCTGTTCGCGGTGGAGGCGCGCTGTCCGGTCTTCATCCCGACCTTGCGGCTGGCCCCTGAGGCTCGCTTTCCCGCGGCGCTCGACGATGCCCGCCTGGCGCTTGACTGGAGTTTCGAAAATGCATCAAAGCTCGGCGCCCGCTCCGGTACGGTGGCCGTCGGCGGCGCGCTGACCGGGGCGGCCCTGGCGGCGCGGCTCTGCCTCGACCGGCGTCACGGCCCCAATCCCATGCCGCTGGGCCTGCTGTTGCTGACGCCCCTCCTCGACCTGTCGGATACGGGCGTGGCCGCCTCGCCCTACGCGCAGATGTGGCCGCTATCGGCCGCCGATCTCAGCCTGATCATCTCCTACTATGCCGGCGCCGGGGTCGACCTGGCCGATCCCGGTCCCTCTCCGGCTCGCGAAGCCTCACTGGCCGGCCTGCCGCCGGCCTTGATTGTCTCGGCCGGCCTCGATCCGCTGGCCACCCAAGGCGAAGCCTTTGCCCGCCGGCTGATCGGCCTGGGCGGGCCTGCCGCCTACAGGCGCTACGACACCCTGCCCCTGGGCTTCGATCTGCTGGCCGGCGTCGTCGAGGCGGCGAGCGCGGCGACGGCGGATATTGCGCGGACGTGGGTCGAGGTTCTGCGTACCGCAGGCGAGGACGATAATACCGCTTTGCGCGAGATCGCCTGAATGCGCAGGATTGGCCGGATGGCGGCGGCAATGGCCCGGCAGATTCTTATTGCCGCCTTATATCGCCCGATGCTACCCGTACGCCGTCCGGGGAGACAAACAAAGGAACTGTCATGAAGCATTGGATGACTTCTGCGGCTCTGTGTGTCGTTGCCGGCACGCTGCTCGCCTCCGCCCCGGCCTTCGCCGCTCCTAAATGGCAAGACCATTCCGATTGGAACAAGGGTGGCCATATGGCCCACACCGACTGGGACCGTGGTCAGCATCTCGACTATCGTCAATACCATCTGCGCAAGCCGCCGCGCGGCTATGAATGGCGCAATGTCGACGGCAAGTACGTCCTGGCCGCGGTCGCGACCGGCGTGATCGCCGACATCGTATTGAACGGCCACTAAAGCGCTATCCGAAAAGTGCCAAGGAACGTTTCTGGCACTTTTGGCTTCGCCGCCCTTCGGGTCGGTTAAATTGCGCGACCAGGCAAAAACTTAGAGCTTGCTGCGTTTTCTTCTAAACGCAGCAAGCTCTAAATGGTTTCGCGGCGCTTTCCGGCCTTCCGGAAAGCGCCGTTTTTACCGCCATTACACGACCAACGAATTCTCTATAAACACGAGCCCGATCGCCATCGCGATTTCATGCGCGACCGGCTATCTTTCTTCCTGGGACGGAGAGAGAGCGACCCGAGTTTCGCTCAGGACTTAAGTCATGAAACGCGTATTGACCGCCGTTGCCGCGATTTCGCTCGCCGGCACGCTTGCCTTCGGCACTGCGGCGTCAGCCCAATCCGATCAGTTCTACCATCACCACGATCGCAACTATTATCATCGCGACGACCGCCCGAGAATCGACCGCGCTGGCTTGCACAACGGCAGCTATGCCGGCTTCAGCGACTGGGACCGCGCCCATCGCGTCTTCGGCTACCACCGCTACGGCCTGTATCATCCCGCCCCGGGCTTTGAATGGCGTTGGGTGGACGGTAATTTTGTGCTGGGCAATGTCGCGACGGGACTGATCTCCGACGTCGTGCCCGGCGACGAATGGCAGGCCGCGCGGCCTAGCGCTTCAGCGCCTTGACCGTCGCGGCCGCGTCTTCCAGCCCAAGCGCCTTTAAGGCCGTCAAGGTAATTCCCGCGGCATCCAGGCCGGCATCGGCATACATGGCCGCCATGCCGTCCTGGTCCTGGAAGCGGTCCGGCAAGGTCAGGCTGCGGATCTTCAGCCCGTGATCCAAGGCGCCTTCCGACGCCAGGTAGTGCAGGACAAAGGCGCCAAAGCCCCCTTCCGCGCCCTCTTCCACCGTGATCAGGCACTCGTGGTGCCGCGCCAGTTGCAGCACCAGCTCGCGGTCTATCGGCTTGGCAAAGCGTGCATCGGCAACCGTGGTCGACAGTCCGCGGGCCGACAGCATGTCCGCCGCCTTGACGGCGTCCGCCAGGCGCGTCCCCAGCGACAGGATGGCGATCTTGGAACCTTCGCGCAGAATGCGTCCCTTGCCGACCGCCAAGGGGGCGGCCCAATCGGGAATATTGACACCGACGCCCTCGCCGCGCGGATAGCGGAAGGCGCAGGGACCGGCGTCATAGTCGCGCGCCGTGGCGATCATCGCCGCCAGTTCGGCTTCGTCGGCCGCGGCCATGATCATCAGGTTGGGCAGCGCGCCCAGATAGCCGATGTCGAACGATCCGGCATGGGTTGCGCCGTCCGCGCCGACAAGGCCGGCCCGGTCGATGGCAAAGCGCACCGGCAGGTTCTGCAGGGCGACGTCGTGCGCCACCTGGTCGTAGCCACGCTGCAAAAAGGTCGAATAAAGCGTACAGAACGGCTTCATGCCGTCGGCCGCCAGGCCCGCGGCAAAAGTCACGGCATGCTGTTCGGCAATCCCGACGTCATAGACCCGGTCCGGAAAGACCTCCCCGAAGCGATCGAGCCCGGTGCCCGATGGCATGGCGGCGGTGATGGCGACGATCTTGGGATCGCGCTGCGCCTGCTTGATCAGCTCGGCGGCGAAGACGTCGGTATAGGACGGCGCATTGGCCTTGGGCTTGGACTGTTCGCCGGTGATGACGTCGAACTTGGCGACACCATGGTACTTGTCGGCCGCACTCTCGGCCGGGGCATAGCCCTTGCCCTTTTGCGTCACGACGTGGACCAGCACCGGCCGGTCCTTGATGTCGCGCACGCGCTTCAGCACCGTCAGCAGGTGCTCCAGATTGTGGCCGTCGATCGGGCCGACATAGTAGAAACCCAACTCCTCGAAGAAGGTGCCGCCGGTGACGTAGGTGCGCGACAGTTCCTCGCCCTTGCGGACCATTTCAAACAGCGAGCGCGGCAGCCGCTCGGCGACCTGGCGCCCGAAACGGCGCACCGCCTGGTAGGCGCCGCCGGAGACCAGGTTGGCCAGATAGGCGCTCATGCCACCGACCGGCGGCGCGATCGACATGTCGTTGTCGTTGAGGATGACCGTCAGGTTGCGCGTGGTGTCGGCGGCATTGTTCATCGCCTCATAGGCCATGCCGGCGGACATCGAGCCGTCGCCGATGACGGCGATCACCTTGTTGGCCTCACCCTTCTGGTCGCGCGCCGCGCAAAAACCGAGTGCGGCGCTGATCGAGGTCGCGGCGTGCGCCGCGCCGAACGGATCGTAAGGGCTTTCCGAACGCTTGGTGAAGCCGGACAGGCCGCCGCCCTGGCGCAGGGTGCGGATGCGGTCGCGGCGGCCGGTCAGGATCTTGTGCGGATAGCATTGGTGGCCGACATCCCAGATGACGATGTCGTTGGGCGTATCGAACACGTGATGCAGCGCCACCGTCAGTTCGACCACGCCGAGCGCCGAGCCCAGATGGCCACCGGTCTTGGATACGACGTCGATCGTCTCCGCGCGCACCTCATCCGCCAGCGTCTTCAGCTGCGTCGCCGACAGGTCGTGAATCGCCTGGGCGTGAAACGGCTGAAGCTGATTGCCATCCACTTGCTGGATGGTGTCGAGAACGGGAGTTTCAGGAGGCATACTACAACGCAACCGGTTGCTGGCGAAACAAGAGGGCGGGGTCAGTTGCGCCGATTGAGGACAAAGTCAACACTGTCACGCAAGTATCGCGCCTTTCCGCCAAAAATATCAAGCCGCGATTTTGCCTGTTCACTCAAGATTTTAACCCGCGCCTTGGCCTCGTCGACTCCCAGCAAAGTGACGAAATTGGTCTTGCCCTTGGCCTCGTCCTTGCCGCCGGTCGCCTTGCCCATATCTTCGGGATCGCCTTCGACGTCGAGGACATCGTCGGCGATCTGGTAGGCCAGGCCCAAATCCTGGGCGAAATGCATGACGGCCAAGCCTTCCTTGTCCGGCGCATCGGCAATGATCATAGGAATTTCAAAGGCATAGACGATCAGAGCGCCGGTCTTCAGCCGCTGCATCCGCGCCACGCCGCCCAGGTCGTCGGGCACGCCGATCAGGTCGATCATCTGGCCGCCGGCCATGCCCTGGGCGCCGGCCGCCTGGGCCAGCAGGCGAATCAGTTCGCAGCGCACCTGGGGATCCTCATGCGTGTCCTCGTGCGCCAGGATTTCAAAGGCGATGGTCTGCAGGGCGTCGCCGGCCAATACGGCGGTGGCTTCGTCATAAGCGCGATGCACGGTCAGCCGGCCGCGGCGCAGGTCGTCGTCGTCCATGCACGGCAGGTCGTCATGGACCAGGCTATAGGCATGGATGCATTCCAGCGCACAGGCGGCCCGCAAGGTTGCCGCCTCATCGGCCTCGAACAGGCGCGCCGTTTCCAGGGCGAAGAAGGGACGCAGGCGCTTGCCCGGCCCCAGCGCGGCATAGCGCATGGCCTCGGTCAGACGCGACTCAGGCCCCTCCCCGCGCGGCAAAAGCTCGTCGAGCGCCATGGTCACCAGATCGGCGGTCTCGGCCAGGCGCTGGGCCAGGGGCGGCAGGTCGGAATTGGCGGCGATGGGGGTCTGCACTATTCGAAGCTCGCCGGGGCAAGCGCTTCGACGGCGCCGGTCTTCGACAGCGAAATCTTTTCGACCTGCAGGCGGGCGGCCTCAAGGCGCGATTCGCACAAGGCCTTCAATTCGGCGCCGCGTTGGTACAGCTCCAGCGACTTTTCCAGCGGCGCTTGACCCGATTCGAGTTCCGCCACGATTTTTTCGAGCTGGCGCAGCGCGTCCTCGAAAGTCAGTTCGGTGTTATCCGTCATGGCAAATCCTTAAATTCGTCCGCTGTTGCGTAATGCGTACCGCCGACACCCCCAGTATTTGAACCCCTGCTCGAGGGTCTTTATATAGCCCATTTTCTTGAGTTCAAGGCTGATCAACAGGTTGAAATAGCCATGGGCGAGCACAAGAATGTCACCGCCCTCATTGGCTTTTTCCACAAGAAACCGCGCGACCGTCCTGGCGCGGGCCAGGGCCTGCTTGCGCGTCTCGCCGCCCTCGCTCGTATTGGTGTACCACCACCAGCTTCGCGCGACGAATCCCCAGCCCGAGGAGTTCGGCGAGAACTTGATGAAGGACGGCAGGTGTGGCGGCGGCAGCGGGGCCTCGATCAGCATCTCGAGCTGCTCGAACGGACGGTCGCCGCAGATCGCCTGGGCGGTCTCGACCGACCGGCGCAAGGTCGATGAATAGATGTAACGGGCGTCGCGGGCATAGGTGTCGAGGACATGCGGCGGAGTCTGGCCTTCCAGCAGACCGGCCAGCTCATATTGCGCCCACCAGTCGCGATAGCCTTTCCAATCCAGCTTGACCCGGCGTGACAGCGCGGGCTCGCCGTGGCGGACCAGGGTGATGGCGCCCACTACCGGCGCTTTGCCGCGATCCTTGCTGCTGTCTCGCACCCGACCCCCGTTCGGCGACTCCTCCCCTTGGGATTCGCAATTGGCCAATTGAGGCGGCTTTGGTAACGTTCCTTAACGGCGCGAGCAAGGGATTTGTGTCCCTCTTCATTCGGACGTCAGGATCAAAAAGAGAAAAGAGGATAGATCGCCATGATCGAAAACGAAACTTTCGAGACTTTCGTTCGTCAGGTGGACCATATCCTGTGGACCGAATGGGATCCGATCGGTTGCGGCGTCCCCGACGACGAATATTCGTCTTACGCACCTGTCGTCGCAGAGAAGGCGATAAAAGGCGAAACCGCCAAGCAGATTATGAGCTATCTATACTGGGTCGAGAGCGACCAGATGGGCCTGACACGCACGCGAGACGACGTAGATCGCCGAACGGCCGGCATTGTGACTAAAATCATGGACATGGCTTCGATGCTGCGCCCGAGCAACTAATCCGCCCGTTGCAATTCCAGATGCACCACATTGGTGCGTGCCGTACGGAAGCCCGCCTCGCAATAGGCCAGGTAGAATAGCCAAAGCTTGCGGAACTGCGCGTCGAAGCCCTGGATGCGGCCTTCCTTCCAGGCTTCCTCGAAGCGCTGGCCCCATTGTTTCAGCGTTTCCGCATAGTCCTGGCCGAACTTGAAGTTGGACATCAGCCGCAGGCCCGCCGTCTGGGTCTGTTCGACCAGCTTCGACGCCGAGGGCAGCATGCCGCCGGGGAAAATGTACTTCTGGATGAAGTCCGAGCGGCTGCGGTAATCGTCGAAGATCTCGTCGGCGATGGTGATGATTTGCAGGCCCGCCTTGCCGCCGTCTTTCAGAACGTCGTGCAGCTTTTTGAAGTAGGCGCCCCAATATTGCTCGCCGACCGCCTCGAACATCTCGATCGACACCACCGCGTCGTAGCGGCCCTCGATGTCGCGATAGTCCATCAGCTTGATCTCGACGCGATCCTGCAGGCCCAGGCGCTTCATACGCTCGACGGCATAGTCGTGCTGGGCTTCGGAAATGGTCACGCCGGTAACCCGGGCGCCGACCGTTTCGGCGGCATATTGCGCAAAACCGCCCCAACCGCAGCCGACTTCCAGCACGTGCTGGTCGGGTTGCAGATCGACCAGTTGCGCCAGCTTGGCATATTTGGCGTTCTGGGCCGCGCCCAGGTCCTTGTGCTCGCGGAAACGCTCGCCGGAGAACAGGGCCGACGAATAGGTCATGCTCTGGTCCAGCCACTGGTCGTAGAAATTGTTGCCGAGGTCGTAGTGGGCGAAGATATTGCGCCGGCTGCCTTCCTTGGTGTTCTTGTTCAGGCTGTGCAGCCAGTTGTTGACGGTCTGCATGATCTTGGAGCCGGTAAACAGCTGGCCCAGGCGATCGATGTTCAGGCTGAGCACGGTCAGCAGGGTCGCCAGGTCCGGCGTATCCCATTCATTCTCGCGGAAACCGTCGCAAAAGCCGATATCGCCGTTCGACAGCACGCGCTTCATGAAGTTGTAGTCGTTGACCTTCAGCGTCGCCGTCGGTCCGTCCTGCTTACCCGTCAGCAGAAGATGGCGCCCATCGGGGAAGATGACATCCATATGCCCCGCCCACCAATTGTCGCGCAGGATTTCGACGCCCTTGCGAATATGGAACGGAATATCCTTCAGGTCGATCAACGACCCCGTATCCGGTGTCGGCATTGCGCCGGCTTCTGAAGACATGAACTCTCGCCCCTGGTTGCGACCAACTGTTCACGCATACGCTGGGCCGGCTCCGTTGGATCGCCCATTGCTCGAAGGCCGGCCCTTTTATCCAACTAAATATGGCCCAGATTTGTCAGAAAACAAGGTGGTTTTCAGCTCACGCGCCAGTGCTTCCAACGCCGCGTCAACGCGCGCGCGACCTCTTTCGGCTTGGGACGATAAAACCCCCGCGCCTTGCGCAAGACACGACCCTGCAATTCATGGCGCAGGCGCGCAATCTCGTCGCATTGCCGCGTTTCGGTAGGCGCCTGCGCCAGGCGTTCGGCCAACACCGCCAAATCGTGCTCGTAGCCCAGGGTCTGTGCCTGCGCCTTGAGTACCGCGCTCCAGCGCGCCACCCGCTTTGGCCAGATATCGCGCAACGCTTCGAGCTGATAGCGCAGGTACTTGGCCTGCTTGCGCCATTCGTGAAGGGTTTCGGTATCGGGCGCCTCGCGCGCCGCACGATAAGCCGTACGCGCCTGCTTCCACAGGCGGCGAAAGGTCTGCTCGGGATGGCCGTGTCCGAGGTCCAGCTTCTCGACGCGCCGATGGGCCTCGAACAAGGCTTCGCGCACCCTTATCATCACCTCGGCAAAGGGAACTTCAGCCTCGGCGGCGTCCGGATCGGCCTTCACCCGGTCACGCAAGCGCGCAATGTCGGCTTCGCCGAAGGCCGGCGAGCCGGCCCTGGCCAATCCGTCGAGCGTCTCGATCAGCACCTCGTCGTCGCGGCGCCGGCACAGCAATTGCCCCAGGTCGCGGACGACGGCATTCTCACGGCGATAGGCCTCCGCCCCCATGGCGTCGCGCAGGAGCCGCAGCCACGCCCGGATGCGCTTGCCCGATACGCGCACGTCGTGCACCGCGTGAGCGGCGCGCGGCGGATAGCACATGTCATCCATCTCGCGCAGGATCAGCTGGCGGACGCTTTCGGACAGGGGGTTGTGGCCGATATGCGCGGTCATGCAGCGCAATATAGGCGTGAAAATCAGCCTCGGATAGGCGAGATAATCGTGTTGAGCGTCAGTCGCCCGCTCCGCGGATCGGGGCTGAGCGTCGATTGCCCGAGCAAGCCGGAATGCAGGCTGATGCTGCGATAGAGAATGACGCGGTTGAAGACCGCGGCCGCCTCGTCGATCAGCTCATAGTTCGGCGTATCGCGCCCGGCGTGAGCGGGATTGGGCTCAGCCTGGGTTTCCTGGCGCATGCGCGGGGCATAGTCGCCCACGCGCTCGGCATCGACATACTCATAGCCGGTCGGCACGTGACGATAAAAGGCCGTGCCCCCCTGCTCGCCCCGGCAGAGGAAATGGACGGTGGCGAAGATGAAGGGATCGGTCGAATCGTGGTGCGGCACCTTCTGCACCGGATCAAGCGTCTCGGGCGCGGCGGTGGCCAGGGCAAAAAAGCTCGCCGGCTTAAGCGGCACATGGCCGGGAAGCCCGAACACCTGATCCAGCAAGGGACGCAGCACCTGGATCAGCATGTCGCCATAGGTTGCCGGCGGCGGCGCATTGAGGCCCGGATAGACCGTATTCGGCGGCGGAATGAACCTCGTCGCCTCGGCCGCGCGCACCAGGGCTTCGGGCTCGAGAAAGGCGTCATCAATGATCGCCAGCGGCAAGCCTTCCCGCCCCAAACGGCGCAAGGCGACGCGGGCATTGGGATTGGGGCGGAACAGCTCTGGCGACATCAAACTCGAAAGAAGAAGGTCCCCGCCGACAAAGGTGCCGGCGGGGATCGTTTTTTACCGCGTAACCGTCACGGCCTGGCCGCTATAGGCCACTTCCTTGTCGAACGTGTCCAGCCCGTCCATGGTCGAGGTGCCGGGCTTGACGAACTTCACGCGGAAGGTGCGGTTGGCCACCATGCCCTTGTACTGGCCGGTGCGCGCCCCGATCGTCAGAGCGCCGGTCTTGTCGTCGTAGCTCAGCGGGATGCGCGTGAACTCGCCGCGCGCATAACCGTTGGTCACGCCGTCATCCTCATAGAGGCTGAACTGGCCGTTGGCGCCGGTATAGACGACCAGGGTCAGCGGCGCGTCGGGATGCTCGTCGACATATTGCGTCACCGGGCCGGTCGGCACGATCGAGCCCGAGCGCACAAACAGCGGGATCTGCGTCGCGGGCGCGTTGACGCTCATCGACTGGCCGCCGGCATAGCGGTCGCCGGTGTAGAAGTTGTACCAGTCGGCGCCGGCCGGCAGGTAGACGCTGCGCGACGTCGCCTTGTAGGTCGTCACCGGCGCCACCAGGATGGCGTGGCCGAACAGGTACTCGTCCTTGATGTCGCGGACCTTGGGGTCATGTTCGAAATCCATGACCAGGCCGCGCATGATGGTGCCGTCGTTGAAGTAGGTATCCGACGCCGTGGCGTAGATGTACGGCATCAGGCGATAGCGCAGCTTGTCATAGCCGACCATGGCGTCGCGCATCGGCGAGCCATCCGGTGAGATGTTGTAAATCTCGCGCTTGACGACTTCGCCGTGCGAGCGGAACAGCGGCGAGAAGGCGCCGAACTCGAACCAGCGCAGGTTCAGTTCCTGCCACTCGGCCAGGTCTTCGGGCTTCACGCCATTGCCCAATTGCTCGTTCTCCTGGGCTTGGCCGGCGACGTCCTTGCCCTGGTAGCGGGTTTCCTGGGCATAGCCGCCGATATCGTGCGTCCAGTTGGGGATGCCCGACATCGAGAAGCTGACGCCCGCCGAGATCTGGTCGTAGAGGTTGTTCCACTCACCGGCCGTATCGCCCGACCACACGGCCGCGGCATTGCGCTGGATCCCGGCAAAGCCCGAACGGGTCAGGATGAACTGGCGCGTATCCGGCTGGTCGACCTTGAGACCGTCGGCCATGGCCTTGGTGGTTTCCAGCGCGTAGCCGTTGTGGACCAGGGCGCCCGGGCCCATCGGTGTCGGCGTGATCAGCGTGGCGAAGTCGGCCGGGCGCTGGTTCGAGGCGATATCCGGCTCGGTATTGTCCATCCACCAGGCGTCGAAGCCCAGCGGCACCAGCTTGTCGTGCAACTGGCGGTAATAGATTTCCTGCGCTTCCTTGGCATAGGGATCGTAGTGCGAGTTCGTATAGGACTTGCCGACCCAGTCGCCGCCGCCGTTCTTGACGTTCTGCTCGAACATATAGCCCTTGGCGTCGAGCTCCTTGTAGTTGTCGGTCGAGGCGTAGAACTTGCCCCAGATCGAGATCATGATGTGGGCGTGCTCGGCGTGGACTTGGTCGACCATGCCCTTGGGATCGGGGAAGCGCGCCTTGTCGAAGTCATGGCTGCCCCAGGCATCGGCCGGCCAGTAGAACCAGTCCTGGACCATGTTGTCGAGCGGCCAGCCGCGCTTGCGGTATTCGGCCAAGACGCCCAAGAGCTGGTCCTGGGTCTCGTAGCGCTGGCGCGATTGCCAAAAGCCGTAGGCCCATTTCGGCATCATCGGCGCCGTGCCCGTAAGGTGACGATAGCCCGAGATGACCCCGTCCAAATTATCCGAGGCGATGAAGTAGTAGTTCAGCCCCGTACCGACTTCCGACGAGAAGGTCAGCGAGTGACGATCGGCGGCCGGCTGCGGATTGTTGTGGGTGACGGCGATCATGCCGCCCGACGGGGTCCATTCCAGGTGGAACTTGACGGGCTTGCCGGCGACGAAGGTCTGCTCGAAATTGTGGTACCAGGGGTTCCAGCCCTGACGCCACACGCTCATCACCTTCTTGCCGTCGATCGTCAGGTCGGCATAGTCCGACGCATAGAGCTGCATCTTGTGGACGCCGGAGATGTCGGACGTCATGGTGCCGTCCCACACGACCTTGACGGTCTTGCCGCGCAGGTCCTTGCGGCCAAGCTCCTTCGGCCAGTTCTCGGTGACGTCCTTCAGGTACTGGTAGTCGATGTCGGCCTCGGTGCGCGTCAGCACCAGCTTGCCGTCGACATAGTATTTCGCGGTCAGGCCGGGCTTGCCGTCCTCGCCTTTCAGCTTCAGGTCGCGATTGATATGGCCGTAGGGCGTCGGATTGCCCCAGCGGGTGATCGAATCATTGTCCCACAGGACGCCGTAGTTCTTCGTCGACATGACGAAGGGCACGGCAACGTCCATATTGTGCTGCGACAACAGGACGTCCTCGCCGTTCATGTCCATCTGGGCGTTCTGGTGCTGTCCCAGGCCGTAGAAGGCTTCCGTCGTGCCCGGGTTAAAGCGGGCAACGGTTGCGACATAGGACTTGCCTTCGACCGTCACCGGCGTGACGACGGCCTTGGTCTCGTCGAGCACCGCTTCGCCCTTGGCATTGAAGAAGGTGACCAGGCCGGTCTTCAGGTCGACCTGCGCCTTGGCTTGTCCGGCATCGAGCGTGACGTGCGCCTTGTCCGTCGTGACGGTGAACGTGCCGGCCGGCTGGGCGACCGTCATCAGCGACGGCACCTGTGCGCGCGTCGGATCGTCGACGGCCAGGACGTGGATGATCGAGGGCGACATGACTTCGAGGCGGACCTCTTTCGCCGTGCCCGCGTCCGGATGGACGACAATGCCGGTCGTCGTCTTCTCGAAGGTCCCGGCAAAGGCCGGGGCCGCGCATACGGCCGTCATCAGCGCCAGTACGGATACCGTTTTCGCAAACATCGTCTTCATTTCATCGCCTCCCGGTTATTCTTGATATAGCTGCCCAACGTCACCTTCAGCACGACAGGTGTATTGGTGAAGTTCAGGCCGTAGTCGGTCTCGTCGCCGTTCCACACGCGCTCGAACACCCAATTGCCCGCAGCGTCGAAATGACCTTCTTCGATACGGTCTTCCTGGTAGGCGCGGTTTGCATCCCCGCCCTTGTAATCGAAGCTGACGCGCGCGTTGACGCCGGCGACGATGTACTGAGTGTCCGACAACTTGGCGATCGCCACGCCGCCCGACGGCACGTCGGAACCGGCCGGATAGCCCGCCTTGTGATCGGGATCCCATTCGTTCATGCCGAACTGCCACTGGCGATAGCTGACCTTGGCCTGCCATCCCCCGAGGTCGATGGTCTGCGAGGAATGGTCGTCAGGTTCGGAAACGCCCCACACCTGGCTCTCGTAGCTGAGCTTGGCCCAGGCGCGGTCCATGCCACCGAACAGGCCGTAGACCGCGCCGAACGGCTTGACCTTGTCCGGCCCCCAGTCCTTTTCGCCCAGCGGATAGTTGGAATAGCCGGTATAGTCGAAGCCGAACGGATCGAAGCCGATCGCCTGTTGGCCGAGCGCCGTAAAGATGTAGCGGGCATAGAGCGCGTTATTGCCGCTTTCGGCGATCATCAAAGGATTGTCCGCCCGGTGATAGAGCTTCAACGTCGCCTCGTAGCTGGCCGAAGCCGGCGAATAGAGATCCGGCGCCTCGAGGTCGATATGGGGGGCGGCGACCTTGTAGATGTCGAGGACGTTATAGCTGGGGCCGCCCGAGGCGTAGCTGCCGGCCGGCTGCTTGGGATTCAGCGGATCCTTGAGCGCATCGTTGACATAGACCGGCAGCGGGTAAACCGCCTTGCCCGCTGCGACGATGTTGTCGATGTAGGACGCCATGGCCCAGGCATGGAAATATTCGTCGGCGTCGTCACCGAAAACCTCGTGCCAGTTGCCCGAGGGCTTGAGCGCGCGGGCGCCCATCTTGGTGATGAGGGCTTGCGGCACCGGCTGGTTCATCAGCGCGTCGGCCCTGGGCGAATAGTCGCGCGCCGAACGGTAGACCCCGACCTCGTTCTCGCACTGCATCAGGATGACGGTGTGCTGGGCGCCGTCGATCGCCTTGATATGCTTCAGCAATTCGACATAGGCGTGCTTGTCGGCCTCGCGGGTTGTCTCGTACAGCGGCGATAGCGCGTAGGATTCGCTGCCGTCCTTGTTGAACAGGCGCGGGAACCGCTTGTTGTCGAGCTTGACCCACGACGGCGCATAGTTCGGCCCGGTGTTCTTCCAGGTGCCGAACCACAGGATATCGAGGCGCACATGATGCTCGCGCGCCTGCTTGACCAATTCATCGACCCAGCTGAAGTCGAAATGGCCCTCGACCGGCTCGATCTGCTGCCAGGCTACCGGCATGACCAGGGTATTGGCGTGCATGTCGGCGATCGCCGGCCACACCTTGGGCAGGGCCGCCGGATAGTTGCTGGAATTATTGGCCTGGCCCGCCAGCATCAGGAAGGGCGCGCCGTCGACCATGAAGGCCGCCTTGCCGTTGGTCTCGACAATCTGCGGCATGGCGGTCGCCGCGGCCGCCGGATGCGCCGCCTGGACCGCGCCCGCGAAGGCGAGACCGGACAGGGCCGAAGCAAGGCCCAAGCCTGCAAGAAAAAGCCTGGGCTGGCCCAGGCGTTGGTGGGATATCATATGAACAGCCTTCCTGTGTTTCAGCCCCGGACAGCGTTGCCCGATCGGGAAACTGCCTCTTTAATCCATATTGTCGTATAATATGACAGCGCTATCATGCAAGCCGTCTCGCGCGAAATATGTTTTGACGCGACCGTTTTTTCTGTAAGGTCGAATGAACGACACCGCGCGGTACGTCGCTGAAAACATAAAAAGAAAGCCGATATATGCGATCGAAACTGGGCGTCAGTCTGGCCTACGGCCTGCTCACTACTTTGGGGCAGGCGATCGTCACCGGGGAATTTGAACGCACGGGCTTCCCGACCGAAGCCGAGCTATGCGTGCGCTACGGCGCCTCACGCACCGTCATGCGCGAGGCGGTCAAGATGTTGTCCGCCAAGGGGTTGCTATCGTCCCGCCAGCGCCAGGGCACGCGCGTCGAGCCGGTCGACAACTGGAACCTGCTCGACCCGGACGTGCTGCGCTGGCTGATGGAACGGCCCTTCTCGGCGCAGATCTTCCTGCAATTCACCCAGATGCGCCTGGCCATCGAGCCGACCGCCGCGGCCCTGGCCGCCGAGGTTCAGGACAAGACCGCCATCGCCGCTATCCGCGCCGGCCTGAATGGCATGGCGGTTCACGGCGGCGATCCGGAAAAGAGCCTCCAGGCGGATATCGATTTCCACGTCGCCATCCTCAAGGCGTCGGGCAATCCCTTCTTCGCGCGCCTGAAACCCTTGGTCAGCAACGCCTTGCAGCTGTCGATCCAGTTGACCAACCAGATCGCCGGCCATACGGCATCGATCGAAGCGCACGAAGCCATCGTCGTCGCCATCGAGCGCGGCGATGCCGTGGCGGCCAAGGCCGCGTCGGAAGCGATTCTCATCGAATCCCTGACCTTGATCGAAAAGGCGGCCCAAGCGGCGGCGTAACCTTCTAGCGCGCCCGCTTCCAGGCTTCGAACGACGTAAGGTGGCCTGGCTTATCACGGCGCACGCGCTGAGGACCGTCAGGCACCAGGGCGTCGGCGTCCGGCGCATTACTTGGGTTCATCGACCACGATTCGCGGCGTTCATTGTCGAAGACAAAACCCGCGTGATCGTCGAGGCGAAAAGTGATGTAGTCGGTCCAGTGCTCACCGCAGGCTATGCCGTTTTCGACGGTAAAGAACGCACCCTTGACCGCGATCGTGGCGTCGCTGTCGAGGAAGGGGTCGCACTGCCCGCCTTCGTCAGCACGCATGACGACCTGGTCGTTGCGCCCGGCCAGGACGAAAGCGCCGTTTTTCTGCTCGAAGATCAGCAAGGGGCGCGAGGGCGAGTTCCCCGACCGCGTCCGCTGCGCGTCTTCGTCGGTCTTGCCAATCGCCACGATCTGAAAATGCCGCGCGTTTTTGTCGGCGAGGGAGGCGACGGCAAGCACCGCGTAGCCCTTCGGCAGCTGGCGGGCGAGGCCGGCCGGCACCCGCGGGACCGCCGCCTGCGCCCCCACGCCCGCTTGCAGCGTCGCCACAAAAGCCAATAACGGGATCAGCCGCCTCATCGCCAAACCCCCTGCCCTACGCGGCCGGCGATACGCGGATCATCACCACGCCATGCGGCGGTACATCGGCGCTGAAGGCCCCCTTGACGCCCTTGGTCACGGCTTTCGACCACAGGTCGCGGACCTCGGCCTTTTCGCCGGGGGCCATGTTCAGCGTCGACCAGTCGACCGACATCTTGTGCCCGCTTTCCGAACGATTGAGCAGGATGACGGCGCGATCGCCGTTCTTCAACGGTCGCACCCAGGTCTCGAAATCGCCGTCCTTGACCGCGCGATGGCCTTCGGCGCCGAGCGCATCCTGGTCGATGGCGATGACGTCGGGATTGGTCAGGATGTCCTTGGTCTCCGGCGTCATGGCCGACAAGTCGTTGCCGGCGATCAGCGGCGCAGCCAGCATGGCCCACAGCGAAAAGTGCGCGCGGTATTCCGTCGCCGTCATGCCGCCATTGCCGACTTCCAGCATGTCCGGATCGTTCCAGTGACCGGGCCCGGCAAAGCTTTCCAGGCCGACCTGCAGGTCGAGGATGTCGAGCACGCCGCGTTCCCAGGCCTTGCTCTTGCTGTTCTTGATCCAGGCGTCGCTGATGTCGCCGGTCGTACGCCACATATGGCCGACGTCCGACGCCCATTCCCACGGCCGCGCCGTGCCCCACTCGCACATCGAAAAGACGATGTCGCGGCCGGACGCGCGCAGCGCATCGGCCATGATCGTATAGTCGGCCTGGGCGTTGTCGGTGCCCGTATAGCACCAGTCGTACTTGAGGTAGTCGACGCCCCATTTGGCATAGGTCTTGGCGTCCTGGTATTCGTGCCCGCGCCCGCCCGGATGGCCGCCGCAGGTCTGCTGGCCGGCATCGGAATAGATGCCGAACTTCAGCCCCTTGGAATGGATATAGTCGGCCAGCGCCTTGATGCCCGACGGAAAGCGGTCGGCATCGGCGACGATATTGCCGTTGTCGTCACGGCTCTTCTGCCAGCAATCGTCGATGATGACGTATTGATAGCCGGCCGCCTTCATGCCCGAGGCCGCCATGGCGTCGGCGGCGCCGCGGATCTTGGCCTCGTTGATGTCGCAGTTGAAGTGGTTCCATGAATTCCAGCCCATCGGCGGGGTCTGCGCCACGGCCGGCTTGGGCTCGGCGATCTTTAACGCGCCATCCGCCCAAGCGGGCGTGAAGGCCGAAGACGCCAGCATCATGCAAAACGGAGCCACGGCTCCAACCATCCAATGTCGCATAGCGTTCTCCCTTGGGTCGTGCCGTCCTGATGCGGCTTTGCCCGCCAAATAATACGACAATTATCACCGAGGCAAGCGCTCGCCCGCATTAAATAAAACAAGTTTCATTATTATGCCCGTCTGAAACGCAATCACCGGGCGAGCCTCATTTCACATTTTTCGGCAAACCGCGACACGATGGTTGCCGTTTGCAGTGCAAACCACTAGGGTCACGCCGGGCGGACCAACGCATAAGGTCCGGTCTTTTTTTTGTATTCCGGCCACTATTCTTTTTGGGGGTTCTTTTGTCTCATAAACGCGTCCGCAAGGCGGTTGTTCCCGTCGCGGGTCTGGGCACCCGCGTCCTTCCCGGCACCAAGGTCGTTCCCAAGGAACTGCTCAACGTCGTCGATCGTCCCATCTTGTCCTACGTCGTCGCCGAAGCGCGCGCCGCGGGCATCGAACACTTCGTCTTCGTTACCGGCCGTTCCAAGAACGCCATCGAGGACTATTTCGACCATCATGTCGAATTGGAAGCCCAACTCCAGGCCAAGGGCAAGACCAAGATCCTGAACGAACTGCTCGAGGAACTGCCCAAGGCCGGCGAGATGAGCTTCGTGCGCCAGATGCAGCCGCACGGCCTGGGTCACGCCGTCTGGTGCGCCCGCGACGTCATCGGCGACGAACCCTTCGCCGTCATCCTGCCCGACATGGTCATGGATGCCGAGGTTCCCGCCCTGAAGCAGGCGATCGACGCCTATGACCGCAAGGGCGGTAACATCATCGTCGTCGAACCCGTGCCGCACGACCAGACGCACCAGTACGGCGTCGTCGCGCTGGAAGGCCAGGATGGCCGGCTGAACAAGATGACGGGCATGGTCGAAAAACCGGTCCAGGGCACGGCGCCGTCGAACCTGATCGTGTCCGGCCGCTACATCCTCCAGCCCGAGATCTTCAGCCTGCTTGAAACCCAGGAACGCGGCGCCGGCGGCGAGATCCAGTTGACCGATTCGATGTTCCGCCTGATGGAAAGCCAGGATTTCCACGCGCTGGAATATGACGGCGTGACCTATGATTGCGGCGACAAGGTCGGGCTTTTGCGCGCCAATGTCGCCTTGGCCTTAAAGAGATCTGACCTCGGTGACGCGGCAAGAGCCGCATTGGCCCCTTATTTCTGATCAACTAATTACCCCTCCAGAAAACGCACATTTTTCGAGAGATTTTACATGGCCTTCGAGTCCAAGCCCAAGACCGACATCCGCGAGAACACCTACGCCTTCGAAACCGAAGCCTTCGTCAAGGCGACGGGTTTCCGCGAATATGACGCGCGCTGGGTATTCGGCAAGGAAATCAACCTGCTGGGCATCACCGCCCTGGGTGTTGGCCTCGGCACCTATATCCACGAACGTGGCGTCGAGCCCAAGCTGGTCACCGGCCACGACTTCCGCTCCTATTCGATGAACATCAAGAACGCCTTGATTATCGGCCTGATCCAGGCGGGCATCGAGGTCATCGACATCGGGCTGTGCCTGTCGCCTATCGCCTATTTCGCCCAGTTCGACCAGAACGCGCCTTGCGTCGCCATGGTCACCGCCTCGCACAACGACAATGGCTGGACCGGCGTCAAGATGGGCTGCCAGGCGCCGCTGACCTTCGGCTTCGACGAAATGAAGCGCCTGAAGGACATCGTCATGAACGGTGAAGGCGTGGAACGCCCCGGCGGCAGCGTGCGTCGCGTCGAGGGCGTGCAACAGCGCTACATGGACGATATCTCGTCGAAGCTTCAGCTGAAGCGCAAGCTCAAGGTCGTCTGCGCCTGCGGCAACGGCACGGCCGGCGCCTTCGCGCCGCAGACGCTGCGCGCCATGGGCGCGGAGGTCATCGAGCTCGACACCAATCTCGACTCGACCTTCCCCAAGTACAACCCGAACCCTGAAGACCACGAAATGCTGGTCGACATGGCCAAGGCCGTCAAGGAACACGGCGCCGACCTGGCGCTGGGCTTCGACGGCGACGGTGACCGCTGCGGCGTGGTCGACAATACCGGCGAGGAAATCTTCGCCGACAAGATCGGCCTGATGCTGGCGCGCGACCTGTCGGAAATCTATCCGAACGCCACCTTCGTCGTCGACGTCAAGTCGACCGGCCTCTACGCCACCGACGAAGTGCTGAAAAAGAACGGCGCCAAGACGGTCTATTGGAAGACCGGCCACTCCTATATCAAGCGCAAGACCGACGAACTCAAGGCCCTGGCCGGCTTCGAAAAGTCGGGCCACTTCTTCCTGGCTCCGCCGATCGGCCGCGGTTACGACGATGGTCTCAAGGCCGCCGAGGCCGTGCTGGCCATGCTCGACCGCAATCCCGGCAAGACCCTGTCGGAACTGAAGGACGCCCTGCCGGTCGCCTTCACCTCGCTGACCATGAGCCCGCACTGCGGCGATGAAGTGAAGTACGGCATCCTCGACAAGATCGTCGCCGAATACGAAGACCTGCTGAAGTCGGGCGGCGAAATCCTTGGCCGCAAGGTCGTCGAGGTCATCACGGTCAACGGCGCCCGCGTCCATCTGGACGACGGCTCCTGGGTCCTGGTGCGTGCCTCGTCGAACAAGCCGGAACTGGTCGTCGTCGTCGAAAGCCTGCAATCGGCCGACGACATGCGCGACCTGTTCCGCAAGGAAGTGAAGCCGCGCCTGCAAAAGTATTCCGAAATCGGCGCCTACAACCAGGAAATCTAAGCCTGTAGACGATCGCCCTCCCCGCGCTTAAGCTTGAGCGCGGCGGAGGACGATATGGCGCGAAGACAGCCCGAACCACTAGGCCTGATATTTCCCCTGGGCTGCCTGGCGGCCCTGGTCGAAGGTTATGACCTGCAATCGGCCGGTTTGACCGCACCGAAGTTCGCCCCTCTTTTCCATCTCGATCCGGCGCACCTCAGCTGGGTCTTCACCGCCAATACGCTGGGCCTGTTCGCCGGCGCCGTCGCCGGTGGACGCATCTCCGACCATACCGGCCGGCGCGTCGTGCTGATCGCCTCGATGATCCTGTTCGGCGTGTTCAGCGCCGCCACCGCCGTCAGCCCCGACGCGTCGATCCTGACCGCCATGCGCTTCTTGACCGGCCTCGGCCTGGGCGGCGCCTTACCCAATCTGATCGCGCTGACCGCCGAGTCGACAGCACCCGAAAAGGCGGCGACACGCGTCACCCTGTTGTCGGCCGCCATGCCCGCCGGCGGCGGCATCGCCAGCGCCCTGGTCGCCTTCGTGCCGTCGCTTGACTGGCGCATTGTCTTCTGGATCGGCGGCTTCGCCCCCCTGGCCGTCGCCGCGGTGATGTGGGCCTTGCTGCCGGAATCGCCGGCCTTCCGGCGTGAACCGGACGATCGCCTCCGTGCCGCGGGCTCACTGACCAGCGACGGTCGCGCCGGGACGACGGGCCTGTTGTGGCTGAGCTTTTTCCTCACCCTGATGGTGCTGTACCTGTTGCTCAACTGGTTGCCGTCGCTGATGGTCGCCAAGGGCTTTGCCAAGCCTCAGGCCGCTTTGGTGACACTGAGCTTCGCCGCCGGCAGCGTACTGGGCAGTATCTTGCTCGGCTGGCTGGCGCGGTGGCATCACCGCTGGATCATCTATCTGGGCACCTGGCTCGGCATGGCCGGCGCGATGGCGTGGCTGGGTGTCGTCGGTCACGACCTGCGCCTGGCCCTGGCCGCCGGTTTCATCGTCGGGGTCTTTGTCGTCGGCGGGCAGTTCCTGCTGTACGGTTTGTCGGCCGAGCCCTATCCGACAGCCTTGCGCGCCACGGGGGTCGGCTTCGCGGTCGGCGTCGGCCGCCTGGGCTCGATCGCCGGACCGCTATTTGCCGGCGCCGTATTGGCGGCGGGCAAGGACGCGGCCAGCGTCTTGACCGGCGTCGTGCCGCTAATCCTGCTGGCGCTGTTCGCCGTGCTGCCCCTGGCGCGACGCAAACCCGCGGCGTGACCGCGGCGCAGGCTGCCAGTCACGGGCCGCACGGGTTCCGACCTCAAGAACTGCAAGGACATGCTGATCAAGGACAACCCGACCTTCTTGGTCGCCCATGAAGGCGGCCGGGGCGTGACAGTGATCGTCGGCACCCAGTCACCGAACGCGTCGGCTCCAGCCGCTGGCAAACCCTAGACCAGCCGCCGCAGCACGAAATAGGGCTGCGGCGTCGGCCACGCGGCAAATCCCGGATAGAGCCTGTGATCCCCCGCCCCCTGCTGGACCTCGGCATAGTATTGCAAGGGATAGGGCGAACTTGTGTAATCGGCCGGAACAAGCGCGCGCCAAGTCGATCCGTCCTTGGTTGCGGCCAGCGACTGCCAGCGTTCGGCCTGATTGACATGGCGGTACCATAACGTCACCGCCACCACCTGGGCCTGCGCTTCAAACGCCAGCGCCACCGCTTGTCCCGGCGTAAAGCCGGCCGGCGGCACATGGCCCACTTCGGCGGCGCGATAGGTTTGGCGTGCCTGGGTCGCCTGGATGGCGGCAGCCATTTTCGGATCATCGCCAGGCTTGGCGCCGGCCTGCATCGCCCTGACGGCGGCGATGTCGGCATCAATCAAGGAAAGCTTGTCCGCCCAAGCGCCCTGTTCACTCAGCATGTCGCTGCACGACAGGTCGCCATAGACGCCGTCGGCGATCTTGACGATCGCCTGCCAGTGCCCCCGCGCGGCCTCATACTGGGCAAGGCAAGCGTCCAGCGCGCCGCGATCCTGTGCCTGGCCGTGAATGGCGAACAACACGCCGGCGCGGAACTTGGCGGCGAAGAAACGGCCAAGTTCCATCTGGATGCGCGCGTCGATGGCCAGCCGCGCATCGCCGACCGAACGCGCCTTTCCCGCGCGCGCCAGGGCCGCCTCGGTGGCGTCGGCCATATCGTCCAGCCAGCTTGCGACCTGCACCGGTGACACCCGTCCCCCGCCCTCGCCCAACCGTTCGGCGGCATGTTCGCGCATCGTTGAAAACAATTGCGGGTCGAAACTTTGCGCATTGTCGAACACCTTCGGCGCCGCCGTGTCGCCGTACGGATTGGGATTGGGCTCCGCCGCCAGGGGCTGGTTCCAATAGAGCTCGGGCGTATAGGCGTCGCACGCCGCCGATGGCGCATAGGCCGCGGTCACCAAGGGCAAAACGCGCCCGGCCTGGGCCAGGGCCTCACCGATCGGACCTTTATCGGCCGGCACGGTTGCGGGATTGTAGAGCGCTCCGCCGACGTTTTGGTACCAGCGGGCATATTTCTGCCAGTCCCAGTCGACCGCCATCGTCCGCACCGCATAGCCGTCGCGCGGCGTTGCGGTGGCCGTGCCCCGCCGGCCGCGATAGGTCAGAGGCTCCATGACATCGGCGCCGGTCGAGCCGCAAAAGCCGAACTGCGCGCCATGCGCCGGCAGGATCGTGCAGGCCAGGATATGCTGCGTTCCTGGAAAAATGCGGTGGCGCACCGTGTATTTGCGATCATCGCGCAACAGGTCGGCATAGCCATAGCGGGTGAAACTGCGCTCGCCCTCCGACAGGGTCATCAAGCCCTTGCCGACCTGGCCCGCCTTGGGCATCTCATAGTCGCGGATCGACGCCTGGTGATAGGGCAGACCGAAGTGCTCACCCCAGTATTTGGGCGAAATGTTGACGGCCAAGCCGGTAGCCAGCGCTTTGTCGATCATGGCGTCGTCGACGCCCTTGGCATGCAGGTCGATCTCGATCGGCCGGCCGGCGGCGGCAACACCTTTGAAGATCTCTGCCCAGAAGCCGTAGCTGCCTTCCTTGACGCCGCTTTCGCCGTGGATGCGCAAGCCGACCGACGAGACCGCCGGCAGCTTTTTCAGCAGCAGGGTCAGGGCGTCGCGGCAATAGGCGGCGTGATTGTCGGCTGTCAGGCCTTCGATCATCGCCACGCCGGGGGTGGCTGGCCACTCATAGCCGTGCATCCATAGCCCCAGCTGGAAATCGAGGCCGTACGCCACGCACTGCTCGCTGATGAAGCGCAGGGTGTCGAGATTACGATCACGTTCGGCCGCGTCGAGACCTGACACCCGGACATTGTAACCCGGCACGTCGAGCAGGAAGGGATAGGTGAACAGGAAATAGCTGTCGCGCACATGGGTCAACTGGTCGTAGGCCAGGCCGAAGGTCAGGTCGAGCCGATTGAACCTATTCTCGGCCAACATGGCGAGATAGGCCGGCCACATGTTGCGATCGTAGAACCACGGCTTGTCATAGGCCTCGCTGGTGAATTGCCGCATGAGGCTGCGTACGGGGTTGACCGGTGCATCCTCGACCGGCGCCCCCAGGACCAGGGCGCCTGACGATTGCTCGCGCAGGCGCCGCACCAGTTCCCACAGGGCATAACTCACACCGCGGGCATCGACACCGGAAGCCGTTATGGTGTCGCCCTCCCGGCGCAGAATGAACCCTTCGGACGCCAAATGCGTGCTCGTCGCGCCGGCGAGGATGTTAAGCCCTTTGCCTGGCTGATCGCCGCGGACGACCGTATATCCGGCCCGTTTCAGTTCGGCCTGCAAGCCCAGGGCGGCCTTTTGCACCGGCGTCCAGGCGGCCACGGCAGGATCGAGTATCAGCGTCACGCGCTTACCGCCGGCGCCCCCCAGCAAAGGCGCTCCGGCCAGGCTGCCGGCGACCAGCATATCGCGGCGATTGATCGTGGCCATGTGCGTTCCCTGTCTTTATTTGGTTGCTACCTCTTAAGACGCACGAGTGGCACAAATCCGCCGCCGGATCTGCGAAAAGGCCTAACGGCAGATGGAATAAAGCACGATGCCGCCGGTTGTGGCGACATTCAGGCTATCGAAGCCGCCATGCATGTCGATGCGCACGCTGGTGCAGGCGTCGAGGACCTCGGCCGCCAGTCCCGGCCCTTCGGCGCCGAAGATAAAGGCCGAGCGAGCCACCGGCCGCAGGGCGTCGAGCGTGACCTCGCCCGCCGGGCTCAAAGCGTAGGCTGCAATATCATGTGCTTTCAGAGTGTCGACCAAATCCTCGACACGATAATGCGGCGTCTTGAACACCCCGCCGACGCTGACCCGGATCGCCTTGCGATACAGGGGATCACAACAATCACCATCGAGTAGGACGGCGTCGATGCCGAAAGCAGCGGCATTGCGCATCAAGCCACCCATATTGTCGACATTGGCGATGGCCGACAGCGCCATCAGCCGCAGGCGTGGCCGGGCCAGCACCTGTTCCAGGGGCCGGGACGGCTTGTAGCGGCCAAGCGCCAGGTAGCCGCGATGGATGGCAAAACCGGCGGTCGCGTCCATTACCACCTGCGGCACGACATAGACCGGCACGTCTTCGCCGAGCCTGGACACGTCCAGCGCCGCCAACCGCTTCGGCGTGGTCAAGACACTGACCGTCTCGCACAGGTCCGAGGCAAACAAGCGCTCCAGCACGACCTGGCCCTCGGCCATGAACAGGCCGTCGCGTCCGGTCAGGTCACGGTCCTTGACGTCGCGATAGCCATCCAGGCGCGAATCGGCGCCTTCTTCGATACTTATGACATCGGGCACGGCTTGCCTCGCTCCGGGGGGTTATGGCATAGTGTGATCACAACTTCACGATGCCCTTCCGGTACCCTCTATGGGGTTGGCCGTCGACAAAAGAGTGGTTGCGTCTTCGATGTAAGCGCTCCGTGCCGGTGTCATGATCTCTTCAAACCGAGTTGCGAAGCGGGTCCTATATGTCACACGACAGCTATATGAAATCCAAGGCCAAGCGCCACAGCAAAACCTTCGCCAAGCGCGGCACCGCCAATGTCGAGGAAGCGCGCGGCTGGCTGGCCAGCCAGGGCATCGAGGAAATCGAATGTCTGGCCGCGGATCTCGCCGGCGTCGCGCGCGGCAAGATCATGCCGGCCAAGAAGTTCCTGACCACGCCCTACATGAACCTGCCGCTCGCTGTCTTCTACCAGACGATCACCGGCGACTATCCGGACCTGGAAGGCGTCATCGGCACGGTGCAGTCCGACACCGACATCTTCATGAAGCCCGACTTTTCGACCCTGTCGGTCGTGCCGTGGGCCCACGACCCGACGGCCCAGGTCATCCACGACGCCTGCCACCCCGACGGCCGGCCGGTCGAGGAAAGCCCGCGCCAGGTGCTGCGCCGCGTGCTCGGCTATTACGAGGCCAAGGGCTGGGAGCCGGTGATCGCGCCGGAGCTGGAATTCTACCTCGTCGAAAAGAATATCGACCCGGATTATCCGTTGAAGCCGCCGATCGGCCGGTCGGGCCGGCCGGAAACCGGGCGCCAGGGCTATTCGATCTCGGCGGTCAACGAGTTCGACGCCCTGTTCGAGGACATGTACGAATATTCCGAGGCCCAGGGCCTGGAGATCGACACCCTGATCCACGAATCGGGCGTGGCCCAGATGGAAATCAACCTGCGCCACGGCAATCCGCTGGAACTGGCCGACCAGGTCCTGATGTTCAAGCGCACCATCAAGGAAACGGCGCTGGAGCACGACATCTACGCCACCTTCATGGCCAAGCCGATGGCGCAGGAGCCCGGCTCGGCCATGCACATCCACCAATCCATCATTGATAAAAAGACCGGCCGCAACCTGTTCTCCGATCCCAAGACCGACGGCCCGACCGACGCCTTTTTCGCCTTTATCGCCGGCCAGCAGAAATACATGCCGGCGATCACGCCGTTACTGGCGCCCTACGTCAATTCGTATCGGCGCCTGTCGCGCGGGTCGGGCGCGCCGGTCAATACGCAGTGGGGCTACGATAACCGCACGGCCGGCCTGCGCGTGCCGCCGTCGGATGCCGAAAACCGCCGGCTGGAAAACCGTATCCCGTCGTCCGACGCCAATCCCTATCTCGCCATCGCCGCCGTCCTGGCCTCGGGCTATCTCGGCATGATCGAAAAGCTGAAACCCTCGGCGCCCGTCGAAACCGACGCCGCCAGCTTGCCACAGGGCGACCTGCCCTATTCGCTGGTCCAGGCGATCATCAAGCTGGAACGGGCCCAGCCGATCATCGACATCCTGGGCCCGCAATTCGTCACCGCCTATTCGCGCGTCAAGTTGCACGAATACGAGACCTTCATGCAGACGATCAGCCCGTGGGAACGCGAGTTCCTGCTGCTCAACGTATGATTCCCAATCGTTCCTGGTACCAGGAAAGCGTCCCGGTAACAGCGCCCCGACCGGCGGCCGGCGATATGGACGTCGATGTCGCCATCGTCGGCGGCGGCTATACCGGTTTGGGCGCCGCAATCGAACTGGCCGCACAAGGTGTCGAAACTGCCGTATTCGAGGCCGGCCGCATCGGCGACGGCGCCTCGGGGCGCAATGGTGGTCAGTGGCATCGCGGGCAAAGGCTCGATCCAAATACCCTGAGGCAAATGGTGGGCGGCGACGCGGCACGCCAGCTATGGGATATGGCCGAGGACGCGTGGGCTGACCTCTATTTCCTGATCCGCAGCCGTGAGATCAAATGCGACCATCACGGCGGTCTGATCCACGCCTGGCACCGGCCGCATTTCGAGACCGAGGACCGCGCCTACGTCGAGTCCTTGAAAGCCTGGGGACTAAGCGACCGGCTGAGCTTCATGGATCGCGCCGAAACAGCCGAATGTCTAGGGACCGACGTCTATTATGGCGGGATGTTTGACGTCGGCGGCGGCCACCTGCATCCCTTGAAGCTGGTGCTTGGCATGGCGAGTGTCGCTGAGGCCGATGGTGCAAAACTTTATGAAAACAGCGACGTCAAGCGGTTCGAGCAGATGTCCGACGGCGTTCGGCTGCATCTGGGCAATGCCACTACGGTTACCTGCCGCAAGCTTCTGCTGTGCGGCAATGGCCTGATGGAAGGACTGAGCCAAACGATCGACACACGGGTTCTCCCAATCCAAAACTTTATGCTGGCGACAGCGCCGCTGGACGATCCCGCGATCCTGCCCAAGGGCTTGGCGGTTTCGGACTCGCGCTTTGTCGTCAACTACTTCCGCAAGACCCGCGACAACCGGCTGATCTTCGGCGGCGGCGAAGGCTATGGTACGGGCTTACCACGCGATATCGCCAAGATCGTCCGGCGCAATATGCTGAAGATCTATCCGCAACTGGCCAATGTTGAGATTACCCACGCCTGGGGTGGCACGCTGGCCGTCACGCAAACCCGTGCGCCCTTTGTGCGGCAACTGTCTTCCGACGTCTTCGTCAGCGCCGGCTATAGTGGCCAGGGCGTCGTGCTGGCCCCCTATTTCGGCAAGCTGCTGGCGCGCGCGGTCACGGGCGACGCGCGTGATGTCGAGCTGTTGAGCCGCCTTGCCGTCCCCCCCTTCCCCGGCGGCCGGTGGCTGCGTCAACCCTTGCTGGCGGCGGGACTAACCTACTACGCGTTGCGCGATCGTCTTTAGCGCTCGAAAGTGGTTACGCGCGAGATCACATGGCTGAAACAATCTGAAATGTGGTATTTAAACACCGTATAAATTCAGAACTGATTAAGGATTTCTGGCAACGATCCCCACCGGTAATTTGATATGGCGGGGACCTATGCAATCCATCAGCGTGAAAGACATCATCGAGCACACGGCGCGCGCCCGGGCCGTCACCGGCAACAAGCTGCGCGACATCAAGTCGGTGACCAACATGTTGCGCACGCTGGCGCTGAACGCGCTGATCGAGGCCAAGCGCGCCGGTGAAATGGGTGCGGGGTTTGCCGTGGTGGCTGACGAGGTGCGCCAGATATCGACCCAGGTCGAGACCATTTCCAGCCGCATGGCCGAGGAGCTGGGCGCCGAAATCAACGCCTTGCAGAGCCTGACCGAACGCATGGCCGAAGAGTCCCAAGGCACGCGCCTGGTTGACCTGGCGCTCAACGCCATCGAACTGATCGACCGCAATCTCTACGAACGGACGTGTGACGTGCGCTGGTGGGCCACCGACGCCGCCGTGGTCGAGGCCGCTCAAGCCCCCTCACCGGCCATTTGCGTTCACGCCGCCGAACGCTTGGGCGTCATCCTCGACGCCTATACGGTCTATATCGACCTATGGCTCTGCGACGCCAATGGCACGGTCATCGCCAATGGCCGGCCGCAGCAGCATCGCGTCACGGGCGCCCAGGTCGGCGACCGGCCGTGGTTTCGCGCAGCAAAAGCGCTGAAAAGCGGCAATGATTTCGCCGTCGACGATATCGCCGTCGAACCACTGCTGAGCGGTGCCCAGGTCGCCACCTACGCGACGGGTGTTCGCGCCGGCGGCCGCGCCGATGGCGAACTGTTGGGCGTGCTGGGCGTGCATTTCGACTGGCAGCCCCAGGCCCAGGCCATCACCGGCGGGGTGCGTTTGCTGGAAGCGGAAAAGGCGACGACGCGGGTGCTGCTGGTCGATGCGTCCGGCCGGGTGATTGCCGCGTCCGACGGCAAGGGCCTGCTGCACGACAAGGTGCGCCTCAGCACCGGCGGCCAAGCCTTCGGCCACTATAGCGAGGCCGGCAAGACCATCGCCTTTCACCGCACCCCGGGTTACGAAACCTATGAGGGCTTGGGCTGGTACGGCGTGATCGTCCAAGAATAGCTCGCCAGCCTCGGCCAGACTTTTTGCGACGAAAAGCACGAAAAGACGAAAAACACGAAATTCGATAAGCGGGCGTGTCTGCGCGAAGCGCCTTCATCTGGATGGCGCCTCGCGCGAACAGTAGTGTATCGCAGCGTTCGTGTTTTTCGTCTTTTCGTGCTTTTTGTCGCAAAAAAATTTGCTCGCCCAACCCTACAGCGCTCTTAGAACCGGTTCAGCCTCGTCCAGGGCGCGGCCGATAATTTCGATCATCCGGTCGATTTCGCCTTCGCTGATAATCAGCGGCGGGCACATGACGATGCTGTCGCGGATCGCCCGCACCATCAGCCCATGCTTGATGCACAGGTCGCGGACGATCGGCCCCGCCCTGCCCTCGGCACCGGTGAAACGTGCGTTGGTGCCGGGTTCGCTGACAATCTCGACCGCGCCCAAGAGGCCGATCGAGCGGGCCTCGCCGACCAACGGATGAGCGGACAGGTGCTTCAAGGCTGACGAAAGATAGGGCCCGGTGACATCACGCGTGCGTTCGACCAGGCCTTCGTCTTCCAGGATGGCGATATTGGCCAAGGCGACCGCGGCGCAGGTCGGATGGCCGGAATAGGTATAGCCGTGGACGAAATCGCCGCCCCTTTCGGCCAGGACATCGACGATATGCTTTGACACGCCGACCGCCGAAATCGGCAGATAGCCCGACGACAGGCCCTTGGCCATGGCGATCAGGTCGGGCTTGATGCCGTAGTACTGGTGGCCGAACCAATGGCCCAACCGCCCGAAGCCGCAAATGACCTCGTCGCAGATCAGCAGAATGCCGTATTTGCGGCAGATGGCCTCAATGCGCGGCCAATAGCCTTGCGGCGGAATGATCACGCCGCCGGCGCCTTGCACCGGCTCGCCGATAAAAGCGGCGACGTTTTCGGGCCCGATAGCCAGGATACGGTCTTCCAGCGATTGCGCCACTCGTGCGGCGAAAGCCCCAGGCTCTTCGCCGAACCCTTCGCCGAAATGATAGGGTTGCAACACATGTTCCACGCCCGGTATCGGCAGGTCGCCTTGCACATGCATGAAGCTCATCCCGCCCAGCGAGGCCGAGGCGACGGTCGAGCCGTGATAGGCATTGTTGCGCGAAATGAAGACCTTGCGCTTGGACTGCCCCATCAGGTCCCAGTAATAACGCACCATGCGGAAGATGGTGTCGTTAGCTTCCGAGCCCGACGAATTGAAAAAGACATGGGTCAGGTCGGGCGCACCCAGTTGCATCTTCTCGGCGATCTTGGCGGCCAGCCGCACCGGCGGCGGGGTCGCCGTCTTGAAAAACGTGTTGTAATACGGAAGTTCCAACATTTGCTCATAGGCGGCGCGGGCCAAACTTTCGCGGCCATAACCGACATTGACGCACCACAGCCCGGCCATGCCGTCGAGCAAAGATTGCCCCTCGGCGTCGGTAATGGTGCAGCCCTCCGCCCGGGTGATGATCCGCGAGCCCCCCAGTTCGCGCAGCAGGCCGTAGTCGGCTTGGGCGGGCATATGGTGCGCCAGGTCGAGCGCCTTCAGTTCGGCCATGTCGTAATTACGCATTTCGCAGATACCAATCGTAATCGAGGGACGTGACTTCTTCGAGGAACCGCGCCTGTTCGACGCGTTTGACGCAGGCATACATGTCGACAAAGTGGGCGCCCAAATAGTCGCGCAAGACCTCGGACGCATCGCAGCGATCGACGGCGGCGTACCAGTTGGTCGGCAGCTTCTCGCCGCCGGCGAGATAGCCGTTGCCGAAGACGGCGTCGCCCGGATCAAGGCGTTTTGCAATGCCGTGGTGGGCGCAGGCCAGAACCGCCGCCAGCACCAGGTAGGGATTGGCGTCGGCGCCGGCGACACGATGTTCGACGTGACGGGTCTTGGCCGGGCCAGCCGTGACACGCAAGCTGACCGTACGGTTATTGACGCCCCAGGTCGCCGTCGTCGGCGCGTAGGAATTGGCCTTGAAGCGTTTATAGCTATTGGCGCCGGGCGCCAGGATCGCCATGCAGTCGGCCATATGGGCCTTCATGCCGCCGATCATATGGCGCAGCAGCTCTGACCCGGCCGCATCTTCAGACGCGCAGAGATTATCGCCCTTGTCATCGGCGACCGAGACATGGACGTGAAAGCCCGACCCCGCCTGCTCGGCCCACGGCTTGGCCATGAAGGTCGCTTCGCAGCCGGCACCCAGCGCCACGCCCTTGGCGGCGCGCTTGTACATTACCGCCTCGTCGGCGGCGCGAAGCGCATCGGGCTTGTGCTTCAACGTCAGTTCTACCTGGCCTGGGGCGTTCTCGGAAATCACGCCTTCAAGAGGGATATCCTGCGCGTCAGCGACGGCCCACAGCTTGCGGAAAAAAGCGGAGTGCGCCTCAATCTCAGGCAAGCCATAGACCTCGACGCCGGCGGGGATGTCCTTGGTCGTATTCGCCCGCGCCGGACGCAATTCGCCGGCGGGCCCGCGTTCGATATCGACCAGGTAATATTCCAGTTCGCACGCCACCACCGGCGTCAGGCCGTCGGCAGCATAGCGGTCGAGCACGCGCTGCAAGACGTGGCGCGGATCGAGATCGACGGGCGTGCCGTCGAGCTCATGCAGCGACAGCATGACCTGGGCGACGTCGTCGCCCAGCCACGGCGCCGGCACCAGGGTCCCGGGCACCGGAATGCCGCGGCGATCGGCGTCGCCATCGCCGAAGACCAGGCCGGTCTCTTCGACATCGGCGCCGCGCGTATCGCAGACCAGGATCGACCCCGGCAGGAAGCGGCCGTATTCGTAGATCGGCAACAACTCGTGCCGGCGCAGGCGCTTGCCGCGCGGCACCCCGGTCATCGAGGTGAAAAAGACCTCGACGAACTGGATCTCGGGATGGGCGTCGAGGAAGGCTTGGGCTTCGGAGATATTAGCAGGCATGGCGAGTCTTTCTCCTCCCCATTTTGGAAAAATGGGGAGGTGGCATCGCAAGCCCGAAGGGCGCGTCGATGACGGAGGGCGCGGCCCGGCGAGGGTCACTTACAGGCAGAAGGCCTCTTCCAACGCCGGAAAGTGCCCCCTCCGTCGCGGACTTTGCGCTTCGCGCAAGCGCCGCGCCACCTCCCCATTTGTCCCAAATGGGGAGGAGAGAATGGTCATGATCCGCCCGTTCAAAAATCAAAGGTCACCCAATCCGCCGTAGGAGATGTACTTGACCTGCAGATACTCGTCCAAGCCTTCCATGGCGCCTTCGCGGCCGAGGCCCGATTCCTTCATGCCGCCGAACGGCGTCACCTCGGTCGAGATCAGCCCGTCATTCATGCCGACCATGCCATATTGCAGTTTCGCAGCCACACGCATGGCGCGGCCGATATCGCGGGTATAGGCGTAGGCCGCCAGGCCGAACGGCGTATCATTGGCCATGCGGATGCCGTCGGCCTCGCTCTCGAACTTGAAGAGTGGCGCCACCGGCCCGAAGATTTCGGTCGTGAACACCTCCATGTCGGTCGTCGCGCCGGTCAGCACCGTGCCCTCGTAAAACAGGTCCTTGGCGTGACCGCCGGTTGCGATCTTGGCGCCCTTTTTCACCGCATCGTCGACCAGGCCCTGCACCTTGGCGATGGCCTTGGCATTGATCAGTGGACCGAGATCGGCCTGTTCCCACCAGCCGGGTTCCAGCTTCATCGCCTTGACGCGCTCGATCAGGGCCGCCGCGAAGCGGTCATAAATTCCGGCCTGGACGAGAATGCGGTTGGCGCAGACGCAGGTCTGGCCGGAATTGCGGTATTTCGAAGCCAGCACGCCGGTGATCGCCTCGTCGACATCGGCGTCGTCAAAGACCAGGAACGGCGCATTGCCGCCCAGCTCCATCGAGATCTTCTTCATCGTCGGTGCGCACTGGCCGTAAAGCAGCTTGCCGACCGGGGTCGAACCGGTAAAGCTCAGCTTCTTGACGCGCGGATCCGACGTCATCGCCTCGCCGACCGCCTTGGCGTTCATCGAATTGACGATGGTCATGACGCCGTCAGGCAGGCCGGCCTGCCGCGCCAGGACGTAGAGCGCCAGGGCCGACAGCGGCGTTTCCTCCGACGGCTTGATGACGACGGTGCAGCCGGCGGCCAAGGCCGGCGAGACCTTGCGTGTGATCATCGAGATCGGGAAGTTCCACGGCGTGATCGCGACGCAGACCCCGACCGGCTGCTTGATCGTCTGCAGGTGCTTGCCGGGCAAGGTCGCCGGAATGGTGCGGCCATAGGCGCGCTTGCCCTCCTCGGCGAACCATTCGATGAACGAGGCGCCGTAGGTGACCTCGCCGCGCGTCTCCCTGATCACCCGCCCCTGCTCCAGCGTGACCAGCATGGCCATGTCTTCGGCATGTGCCAGGACCAGGTCGTTCCACTTGCGCAGGATGATCGAGCGCGCCTTGTTGGTCAGTCCCGACCAGGCGGCAAAGGCGGCATCGGCCGCGCCGATCGCGGTCCCGGTGTCGTCCGCGCCCTCCTTGACATAGGCCAGGACATCTCCGTCGGCCGGGTTGGTGACCGCAAACCAGCCGGGCTTGGCCTCAAGTGAGATGGTGTCGCCAAGCAAGCTTACGAGCGCGGGCGTCAGTTTCATGCGTCTAGCCTTTGAATGAGATCGAGACCGCTTTCAAATCCACATATTTCGCCATGGCATGCAGCGACCGGTCGCGGCCGAAGCCCGACTGCTTGAAACCGCCGAACGGCGAAGTAATATCGCAGGCGTCCCAGCCATTGACCCAGACCAGCCCGGCCTTCATCGCCTTGGCCGCGCGCATGGCCCGGCTGATATTCGACGTCCACACCCCCGACGCCAGGCCGTAGATCGTGCCGTTGGCGATTGTGTAGGCTTCGGCCTCGTCGGTGAAGCTTTGCACCGCCAGGACCGGGCCGAACACCTCTTCCTGGGCCAGGATATTGTCGCCGGTGACGTCGTCGATCAGCGACGGCTCGACATAGAAGCCGCCGCTCTCGGCGCGAGCGCGCCCGCCGCCCAGCAACAGCGTGCCGCCCTCGGCCTGGCCACGCTCGATATAGCCGAGCGAGGTGTTCATCTGGCGCTCGGAAATCATGGCGCCGAAACGGGTTTCGGGATCGAACGGATCGCCGACCTGGATCGCGCCGGCCACCTTGACGACGCGCTTGACGAAGTCGTCCTTGATCGAGGCCTCGACCAGCAGGCGCGAGGCGGCCGTGCACACCTGGCCCTGGTTATAGAACAGCCCCCAGGCGGCGTTTTCGGCGGCGGCATCGAGATCGTCGCAATCGGCAAAGACGATCTGCGGGCTCTTGCCGCCCAGTTCCAGCGCCACGCGCTTGAGATTGCTGTCGGCGGAGGCCTGCATCAGGGCGCGGCCGGTGCGGCCGGAACCCGTGAAGGTGATCATGTCCACATCCATGTGGATGGCCAAGGCATGGCCCGCCTCCATGCCAAGCCCCGGCACGACGTTCCACACGCCCGGCGGCACGCCGGCTTCCAGGGCCAGCTTGGCCGTATAGATCGCCGTCATCGAGGCCAGTTCGGCGGGCTTCAGCATCACCGAATTGCCGACAGCCAGCGCCGGCGCGACTTTCCACATCGCCATGTGCAGCGGGAAGTTCCACGGCACGATCGCGCCGATCACACCCAGCGGCTCGTGCACGACGTAGGACAGGCGATCCGATGGCGTCGGCGCGACCTCGCCATACATCTTGTCGACGGCTTCAGCGTAGTAGCGCACCGTGCCGATGGCGAGCGGGATATCGACCGCGCGGGCATCGCGGATCGGCTTGCCGGTATCGAGGCTCTCCAGCAGGGCCAGGTTCTCGGCGTGGCTTTCCATCAGGTCCGCCAGGGCGTGCAGGATCTTTTTGCGGGCGCGCGGCGCCAGGTCGCGCCACACCCCGCTGTCGAAGGCCGACCGCGCCGAAGCGACGGCGGCGTCGATGTCGCTCTCGTTGCCGGCCGGCAGGCGGTTGATCAGGCTGCCATCGCGCGGCGCGATGTTGTCGAAGGTCCGCCCCGACCGCGCCGCGACGTCACGGCCGTCGATCAGCGCCAGTGACGGCTTTTTCAATGCGGTCGCCGCCGCCAGTATGCCGTCAAGGGTGTCGGCGGGTTTCAACGGTCTGGGCAAGGGCATGATGGGCTCGTTCGGGCGCGTAGATTGTGATCACATTAGACCGTGCGGCGGGTAGCCAAGTCAAGACGGGGTCCGCAGTATTTGGGCCTGGAGCATCAACTCCATACCCTCGCGGATATCGGCCGCCATCGAGGTTCGCGCCGCCTCGCCGTCGCCGGTTTCCAGGGCGCGGATCATGTCCTGGTGGTGGTCCTTGGGCAGGCTGACCGTGCCCAGGCGGCCGAAGACGACGCGCATGAACGGTCCGGCCTGCAGCCACAGCGTCCGCGCCATGTCGTGAAAGAGGTCGGCGCCGGCGTGGGCGTAAATGGTGAAATGAAAATCGTGATTGGCGCGCATATAGCCCGACACATCACCGGCGCCCAGCGCCGTCATCAGCGCGTCATCATCCTCGCGCAGCCGCCGAATAGCCTCACGTGGCATCTGTCCCGCGGCGCGAAAGGCCAGCTCCGGCTCGACCCATTCGCGCGCCTGCATCAACTGACGCAGCCGGATTTCGGTCAGGTCCGGCACGCGCAGGCGCTTGTTCGAGGGTTGCAGTTCCAAGGCCTTTTCCGCAATCAGTCGGCGTACCGCCTCGCGCACCGGCATGGCCGAGACGTTCAACTCCGCGGCCAGCGAGCGCAGCGATATCGACGAGGATGGCGGAATGCGTCCCTGTATCAGGGCCTCGGCCAGGGCCTCATAAACGCGGTCGTGGACCTTGTCGTCGGCCGAAATGTTGGCTCCCGAACGTGGCGCGGGAAAAGCGATGACCATCCGGCCTGTACCTCTTGCAGATCATCTGCGATTGTGATCACAATCTACGCCGAATGCCGGGCGGGTCAAGCCGCCTCCCCTTGAGAGGCCTCTCCATGACATCGCCCGATAGCGCCCTTGACGCCCAAGATCTTGAAAATCTGTGGATGCCGTTCACCTCCAACCGCGCCTTCAAGACCAAGCCCAAGCTCCTCACCGCCGCCAAGGGCATATTTTACACCTCGCACGACGGCCGCGAGATCCTCGACGGGACGGCGGGGCTATGGTGCGTCAATGCCGGCCACGGCCGCGAAGAGATCACCCAGGCGATCGCCCACCAGGCGGCGCAGATGGACTTTGCCCACAGCTTCAACATGGGCCATCCCCTCGCCTTCCAGTTCGCCGAACGCCTGGCCAGGATCACGCCCTATGACTTGAAACGCATCTTCCTGACCAATTCGGGGTCGGAATCGGTCGACACCGCCCTGAAGATCGCCCTTGCCTACCAGCGCGTCCGTGGCCAGGGCACCAAGACCCGGCTGATCGGCCGCGAGCGCGCCTATCACGGCGTCGGCTTCGGCGGCATCTCGGTCGGCGGTATCGTCAAGAACCGCATGTGGTTCGGCCCGGGCCTGCCCGGTGTCGACCATATCCGCCATACCCACCTGCCCGAGCAGAACCGCTTTGCCAAAGGCCAACCCGAACACGGTGCGGATCTTGCCGACGATCTCGAACGCCTGGTGCAACTGCACGATGCCTCCAATATCGCCGCGGTCATCGTCGAACCGGTCATGGGCTCGACCGGCGTGCTGGTGCCGCCGAAAGGCTATTTGCAAAGGCTGCGTGCGCTTTGCGATAAATACGACATCCTGCTGATCTTCGACGAGGTCATCACCGGCTTCGGCCGGCTGGGCGCGGGGTTCGGCGCCGATTTCTTCGGCGTGCGGCCGGATATCATCTGCCTGGCCAAGGGGCTGACCAATGCCTGCGTGCCGGCCGGCGCGGTCGCCGTCTCCAACCGCATCTACGATACCTTCATGCAGATGTCGGAAACGCCGATCGAGCTGTTCCACGGCTATACCTATAGCGGCCATCCGCTGGCCTGCGCAGCCGGCATCGCCACGCTCGACATCTATGAAAACGAGGACCTGTTCGCACGCGCCGCCGGCATCGCGGACTATTGGCAAGAGGCCATGCATAGCCTGAGCGACGCCCGCCACGTCGTCGATATCCGCAATATCGGCCTGATCGGCGGCATCGAGCTGGAACCGCGCCCCGGCGCGGCGACGGCGCGCGCGTCCGAGGTCTTCGACCGCTGCTACGACAAGGGGGTGATGATCCGCGTCACCGGCGATATCATCGCCCTGTCACCGCCGCTGATTATCGAGAAGGCGCATATCGACCGCATCGTCACCACGCTGCGCGAAGCCCTTGATGAGACAGCTTAATTGCATGCACTTTTGGGAAATATGCTTGTGGCATATTGTTCGTTTACAATCTTAGTGTCTATGCAAGTTGTAGTCAGAAGTTGAGGCCAAGGGCATGTTTTCCAAAGAGATCAATTCCATCAAATCGTCGCTGATCGGCCTGGTGCTGATCCTGGCGACGGCGATCATCGGCCTGGGCTGGATCGGTTTTGGCCTCTATTCCCTGTTCGTCGTCTATTTCGGCATCATCTGGGGACCGATCGCTTTGGGCGGCCTGTTCCTCTTGCCGATCATCATCTTCTTCGCCGCCAAGGCGCTGCCTCACAACACCGCCAAGCGCCGCCAGCAGGCCTATAACGACGCCTTCGCCAATTCGACGGTCGGCGCCATCTCGCGCATGGTCGACAGCATGTCGGGCCATTCGCCCGTCGCCGCCACCGTCGTCGCCATCCTGGGCGGCTTCCTGGCCTCGCGTTTCCCGCAATTCCTGCCGATGCTGGCCGAAGTGGTCGGCGCGCTGGGCGATGAACTGGTGCGCCGCCGCGAGCGCAAGGCGGAAAAAGCCGAAAAGGCCGCCCGCGACGGCTATAATGCGCGCGAGCGCGCCGCCGATGCGCCACCGCCGCCCGACGTCGAACCGATCGTCAAGCGCCGCAAGCGCGCCGCCGGCGAATACTGATCCGTTATGGCTTGCCGGCCGGGGCGCGCGGTTCGTTGCGCACGGCCACCAGCAGGATCACCAGCAGCATGGCATTGAACGCCTGGTCGAACCAGAACAGCACATGGGCGACCGACAGGTTGCTGTCGCCCAGCGCATTATAGATCCAGCGATAACCGTAGCGCAGGGCGCCCCACAGCACGGCGGCGGCGATATACATGATCGCCTTGCGCAGCACGGGCGTGCGATCCATCAGCGCCAGCAGGCAGATATTGACGATAATCAGCCCGCTGAGGATCCAGCGCAGCCAGCCACCGGTGAAGTCATTATAGGCAAAAGCCGCTTCGCCCGTGCCGGCAACGACGATGAAGATCCAGAAAAGAACGGGCCTGGGCAGGGCCAGGTTCACAGATCTTCCTTGAGGATGGCCATCTCGAACATGTACGAGCCTTCTTCGTCCTCGTCGATATAGACCACGCCGACGAAGTCCTCACCGATATAGACCTCGGCGGAGTCCTTCTGCTTGCGCGCCTTGACCTCCAGCCCCTGGGTCTTGAACGTCCGGGTCAGGTAGTCCTGGACCTTGGTGATTTCGGCAGGAGTCATTGCAGGCCTCTTAAGTGGGTCATTCACCCGATCAAAGCACAGTTTGCCGGGCATGGGGATAAACTTTGTGTGTCGCGGTTTAGGGGGTGATGCGCTCCGGTGCAAACCGAAATCGGCAATGATCCACGATTACGCGGCTTGCGAAGTGTCGTGGCGTCTTTAAATAGCAGACCATGACCCATTATACCGACAACCTCACCCAACTCGGCGGCCACATCGATCAGCCGCAATCGCCTGAAGCCGCGACTCTGGAACGCGTGCCCAATCCGCACACCGACATCGACTATGTCGCCCGCTTCACCGCGCCGGAATTCACCTCGCTGTGCCCGGTGACCGGCCAGCCCGACTTCGCCCACCTGGTCATCGACTACGTGCCGGGCGAATGGCTGGTCGAATCCAAGTCGCTGAAGATGTTCTTGACCAGCTTCCGCAACCACGGCGCCTTTCATGAGGATTGCACCATCTATATTGCCAAGCGTCTGCGCGACCTGCTGGAACCGCGTTGGCTGCGTATCGGCGGTTTCTGGTACCCGCGCGGCGGCATCCCCATCGACGTCTTCTGGCAGACGCAAGAGCCGCCCAAGGGCGTTCTGATCCCCGATTTCGGCGTGGCCCCTTATCGTGGCAGGGGTTGATCATTGCCAGGCCTCGGATGCTTCACGGTAAATTAAGCCGCCCGTGGTAATATTTGCTCTCGGAATTCAAGTGTAATCAAACGGTTAAGGCGGCGGCCTGACCGCAACACCGTAACGAGAGCCCCGATGACCTCCCTGTTCGCCCCCCTGTCCCTGTTGCGTGGTCCCGCGTTGCGTAACCGTTTCGTGCTGGCGCCGCTGACCAACCTGCAAAGCCATGCCGACGGCACGCTGAGCGAAGACGAGTTCAACTGGCTGCACATGCGCGCCAAGTCGGGCTACGGCCTGGCCATGACCTGCGCCGCCTCGGTGTCGCCCGATGGGGTCGGCTTTCCCGGCCAGTTGGGCGCCCATGACGAGCGTCACCTCGCCGGCCTGTCGCGCATCGCCAATGTCATCCGCAACCACGACGGCCACGGCGTCGTACAGCTGTGCCATTCGGGCATGCGCTCTCCGGCCGAACTGATCAACGAACAGCCGCGCTGTCCCTCGGCCAATGAGGAATTCAAGGCCCGCGAAATGACGCGGACCGAGGTCAAGCAGGCCGTCGCCGACTTCGTCACCGCGGCCGAGCGTTGCGCCCGCTCAGGCTTCGACGGCATCGAACTGCACGCCGCCCACGGCTACCTGATCGGCCAGTTCATCAGCAGCGAGATCAACCAGCGCACGGACAATTACGGCGGTTCGCTGGACAACCGTTCGCGCCTGCTGTTCGAGATCATCGACGGCATCCGCGCCCAATGCCCGCGCCATTTCAGCATCGGCGTGCGCCTGTCGCCGGAGCGCTTCGGCATGAAGCTGTCGGAAATCCGCCAGATTTCGCAGCGCCTGTTCGACGAGGAAAAGATCGATTATCTCGACCTGTCGCTGTGGGACGTCTTCAAGGAGCCGGATGAAGCCGAATTCCACGGCCGCACCCTGGTCGACTGCTTTACCGAACTGAAGCGCGGCAATGTCCGCCTGGGCGGCGCCGGCAAGATCGCCACGGCCGCCGATTGCCAGCGCGCCCTCGCCGCCGGTCTCGACTTCGTCGTCATCGGCCGCAGCGCCATCCTGCACCACGATTTCCCGCAAAAGGTCCGCAATAACCCGACCTTCGAGCCGACGGCCGCGCCGGTCTCATCGGACTATCTGCGCGCCGAAGGCCTGGGCCAGCCGTTTATCGACTACATGGCGACCTGGGGCTTTGTGTCGGATATCGCGCCACCGGCTGCGCAGGTGGCTTGATATCCGTTTTTTGCTTTGGCGCTCAAGCGCCGCGCAGGCTTACGCGCAAACGTGCGCGACGCGCGGTCGCGCTTGCCGAACGCAAGAGCGTTCGGAGGGGAGCTTTAAATTTGCGAAAGGGCGATACCACGGTATCGCCCTTTCTTTTCGAACCAACAATTTGGTGAGGCTACCCCTCCCACCAACTCACCCGGCTGGCATAGTCCGGGCGGTCGCGTTCCAGCGGGGGTTCGGCCAGGGTGCCGAGATAGATAAAGCCGGCGACCGCCTCGTGCGGCGCCACGCCCAGCACCGCCTTGGCCTTGGCGTCATAGCTGTACCAATCGGTAATCCAGTTGGCGCCGTAGCCCATGGCGCCGGCGGCAATCAGCAGGGTCTGGCAGATAGCCGCCGCCGACAGCTGCTGTTCCCATAGCGGGATCGGCTTGTCGGCCTGGGGGCTCGACACGACCATCAGGGCCTCGGGCGGCACGGCCAGTTTTTGCAGGGCCGCCGTCGCCTTGGCCGGCACCGGTTGGGTTTGGGCCAGGTCGGTCAGTTGGGTCACCAGCTTCGCCCGGGCTTGCGGCGTAAAGCGCACGATGCGCCAGGGCCCGATCTTGCCGTGGTCGGGCACGCGAAAGCCGATCTGGATCAGGAGGTCGATTTCGTCGGCCGACGGCCCGGGTGCGGCCAGCATGGTCGCCGAGGCGCTACGACGGTAAAACAGGCGGTCCAGGACCTCGGCGGAGGGCTTTTGCGGCATGGGTGCGCCGAATGACGGCACCGAAGCCTCGAAATCGCTCACGGAGATTTTGGCGGACATTTCCTGGGTCATGGCGAATCCTTTAAACGACATGTGCTTATATAGGCCACGAGCCCTTTCCGAAAAGTGTGACGCACTTTTCGGGCAATAAAGGGCGACCAAACAAAAAAACGAGTGCATTACCCGGTCACCTTGACCGGGTAATGCACTCGTCTGGAAAAACACAGCCATGACCAACTACACGCCGCCGCCCTGGGACACCACCGATCCCGCCACCCGCCCCCAATGGCAAAAGGTGCGCGGCGAGGTCGTGTTCGAGACCAAGTGGATCCGCGTCGAAAGCCACGACGTCATCGCGCCGACGGGCAAGCCGGCCCATTATGGCCTGGCCTACTATCAAAACCGCGCCATCGGCGTGCTGCCTTTGTTCGACGACGGCACGGTGCCGCTGGTCGGCCAGATGCGTTATGCGTTGGACGCCTATAGCTGGGAAATCCCCGAAGGCGGCGCGCCGCTGGGCGAAGATCCGCGCGACGGTGCGGTCCGCGAACTGCGCGAGGAAACCGGACTGGTCGCCGCGGACCTGCGCGAAATCCTGAGCATGGACCTGTCGAATTCGGTGACCGACGAGGAATGCGTCTGCTACCTGGCGACCGGCCTGACCCAGGCGCAAGCCGAGCCCGACGACACCGAACAGCTCGACAGTGTACGGGTTCCCTTTTCGCAACTGCTCAAAGCTGTTATAAATGGCCAGGTCCGCGACGCGATCACCATTGCGTGCGTCCTGCGGGTCCACCATATGGCGGTGACGGGCGATCTGCCCCCGGCCTTGGCGGACGCGGTTCTGCGCTCTTAAAAGTGCGGGAAAACAGAATTGGGAGTCGATCATGGCGCAGCCGTTTGAAGTCATCACCCCGGACGACAAGCCGATCTGGCTGTGCCTGCGCCAGGAGGCGTCGGACGCCCTGGTCGCGGAACCCGGCCTGGCCTCGATGCTGCATTCGACCATCCTGTCGCACGACGACCTGGCCTCGGCCCTGTCCTATCATATCGCGCGCAAGATGGGCGACGACTCCATCCGCGGCATGACCCTGCGCGAAATCGTGCAAAAGGCCTACGAACAGGATCGCAGCCTGATCGTCGCCGCCGAAGCCGACCTGCAAGCCGTCTATGAGCGCGACCCGGCCGCCAAGGGCTACCTGCAGGCCTTCATGTTCTTCAAGGGCTTCCTCAGCCTGCAGATCCACCGCATCGCCAATCGCCTGTGGAACGAGGGCCGCCACACCCTGGCCCACCTGATGCAGAGCCGCGTGTCGGAGCTGTTCCAGATCGATATCCATCCGGCCGCGCGCATCGGCAAGGGCATCTTCTTCGACCACGGCACGGGCATCGTCGTCGGGGAAACGGCGATCATCGGCGACGACGTCTCCATGCTGCACGGCGTGACGCTGGGCGGCACGGGCGCACAGCGCGGCGACCGCCATCCCAAGATCGGCCGCGGCGTCCTGCTGGGCGCCGGCGCCAAGGTGCTGGGCAATATCACTATCGGCGACTACGCCAAGATCGCTTCGGGGTCGGTCGTCCTGAAGCCGGTGCCGTCGCATTGCACGGCGGCGGGCGTGCCCGCGCGGCTGCTCAACTGCAAGACCTGCGAAGATCCGGCGCGGACCATGGACCACACCATGGCCGACATCGACATCGACTACTCGATCTAAATTTGACCTTTACGTGAACGTCAATTTCTGCTGAATTGTCGCTAATTCAGAGGAAATGCCGCCATGATTCCGTCGTCGCTTAGCCGCAACCTGCGTTTTCCGGCGATTGCCGCGCCGATGTTCCTGGTCTCAGGCCCCGAACTGGTCATCGCCACCTGCAAGGCGGGCATGATCGGCACCTTCCCCGCCCTGAACCAGCGCACATCGGAGGGCTATGTCGAGTGGCTGGAGCAGATCAAGGCAGCCCTTGGCCCGGATGACGCGGCGTTTGGCGTCAACCTGATCGTCCACAATACCAATACACGCCTGATGGCCGACATCGCGCTCACCGTCGAGCATAAGGTGCCGCTGGTCATCACCTCGCTGGGCGCGGTCAAGGACGTGGTTGACGCCGTGCACAGCTATGGCGGCGTGGTCTTTCACGACGTCATCAATTCACGCCATGCCCGTAAGGCCATGGAGGCCGGGGTCGACGGGCTGATCCTGGTGGCGGCCGGCGCCGGCGGCCACGCCGGCAACCAGCATCCGTTCGCCCTGCTCAACGAAATCCGCCAGTTCTTTACCGGCACGATCATCCTGTCGGGCGCGCTGTCGACCGGCGGCGATGTCGCGGCCGCCCTGATGGCCGGCGCCGATCTCGGCTATATGGGCACGCGCTTTATCGCCACGAAGGAAGCCGAAGCCGGCGACGACTACAAGACGATGCTGAGCGAAACCACCGCCAAGGACATCACCTATACGGACGCCATTTCCGGCATCAATGCCAACTTCCTGACACCATCGCTGATCAATAATGGCCTCGATCCCAATGCCGCCAAGGATCCGGCGCACAAGATCGACATGGCGCACGAGCTGAACCCGGACGCCAAGGCGTGGAAGACCGTCTGGTCGGCCGGCCAAGGCGTCGGCTCGATCCACGACGCCCCGCCGGTGGCGGACCTGGTGGCGCGGTTGAAGGCCGAGTTCACCGTCGCAGCCGATGAATTTGCCGCCAAGCGCTCAGCGATCGGGCTTTAGTTGAAAACCTCAAGTGCCTGCTCAATATCGGCCAGCAGGTCGTCGCCGTCCTCCAGCCCGACATAGAAGCGGATCGCCGAACCCGCGAGGTACGGATCCGGCTCGTCATTGAGCCGCGCCCGGCCGCGGATCTGCGGCTCGCAATAGACGGCCAGGCTTTCGAATCCGCCCCAGCTGAAGCCCTTGCCGAACAGTTGCAGCCGGTTGAGGAATTCCTGCGACTTGGCTTCGTCGCCGCCCTTGAAGACGACCATGAACAGGCCGTTCGGACCGGTGAAGTCGCGGGCGAAGATGGCGTGCCCCGGATGGCTCTCCAGCCCCGGGTGAACGACGATGCCGACCTCCGGCCGCGCCTGCAACCACTTGGCGACGCGCAGGCCGGTGTCGCCCGATTGCTTGATGCGCAGGTGCAGCGAGCGCAGGCCGCGAATGGCCAGGTAGCTTTCGTCGGCCGAGGTGAAGAAGCCCCAGGCCTTGATCGTGGCATAGACGGTCTTGGCCAGCTTCGGATCGGCGACGCTGAGGCTGCCCATCAGGATATCGCTGTGGCCACCGACATATTTGGTCAGGGCCTGCATGGACAGATCGACGCCGTGGGCCAGCGGTTTGAACAGCACGCCCGAACCATAGGTATTGTCGCACAGCGTCAGGATGCCCCTCGCCTTCGCCGCCTTGGCGATGCCGGGAACATCCTGGATGTCGAAGGTCAGCGAGCCCGGGCTTTCGACATAGATCATCCGGGTGGCGTCGGTCGCCAGGGCGATCACCTCGTCTGGCGTAAGCTTCGGGTCGTAGTAGCGCGGCACGACGCCGAAGCGCTTCATCTGGGTCTCGACGAAGCGGCGCACCGGAGCATAGGTCGAATTGACGATCAGGATTTCATCGCCGGCCTTCAAGAAGGCAAAGATCGGCAAGGTCAGGGCCGCCAGGCCGGTCGGCAGGATGAAGGACTGCCCCGCCCCTTCCAGGTCGGCGATCAGCCGGCAGAGCTCGCCCTGTGTCGCCAGGTTGTCGGTGCCGTAGGTCGGCTTGATCGTCTCGTCGTAGAGCATGGTGGCGTCTTCGAACAGGACGGTCGAGCCGCGCTCGACGCCGACATTGACGGCGCGGCGCGACGGCGTGCGGCCAAGCGTGGCGGAATTCAGGCGGGTGACGTCTTTCATGACGGGTCCTTCGGGCAGCAGTCCTTTTGGCCGCCCTTTGACCGCGAAATGGCTGCCAGATCAAGCCATAAGAACTATGCCAACCGGTGAGCCCGCCTCAGCCTTAAGCCAACGCCGCCTGAACGATCCTACGCGGCCTTTTCCACCTTCTGGCCGCCGAAACGACTATAAAAGGTCTCGCCCTTGGCGGCCATATCGCGCAGCAATTGCGGCGCTTCGAAGCGCTTGCCATAGGCCGCGGTCATGCGGTCCAGCTCGGCGACAAAGGCCGGGATGCCGACGGCGTCCATCAGCGAGATCACCCCGCCCGACCACGGTGCGAAACCCCAGCCCAGGATCGAGCCGACATCGGCTTCGCGCGGGTCGGTGATGACGTTTTCCTCGAAGCAGCGCGCCGCTTCGACCGCTTGCCGGTACAGCAGACGCTTCTTCATCTCCTCGGCGACGGCCGGCTCGATCTCGGCCGTCTTGACCGGGAAATAGTCGCTGACGCCCGACCACAGGGTCTTGGGAGACTTGTCGGTCGGATAGTCGTAGAAGCCTTTGCCGTTCTTGCGGCCCAGGCGCCCCGCCTCGACCATCTTGGCCAGCTCGACCGTGCCGGGTTCCGGCACGTGGCCGGCGCCGGCCGCCTTGGCCATTTCGGCGTTGATCTTGACCATCAGGTCCAGCGCCACGTCGTCGGCCATTTCCAGCGGGCCGCGCGGCATGCCGGTGGAGCGGCCGACATTGTCGATGCCCGCCGGCACGAAGCCTTCCGACCACAGGGCCATGCCCTCCATGAGGAAGGTCGAGAAGCAGCGCGAGGTATAGAAGCCGCGCGAGTCGTTGACGACGATCGGCGTCTTGCGGATCTTCAAGACGTAGTCGATGGTCTTGGCCAGGGTCTCGTCCGAGGTTTCCTTGCCCAGGATGATCTCGACCAGCATCATCTTGTCGACCGGCGAGAAGAAGTGGATGCCGATAAACTTGTCCTGCTTGGCCGAGGCGGTGGCCAGCAGCGAGATCGGAATGGTCGAGGTGTTCGAGCCGAAGATCGCCGTATCGGCCTTGGCGCCTGAATACAAACGGGCTTCGGCGTCCCTGGTGACCTTTTCCTTCAGCTCGGTGTTTTCGAACACCGCCTCGATGACCAGGTCGGCGCCGGTGATGGCGTCATAGTCCGGCGTCGCGGTGATGAGGGCCAGAGTCGCCTCGCCCTTTTCCTTGGTCATCTTGCCGCGCGACACCTGCTTCATGATCAGGTCGGCGCAATGCGCCTTGCCCTTGTCGGCGGCGTCCTGGTCGCGGTCGATCAGGATGGTCTCAATCCCGGCCAGGGCCTGGACGTAGGCGATGCCCGCCCCCATCATGCCGGCGCCCAGCACGGCGACCTTCTTGAACTCGGCTTTCGGCACGCCGGCGGGACGGCCGGAGCCCTTGCCGAGCGCCTGCATCGAGAAGAAGAAGGTGCGGATCATCGCCTTGGCCTGCGGCGTCGCCAGGGTCTTGCAGAACCAGCGCGATTCGACCTTGATCGCCGTGTCGAACGGCAGTTGCAGGCCTTCGTAGACGGCGTGCATCAGGTTGATGACGGCCGGATAATTGCCGTAGGACTGCTTGCGCAGCAGGGCATTGCCCATGATGAAGGTCTGGGCGCCGACCGGATGGTAGGGTCCGCCGCCCGGGATCTTGTAGTCTTTCTTGTCCCACAGCGCGACCGCGTCGCCCTTGGTCTTGATCCAGGTCTTGGCCGCCTCGACAACCTTGTCGTTATCGACGACCTCATGGACGACGCCGGCGCTGAGCGCCTCAGCCGGCTTGAACGCCTTGCCTTCCGACATGGCCATCAGCGCCGCTTGCGCGCCGATCAGGCGCGGCAGGCGTTGCGAGCCACCGCCGCCCGGGAACAAGCCGATCTTGATTTCCGGCAGGCCGATCTGCGACTTGGGCGCATTCGACAGCACGCGATAGTGACAGGCCAACGCGACTTCGCAGCCGCCGCCGAGCGCCAGGCCGTTCAGGGCCGCCGCGACCGGTTTGCCGCAGGTTTCCAGCAGGCGATAGACGCGGTTCATCTCGAAGGCCGCGGCAAAGCCGGCCTTAAGCGCGGCTTCCGGATCGTCCGTGGCGCCGCCTTCGACTTCCCAGGCGCCGCCCAGCATTTCTTCCAGGTCAGCGCCGGCGCAGAAGCCGTTGTCCTTGCCCGAAGTCAGCACCACGCCCTTGACCTCGGCGTCGGTCTTGGCGCGGATGGCGATCTGTTCGAGATCAGCCAGGGCCGCCTTGGTGAAGGTGTTCATCGTCTTGCCGGGCACGTCGAACGTGCACAGCAGGATGCCGTCGGCGTCGAGTTCGGTCTTGAAATTGTCCATTGGTTTCGCTCCCTTTTCGCCGATTAAACGCGTTCGATTACCGTGGCGGTGGCCATGCCGCCGCCGACGCACAAGACCGCCAAGCCCGTCGACTTGCCCGAGCGTTCCAGTTCGTCGACCAGGGTGCCGAGGATCATAGCGCCCGTAGCGCCCAGCGGGTGGCCCATGGCGATAGCGCCGCCGCAAACGTTCAGCTTGTCGTGGGGAATGTCGAGCACCTGCATGTAGCGCAGGACGACCGAGGCGAAGGCTTCGTTGAGCTCGTAGAGGTCGATGTCGGACACATTCATGCCGAGCTTCTTCAGCAGCTTCTCGGTGACGTAGCTGGGCCCCGTTAGCATGATCGACGGTTCCGAGCCGATCGAGGCCGTACCGAGGATGCGCGCCTTGGCCTTCAGCCCCGAGATCGTGCCGGCCTCTTTCGAGCCGACCAGGATGGCGGCCGAGCCGTCGACGATCGACGACGAATTGCCTGGCGTATGGACGTGATTGATGCGCTCGACTTCGGGATAGCGCTGGTTGATCACCGAATCGAAGGCCATTTCGCCGAGCGCCTGGAAGGACGGGTTGAGCGCGCCCAGGCTCTGCATGCTGGCATCGGGGCGGACGGTCTCGTCGTGATCGAGCGCGGTAACGCCCAACTGGTCCTTGACCTTCATCACGGCCTTATTGAAGCGGCCCTCGGCCCACGACCGGGCGGCGCGCTTGTGGCTTTCGACGGCGAAGGCGTCGACGTCGGTGCGCGAAAAGCCCCACTTGGTGGCGATCATGTCGGCCGACACGCCTTGCGGCACAAAGTATTGCGGGAAGGCGCCGCGCACGTCGATGGCCCAGGCGCCGCCATCCGAGCCCATGGGGATGCGGCTCATGCATTCGACACCACCGCCGATGGCCATGGTGGCTTCGCCCGACACGACCTTGGCGGCGGCAATATTGACGGCTTCGAGGCCCGAGGCGCAGAATCGGTTGACCTGGGCGCCGGCGGTATATTGGTCGTAACCCGCCGCCAGGACCGCGGCGCGGGCGATGTCGCCCCCCTGCTCGCCGACCGGCGTCACGCAACCCCACGACACATCGTCGACCAGCTTGGTGTCGAGATGATTACGGTCGCGCAGCTCGGACAGAACCTGTGCGGACAGGTCGAGCGCCGTGATCTGGTGCAGCGAGCCGTCCTTCTTGCCCTTGCCGCGCGGCGTGCGCAGATGGTCGTAGATATAGGCTGAGTTTTCCGGGCTCGGCATGCGCAGGTTCCTCTGTTTTGATCCGGCTTTGGGGGGCCTTGTAAGGTCCGGGATACATGCGCCCGCTTTACGCGAACGTCAAGATAGGTGCGGAAAATATTGTGTCGCCACCTGCGTCAAAAACCGCACGGCCCGACCGAAATTATCGTACAATATCTTGACCCGACGCGCGTCTGACGGTACTTCGATGGGTATCAAATACTGACATATAAATCGTAAGGTCTCATGGACACCCTGAAGCCCGCCGCCGCCAGCACCACACGCACCACGATCCGCCAGATCGAGACCTTTGCCGTGCCGCCGCGCTGGCTGTTTGTCCGCATCGAGACAGATGACGGCGCCGTCGGCTGGGGCGAGGCTTCGCTGGAAGGCCACACCGAAGCCACCCAAGCGGCCTTCGCCGAGCTTCGCGAACGCTTCATCGGCCACGACGCCGAACGCATCGAAGATGCCTGGCAGGTCTTTTATCGCCTGGGCTTCTACCGCGGCGGACCGGTGCTGATGTCGGCCCTGTCGGGCTTCGACCAGGCGCTGTGGGACCTGAAGGCGCGCCGCATGGGAGTCCCGGTCTGGCAACTGCTGGGCGGCCGTGTCCGCGACCGCGTCCAGGTTTATGCCTGGATCGGCGGCGACCGGCCGTCGGACGTGGTCGATGCCGGCCGCGAACGCCAGAAGCAAGGCTTCAAGGCCGTCAAGATGAATGCCTCCGAAGACATGGGCTGGCTTGATTCGCCCAAGGTCATCGACGGCGTAATGGAGCGCGCCACTTCGGTCCAGGCCCTGGGCCTTGATGTCGGGCTCGACTTCCACGGCCGCGTGCACAAGCCCATGGCCAAGCAACTGGCCAAGGCCCTGGAACCGATTCGCCCGCTATTCATCGAAGAGCCGTTGCTGTCGGAGCACATCGAGGGCATCGCCCAGCTGTCGAAGCTGACCACCACGCCGATCGCGCTGGGGGAACGCCTCTATAGCCGCTGGGATTTCAAGCCCTTCTTCGAAGCGGCCTGCGTCGACATCATCCAGCCGGACCTGTCACACGCCGGCGGCATTTCCGAAGTGCGTCGCATCGCCGCCATGGCCGAAGCCTACGACGTCGCCGTGGCGCCGCACTGCCCGCTGGGTCCGCTGGCGCTGGGCGCTTGCCTGCAGCTGGCGCTGGCTACGCCCAACCACGTCATTCAGGAAATGTCGCTGGGCATCCACTACAACACCAATGGCCACGACCTGCTGACCTACATGAAGAACCCGGAAGTGTTCGACGTGAAGGACGGCTATGTCGAAGCCCTGACCGGCCCCGGTCTCGGCGTCGAAATCGACGAGGCCAAGGTGCGCGAAATGGCCAAGGATTGTCCGCCGTGGCGCAATCCGGCCTGGCGCGGCCCCGACGGCTACGTCCGCGAGTGGTAGGAAAGGTCGCGCTGGCGGGCTGCAAGCCGTCATCTGGCTGCGATGCGGTGCTCACGTACTGAAGTACGCTCCGCTTCTCGCCAGCTAACGCCTTTCGCCGCACCATCACGACTTTCCCAGTGCGCGTTCTGAAAAAACAAAAAAACAGGGAAGGCTCATGACCAACGACATCATCCGCCGTTCGCCACCGGGCGCTATTATCGGCGAGGGGCCGCTGTGGTCCAGGCGCGATCGCTGCGTCTACTGGGTCGATATCCTCGGCAATACCTTACACGCCTGGTATCTGGATGAGAGCAGCCGCTCGTGGCATTTTCCCGAGCATGTCACCTGGGTCATCGAACGTGAAAAAGGCGGCTTTATCGCCGGCCTGATGAGCGGATTTGCCGAGGTCGAGCTCGATCCTTTGCGCATCCGTCATATCGGCAATCCCTACCCGCACGAACCGCTCAATCGCCTCAACGACGCCAAGGCGGATGATCGCGGCCGCATCTGGGCCGGCTCGATGCACAAGCCGGTCGAAAAGACCTCCGGCGCCTTCTACCGCTTGGAGACGGACCTGAGCTTCCGCGAAGTCGACGGTCCCTACCGCATCGCCAACGGCCCGGCCTTTTCGGCTGACCATCGCATTGTCTACCATACCGACAGCGCCCACGGCCAAGTCTTCGCCTTCGACATCGGTCAAGACGGCGAATTGGCCAACAAGCGCCTGTTCAAGTCATTCACCGACGAAATGGGCAGTCCCGACGGCATGACTGTCGATGCTCAGGGCGGGTTATGGATCGCCCATTGGGGCATTGGCCGCATCACGCGCTTCCGCACCGAAGACGCCGGCGAAGACTTCCATATCGACCTGCCGGCCAAGCAAACGACCAGTTTATGCTTCGCCGGTGACGCGCTCGACCGGGTCTTCGTGACCTCGGCCGCCGAGGGTCTGCCCGAGGATTCCGAGGGCGGCACCTTCTTCGAAATCCCCAAGGCGTTATTACGCGGCCATACCGGCCTTGAACCGATGAAGTTCAAGGGCTAGATGAGCATTGTTCGCCGCTGCGCGGAGCTGCCTTGCATTAGCTCGGGCGGCCAAGAGTCGTTTCACCCGCCCTTGCCAAAGCGTATGCGCTTTGGAAATAGAGTTTAGCCGTTAGATTTGAGTTCTCGTCCATGACAACTGAACCACCCGCCCTGCTCGGCGCCGACTGGGGCACGACCAATTTTCGCCTGTTCCTGTACGGCAGCGACGGCGAAATCATCGCCCGTCACAATGCCAATATCGGCCTCAGAAACCTGGGCGTGCTCAGCTTCGAGCAAGCCCTGCAATCGGTGATGAAGGGCGAGTTCGACCGTCCGGACCTGCCGATCGTGCTGGCCGGCATGGTCGGTTCGCGCACCGGCTGGCGCGAGGCGCCCTATGTCCCCTGCCCCGCCGATCCCAAGCGTATCGTCGCCGGCATTGTCGACGCCCCGTCCGACAAGCTGAAGGTCAAGATCATCCCCGGCCTGTCGGCGATCGCCGATCATCCCGGTACGCTGAACGTCATGCGCGGCGAGGAAACCCAGATCCTCGGCCTGTCGTCGAAACAGGGCGACGGCGTGTTCGTCCTGCCCGGTACGCACTGCAAGTGGGCGGCCGTCGAAGACGGCATCATCACCGGCTTCTCGTCCTACATGACCGGCGAAATGTTCCAGGTGCTGAAGGCCCATTCGATCCTCGGCGACCTGATGGCCGACGACATCGACGACGAAGCCGCCTTCAAGCTGGGCGTCGACCGCGCCATGTCCGACAAGTCCTTCCTGTCACTGGTCTTCTCGGTTCGCACCGAAGGCCTGTTCGGCCACTTGCGGCCGGAAAGCCTGTCGTCCTACCTGTCGGGCCTTTTGATCGGTTCGGAAATCCGCGCCGAAAGCATCCGCCACGGCATTCGCCCGGTCACCCTGGTCGGCGACGGCACGCTGTCGAACCTCTACAAGCGCGCCTTGCTGCACACGGGCTTCACCGACGTCTCCCAGGTCGACGGCGACACCGCCTCGGCCGCCGGCCTGTGGGCCATTGCCCACCAGGGAGGCCTGATCTGATGAGCATGCTGGACAAAGACTTGCAGTCCCAATGGGACGATGCCCTGGCCACCCTGCCCCTGGTCGCCATCCTGCGCGGCCTGCGTCCGGACGAAGCGCTGGGCGTCGGCGAAATGATCATCAAGGCGGGCTTCAAGATCCTGGAAGTACCGCTGAATTCGCCGGATCCCTTCGACAGCATCGAAGCCATGGCCAAGGCGTTCAAGGGCCGCGCCATCGTCGGCGCCGGTACCGTGCTCAAGGTCGCCGATGTCGAACGCCTGGCCAAGGTCGGCGGCCAGATCTGCATCTCGCCCAATGCCAATGTCGACGTCATCCGCGCCGCCAAGGCACTCGGCCTGATCTCGTTCCCGGCCTTTTTCACGCCGACCGAAGCCTTTGCCGCCGTCGATGCCGGCGCCGACGCGATCAAGCTGTTCCCGGCCGAGCTGGCTGGCCCGGCGGGCCTCAAGGCGATGAAGGCGGTCCTGCCCAAGACCATGCCGGTCTTCCCCGTCGGCGGCGTCACCGCCGACAATATGCATACCTATCTCGAGGTCGGCGCCAAGGGCTTCGGCATCGGCACCGCCGTCTTCAAACCTGGCGATTCGGCGGACATCGTCTTCAAGAAGGCGAAGACCTTTACCGAGGCCTGGGCCCGCCTTCACCCGGCGCGCAACTAGACTTCCATATCTTTGCGACTGTCATACGCCATCCGCGCCTCGCGGATGGCGTTGTGATTCCGGTTGGCCCATCCCGCCAAGACCATGAACGGCGGCACCAGCGACTCACCCAGCGGAGTCAGGCGATACTCGACCGACGGCGGCACAGTGGCGAAGACATGCCGGCTGATCAGCCCGTCACGCTGCAGGTCGCGCAGCGTCTGGGTCAGCATGCGCTGCGAAATGTCCGGCACGGCGCGCTTCAACTCGCCGAAGCGATGCGGCCGCACGCCCAGCGCCATCAGCAACAGGCTCGCCCACTTGCCGCTGACCCGGTCAAGCACGTCCCGAACCGGACAGTTGCTGGTATCCAGTTCCCTTGTCGTGACATCGGCGATAATCTCGGCCAACGCATTGCGAATTTGCGGCGTTATATGTTCGGTGCCCCTGATTGCCGCCTCGATCGCGTCGATAGTGTCGTCCCCAATAGTACCCTTCACGTAACCATCTCCCGAAAACCTGCCGTCTTTACAGGCGCAGTATAGGCCCTATCTGTCTAATAGTCTATTTTTGAGACTAAGCTTCAGGAGCGAATGTTATGACCACCTTCCTCGTCACCGGCGCCAATGGCAAGCTTGGCCGCCACGTCACCCAACTTTTGCTCGAGGCGAACGCCGGAACGGTGATCGCCGCCTCGCGCGATCCGTCGAAGCTGGCCGACCTGGCGGCCAAGGGCGCTGAGACCCGCAGCGCCGACTTCGACAATCCGGCGTCGCTGGTGGAAGCGTTCAAGGGTGTCGATCGTCTGCTGCTGATTTCGACCGACAGCATGGGCCCTGGCCAACGCCTGGCCCAGCACGCCGCGGCCATCGCCGCCGCCAAGCAGGCGGGCGTGGCTCATGTCGTCTATACCTCGATGCCCAAGCCCGAAACCTCGGCCGTGACCTTCGCGCCGGATCATCTGGGCACCGAAAATACGCTCAAGGCCTCAGGCCTGGCCTACACCATCCTGCGCAATTCCTGGTACCAGGAGAACTTGCTGTTGGGCTTGGCCCCGGCGCTGAAGAGCGGCCAATGGTATTCCGCCGCCGGCAACGGCAAGACCCCGCATATCGCCCGCGCCGATTGCGCCCGGGCGGCCGTCGGCGCGCTGATCCAGGCGCCGGCCAACCAGACCTTCACCCTGACGGGGCCTGAGCTTTTGACGACGCAACAGATCGCCGCCCTGGCCTCGGCCGCGACCGGCAAGCCACTGGCCGTCATCGAATTGACCGACGAGCAGCTGGCCGACGGCATGAAGCACGCCGGCGTGCCCGAGATGCTGATTCCGATGCTGGTCTCGTTCGACACCAATACACGCCAGGACGGGTTCGATATCCTGACGAACGACGTCGAGACCCTGACCGGACACAAACCGGCAACACTAGAGGCATTCTTCGCCGCGAACGCCCAAGCGCTACTGGCGTAAAACCGGGTCTTGAGCTATGCGACGGGCATGAAGATCCTGCCCGTCGCCCCCGATCATATCCCGGTCCTGTCGGCCCTGGCGGTCGATACCTTCACCCTGACGTTCGGCCATCTTTATGCACCGGAAGATCTTCGGGATTTTCTTGAGACATCCTACAATCCTGAGACCGTGGCCGACGAAGTCGCCGATCCTCAGTACTTTTGGCGCATGGCGTGGGACGACAACGGCCAGGCCCTCGCCTACCTGCAATGCGGCCCCGTCAGCCTGCCGCATGACGATGCCGATCCCATCCGCCACGGCGAGTTGAAGCGCCTTTACGTATCCCCCGCGGCGCAAGGCAAGGGACTGGGTAAGACGCTGATGGCCACCGCCCTTGACCACCTGGCCGAACGCTTTGGCGATGCGCCGCAATGGATCGGCGTATGGAGCGAGAACCATCGCGCCCAAGCGCTCTATGCCGCGCACGGCTTCATCAGGGTCGGCGCCTACGACTTTCCGGTCGGACGCGCGCGCGACCACGAATTCATCCTGCGCCGGAACGTTTAAATCGACCGTTCGGAAGAGTAAGCGCGACTTATCGACCACAGGCGATATTTTCGTGATCCATGCATTGGCGCCGCTGCGCATTTATGGTTAATTTACTTCCGAGAAATGAGCGACGATCATCCTCGCCCAGGCATGGTCACGCAAATACATTGGCACCAGCTTCTACTCATATATCGATCCATTTGTCTTAAGTCAGCGTTCTACCGATTACATATGCCGGGGGGATATGGGGCATGGCTAGAGATGTTCAGGCACTGATTGATTACGGCGTCAGGAAATTTGAAGCCCTTCACGAGCGCTCATCCGTCAAGGACGAGACCAGCTTCCTGCCGGCCGCCCTGGAAATCGTCGAAACGCCGCCCTCTCCGCTGGGCCGGACCATCCTGTGGTTCATCATCATTGTCGTCGTCCTGGCGCTGGTGTGGTCGTGCCTGTCGAAAGTGGATGAAGTCGCCGTCGCGGAAGGGCAATTGATGCCGCGCGGGCACCTGCGCTCGGTCGAGGCCTCCGAGCAAGGGGTGATCAAGGCGATAAATGTGCACGAAGGCCAGCACGTCCATAGCGGCGACGTCCTGATCGAGCTGGACGCCAACCAGGCCGATGCCGACGCCAAGGCGGCCCAGGTCGAATTGGCCACCGCCGCCCTGACCAAGGCGGGCGACAATGCGATTTTGAACTACGGCGCCAATGGCCGCACCAACTTCAACGCACCGGCGGGATCTGACGCCGCCGCGGCCCAGGCCGAGCACGAGTTGGTGAAGACCCGCGTCGAGGAATATAATGCAAAGCGGGAATCCCTGGAGGAAAAGCGCCAAGCCGCGGTCGCCACCGTCGCGGCGACCCAGGCCGAGATCGACAAGCTCAAGGACACCCTGCCCCTTCTCAAGGAGCAGTGGGACGAGCAAAAGACCCTGGCCGCCGACGGGTTCGGGTCGCGGCAAAAATACTTGCAGACGCAACAGGCCTATATCGGCGCGCAACACGATCTCGAAAGCCAGACCGCCAGCCTGTCCGAAGCGCGCGCCCAGGTCAGTTCCCTGACCGCGGACATGGCCCAGGCCAAGGGCGATCTCCTGAGCCAGGCGGCCCAGGAAGGCGCCGAAGCGCAAAGCGGCGTCTCCGAGCGGCAGCAGTCGGTGCGCAAGGTCAATGACAAGAAGGATCACATGACCCTGGTGGCGCCGGTGTCCGGCGTCGTCCAGGAAGTGACGGTGACCACGATCGGCCAGACGCCCGAAATCGGCAAGCCCTTGGTGACCCTGGTCGCCGATGGCGAGGAACTGGTCGTCGAAGGCCTGCTGCTCAACAAGGATGCCGGCTTCGTGCGCGCCGGCCAGAAAGTCAGCGTCAAGCTGGAAGCCTATCCGTTTACCCGCTACGGCGTCCTTCACGGCGTGGTCGAAAGCGTATCACCCGATGCGACCGTCGACCAGCACAAGGGCCTGGTCTATCCGATCCGCATCAAGCTTCTGGACCACAGCCTCATGGTCGACAATCGGCCCGCCGTCCTCACCGCCGGCATGGCGGCGACGCTGGAAATCACCATCGGCCACCGGTCGGTGATCGACTATTTGTGGTCACCGGTCGCCAAGACCGTCAGCGAAGCCGGCAAGGAAAAATAGGGCTAGGATCAGCCGCCGAACGATGCGGCCTTGGTCGGCGGCGCTGCGGATTGCAGACGCCAGAGGTTGGCGTAACGGCCGCCCGTCTTCAACAGCTCGTCGTGCGTCCCCTGCTCGACGATGCGCCCCTGCTCCATGACGATGATGCGGTTGGCCGAACGGACGGTCGACAGCCGATGCGCCACGATCAACACAGTCCGGCCCTCGGCGATGGCGAACATATTGTTCTGGATCGCCGCTTCGCTTTCATAGTCGAGCGCCGAGGTCGCCTCGTCCAGGATCAGGATGCGGGGCGACGTCGCCAGGGCCCGGGCGATCGCGATGCGCTGGCGCTGGCCGCCCGACAGGGAGGCGCCGCGTTCGCCGATGACCGTGTCGTAGCCTTCCGGCAGCCCCAGGATGAAATCATGAGCGCCGGCCAGCTTGGCCGCCGCGATGACCCTGTGCATGTCCATGCCGGGCTCGGCAATGGCAATGTTTTCGCGCACCGGCAGGTTGAAGAGGATATTCTCCTGCAGGACGACGCCCAGTTGCCGCCGCAACCAGGCGGAATCGGCCAGGGTCAAGTCGACGCCGTCGATCAGCACGCGCCCCGCCTCGGGGACGAACAGGCGCTGGACCAGCTTGACCAGGCTCGACTTGCCCGATCCCGACGCGCCGACGATGCCGATGACTTCGCCCGCCCCGACTTCCAGATTGACGCCGGACAGGATCGGCGGCGCATCCAGCCGATAGCGGAAGGTCACATTGTCGAAACGCACGCCGCCGCGGATCGGCGGCAAGCTGGTGGCGCCGCCGTTCGAATATTCGGGCGCCGTATTGAGGATATCGCCCAGGCGGTCGATCGATACGCGGGTCTGCTGGAAGTCGTTCCACAGCTGGGCGATCCGCAGCACGGGCTGCGACACCTGGCCGGCCAGCATATTGAAGGCCACCAGTTCGCCGATGGTCAGCCGCCCCGCCATCATTTCGCGCGCCCCGAAGAACAGGATCAGCACCGTGACGATCTTGCTGACCGTCTGCACGGCTTGCTGGGCCCAGGTCGACAGGTTGATGACGTTGAAGGACGAGGTCACGTAACCCGCCAGTTGTTCTTCCCAGCGCCGCTGTAGCACCGGCTCGAGCGCCATCGCCTTGACGGTCTCGATGCCAGTCACCCCTTCGACGAGAAAGGCCTGGTTTTCGGCGCCGCGACGGAACTTCTCCTCGATCCGTTTGCGGAACACCGGCGTCACGACCAGCGAGATCACGACATAGAACGGGATCGCGGCGGCGACGATCAGCGTCAGCTTGATCGAATAGAGCAGCAGTACCGCCATGAAGACCAGGGCGAAGAACAGGTCCAGCACCAGGGTGAGCGCCGACGAGGTCAGGAATTGCCGAATGGTCTCCAACTCGCGCACGCGGGCCACCGTATCGCCGACGCGACGCGCGCTAAAATAGGCCATGGGCAGGGCGAACAGGTGACGGAACAGGCGCGCCCCCAGCTCGACATCGATGCGGTTGGCGGTGTGAGCGAACAACCAGGTCCGCAAGCCGCTCAGCGTCACTTCGAAACCGGTCAGCAAGACCAGGCCGATCGTCAGGACCTCCAGCGTCGATACCGCGCGATTGACCAGCACCTTGTCGACCACGACCTGGAAGAACAACGGCATCAAGAGGCCGAAGATCTGCAGGAAAAATGACGCCGCCAGCACTTCGAGCAAGGGCCTGCGGTATTTGTGGATCGCCGCGATGAACCAGCTGACGCCGAACCGTTGCGCCAGACTGGCCGCCGAGGCGCGGCGCGTCAGGAGGATCAACCGCCCCGACCAGTCGGCCTCGAAGGTGGTGCGATCGACCAGTTGCGGCATCGGCTTGGCCGGATCCTGGACCAGGACCTTGTCCTCATTGGCGCGGCCGAGCACCAGCCACCGTCCGTCGTTGCGCAGGACCAGGGCCGGCACGGGCGTCGACGCCAGGCGTTCGAAATCGCTCTGGATCGCCTTGACCTTCACCGGAAAGCGCTTGGCGGCCAGCAGCAGGTCGCTTTCCGTCAAAGGCCGCACGATACCGAGCTGATGCCGAATCTGGTCGGCGTCGGCCGCCAGACCCAGCACCTTGAGCGCGAAAACCAGGGCTGCCGCGCCCGTGTCCGCCGGCAAGACCGGGCTGTCCGCGTCGTTGGCGGCGTCTTCGGGCTGGCCGGCGGCCGCATTCGCTTCGACGTCTCTATGCATGATGCGACGCAGCTAACATCGTCTGGGCAGCGGTCGTCAACATGATCTGTGTGCCCCCACCGCCCAGGGCATTCGAGGTGAACTCGGCCGCCGTATACTGACCGAACAGCTTGATCGCGGCCGTCTGGCTACCATTGTCGATGTCCAAAGTGCCGAACGTGCCGGAACTGTCCTCAGTAAAGTGGATGGTTGCGCCCGGCGAGGTGAACCATTCCAGGTCCAGGGCATCCGTCCCCAGGAAGTCTTTTATGGCGAAGCCGGAGAGTTCCGAGGGGGTGCCCAGGAACAGGGTGCCGCCGTCGCCGGTAAAGTCGACCGCCTGGGTGCCGGAAACGGCGGCGCCCTCGAAGAAGGCCTCCGCGCCATCGCCGATTGTTATCGAGCCGGTTCCCGACAGCGTCGTGTCGAAATCCAGCGTCCCGGCCGAGATGGCGATCGTCCCCGTATTGGTGACGTTGACGTCGAATCCCGTCTCCCCCGTTCCCGTCTTGGTTATGGTCCCCGCGTTCAGGACGGCGCCATCGGATGTGCCTTCATTATTGATCCCGCCTTTGTCGTCCATGGTCAGGGAACCGGTGGAGGTGATGTCCAGCGTGCCGGCGTTATAGGCGCTGGTCGCCGTGTTATAGGCGCCCAGGTAGAGGACATCGCTGGTCATGGTCGCCGCGCCGGACAGATCGAGCTCGGTGCCGAGGAACTGCTCGAAGGTCAGGGCCAGGGTCGCGGTATTGGCAAGGACGACCTTGCCCGAGCCAACAATATTGCCACCACTCCACGCCATGGCGCTGGACAGGGTCAGATTGCCCGCGTCGGTATCCAATATGCCGCTGGTGAGTTCGAACAGGCCGCTATAGCTACCGCTGCCGGTCATATTGAACGTCCCGCTGGCCAGGTCCAGCGTGGCGCCGGAAGCCACCTCGAAGCCCGACAGCGCCGAAGAGCCGCCGGCGTCCAATTGCAATATGCCGCCGGTGACCGATATCGTGCCGGTATTGGTCAAGGCGCCGTTGAAGGTGATATTGCCATCGGCCGCTTCGATCGTGCCGGAATTGGTGACCGTATCTCCGAAAGAAAGTGCCCCCGAGGTGGCGTCGATCGTGCCGGAATTGGTGACGTCGGAATTGATGTCGGCGGTGCCCGCCCCCGATGCCGTGATCGTGCCGGCATTGGTGACCGATTCACCGGTCGTACCGTAGTCGGTGATCGAGCCTTGGTCGTCCATGCTTAGCGAGCCGGTTGAAGTAATGTCCAGGCTACCGGGAACATAGGTGCCGGTCGTCGAGTCGACGGCTCCGAGATAGAGGGTGTCGTTGCTCATGGTCGCTGCGCCCGACAGTTCGAGCTCAGTGCCCAGGAACTGGTATGAAGTCAGGTCCAGGGTCGAGGTCTTGGTCAGGATAAGCTTGCCCGAGCCAAAGATGCTGCTGCCGCTCCACGCCATGGCGCCGGACAGGGTCAGGTCGCCGCCGTCGGTGTCCAGTGTCCCGCCGTATACGGCCAGCAAGCCGGCATAGCTGCCGCTGCCGGTAAAGCTGAACGCCCCGCTGGCCAAATCGAGTGTGGCGCCCGACGCGATGTCAAAACCCGACAGGGCTGAAGAGCCGCCGTTGTTCAATTTCAGCGTGCCGCCGCTGACCGAAATCTTGCCGGTATTGGTCAAGGTCCCGTTGATGGTGAGATCGCCGTCGGCGACTTCGATGGTCCCGGAATTGGTGACCGTGTCGTTGAAATAAAGCGCCCCGGACGTGGCGTCGATCGTGCCCGAATTGGTGACGTCGCTATAGAGATAGGCCGTGCCAGATCCCGCCGCGGTAATGGTCCCCGCGTTGCTGACCGACGAGCTGGATGTGCCGTAGTCGTTGATCGAGCCCTGGTCGTCCATGCTGAGCGAGCCGGTGGACGTGATGTCCAATATACCGGCGATATAGGCGGCGGTCGTTGAGTCATAGGCGCCGAGATAAAGGGTGTCGTCGCTCATGGTGGCCTCGCCCGACAGCTCGAGCTCAGTGCCGAGGAACTGCTGGGAGGTCAGGGCCAGGGTCGAGGCCTTGGCCAGGATAAGCTTGCCCAAGCCCAGGATACTGCCGCCACTCCACGCCACGGCGCCCGCCAGGGTCATGTTGCCGGCATGGGTGTCGAAGGTGCCGCCGCTCAAGTCGAACAGGCCGTCATAGCTGCCGCTGCCGGTCAGGCTGAAGGTCCCGCCATTGAAGTCGAGTGTCGCGCCGGACGCGACCTCAAAGCCTGAAAGGGCTGACGAACCCCCATTGTTCAGTTGCAAAGTGCCGCCGCTAACCGAAATCTTGCCGGTATTGGTCAGGATGCCGTTGATGGTGAGATTGCCGTCGGCAACTTCGATCGTCCCGGAATTGGTGACCGTGTCGTTGAAATAAAGCGCCCCCGACGTAGCGTCGATCGTGCCGGAATTAGTGACGTCGGTGTACAGATAAGCCGTGCCCGCCCCAGCCGCGGTAATCGTCCCCGCATTGATGACCGACGCGCCGGAGGCGTTGTAGTCGGTGACCGACCCTTGATCGTCCATGCTTAGCGAGCCGGTGGACGTAATGTTCAACGTGCCGCCCTCATAGACGCCGGCCGTCGAGTCATAGGCGCCCAGGTAGACGGTGTCATTGGTCATGGTCGCCGCGCCCGACAGGTCAAGCTCGGTGCCGAGGAACTGGTTTGAGGTCAAGGCCAGGGTCGAGGTCTTGGTCAGGACAAGCTTGCCCGACCCGAGGACACTGCTGCCACTCCAGGCCACGGCGCTGGACAGGGTCAGGTCGCCGCCGTCGGTATCAAGGGTCCCGCCGGTCAGGTCGAGCAGACCCGCATAACTGCCGCCGCCGGTCAGGTCGAAGGTGCCGCCGTTGAAATCGAGCGTCGCGCCGGACGCGACCTCGAAGCCCGACAGGGCGGACGAGCCCCCGCTGTTCAGTTGCAGGGTGCCGCCGTCGATCGATATCTTGCCCGTATTGGTCAAGGTTCCGTTGATGGTCAGATTGCCGTCGGCGGCCTCGATCGTACCGGAGTTCGTCACCGCATCGCCGAGGTACAAGGCTCCCGACGTGGCGTCGATCGTGCCGGAATTGGTCACATCGGCATAGAAAGCGGCGGTGCCGGCGCCTGATGCGGTAATGGTTCCGGCATTGATGACCGCCCCGCTGTCCGCGCCGTAGTTGGAAATCGAGCCCTGGTCGTCCATGCTCAGCGAGCCGGTGGACGTAATGTTCAGCGTCCCCGCCTGGTAGGCGCCGGCCGTTGGGTCATAGGCGCCCAAGTAAAGGGTATCGTTGCTCATGGTCGCCGCGCCCGACAGGTCGAGTTCGGTGCCGAGGAACTGGTTGGAGGTCAGGGCCAGGGTGCTCGTCTTGGTCAGGATAAGCTTGCCGGAGCCGAAGACATTGCTGCCGCTCCAGGCCACGGCGCTGGACAGGGTGAGGTCGCCGCCATCGGTATCAAGGGTCCCGCCGGTCAGGTCGAACAGGCCCGCATAGGTGCCGCCGCCGGTCAGGTCGAACGTCCCGCCGTTGAAATCGAGTGTGGCGCCGGACGCAATCTCGAAGCCTGACAGCGCCGAAGAGCCACCGTCATTCAACTCCAATGTCCCGCCGCCGATCGATACCTCGCCCGTATTGATCAGGGCGCCATTGAAGGTAAGGTTCCCGTCGGCGGCTTCGACCGTTCCCGAATTCGTGACGGTACCGCCGAAATAGAGCGACCCCGACGTGGCGTCGACCATGCCGGAATTGGTGAGGTTGACGTAGATGTACGCAATCCCGGTACCCGAGGCGGTAATCGTGCCGGCATTGGTGAGCACGCCGAGCGAGGCCCCGTAATTGTTGATTGCGCTCTGGTCGTCCATCGCCAGGGAGCCTCCGGACAGGATGTCCAGAGTTCCACCGACATAGGCGCTGGTGGTTGGATCGTAGGCATCCAGGTAAAGCGCGTCGCTGGTCATCGTGGCCACGCCGGACAAGTCCAGCTCGGTGCCGAGCAACTGGTCGGAGCTCAGGGCCAGGGTTGAGGTCTTGGCGAAAATGAGCTTGCCCGACCCGACCGCGCTGCTGCCACTCCAGGCCACGGCACTGGTGAAGGTCAGGTCGCCGGCGTCGGTATCAAGGATCCCACCGGTCAATGCGAATAGCCCGCTGTAGTCCCCCGTGCCGGTCAGGCTGAACGTCCCGCCGCCGAGTTCGAGCGCGGAGCCCGAGGCAATTTTGAAGGCTGTCAGAGCCGATGAGCCGCCACCGGTTAGTTCCAGGGTGCCATTGGTGACGTCAATCGTGCCGGTATTGACAAGCTGGACGCCGATATAGGTGCTCCCGGAACCGGCAACCGTGATCGTCCCGGCATTGTCGATCAGGTTCCCGACCGAGCCCTGAGTCGAAATACCGGTTCCGGCATTCATCGTCAGGGTGCCGGTCGAGGTGATGTCCAACGTCCCGGTGACATAGGCGCCCAGGCTCGAACTGTAGGCGCCGATATAGAACTGATCGTTGTTCATGGTCGCCGCGCCGGACAGGTCGAACTCGGTGCCCAGGAATTGGTCGGACGTAAGCGCCAGGGTGCTTGTCTTGGTCAAAACCACCTTGCCCGAGCCGATGATCGTGCCGTAATCCCATTCCACGGCACTGGACAGCGTCAAGTCGCCCCCGTCCGTATCAATGGTCGCGGAATTCATGTCAAAGAGGCCGCTATAGCTGCCGGAACCGGTAAGATTGAAGGTGCCTTCGCTGACAATCAATGTGGCGCCGGAAGCGATCTGGAAGCCCGACAGGTCCGACGAGCCGCCGTCCGTCAGGTCAAGAACGCCACTTTCGACGTCGATGATGCCGGTATTGGCAACGGACACTTCGATGTAGGCGGTTCCGGAACCCGCCGCCATAATCGTCCCGGCATTGTCGACCACGCCGCTCGATGTGCCATAATTGTTGAGCTCGCTTTGATCGTCCATGGTCAACGAACCGGTCGAGGTAATATCCAGGGTGCCCGCGAAATAACTTTCGGACGTTGGATTGTAGGCGCCGAGATAAAACGCGTCACTGGTCAGGGTGGCCGCACCCGACAGATCGAGTTCGGTGCCCAGGAACTGGTTGGAGGTCAAGGCCAGGGTGCTCGTCTTGGTCAGGAGGATCTTGCCCGAGCCCTCGATGTCGCCGCCGCTCCACGCCATCGCGCTGGAAAGCGTCAGGTTGCCTGCATCGGTATCCAGTATGCCACCCGCCAGGTCGAACAAGCCGACATAGCCACCGCTGCCGGTCAGGCTGTCGATCCCCCCATTGATCTCCAATGTGGCGCCCGCGGCGATTTCAATACCGGTGAGCGCCGAAGACACACCGGCACCGATAACCAGGGTCCCGCCCGTGACATCGATCGTCCCGGTATTGGTCAACGGCACGGAGATGTACGACGTCCCGGTTCCGGTTTTGAGGATGCTGCCGGCATTGCTCATCGCGACCGGTGCCGTGCTTTGATAGTAGCTGGCGTTCAAGATCGAGGCCTGGCTTTCGATCGTCAGGCTGCCTGCCGCATCGATGACCAGCGAGCCGCCGACATAGGTGCCGGACGGCGCCTGGTAGTCGCCGATATAGAAGCTTCCCGATTGCAGGATTGCGGCCACCGCGACGTCGAGCTCCGTCTCCAATCTGATGTAGTCGTAGTTCTCGGTTCCCAGGGCCAATGTGGCATCGCCGCTGACGGTCACCTTGCCTGGGCCGGCCAGGGCGCCGCCGGTCCATGTCATGGCCGTCGATACGGTAACGTCACTATTGGCGATCAATACGCCACCGCCCATGTCCAGGGTACCGATGGCCGTCGCGGCGTCGGCCGTCAGGGTGCCGTTGGAAAACGTGAGGTTGGTCACCGTCGTGGCGCCTTCCAGGTCCAACCCGCCGGAGGTCAGGTTGGTCTGGCCCTCCAGCGCCGAGTTGGCGCCCAACAGGGTCAGCGTGCCGCCATCTATGGTCAGGGTCGCGGCATCGGTCGTCGCCAATTGGTCGGCGCTTACGCTGCCCGTCGAGACGGTGACGGTGACCGGCTCGCTGATCAGGGCGTCGTCCTGGGCCGAGGGCAGTTTGCCGGTATTCCAGTCTGCCGCCGTCGTCCAGTCGCCGTTGCTGTCGACGCCCCATTCGATGGTGAATTTCTGGATCGAATAGCTGATGGGCGAGGCCGTGCCGACGACACCGGCCAGGTCGCTGACCTGGGCCGTGACATCGGCGCCCGTGATCAGGGTGATGTCGGCCGTCCAGGTGCCGTCGGCCTTGACGGTGCCGGTACCGATCGGCGTCTTTCCGTCGAAGACCGTGACAGTCGCGCCCACTGGCACATCGCTGGCCGTGCCGGATACCGTCTGCGCCAGTTCGGTGATGAAACCGCCGCCGCTGGTAAAGGCAATGGGCGGCGCCTGGGTTTCCAGGGTGAAGCTCAGGGACGCCGTCCCTGTGCCACCGGCGTCATTGGTGCCGGAGACATCGACCGTGTGTGATCTGTCCGCCAGGCCCGTCGGCGTGTAAGTCCATATGCCGCTCGAATTGGCGGTAATGGTCGCCGCTACCGCCTTGCCGTCGATGGTCAGCGTCATGACGCTGTTGGGGTCGGCCTTGCCGGACAGGGAATCGTCGGAGGTGACACCATCGGTCGCAGACGCCCCGGTGTCGGAGACCAGGGCTACGGTGACGGGCGGCGTCGCCGATTCAAGGGTGAACGACACGCTGGCATTACCGGTATTGCCGGCCAGGTCGGTTTCCACCGCCTCGATCGTATGCGCGCCGAGGGCCAAGCCGGTCGGCGCGAACGACCAGGCGCCGGTCGAATCGGCCGTCACGGTCTTGCTGCTGGTGACGCCGTCGATGATGAATTCCACCACCGCATTGGCGTCGCCCGTGCCGACGAGGGTATCGTCGGTCGTGTCGTGGGTCGTCGCCGAGCCGCTGGTATTGGTCTTGAGCGCCGCGGTGACCACAGGCGCCGTCGTGTCGAGCGTGAAGGACAGGGATTGGGTCGCGGTATTCCCCAACGGGTCGGTTTCCGTCACGACAATGGAATGCGCCCCGTCCGTAAGTATGGCCGGGTTGAGTTGCCACTTTCCCGCCCCGTCGACAAAGGCCTCGAAGTCGCGCTCTTGACCGTCAACGGACACCGTAATCTCCGAGTCCGTGATTCCGGTACCGGCGAGCAACGGATCATTGGTGATCATGTCGGTCGCCGAACTGCCGGTGTCGTCGGCGAGACCGGCCGTCAGAAGTGGAGACGTCGTATCCAGCACATAGGTTGCCGAAGCGGTTCCCGTGTTGCCGGCCCCGTCCGTGGCGCTTGCGGTTATGTCATGCGTGCCTTCGCCATTGAGCGTGAAGGTTTTCGACCATTGCCCCACCTCATCGGCCGTCACGGTTCCGATGACCGTATTGCCGTCCTTCAGGGTGATCGTTTCCCCCTTGTCGGCGAAGTCTATCGTCCCGTTGATCGTCTGGCTCGCCTGGTTGGTGACGGCGCCCGGATCTCTGAGCGTGATCTGCGGGGCCGTCGTATCGATTTGCGGGCCCGACGTGAAACTGTCCGCCCCCGACATATCGACGGTTTCGACCGTACTGCCGACAACACCCAAGACCGCACCATTGGGGGCAAAGCCGGCAATGCCCAGGCTTGAGGCATCTTCGCCGGAGCCGATCGCGCCGACCGTATAGGTAAAGACCAGGGTATTGCTGCCGGAACCGCTGGTATAGAGGGCCTTGGCGCCGTTGCTAAGCAAGAGATAGGGCGTCGAGTCGGCCGTCACGCCGGCAAGGGCCACGGCCTGGTTGAGCGTGACATCGAAAGTAACCGTTTTGTCCGGTCCGAGATCGCCCGTGGAGGGCGTCGCGGTGACGGAGGTCACGCTGGCCGCGCTGATCACCGTACCGGTGATGGTCAGGGTTTCGGGCGCCAGCGCGCCGCTATAGCCGCTGCTGTTGTAACCGGTCGGATCCAGGGTGATCGTCTCGGAGAAGGTACCGGCCTTGGTGGTCGACAGCTGAACGGTCGGCGCATTATTGCCGCTGCCGGCCGCGATATCGTTAAAATCGCCGAGGCCGCTATTGCTGAAGGCGCTGTCGCCCGAAACGCTGAACTTGCCCGCCAAAAGATCGGCCTGTCCGCTTGCGGTGTTCAGCACGGAAAGATCGACCACGGGATCGCCGGCGCCTTGGCCCACCAGGCCGAGGTCGAGCGTGTAGGCATTATCGCCCTTGCTGCTCAGGGTCCCTTCGCCATTGGTGTCGCTGAAAGCCGCTTGGGCGTAGTTGTCGACCGCCACGGACAGTGGCACGACGGTATCCCCTTCGTCGAGCAAGCCCAGCCCGCTGGTGCCGGTGCCGTCACTGACATAGTCGACGGTGACCGAGCCGGTCAGGACGCCGGCCTTGGCCGTCGAGAAGGACGTCGTGAATGACGTGCTGTCCGAGCCGCCCGCGGCGATCAGACCCGTCGACTTGCCGTTGGCGCTCAGCGCACCGCTCGACGAGACAAGCAGGGTCCGCAAGCCTTCGGAATAGCCATCGGCGGCCGCGGCATTGCTGATGACCAGGTTTGAGACGCCGGTATCGCCGACATGCACGACCGCCGTCTGCAGCGCGATCGCGCCCTGCCCTTCACGGTATACGGTCCCCGATACCGAGATCGGCTGGTTGGTCCCCAGCGGTATCGCCACAGTGTTGCCGAGGTCCGAAGCGAAGTTGACCGTGGCGGTCCCCTTGATCAGCCCGGCCGTGGACGTGTTGATCCCGACGGTAAGATCGGTAGTGTCGCTGGAGCCGGCGGCCAGGTTCGACACGGAGCCACTGACAACAGCGCCGCCCGTGACCGTCGCGTTGGCGTCCAGGCCTGCAGCCCCCGTCGTCGCCGTATTGCTGATGCCGACGGTTTCGCTGTCGCTGGCGCCGACGCGGACATTGCCCAGGCTGATGGTCGAGGTCGAGGCCTCGCCCGCCGCCGCGGCGACGACGGTATCCTCTATCGTCAAGGTGATGGTCGGCAGGACGCCGGTATAGCCCGTTCCATTGACGTCCTCGGCGAGGAAGGTCAGGGTCTGGGACTGGGCGCCGGTCTTCGACGTGTCAGGCTGCAGGTAGATGTCGCTGAAGCTGTTGCCGGCGGCGATGGTGCTGGTAGGTTGGCTGCCGGTGAGCGTAAATCCGGAACCGGTACTGGAGGCCAGCAACGCGGCCAGGTCGTCCGCACCGGCCGCCGCCGTATTGGCCAAGGCGACTTGCAGCTCGGGCAAGGTCTCGCCGCTCAGCACCTGGCCGAGGTCAAGCGTATAGGCATTGCCGGTATGGGTCAGCTTGGCGCCGTTTCCGGAAATGACCGCCCCCCCACCCGCCAGCAGCTCCAACTGAGGCTGGGCGGCAATGCCCGGAACCGGGCTGTTGTTGACCACATCGACCTGGGCGGTCGAGTTGTAGATCGGATTGCTGCCGGGCGTGGCGATGGCGATGGCGAGCCACTTGTCCGGCGTTTTGCCAAGCGCCGCGTTCGGCACGTCGATCGTCACGGTCGCTGTCGTCTGGCCGGCGGCGATGGTGACCGAGCCGCTCGGCATCGTGCCCCCGAAATCCGAGGCGCTGAAGAAGGTCTTGCCGGCCGTATCCGTGCTGAACGCGGCCGCGCCGGTCACCTCATAATTGACCGTGGTATCGGTCGTCACCGCGCCCGTGAGCAGCACCGTAAAGGTGACGGCCGTCGTGCCGTCCGTCTCGACGATCCTGGGGGTATTGGGCACGATGCCCAGGGACGGCGTCGTCACGATCGGCGCCGTGATGACCGGCGTGTTGGTAACGGTTATGCCCTGGTCGGCGGCCGCGTCGGTCGTCAGAATACTGGCGTTACCGCTGAGGATGTAGTCGTAGGCGGCGTCGGCGGCCAAGGTCGGGTCCGTGATCCCCGCCGCGTTGGCGGCGGCCTCGGCATTCGACACCACGCTGGCCGGCAGGTCACTGAGGGTCAGGGTCTGGCGCGGATATTGCGTGTCGGTATAGGTCGCCGTCGTCTCGCCGGCGCCGTAGTCAAACAGGGAATTGGTGTCGGTGACCCGCCACGCATTGGCGTAGGTGGTATAGAGTTCCTGGTCGGTGATCGAATTCAGGACGGTGCCGTCGGGCAACTGGAAGTCCTTGGCGGTGCCTTCGTCGGAGCCGAATATGCCCTGGACGGCGCCCGCCGCGAACGTATTCGGAATGGTGATCTGCAGGGAGTTGGAACCAACCAAGCAGACTTCGCCCGTGTTCAACACGACTTCGTATTGATCGCTGGAAATCTCGGTGACGGTCCCGCCAGACAGCGTCAAGGTCGAGCCGGTCATGGAGACCGACTTGCCATCCACCATCATGAAGCTGGCGCGTGAGCTGTCATAGCTTTCCGGCGTGCCGAAGGTGACACGGTCGGTGCCGACCTGGATGGCGACCTGGGTGATATAGGTGACGCCGGGGGCGTCTTTGGCACTGCCGGATTCCAGGCGCACCTGCGCCTCGAATGTGTCGCCGGCGACCGTCGACTTGGCCGCGATAAATTCACCGATAGCCTGGAAGTCGAAGTGGGTGCCGTCATAGGTGGTAAAGTGCGGATCGCCGGAAGCGCCGGCCGTCTTGCCGGGCGGAATCGGCGGCGGCGGCGGCGGGGGTGGGGTGAGGATATTGATGATCTTTTGCCCAACGCCCTGCAGACCTCCTCCAGAAATAGTTTGATTTATTTCTCGAATACTGTTGGCACCAAGTCCACTCAATCCCCTTGGAGTAAATACATTTGGCAGCCTGCCAACGGTTGGAAACAGTCCTCCACCGATACCTCCCGTACCCACAGCGAGTCCCAACTGTCCCCAATCGAAATTGGTATTATGATTATAGGCGTCTATCTCCTGATCGATGATATTTGCAACACCACTTCCGATGGCACCGGCAAGTATCGGCCCCACACCTGGAATTAAGCCTACTCCGACGCCAACGGCGGTACCAACAAAGCCAGATGCGAATCCCTGAAGAAAAGCACCGCCAACACTTTCACCATCTTTCGCATTATAGGCATCTGCTATCCCTCCAATCAGGCCTCCAACGACAGGAATTATTAATATTAAGAATTCACCCTGAGGATCTACGGCTAGAGTTGGTGCAGAGCCTACATAGTCGTATAAATTGATACCACCCTTGATATTTAAGGGATCAGTTGAATCAAAGCGTCCTGTGACTGGATCATAATACCTAGCCCTCATGTAGACGAGGCCATCGGCATCGGTGGTAACACCTAAGGCGCCGGAAAACTGGAATTGATTAGCCAGACTCCCAGTTGAAGCCAGCGTCGTCCCAAATGGTGTATAATCGTACGTATCAACGAGATTGCCACTGGCTCCGCTTAGAGAGGTCACATTGCCGACAGCATCGGTATTGTAATAATCTGTTGTGCCCCCTGTGATTTCTGCTGCCAAGCCATTGCCGTAGTCATAGGTGGCAGTGACATTACCTGAGGCATTATAGACCTGAGCGATGGATGCCAATGGCCCGGTGGCCGAGGTATCGATAGCCAGTGGATCGATCACATAGGTTGACGTAACACCATTTACTGTCTGCGACACACGGTTGCCAAGCGCATCGTAAGTATAGGCAGTTGTGCCGTCCGGCCCGACAACTGACATCAGCTGGTTTTGCGAGTTATAGCTGTAGGTGGTGGTCTTGCCACCTGCGACCATCGCGATCAAATTGCCATCAGCGTCGTAACTATAAGTCGTACCATTGGACGATGTATATTGATTTAGTCCATTGGTCGTATAGTCGTTAACCGCGCCATTAAAGATAGTGCCGGTACGATTTCCTGCAGCATCATAGGTGTATGTCAAATCTTGATTAGCGATAGAGGCGTTGGTCGACAAAAACATAGCTCTAGTTAACTCACCGTCGGCGTCGTAACTATAGCTCCACGTACCATCTTGCGAGGCAACAGCGGTAGGACGGCCATCAGAATTATAGCTATATTGCATATAGCTCGTCGTTGCGCCTGTATTATCCTTAGTGGTGATCGAGCTGACATTGCCCGAACTGTCATAGCTGTAGGCCGTGGTCGCGCCGTTCCCCATGGTTTCGCCGGTCAATTCACCGGCAGTATTATAGCTGTAGGATTCGATCAGATTGCCTTTGCCGTCGGTCAGCTGACTTAACTGGTTATTGGCATTGTAACTATAATTGACTGTCGAGCCATCGGGTTCAACACGCTGAGTTTCCTGGCCCGAGCCATTATAGCTATAAGTCTCCACTCGACCATTGGCATCGGTAACGCTGGTCAGCTCGCCAGCAGCATTATAGCCGTACGAGGTGACACCGCCATCCACGGCTGTCGCCGAAGTGAGTTCACCTGCGCTATTGTAAGTATAGGATTGCGAGGTACCGTCGCTGAACGCCTCACCCGTCACTTGCCCAGCAGCGTTATAAGTGTAGCTGGTCGTCTGGCCACGTTCGTCGGTCGACTTTGTCAGTTCGCCACTGCTATTGTACTTATAGCTATCGCCAGAACCATTGTCATAGGTAATGCTGGTGAGATCGCCCTTGCTGTCATAGCTGTAAAGGGTCAGATCGCCGTTCTGATCGGTAAAACTGGTCAGTTCATGCGTGCCCGGCGCATAGGTAGCCTTCACCGTATTCCCGTTAGCGTCCTTATAGCCGGTCAGATTGCCATCGGCGTCATAGGTGTAATCGGTCGCCCCACTGGTCGGCCCGATAGCCGACACCAAATTACCATTGCTGTCGTGGTTCAAGCTTACAAGGTCGCCATTGGCATCCAGGGCCTCAGCAATTTGTCCGTTGGCGTTGTAATAGAGGGTTGTTGTATTGCCGAGCGCATCGGTCTCGATCACCTCGTTGTCGCCGACATAGGCGTAGGTGATTTTATTGCTATTATTATCACTATATTGAGCCGTCAGGCGGCCTTGATCGTCGTATTGAAAATATTCGTGAGTGCCGTCAGGATTGGTGATCTCGTTCAGAGCATCGGCCTGAAGCGGATTAGTTACCGCCTGGCTGGTCGTCCCGAAGGCGAGCCCCTCGGCGATCGTTCCACTACCCGTCGTCGATGCGATGGTCGGCGCTACATAACCATAGTCCGTTGTCCCCGTCGCGGTGGTGACACTTTGAAGGTACTCTCCGGAGTCGTCGTAACTATAGGTGACCGTCTGGCCGTTGGAATCTGTGGCGCTGGTTATACGGCCTTCACCGTTGGAGGTGAAGGTCAGGGTCTCGCCATCGGAACTCGTGACCGATTGCAAAACGTTCACGGTGTTGGGTTCCGGCGTCACGCCCTCCTCAACCACAATCGGCTGGGGCCCGGATGCTTGCTCAGTACCCCATTGCGCGGTGATCGCATTGCCCTTGGCGTCGGTTATGCTGGACCATAAACCATTCGCGCTGAATTGCGTGACCGTACCGGACACGTCCGAAAGGCTGTAACCGCCCCCACTGGTCTTGGTTAAAGTGTCGGTATCACCTTGACCGGCCGCGTAGCTGCCATCGGAATTCAAGGTAAAGACATGGACGCCACCCGGTGTGGCGATAGTGACATTGCCGCTGGAATCGGTCACGGCCGATAGGTCATAAGTCGACACCCAGCCATTACCGAACAAGCCGGGGGCCTGCCGAGTGGTAAGAGTCCCTTGATAAATCCGTGCCAGCGATAAGCTGGCCATCCCGGTCCCGCCCGTTATATCGGCCGCCCCCGTCAAGCTCGAAAGCTGAAGGCCGCCCCCTGACTGTAGAAGCTCGTCCTGCAACAGGACATTGACATCGTTGGTCGAGGCACCAACCTTGGAAAGTTCAGTCGCTTCGCTAGCCAGGGCGTCCTGCAGGCTGGTCGTCGTCGTGCCTACGCGTGTGACAAAGGCGTTCCAGACATTGTTCCAATCCGCCGCATCGATATTGGCCGGCTTGAGGGATGCCTCCAAGCTGCTCCAGTCTATCGTCTGACCGCTTTGCACCGTACCCGCGCCGATATCGAAACTCCCCCCGCCCACCAGCGAGGTCGGCGTGAAGCTGAAGGTCACCGTATTGGAGGCGCCGGGCGCCAAGATGCCGGCCGGACCGCTTGAGCTCGTGCCCAGGAATTCCAGCGACGAGCCGCCGGTTCCGTCCTGCGTCCCGCCGGTGATCAATGCGCCCGGGCTGGTGATATCAATAAGCGGCGCGACCACATCGGTCTGGCCGGTATTTGTATAGGTCACCGTAAAGGTTCCGGTCTGGCCGACTTGCACGGACTCCGGCGTCGAAATCGATACCGACACCGCGCCGACCGCGCCATTGTTCACCGTAAAGGCATTGGACAGGCTGGCCGTCTTGCCGTTGTCGACGACTTCGACGCCATAATCGCCCGTCGGCACGCCGGTCAGGTCGAAGCTGGCCCACAACTGGCCGCTATTGACCAACTGGATCTGGGCGGCCTTATAGACCGTGCCGTCGCTGCCGACGACCTCGACCTGGCTGTTGGCGTCGAAATCGGCGCCGTTCAGCGTCATCGTCACCGTGCCCTGGTTACTGCCGCTGATCGGGCTGATGGTGTTCAGGCTAAAGCCCGCCGCCACCGTCACCGGCTGTTTGACCGTGGCAGGCGCGCTGGAATCGCCGCTGCTATCCTTTTCCGTGGCGCCGATCGTCAGGGTAAAATTACCCGCCGCGGTCGGCGTGATGGTCAGGGACGACAGCGACCATTTCGTTACGTCGACCGAGGTCGAGCCCGAGATCGCGGTAAAGCTGTGCGTGCCGTCGCTGATCGTCGCGCCGACGGGAATAGAGCCGATCGTCACGGCGGACAAGCTGTTGCTGTCGCCGGCCAGGCCGGCCGCGCTGACGCCGAGATTCAGCGCGATCGGACTGCCCTGGGCGCCGCTGACCGCGTCGGCTGTTATGGCCGGCGCCTCAGGCACAACGCTGACGGCCAGCGAACTGGTGGAGGCCGCGCTGACATCTCCGCTCGGATCCTTTTCCGTGGCCGACAGGCCGAGCACGAAATTGGCGGAGTCCGGCGGCATGATGGTCAGGCTTGTCAGAGACCAGGTGGCGATGTCGACCGACTGGGCGCCTTTGGTTGCCGTAAAGCTGTTGGTCCCGTCGCTCAGGACGGCGCCGACCGGGATGTCGCTTACCAGCAACGAGGCCAGGCTGTCGCCGGCATTGGTCAGTTCGTCCCTCAAATAGAGCGAAGTGGGACTGCCTTCAACGGCCGCGGTGGCTTTCGTTTCCAGGGTCGGGCCGCGCGGCGCCAGGGTGAAGGTCAGGCTGGCGCTACCGGTGTTGCCAGCCGTGTCGGTCTCCGAGGCGACCACCGTATGAGCGCCGTCGGTCGTGATGTCAGGGGCAAAGAACCAGTTGCCGTCGGCGTCGGCGACCACGGTCGACGAAATCGCGACGCCGTCGACCGTGAAGTGGACGATGGCCTTGGCATCGCCCGACCCGGTCATCGACGTGCTTGAGGTCTCGTTATCCGCCCCCGTTCCCGGGATCACCAGCGCCGCGGTCATCGCCGGCGCCGTCGTGTCGAGCGTAAAGCCCAGGCTGGTCGTGGTCGTGCCGATCGGATCGATCTCGCTGGCGGTGATCTTGTGAACGCCGTCGGACAGCCCCGTGGGCGTAAAGGACCAGTTGCCCTTGTCGTCGGCCGTCACCGTCGTGGAGATCGCCTTGCCGTCGACGGTAAAGCTCACCACGGCCCCGGCACTGCCCGTGCCCGTGATTTGCGCGTTGGACGTGATGGTGTCGGTGGCGGAGGCGCCGGTATCGTGGGTTAGCGCCAAGGTCACATCCGGCTTGCTGCCATTGACCACCGACTTGACGGAGCCGTCCGGGTTAAAGGTCGTCTCGCGGACAAGGAAGCCGTCGAAGCTCAGGATCTGCTGGGTGGGCTCGCCGTTGCCGCCGTACTTGGTGTCGACGGTGTTCCAAGTCTCGCCGGGAATATTGTTTTGCACGATTTCGACAGATCCGCCGGATCCATAGGTCCAGGTCTCGGTCAAGCCGTTGGAATAGATCGCGGACGCCGGCAGGCCATTGCTGCCATAGGTGACGGTATAGCCGGTATAGGCCTGCCCCTGGACGCCGCCATAGGTGACGGTCTTTACCGATCCGTCGCTGTTGTAGGTCCACGCCTCGGTCAGGCCGTTGGAATAGACCTTCGAAACCGCCACGCCGTTGGCGCCGAACGTGATGGTATAAGATGTATAGGCTTGCCCGGTGATGCCGCCATAGGTGATCGTCTTTGTCGATCCATCGGAATTGTAGGTCCAGGCCTCGGTCTCGCCGTTGGAATAGGTCGCCGACGCCGGCAGGCCATTGGCGCCGTAGGTGACGGTATAGCCGGTATAGGCCTGCCCCTGGATACCGCCGTAGGTGATCGTCTTTACCGATCCGTCGTTATTATAGGTCCAGGCCTGGGTCTGGCCGTTGGAAAAGGCCTTCGAAAGCAACACGCCGTTGGCGCCGAAGGTGACGGTGTCCGATGTGTAGGCCTGCCCCGTGATGCCGCCATAGGTAATCGTCTTGATCGATCCGTCGGAATTGTAGGTCCACGCCTCGGTCGCGCCGTTGGAATAGGTTGCCGAAGCCGGCAAGCCATTGGCGCCGTAGGTGATGGTATAAGACGTATAGGCCAGCCCCTGGACGCCGCCATAGGTGATCGACTTTATCGACCCGTCGGAATTGTAGGTCCACGCCTCGGTCACCCCGTTCGAATAGGTCGCCGAAGCCGGCAGGTCGTTGGCGCCGTAGGTGATGGTATAGGACGTGTAGGCCTGCCCCTGGATGCCGCCGTAGGTGATCGTGTTTATCGACCCGTCGCCATTGTAGGTCCAAGCCTTCGTCACGCCGTTCGAATAGGTCGCGGAAACCGGCAGCCCGCCGGCGCCAAGGGTCATCGTATAGGACGTATAGGCCTGCCCCTGGATACCGCCATAGGTGACGGTCTTCACCGATCCGTCGCTGTTATAGGTGAAAGCCTCGGTCTCGCCATTGGAAAAGGCCTTCGAAACCGCCACGCCGTCGGTGCCAAAGGTGACGGTAAAAGACGTATAGGCCTGCCCCTGGATGCCGCCATAGGTGATCGTCTTTATCGAGCCGTCGCTGTTGTAGGTCCAGGACCGGGTCGTCCCATCGGAATAGGTCGACGACGCCGGCAGACCGTCTTCGCCAAAGGTGATGGTAAATGAGGTATAGGCCTGCCCCTGGATGCCGCCATAGGTGATCGTCTTTACCGATCCATCGCTGTTGTAGGTCCACGTCCGCGTCGTGCCGTCCGAATAGGTCGTCGAGGCCGGCAGCGCGTTGGCGCCGTAGACGATGTCATAAGAGGTGTAGGGCTCCCCCGTAATGCCGCTATAGGCAATGTCGTGGACAGAGCCGTCGTCATTATACGTGATAATTTCGATTACGCCGTTCGGTAACGTTTCCTCGAGAGTGGTCATCACATACCCCTTTTCGTATCAACCCTTGGTTAACGATTGCTAACATCGTGTAATTCGATGCCTCAATAGCAATGTTATCTCTAAGCTGCCGAGGTGTCCGGATTTCCCCGAATGGGTGCAAATATGTCTCGGTTCAATACAGAATCATAAAAATGATGGCCCGGCACCGCAACCGCCTTGTTTTCCAGGCCCCCGAGGCGTTAACAATATGGCAAAGCCGTCACAAAACGGTATTAATTGACAGCAAAAATTCAACCATTGCGGTAGTTTTTCTTTTAAGATTTGGGTAAGACTTTGGTTTGCCTGGGTAAGTGCGACCGCCTTGGCATCATCTTCGAGTTGTTTGCCGGCCAGCATGGATTTGCAGGCCGCGGGGGGATAGGTGGAAGGCTTGGCATTCGGACTCGATAGGTCCGGGGACTTGCGTCTCGCCCGTCGCCACCCGGCCGAGCGCTTCGAGATGAAATACAGCTTAAGCCGCCTTCCCCACGACCGGGTCGTGAGAAGACTCGAGCTGTACGGGACGCGCGCTATTCCAACGGTTCGCGAGATGCTGCGGAAGGAAACGCCCAGCTTCGTGGATACGGTCTGAACCTGTGATTCGAGGTGGGGCATGAGGGCGATCGAACGAAAGACCAAGATGAGCGTTTTGGCCTGCGCATGGGCTTTGGCAGGGGCATTGCCGGCGGCCGGCCACGCCGATACCCTGCAAAGCGCGCTGGTCAACGCCTATAAGTATAATCCGCAACTGCAGTCCGAGCGCGAGCTCTTGCAGGCCAAGGACGAAGGCTACGTCCAGGCGACCGCTGAAATGTCGCCCACGGCGTCGCTGCAAATGCAGACGATCTACCAAGGCCAAAGGCTGGGCTTCGCCCAATGGCAGGGGCAGCAACTGGCTGTCCCGGGCTACCCGCGCGACCAGGAACAGAATAGCGTTTCCGCTCAATTGATCGTCAGCCAACCCCTCTACACCGGCGGCAAGGCGGCCGGCGACATGGAAAGCGCCGACTTCGTCATCCAGGCCGGCAAGGAAGGCTTGCGCTCAGCCGAAGCCACGGTCCTGTTCGACGCCATCCAGGCCTATGCCGGTCTCCTGCACGACCAGGCCGCGCTTGAGATAGAAAAAGCCAATCTCGACAACCTGACGCACGAGGTCGCCGAAGCGGCCGCGCGCAAGACGGCCGGGGAGTTGACCCGAACCGACGTCGAACAGGTCCAGGTCCAGGTGGCGTCCGTCCAGTCCCAGCTCATCAGCGCCGAGGGACAGGTCAAGATCAGCCGGGCGACCTACGCCCAGGTGGTCGGCAGCGAACCCGGCGACCTCGCCGCCCTGCCCGACCTGCAAGGCTTGCCGGACACCCTGGACGCGGCGTTCAAGCGCGCCTTGAAAGACAACCCCGATCTCAACGACGCCATCTTCACGGAGGCGTCGTCGCGCGCCCAGATCACCTCGGCGAAAGGCGCGTTGCGGCCCAATGTGTCGGCGCAACTGCAGCAGGGCTACGACGGCCAGGCGGCGCCGTTTAACGGGCCCAACCTCGAACGCGGCACGACGGTTGGGCTGACCGTCACGGTGCCATTGTTCGCCGGCGGCGCGAACAGCTCGCGCGTGCGGCAGGCCAAGGATCAGAACCTCTCCGACCGGGCCACGATCGACTCGGTTCGCCGCCAGGTCTTTTCCGCGGTGCAAACCGCCTGGCAGCAAAGGACGGTCGCCCTGGGCGAGATCGAAGCCTCGCAGCGCCAGCTGGCCTCCGCCCAGGTGGCTTTCGAGGGCATGCAGAAGGAATATTCGGCGGGCGATCGCTCCACGCTGGACGTCCTCACCGCCGAGGAAAACCTGGTCGATGCGCAACTGGCGCTGGAAGGCGCCAAGCGCGACGCCTTCGTGGCGTCGGCCTCGCTATTGCAGGCGACGGGGTGGCTGGGCATCCGCAACCTGACCATGGTCAATTCCATCGACCACCCCGACGAAGACCTCAAGCGTGTCCAACAAAAGATTATCGTCCCGCTGGTCAAGCCCCTGATCGCCCTGGACGGTTTGGGAACGACCCAGGTGAGGCCGATTCAACTCACAAAATAGCGTCTAGCCCGGTGGGGTCGGTTTGACGATTTTGACCGCAAGCAACGGAGCGTTTGGCTTATCCCCGGGGTTATCCTGCGGACATGACCCTCGATACCTATGACTGGCCGCAAATTCATGCCGATCTCGATGCTTTCGGCGCCGCAGTTCTGCCGGGCCTGCTGACGCAAGCGCAATGCCGGGACCTGGCCGGACTTTATGACCGCGACCTCTTTCGCAGCCAGGTCATCATGGCGCGTCACGGCTTCGGCCGCGGGGAATACAAGTATTTCCGCTATCCCCTGCCCGATCCGGTGGCCGATTTGCGCGGTGCGCTTTACCCTCGCCTGGCGCCGGTCGCCAATCGATGGAACACGCTGATAGGAATTGAGGCGTCCTACCCGTCAAATCACGGCGACTACCTGGCCCGGTGCCATGCGGCGAGCCAGGCGCGACCGACGCCCTTACTGCTAAAATACGGCCCCGGCGACTATAATTGCCTGCATCAGGACCTCTATGGCGACCTGCATTTTCCGCTGCAGGCCGCGGTCCTGCTATCGGAGCCGGGCCAGGACTTCACCGGCGGCGAGTTCGTCCTGACCGAACAGAGACCGCGCATGCAAAGCCGCGCCGAGGTCGTGCCCCTGCATCAGGGCGACGGCGTCATCTTCGCGGTCTCACAACGCCCCGTCGCGGGCACACGCGGCACCTATCGCGTGACGCTGCGCCACGGCGTCAGCCGCATCCGTAGCGGCCACCGGTTCACGGCGGGGATCATCTTTCACGACGCGACCTGACTAGGGTTACGCGTAGACCTCGAACGACATTTCCATGTTGACGAGATTACCGACGGCTTCACCGGCGCTCATGTCGCCGCTACGCACCATTTCCAGCACCCGGTTGAGGTACCGGGCAATGTCGTTCAACGCCACCCGGCAGGCCGGGCCTTGAAAGACGTCCGACACCGCCCGGCGGGCGGCGTCGTGGTCGATGCGTTCATTGAGGTAATCTTCGAGAATCCGGCCGATATCGCGGCTTAACGCCTGGCGCCGACCGTCAATGGTCTCGGACATCTTGGTCTCCCTGGTTTTTTGTAGCGACCCACGCCGCAACTATACCACGAATTCAAGGTCTCCACAGGGGCGAAAATGTCGCAGAAACGGAAAGTGAAAAAGCAAGCCTATAAAGGCTTCAACATTCCCAGAAGTGTCGGGACAAGCTCGCTGACGGTCGGATGCACCGGCATGATCTTGCGCATGTCGTCGACGCTGAGCCGGCTGTTCATGGCGTTGATAAACAGGTGGATGACTTCGTCCGCCTCGGTGCCGAACAGGGCCGCCCCCAGGATCTGCCGGGTTTCCGCGTCGGCCAGAACCGACAGGAAGCCCGTCGTCTCGCCGCGCTCACGCGCCCGGCCGACGCGGCTCATCGGCATGAAGGCTTTCAATACCGGCCGCCCCGACGCTTTGGCCTGGGTCTCGGTCATGCCGACGCGGCCCAGCGGCGGGTCGGTGTAGAGCGCATAGCCGGTGATGCGCCCAGCCAACGACCGCCCCTCTCCGCGGATCAGGTTGGCCGACAGGATTTCGTAGTCATTATAGCTGGTATGGGTAAAGGCGCCGCGGCCGTTGACGTCGCCGAGCGCATAGACGCCCGGCACATTGGTCTGCAGGTCGTCGCCCACCGCGATATAGCCGCGCGCGTCGAGCTTGATGCCGGCGACATCCAGCGCCAGGGCTTCGACATTGGGCTTGCGACCGATACCGGCCAGCAGGTCGCTACCTTCGAGTTTGACCGTTCTGTCGGCATTCGTCACGCTAAGATGAAATCCCGCCTGCCCCTTGGAAATGCGGAAATCGCGCGCCGAGAGGTGAAAGTCGACGCCTTCCGAGACCAGCACGTCCATCACCGCCTGGCTGACATGCGGATCCTCGCGCGCGATGATGCGCTCGGCGTGTTCAAGCACGGTGACCCGCGCGCCGAAGCGGCGATACATCTGGGCGAATTCCAGCGCGATATAGCTGCCCCCGACGATGACCAGGTGGTCGGGCAACCGATCCATCTCCATCATCTCGATATTGGTCAGCACCGGGATGTCGCCCATTTCGGGCCAGTCGAGCTTGACCGGGCGGGCGCCGGTATTGAGCACGATCAAGGGTGCGGTCAGTTCGCGGGTGCCGACGGCAATCGTATGCGTGCCGGTAAAATGCGCCTCGCCGAGGATCAGCTCCAGATTGCGCGTGCCGCCGATCCAGTCGGCCAGGCTGTCGCGCGATTGCTGCACCACCGCGTCCTTGCGCGCCTTGACGGCAGCCATGTCGACCGCAGGCGCGTCCACCTTGACGCCGAAATCGGCGGCGCGCCGGACCATGTGCGCTGTCCGCGCGCTGGCGACCAGGGTCTTGGTCGGGATGCAGCCGTTGTTGACGCAGGTCCCGCCGAGCCGCTCGCGCTCGATCAAAACGACCTTGCGCCCGCTTTGCGCCAGGTCGGTGGCCAGGGGTGGCCCCGCCTGCCCGGCCCCGATGATGATGGCGTCGACCTGTTCCACGGGCGTCTCCTTGAAGCGTTCCTTGCCTGTACCACGCCCGGCCGAACGCTTCGAGTCCGTCGCCGACGCGCCTTCGGCGCTTGGCAATTTAACACCGCATAAACATCTATTAATGAGTTGTTTTATATGGATAAAATTAATCATAGACGGCAATCTCACCTTAACCAAGGCGAAACCTCAACGGCCTAAAGCTTTCCATGCCCGAAGAACCGGGTTGTCTGAAGTGTCCGTAGAAAATGCCCCGTACCGCTGCGTCTCGCTCGCCCCGCTCCGTGTCCCGTCAAACCCGTCGCCGCGCCCTGATGCGCAGCACCATGCTGATGGCCACCCTGGCCTCGGGCATGCTGGCTTCCGCCTCGTGGGCGCAGGTCATGCCCTCGGGCGGCAAGATCACGGCCGGCACGGCCGGCATCGCGACCAGCGGCACGACAACGACGATCACACAGACCTCAGGCAAGTCGATCATCGACTGGCAGTCGTTCTCGATCGGCCAGGGCGGCACGGTCCAGTTCAACAATGGCACGGGTGCCACGCTGAACCGCGTCACCGGCGGTAATCTCAGCTCGATCGACGGACTTTTATCGGCGACCGGCAGCGTCTACCTGATCAATCCCAACGGCGTCATCATCGACAAGACCGGCGTGGTCAAGACCGGCGGCGGCTTCGTCGCCTCGACGCTCGACATCGACGATAACAACTTCCTGAACGGTGGCGACCAGACCCTGGCCGGCTCATCGCTGGCCTCGGTGGTCAATCTCGGCCGGATCGGCGCGCTGGGCGGCGACGTCGCCCTGGTGGCCGCCAATGTGCGCAATGACGGCACGGTCGTCGTGCCCAACGGGGCGCTCGGCCTGCTGGCCGGCAACCGCGTCCTGATGCGCGACACCGCCGTCAATGACGGCAAGTTCCTGGTGCTTAGCGGCGGCGGCGCGACCTCCGTCACCAATACCGGCGCGCTGGAAGCCGCCAGCGTCGAACTGCGCGCCGAAGGCGGCAATATATACGCCCTGGCCGGCAACACGACGGGCGTCATCCGCGCCACCGGCGTCAGCGCGACCGACGGCCATATCTTCCTGACGGCCGGCGATACGGGCTCGGTCACCGTGTCGGGCAGTACGCTGAAGGCTTCGAATTCGGCCGGCAATGGTGGTACGATTTCGGTCACCGGCGGCCAGATCTCCGTGGCCTCGGACGCAACCTTCGACGCCTCCGCCGCCGCGGCGAACGGCAACGGGGGTTCGGTCAGCGTTATCGCGGAACTGACCTCGGGTACGCTCGATTTCCAGGGCGCGGCCCTGGCCCGTGGCGGTGCGACCGGCGGCAACGGCGGCGAAGTCGAAACCTCGGGCCACACAGTCAATTTCGACGGCGCCAGGATCGATACTTCGGCCATTGGCCAATCGGGCACCTGGCGGGTCGACCCGGACAACCTGACGGTGGATTCCGCCTCGGCCGCCACCATAGACAGCAATCTGGCCACCACCAACGTCACGCTTCAGACCACTTCGACGACCGCCTCGGGAACCGGCGTGTCATCGTCGGGCAGCGGCGATATCATCATCTCATCGGCCTTGAGCTGGTTGAGCGCCAATACGTTGACCCTTGACGCCTATCATTCGATCCAGATCAACGCCAATGTAACCGTCGCGGGTTCGGGCGGCGTGGTGCTGAAGACCAATGACGGCGGATCGGGCGGCGACTACACCTTCGCACTCGGCAATTCGCTGAGCCTCACCGGCACCGGCGGGTCGCTGACCATCAATGGCAACGCCTATACCTTGCTGTATTCGATGAGCGACGTCACTGGTCTTAACAACGCCAGCGGCCATTACGCACTGGCGAGCAGCTTGACGCCGTCGCAGAGCTACACTGCGTCCGTGGTGACCGCCTTCTACGGGACTTTCACAGGCCTGGGCCACACGGTCAATAGTCTGGCTATTACAAGTAGCGGCCAGAACAACGGCCTTTTCGGAACCGTTGAAACCGGGGGTACTGTCCGCGACATCGGTCTTTCCGGCGGCACTATCAGAAGCAACGCTGGCGCGGGCTCGCTGGTCGGTGTTAATGACGGCACAATCCAATATGCCTATTCTTCAGCGGCCGTAATCAGTACCGCCAACCATGACGGCGGTCTCGTCGGCATCAACTACGGCACAATTACGAATAGCTTTGCCACCGGGGCCGTTAGCGGCACTGCCGGCGTCGGCGGTTTGGTCGGTGTAAGTGAGGCAGGGTCAACCATTCGCGATAGCTACGCCAGTGGGACCGTAACCGCCAGTTCGTCCAACAGCGGCGGATTGTTGGGGACCAATGACGGCGCGGCTATCCAATACAGCTATGCTACCGGCGAGGTTACATTGTCGAGCGGCGGCGGTCTCGTCGGCAGCCAGAGTTCCGGCACGATCACAAACAGCTACTACGATTCCGCTACGACCGGCCGTGGCGGAAGCACCGGCACCAGTCAGACGACGTCGCAGTTACAAGGCAGCCTTCCGACAGGCTTCTCAACCAATGTGTGGGCGACGGGCACCGGCCTCTACCCCTACCTTAAGAGCTTTTACCCTAACGGCGTTATCGCCGTTAGCGGCATAGCTTACACCAGCACCCACACGGCCGCCGGCACGGCCTCCATCAGCCTGTACACCGCCGGCAATCTTGCGGGGAGCGCGAATTCGGGCGCTAACGGTTACTACTATATCCCCATCGCCGGCGGCACCGGCGGCAGTACGGCAGGGGTCACCGAGGCCTTGAGCGGCGGTTCGGTCACCGGTGCCGCCTATAGCGACGCGGCGAACCTGACGACCAGCAATATCAGCGGATTGAACGTTACTTCCGGGGCGTTCAATTATTCGACCGGTGCGGCCAGCTACGCGACCTTCCTGGCGGGCGTCACCTCGGCCTTCGGCTCGACCTATTACAGCACACTTCAAACGACCCTGGCTTCGGCGCCCAGCACGATCAACGCCTCCGGCAATTTCACGATCGACACCGGCCTCGGCATGGCCGGCACAATCGTCATCAAGACGCTCGGCGGCGACCTGACGGTCGGCAGCGACCTGACCTTGAGCGGTACGACGGCGCTGACGCTGGACGCTTACAATAACCTGAATGTCGACGGCAATATCACGGCCTCCGGCACCGCCGTTACACTTAAAACCGCCGATGGCGGCAGCGGCGACTACGCGTTCGCGCTGGGCAAGTCGCTGAGCTTTACCGGTACAGGCAACGCGCTGAGCATCAACGGGCAGAGCTATACCTTGCTGACCAGCATGGACGGCATCGCCGGCATGACGACCGGCCATTACGCCCTCGCCAACGACCTTACGCCCGGTACGTCCTACAGCGGCAGCGTCGTCGCGGATTTCACGGGCACGTTCACCGGCTTGGGTCACGCCATCAACAACCTGGTCGTGACCAATGCCAACCCCGGCGGCCTGTTCGCCCTGAACGAGGGCACGGTCCGCGATCTGATCCTGTCCGGCGGCGAGATCGTGGGGGCCGGCACGACCGGCGCCCTGGCGGGCCAGAACACGGGGACGATCCAGAACGTCTATTCGTCTGCCACCGTGGTTGGCAGCCCACCTATTTCCAATGCGACCGCGGACGTCACCGCCGTCGGCGGGCTCGTCGGGATCAATGACGGGACGATCACCAACAGCGTTTCCGTCGGAAACGTCTTGAGCAGCAGCTTCGGCAGTAACAATACCTCGATGATCGGCGGCCTGGTGGGGCAGAATGCCTCCGGGGGGACGATCACCAATGCCTACGCCATGGGCGCGGTCAGCGGCTTGAATTCAGTCGGCGGACTGATCGGCGAAAACGACGGCATCGCGACCGACGTCTATTCGACCGGTTATGTCCTGTCCAACGGTGGCAGCAATATCAACGGCCTCGTCGGTCTGCAAAACGGCACGACCTCAGGCGTCTACGACGTCAATACTTCCGGCCAGACCACCGGCGCCGGCACCGGACTGGCGACCGGTGACTTGCAGGGGGCGCTGCCATCCGGTTTCGGCGCAGCCACCTGGGGTACCGGCAGCGGCCTATATCCGTATCTCAAGACCTTCTATCCCAACGGGGTCGTTCCGGTCACCGGCACGGGGTTCGCGTCGGCGGAGACCCTCAATCTGTACAGCGGGGGCAACCTGCTGAGCAGTGGCAGCGTCGGCGCCAACGGCTACTACTATATTGCAACGACGGCCGGCGTCACCGGCGCAAGTGCGGCCATCACCTTGACCTCTACCAATGTGTATGGCGGCGCCATGTCGCTCGACGGCCTGACCTATAGCGATACCTTAAGCAACGGCCGGGTGACGGGCTTCAACATCCAGGGCGACGAAGTCTCATTGAACACAGGCGCCACGACCTACAGTGCCCTGCAGACCGGCCTGTCGAACACTTTAGGCAGCGCTTACACGGGCATTCAGTCGGCGCTCGTCAGCGCCTCCACCACCATCACCGGCGCCAACGCATTCAGCTTCGATCAGGCCGCGACCTTCGGTGGCAGCCTGGCGGTCTCGGCGACGGGCGGCATCACACTGAGCAACACGCTCGGCGCCGCGGGCACGACCTTCAACAGCGCCGTGACCCTGGCCGGCAACACCACGATCAATGCCGGCAGCGGCACCGTGACCTTCAACTCGACGGTCGACGGCGGGTTCGGCCTCACGATCAACACGTCGGGCTCGACAAATCTTCTTAACGGCGTCGGCACCACCACCCCCCTGGCCTCGTTGACCACGGACGCCGCCGGCTCGACCTTGTTAGGCGGAACGATCAGAACCAGCGGCGCGCAAACCTATAACGACCCCGCCCGCATAAGCGCCAACACCATCCTGACCTCGACGACCAGCGGCGATATCAAGTTCGCCTCGACGGTCAATGGTGCCCACACCCTGACCGTCAATACCTCGGGGGCGACCCTTTTCAGCAGCACGGTCGGCGCCACCCAGAACCTGACCTCGCTGACGACCGACGCCGGCGGCACGACCAGCCTGGGCGGCAATGTGAAGACCAGCGGCGGCCAGACCTTCAATGACGCGGTCACCCTGGCCACCGACCTTACGCTGACGTCGACGACAAGCGGCGCCATCGACCTGGCATCGACCCTCAACGGCGCCCACGCCCTGACCGTCAACACGACGGGCGTGACGACCTTCGGCGGCACGGCGAACCTGGCCTCGTTGACCACCGACGCCGGCGGCACGACGACCCTTGCCGGCCATATCACGACGTCGGGCCTGGAAACCTTCAACGATGCCGTGACCCTCGGCGCCAACGCCACCCTGACAGCCGGCGGCGCCCTGACCCTGAATTCGACCGTCAACGGCGCGTACAGCCTGGCCGTGTCGGGCGCCAGCGTGACCTTCAACGGCGTGGTCGGCGGCACGACGCACCTGGCATCGCTCAGCGGTACGGCGACCGGCGGCGATATCGACCTCAACGGCCAGATCACCACCACCGGTGACATCGTGTTGGCCGCCAACGGCGACCTGGTCAACACGGCCGGCGCGACCGCCCTGAACACCACGGCCAACGTCACCGTATACACCCAGAGCGCGTCGCATCCGACAAGCACCCTGCCCAGCGATACTTTCGACGGGTTGACGGCGACCAACTACTATAACGACGCCTACGACTTTACGGCCGGCACCTTCGCCAGCGCGGTGCCGAGCGGTCGCCACTTCGTCTACGCCTACCAGGTCAGCCTGACACCGACGCTGTCGGGTAGCGCGACCAAGGTCTATAACGGCACCGACATCGCCAGCACATCCGGCCTGACGATCGGCTATGGTTCGCTGTTGTCGGGCAGCGACAGCGTAGGCTTCGCGATCGCCGGGGCCAGCTTCGACACCAAGAACGTCGGCAACAGCAAGACGGTGACGGCCAGCGGCATCAGCCTGTCGAGCAATCCGAACAACTACACCCTGACCACCACGACCGCGGCGGCGGCGGTGGGCAGCATTACCCCGGCGACGCTGACCCTGACGGCCGGCACCGACACCCGGACCTATAACGGCACCACCGTCTCGGGCGGCACCGTCGGCTATAGCGGCCTGCAGACCGGCGACACGCTCTCCGGCCTGACGCAGGCTTTCGACAGCAAGAACGTCCTGGGCACGGGTAACAGCACCCTGTCGGTCACAGGCTATAGCCTGAGCGACGGCAATAACGGCGGCAACTATACCGTCGTCACCCAGACCGCTTCCGGCACCATCAATCCGGCGACGCTGACCTTGACCGCCGGCACCGACAGCCGAGATTATAACGGCACCACCTCTTCGGGCGGCACCGTCGGCTATAGCGGCCTGCAGACCGGCGATACCCTCACCGGCCTGACGCAGGCTTTCGACAGCAAGAACGTGATGGGCGCCGGCAACAGCACCTTGTCGGTCACCGGTTACAGCCTCAGCGACGGCAACAACGGCGGCAACTATACCGTCGTCACCCAGACCGCTTCCGGCACCATCAACCCGGCGACGCTGACCTTGACCGCC
>FTKM01000009.1_pt1 | contig 142840 bp, 132 predicted proteins | sample 1658051 | NCBI WGS metagenome assembly FTKM01 (sample SAMEA3914794, study PRJEB12502) | metagenome | biome: forest; material: soil | place: Canada | collected 2011-07-05 | depth 0.1 m | reverse complement strand
CCCCAGGGTGATCGTCCGCCGTTCAACCGCGACCGTCCGCAAGGCGACCGCCCCCAGGGTGATCGTCCGCCGTTCAACCGCGACCGTCCGCAAGGCGACCGCCCTCAGGGTGATCGTCCGCCGTTTAACCGCGACCGTCCGCAAGGCGACCGCCCCCAGGGTGATCGTCCGCCGTTCAATCGTGACCGTCCGCAGGGCGACCGTCCGCCGTTCAATCGCGATGCGCCGCGTGGCGATCGTCCGCCACGCGATCCCAGCCGCCCCTATACGCCGCGCGATCCGAACGCGCCGCCGCGTCCGCCCCGTGACCCCAATGCGCCGCGTCCGCCGCGCGAGGGGGGGGAGCGGGGTGAAACCGTTCGCTATAGCGCCAATTCGCCGCGTCCGCCGCGTCCCGGCGCGGGTGTGTCGGCCAATGCGCCGGCGACGCCTGAAGTCGATCGTATTCGCTCGAGCCGCGGCACGGCCGGCCCTGTCAAGACGGGCCGGGCTGATGACGAGGATAACCGTAGCGGCGCCGTTGGCGCCAAGCGCGGCAAGGTCGGCGCGCCGACCAAGGCTGTTTCGCAGACGCGTGGTGAACCCAAGCGTCGTGAAGGCCGCCTGACGCTCCAGGCCGTGGTCGGTGACGACGAGGATGCCGCCGAACGCATGCGTTCGCTGGCCTCGGTGCGCCGGGCGCGTGAACGTGAACGCGAAAAGCGCAAGGGCCATGCCACCGAGCAGGCGCGTGTCGCCCGCGAAGTCGTCATTCCCGACATCATCACCGTGCAAGAGCTGTCCAACCGGATGGCTGTGCGCGCGGTCGACATCATCAAGTTCCTGATGAAACAGGGCATGATGTTGAAGATCAACGACGTCATCGACACAGATACGGCCGAACTGGTCGCTTCGGAATTCGGCCACGTCGTCAAGCGCGTGTCGGAATCCGACGTCGAAGAAGGCTTCATCTCGGCCGAGGATCACGAAGACCATACCTTGCCGCGTCCCCCGGTGGTCGCGGTCATGGGTCACGTCGACCACGGCAAGACATCGCTGCTCGACGCGCTTCGCAAGACCGACACCGCGGGCGGCGAAGCCGGCGGGATCACCCAGCACATCGGCGCCTACCAGGTGCGGACGGCCGAGGGCGATCGCATCACCTTCCTCGATACGCCGGGTCACGCCGCCTTCTCGGCGATGCGGGCGCGCGGCGCCAATGTGACGGATCTCGTCGTGCTGGTTGTGGCGGCGGATGACGGCGTCATGCCGCAGACGATCGAAGCCATCAACCATGCGCGTGCCGCCAAGACGCCGATCATCGTGGCGGTCAACAAGATCGACAAGCCCGGCGCCAAGCCGCAGAACATCATCAATGAGCTGCTGCAGCACGAAATCGTCGTTGAAAGCCTGGGCGGCGACACCCAGGTGATCGAAGTCTCGGCCAAGACCGGCCAGGGCCTGGATCACCTGATCGAAGCCATCCTGCTGCAAGCGGAAGTCCTGGACCTGCGCGCCAACCCCGACCGTACGGCCGAGGGTGTGGTCATCGAAGCCAAGCTCGACAAGGGCCGTGGTCCGGTGGCGACCGTGCTGGTCAAGCGCGGCACCTTGAAGCGCGGCGACATCGTGGTTGCCGGTTCCAGCTTCGGCCGTGTTCGCGCCCTGATCAACGAGCGCGACGAGCAACTGTCCGAAGCCGGTCCGTCCGAGCCGGTCGAAGTCCTGGGCTTCGATAGCCCGCCCAGCCCGGGTGATGCTTTCGCCGTGGTCGAGAACGATGCCCGTGCGCGGGAAATCACCGAGTACCGCGAACGTCAACGTCGTGAAAAGACCATTGCGCCGGTGGGTGCGGTGTCGCTGATCGACATGATGTCGAAGCTGGCCGACAAGAAGGTCCAGGATCTTCAGCTCATCATCAAGGGTGACGTCCAGGGGTCGACCGAAGCCATCGTGTCGTCGCTGGAAAAGCTGTCGACCGACGAAGTGCGCGCCCGCATCATCCATTCGGGTGCCGGGGCGATCACGGAATCGGACGTGCAGCTGGCCAAGGGCTCGAACGCGCCGATCATCGGTTTCAACGTCCGTGCCGGCAAGCAGGCGCGCGATCTGGCCGAGCGTGAAGGCGTCGAGATCCGTTACTACGCGATCATTTACGACCTGATCGACGACATCAAGGGCGTCATGTCCGGGATGTTGGCGCCGATCCAGCGCGAAACCTTCCTCGGCAATGCCGAGATACTCGAGGTCTTCGACATTACCAAGGTCGGCAAGGTCGCCGGCTGCCGGGTCACCGAGGGCCGGGTGCAAAAGGGTGCGCGCGTGCGGATCCTGCGCAACGACGTGGTCATCCAGGAAATGGGTGTGCTGTCGACGCTCAAGCGCTTCAAGGACGAGGTCAACGAAGTCGTGGTCAGCCAGGAATGCGGTATGGCGTTCAATGGCTTCCAGGACATCAAGGCCGGCGACTTCATCGAGTGCTTCACGGTCGAAGAGATCAAACGCACCCTGTAATCGTCAAAAATGCTTTCAGCCGGCTATCTTAGCCGGCTGAAACATTTTTAACGTTACGGGCTTCGTTTTGCCGCTTTCACTGATAATGTATCGGGGTCAAGGGGTCTGCGACCCCTTGTCTTGTTATTGGGGCGGATTTCATGAGACATCTGTTTGTCGCGCTCGCCTTGCTGACGGCCGCGCCGACGGTCGCTCTGGCCCAGGCGTCCGGGCCGCCGCACATTGAGCACGAGGCCGACTATTTAAAGACGATCGTCAACTATGTCCGTGACTCGCGCGGCTGGCCGGACGGTTCTTATACGGTGACGTTTTACAGCAAGGACGGCGACAACCTGATCTTCTCGGTCGATTATGCCCGTGGCGACACGGCGAGCAACTTCGTCGGCACCGAGGGCGAGTCGTTCAAGGTGCTGTTCAATCCGAAGACCCGAAAGGTCGAACACGAGATGTACTTCGGGTAGGCGTGTACGGTCTCCGTTGAAACCTTTCGCTTTTTCGCCCCGGTGAGGTATAGCGACGGCCTGTTCTTTGCAAAAGCCGTTGTCATGCTCGATACATCCGACTTCGATCCCTCCATCCACGTGCTGGTCATCAAGTGCCCGGATACCCGCGGCATTGTCGCGGCGGTGTCGGGCTATCTTTACGACAACGATATTTCGATCATCGAGTCGAACCAGTTCAACGATGCCCTGGGCGACATGTTCTATGTGCGTATCGTGTTCAAGCAGGCCGGCCCGAAGATGCCGCCGATGGCCACCTTGCGCGACGGCTTCAAACCGATCGCCCACCGTTTTGCGATGCAGTGGGAGATTTTCAATCTCAGCGCCAAGCCCAAGGTGCTGATCGCCGTGTCGAAGTTCGGTCACTGTCTCTATGAGCTGCTGCATCGTTGGCGTTCGGGGCTGTTGCCGGTCGATATTGCCTGCGTCATGTCGAACCACGACGACATGCGCTCCTTCGTCGAATGGAACAATATTCCGTACGTCTGTTTGCCGACGAGCAAGGACAACAAGGTCGAGCAGGAGGCGCAGTTTCTCAACCTGATCGGCGAATACAAGGCCGACCTGGTCGTGCTGGCGCGCTACATGCAGATCCTGAGCGACGACCTGGCGCGGCAGCTGGAGGGGCGCTGCATCAATATCCACCACTCCTTCCTGCCCAGCTTCAAGGGTGCCAAGCCGTATCATCAGGCCCACGCCCGCGGGGTGAAGATCATCGGCGCCACGGCGCACTATGTGACGTCCGACCTCGACGAGGGTCCGATCATCGAGCAGGACGTGCAGCGGGTACACCATGGCCTGACACCGGAACAACTGGTCGGCATCGGCCAGGACATCGAGGCCCGCGTGCTGGCCCGCGCTGTCACCTGGCATGCCGAACGCCGTGTGATTATCAATGGCGCCAAGACGGTAGTATTCTCCTAGGATCCGCCAGGCTGGGCAGCACGCTGGAAATCAGATCATCGTTTTGACATGATAGAGCGTGACCCTGGATGAACTGATACTCGGTTCAGGGGTCATCATGTCAAAATTACGCAATGCTTTCTGGGTGGCGCTGTGCCTGCTGGCTTTTCCGGCACTGGCGCACGCCGAGACGACAGCCTGCGACCTTCTAACCAAGGCCGATGTCGAGGGTATCACTGGCATGCAGGTGACGAAGACAAGGCTCGAAAGCTTGAACCTGTGCGCTGGCCTTTGCGAAACCACGACCGGCACCCGCTGCATCTACATTGGAACTCTCGCCGGCGCTCAACATGTTGTCGATCTCGAGCTGGAGCTGCCGCCGTATTTCAAACGCGACATGCTGTCGTTTGAGAGGGCGATGATGGATGACGACAAGGGTAGGGGGGCGCAAACCGCCGAGCTGCAGGTGCTTGGGCGGCCCGCGTTCTGGAGTTTCGCGAGAGGATACGCGAAACTGAATATCGTCGATGGAGATGAGGTCCATTTTTTGATCTTGGAGGACGTCGTCGGCCAGAACGACGTTGCCTTGCAGCATGCCCAGGCGATGGCTGCCCGTGTCTATAGTCGATACAAGGCGCAATAGCGACACGGCCTGGGCCGTTGTGGCGCGCAGGCGGAAAAACCTAGATTTTCGACGCAAAAAGTTTATATGGGGCGGATGAAAAGACCCCATTTAAAAGACAAGTCGGCCAATAGCCGCGGCCATGCCGAGCTTGGTCCGACCCAGCGCCAGCTGCGCGCCGGTGAGTTGGTGCGCCACGCCCTGGTCGAGATCCTGCGTGAAGAAGAGATCCACGACGACGCCATGCACGGCGTATCGATCACCGTCACCGAAGTCCGCGTTTCACCCGATCTGCGCCATGCCACGGTGTTCGTCGAACCGTTGGGCGCCGGGCTGGGCGGCGTGACCATCCGCCCCGACCAGATCGGTCCGGCCATCGAAGCGCTGAACAAGCATTCGAAATTCCTGCGTGGCGTACTGGGCAAGATGATCGACATGAAGTTCACGCCCGACCTGCGCTTCCTGCATGACGAAAGCTTCAACGAAGCCGCACGCATCGACGCCCTGTTCCTGCGGCCCGAGATCGCCCGCGACCTGCGTTCGCCAGAAAACGATCACGGCGACGAGGACGAGGAAGGCTAGTGGCGCGTAAGAAAAAGGGCGACCTGGTCCATGGCTGGGTGTGCTTCGACAAGCCGCTGGGCATGACCTCGACGGCGGCCGTCTCCAAGGTGCGCTGGCTGTTCAATGCCCAGAAGGCCGGTCATGCCGGCACGCTCGATCCGCTGGCCACCGGCATCCTGCCGATCGCCTTGGGCGAGGCGACCAAGACGGTGCCGTACCTGGTCGAGGCCGACAAGGTCTATGTCTTCACCATCACGTTCGGCACCTCGACTGACAGCGTCGATGCCGAGGGCCGGGTGATCGCCCAGTCTGATGCGCGGCCCGAGCGCGCGGCGCTGGAGGCGGCCATTCCCGCCTATATCGGCACCATAGAACAGGTGCCGCCGGCCTTTTCGGCGATCAAGGTCGACGGCAAGCGCGCCTACGACCTGGCGCGCGAGGGCATCGAGGTCGAGCTGAAGGCGCGGCCGGTCGACATCTTCGACCTGACGCTGGATGCGTTCGATGGCGAGACAGCCACGCTGACGCTATTCTGCGGCAAGGGCACCTATGTCCGCTCGGTGGCGCGCGACCTGTGCGCGGATCTTGGCGTCTGCGGTCATGTGACAATGCTGCGGCGTGAGCAGGTCGGTGCATTTGCGACCAATTCAGCAATAGGGCTGGAAAAGCTCGAGGATTTGGTGCATAGAGGCGCCCATCTTGAGGCTTTACTTGGCGTAGAGACAGCGCTGGACGACATCCCGGCCCTGCCTGTGACGCAAGAGGAGGCTTTGAGGTTGAAGCAAGGCCGTGACCTTGCCCTTCTGCCCCGTCAGATCGGATTATTGGCCGAGGCCCGGAAAGCCCGCAGCGATGCGGGATATCTGGAATTCCCCGATACCGTCCAGGCGGTGTGCAAGGGTGAGGTTCAGGCGCTTTGCGAAGCGCGGGACGGGCGATTGCACCCGGTCCGCATTTTGAACCTTTAATCTCTAGTAAGGAGAACCCCGATGTCGATTACGCCCGAGCGCAAAACCGATGTGATCAAGGCCCACGGCCGCGCCGCCAATGATACCGGCGGCCCGGAAGTGCAGATCGCGATCCTGTCGGAGCGCATCGCCAACCTCACCGAACACTTCAAGGAACACAAGAAGGACAACCACTCGCGTCGTGGTCTGCTCAAGATGGTGTCGCAACGCCGTCGTCTTCTGGACTACTTGAAGGATCGCGATACCGAACGGTATCAGTCGATCGTCGAGACCCTCGGCCTGCGCCGTTAATCTCAAACTATCCGGGGGCTTGGGGTCCGTACCTCAAGCCCTCATTCGTATAAACAGTCGCAAGGCTGTCATCCGCGAGCTGTAGCGGTACTTTCAGCAGGACCACCTGTACACCCCGCGGGCGCAAAGGTTGCCCCGCTGATCAAAACCGGGCCCAAACAAAAGAAGAAGCCCGCTTAAAACGCGCCGTCCCGATGACGGCGGACGCCGGACCGCATGGGGCGATCCCGCGTCAGAACGAAAGAAACGCAATGTTTGACATCAAAAGAAAATCCATCGACTGGGCCGGCCGCAAGCTGACCCTGGAAACGGGCCGTATCGCCCGCCAGGCCGACGCCGCCGTGCTCGCCACCTATGGCGAGACCTCCGTGCTGGCGACCGTGGTCTATGCCCGCGCGCCCAAGCCCGGCCAGGACTTCTTCCCGCTGACCGTGAACTACCAGGAAAAGACCTTTGCCGCCGGCAAGATCCCGGGTGGCTACTTCAAGCGTGAAGGCCGTCCGTCGGAAAAGGAAACCCTGGTTTCGCGCCTGATCGACCGTCCGATCCGCCCGCTGTTCGTCAAGGGCTTCAAGAACGAAGTCCAGGTCGTCTGCACCGTGCTGTCGCACGACATGGAAAACGATCCGGACATCGTCGCCATGGTCGCCGCTTCGGCGGCCCTGACCCTGTCGGGCGTGCCGTTCATGGGCCCGATCGGTGGCGCCCGCGTCGGCATCATCGACGGTGAGTACGTCCTCAACCCGCTGGTCGACCAGATCAAGGAATCGACCCTGGACCTCGTCGTCGCCGGCACGCAAGACGCGCTGATGATGGTCGAGTCGGAAGCCAAGGAGCTTTCGGAAGAAAAGATGCTGGGCGCGCTGATGTTCGCCCATGCCGGCATGCAGCCGGTGATCGACGCCATCATCGAGTTGGCCGACCACGCCGCCAAGGAGCCCTTCGAGTTCGAAGCGGAAGATTTCTCCGACGTCGTGCTGAAGATCAAGGACCTGGTCGGCAACGACATCCGTGAAGCCTATTCGCACAAGGGCAAGCACGAGCGTCACGAAGCTGTCGGCGCCGCCAAGGCGAAGGCTGCCGTGAGCCTGGTCAAGACCGAGGAAAACCCCGACGGCGTGTCGGCGACGATCTTCGGTTCGGCCTTCAAGGAATGCGAAGCCGACGTCCTGCGTCGCGACATCATCGACCACGGCAAGCGTGTCGATGGTCGTGCGGTCGACAAGGTTCGCGCCATCGTGTCGGAAGTCGGCGTCCTGCCGCGCACCCACGGGTCTGCCCTGTTCACCCGCGGTGAAACCCAGGCCCTGGTTGTCGCCACGCTGGGCACCGGTGAAGACGAGCAGTACATCGACGCGCTGGAAGGTACGTACAAGGAAAAGTTCCTGCTGCACTACAACTTCCCTCCGTACTCGGTGGGTGAAACCGGCCGCATGGGTTCGCCCGGCCGCCGCGAAATCGGCCACGGTAAGCTGGCCTGGCGCGCGATCCGCCCGATGCTGCCGCCGGCGGACGAATTCCCCTACACCATCCGCGTCGTGTCGGAGATCACCGAGTCGAACGGCTCGTCGTCGATGGCCACGGTGTGCGGCACCTCCCTGTCGCTGATGGACGCCGGCGTGCCGCTGATCCGTCCGGTGTCGGGTATTGCCATGGGCCTGATCCTCGAAAAGGACGGCTTCGCGGTTCTGTCGGACATCCTGGGCGATGAGGATCACCTGGGCGACATGGACTTCAAGGTGGCCGGCACGGCCGAGGGCATCACCTCGCTGCAGATGGACATCAAGGTTCCGGGCATCACCGAAGAGATCATGACGAAGGCTCTGCGCCAGGCGCATGACGGTCGTCTGCACATCCTGGAAGAGATGAACAAGGCCATCTCGGGCGCCCGTGAAGAGCTGGGTGAGTTCGCGCCGAAGATCGAGACGATCAAGATCGCCGTCGACAAGATCCGCGAAGTCATCGGTTCGGGCGGCAAGGTCATCCGCGAAATCGTCGAAAAGACGGGCGCGAAGATCGACATCGCCGACGACGGCACGATCAAGATCGCGGCGAATGAACAAGCCAAGATCGACGCGGCGCGCGACTGGATCAAGTCGATCGCCTCGGAGCCGGAAGTGGGCGCCATCTACAAGGGCAAGGTTGTGAAGATCGTCGATTTCGGCGCCTTCGTGAACTTCTTCGGCGCCAAGGACGGCCTGGTCCACATCTCGCAGATCAGCAAGGAAAAGGTCGGCAAGGTCGGCGACGTGCTGAACGAAGGCGATGAGGTCAAGGTGAAGTTCATGGGCTTCGACGACCGCGGCAAGACCAAGCTCAGCATGAAGGTGGTCGACCAGGAAACCGGTGAGGACCTGTCGGCGGCCATGGATGCCGAGCGCGCCGAACGTCAGGCGGCCCGTGCCGCCAATGGCGAAGACGCCGATGAAGGCGATCTGGAACTGGCCGAGGGCGGTGACCGTCCCGACCGGGGCGATCGTCCGCGTCGCCGTCGTCGCCGCGACTAACGCTGTTCGATAGCGGGGTCGAGGGGTCCTTGGACCCCTCGCCTTAGATATAAAAATGCTGGGCGACCCGTAGGGGTCGTCCAGCATTTTTATTTTAAAGAGAAGGGGCCACGGGCCCCTTCACCCCGATACCGGACAGCGCTAGACTCGTCCGATGACCGAGATCACCGCCCAGACCCTCGACCGCGCCGCCCTGCTGGCGCTCGCCACCCCCGGCACGCCGGTGACCCTGACCAGCTGCGAGCTCGACAGCGTCGACGCCTCGGACATGGTCCTGAACGGCTGGACCTTCGACAACTGCACCTTCCGCCACGCCAAGTTCACCGGCGCCAAGCTGGAGCGCTCGCAATGGCTGAACGGCAAGGGCGCCCAGGCCGACTTCACCGGTGCCGATCTCGGTGAAGCCCTGTTCACCGGCTGCGACGTCAACAACAGCCGTTATCGCGGCGCCAACCTGGCCCAGGCGCGGTTCGCCCGTTGCAAGCTGACCGGCGCCAATTTCAACAGCGCCAAGACCTTCGACCTGACCTTCGAGGAGTGCCGGCTGGGTGACGCCCACCTGCGCGGCATGTCTTTTCATAGGCAGCAGCTCAAGCAACTCGATTTCCAAAATGCCGACCTGCACGCCTGCGATTTCCGCGAAGCCGTGTTCGAGGATTGCAGCCTGCGCGACGCGATTGTCGACAATGCCCGCTTCGAAGGGGCCGATCTGCGCGGCACCGACCTGGGCGGCATCCGCCTCGACCACGCCCGTCACTTCAAGGGCGCGACCATCTCCAAGGCCCAGGCGGCCGAGCTGGTCGCCCAGCTCGGCCTGCGTGTGCGTTGAGTTCCTTATCGAAAACTTAGACGCCTTGGCGCAAAACTGAGGGATGACTCGCAAAACCGTCCCCGTCCGCACCGTCCTGACCAATCGTCGCGATAACGAATCCGATCTGGGCGATGTAAAGCTGGTCGAGCGCAAGACCTCCGAAGATCGGCAATCGCCGCCGGTGCGAAGCGAAGACAAGTCCCGCTAAATTATCCCGTGTTCGTGCAGGACGGCATCCATCTTCGGATTGCCGCTTGGGCTGTCCCAGTCGCGGAAGCCCGCCGCGATCAGTAGCCGCGCGCTCTCGGCATAGTCGCCTTCGCCGCAGTTGGTCGCGCCGTGATGCAGGTAGCCACCGGGCGTCGCCTTGTACATATTGTCCGCCAAATCCAGCGGCGCGCCATGCGCCAGCAACAGCTTGATCAGGGCGGCATTGCCGCGCCAGCAGGCGTAATGCAAGGCGGTGTTGCCGCCGTCACCGCGCGCGTCGACCGGAACGCCGGCTTTTAGCAAGGCCTCGACGCCGGCCAGATTGCCGCTTTCGGCGAGATGGGTGAGCAACCGGGCATTTTGCTTCGACAGGGCGCTTGCCTTGGGCACCTCGCCGCCCTGGCCGGCAACAAACGCATCGATAGCGCTTAGTCGTGTATCGGCACCGCGGGCCGCCAACACTTCGGCAACGGCGGTCTGGCCGCTGACGATAGCCAAGGCGTAGGCCGTGCGGCCATCGCGACGCACCGCGTCGATATCGGCGCCATGATCCAGCAATAGTTCGACAATCGCCGGCGAACGGTTGCGACGCACGGCCCAATGCAGGGCTGTATCGCCTTGCGGATTGGTTTCATTGGGATTACCGCCGGCGTCCAGCAAGAGGCGCACGCCTTCCGGGCTTTCCCAATCGAGCATGTGCTTGAGACCGTTGACGCCATTGACCTGGGCGCCATGCTGGATCAGCAATTTCAGACAGGACAGGTCGGGCTGTTCGGTGGCGTGGTAGAGCGACTCGCCGTCATTGGGATCTGCGCCGGCTTCCAGCAACAGGCGCGTCATCTCGACATTGCCGTTGAGACCGCAGGCGGCGTAAAGGCAGGACAAGGGGCCGTGCTCCGAGGCCCAGGCTGTATTCGGATCCGCGCCGTTATTTAACAATAGCCGTAGGGTGAGGGCGAGATCCGCCGCTTCCGGGGCGCGGTTGTGGCCGAAGCGCGAAAAACAGGCATAGACCAGGGGCTCGACCGTGTCGGGGCCGCTCGGGCGCGTAGCGAATGTGGGGTCGGCTTCGATCGCTGCGGCGACCCTTTGCCAATCGCCCAAGACCAGCCCCACATAGACGCCGGCGCCACGCAGTTCCGGATGATCGGCCAGCAGGTCGCGCGCCCGGCGCTGATCCGAGGTCGCCGCATCGATGAAACGTGTCACCAGGCCCTGGAAGTCGAGCCGGCTTTCGGTAATGAAGGCGATAAAGCGCGGCCACGACGCAAAGCCCTGTTCGCGGGCGATAGCCAGTTGCGCCACATGCAAGACGTGGTGCTCACCCGTCGCACCGGTGGCCTTTAGCCGGTCATTGGCGGCGCGGTCGCCGGCACGCGCGGCTTTCAGCAGGGCCTTGGCGGCCTTGCGATAGAATTCGATATTGAGGGATGCGGTTTCGCTTAGGTCTTTTGGAGTCATGGTCATGACGAACACCTTTCCTTGGCGCCCATGGTCCGCATTCCGGGCAGAAAGACAGTTCGTTCGGAGAAAACGTGTCGAATAAAGGTGGGAAAATCCCTGCCCGCGGACCGGAAGCGCCCCTAAGCGCTTGCGCCGTTTATATGTCTTTCCACGCCTTGCCGCAAGGTCACGATGGACAGGCCTTGGCCATGGGTCTAGACCCCGGCGCATGAAGAGCTTTACCGACAGCCTGGCCGATCTCGACGCCAAGGGCCGCCGTCGCCGCCTGCGCCTGCCCTCGGGTATCGACCTGTCGTCTAACGACTATCTCGGCCTGTCGGACCATCCGGACCTGCGCCGCGCGGCGATCGAGGCCTTGGAGGACGGCATCGAGATCGGCGCGACCGGTTCGCGCCTGCTGCGCGGTCACCGTGACGCCCATGCCGAACTGGAAGCCTTCGCGACGGCGCATTTCAACGTGCCGGCGACCCTGTTCTTCGCCAATGGTTTCCAGGCCAACTACGCCCTGATCACCACCCTGGTCGGCCGGCACGACGTGGCCATCTTCGATGCGCTTGCCCATGCTTCGATGCGCGACGGCCTGCACGCCGCTCATGTCGACACGATCAAGGTGCGCCATAACGATCTCGATCATTTCGAAGCGGCGCTGACAAAGCCACGGCGCGAGGGAACGCGAGCCTGGGTCCTGGTCGAGTCGGTCTATTCAATGGACGGCGATGTTGCGCCGGTCGCGGACATCCTGGCCCTGTGCGAACGCCACGACGCCATGCTGATCGTTGACGAAGCCCACGGCACCGGCGTTTTCGGTCCGACCGGCCGAGGCGTCACCGAGGGCTTTGCCCACGACCGCTTGATCAGCCTGCATACCTGCGGCAAGGCCTTGGGCGTCGCAGGTGCCCTGGTTTGCGCCCGCGCCGACATCATCGACTACCTGATCAATTTTGCCCGGCCGTTCATCTTCTCGACCGCGCCCATGCCCTTGCAGGCCGTGCTGGTGCAAAAGGCGCTGGAGCTGGCGGCCGCCGAGCCCTGGCGCCGCGCCCGACTCAAGACCCTGCAAGCGTTCGTCGCGGCGCGCCTGCAGAACCTGACCATCCATAGCCCGATCGTGCCGATCCTCATCGGTGAGGACGCGAAAGCCGTCACCATTGCCGAACAGCTGCAGGCCCAGGGCTTTGATATCCGCGCCATTCGCCCGCCGACGGTACCGGCCGGCACGGCACGGCTGCGCCTGTCGCTCAACGCCAATCTCAGCGAAGACGACCTTTCCGCCTTTGCCAGTGTCCTGACGAGAACCCTCGATGCGTAAGACCTTTATCGTTTCCGGCACCGATACCGGCATCGGCAAGACCGCCGCTGCCGCGTTGCTCACCCTCGGTCTCAACGCCCATTACTGGAAACCGATCCAGTCGGGCACCGAGGACGGCACCGATACGGCGACCGTAAAGGCGCTGACCGGCCTGCCCGATGAGCGTTTCCTGCCCGAAGCCTATGTCTTGACCGAGCCCCTGTCGCCGCACCGATCGGCCGAGCTTGACAGCGTGACCATTGAGCTCGACCAGCTGGCCCTTCCTGACGTTGACGGCCCGCTGATCGTTGAAGGCGCCGGCGGCCTGATGGTGCCGGTCCGGCGCGATCTCTTGCAGATCGACCTGTTCAAGCATTGGGGCGCGCCCGTGATCCTGTGCGCCCGGACAGGGCTTGGCACCATCAACCACACCCTGTTGTCGGTCGAGGCCCTGCGTGCACGCGACATCCCGCTACACGGCCTCCTGTTTATCGGTGACGACAATCCCGATAATATCCGCACCATCGCCGAGTTCTCCGGGGCGCCGATCCTCGGGCGACTACCGTGGCTGGACAGCGTCCATGCCGAAAGCCTGAAGGCGGTCTTCGCCGAGACCTTCCGCCCGGAGGATTTCCAATGACCGCCATCTGGCATCCCTTCACCCAGCACGCCCTGATGCCGGTCCAAGTGCCGATCGCCCGCACCGAAGGCGCCTATCTCTACACCGAGGACGGCCGGCGCATCATCGACGGCATCTCGTCGTGGTGGGTCAATGTCCATGGCCACAACCACCCCAAGATCGTCGAGGCGATCAAGGCGGAAGCCGGCCGCCTCGACCAGGTCATCTTCGCCGGCTTTACTCATCCGCCGGCCGAGGAACTGGCTGAGCGCCTCGTCGCCCTGACCGATCCCAGCCTGACGCGCGTTTTCTATTCTGACAGCGGTTCGACCGCGGTCGAGGTCGCGCTGAAGATGGCGGTCGGTTACTTCACCCATAAGGGCAAGCCGCGCTCGGGCGTGGCGGCGTTTGACCACGCCTATCACGGCGATACCTTCGGTACGATGGCGGTCGGCGGCAAGAGCGTGTTCAACGCCGCCTATGAGCCGATGCTGTTCGACGTCCATCGCCTGCCGTTTCCCGCCAAGGGCGCCGGACACCTGACGATTGAAGCGTTTGAAAAGCAGGCGAAAACCGGCAACCTGGCCGCCCTGATCGTCGAGCCGCTGATCCTGGGCTCCGGCGGCATGTTGATGTACGGGCCCGAAGTCCTGACCGAGCTGCACGCGATCTGCCGGCGCTATGGCGTGCTATTCATCGCCGACGAGGTCATGACCGGCTGGGGCCGCACTGGGACACGCTTTGCCTGCGACCAGGCCGGCATCGTGCCTGACATCGTCTGTCTGTCGAAGGGCCTGACCTCGGGCTCCCTGCCGCTGGCGGTGACCATGGCGACCGAGGACATCTACCAGGCTTTTTACTCGACCGATCGCGCCAAGACCTTCTTCCATTCGTCGTCATTTACCGGCAATCCGCTGGCCTGCGCCGCCGCCAATGCTTCGCTGCAGATCTGGAACGACGAGCCCGTTATCCAGCGCATCGCCGATATCCACGAATGGCAAGCTGAAGCCCTGGCGCACCTGGCCAAGCGGCCGGACGTCGAGGGCGCACGCCACACCGGCACGATCATGGCTTTTGACATCAAGGTCGATGATCCGGGCTATCTGTCCGGCATCGGCCCGAAACTCTATCGTTTCTTTTTGAACGAAGGAGTCCTGTTGCGCCCCCTGGGGCAAACCCTCTATATGCTGCCCCCCTATTGCTTAAGCCGGGAAGATCACAATGCCATCGTCGCCACCCTTGACCGCGCCCTCGATGCTGTCCGCGACGGAGCGCTCGAATAGCGACCTGGAAGCGCCGTTCGGCGCCTTCCTGGCGACGGTGATCGCCGATCCGGCCGCCCATGTGCGTTTCCTGAACCTGCTGTCGCTGCTCGAACATATCGGCAGCCGCAAGATCATGCTGTCGCAGATGAAGGGCATCCTGACCCAGGATATCCTGAAGCACCTGGCCGAAGAGACGCGCCATGCCTTCTTCTTCAAGCGCGAGGCCGAAAAGCTGGCCGGCCATGGTCTGGAAGGCTATAGCGACGCGGAAACCCTGGCCTCCGGTTCGGGCAAGCTCTATTTCGGCCGGCTCGACAGCGGTCTGACACGGCCTATGGGCAAGGTCCACGCTGAGACCGGCTATCTTTGGGTGTCGCTGGTCATCGAACTGCGCGCCATCTGGGTCTACCGCCTGTACCAAAAGGCGGTGACCGAGGCGGGTTATCCGCTGCCGCTCAAAGGCATCATCGCCGAAGAGGACAAGCACCTCATCGATATGGTCGACCGCCTGGGCGAGATCGGCTTCGACACGGCCGCCGCCCTGCCGGGCGCCATGGACCTGGAAAAGACCCTGTTCACGCGCCTGTTCGCCGCCATGCGGGCCGGCGTCGGCGAAAAGGTCGCGGCTTAGGCGTTTCGCCGTACAGGCAAGGAAGGTTTTTGGCGACGAAAAGCACGAAAAGTACGAAAAATTCAGGGCTTTGCTGTTCTACGCGCGATGCGCTTTCGTTTTCTCAGCGCTCCGCGCGGGCCGAGCGGCGGCTCAGATTTTCGTACTTTTCGTGCTTTTCGTCGCTAAAAATTCAAATGACCGCCTCGCGGTCGGTGCGGAAGTTTGGTGTTCCGGCCACCATGTGCTAAGGCCCCGCGCCATGTCCGAAGATACCCCAAAGCCCTACGACGTCACCGTCCTGACCATGTTCCCGGAGGCCTTTCCCGGGCCGCTCGGTGTATCGTTGATCGGCACATCGTGGAAAGAATCCAACCGCTGGGCCTTGCAAACACTGGACATTCGCAACTTTTCGAGCGATAAGCGCGGCTTTCTTGACGACACCCCCGCCGGTGGCGGGCCGGGTCAGGTGCTGAAGGCCGATGTTATCGCCAAAGCCCTTGATTCGCTTGAGGTTTCCGGTCGGCCGCTGGTCTATATGAGCGCGCGCGGCCGAAAGCTGACGCAGGACAAGGTCCGTGAGTGGGCAAAGGCTGATGGCCTGATCGTACTCTGCGGGCGCTTCGAAGGGGTCGACCAGCGCGTGCTCGATGCGCGCGGATTCGAGGAAATCAGCGTCGGCGACGCGGTCCTGGCGGGCGGCGAAGCGGCGGCGATGGTGACGATCGAGGCGGTGGTGCGGTTGCTTCCGGGGGTTCTCGGTGCCGCGCAAAGCCTCGAAAATGAGAGTTTTGAGGATGGTCTCCTCGAACAGCCGCAATATACGCGGCCGCGTTCGTTCGAGGGCCTCGACATCCCCGAAGTGCTGCTGAACGGCGACCACAAGAAGATGGCCGTCTGGAAGCAGCAACAAAGAGAGGCGATCACGAAGGAACGGCGGCCCGATCTGTGGGCGGCTTATCTTTCCAACTTACAGGCAAAAGGCGCTCGCAAAGAGTAAGCCTCAACATTAGGATAAGACCATGAACCTGCTTCAACAGATCGAAGCCGAAGAAGTCGCCAAGCTGAAGACTTCCAAGACCATCCCGGCTTTCCAGCCCGGCGACACGCTGCGCGTCAACGTCAAGATCAAGGAAGGCGACCGCGAACGCGTCCAGGCCTTCGAAGGCGTTTGCATTGCCCGCGCCGGCGCCGGCATCAATGAGAATTTCACCGTCCGCAAGATCTCGTTCGGCGAAGGCGTGGAACGCGTGTTCCCGCTGCTGTCGCCGATGATCGACTCGATCGAAGTCAAGCGTCGCGGTGTCGTCCGTCGCGCCAAGCTGTACTACCTGCGCGACCGTCGCGGCAAGTCGGCCCGTATCGTCGAGCGCTCGCAAGCCTCGACCCGCGGTTCCAAGGGCGACGAGCTGCGCGCCCAGATGGCCGACGGTCAAGCCAAGGGCGAATAAGCCTTTTCGCTATCGAATAAAGAAAGCCCCGCGGAGCGATCCGCGGGGTTTTTTGTATCCTCCCCTGCGAAGCGGGGGAGGTGGCACGGGAGCGAGTGCGCAGCGCGAAGCCCCGTGACGGAGGGGGCTTTGAAGCGCGCGAAAGCGTAATAACACAAGAGGATGGTGCACCGCGGCCCCCTCCGTCATCCAGCGCTTACGCGCTGTCTGCCACCTCCCCCGCCGCGCAGGGGAGGAGATGAGGAGAGCGTTACGGATTGGCACTCGTCGGTGCCGGCGCCGGGGAATCCGCGGGCGCCGCCGTGCTTTCCGATCCGGGCTTGGCAGACGACGAGATCCCGACCGCGCTCAACATCTGCGACAGGGCGCTGTCAGCCTGGGGACCGGTGATCGCTGGCGCATTGAAGTCGCTGCGCACGAAGGCCCAGCCGACCTGTTCCGAACACGAACAGACCTTCAGGCGGTTATATTGGTCGTGCCAGATGACCAGCGGATAGGAGACGTGGATATTGTTCGGGACCAGCAGGGCATCGAGCTGGGCGATGAAGCTGCGCGACGCGCCCACCACGGCGGTACGCGCCATGTCGTTGTCCGCCACCACCAGGCCGTCGGCCTTCCAATTGCTGTCGGACGAGGCGAACCACGCCTGGTAGAAGTCCCATTTGCGCGTGATCCACAGCTCGGCAATGGTCGAGCGTTCGGCCACCGTCGAGCGCGGCAGGCCGTTCTGGTCACCCAGGGCGAAGGGAATGACGCGGGTGTCGGCATTGACGGCGTCGTACTTCGGGAACTCCTGCTCCTCGAAGGCGCGGCATTGCTGGCACGAGCGGTAGGTGATGACATAGATCGGCTGGCCGCCGCGGCCGGGCGACACATAGTCGACCTGGTCCAGCAGCTTCTGGATTTCCGCCTGGTTCGTCTTGATCGTGACCGGCTGGTACTTGAAGAAATGATCCCAGACCAGCCAGTAGGCCGCGCCGACCAAGATCGGTACGATCACCACCAGGGCCATCAGCCACAATATGACCTTGCGGTTAAGCATCCAGCATCCCCATCCTCATGCATTAACCAATTATAGTCGCAAAAACCCTCGCCGAAAAGGCCATCCTCCGGGCGCGTTAACCTTTATGGCCGATACGTGGCGAAAAAAAGCAAGAGGGAAGTGAATTTATGCCTGTTGCGTCAGCTCGAAGAGGGCAAAAATCACACAGACGGCGCAGGTTATCCAAAGCACGGCGTAGGGCATCATCGACCGCGGGCGGCGGCGGTCTTCGTTCGGGTTCGTCTGCGGCTCGGTCATGGCAAACCTTTAGCATCGTTGCCGCCAGACGAACAGGGCTTGATCAAGCGCTCCAGTTATATAAACCCTTAGCGCGATGCATATTGTCGACGAACTGATTTACGAACGCGCGCCTCACCTGGTGGTTTCGCCCGTTTGGCCGGTGGCCAAGCCCTTGCTCTACGGCATATTGGGCTACCGCAAGGCGGTGGCCATGGCCGACGGCATCCGCGACCTCGGCGGCGCCGAGGCGCTGCACTATGTCTCGCAACTGCTGGCGCTGAAGGTGGGTGTTCAGGGTTTGGCGCATGTCCCGGCCCGCGGCCGCTGCGTCGTCGTCTGTAACCACCCGACCGGCATCGCCGACGGCATCGCGGTCGCCGATGCGATTGCCCGGGTACGCTCGGACGCCATCTTCTTCGCCAATGCCGACGCCCTGCGCGTCAATGCGCGCTTCAATGAGGCGCTGATTCCGGTCGAATGGGTGGCGGCGAAACGCACACACAAGAAGACCCGCGACACCCTGCTGGCCGCCCAGTCAGCCTTCGAGGCCGAACGCTGCGTCGTTATCTTTCCCGCCGGCCGGTTGGCGCGGCGCGACGCCGATGGCCGGCTGACCGATCCAAGCTGGGCGCCGACCGCCATTTCCCTGGCCCAGAAGTACCAGGCGCCGATCGTGCCGATCCACCTGACCGGCCCCAATTCCTTCTGGTTCCATCTGTTCAATCGGTTCTCGACCGAGCTGCGCGACATCACCCTGTTTCATGAGTTTCTCAACAAGAGCCATAAACGCTATGATCTGGTCGTGGGGGCGCCGATCGCGCCGGACGGGCTGGAGACCGAGCGCTTGAAAACCTATGTCGAACGCCAGCTGACTTCGCCGGAGGCGCCCTTTCCGTCATGACCCTGGACCTGTCCCAACCTCATGTCATCGCCTTGCCCGACGAAGCCGCAACCACGGCCTTGGGGGCGGCCATCGCCCCGCATCTGCGCCGCGGGGATGTCGTCTATCTGACCGGTGAACTGGGCATGGGCAAGTCGACCCTGGCGCGCGGCCTTATCCGCGCCCTGACCCGGCCGGACCAGGAGGTGCCGTCGCCCACCTTCACCCTGGTCCAGAGCTACGACACCCCCGCGTTTGAGTTGCTGCACCTCGACCTCTATCGCCTGGAGGATCCCGAGGAGACCCTGGAATTGGGTTTGGACGATGCCCGAAACGATGGTGTTCTGTTGATCGAATGGCCCGATCGCCTTGGCCATTTGGGCTTTGACGCCCGACTTGATATCGTCCTAGAACAGATTGACCACACCAATTCGCCCGAAAGCGGCGGCCGGATTGCCCGGCTGGCGCCGAACGGTCAATTCAGAGACTAAGTAATGAACGATAGAGAGGCGATTAAACGCCGCTTTTTGCAGGATAATGGATTCGCCGACGCCGAACGTCACCCGCTGCCCGGCGATGCCTCGACGCGTCGTTACGAGCGATTGGTTCGCCCGGACGGGTCGAGCTTCATGCTGATGGACCAGGCGCCGTCGCTGGAAACCCTGCCCTGTTCGCCGGACCAGGACTACGACGCGCGCCGCGCCTCGGGCTATAACGCCATGGCGCGCCTGGCCGCCGGCCGTATCGAAGCCTTTGCCGCCGCCGCGACCTATATCAGCGGCCAGGGTCTGAGCGCGCCGAAGATCTATGCCTTTGATGCGGCGAACGGCCTGCTGGTCAGCGAGGACCTGGGCGACGGCCTGTTCGCGCGGCTGATCGAGCAGGGCCAGGACGAGCTGCCGCTGTACCTGTCGGCGATCGACGCTCTGGCGCACCTGCACGAGCAGGCGCCGCCGGATGTGTTGGCTAGCCCTTATACCGACAAGGGCTGGCCGCTGCTGGTCTACGACAATCTGGCGCTGAAGACCGGCGCCGACCTGTTCGTCGAATGGTATCCGAAGTTCGACCCCAGCCATCCCTTGAACGACACGGCCAAGGCCGAATGGGAAGCGCTGTGGGCGCCGCTGCGCAAGCGCGCCGAGGCCGGGGCGACGGTGTTCGTGCACCGTGACTATCATGCGGAAAACCTGTTATGGCTGCCGTCGCGCGAAGGCCCGGCCCGGGTCGGCATGATCGACTTCCAGGACGCGCTGCGCGCCCATCCGTCCTGGGACCTGCTGTCGCTGCTGCACGATGCCCGCCGCGATGTCTCCAAGGCGCTGGAGGACGCGGCGCTTGACCACTATTTCAGCCTGCGTCCGGGCGTCGACCGCGACGCCTTCATGCGTGACTATACGGCCTTGGCCGTGCTGAACGAGTCGCGCATTCTCGGCATCTTTTCGCGCCTGGTCACCCGTGACCACAAGCCGCGCTACGAAGCCTTCATGCCGCGCATGTGGCGCCACATTGCCGACAGCCTGGCCATGCCGGGCATGGAAGGCCTGCGCGACTGGTTCCTGCGCTATGATTTTAACGACAAGCTGCATCTGACATGATCCCCCAAACGGCTTTCGTCCTGGCGGCCGGGCTCGGTACGCGCATGCGCCCCCTGACGGATGACCGGCCCAAGGCCCTGGTCGAGGTTGGGGGCAAGGCGTTGATCGATCATATGCTCGACCGGTTGCGCGATGCGGGTGCCAAGCGCTTCGTCGTCAATGTCCACGCCTTCGCCGACCGGCTGGAAGCCCACCTGAAAGCGCGCACCGACCTTGATATCGTCATTTCCGACGAGCGCGAGGCCCTGCTGGAAACCGGGGGTGGCCTGAAGAAAGCCGCGCCCTTGCTGGGTGCCGATCCGATCTGGGTGGCCAATATCGACAGCGTCTGGATCGAGGACCATGAGGGTCGCGATCTCGGTGAATTGGCCGCCGCCTGGGACGGCGAGGCTATGGACGCCCTGCTGCTGCTGGCGCGGATGGACCGTACCACGGGCTTCGACGGCGCCGGCGACTTTTTCATGGACGGCGACAACCGCCTGACCTTCCGCAATGACGCGCCGGCCGCGCCGCTGAACTATATGGGCGTGCATATCACTCGGCCGGACCTGGTCGCCGATGTGCCGGAAGCGGCGTTTTCCTTGTCGAAAATCTGGCGGCAATCGGCGCCACGGGGCCGTCTGCACGGCGTGTTGATGGAAGGCGACTGGATGCACGTCGGCGATCCCGAGGCGCGCCGTATCGCCGAGGCCCGGCTCAAGCGGTGAGCCCGCCAACAGACATTTTCGCCTGGGCCGGGCCGCGCTGGTATACCCTGCCGTCCGGGCGCTGTTTTCTCGACGATTTGGCGCTGGGCCTGTGTCAAAGCCTGGGCGACGAACTGCCCGCTGCCACCATCCTGACGCCCACGCGCCGCGGTGCGCGCCTGATGGCCCAGGCCTTTTCGCAGCAGGCGCGCGGCAAGGCGCTGTTGCTACCGCAGGTCCGCGCCATCGGCGATCTTGACGAAGGCGAGCCGCCCTTCGACCTCGACGCCCTGGGCCTTGATCTGTCACCGGCCCTGTCGCCCCTGCGCCGCCGCTTCGAACTGGCGAGGCTGGTGACCGAGCATTACGAAGGTTTGGGGGGGCGGGCGCCGTCGGGCAAGCTGGCCCTGGAACTGGCCGATTCCCTGGCCGGGTTCTTCGACTCGCTGGCGCTGGAAGAGGTCGATGCGACGGACCGGCTCGAGAGCCTGGTGCGCGGCGAGGGCGCCGACGAATATACCCTGGCCGCCTGGGCCGAGCACTGGCAGGTGTCGGCACGTTTCCTGGCCATTGCCGTGCGCCGTTGGCCGCAACGCCTGCTTGAGCTTGAGCGCATGGACCCCAGCCAGCGCCAGGTCGTGCTGATCCGCCGCCTGGCCGATCAGTGGCGCGACCGGCCGCCGGCAACCCCGCTGATCCTGGCGGGCACGACCGGCTCGGCGCCGTCGACCGCCGACCTCGCCGATATCGTCGCCCGTGCGCCACTCGGTGCGGTGGTGCTGCCCGGCCTCGACCTGTCGCTGGCTGACGACGCCTGGCGGCAGATCGAGGATTCGCATCCCCAGGCGACGATGAAACGCCTGCTCGACCGCCACGGGGTGTCGCGCGACGGCGTGCGCGAATGGCCCGCTTCGATCGACGCGGATCGCAAGGCCCGCGCCCGCCGCCGCCTGATCAATGAGGCTCTGCGTCCGGCTGCGGCGACCGCCGACTGGCGCGACCAGATCGACGCGCTGAAACAGGAAAATGAACACGCGGTCGAAGAGGGACTGGAAGGTCTTTTCGAGATTCATTCGGCGCGTGACGAGGAGGCGGCCTCGGCCATCGCGCTCTTGATGCGCGAAACGCTGGAAACCCCGCATCAGGTCGCCGCCCTGATCACACCCGACCTGACCCTGGCGCGACGCGTTTCGGCGCGGCTGACCCGCTGGGGTTTGGCCGCCGACATCTCCGCCGGTGAGCCCCTGTCGTCGTCGCTGGTCGGCCGCTTCCTGCTTGACCTGCTGGCCTTGATGGATCGGCCGGCCGATCCGGTGCGCCTGCTCGACCTGCTCCACAATCCGCTCAGCCGCTTTGCCGGCAACAGCGCCGTCAATGCCATCGACCGCTACGCCCTGCGCGGCGCCACGCCCAACGACCAGGCGATGATCGCCGCCCTATTGGTCGGGCGCGAAGACGCCCTGGCGCTGTGGGGCGATTTCACGGCCCATCTGGCGCCGATTTTGACCGGTTTCGGCGATGCGCCTGTCGATTTGGGCGCCACCTTGACCCGATTTGTGCAGGTGGCGGAATCGCTCAGCCGCGATGACGGTCAGGCCCTTTGGGCCGGCGCGCCGGGCGCCGAAGCGTCAAGCCTGCTCTCCGAACTGATCCGCGAGGGCCAGGGTTTCGCCGTGCGCCATGCCCGAGAGTTCGGCGATATTGTCGGCGCCCTGATCCACAAGGCCAAGGTGCGCACCGGCGGCAATTTCCACCCGCGCCTGCTGATCCTGGGCGCCATCGAATCGCGCCTCGTCAAGGCCGACCGCATCATCCTGGCCGGGCTGGAAGAAGGTGTGTGGCCGCAGGCGCCGGACAATGACCCCTTCCTGTCGCGGCCGATGCGCGCCAAGTTGGGCTTGCCGTCACCGGAGCGGCGCACGGGGCTGTCGGCGCACGACTTCGTCCAGGGCGCCACGGCGCCCGAGGTCTATCTCATCACCCGCCATCGCCGCGAGGGCGAGCCCCAGGTGCAAAGCCGCTGGCTGTGGCGGCTGCAAACCCTATGCAAGGGGGCGGGCGCGCAGATCAAGACCCATCCCGAGATTATCGACTGGGCGCGCGCGCTCGACTGCGGCTTGCCGGTGAAGCCGCCTGAGCTGAAGCCGGCGCACCAGCCCGCACCGGCGCCGCCGGTCGAGGCCCGCCCGCGCGAGCTGCCGGTCACCGACATCGAAACCTTCGCCCGCGATCCCTACGCCATCTACGCCAAGCGGATCCTGAAGCTGCGACCGCTGGACCGGCCGAACGAACCGGTCGAGGCCCGCCAGCGCGGCACCGCCATCCACAAGAGCCTGGAACGCTTCATCACAGAAGACGTGCCGCTGGGTGACGAGGGCCGGCGACGCCTGACCGGCCTCCTGGAACAGGAGCTGGCGGCAACCCACCTGTCGCCCGCCCAGATGGCGCTGCAACGGCCGCTGCTGCCCGGCATGGCCTCCGGCTATGTCGACTTCGAAGCCGAACGCCGCGCCGCGCGGCCACGGTTGAGGATCGAACAGAAAGGCACTTTCACCTTCGCCGCCCCCCACGGCGATTTCACCGTCACGGCGCGCGCAGACCGGTTGGAAGTTCGCGACGGTACGGCCGACATCATCGACTTCAAAACCGGCGGTTACGCTTCGAATAAACAGGTCTTGGCGGGATTTTATCCGCAATTGACCCTGACCGCCGCCATTCTCAAGCGCGGCGGTTTTGACGGCATCGCCGCCGGCACGGCGATCGGCGACATGGTCTATGTCCGCCTGTCACCGGACAAGACGGCGGCGCAAAAGGTCAATGACAAGGTCGTGGGCAATGACGACCTGGCCGAGATCGCGCTGGCGCGGCTGAGGGCCCGCATTACCGCCTACGACAATCCGAAAAAGGGCTACAAGTCCTGGACCGCGCCGCAATTCCTCAAGGGCCGCGGCGGCGACTACGACCAGTTGGCCAGGCTCTATGAGTGGTATGTGCTGGGCGATGATGAGACCGCCGACGCCTCGGAGGCCGAGGCATGAGCGCGCCAAATGCCCAAAATATCGCCGCCGATCCGCGCGCCTCGTGCTTTCTGACGGCCAATGCCGGCTCGGGCAAGACGTCGACCCTCGTCAACCGGGTGGCGCGGCTTTTGCTCAACGGCGCCCTGCCGGAACGTATCCTTTGCGTCACCTATACCAAGGCCGCCGCCGCCGAAATGCAGGGCCGCCTCTACGAGACGCTGGGCGGCTGGGCCGTCGCCAATGACGCCGACCTGACCAAGGAATTGGCGCGGATCGAGGCGCCGACCGATAATTTGACCGGCGCGCGGGCCCTGTTCGCGCGCGCGCTGGAAACACCGGGCGGGCTGAAAATCCAGACCATTCACGCCTTCTGCGAGAAGCTGCTGCGTCGCTTTCCGCTGGAAGCCGGCCTTTCGCCGGCCTTTTCGGTGCTCGACGACCTGCTGGCCGCCGAATTGTCCGAAGCTGCCGGCTCCGGCCTCCTGACACTCAACGCCGCCGGGGTCGAGGACACCATGGCGGCGCGAGACCGGCTGATCGTCAAGCTCAAGGCCTTCGGGTTCGAGAAGCTGCTGACTCAGTTCGTCTACCAGCACGACGATATCAGGGACGCCTTCGACGCCTTCCGGGCGGGCAGCGACGACTGGATCGGCAAGCTCTTCGAGCATATGGGGCTGGACGCACCGTGCTCGTCGCACGACTGCCTGATGGCCTATGCGGAAAAGATGGAGTGGGAGATCGTCCGCGACCTGGCGAGTGCGCTCAGCAATGGATCGTCCGCCACCAACCAGAAGGCCGGCGAGGCGTTTCTTGGCCTGTTCACCACCTGGCGCAATGAGGGCCGTTTCGATTTCGAGGCGCTGAAAGGGGTCTTCCTGACGCAAAAGGGCGAGCCGCGCAAAGCCCCCTATACCAAGGATACGGCGCCACGCGATGCCAGCGCGCTCGACCGGCTGGCGCGCGATGTCCGGCTGCTGGTCGAACAGGCGCGCGCTGCCGACATCGCCTCGGATACGCTGGATGCCCTGCGCCTGTTCGATATTTTCAGCTATCTCTACACCGACCGCAAGACGTCGGAGGCCGCGCTCGACTTCCAGGACCTGATCAATCAGACGCGCAACCTGCTGACCCGCGCCAATATGGCGCAATGGGTGCTGTTCAAGCTCGACGGCGGTCTCGACCATATTCTCGTCGACGAGGCCCAGGACACGTCGGATGATCAGTGGGACATCGTCCGCGCCCTCTCCAACGAATTTCTCGGCGGGTTGGGCCAGAGCGAACACGATCGCACGATCTTCGCGGTGGGCGATGAAAAGCAGTCGATCTACGGCTTTCAGGGCGCCAAGCCGGACCTGTTCCTCGACAATCGCGACTATTTCCGGCCACGGATCAAGCAGGCCGGCGGCCGTTTCGTCGAACCCGAACTGGTGCAAAGCTGGCGCACCCTGCCGAAAATTCTCGAATTCGTCGACGCCGTCTATGAAGACTCCCAGCTGGCCCAGGCGCTGAATTTCACGGGCAACCGCATTGTCCACGAAGCGCGTCGCTCGGAGGCCCCGGGGTCAGTCGAGCTTTGGCCCCTGGTCGTGACGGTCGATGCCCCCGAGGTGACGGCCGACGACGACGAAGAGATCGCCGCGCTGGACCAGGTCAGCATCGCCCATCCGGCCAAGCGCCTGGCCCAGCAACTGGCCGCCACCATCCGCCAGGAAATCGATGCCGGGCGATCGGTGTTCGACAAGACCGCGCGGCAATGGCGGCCGATGCATGCCGGCGACGTGCTGATCCTGGTGAGGAAGCGCGACGTCCTGTTCGAGCATATCATCCGCGAGCTGAAGCAGGCGGGCGTCGCCGTCTCCGGCGCCGACCGGTTGAAGCTCGGCGAGCACATTGCCTTCCAGGACCTGCGCGCCCTGATGCGCTTTTGCCTGCAGCCGCGTGACGACTTGTCGCTCGCCTGTGTTTTGCGCTCGCCTTTGTGTTCGCTGGGCGAGGATGACCTGTACGCCTTGGCCCAAGGTCGCACCGGTTCGCTGTGGCACGCCTTGATCGATGAGCGCAGTGACGCCGGCCCGTTTGCCGAGGCGCGTGTCTTTCTGGTGTGGGCGCAGACCGCCGCCCAGGCCCTGCCGGTCTTCGACTTCCTGTCGCGCGTGCTCAATCGCCGTGACGATGCCGGCCGCTCGATTAAGCAGCGCTTTCTGACGCGTCTGGGCGACGAATGTGAGGATGTCCTCGACGAAACCCTCGCCCTGGCCTTGAAAGGCGAAAATGCCGGCGCCACCGGCCTCGCCGCCGCACTCGACCTGTTCGAGTTCAACGCGTCCGAAATCAAGCGCGAACAGGAAGAGGGCGGCCGCAGCGTCCGGGTGATGACCGTTCACGGCTCCAAGGGCCTGGAGGCGCCGTGGGTCATCCTGCCGTTTGGTCCGAACCATGGCCCGGGCGGCGCCGGCGACCTGCTGATGATGGGCCCGGAAGGCCTCTATCTCTGCGCCGGCGGCAAGGCCGGCGACACCGAAGGCATCACGGCCCTGCGCGCGGCGAAAGCCATGCGCGACGACCAGGAAAGCTTGCGCCTGCTCTATGTTGCCGTCACCCGGGCGCGCGACCGGCTGACGCTCTGCGGCTATGCCGGCAAGAAGGCGTCGCGCGCCGGTAATTTTCCGTCTTGGTACGATCTCTGCGAAGCCGCTTTCGATCGGCTGGACGGCGTCGATACCGAATGGATGGCGCTGAAGGCGCCGTTCGGCGAGGCGGAACTGTCCGAAGAGGTGCCGATCCGCATCTATGGTGTGCGCAATGAATTGATGCCGGCCGAGGCCCATGTGCCGGCGGCCAAGGTCAAGTTGCCCGCCTTTGTCACCGCGCCCGTGCCGGTTGCCGACGTCGAGTTCGAGCGCTGGACCGCCATCTCGCAGATGGGCGATGATGAGCGCACGCAAGAGGACCGGGCGCCGTCGCCGCTGCAGGCGACCGGGCAGTTGGGCCGCTATCGCCGCGGCAACCTGATCCACAAGCTGTTCGAAATCCTGCCGGAGATCGCGCCGGCGGCCCGCGATGAAGTGGCCGCCCGTTATCTCTTGCGCCAGGCCGACCTGACCGAAGACCAGCGCGACGAGATGCGCGGCGCGGTCATGACGGTCCTGGAGGACGCGCGTTTTGCCGAGGCGTTCGGGCCCCTGTCGCGGCCGGAAGTCGCCCTGGCCGGCCAAATCGCGCTGAATGGCCGCGGCGAAGCCCTGATGCTGTCCGGGCGCATCGACCGCCTGGTCATTACCCCCGATCGCGTTCTGATCATCGACTACAAGTCCAACCGCCCGGCGCCCGATCGCGCCGAAAACGCGGCTATCGCCTACCAGCGCCAGATGGCAGGCTATGTCGCCCTGCTGCGCCAGATCTATCCGGATCGCACGGTGGAATCGGCGCTATTGTGGACCGATGGGCCCAAGCTCACCCCCTTAAGCGACGCATTAGTAAATCTCCGCTTGGCCGAAATCGCCGCCCGTTGATTTTGTCGCTGAAATCACTACTTATGGGGCTACAGTTCTGAGAGGTTTCCCATGTCCACCGTCAAGATTACCGACGAAAGCTTTGAATCCGACGTGCTCAAGTCCGACACGCCCGTCCTGGTCGATTTTTGGGCGGAGTGGTGCGGTCCCTGTAAGCAGATCGCCCCGATCCTGGAAGAAATGGCCGAGGGCCTGGGCGACAAGATCAAGATCGCCAAGCTGAACATCGAAGATTCGCCGATGACCCCGTCGCGCTTCGGCGTGCGCGGCATCCCGACCATGATGCTGTTCAAGAACGGCCAGATGACCTCGATGAAGGTCGGCGCCATGCCGAAAGCGAAGCTCCTCGAATGGCTCGCGGACAGCGGCGTCGCTTAAGTCGCCGCGACAATCGGATTGAAAGCCCGGCCATTGGCCGGGCTTTTTTTATCTTTCTCCTCCCCATTTTAATAAAATGGGGAGGAGAGGTTCTCAAGTCGGCCAGGTTTCGGGCGACATCGCCAGCACATCACCCGCCAGGTATAGCGAGCCGCAGATGATGACGCGCCACGGTTGCTCATCTAGGCCCTCGATCACGGCCAATGGGCTGTCGGCGACGGTCGCATCGATACCGTGGGATTTGGCGGTTTCGGCGAGCTCTGCCGGCGGGATAACAGCATCCGATGTGAACCCGACGCAGGCAAAGCGCGCGTCCAGGCCGTCGAACGCGACAAAGAATTCGCCTGCATCCTTGGTATTGATCAGCCCACAGATGATTTGCAGCGGCTTGGCGTCGCGCGCCTGCAATTCGTCGATAAAAGCCCTGAGCGCACGGGCGGCATGCGGGTTATGACCCCCGTCGAGCCACAGCTCGGACGCGCCGTCCGGCAAGGCGGCATAGAGTGGCCCGGCCTTGATGGCCTGCAGCCGCGCCGGCCAGGTCGCCGTTTGCAGGCCCTGGTCTATGGCCTCCGGCGAAAGACCGATCATCAGGGCCGCCTTGACGGCCAGGGCCGCATTACCGATCTGGTGTTCCCCCGCCAGCTTGGGCAGGTGCAGGTCGTAGAAGGCGTCCTCGTCCTGGAAGGCTAATCGTCCGTGTTCGGAGTATCCGTCGAAGCCCTCACCCATCAGGGTCAGTTCGACGTTCAGCTTCAGCGCCTGACGCTCAAGGGAGGCGCGGGCCTCTTCCTGTTGGCGCGCTGAAATGGCCGGCGTGCCGCGCTTGAAGATGCCGGCTTTTTCACGGGCGATCTGGTTCAGCTCGTTGCCGAGAAAGGCCTGGTGGTCGTAGTCGATCGGCGTGATGGCGGTCAGTTTCGGGTGGTCAACGATATTGGTGGCGTCGAGCAGGCCGCCAAGCCCGGTCTCCAGCAGCAGCAGGTCGGCCGGCACTTCGGAAAAAGCCAAAAACGCCGCGGCCGTGGTCGATTCGAAAAAGGTCAGGGGCAGGCCGGCATTGGCAATCTCGACGCGGTCAAGGCAGGAGGCCAGGTACTCGTCACTGATCAGGGTGCCGGCCAGGCGAATGCGTTCGGCGAAGCGCACCAGGTGCGGCGAGGTATAGACGTGGACGCGCAACCCTTGGGCTTCCGCCATGGCGCGCAGGAAGGCGAGCGTCGAGCCCTTGCCATTGGTGCCGGCGACGTGGACGACCGGCGGCAACTTGTCCTGCGGCCGGCCCAGCGCTTCGCAGACCCTGAGCATGCGCTCGAGGTTGAGGTCGATCCGCTTGGGATGCAGGGCGCGCAGCCGCTCCAGCGGCGCATCGAAGGGGAGAAGCCGGTCGGTCATGGGGCCGGTTTAGACTGCAAACGCCATAGCAAAGCAATAGGTTTGAGGTGCCGGTCCATCCAATCCGGCATTACATTTCCGGGACAGAAACCTCTGCCCCCTGCGCCCGCAGCTGATCAAGCGCGCCGTTCGAGCGCAACAGCACCGCCAAGGGGAAGGTGACCACGGTCTTGCCGGGCTTGGACAGGGCCTCGTCGATCGCCTTGACGGCGTCATTGGTCGCCTGGTCGAGCAGGCCGCGCGTCGAATCGGCGCCTTCGATACAGGCCAGGGTCGCGGAATTGGGCGAATTGGCCCGCGCGCCGGCCAGGTCCGCCGTCGCCCAGGCGTGTGTCGCCGCCACGGCGTGACCGACCGCGAAGTCGATCTCGTTCAAGGTGTCCTCGACGCATTGATTGCGCGCCGCCTTCGGCATGGCGCCGACCTTGCCGATCAGGCTGGCTGCCGAATAGCTGCCGATCGGTTTCATCGGCGTCTTGCGGTCGCGTGCCATAAAGACCAGCATCTTTTCCGGATCGGAGGTCGACAGCCCGTGCTTGTCATAGACCGCCTCACGCAGCTTCATCACCGCGAGGACCGGCGTATCCTTGGCGTAGATTTTCGGATCGATGCCGTTGGCGATCGCCAACGCCTTAAAGCGATTGGCCGTGTCGAGCGGCAATTGCGAGTAGAGATTGCTGAACGGTCCGGTGCCCTTCAGCATGGTCCATTCGACCAGGGCCAGCGGGCCGGCCTTGGCCTTGGGCCCGATGAGAAAGACGTTGGCCTGGTCCATGATGCGGCCGATGCGCTCGCGGTCCCAGTCGAAATGGCGCAGCATGACCGGCACGCCGCCGACGATATAGACCTCGGAATCCCCTTTCTTGATGCGCCACAGCGCCGGTCCCTTGAACTTGGCGACGATGGTGATCTCGGTGGTGTTCCAGTCGTCAGGCGTGGCGTTGGCGGCCGGCGGGCTTTGCGCCGGGGCCGGCGTCGTGTCCTGGGCAAAGGCCGGAACGGCGCTCAAGGTGGCAAGGAGAGCGAGGACGGGGAACGTGCGCATCGAACAGTCCTTCTGGCCGTTAGTTTCAGGCCGCCGCGATAGCCGACAATTGTGCCGCGTTCAAGGCATCAGGATGCCGGAGGCGACACGTCTTTGGCATCGCGATCCGGCTGGCGAATGGCGAAGAAAATGAGGCTCCAAAGCACGGCGCCGCCACCGGTCATGAGAAAGACGAACGCGACGTCGACCAGGGTGTCGGTGTTACCGGAATCGGCAATGGGTTGGGATGCGCCCCAATAATTCAGGGCCAAGCCGATGATACTTCCGCAGACCAGATTTGCGACGAGGAAGACCCGCAGTCCAGGCCTTTGCCGACGCCGGCACAGCCAAAGATACGCCTGACCGATCATGAATCCATATAGGGAGATGACCACAAGCAGGATGACCCAAACGACAAAATAGTTGGTCGGTGGCGGATCGTAGTCGGGCGCGGGTTGGTCGTATTTGTCGTACGCGTCCCACACCCACATGACGAAGGTCATGGCAAGGCTGGCGCCAAACGACGCGACCAGGAAAGAAACGAGGAATGAATCGATCCGTGAAAGACCGGCCCAGCGCGTGTTTTTTGCGAGGCCGGCTTCCAAGGTTTGATCCGCCTACGCGGCCATACGACGACGGCCGCCCATCAGCATGGACATCAGCGCGCCCAGCACTTCCGGCAGCTCACCGCGCGGCACGACGCGGTCGACCATACCCTTTTCGACCAGGTATTCGGCGCGTTGGAAGCCTTCCGGCAGTTTTTCGCGGATGGTGGCCTCGATGACGCGCGGGCCGGCAAAGCAGATCAGGGCGCCGGGCTCGGCCAAATGGATATCGCCCAGCATGGCATAGGAGGCCGTAACGCCACCGGTCGTCGGATCGGTCAGGATGACGATATAGGGCAGTTGTGCCTTTTTCAGTTCCTGGATGGCGAGCGTCGTGCGCGCCATCTGCATCAGCGACAGGGCGCCTTCCTGCATGCGCGCCCCGCCGGCGGCGGTGAACACGACCAGCGGGCACTTGCGCTCGATGGCGGCGCGGGCGGCGGCGATGAAGCCTTCACCGGCAGCCATGCCCAGCGATCCACCCATGAAGGCGAAGTCCTGCACCAGCACGACGCAGGGCGTGCCCTGGACGCGGCCGTAGCCGGCAGCCATGGTGTCACGTTCACCGGTGGCGGCGCGAGCGGCCTTGAGCTTTTCCGAATAGGACTTGCCGTCCGAGAAGTGCAGCGGATCTTCCGGCACTTCCGGCAGGACGAGGGTTTCCCAGGTGCCCGGTGCGTCGGGGGTCGGGCCATCAAAGGTATATTTCATGCGCGGCGTCGGGCCGATGCGCATATGGCGGCCGTTCGGCGTCACCCACTGCGCGGCCTCGAGGTCCGAGCGATAGATCATGTCGCCGGTATCAGGGTCCTTGACCCACAGGTTTTCCGGCGTTTCGCGGCGATTCACCAGCTTGGAGACGCCTGGCGCAATCTTGGAGAGCCATCCGCCTCGCTCACGACGCGGCGCCGGATTGTTGGTTTCCGGCAGTTTGGGACTCTTATCGCTTTTGTCAGCCATAGCCATAGGTTTCGTTTTACTCCGTCAAGCCCGGCAGCCCCTCACTGTTAGACCGAAATGGATAAGGATCAAATCCCATTTCGCTTCAGAACAGATTCGGTCTCATCTTCACCCCAACCAGGGGATTCGCTCTTTCAAGCCCAAGACCTACAGGTGCCACTCAAGCGTTAACCAACCGTTTGCACTCTTAACTCACCCGTGCCGTGTGAACAGCGTGGGCCAAATCCTTAACCTTAGCCAGCACTTTTACAGTGATGATCTCATTTTCAAGTAAAGAATTCTTGATTTCGTCGACCAGGGCCGAGCCCACGACGGCGGCGTCGGCGACCCGGGCGACTTCGGCGGCGCGCTCGGGCGTACGTATGCCGAAGCCGACCGCGACGGGCAGGTTCGAGGCCTCGCGGACGCGGGCAACGGCGCCCGACACGGCGCCGGCATCGGCTTCCTTGACGCCGGTGACGCCGGTGACCGAGACATAGTAGATAAAGCCGCGCGTGCGCTTGATGATGGTCTGCAGCCGGGCTTCGTCGGTGGTCGGCGTCGCCAGGCGAATCAGCGCCACGTCATTGGTGTCGAGCGCGTCGGTCAGGGGGCCGGCTTCTTCCGGCGGGCAGTCGACGACGATCAGGCCGTCGGCGCCGGCATCGGCCGCCGCACCCGCAAAGGCGAAATGCCCCATCGATTCGACCGGGTTCATATAGCCCATCAGGATGATCGGCGTTTCGGTGTCGAAGGCGCGGAACCGCTTGACCAGGTCGAAGACGTCGCGCATGCGCGTCCCGGCCTTCAGCGACCGTTCGGCCGCCGCCTGGATCGTCGGGCCTTCGGCCATCGGATCGGAGAAGGGAAAGCCCAGCTCGATAATGTCGGCGCCGGCAGCCGGCAGGCCCTTCAGGATCTCGAATGAGGCTTCCAGGTTGGGATCGCCGGCCATGATATAGGCGATGAAGGCCGAGCGGTTCTGCGCCTTCAAATCGGCAAAACGCTTGTCGATACGGGAGATGCTCATCCGCCGATCCTCCCCATGCCCATATGCTCCGAGACGGTGGCGATGTCCTTGTCGCCGCGGCCGGACAGGTTGACGACGACGATACCGCCCTTGCCGACTTCGCGGGCCAGATCGCCGGTGCGCGCCAGGGCATGCGACGATTCCAGCGCCGGGATGATGCCTTCGAGCTTCGACATCAGCTGGAAGGCGTCCAGCGCTTCGGCGTCGGTCGCGGTGACATACTTGGCGCGGCCGGCGTCGAACAGGTAGGCGTGCTCCGGCCCGATGCCCGGATAGTCGAGGCCCGCCGAGATCGAGTGGCCTTCGAGAATCTGGCCGTCCTCGTCCTGCAGCAGATAGGTGCGGTTGCCGTGCAGGACACCCGGGCGCCCACCGTTCAGCGACGCGGCATGGCCGTTATAGACGTCAAGCCCGTGGCCCGCCGCCTCGACACCGACCAGCTTGACGCCGTCGTCGCCGATGAAGGGGTGGAACATGCCGATGGCATTCGATCCGCCGCCGACGCAGGCGATGACCGCGTCGGGCAGGCGGCCTTCGCGTTCCAGGATCTGTTCGCGCGTCTCCTTGCCGATCACGGTTTGAAAGTCGCGGACCATCTCGGGGTACGGATGCATGCCGGCGGCCGTGCCGATCATGTAATAGGTGTCATGGACATTGGTGACCCAGTCGCGCAGGGCCTCGTTCATCGCGTCCTTCAGTGTGCCGTTGCCGTTGGTCACCGGATTGACCGTGGCGCCCAGAAGCCGCATGCGGAAGACATTGGGCTCCTGACGCTTGACGTCGGTCGCGCCCATATAGACGACGCACGGCAGGTCGAAGCGCGCGCAGACGGTGGCCGAAGCCACGCCATGCTGGCCGGCACCGGTCTCGGCGATGATGCGGGTACGGCCCATGCGCTTGGCCAGCAGGATCTGGCCGATGCAGTTGTTGATCTTGTGCGCGCCGGTGTGGTTCAGCTCCTCGCGCTTGAGATAAATCTTGGCGCCGCCGAAATGCTCGGTCAGCCGCTCGGCGAAATAGAGCGGCGAGGGCCGGCCGACATAGTGGGCCATCAGGCCATGGAATTCGCTCCAGAACGCCGGATCCGCCTTGGCGTCTTGCCACGCCTGGGTCAGTTCCAGCACCAGCGGCATCAGGGTCTCGGGCACATAGAGACCACCAAATTCACCAAACCGGCCCCTTGCATCGGGCAGGTTGTAGCTGTTTGACCGGTTAGCGGCGTCGTTCACGGAAGTCCTCTCTTCGCACTATATAATGACGTATTACACTGATTCCGAAGGCTTTTTGCCTTCGGCAAGGCCGCCAGTCTTTGCGAATTTTGGCCGCCGCGCAGGTTTGCGCGTAAGACTGTCGGCGCCTGAGCGCACAACAAAGAAGCCCCGCTTATAGCGAGTTTACTGTTTGAAGAAAGCGCGAAATCTTAACGGGGTCCTTGATCCCCGGCGCCGATTCGGCGCCCGACGAGGTATCGACCAGGCGCGCACCGCTTTGCGCCACCGCTTCGCCGACATTCTCCGCGGTCAGGCCGCCGGCCAGGAACCACGGCTTTTGACCGCTATAGCCGGTCATCAGGGTCCAGTCGAAGCGAAGACCCAAGCCGCCCGGCATCGGCGCGTCCTTCGGCGTCTTGGCGTCAAACATCAAATAATCGACATGGGGCGCGTAGGCCGAGGCCCCCTCAAGATCGGCGGCCTCCGCGACACTGAGCGCCTTGATGATGTTGAAGCCCTGGGCGGCGATCTGCGCCGTGCGCGCCGGCGTTTCCTTGCCGTGCAGCTGGATCAGGTCCGGGCGGACGGTTTCGCGCAGCACGGCGAGCATCTCATCATCCGGATCGACCACCACGCTGACCAGAGGCAAAACATGTCCTGCCTGGCGCAGGCTTGCCATCAAGTCGCCCATTTCGTTAAGCGCCAGATGGCGGGGGCTACGCGCAAAGTGGATAAAGCCCAAAAACGCCGCGCCGCTGGCAATCGCCGCCTCGGCCGCGTCAAGCGTTGAAATACCACAGATTTTAGCAAAAGCAGGCATAGCGGAAGTCCAAAACTAGTTACAACAACGGCGTTCTTTTTCGCTTTGCGCCTTTAACAATAATCAAGATTTTAATTCTATGGTCAAACGGATTAACCAAAAAAGCCGGACCAAGAAAGTGCGCCGCGTACAGGGCAGAAAACGATAGGGACGAAATGGACGACTATATCCTGCTGAGCGATATCAGCCACGCTGACTATCAGAAGTTAGCGCTAACACGGCGCGGAGAACGCCCGCAGGAGACGACACACTATGTTTGCCGTAACCTCGAAGAGTTCAAGACCGCCATCAAGCAATTCATGGAGGCCAGCGCCTGCCAGTCCCTGGCCGGGGCCGCCATTTCCGCCGCCGGCTGGGAAAACCACGGCGCCATCAGCCTGCCCAATCACGGCTTCGCCATCAGCCGCGCTGAAATGCGCGAATTTCTCGACGTTCGCCGTCTGAACCTGGTCAACGACCTTGTCGCCACGGCCCTGGCCGTGCCGCGCCTGGAAAGCTTCGAACGTGAGCAGATCTGCGGCGGCGCGGCGGCGGAAGAACAAGTCATCGGCGTGCTGGGTGCCAATTTCGGCCTGGGCCAGGCCGCGTTGGCCCCGGACGGTATCGGTGGCTGGACCGCCCTGCCGTGCGAAGGCGGCCATTCCGACCTGGCCGCCAGCAACGACCTCGAAGACCAGGTGCTCAAGCTGCTGACGCGACGCTTCGGCCACGTCTCGCGCGAACGCGTCATCTCGGTGCCGGGGCTTGGCAATATCTGGGGCGCCCTGGCGGAAATCGAAAAGGACAGTAACGTCTCTATTCCCACGCCGGAGGAAATCGTCGCGGCCGCCAGCGCGGGTGAATCAAGGGCCGTGCGCACCATCGACCTGAGCCTCGGCTGGTTTGCCGCCATGGCATCCGACGTCGCCCTGATCCTGGGGGCGCGCGGCGGCGTCTATTTGACAGGCGAACTCCTGGAATTATTGGGCGACCTGTTCAATACCGAATCCTTTGTTAAGCGGTACTGTGATAAAGGACGCCTCAGCGGCTATGTCAGCGACGTGCCGTTGTTCAAGGTCACCGCGCATGACACGGAAGTCATCGGCCTGGCCACCCTCTTCTGATGGGGCGCGCGCCCTAGGTTTTTGTTTTGTCGCACTTCCTATCCGAAAAGTGGCATCCACTCTATCGGGAAGTGCTCATGTAACCGGGCTTTCAGGATATGACCGATACCGTACTGCTTTGCGACTTCTCCGCCGGCACCTATGTGACCATGGCGCTGGCGCGCGCCGGTAGGCGGCCGCCGGAGGCAACGCGCTTCAGCTGTCCGTCCGACGACGATTTTCACGATGCCCTGGCCGATTTTCTCAAATCCCACGGCCGGCCCATGCTGATGGGTGCGGCGGTGGCTTCGCGCGGGTGGGAAGATGCCGGCGTCGTCCATATGCCCGAGGGCGGCACAAACCTGGTGCGCGAGCAGTTGCGCGACCTGTTGTCGGTTCGCCGGCTCAACCTCGTCAACAACTTCGTCGCCCGCGCCCTGGCCATACCGCACCTGCGCCCCGACGAATATGAACATATCTGCGGCGGTCCCGGCGGCGACGACCAAATCATCGCCGTGCTCGGGCCGCACTATGGCCTGGGTGTCGCCGCCCTGATGCCCGACGGCCTGGGGGGCTGGACGGCCATGCCCTGCGAAGGCGGCCATTCGGACCTGCCGGCGACCACCGACCGCGAATGGGCGGTCTGCCAGGCCCTGCGCGCCCGTCATGGCCGCGTGGCGCGGGAATTCGCCCTGTCGATGTCCGGGCTGGTCGCGGTGTGGCAAATCCTGACCGAACTCGAAGGCGGCCGGGCGCAGGACGCCACGGCGCAAGAGGTCGTGGCCTTGGCCCGCCAGGGCGATCGTCCCGTGGCGCGCGAAGCCGTGCGGTTGTGCACGGGTTGGCTGGCGGCAATGGCGTCCGACGTCGGATTGCTGACCGGGGCCCGCGGCGGCATCTACCTGACCGGCGACCTGATGGACCTGCTTCACGGCAACCTGTTCGACCGTGACGCCTTTGTACGGCGCTACGAGGACAAGGGCCGGCTCGGCGAATATGTCAGCCGCATTCCCGTCTACAAGACCCTGGCCAAGGATCTTGAGCTGATTGGGTTGTCCACGTTGTTTGAGTAGGCGCCTCCTCATCTCCTCCCCTGCGCAGCGGGGGAGGTGGCACGGGAGCGAGTGCATAGCGCGAAGCCCCGTGACGGAGGGGGCCTTGAAGCGCGCTTAAATTGGCGACAAAGTGTTACGGTGCACGCGGCCCCCTCCGTCGCAAGGCTGCGTGCTGCGCACTTGCACTTGCGCCACCTCCCCCGCTGCGCAGGGGAGGAGAGGTCGCGCGCAGTCGCCTTACTTCTTCTGCAAGGCGTCGCGGATTTGCGTCAGCAGCTCGACCTCGGTCGGGCCGGGCTCGGCAATGACCACCGGCGGCGGTGGCATCAGCTTGTTGATCATCTTGACGACCATGAAGATCGCCGCGCCGATGATCAGGAACTGGATGATGGTATTGATGAAGCTGCCGTAGGCGATCGCCGTTTCGGTGATCTTGTGGGCCGGATCGGCTGCCCGCAGAATGATCTTCTTGCTCGAGAAATCGACGCCGCCCGTGATCAGGCCGATCGGCGGCATGATGATGTCACTGACCAGCGACGTGACGATCTTGCCGAACGCGCCGCCGATGACGACACCGACCGCCAGGTCGACGACGTTGCCGCGCATCATGAATGCCTTGAATTCGCTAGCCAGACTCATGGTGTTTCGCCCTGATTCGGTTTTGGAACTTTGAATCCTGACAGCAAAGTTTTACCGCGTCAAATCCACGTCTCTGTCAGGGTTTTTAGCCGTCAGTCGTTGGCGTCGCCGGACAGGTTCAGCCGTTCACGCAATTCCTTGCCGCTCTTGAAGAACGGTACGTTCTTGGCCGGCACCCGGACCTGCTCGCCGGTACGCGGATTGCGCCCCGCCCGCGCCGGCCGTGAGCGCACCGACAACGCGCCAAACCCACGAAGTTCGACCCGACCACCTTTTTCGAGCGTGGAGATCATCGATTCGAGAATAAGATTGACGGCGCGCTCGACGTCTTTTTGCGTCAGGTGCGGATATTCGGACGCCAGGCGTTCGATAAGTTCGGATTTCAGCACTGCTGTCTCCCCGTGTCGAGGACCGGCTGTTTTTGTCGGGCCTGCCCCTTGAGCCGAAGTGAAGCATGATCGAAAACGAAAGCATGTTCAAGGGGTTGGAGCAAAATTAACTTGTTGATACCGCTACCGCAGCAAAGTTTTTTCGCCTGAAAGGCAAAATGGTCTGGCCAAATGCCCCAAATGAGACGTCCAAACCCTTGCCCTGCTTGGGATTGCAAAAAAGACTGTGTCTCCAGAAGCTTACGGGTTCAGAAAAACAACGATATCGGAAAAGGTCGATTCCATCGATAAAAAGGGAGGCCACATCTGTGCCATCTGTGGCCCCCCATCATTGGAGCCGCTTCGCGAAAGCAGGCATGAAAAAGCCGGTGCTGTCGCCAGCACCGGCTTTTCCGTTTTAGCCCTTAAGCGCGGGTCGCTTAGGAACCGGCCTTGTCGCGCAGGGCGGCGCCCAGGATGTCGCCGAGCGAAGCGCCCGAGTCCTGCGAACCGTACTGTTCGATGGCTTCCTTTTCCGCCGACATTTCCAGCGCCTTGATCGACACGGACACCTTGCGGGCGGCCTTGTCGACATTGGTCACCTGGGCGTCGATGCGGTCGCCGACGGCAAAGCGTTCGACGCGTTGCTCGTTGCGATCGCGCGACAGGTCCGACTTGCGGACGAAGGCCGACATCGGCGCGCCGTCTTCACCGAACTTGACTTCGATGCCGCCCGAAGTGACTTCCGTCACCGTGACGGTGATGGTCTGGCCCTTGCGGTAGGTGTCCGAAGCCATCGGATCACTGCCCAGCTGCTTGATGCCCAGCGAGATGCGTTCCTTGTCGACGTCGACGTCCAGGACCTTGGTCTTGACGACATCGCCCTTCTTGTAGCGGGCAATGGCTTCTTCGCCCGGCGCGTTCCAGTCGAGATCCGACAGGTGGACCATGCCGTCGATGTCGTTTTCGAAGCCGACGAACAGGCCGAACTCGGTGGCGTTCTTGACTTCGCCTTCGATGGTCGAACCGACCGGGTGCTGACGCAGGAATTGATCCCAGGGGTTTTCCTGGGCTTGCTTCAGGCCCAGCGAGACGCGGCGCTTGGCGGCGTCGACTTCCAGGACGACAACCTCAACCTCTTGCGAGGTGGAGACGATCTTGCCCGGATGGACGTTCTTCTTGGTCCACGACATTTCCGAAACGTGAACCAGGCCTTCGACGCCCGATTCCAGTTCCACGAACGCGCCGTAGTCGGTGATGTTGGTGATGCGACCCGAGAACTTGCCGCCGACCGGATACTTGACGTCGACATTTTCCCACGGATCCGACTGCAGTTGCTTCATGCCGAGGCTGATGCGTTGCGTGTCCGGATTGATCTTGATGATCTGGACGCGAACCTGGTCGCCGACGTTGAGGACTTGCGACGGATGCGAAACGCGCTTCCACGACATGTCGGTAACGTGCAGCAGGCCGTCGATGCCACCCAGGTCGACGAACGCACCGTAGTCGGTGATGTTCTTGACGACGCCGTCGCGGATCTCGCCTTCGGCCAGCTGGCCGACCAGTTCGGTGCGCTGTTCGGCGCGGGCTTCTTCCAGGATGGCGCGACGCGACACGACGATATTGCCGCGCGGACGGTCCATCTTCAGGATGGCGAAGGGTTGTTCCTTGCCCATCAACGGGGCGACGTCGCGCACCGGACGGATGTCGACCTGCGAGCCGGGCAGGAAGCCCGAAGCGCCGTCCATGTCGACGGTGAAGCCGCCCTTGACGCGGCCGACGATGGTACCCATGACCGGTTCGCCGCGGTTGAAGATGGCTTCCAGACGGGTCCAGGCTTCTTCACGGCGGGCCTTTTCGCGGCTGATGACCGCTTCGCCCATGGCGTTCTCGACGCGCTCGAGATAGACTTCGACGGTGTCGCCGGCCTTCAGGTTGGCGCCTTCGGCACCGAATTCCTTGGTCGAGATGCGGCCTTCGGTCTTCAGACCGACGTCGACGATGATGAAGTCCTTTTCGACGCCGACGACGAGGCCGTGGACGACCTGGCCTTCAAGCATGTCGCGGCCGTGCAGGCTTTCGTCAAGCAGGGCGGCGAAATCGTCGCGCGACGGATTATAATCGCTCATGTAGTCTCTTTATGGTGATGGCGCGTGTCCCGGTTCCCTTGAAAAAGTACGCACGACAAACGGAGGCTTGGCCTGCCGTGACGAGGGGCGCGGGGGTGCGGCTTTGGTTGGGTTGAAGGGCGCTGTCGCCCGTAAGGTGGCTGCGAAGCCCGTACTTTAGAAAAGCGGTCTTCCGGAGACGATCCGTGTGAGTGCCTCTGACAACCGGTGGGGATTTGACGCGCTAGACGCCAGACCGGTGTTTCACAAGGGATCGCGCAGTCGCGATGGCGGCTTCTATACCCAAGTCGGTGGTATCAAGCAAGAGCGCATCTTGCGCCATTTCCAGTGGCGCCGCGGCACGACCGGAATCGCGGGCATCGCGAATGCGTATATCGTCGAGCACCGTTTCGAATTCAAGGGCGGGGTCAGCCTTCACCAATTGCAGCCAGCGGCGCTTAGCCCTGACCTCGGGCGCCGCCGTCACGAACAGCTTGACCGTCGCGTCGGGGGCGATGACCGTGCCGATATCGCGGCCGTCGAGCACGGCGCCGGAGGTTTGATGGGCAAAGTCGATCTGGTATTGTTTCAGCGCCGCGCGCACGGCCGGCACGGCGGCGACCTGGCTGGCGCGCTCACCGGCTTCGCGCCCGCGCAGGGCCTCGTCGGCCAGCAGGGCGGCGTCGATCCGCGATGCCAGGCGCGCCGCGTCCTCAGGCGCGACGTCTTCCAGATGCGCCAGGTGTCCGACGGCCCGGTAGATCAGGCCGGTATCGAGGAAGGGCAGGCCATAATCGGCGGCGATCACGCCGGCCAAAGTTCCCTTGCCGGACGCAGCCGGCCCATCGACAGCAATCAGGAGGGGAGCGCGGCTCATTCGAAGCTCATCTCGACGCCGACGCTTCGCAGATCGTGCCAATAGCCCGGATAGGTCTTGGCGGTGCAACCGGGATCGAGGATGCGGATGCCGCCGGTCACCAGCGCCGCCTGGGCAAAGGCCATGGCGATGCGGTGATCGGAATATGTCTGGATGTCGGCCGCAACCGTCTTTCCGATCAGCGAGCGATCGGGCGTGACCAGCAGGTCGTCGCCGATCTCCTGCGCCAGGCCCGGCTGGATGCGGTTGAGCTCGGTCGCCACCGCATTGATGCGGTCGCATTCCTTGACGCGCAGATTGGCGATGCCGACAAAACGCACCGGCGTGGTGTTGAAGGCCGCCAGCACGGCGATGGTCGGAATGGCGTCCTGCATCTGGCTGCCGTCGATCACGGGCGGCAGGTTGGGGAATTGCTTGATGAAGTCGTAGGCCTTGGCGTCCGGCTGCATCATGTCTTCAGGGGCGATGCCGATATCGATATTCGCGCCCAAAAGCGCATTGATACCCCAGATATAGGTGGCCGCGCTGGCGTCGGGTTCGACCCAGTAGTCGCGCGCCTGGTAGGGGCGATTGTCGATGGTCCAGTCCAGCGGTCCGGTCTGTTCGATTGCCGCACCGAACGCGCGCATGCAGTCCAGTGTTATGTCGATATAGCCGCGCGCGCCGATATCGCCGCCCTTGACCCCGAGCTTCAGCGGGGCCTCGCCGGCGGTCCCCGCCATCATCAGGGCGGAGACATATTGGCTGGACAGGCTGGCATCGACCGCGATGGTGCGGTTGGCAAAGCCGCCATCGCTCGTCACCGTCACCGGCGGGCAGCCGCTGGGCGCCTGTGCCGTGACACCGGCCGCGTTCAACGCCTCGACCAGGGGCGCGATCGGCCGCTTTTGCATATGGGCGTCGCCGGTCAGGACGGTGGTGCCCTTGATATTGGCGGCCGCCGCGGTGAGAAAGCGAACCGCGGTGCCGGCATTGCCGAGAAACAAGGGTTCCGGTGATGGCGTCAGTGTGCCCGCGCTGTCGACCAGGAAATCGGTTTCGCCCGTATCGGTGACGGTCACGCCCAGCTGGCCGAGCGCGCGCGCCATATATTTGGTGTCGTCGCTTTTCAGCGCGCCGCTGATGCGGCTTTGGCCCCGGGCCAGGGCAGCGATCAGCAAGACGCGATTGGTGATCGATTTCGAACCGGGCAGGGCGATCTTGCCGGCGATCCCGGGGCGGGCGCCCCCCGATTGTGTATCAACGGGTTGCGGCACAAGTCTGACGGCGGTGGTCTGGCTGGGTATCATAATAGGTAGACTGAGGGCCTTGTTTGCGGCCGCGAAAGAAACCCGGCACAAAAAAATTGAAGCCGGCGCGGATTTAAGCTTTTGACAGGGAGGCTATCTAGTGGCAAGGGGGCCAATCGCAAACGCGTTTTTCTAATTTGATTGATAAGGACGTCTCGTGGCTGATCCCGCCCTTGGTACGAAACAGATCTGTCCCAACTGCACGGCGAAGTTCTACGATCTGAACAACCGCCCCGCCCATTGCCCCAAGTGCGGCTTCGAATTCGACCCTGAAGAGGCCGTTCGCACCCGCCGCGCCCGCGTCCGCACCACCGCGCCCGACTATGAAGATACGGACGAGGAAGCCGAAGATCAGGTGAAGGGCAAGACCGCCAGCGAAGACGATGAAGAGGAGGAGCCCGAAGTGGTGACCCCCGAAATCGACGAAGTCGTGGTCGATGACAACATCCTGGTCGAGGAAGACGAAGATCTCGATCCGGCCGACCCGGCGCGCGTCGCGCCCGACACGGTCGACATGGACATCGAAGACGCCGACCTGGGCGAAGACGATGCCGATGACGTGCCCTTCCTCGAAGACGACGAGGACGACGATTTCGATGAGGATATCGAAGGTATCCCCAGCGAAGACGACGAAGAAATCTAATGATAAAGCCGCCGGGGAAACCGGCGGCTTTTTTAGTGCGCTCATTCTGTGCGCTCAAGCGCCGCGCGGGCTCCTCGCATGGGCTCGGGCGCGCCGTCGCGCTTGCCTCCCGCTTCGCGGTCGGAGATTGTGGAAAACTATTGCAGTTGCGCCGGATCCAGCACCACGTGGCGGATGCGTTTGCGGTCCCAGGTATAGGTGATATGCACCAGGCCGTCGCTGGTCTGGATGACGGCGGGATAGGCATAGCCCTCGGGCAGCGGCTTGTCCTCCAGGGTCAGGACCGGCCGCCAGGTGACGCCGTCGTCGGACAGCGCGACATTCAGCGGCCAGCGCGGCCCATTGCCCGGCTGGTCAGGAAAATGCCCGGCGTGGTTATAGACGACCAGCTGCCGTCCGTCCTTCAGCGTCACGGCGTCGATGCCGGAATTGGGGTTGGGCAGGTCGATGGCGGCCAGCCCGCTCCAGGTCCGGCCCCCGTCGCGTGACCAGGTCATGGCCAGCGCGCCTTGCTGGGTCCGCGCCAGGGCCTCCAGTCGGCCGTCCTTGTGGAAGAGTATGGTCGGCTGGATGGCGGCGAGGCCTATGGGCGAGGCAACATCGGCGGTCCGCGTCCATGACCGGCCGCGGTCGCGGCTAATCTCGAAATGCAGATGCCAGGCCAGGCCTTGGCCGCCCACCGGATCTTCGACCGATGACCCCGCAAGCCAGGCGCCGTCGGCCAGCACCACCGGCTTGTCCTTGATCGGCCCCAATATGCCGTCGGGCAGCCGGCGCGGCGCGCTCCAGGTCCGGCCATCGTCGCTCGAGGTTTCCACCATGCCCCACCACGCCTGGGGGCTGGGGCCGACCTTGTAGAACAGGTATAGGTCGCCGTCGGGCGCCTGGAACAGCACGGGATTCCACGTCGGTTGGCGCGGGCCGTCGGGCTGGACGCCGTCGGCGACCGAGACCGGCGTTTGCCATTGGCCATTCCGCTGGCGGGCGACCCAGATCGTCACATCGGGCGCGCGTTCCTGGGTGCCGCCGAACCAGGCGGCCACCAAAGTGTGGTCCGGCGTCTCGGCGATCGTCGAGGCGTGGCTTTGTGGATAGGGCGGATGCGCGTCGATGAACTCGGATTTGAGGATTGGGCCGGCGTGGGTGGCGACTGGCGCTATCAGGGAAAGCAAGGCGGCAAGAAGTAGGGGGAGCGGCTTCATGGGGGTCTTTTCCGAATGGCTGCCGATATAAGCGGCAATCGGGTTTCTGGAAAAGAGGAAGGTAAATTGAGCGCGGCCTAGCCGCGCACTTTTTGCTTGCTTAGCGGAGTGACGCGCCGCGTTTTGACGCGGCTTCGCCTCCCCGCTCAGCGGCTTCGGGCGCCTTCGCTGCGCTACGGCGTCGCTCGGCCTTTCGGCACTCGCCGAACCGAGCGGTTCTCTGACACGCTAAGCTCCACCATTAATAAAAAAACCCGCCAAAGAGGCGGGTCTTTTTATTAATGGTGGAGCTTAGCGGAGTCGAACCGCTGACCTCTTCAATGCCATTGAAGCGCTCTACCAACTGAGCTAAAGCCCCATATCCATTTCGGAATGGTCGGCGGGGTCACCGCCAAGGCGGCGACTTCTATTTCAAGGCCGTGCGGCTGGCAAGCCCCTTTTTCAAATTTTTTGTGCGCGCGTCGTGACCGGTGCTTTTACCTTTCATTATCGAATTTTAACCGGGCTTTTTGCCAAAAAAGATCATGGTCCCAAGGTCATGGCCAAAGATTTGCATGCCGATGGATATGCAGGGTCAGGAGTTGTTCAAATGAAAAAGATTTTTGCCGCCAACTGGATTTCGGCCGCCCGCGCGGTGGCGCCGGCGTCGAAGACCGCCAATCCGATGTTCCATCCGCTGCGCCCGGGTATCGGCGCCGCCAATGCCCGTCTGGAACTGTCGATGGCCAATGGCGAGCGCGACTAGGCCTGGCCGTCGACCGTCCGGCTTCCCATATGGATGTAGAGGCAAGTGTGGAGGCCGCCATGGGTGATGTCATCGACAATGCGCGCGAACACCGGTTCGAGCTCGAAGAAGACGGGCTGACGGCGATTGCCGAGTATCATCTGAAGGATGGCAGCCTGTATATCGACTATGTCGAAAGCCCGCCGGCCCTGCGCGGCACCGGCGCCGCCGGCCGCTTGATGGAAGGCGTCATGCAGGCCGCCCGCGCGCAAGACTACAAGGTCGTCCCCGTGTGCGGCTACGCCGCCGCCTGGATCAAACGCCACCCCGATCATCACACCTTGCTGAAATAACCGCCGATTGGCTACACAGGGGGGATGATCACCACCCTGGCCATTTCCGGTTACCGTTCGCTGCGCGACGTCGTCGTGACGCTGGAGCCCTTGACCGTGGTCACCGGCGCCAATGGCGCCGGCAAGTCGAGCCTCTATAGATCGCTGCGCCTTCTGGCCGACATCGCCCATGGGAATGTCATCCGGGTCCTGGCCCAGGAGGGCGGACTGAGCTCAACCCTGTGGGCCGGTCCCGAAAAGTTTTCGCGGGCGATGAAGGACGGCAGCCAGCCCGTTCAAGGCACGGTCCGCAAGAATTCAGTCGCCCTGAAACTGGGGTTCGCGACCGAAGACTATGGCTATGCGATCGATCTTGGCATGCCCATTCCAAGTCCGTCGTCCTTGTTCAACCAGGACCCGCATATGAAGGCCGAGAGCCTGTGGGTGGGCCAGGTCCTGCGTCCGCGCAACGAGATCGCCAGCCGCCGGGGACCCAGTGTCCGCATACGCGACGGTGCCGGCGAATGGCAGCAAGCCTTAACGAGCCTGGCTTCGTTCGACAGCATGATGACGCATGCGGCCGATCCGCGCGATGCCGTCGAGCTATTGCGTCTGCGCGATCACATGCGCGGCTGGCGTTTCTACGATCATTTTCGCACCGACCGCGACGCCGCCTGCCGCCGCCCGCAGATCGGCACCCATACCCCGGTCATGGCCAGTGACGGGACCGACCTGGCCGCGGCCCTGGCGACCATCATGGAAATCGGGGCCGGTGACGATCTGCGCGACGCGATTGAAGACGCCTTCCCCGGTTCGGTTGTCGATGTGTCGATCCTCGACAGCTATTTCGAAGTGGAGATGCGTCAGAAAGGCCTGCTCAGGCCATTGACCGCGGCGGAACTGTCGGACGGGACCTTGCGCTATCTGTTGCTGGCGGCGGCGTTGCTGTCGCCGCGACCGCCGGCCTTCATGGTGCTGAACGAACCGGAGATGAGCCTGCATCCCGATCTGTTGTCGGCGCTGGGCCGACTGATCGTCAGGGCGTCCCAGCACAGCCAGGTGCTGGTGGTGTCGCACTCGGCCGAACTGGTCTCGGCGCTTGAGGCGGCGGGCAAGGTCCACCGTATTCAACTGGAAAAGGCGCTTGGCGAAACCCGTATCGTCGAGCACGATGAACCGCCCTGGGAATGGCCGTCGCGATAGCCCACGACGGCCCAAGGTTCCGCACCGTTCAGCGCTGTCACGAGTCCGGGTCCAGGGTCCCTCGGACCCTGGTTACCATTTGGTTGGTTTGGGATTGCGCTCGGCGGAGTCGATCTGGTGCCAGTAGGGGTAGGCCGGGGTCTTGTGGCTGACGGCGTCGAGGCGGTCGATCTGCTCGGCGGTCAGCGACCAGCCGACGGCGCCGAGATTCTGCTGCAACTGTTCGGCGTTGCGCGCGCCGACCACGACATTGCTGACGGTGGGACGCGACAGCAGCCAGTTGAGCGCGACCTGCGATACTGTCTTGTTCGTCTCGCCGGCGATATCGGCCAGCACGTCGACGACGTTGTAGAGAAGCGCGTTGTCGACCGGCGGGCCGCCGACCTCGCCGCCGGAGGCAATGCGGCCTTCCTTGGGCGGGGTGTTGCGCGTGATCTTGCCGGTCAGGCGGCCCCAGCCCAGCGGCGACCACACCATGGTGCCGACGCCCTGGTCGAGCGCCAGCGGCATCAGTTCGTGCTCGTATTCGCGGCCGATCAGCGAATAATAGCCCTGGTAGGCGACGAAGCGGTTGAGGCCGTACTTTTCCGAGGTCGCCAACGCCTTCATCAGGTGCCAGCCGGAATAGTTGGAACAGCCGATATAGCGGATCTTGCCCGAGGTGATCAGAGTGTCGAGCGTCGACAGGATCTCTTCCAGCGGCGTCAGCGCATCGAAGCCGTGCATGAAGTAGACGTCGATATAATCGGTTTGCAGCCGCTTCAGGCTGGCCTCGACTTCGCGCAGCAGGTGCCAGCGCGAGGAGCCGCGGTCATTGGGGCCGTCGCCCATGGAAAAGCTGGCCTTGGTGGCGATCAGGGCCTGGTCGCGGCGGCCCTTCAGGGCGGCGCCCAGCACCTCTTCCGATGCGCCGCGCGAATAGATGTTGGCGGTATCGAAGAAATTGACCCCGGCCTCGAGGCAGATATCGACCAGTTTGGACGCCTCGGCGACGTCGCTGGCGCCCCAGCGTTCGAAGAATTCGCCCTGGCCGCCGAAGGTGCCGGTGCCGAAGCTGAGAACGGGAACTTTCAGGCCTGACCGGCCGAGGGTGCGATATTCCATGGGGCGCTCCTTTTCAGTTGGTTTGCATTTGGGGAGCGTTTTGCTGCGCCGCAATCGCGGCTCTGTGGAAAAGCGCCACCTGGCGTGCTAGATCGCCGTTATGATCGCCTTGCAGGATGAATGGACGAAGACATGCGCCGCTCTGGGCGTCGAGGCGGCCTATGCCGGCCAGCTATGGACATGCCTGGCCGACGCTTATGGCGAACCGCAGCGGCACTATCATACGCTCGACCATATCGCTGCGGTGGTGGGCGATGCGGTGCGTTTGCGCGACCGGTTCGAGCAACCGGACGCGGCCCTGCTGGCGCTGTTTTTCCACGACGTGGTCTACGATCCGGCGCGCCGCGACAATGAGGCGCGCAGCGCCGACAAGCTGGACCTGTGGTTGGGCCGCCGCATCGCTGCTGAAGTGGTCGCCACGTGCCGCCGGGCCATCGAGGCAACCGCGTCGCACGCGCCACAGAACGACGCCGATCTCGACCTGCTGCTCGACATCGACATGGCCATCCTGGGCGCGTCGCCCGAGGCCTATGGGCGCTATGCCGAGGGCGTGGCGCGCGAATACCTGCCGGTCTATGGCTTTGACACCTACGCTGCCGGCCGGACGCGGCTTTTCCTTGAACCGACCCTGGCGCGCGGGTCTCTCTTCCTGACGCCGGCATTCGCCGGGTTGGAGGCGCAGGCGCGTACCAACCTGGCCGACGAATTGGCGCAATGGACGTCGGGCGCGTTTGCCCGGCGGTTGCAATCGGGTCTATAGGCCCTCGATCTTATTTAGGAGTTTCCCCATGGGACAGATGATCACGCTTACCCGCCCGGACGGCGGCAGCCTCGACGCCTACATGTCGGACGTCAATCCGACCCTGCCCGGCGTCATCGTCATCCAGGAATGGTGGGGCCTGAACGACCAGATGAAGGCCATCACCGATCGTTTGGCATCGGAAGGCTTCAATGCCCTGGCGCCCGACCTGTTCCACGGCCGCGTCGTCGGCTACGATGAAAGCTCCGAAGCGGCCCATCTGATGGACGGCCTCGACTTCCCGGCCGCCGTGCACCAGGATATCGCCGCAGCCCAGGCGCACCTCGCCGCCATCAATCCCAAGGTCGGTATCCTCGGTTTCTGCATGGGCGGCGCGCTGACCATCGCTTCGGCCGTGCGTCTGCAGGGCTTCGGCGCAGCCGTCTGCTTCTACGGCGTGCCGCCGCGCGAATTCGCCGATCCGGCCGACCTCAAGGTCCCGTTCCAGGGTCATTTCGGCGAGAAGGACCATTGGATCAGCCCTGAAGTCGTCGCCGACCTCAAGTCGCGCATGGAAGCGGCAGGCCAGCATCCGGAAATCTTCAGCTATCCGACCGACCACGCCTTCTTCAACGTGATGCGCCCGGAAGTCTATGACGCGGACTCGGCCGACAAGGCCTGGAGCCGGATGATCCCGTTCCTGAAGCAGCATCTGTAACGCGGGAAAGAGAGGATGAACCCGCGCGGAATTGCATTTGTTGCTTGTCGGTTGTTCGCGGCCTACCTTTTGGTTGCCAATGTGCTGAGCGGCGCAATGATCCTTATCACTGGCGTGATTTCGGGCAATTCGGATTTCATCCTTCCCCAGCTTACAGCATTGATCCTATACCTTTTTATTTCGGGCCTCCTCTGGTTTGGCGCAAGCTGGCTGGCCCGGCGCATATCTGAGTCCGGGCCGGCAGATGGCGCCGCAAGCCATGTAGACGCCGATCGCTGGCAAGCTCTGCTCTTCAGTGCGGTGGGTATTGGCAACGCCATGATCGCCGTGCAGATTGCCCTCCAGGCTTTTAGGCAAAGCATAAGGGAGGGCGGTGGCGTCGCGGAGATATTGATCGTCGGTCTCACCTACTTCCTTATCAGCGCGCTCCTGATCCTCTTTCCGCATGTCCTTGTGCGATGGATCCGGCATGTTCGCGCGTTCGCCGGCGGGTTGCGTGCGAGACATTGAATCTATGAACCTTGCCGCACTTGCCAAACTGGGAACGCGTTTGCCGGTCGCCTATGTGGCGTTCGTGGTGGTGCCGGGTCGAGTCTTCATGATGGTCAGGACCTTTGCCTCCATAGCCCAAGGGACGACCGAGACGTCGGACGGCGGTCGTAGCTTGGCCATGCCCCTGGTATTTTTTGCCTGCGTTTTTGTTGTGCTGTTTGTTTTGTGGTTTCAGGCGGATCGTTTGGTGCCCATGTTTCTTCCGGCCGGCGCCAGCCGGCAACCGGAAGGGTACGCTGTCGCGCAACGCCTGGGACTAAGCGTGATTGGGTTGGTGCTTCTCTTCAACGCCTTGAAGGGATTTCAGCTTTTGGTGTTTGGAACCGGCTTCGCGATCGGTGGCGATCCCAATACGATGCTGTTCAATTTTGTCGTAGGTCTTGTCCTTCTGGTGGGATGGGATGCCATCACGGCCCGCTTTCCCGGTCGGAAGCCCAAGCGGTTTAGCCACCCCGATTGACGTTTGGACGGTTTGGGCTTAGGCCGAAAGTTTAGAGGGGCGTGTCCCTTAAGGGTGTTAAAGACTTGACCATTTTCTTCCATGAGGGCGACCTGCCGGACGGGCTCGACCTCGGCGCTGTTGTCGCCATCGATTCCGAAACCATGGGCCTGCGCTTCCGCCGCGACGACCTGTGCGTCGTGCAGCTGTCGGCCGGTGATGGCCACGCCCACGTCGTGCGCATGAGCCGTCCCGACTATAATTGCCCCAATCTCAAGCATTTGCTGGCAGATCCGCAGGTGTTGAAGCTGTTCCATTACGGCCGCTTCGACATCGGCATGTTCATGCTGCACCTGGGCGTCGACACGGCGCCGGTCTATTGCACCAAGATCGCCTCGAAGCTGGCGCGCACCTATACCGACCGCCACGGTCTGAAGGACCTCGTGCGCGAACTGCTCAATGTCGACCTGTCGAAGGCGCAGCAATCCAGCGACTGGGGCGCCGCCACCCTGACGCCGGAACAGCTGGCCTATGCCGCGTCCGACGTGTTGCACCTGCACGGCTGCCGTGAAAAGCTCGACGCCATGCTGGCGCGTGAGGGCCGCGGCGACCTGGCCAAGGCCTGCTTCGACTTTTTGCCGCAGCGCGTCAAACTGGATTTGGCAGGATGGGAAGATTGCGATATCTTCGCGCACTCGTGGGCCTGAGCACACGAACCTGAAAGCGCTCCATGACCGTTTCCGATATTACCGCCCGCTTCGAGCCTGAGCTTGATGCCGAGACAGAGGTGCTGCAAAGGCGTGACCGCCTGGCCAAGCAGATGTCCGCGGTGCGTCGGCGGTCTCGCCTCATTCGCGGCCTGCGGTTCTGGTTTCCGGCGTCTATTGTGCTGCTCGGCCTATTCAATGTCGGCTGGATCGTCGTCGTCAGCATCATCAACTCGTTCAACCTCTATACCGGCGCCATCAACGAAATTCGTATGACCAGTCCGCACTTCTTCGGCCAGAGCGAAAAGGGCGAACGCTATACGGTCAGCGGCTTGATCGCGGTGCGCCAGGGCGTCGACGCGCCGATCTTCAACATGAAGTCGGTGTCGGTCGAATATCGCACCAGCACCCAGGGCGCGACACACATAGAATCGGCCAACGGGGTCTATAATCGCGACACCCAGACGGTGACGCTGACCGGCAATGTCGTCATGCGCCCGGGCAATTCCGATATGGTCTATCGCACCGAATACGCCCTGCTCGATTTGTCGAGATCGCAGGTCTCCGGCGACAAACACATTGATGGAATTGGCTCGATGGGTCATATAACAGGCGAATCCTACCTGCTTTCCGATAACGGCAAGGCGATGCAGTTGCATGGGCGCGGCGATGTTCAGGTCTTCGAGCTGATCAACAATGCCCACTAGGCCCAATAGGACCATGAGGCGCCAACGGGGCGAAGGCGGGATGCGAAAGGGCCAAAGATTGATGGGAATCCAGGCGATGAAGAGGCATACGGCTCTGGCGGTGGTGGCGGGCGCGCTGTTGGGCGCGACCACCCTGGCGAATGTGGCCACGGCGCAGGATGTGTCGGGCAAGGGCGGACCCGTGCAGGTCGGCGGCGACAACTGGCATGCCGACCAAAGCATCCATACCGAATACTGGGACGGTCGCGTCGAGGTCCAGCAGGACGACGCCCGGTTGCGCGCCGACCATATGAAGCTGATCCACCTGCCCGGCGGCGCCAATGGCGACGACCAGAAGAGCTGGGGCGACGTCGTCCGCATGGAGGCGCAGGGCAATGTCTACTACCAGACTGAAGACCGCACCATGACCGGCGACAATGCCGTCTACACCAAGGACGACGACACGGTGGTCATCACCGGCGCCAAGGTCGTCCTGAAGCAGGGCGAGAACGTCATGACGGGCACGCGGCTGGTGTCGCACCCCAATGCCGGGACCTCGACCTTCGATTCCAGCCCGGAATCGACCAATCACGGCCGGGTCGTCGCCGTCCTCTATCCGAACCAGGACGCGAACGGCAATCCCAAGTCCAAGTCGGCGCCGTCGACGCCGGCCAAGCCCGGCGCAAAGCCAACGACCAAGGCGCCGCCTGCCAAAGCGTCCGCGCCGGCATCCAGCAGTAGCAGCAGCGGTGTGCCACACTAGAATCCGGCGCCGGTTCTTGCCGGTGCTTTTTCACGGCGACAAGGTTCATGGTGTCGCCGAATTCAACCAGTTTTGACGGGATTTGCGGATAGTGCCGAACCTGAGTGCAGAAAAAGCGGTCTTTACGGCGCCCCGGCCGGCGCCCGAGGATGGCATTGCCGTCCAGGGTATCGGCAAGTCGTACCGTGAGCGCGCCGTCGTCAAGAGCGTCAGCCTGCAGCTCGGCCGTGGCGAGGTCGTCGGCCTTCTGGGTCCCAACGGCGCCGGCAAGACCACCTGTTTCTACATGATCACCGGCCTGGTCGAAGCCGATTACGGCACCATCATGCTGGACGGCCAGGACATTACCCACCAGCCGATGTACCAGCGCGCGCGCATGGGCATCGGTTACCTGCCCCAGGAAGCCTCGATCTTCCGCGGCATGACGGTGGAACAGAACCTGCTGGCTGTGCTGGAACTGCGCGAAAAGGATCCGGCGATCATCCGCGCCGAGGTCGATCGCCTGCTCGAGGAACTGCGCGTCACCCATATCCGGCATTCGCCGGCGACCGCCCTGTCGGGGGGGGAGCGCCGTCGCGTCGAAATCGCTCGCGCCCTGGCCAGCAAGCCCTCCTTCATGCTGTTGGACGAACCCTTTGCCGGCATCGACCCGCTGGCTATCACCGATATCCGCGAAGTCATTACCTATCTCAAGGGCCGTGGCATCGGCATCCTGATCACCGACCACAACGTCCGCGAGACGCTGGAAATCGTCGATCGGGCGCAGATCATCCACTCCGGCGAAGTGCTGTTCGAGGGTACCGCCCACGAGATCACCCACGATCCCGAAGTCCGCCGCGTCTATCTCGGCGACCACTACCAATAGGTCCGGGAGGGCACCTCCACGGACCGGGTTCGGCGGAACCCATTTCCGGTGCAAAGCGCCGGGCGTAGCCAAGAATGGCGATTCACTTTTTGGCATCAGGCTCTAGAGCGTTAACCTTTATCTGCTATCGCAGAAGGCTCTGGAACTCGGTTTAACGCATTCTCGAATCGCATGGCGCTCGGACAAAGACTCGAACTCAGGCAAGGACAGGGGCTGGTCATCACGCCCCAGCTGCAGCAGGCGATCAAGCTGCTGCAGCTGTCGAACCTTGAGCTCGAAGCCGTCATCGAGGCCGAGCTGGAACGCAATCCGCTGCTGCAGCGCGAGGACGGCGACGGCCCGGCCGAAACCGCCGGTGAGGCCGAAGCGCCCGCCGCCGACAGCGAAACCTACGAAACCCGTGAACTCGAACTCTCCGACCGTGACACGGCGGCGGCCAATAGCGACCTCGACGCCACGGCGTCGGACGTCTATGGCGACGAAGACCCCACCGTGCGCGAACGCGAGCCGACACCGGCCGACGCCGGCGACGGCCCGATGGTCGACTGGTCCAAGGCCGGCAAGGGCGGCGGCGGCTTCGACGGTGATGAAGACGCCTTGGAGCGCTCGCTGACGCGCGAAAAGTCGCTGCACGAACACCTGACCGACCAGGCATTGATCGCCCACTTCAGCGCGCCGGAAATGGCCATTGCCCAGATCCTGATCGACGCCGTCGACGATGCCGGCTACATGCGCGCGCCGCTTGGCGAAATCGCCGAACGCCTGGGCTGCGACATCGCCCTGGTCGAAAAGGTGCTGACTGCCTGCCAGGGCTTCGAGCCGACCGGCATCATGGCCCAGTCGGTGCCGGAGTGCCTGAAGCTGCAACTGGTCGAGCGCAACCGCTTCGACCCGGCCATGGCGGCACTGATCGATCATCTTGAACTGCTGGCGCGCCGCGACCTGGCCGCCCTGCGCAAGATCTGCGGCGTCGACGACGAAGACATGGCGGAAATGATCGCCGAGTTGAAGTCGCTCAATCCGCGCCCGGGCGCGCAATTCGGCGCCGAACCGTCGCCGGCGGTGGTGCCTGACGTCTTCGTGCGGCCTGACGCCTCGGGCGGCTGGCGCATCGATCTCAACTCCGACACCCTGCCGCGCATCCTGGTCGACCAGCGTTACCACGCCCGCGTCTCGGCCGGCGCCCGTTCGGACCAGGAAAAAGCCTATCTCACCGACGCCTTGAGCCAGGCCAACTGGCTGATCAAGAGCCTGGACCAGCGCGCCCGCACCATCCTCAAGGTCTCCAGCGAAATCGTCCGCCAGCAGGACGCCTTCTTCGTCCATGGCGTCGAATATCTGCGCCCGCTGAACCTGAAGACGGTTGCCGAAGCCGTCGGCATGCACGAATCGACCATTTCGCGCGTCACCTCGAACAAGTACATCGCCACGCCGCGCGGCGTCTTCGAGCTGAAGTTCTTCTTCACCTCGTCGATCGCCTCGTCGGACGGCACGGCGGCCCATTCGGCCGAAAGCGTGCGCCACAAGATCAAGAGCCTGATCGACGGTGAAAAAGCGACCGGCGAGATCCTCAGCGACGACCGCCTGGTCGAGCTGCTCAAGGAGGCCGGTGTCGACATCGCCCGGCGTACGGTGGCCAAGTATCGCGAAGCCTTGCGTATTCCCTCATCGGTGGAACGCAAGCGCGCCACGCGTTAAGCCTGGCAGATATAACTTATTGATTATTAATAATCATTGCCGACATTTTGTCGCACCTTCCTACACGCTTCTGTGATTTTATTGCTGGCGAGAAGGGCGTAAGGTGGACATACGGACGCCGTTCGACGCCCGCTACGCAGGGCCTGTGTCGCGTCCTTTTCCGGTGCAGGCTCGTTTAAAGCGCCCCTTTGTTTTGAAAGGGTTTCGCCCCTTGGCAAGGGCGCTTGGTTCTTGTTCAAGAACGGAGACACTCCCGCAATGCAAATCCAGATCAGTGGCAAACAATGCGAAGTTGGCGACGCTTTGCGCCAACGCATCGAAACGGAACTGAACGACGGCATCGTCAAGTATTTCGACCGCGGCGGCGAGGCCGAGGTCATCATCTCCAAGCAGGGATATCTCTTCAAGGCGGATTGTTGGGTCCGTCTCGCCTCCGGCCAGACCCTGGTCGCCCACGCCTTCGGCAGCGACGCCCACCAGGCGTTTGACGGCACGCTCGGCAATATCGAAAAGCGCGTGCGCCGCTACAAGCGCCGACTGAAGAACCACCATGCCGAAGGCCAGGGCGCCGAGCGCGCCCCGATGACCGTGCTGCGCGCGCTTGAAACGGTCGACGGCAGCGACGGTTTCGACATGGAAGACTATGACGACGGCATGGATCATGCCTCGCCGCCCCAGGCCATGGTCGTGGCCGAAACCGAAGCGGCGCTACGCACCATGGCGGTGTCGCAGGCCGTGCTGGAACTGGAAATGTCGAACTATCCGGTTATCATGTTCCGAAATGCAGCCCATGGGGGATTGTCGGTGATCTATCGTCGGCCCGATGGCAATATCGGCTGGATCGACCCTGAGCGGACGAATAACCGCAAGGTGTCCTGATTTTAATACATAAGGTTCATACTGAGGCGGTTGACGTGATGTCGCCGCCCCGGTATGCACGCCAAAAAGTCAATTACTGCCGCAACTTCGGGGCATTCTATGTTTTTGAATCGTCTGCTCGACCGCCGCGCCATCAATGGCCAGGTCAGCGTCAATTCCAAGCGCCAGGCGTTGCAGACGGTTGCCGACATGGCGGCGCGTCAGCTGGGCCTTGATGCCGGCGAAATTCACCAAGCGCTTCTCGACCGTGAAAAGACCTCGTCCACGGGTGTTGGCCACGGCGTCGCCCTGCCGCACGCGGCACTGAAGGGGCTGGACCGGATGTACGGCATCTTTATCCACCTCGACACGCCGGTCGACTACGACTCGATCGACCAGATGCCGGTGGATTTGATCTTCGCCCTCTTTGCGCCCGAGGGTGCCGGCAGCGAACATCTGCGCGCCCTGGCCAAGGTGTCGCGCCTGCTGCGCCAAAAGGAACTGCGCGAGCAACTGCGCCGCATCGACAATAGCGACGCCATCTACGCCCTGCTTACCGGCGGCGCGGATTCGAACGCGGCTTAATCGCGATCTTCGATCGCTATTAAGCTTTTTTGTTTGGCGCTCAAGCGCCGCGCAGGCTTTACGCGCAAGCGTGCGCGGCGGCCCATTTTTCTGAGAAAGATTGGCGCCCTTGCCGAACGCTTAGCGTTCGGAAACTCAATCAAGATTAGCGAAAGCTTCTACCCCAAAACCTCGATCGGGATGATCTGCGCCTCGTCGCTGGGCTGCGGGCGTGTCAGGTCGACGTGTAACAGGCCGTAGGCCAGCGACGCGCGCGCCACCTCCCAGCCGTCGCTCAGCACAAAGGACCGGACGAAGCCGCGCAGGGCAATGCCGCGATGGACGTAGTCACGCTCCTGGGCATCGCCGGCGCGATCCTTGGACGCGGTTACGGTCAGTGACTGCCCGCGCAGCTCGACCCGCAACTGGTCGCGCGTAAAGCCGGCCACGGCGATCGAGATACGCAAGCGATCCGCCGACAGGGCCTCGACATTATAGGGGGGATAATTGTCGCTGGCACGACTGATCCGCTCGATCAGAATACGTGTCTGATCGAAACCGACAAGGAACGGACTGTCGAAAACCACTTCGCGCGCCATAGAGTGGATGTGCGTCTGCGAAGCCTCGTTTTCAACCCTGGCTCTCGAGGAAATCGTGCACCGCGGCGCGCGCCTGCGGCTCGGTCAGCGAGGGCGCGTGGCCGACATAGTCGACATCGACGCGCTTCAGGTCCGACGCCACGGCCGCCATGGCCTTGGCGTCCTTCTCGGTCAGCAGGTCGGACAGGGCGCCGCGCACCAGCAGGAGGCGCCGGCCGGTCGCCAGGCTGAGATAGCACGGCTCCATCTCGTAGGCCGATACCGTCACCGCGCCGCCGACGAAGGCTTCGGTGATACGCGGATCGTAGGCGGGATGCAGCAGGTGGTCGCGGCCCTTGATGAAGACGCGCTTGGCAAATTTCTGCCAGTCCTGCGGCGCATAGTTGGGGTAGGCGACGCGATACTGTTCGGCGACATAGACCGCGGCGTCATGCCAGGTCTTGAAGGCGACATGCTTCTGGCTGGCATGGGCGGCGATGCGCGCCATGCCCTTGCCGGACAAGACCGGACCGACATCGTTGAGGATGGCCGAGTGGATCAGGGTCGGCCGCAGGGTCGACAGCACCATGGTCAGCAAGCCGCCCATCGAGTTGCCGACGAAGATCGCCCGCCCGATACCCATGGCGTCGCACAGATCGAGGATGTCGCGGGCATAGGTCCACAGATGGTAGTTGGTCGGATCCTGGTCGTGGGCCGACAGGCCGCGGCCGCGCAGGTCGGGCACGATGACACGCCGGTCAAGCTTGGCGATATAGGGCGCGACCTCTTCGAAATCGGCGGAATTGCGTGTCAGGCCGTGCAGGCAGATGACCGGCAGCCGCACGCGGCCGGGCGAAGCGGGATAGTCACGCGCATAGAGCCGCAAGCCGTCCTGGGTCGACCACCACCGGTCCTGATACACGGGAACCTTGCGCAAGAGCTGGGTGCCTTCGCCGCCGCCGCTGTCCACGGCGTCGGGGGTGAAGCTGGCCGGCTTTCGCATATTATCGGTGAGACTGATCAAAAGCGCTTCATCCGGTGTAAGGCACAACCTGCAACTGATTCTATACAGATTTGTTGCCTGAAGGCACAACCTTTTCGGTTTGCCGTCATGACCCTTGCCAAAGGGTTAATGCGATTTGTTAAAGAAAGATATAATGGCATCTTTGTCGCTCAAGCGCCGCGAGGCTCCTCGCATCAGCTCGGGCGGGCGGTCGCCCTTGCCAAATCACAAGTGATTTGGAGATCATGGTTCAAGACGGTTTCGGCTAGTGGGTTGCAATTTGAGCGGTTTACGACTATTCCCCGTCCCGGGCCGTCGGGACGTCCCGGCCTCGCGAAAGACGGTGTCATCCCGGACGCTTTGACTGCGCTTCTTCGACAATCCGCTTCTTTGTGGCCTTCCTGGACGGGGAAAAGGCCGTAGCACAAAGGAGTTTATCATGCCCGCTTCCGCGGCTCCCTCCCTCGATACCCTCAAACGTGACGCGGCTCGCCTGTTGAAGCAGGTGCGTTCCGGCGATGTGTCCGCGCGTGCCCGCTTCGAACGCCTGGACAACCCGCCCGAGGCGCCGCAGCTGAAACACGCCCTGGCCGTGATGGCGCGCGAGGCCGGTTTCGCCGGCTGGACCGATCTCAAACAGGCCCGCACCGGCCTGGACTTCTCCGAGTTCTTCGCGTCCCCCGGATTGGGCGATACCCTGAACGCCTGGTTCAGCACCTATGACGAGGCCAAGACGTTTCACACGAACAATGGAGGTGTGCTCTTGCCTTATCGCCAGCACGTTTTCGTTACGTCCGCGGCCATACTCGACCGGCTGGGCTTCGAAGCCGGCCATACCGACTGGGCCGCCATCGGGTATGACTTTGTCAGGCCATTGTCGACGGCCGCCCAGGCCCGTATCAAGGCAGCGCTCGAACGCCGTTTCGCCGCGAAAGGATAGGACCATGCCCCTGCTCGACAAATCGGCCGTCAATCCGATCGTCCTGCCCAATGGCCAGGTCGCCTTTGGCACGGTCTATCTGAAAAACTTCCTCGACCATCCGCGCATCACGGTCGGCGACTATTCCTATGCCAGCCGCTTCGATACGCCGGAAAACTGGGCCGAGGCCCTGGCGCCCTATCTCTTCCCGATCAGCAACGAAAAGCTGGTCATCGGAAAGTTCTGCCAGTTCGCCCATGGCACCACCTTCATCACCTCGTCGGCCAACCATCCGATGGCCGGGTTCTCGACCTATCCGTTCAAGGTGTTCAAGCCGCAGACGATGATGAGCTATGTCGACCTGCCGTTCAGGGACACGGTGGTCGGCAACGATGTGTGGATCGGTCATGGTGCCACCATCATGCCGGGCGTGACCATCGGCGATGGCGCCATTATCGCCACCGCGTCGGTGGTCACCAAGGATGTGGCGCCCTACACCATCGTCGGCGGCAACCCGGCGGCGGTAATCCGCCAACGCTTTCCGGATGAGGTGGTTGCCGAACTGCTGCGCATCCGCTGGTGGGACTGGGACATCGACCGCATCGAAGCCAGTCTCGCCGCCATCGAAGGTGCCGATATCGAGGCGCTGCGGCGGGGCTAGCCGGTAATGGCGGCGGCGCAGGCTTTTTCTTGATCCGCCGTCAGGCCGGCGGGCACCGTCAATTGCTGGCGGACATGCGTGGTCTTGCCTTGGGGCAGATAGGTCAGGGTCTGTGTCCTGCCGTCGGTGTCGCGCACCCCAAAGGTGACTGGGACCGAAGTGTCGTACGGGTTCTTATCGTTGAAGGTGAGGAAGGTCATGCCGTCGCGCAAACCTGCGGCATAGGCCTGACTATCGGGCTTGACTCCGCTGAACACGTGCGTAGCGCGAAAGGCGCCGAGGTCAAAGCCGTAGTCGAGGTCGGGCACCATGTCTGTGACGAGCCTGATGCAGCCGCCAAAAGCGTTTTCAGGCAGGGTAATGGCCTCGCCCCTGTCGACGTAGCGCGTCAAGTCGTCGTCCGCCGCTACGCCCAGCCCGGCGGCAATGGTTTCAACCCGAGTCTCAAGCGGCTTCGTACCGAAGGCTGGGTCGGCGGCGACTCTGTCGCGCAGGCTGTGCATAAAGCGATCGAGTGTCACGTCTTTGGCGCGCCATTTCGCATTCAAATAGACGGCCAGCACAGCGCCGCGGTCATAGATGGCTTTGGTCCAATCCTCGTCAGCGTGATAGTGCGCGCCGAGCTCGCTGTTGGGCGCCAGTTTGTGTTTTGACGCGTTGTAGCGGTTCAGTGAGTCATTCCACTCCGCGACGAATTGATCGAGGCTGACCACGCCGGCCTTCAGCGCCAGCTTGCGTCCGTAATAGTCGGTGAAGCCTTCGCTGAACCAGTAGCTTAGCGCTGGGTTTGCGGGATCGTATTGACCGAGCTTGCCCATGTTCCAGCTATGGAAATATTCGTGGGACAGGTTGAAGGTGATGGCCTCGAGTGGCGCGTCCGGCACGGTCGTGGTGGCGAAGGCCCCGTTCATAGCCTCCCCGTGGATCGACAGGTTGCCCGGTTCCGTCGGCACCAAGGTGAGGAGAAAGTCGGGCTGGCCGTCGCCCCAGAAGGCCTGCTCGGTGGCGATGACCCGCGTGGCACGGTCATTGAAATCGGCCATGGTGAAGTCGAAGCGGCCGGCCGAAGCGATGCGTAGCCGCGTATGCGGGGTCTGGATGGTTTCGATATGGACGTCGCTGCCGCCAATCAGGATGGTCTTGAGGACATCGCCGGCCTTGCCGCCCATCTCCGGCAGGTTTTCCAGGTTCGAGGCAAAGGCCCATCCCGCGGGCATGTCGGCGGCAAAGGTCGCGGGCCGGCTGTCGCCACCCTCAACGTGCGGCCATACGGTCTCGCCCATGATCGTAAACCGGGTGGGGCTGATAACGGGATAGGTCATATCGGTGGCAATCGGCGCTTCCTCGCCGGCCTTGCGGTTGGCGTCGATATGGAAGCGCACGGTGACCTCCGCGCCGGAGGCGGCGGTGATCAGGCGGTGTCCCGGCTGGTCCGGTGGGATCGCCACAGCGGTGGCGCCAATGACCTCGACGTCCTTAAAGCCCTTGTACTGGTAATAGTGGCCGGCGCCGAAGTCGGGCAGGTCGACCTCGGTCTGGGCTTCCGCTGCCTGAAACCGCATCTCGAACTCGACGGCAGTCATCCGGCCGTCGGTCAGCAAGGGCTTGAGGCTATAGTGCACCGTGGGATCAGGCGCGGCCTGCGCTGAACCCGCCACAATACAACCTGCCAAAACCAAGCCGTGATACCGCATAGCCATCCCCCTACCGATGGTTGAGACTATCGGCAGTGTGACGAGGCGGTCAATCTAAATCCGCGATATCAACGTATGCCTACGGCCGGCTGGACGCGTCGCCCCCGGCACGCGGTTGAGCTTGATTAGGCCTTCCGGCTCGCCCCAGAGATCATAGGCGTCGGCGCGGGTGACGCGGGCCTTGACCAGGTCGCCGGCTTTCAGGCCGGTAAAGCCCTTCAGGAAGATATGGCCGTCGATTTCCGGCGCGTCGCCGCGCGTGCGGGCAATGGCGGTACCGTCATTGCGGATGTCGTCGACCAGGGCCTCCTCGATGCGGCCGACCTTGGCCTGGAGCTTCGAGGCCGAGATGCGCGAGGCGACCGCCATGAAGCGCGCCAGGCGGTCCTGCTTGACCTCTTCCGGCACGTGGTCCGGCAGGTCGCGGGCCGGCGCGCCTTCGACGTTTTCGTAGGCAAAGGCGCCGACGCGGTCGATCTGGGCCACTTCCATCCAGTCGAGCAGCAGGTTGAAATCGGCCTCGGTCTCGCCCGGAAAGCCGACGACGAAGGTCGAGCGCAGGGTAATGTCCGGGCAAATCTCCCGCCAGCTTTCGATGCGCTGAAGCGTCTTGTCCTGGTTGCCCGGGCGCTTCATCGCCTTGAGAACCTTGGGGCTGGCGTGCTGGAACGGTATGTCCAGGTAGGGCAGGATTTTCCCTTCGCTCATCAGCGGTATGACCGCGTTCACGTGCGGGTAGGGGTAGACGTAGTGCATGCGCACCCAGATGCCGAGCTCGCCCAGGCCGCGGGACAGGTCCTCGAACGAGGCCGCCCAGTTCTGGCCGCGCCACTCGCTCTGGGCATAGCGCAGGTCCAGCCCGTAGGCCGAGGTGTCCTGCGACACGACCAGCAGCTCCTTGACGCCGGACTTGGCCAGGACCTCGGCCTCGCGCAGCACATCGGCCACCGGCCGCGACGCCAGGTCACCGCGCAGGCTCGGAATGATGCAGAAGGAACAGCGGTGGTCGCAGCCTTCGGAAATCTTCAGATAGGCATAGTGCTTGGGGGTCAGCCGCACACCCGGATCGTTTTCCGGCACCAAAGGCCGGAAGGGATCGGGCTTGGGCGGCACGATATTGTGCACGGCGTCCATGACGGCGTCGTACTGGTGCGCGCCGGTGATCGCCGCGACATTGGGGAAACGGGCGCGGATCAGGTCAGCCTCGCCGCCCATGCAGCCGGTGACGATGACCTTGCCGTTCTCGGCCAGGGCCTCGCCTATGGCGTTGAGGCTCTCTTCCTTGGCGCTGTCGAGGAAGCCGCAGGTATTGACGACGACGACGTCGGCGCCGGCATAGTTGGCCGCCGTGGCATAGCCTTCGCCCTTCAGGCGCGTCAGGATGCGCTCGGAATCGACCAGGGCCTTGGGACAGCCGAGGGAAACGAAGCCGATACTCGGGCCAGAAGACTTAAAAGCTTCACTCATAAAACACTTGCATTCGAAAGTCGGATTGGGATTTAAGCACCCCATAACCACAGATTACTGTTTTGGGGAAGGTTTGCGACCAAGATAGTCGCCGACAGTCCCAGTTCAACGCCTTAGGGGGCTGATATGCAAATCTTCGCCGATACCGCCGATACCAAGGTCCTGGTCGAACTGATCGAGACCGGCTTGATCGACGGCGTGACCACCAATCCCAGCCTGATTGCCAAGTCCGGCCGCAATATCCTCGAAGTGATCAAGGAAATCTGCGAGATGTGCGACGGCCCGATCTCGGCCGAGGTCGCCGCCACCGACGCCCTTACCATGATCAAGGAAGGCGAAAAGCTGGCCAAGATCGCGTCGAACGTGGTCATCAAGGTGCCGCTGACCGGCGAAGGCCTGAAGGCGACCAAGGAATTCTCGTCGCAAGGCCTGATGACCAACGTCACCCTGTGCTTCTCTGTGCCCCAGGCCCTGCTGGCGGCCAAGGCCGGCGCGACCTATGTCTCGCCCTTCGTCGGCCGCCTCGACGATGTCGGCGCCGACGGCATGCAACTGATCCACGACATCCGCCAGGTCTACGATAACTACAGCTTCGACACCGAAATCCTGGCCGCGTCGCTGCGCAACAACGACCACGTCGCCCAGGCCGCCCTGGCCGGCGCCGATGCCGCCACCCTGCCGCCGCAGACCTTCCGCGACATGTTCAAGCACCCGCTGACCGACAAGGGCCTGCAGACCTTCCTGGCCGACTGGGCCGGCACGGGCCAATCGATCCTGTAATGCCTCTGCTGTCTTAGGTCGCTTCAAGTCAAAAGCCCGGGACGCGCGAACGTCCCGGGCTTTTTATGTTCGGCGGCAAGGCCGTTAATCCGCCGGCGGGGCGCCGCCGCCGCCGCTATTGATGTCGTCGGCTTGCAGCTCATCCATCAGTTCGTCGGTCGCGGCTTGCAACTGGGCTTTCAGGACCTGGTGATTGGCCAAGGTCCATTGCGCCAGGCCGCCTTCGGGCGTGGTCACGCCGGCCTTCAGGGCGGCGGTGATGTCGGCGTCAGTGGCGGCATTGCGGGCGCCGGGGCCGAGGCGCGCGATCCAGCTCTTGGCGACGCCGGCCAGCGAGCGGCCATGCGGATCGTCGGCCACCGTATGCAGGACATGCAGGGCGTCGTCGGTGCGGCCCAGGTGGGCATAGCTGAGACCGGCGGCCAGGGCATAGGTGTCGACCTCGGGCGCCAGCTGCCAGGCCAGGATCGCGGCCGACGTTGCCGCCGCGTTGGGCTGGTCGTAGCTCAGGATCTGGGCGCGAAAATAGGCATAGATGTCCGGCGCCGAGTTCGGGTCGATATTGGAGGCCCTGAGGAAGGCTTGCTTGGCGGCCTTGAAAGCCTGGGCCTGGTCGTCGCCCGACGTGGCCTGGGCCAGCGCCAGTTCGGCGCGGCCCAGCAGATACTGGCTGTCGAAATCGGCGGGCTTGTCGATGGCCGCCTGGTTCAGGGCCGGCAAGACGCGGCGCGGGTCGCCCCACAGGATTTCGGCGCGATCGAGCGCGTCCTGGGCCAGGTCACTTTGCGGGAACTTGGCGGCTTCCGCGCGAATCTGCGGCAGCAGTTTGGCGCCGTAGGCCGGTGTCGTGCAGCCCTTCAGCGCCGACTGCCACATCAAAAGCTTGTCCGCCGACGGCGGCAGGGTCTCAAAGGCGACGTCGGGCGGCGTGGGCACCGTAAAGGCGATCTTCATCGCCATGACGCGACGGGCCTTAAGGTAATCCCACATGGTGTAGTCGAGGCTGGACGGTGTCAGGTTGAACGCGCTCTTCAGGGCCTGCGTCGGCGTGGCGCCGCTGTCGATGGCCTTCAGGTAGGCACCGAATTTCGACCGGTTTTCCGGCGTCGATTCGATCCAGTGCGTCAGGATCCAGGCACGGGCGCCGAACTCGTTCTGGATGCTGGCCGTGTCCAGGGGATCGGTGCCCGCCTTGTGGTCGATGTCGGCCAGCACGTCCTTGTAGTCGAGATGATAATCGACCTCGCCCTGGATGGCCGTCAGGTAGTCGGCATAGGCCTGGGGCGCCATGCCGAGCACGGCCTGGCTGTCGTCGAAGCGAGCGGTGGCGAGATAGTGGGCAAAGCCGTCGATGAACCACAAAGGCGTACGGTGGCTGTCATTGGCCATCAGGAAGTGCCGGGCATAGGCTTCCTGGATATAGACCTGGCCCTCGTTCTCCGGCTGGCGTTCAAGCGCCGACTTGGCCTCGGGACGGTAATACATGTCGACGCCGTAAGCTTGCACGCCGTCTTCGCAGCTCTTGTACAGGCCGATGGCGTATTGCGGCTGCGCCGGATCGGCGATGGCCAGGGCTTCGCTATGGGCGACATAGTAGAATTCCAGCTTGGGCCCGGCGGTCTCCGGCGCGTCGTCCTGGCCGGCAATGTGGCGCAACAGGCTATGGAAGCGTTCCAGGCGGGCGATCAGCGCCTGGGCGTCGGCCGGGGACGCGTCGCTATAGACGATGAAGTGCGCGCTTTCGCCGCGAATCCAGGGGTGGGGGTTGTCCGGCGTCCGCCGCTTCTGGCCCTCGATGATCACCGTCGTCGGCTTGTCGGCGGCCGCCTTCTGCGTCTGGGCCAGGGAAGGACCGCCGGCGACCAGAAGAGCTGCGACACAGGTCGCCGAAAGGAATTTACGCATGGAACCGCCCCCGATTGTGCACCCGCACAAGCTATATAGTCGGTGCGGCTTTACGGCACTTTTATGACAGGCATGTTACGAAGAAGAGGCGAGAATGCGTCCTTCCGATGCCAGTCCTGTCGGAAAGTGAGGGGCGCGCAGAGCCTTACGGGATAAGGCATGGCGGGCCTGAACCACATATATGAGGTTCAGACCCGCCAAGGTCTACATCTAGAGTTTGGCCGTCACGCCGGGCGTCAGCTTCGCATCGCTTCGGCGATCTGGTTGACGACGGCCTTGACCTGTTTTTCGTCATCGCCTTCGGCCATGACACGGATCAGCGGTTCGGTACCCGACGGCCTGACCAGGACGCGGCCGGAGCCCTTCAGCATCTCCTCGCCCTCGCGGATGGCCTGCTTGACCTGGTCGCTGTCGAGCGGCGAGGTGCCGGTATATTTGACGTTTTTCAGCACCTGCGGCACGGTCTCGAACTGCTTGCCGAGCCGGCTCATCGGCTGGCCGGATTCGACCAGCACCGCCAGGACCTGCAGGGCCGCCATCAGGCCGTCGCCGGTGGTGGCGTGGTCCAGCATGATGACGTGGCCGGACTGCTCGCCGCCCAGGTTGAAGCCGCCCTCGCGCATGCGTTCCATGACGTAGCGGTCGCCGACCTTGGTACGCTCCAGCGTCAGGCCCTTGCCGGTCAGGAGACGTTCCAGGCCGAGATTCGACATAACGGTCGCGACCACGCCCTTGCCCTTGAGCAGGCCGCGTTCGGCCCAGTTGCCGGCGATGATCGCCATGATCTGGTCGCCGTCGACGATTTGTCCGTGTTCGTCGCAGATGACGACACGGTCCGCGTCGCCATCGAGCGCGATGCCGATGTCGGCGCGCAGCTCCTTGACCTTCTCGACCATGGCCTGAGGCTGGGTCGAGCCGCACTTTTCATTGATATTGATGCCGTCCGGCGTCACGCCCAGCGAAAAGACCTCGGCGCCCAGTTCGTAGAGGGCCAGCGGCGCGACCTTGTAGGCTGCACCGTTGGCGCAGTCGAGGACAACGCGCAGGCCGCCCAGGCGCAGGTGGCGCGGGAAGGTCGCCTTGGCGACTTCGATATAGCGCGCCTGGGCGTCGTCGACGCGCAGCACGCGGCCCAGCTTCGCGGCATCGGCGATGCCTTCGAGAATATTGCCGTCCATGCGCGCTTCGATGTCGAGTTCGACCTCATCGGACAACTTGTAGCCGTCGGGCCCGAACAGCTTGATGCCGTTATCGGCGAAGGCATTGTGCGAGGCCGAGATCATCACGCCCAGGTCGGCACGCATCGACCGCGTCATCAGCGCCACGCCCGGCGTCGGCAGCGGTCCGAACAGGCGTACGTCCATGCCGACCGAGGTAAAGCCGGCGACCAGGGCCGGTTCGATCATATAGCCGGACAGCCGCGTGTCCTTGCCGATGACGACCAGGTGGCGGCGGTCGTCGGCGGACATGAACTTCTTGCCGGCCGCCATGCCGACGCGGTAGGCGACTTCCGCCGTCATCGGGAAGGTGTTGGCGCGGCCGCGAATGCCGTCGGTGCCGAAATATTTGCGATCAGCCATGGGTGTCGGGGTCCGGAAATTGGTCTTATGGGAGGCGGGCTGCTTCCGATGCGCCGAGGCTTAGCGGATTACCCGCTTTCGCTTCGAGTCACATTGTTGTGCCCTTTGTTACAGGGGGAGTCTTAGAATATGATTTTGTTGAAGTTTTGTCCCTAACCTTGAAACAAAATGACACCGGGATTTATGTTGCGTTCAGCCGGGCTTTGATACACACCAGCCCCAACGCTTCTTATGACGGAACAAGACCATGTGCGGCATTATCGGGATAATCGGCAATTCGGACGTGGCGCCGCGCCTGCTGGAAAGCCTGCGCCGGCTGGAGTATCGTGGCTATGACAGTGCCGGTATCGCCGTACAGACGCCGAACGGGCCGCAGCGCCGCCGTGCGGAGGGCAAGATCCGCAACCTGGAAGCCGTGCTGGCCGACGAGCCCCTGCCCGGCGTTATCGGCATCGGTCACACCCGCTGGGCGACGCACGGCGCGCCTTTGGTGCGCAATGCTCACCCGCAAGCCGCGGGCCAGGTCATGGTCGTGCACAATGGCATCATCGAGAACTTCGCCGAGCTGAAGGCCGAAATGAGGGCCATGGGCGAGGACTTTACGTCCGATACCGACACCGAGGTCATCGCCCACCTGCTGAACGACAATCTCAAGCACGGCGCCGCCATAAAAGACGCCTTCAAAAAGACGCTCGACCGGCTGCACGGCGCCTATGCCCTGGCCATCCTGGTCAAGGGCGAAGAGGACACCATCCTGGGCGCGCGGCGCGGTTCGCCCCTGGTCGTCGGCTGGGGTGATGACGGCGAAATGTTCCTGGGTTCCGACGCCCTGGCGGTCGGTCCCTTCACTCAGCGCGTCACCTATCTCGACGAGGGGGACTGGGTCATCCTGCATCGCGGCTCGGCCGAGATTTTCGATGCCGCGGGCTTCCGCGTCAATCGGCCTACGGTGACCGTATCGGCTTCGGCCGCGCTCGTCGAAAAGGGCTCGTTCCGCCATTTCATGGAAAAGGAAGTCCACGAACAACCGGAAAGCTGCCAGCGGACCATGTCGGCCTATCTCGACCCGGTCTCGGGCTCGGTGCGCGCCGACATTACCGCCGCCGTCGATTTCAAGGCTGTGACGCGGCTGCAGATCATCGCCTGCGGCACCGCCTACTATGCCGGCTCGATCGCCCGCTATCTCTTCGAAACCCTGGCCGGCCTGCCGGTCGATGTCGAGGTGGCGTCCGAGTTCCGCTACCGCTCGCCGGCGGTGACGCCGGGCACCCTGGCGGTGGCCGTGTCGCAGTCGGGCGAGACCGCCGATACGCTGGCGGCCTTGCGCTGGTGCAAGGACCAGGGGCTTAAGACCGCCGCCGTGGTCAATGTCCACTCCTCGACCATGGCGCGCGAGGCCGATATCCTGTGGCCGACCCATGCCGGGCCGGAAATCGGCGTCGCCTCGACCAAGGCCTTTACGGCCCAGCTCTCGGCCCTGCTGTCGCTGGCCGTCGCGGCCGCCGCCCAGCGCGGCAAGATCGACAAGGCGCGCGAGGCGCACCTGGTCCAGGTCCTGCTCGAAGTGCCGGGCCTGCTCAGCCAGGCCATGGGTATGGATCCCGACATCATTCGCGTGACCCATGAGCTTTCCAAGGCGCGTGACGTCATCTACCTCGGCCGCGGCGAGATGTATCCGCTGGCCTTGGAGGGCGCGCTCAAGCTCAAGGAAATCAGCTATATCCACGCCGAAGGCTATGCGGCGGGCGAGCTGAAGCACGGGCCGATCGCCCTGATCGACGAAAACACCCCCGTCGTGGTTATCGCGCCCGATGGCGACCTGTTCGAAAAAACGGCTTCGAACGTCCAGGAAGTGGCGGCGCGCGGCGGCCGCGTGATCATGATCACCGACGTGCCGGAAAAGGTCCCGACCCTGTCGGGCGACGCGGCCAAGGCGCTGAAGATCATCAAGGCGCCGGCCTGCGACCCGTTCATCGCGTCGCTGATCTATTCCGTGCCGATCCAGCTCCTGGCCTACCACACCGCGGTCCACAAGGGCACCGACGTCGACCAGCCGCGCAACCTGGCCAAGTCGGTGACCGTGGAATAGGCGCACTTCGCGTGACGGCGCGGCGGTTTGAGCGTCGTCACGTGGCTGTTGCAAAAGGCGCGTACCCAATCCCCAGGATCGCGTGATCCAGGCTATTTTTGCTGAAGTCCATGGAGACTGGGGACATGAAGACATTCTTGACGGTCGCGTTTGCCGCGACACTGCTGGCTTCGGCCGGCGCCGTGCATGCCGATACGCTTTCGGGTGCGGGTTCGACCTTCGCCGCGCCGCTGTACGCCAAGTGGGCGGAAGGCTGGAAGCGCGCTTCGGGCAACGACCTGAACTATCAGGGCATCGGTTCGGGCGGCGGCATCAAGCAAATCGAAGCCAAGACCGTCGACTTCGCCGGTTCCGACAAGCCGCTGACGCAAGACGTGCTGAGCCAGTACGGCCTGTACCAGTTCCCGACCGCCATCGGCGGCGTGGTGCCGATGATCAACATCCCGGGCGTCGCCGCCGGCAAGCTGCACCTGTCGGGTGAAGTCCTGGCCCTGATCTTCATGGGCAAGATCACCGCCTGGAACGATCCGCAATTGGTCAAGCTGAACCCCGGCCTCAACCTGCCGGCCCTGCCGATCACCGTCGTCCACCGTTCGGACGGATCGGGCACGACCTTCATCTTCACGACCTACCTGTCGCAAGTCTCGCCCGAGTGGAAGTCGGCGCTCGGCGTCAGCGACGCCGTGCAATGGCCGACCGGCCTGGGCGGCAAAGGCAATGACGGTGTCTCGGCCTTCGTCAAGGCGACGACCGGTGCCATCGGCTACGTCGAATACGCCTACGTCATGAAGACCAGCGCCAACTACGCCCTGGTGCAAAGCCATGACGGCACCTGGCCGCGCCCGGAAGCCTCGGCCTTCGCCGAAGCGGCCGCCAAGGCCGACTGGGCCCACGCCCCCGGCAACTACATGATGCTCACCAACGAGCCCGGCGCCAACGCCTGGCCGATCTCGGGCGCCACCTTCGCCATTCTCTACAAGACCGACGGTGACGCGGCCAAGCGCGCCGACGTGCTGAAGTTCTTCGACTTCGGCTTCAAGACCGGCGACCTCGACGCTTCGGATCTGCAGTTCGTGCCGATGCCGGCTTCGGTCAAGACGCTGATCCGCCAGCAATGGGCGACCGAAATCACTGAAGGCGGCAAGCCCGTCTATGTGTCGAAGTAAGCTTCCCTCGCGGGAAAGATCTTTGGGCGGGGCCGTCGCAAGACGGCCCCGCCTTTTCATTGTTGAATAGGGCCTTCGCTGACCTTGGTCACCTTTGCCGCGGGGCCCGGGTGAATGGTCAGGATCATGATCTGCGGCGGCGCGCCGAAGCGTAGGGGTACACCGCTTTCGCCCAAGCCGTGCGTCACCACCAGGATACGGTTGTCGACGATCGTCCAACCCTTGGCCGTTTTCTCGGTATAGCGGGACATACGCGCCAGGGCGCCGATGATCGGCAATCGCACCTGGCCGGCATGGGTATGGCCGGACAGTTGAAGTTCGGCCGGGTTGTCGCTCCAGTCGAAAACATCCGGATTGTGCGTCATGACCAGGCTAGCGGCGCCTTTCGGCACGGCCGCGGCGGCGGCGGCAAAGTCGGGCGCCTGGGTGCCCATGTCATCCACGCCTTCGACCCACACGTCGCCGCCCGGCCGAGCCAGCCGTGCCGCCTGGTTTTCCAGCAGATGGACGTGCGTCGTCGCGAGGATGGCGCGGGTTTGCGCGCAGTCCCAGTCGCAGTCGTGATTGCCCATGATGGCGTAGACACCCAGCGGCGCCCTGAACCCATCGAGCGCCTTCATGCCTTCGGTCTCGAAGGCGCCGTCCGACCGGTTCTGCCGCCGGCGCGCTTCACCCTGATGAAAGCCTTCGTCGCCGATATAGTCGCCGGCCAGCAGGATGACGTCGGGGTGCATGGCATTGACCCGGGTGGCAATGGCGCGGACACGCGACGGCGGCATATGCAGATGGTCGACATGGAAATCGGAGACCAGCACGGCGCGCAAGGGCGTCGTGCTGGCTGGCCAGGCCGGATCCTGCACGTCCAGCGTCGTCTCCATCAGGCTGTTCGGCTCGATCCAGAAGGCGTCGGCAAACCACGCGGCGACCAGGGTCGCGGCAATGGCGCCGATGATCCAGTTTTGTTTTTGCATAAGCGCCCATACCACGCGGGCTTGGGTGAGAAAAGGCAACTTTTGGGTTGCTCTTCCATCCCCCTCACGCTATCTAATACGCAACCCGGGAGTTGCTTAATGGACAGCCACATCGAAAAGCGCGTCATCCTCAAAGCCGCGCTGGATAAGGTCTGGGACGCCCTGACCGATTCCAGCCAATTCGGCGCCTGGTTCGGCATGGCGCTCGACGGCCCCTTTGCTGCCGGCGAGGTCATCGCCGGCCGTATTCGCCCGACTGAGGTCGATGCGGAGGTGGCGAAGATGCAGGAACCCTACGCCGGATTTCCGGTGAAACTGGCCATCGACCGCATCGAGCCGAGGACCCTGTTCTCCCTGCGCTGGCATCCCTTCGCCATCGATCCGAACGTGGACTATTCGGGCGAGCCGATGACCTTGATCACCTTTACGCTGAAGGAAACGGACGCGGGCGTCGAACTGACCGTCACCGAAACCGGCTTCGAGCATATCCCGTCGCACCGTCGCGCGGCGGCCCTGAAGGCCAATGACGGCGGCTGGGCCAAGCAGATGGAACTGATTGCCGCCTATGTCACACGCTGAGCTGTTCGCGGCCTTGGGGGACGAGACCCGGCTGGCCGTGCTGGCCCGGTTGGGCGAGGGGCCGCTCTCGATCGCGCGCCTGACCGACGGCCAGCCCTTGTCGCGCCCCCCTTTAACGCGTCAGGCCTTGACCAAGCACCTGCATGCGCTGGAACGGGCCGGGCTGGTGCGTCAACAGCGCGCCGGCCGTGAGAGCCTGTGGTCCTTGCAGCGGCAGCGACTGGACGAGGCGCGACGCTTTCTGGAGCAGATGTCCCGGCAGTGGGACGACCGCCTCGAACGGCTTAAGACGATGGTTGAAAGCTAACCGGAGTTTGCGCACATATTTTCCAACTGACGCAAAAATTTCCTAAAATTTTGCAATTCACGGCCAAAAATTTCACTTCCGAGGGTGACAAACGTGTGGGGATGGGCCATATGACGGCTCTCAACCCCGTTTGCTCCAAAGCTCCATTCCGCCGAGACTGCCCCGCCATGCGCGACTTTTACCGTATCCGCCGCCTGCCTCCCTACGTCTTCGAAGAAGTCAACAAGGTCAAGGCAAAGCTGCGCGCACAGGGTGTCGATGTCATCGATTTCGGCATGGGCAATCCGGACATGGCGACGGCGCCGCATATCGTCGACAAGCTGATCGAGACGGTCAAAAAGCCCAAGTCGCACGGCTACAGCGTGTCCAAGGGCGTGCAGGGCCTGCGCAAGGCGATGGCCGGCTATTACGACCGCCGCTATGGCGTCAAGCTGAACCCGGACACCGAAGTCGTGGCTACGCTGGGCTCCAAGGAAGGCTTCGCCAACCTGGCCATGGCCATCACGGCGCCCGGCGATACGGTGATCTGCCCGAATCCGGCCTATCCGATCCACGCCTTCGGCTTCCTGATGGCCGGCGGGGTTATCCGGCACGTGCCGGCCCTGTCGCCCGAGCAATACCTGTCGGGCATCGACAAGGCGGTGAAGCATTCGGTGCCGACGCCCTCGGTGATGATCGTGTCCTACCCGTCCAATCCGACGGCGCAATGGGTCGATCTCGACTTCTACAAGGAAGTCATCCGCCTGGCCGAAAAGCATGACCTGATCGTGCTGTCCGACATCGCCTATTCGGAAATCTATTTCGAGAACAATCCGCCGCCCTCGATCCTGCAGGTCGACGGCGCCATCAAGCGCAGCGTCGAGATCAATTCGCTGTCCAAGACCTATGCGATGGCCGGCTGGCGCGTCGGCATGGTGGTCGGCAATTCCGAAATCTGCGCCGCCCTGGCCCGGGTCAAGTCCTATCTCGACTACGGCGGTTTCGCGCCGATCCAGGTCGCCGCCGCCGCCGCACTTAACGGGCCGCAGGACAATGTCGCCGAGATCCGCGCCACCTACAAGTCGCGCCGCGACGTGCTGATCTCGTCGATGAAGCGCGCCGGTTGGGATATTCCGCCGCCGCCGGCCTCGATGTTCGCCTGGGCCGAAATCCCGGACAAGTTCAAGCATCTGGGTTCGATCGAGTTCGCCAAGCTGCTGATCGAGGAAGCCCACGTCGCCGTGGCGCCGGGCCTCGGCTTCGGCGAATATGGCGAGGGTTATGTGCGCATCGGCCTGGTCGAGAACGAACACCGCATTCGCCAGGCCGCGCGCAATATCAAGAAGCTGTTGCTGCCGGACGCCAAGATCGAGGCGAAGTCCGATCCGGACACCAAGCCGGCCGCCGTCAAGGTTGCTTAAGCAAGGTCCGGCGCGCGCCTCGTCCAACCAGGGCGCCGGTCGCGACGGCGATCAGGGCGCCGGTCAGAACCACGGTTTCACCGATCACCGGCGGCATGTTCATGATGTGAATATAGTCGCCGTGATATCTGGGGAAGTTCAGGGCGAAGAACACGTAGGTGTAGGCAAACTTGCACAGGACCATGGCCATAGCCGTGGTAATGATGCGGTTTGGCCGCCACAGACCAAAAGCCAGGCAGGGCACCAGAAATTCGAGGCTGCCCGCATAGTAGGCGTCGTAGGCGCACACGCCATGCCCGTCAAGCGGGCAGTGCTTTACAAGCCAGAAGAGCAGCGACGCCGAAACCCATTGGTCAACGGCAATGATGCTCAGGGGCATGGCCAGCCAAAAAAGCGCATGCGCTCTTAAATCCCAACTCAGACTGGCCGAAAGACAGCCGATCGCCCAGGCCAACCGGCCTTTCTTCAGGACCTCGAACTCCGCCTGCATGGCGCGCGCCCATTCCTCGCGATCCTTGGGGACGTGCCGAAGCGCGAGCTTCATGACAAGACGTGACAGTTCCATGTTCAAATCCCCTGGGTGGCTATGGTGAAGGATGGCGGCGTGGCCTCGCGCAAGGCGGTGCGGCCGGCTGCGGTGAGACGGTAGGCGTGGCGGGCCGGCCGTCCGGGCCGTTCCGGTTCCAGCCAGCGGCTTTCCAGCAGGCCGCGTTCGCTCAACCGGATGAGGATCGGGTACAGGCTGCCCGATTTCAGGCCGGTCGCCGCGGAGATTTCCAGGCCATAGCGCCAGTCGTCCCGGCTTTCGAGCAGCACGGTGAGAACGGCCAGGGCTTGATTGGACAGGCGGCGATCGGCTCGGGTCATCAATTAACTATACATATGTAGAGTTATTCACGCAACCCCAGATTTACCAGGAAACGTAACGGTCGTGCGTTCGCCGGTTGCGCGATGTAACGCCGCTATCCGGGCGACAAATCTAAACAACTGACCTCATTGCCTTTTTATGTTTCTTTGCAGAAAAGTGACAATCGGGTCACATCCGCGTGGGTGTGCCGTTAAGATTTCGTTTAGCTTTTGACATCGGCGCGTTTTTCGGCTTCATTTGTCATTGTGCGGTGCACAGTTTTTGCAGTGCACCACATGGGACCGCCCCGAAGCCTTACCGATCCGGTCAATTTGGTACACGCACACGGATGTCAGGCTTACAAGAAGACGGCCCGGCTATGGACTTGAACTTTGGCCGTTGAGGAAGAGGGTAACGACGTGATCAGTCTGGCATTCAATCTGAGTACCGATTCCGAAACCGACGCCTTTTTTGGCGCCTTTTTCAAGTTCGTCGAAGTCGCCGCCGTCAACGATGCCGAGTCGATGTCGATACGTTCGGATACCCAGGGCGACCACCTGGTCAAGGTCGTGACCTTTGCCGACGACGTCCAGGCCAATCAGTTCCAGTCCTATTGGACGCAGCGCCGGCGCTGGCTGGGTCTCTAGGGCTAGGTCTCCAGAGCCTGTAACCGGTTAAACGGTTCACAATCCCGAAAAACATAAACGAAGCCCTTGCCAGACAAGGGATGTCCTGCGACACCCAAATCATGCTGGGTCTGCGTCATCTGCCGTTGAAAGTCCGCTTGCCACTGATTCACGGTGGTCTTTGGCATTTGGCGGCCCTGCGTTCGCGTGATTGGGCCAAGGCGGACACCACAACCTATCTTCACCACGGCCCCTTCATTGTCAGCGGCCTGCTCAATGAATCGCTCGGTATCGGCCAGGCCGGACGATTGACGGTGCGCGCCTTGCGTGACGCGGGTTATGAGATTACCGAACACGATCTGCGCCCGGCCTTTCGTCGCATCCTGACCCAGGACGCGCCTTTTCCGGAAGCCGGGATGGGGGTGAACGGCGCGGGCGGGGTTTGGCTGGTCCACGCCAATCCCTCCGAGGCCCTGGTCGCCTTTCTGGCCCACCCGCCGGCCGCCTGGACCCAAAGTTACCGTATCGGCTACTGGGCGTGGGAAACGACCAAGGCGCCGAAGGCGTGGGTCCTGGTCGCCGATTATTTTCATGAAATCTGGGTCCCTTCGGACTTTGTCCGTGACGCGGTAGGCCGGGCCTTCGTCGGCAACGGGCGCGCGGATCTGCTGCCGCGCTTGCGTGTCATGCCGCATCCCCTGCCGCCCATGCCGCCGCAGAGCCCGGACAAGCGCGAACAGGCGCGGCGCCGCTTCGGCCTGACGGATGCGTGCGAGATGCTATGCCTGTTCGATACGAAGTCCTCGGCGGCGCGCAAGAATCCCTGGGGGGTCATCGACGCCTGGCAGCGCGCCTTTGCGGAACCCTCGGCCGAGGCGCGCCTGACGATCAAGGTCTCCGACCTCAGCCGGGACCGGGTCTCGGCGGCCAAGCTGGCCGCCCTGATCGCCCAGCGAGACGATATGCGCCTGGTGTCGGAGCATTTTTCCGAAAGCGACATGACGGCGTTTATCGGCGCCTTCGATGTCCTGGTGTCGCTGCATCGCGCCGAAGGGTTCGGCTTGACCCTGGCCGAGGCCATGGCCCAGGGCGTGGCGGTCATCGCCACCGAATTCTCAGGCAACATGCAGTTCATGGATGCGAGCAATGCCCGCCTGGTGCCGGCGGCGGTCGTGCCGGTTTCCGACCCGGAAGGCCCCTATACCGGGCTCGACCGCGACCCGGAGCAGGGCTGGGGCGAGCCCCAGCTCGAGGCGGCGGCAACGGCCTTGCGTGAATTGGCTGGGTCCAAAGCCTTGCGTGACCAGATTTCGACCGCCGCCCGCGTCGCCATCGGCCCGTTGACCGAGCCGTGGCGACAGGCGGCCCTGCTCGACTTGCCGTTCAATGCGTTTCTTTAGGGCTTTTCTCTAGGCAACCGGTTCCTTGAAGCGGATCGCCTTGATCCCGGCAAGGATGGCGACGGCCACCATCACCACGACCAGGATCGTATGGGCCGGCAGATCGGCGCGGCCGTGCAGGGCGAGGTCGGTCGGAAAGCCGAACCAGACATAGACCGCGAATGCCCCGGCCATCAACGCAAAGCGTTGGGCGTTCGTCCATGTCCGGCCCCGCGTCAGCGCGGCCATCAGCAAGAGCGCCAGCCCTTCCCACCCCGCCATCAGCGCCACGGCGCCGGGCCACGGCGCGTGCAGCCAATGGATGCCGTAATATTCCGTGGCGACGAACAGGCTGCCCGGCACAAAGCTCATCAGGAACAGGACAATCGGATGCGGCGCATGGCTGGCAGGCGTCGCCTGAGGTTTGGGCCAGGCCAGGGCGGCAATGGCCAGGGCGGCGACAATGACCAGCACGCCGATAATCTGCGCGGGCGTGGCCATGAAGGGCAGGGACTTGTAGGTAAAGGCGGCGACCAGGCCCGAGCCGGCGATGAACAGCAGGGCGGCGACGCCCGTGGTGACCGGGCCAAGCCACGGCGTCGCGCGCCGCGCCGGGAACAGGCATTCGACCAGGCCGATCGGCGTCGCGATGCTCCAGAACATATGCAGCCCCAGAACATAGATCGCCCAGACCGGGCTGGTGCCGAGCGCGGGAAGGAAACCGAAGTCGAGCAGGCGAAGATGCATGTAGTTCGGATTGAACAGGGACTGGGTCAGCAGGCCTTCCTCGATGAAACCGTAGGCGGTGGCCAGCAGGATCAGGGTCGGCCAGCCCTTGCCGGCCCGGCGGACGATTTCGCGGATCAGCAGGGCGCCGGCGCCGTACATCAGCATCATGACGGGCAGGATCGGCAACATGGCGACGGGCAGGCTGCCCAGCAGATACTCGGCGATCAGGGGAGACAGGATCATCAGGGACAGAGCAGCAAGCCAGCGCATGGCGACCTCCTATGGATGTTTTCTAATAGATAGTCTATAATTAGACAATATGCAATTGGATTTTCCAAAGGCCCTTGACGACGCCCTGCCGGCGCTCTTAAGCCATGATGATGACGGACAAAGACGACGACCTGGAACGCGCCATTACCGCGGTGCACCTGCGCAGCCTTGGCTTCATGGTGCATCGCCTCCAGGTACAGCTGCGTCAACGCATGATGACGGCGATCGAGGGGTCGGGGCTGCATGGCGGCCAGGTCGTGGTCCTGGCGACGCTTTGGGTGCGGCTGCTGCAGAGCCGCGACTTGGGCGAGGATCCGGGCCTGACCCAGACGCACCTGGTGCAAATCTCCGGCGTCGAGAAATCGTCGTTGGTGCTGTTTCTCGACGGGCTGGAAAAGGACGGCTGGATCGAGCGTCGCAAGCATCCGACCGATCGGCGGGCGCATCTGGTCTATTTGACGCCGTCAGGCGCCGAGCGCTTCACCCAGGTCGGCCAGACTCTTTACGCGTTCGAGCAGGAAAACTTCGCGCCATTCAGCGACGACGAAAAGGCCGCGCTGATGCACGGCCTGACGAAGTTATTGACGCACTTGGAGGACCTGAACGGTGCCTGAGGTTCGAGGCGGTGAACCTTTTCCTCCCCATTTTAACAAAATGGGGAGGAAAAGAATGAGCGCCGCCGCTCGCGGCGCCTGAGCGGATTTAAGACGCCATCAGCTCAATCGTCAGGTTGATCAGCTCGACCGGCTTGAACGGCTTGTGAATCTCGGCGTCGGCGCCGTGGCGCACGGCGGCGTTGGTGGCGCGTTGCGGTGTGATGCGCGTTTGCAGGCCGGCCGACATGGCCAGGACCTTGACCTCGGGCCAGTTCGACTTGATGACCTTTATGCCTTCCAGGCCGCCCATGCCGGGCATGAAGATGTCGGACACCACCAGGTCGACGTGGGCTATATCGACATTCTCCATGGCGTCTTCCATGCTGGTCGCCGTCGAGATGCGAAAGCCGTTGTCGCGCAGGATTTGCGCGGTCAGGGTGACGACGGTGGTGCTGTCGTCGATGATCAGGGCGTGCAGGCGGCGACGCCCTTCGGTCAGGTCACGTTCGGCGGTATCGACGATATTGTTGATCTGCTTGCGCGAGAACGGCTTCTTCAGCACGTAGTCGACATTGGCGCGGCGCGCGGCTTTCAAGGTTTCGTCGACGCCTTCTTCACGGCTGCCGGCGGTCATCACGGCGATGGTCGCATTGGGCACCAGGTCGCGAATACCTTGCAGGTGTTCGAGGCTGTTTTCGCCCTTCAGATGCACGTCGACAAAGACCAGGTGCGGGCGCTGCCGGACCAGTTGAGCGTGGGCTTCCTCCAGCGTGCGGGCGACGACAAAGGCCCAGTCGCTCTCGGCGACCATGCGGCCGACGATCTGCGCCTGGGTGAGACTATCCTCGATGATCAACGCTACGCCTTCGGCCATGGGTCCGCCCTTTTTCCTTGTTCTAGGTATGGTTATACGGGGGAAAGCTTAATGCCGGGTGTGCCCCGCCTAGCCTTGACGCCCCGCCTTGACTCTTATGAGCTTTGCGCGCATAAGCCCGGCCACATCGGCGCGATGGCTCGCGCCCGGCATACAAACCTTTGCGATCACGGGACCGGCTTCGGGCGGCGGGAGGATCGAAAGGCTCCCCGACGGCGCGTTGCGCTCTCGGGGGTTTTTTGTTTGCCGGCGAGGGCCGTCCGCAAACCAGGAATGGCTCCATGTTTGACAGTTTGAATGACCGGCTTTCGGGCTTGTTCGACCGCTTGAGCGGTCGCGGCGTCCTGTCGGAAAAGGACGTCGACGAGGCGCTGCGCGAGGTTCGCGTGGCGCTGCTGGAAGCCGACGTCGCCCTGCCGGTGGTGCGCACCTTCATGACCAAGGCGCGTGAGCTGGCGACCGGCGAAGCCATCATCAAGGCGGTCAAGCCCGCCGACCAGGTGGTCAAGATCGTCTATGACGGCCTGATCGACATGCTGGGCGGCGAGGAGCCGACGCCGATCAACCTGAACGCCGTGCCCCCGGTGGTCATCCTGATGGCCGGTCTTCAGGGTTCGGGCAAGACGACGACCTCGGCCAAGCTGGCCCTGCGCCTCAGCAAGTTCGAGCGCAAGAAGGTCATGATGGCCTCGCTCGACACCCGCCGTCCGGCCGCCATGGAGCAACTGAAGCTGCTGGGCGAGCAGATCGACGTGCCGACCCTGCCGATTATGGCCGGCCAAAACGCGGTCGAGATCACCAAGCGCGCCCTGTCATCGGCGCGCTTGCAGGGCTTCGATGTCCTGATCCTCGACACCGCCGGCCGCACCACGCTCGACGAAGAGATGATGAAGGAGGCGGCCGAGATCGCCCGCCTGTCTTCGCCGACGGAAACCTTCCTGGTGGCGGACAGCCTGACCGGCCAGGACGCCGTGCGCACGGCCGAGGCCTTCCATGCCCGCCTGCCGCTGACCGGCCTGATCCTGACCCGCGCCGACGGTGACGCGCGCGGCGGCGCCATGCTGTCGATGCGCGCCTCGACCGGCCTGCCGATCAAGTTCCTGGGCGGGGGTGAAAAGGTCGATGCGCTCGACGTCTTCGACGCCCGCCGTATCGCCGGTCGTATCCTGGGCCAAGGTGACGTCGTTGCCCTGGTCGAAAAGGCGGCGCAGGAGCTTGACGCGTCCAAGGCCGCCGCCATGGCGCGCAAGATGGCCAAGGGCCAGTTCGACCTCGACGACCTGTCGGCTCAGCTTAATCAGATGAAGCGCATGGGCGGCATGTCGGGCATTCTGGGCCTTCTGCCGGGCGTGCAAAAGGTCAAGAAGCAGATCGACGACCTGAACATCTCCGACAAGACCTTCGACCGCCAGATCGCCATCATCTCGTCGATGACCAAGATCGAACGTAAGAAGCCCGACCTGTTGAACGCCTCACGCAAGCGCCGTATCGCCGCGGGTTCGGGTGTCGACGTGTCGGAAATCAACCGCCTGCTCAAGCAGCATCGCCAGATGGCCGACACCATGAAGGCCATGGCCCGCTCCAACGGCCGCGGCCCGATGGGCAATATGGCCAAGATGTTCGGCATGATGGGCGGCAAGGGTGGTCAGCCCGACATGGAGCAGATGGCCGACATGGCCAAGCAGATGGGCATCGATCCGAGCGCGCTCGGCGATGCCGCCAAGGGCGCGGGTTTGCCCCCCGGCCTCGACCTCGACAAGCTGAAGGCGCCAGGGGCTGCGCCCGGCAATGCCAACCTTTTTGGGCTCGGCCAGAAACCGGGAGGGCTTCCCGGCCTCGGTGGCGGCAAGCCTTTCAACCCGACCAAGAAATAAAACTGTTTAAATAAGGAACTGAAAATGCTTAAGATTCGTCTCTCCCGCGGTGGCTCCAAGAAGCGCCCTTACTACACCATCGTCATCGCCAACGCGACGGCGGCCCGTGACGGCAAGTTCATCGAAAAGGTCGGCACCTATAACCCGATGTTGCCGAAGGACGGCCAGCGCGTCACGCTGAAGGTCGAGCGCATCGCCGAATGGCTGAAGAAGGGCGCCCAGCCGACCGACCGTGTCGCGCGCTTCCTGTCGCAAGAAGGCCTGGTCAAGTGGGAACACGGCAACAACCCGCAAAAGGGCAAGCCGCACAAGAAGGCTGAAGAGCGTATGGCCGAGCGCGCCCAGCGCGAACAAGACCGTATTGACGCTGAAGCCGCCGCCAAGGCCGAAGCGGAAGCCGCCAAGGAAGCCGCCCGCGCGGAAGCCGAAGCCGCCAAGAACGCGCCGGCCGAAGAGCCCGCCGCTGAAGAACCCGCTGCTGAAGAAGCGCCTGCCGCTGAAGAAGCTCCGGCCGCGGAAGAAGCCCCGTCGGCCGAGTAATCGGTTCGGGATACTTCCAAGCTGCTTGCAGCTTGGCAAGCGCGACTGCGCGCCGCCGCTCGTGCGGCGAGCCTCGCGGCGCTTGAGCGGAAAAAATGAGGCCGGGATGCGAATCCCGGCCTTTTGTCATAGGTTAGATACATGACCCAGAAGCTCAACCTTGTCCTTGTCGCCCAGATCGGCGCCGCGCATGGCGTGCAGGGTGAATTCAAATTGCTCAGCCATACGGACGATCCCTTGTCCGTGCTGGAATTCAATCCGCTGCTCGACGAACGCGGCGAGCCGGCCTTGTCGATCACCGCGGCCCGCGCGCACAAGGGCGCCCTGCTGGTGCGCGCCGAAGAGGTGCCGGACCGGACGGCGGCGGACAAGGTCAAAGGTCTGAAGCTCTATGTCGACCGCGCCGATCTTCCGGAGACGGAGGAAGACGAATACTACATCACCGATCTGATCGGTATGAGCGTGGTCGATGTCGCCGGCCAGCCGGTCGGCAAGGTGGCCAATGTCGACAATTTCGGCGCGGGCGACCTGCTGGACATCAAGCCGCTGGAAGGCGCGAACTTCTACGTGCTGTTCTCACTGGAAAACGTACCCGAGGTGTCGATCGCCGAAGGCAAGGTCGTCGTTGATTTGACGAATATATAAGGCTCCGGCGATCGTGCGTCAGTTTCGGGGTCAAGGGGCCGATGGCCCCTTGCCTTGCTCCCTTAGGCGTGAATCCCGCCCGACAATTCCACCCGCTGGCCATTGAGCCAATAGGCTTCGTCCGCCAGCAACAGGCTGACCATGCCGCCGATATCGTCCGGCTGGCCGACGCGGCCCAGCGGCGTACGTTCGGTGAGCGCGGCTTGCAGGTGCGGATCGTTGCGGATGCGGCCGCCGCCGAAATCGGTGGCGATGCCGCCGGGCGCGACCGAATTGACGCGGATGCGGCGCGGGCCGAGCTCCAGGGCCATATAGCGCGTCAGCACGTCGATGGCGCCCTTCATCGAGCCATAGGCCGACGAGCCCGGATAGGAGAAGCGCGCCAGGCCCGACGACAGGTTGAGGATGGCGCCGCCGTCGTTCATCAGCGGCAGCATGGCCTGGCTCAGCATGAACACGCCCTTGAAGTGGATATTAAAGGCGGCGTCCAGCTGGGCTTCGGTGGTCTCGGTGAACGGCGCGTACAAAGCCGTGCCGGCATTGTTGATCAGGAAATCGAAGCGGTCGCGGCCCCAGGTGGCCTTCAGGGCCTCGGTGACCTGGCCGGCGAAAGCCGGGAAGGTCGAGACGACGCTGGTGTCGAGCGACAGGGCGACGGCCTTGCGGCCGATCTGGGCCAGTTCGGTGACCAGGCTATCGGCCTCGGCTTTCGATGATTTGTAGGTGAAGATGATGTCGACGCCGCGGGCGGCGAGATGATGGGCCATGTTGCGGCCCAGGCCGCGGCTGCCGCCGGTGATCAATGCAATTTTCATGAGGTGTCTCCTTTTGCAGCGGCCGGTTTACTGTTTTGCGAAAGCGCGATAAACCGCGGGTATTGATCCTCACTGTTCGGAAAATTTGAACAATGAATCGCCTTGAGGCCATGTCCGTTTTTGTGCGCGTCGCCGAGTTGCAGAGCTTCACCCAGGCAGCGGCGTCACTGGGCTTGCCCAAGTCGAGCGCCTCGGCAGCGGTGGCCCAGCTTGAGGCGCACCTGAAGACGCAGCTGCTTTACCGCACGACGCGGCGGGTCCAACTGACCCAGGACGGCCAGGCCTATTACGAACGCTGCCGTGACCTGCTGTCAGATTTCGAGGATATCGACGCCATGTTCGAGCAGACGCCGTCGACGCTGACGGGCGTCGTGCGCGTCGACATGTCGGTCAGCTTGGCGCGCAATTTCATCGTGCCGCGCCTGAAGGGCTTTCTCGATCGTCATCCCGGCGTCGATGTCGAGCTGTCGTGCACCGACCGCCGCGTCGATGTGGTGGCCGAGGGCTTCGATTGCGTCATCCGCTCGGGCCTGCTCGCCGATTCCGGCCTGGCGGTCAGGCCGCTCGGCGAAATGCGCATGGGCAACTATGCCAGCCCGGCCTACCTGGAGGCCTTCGGTGAACCGCAAACGCTTGAGGACCTGTCGCGGCATCGCCTGATCCACTACGCCTCGACCCTGGGCAGCAAGCCGTTCGGCTTCGAATATCGCGAGGGCGACACCTATCGCGTCGTCGACATGGCCGGCCGCATCACGGTCAATAATACCGAGGCCTTCAATGCCTCGGCCCTGGCGGGGCTCGGTCTCTATCAATCGCCGCGCGTCGGCAATCGCCGCCACGTCGAGAGCGGCGCCCTGGTCGAAATCCTGACTGCCTACGAAGCCGAACCCCTGCCGGTTTCGCTGATCTTTCCGCGCCGCCGCCACCAGGCGCGCCGCGTGCGCGCCTTCATGGACTGGATCGCCGAGACGATGAAAGACTACCTGTCCGAGTAGGCGAGCTTGTCGAATCCGGGGGCAGGTGTCATGATCGCCTCTAACGAGACCCATAAACGTCACATGAAACGCCCGACCTCTTTCGATATCGCCGCCCTGGCGGGTGTGTCCCAGGCGACGGTGTCGCGTGCGCTCAGCGCCGCCTCGCCGGTCAGCGAAGAGGTGCGCCGCCGCGTCTTCGAAGCCGCCGCCAAGCTCAACTATGTCGTTGACATCAATGCGCGCAAGCTGCGCTCCAAGAAGATCAACACCATCGCCGTACTGGTGTCGCAGGACCTCGACCAGACCGACAATCGCATCAATCCCTTCTTCCTGCCGCTGATCGGTTCGATCCTGGCCTATGCCGACGAAAAGGGCATCGACGTCTTGATGTCGCTGCAGAACCAGGGTGACGACTGGGGTATGGACTATGGGTTTTCGCGCCGCGCCGACGGCATCATCTTCCTCGGCTATCGCGATTTCGAAGCCTACAAGCTCAGGGTCGAAAACCTGCGCAAGATCGGGGAGCCGTGGGTGGTGTTCGGGCCGGTGATCAAGGAAGATCCCGACCTGTTCGTCGGCTCCGACAATGCCGGCGGCGCCCATGCCGCGGTGACACACCTGCTGAAAAAGGGCCGCAAGCGCATCGTCTTCCTGGGCGAGGCATCGGAGCATCATTCGGAATTCTTCGAGCGCTACAAGGGCTATCTGCGCGCCCATGTCGAGGCCGGCGTGGCGCCCGATCGCGATCTGGCGGTCAACTGCTTTATCTCGCGCGAGGAGGGGGCGGCGGCCGTCGATCGGCTGCTGGAGGGCAAGGTCGATTTCGATGCGGTGTTCGCGGTGACCGACCTTTTGGCCATCGGCGCCATCCAGAGCCTGCAGAAACACGGCCGCACCGTGCCGGGCGACGTGTCGGTGATGGGCTTTGACGATCTATGGGCGTGCACCTGCATCAACCCGACCCTGTCGACGGTACGCCAGGACACGACGACGGCAGCCAAGGTGCTGGTCGATACGCTGGGCGCGCTGATCGACGGCGAGAAGGTCGAGATGACGCGCATCCCGACCCAGTTGGTTTTGCGCGAGTCCGACTGATTTTCCGCCACTTGGTGGTAATCTGCGCAAGGAAGGATTTTCCACAGATGAACACAGATAAGAGGGGATTTTAGGATCATTCCCTTGCGCGTAGCGCTTCAACCAAAGTTCACCTTCGACGGTTGCAGGTTGTCCTAAAATCCATTCTTATCTGTGTTCATCTGTGGAAAATCCTTCCTTCAAATGAAGGCCGCTGCGCGAAAGCCAAGGGACTGTCGATAGCCTACTTCCCCTTGGCGAAGTGATCATAGGTCGTGGCGTTGCGGTCCCAGACCTGCTTGTCGCGCAAGGAGCGCAGTAGCTTGATATATTCGGCGTGTGACCACGCCAAGGGTGTGGCGCTATCGGTGCCCTGGCCTGTGACATAGCCGTGCGGCTGGTTGGAGCCTATGCCGTCGAATACCTGCTCGGGCAGCATCAGGCCCTCATTGGCGAAGGCTTCCATACCGCGGACATAGGTGTTGCGGATGGCCTCGACATCGGCGTCGCTGACGCCGCCCGGCTTTTCCGCGGCCTGCGCCAACTCATAATGGCCGCGTTCGCCGGTGAAGATCGGCCAGACCCGGCCGCGCTGATCCGGCGTCTGGGCGCCGTAATTGCCGCCGGTCGTGCGGTCGCCATAGCCGTCATTGCCGTAGCGGCGGAAGCCCGGCACGGTGACACCGGCCGTAAAGTCGTAGCGGACGCGCAGGGTCTCGGGCAGGCTTTCGTCGTCGACGACTTTGAGCGACGAGACGATGTGCGTGTCGTCGGCCGGACGCACGCCATAGCGCACCAGCTCCAGGAAACCCGGGTCGACCATCAGGTCCGACCGCAGGCCCTTGTGGCCATTGCGCTCATCCTCGTCGCCCGGATGATTGGCGTCCTCGGTGCGCGAAATGCGCAGATAGTAGCTCGATGGCTGATCGTCGCCCTTCACCTTGCCCGAGGTGGTATAGAGCCGCGGCTCCAGCTTGGCCGAATAGGCGTCGGCGTGTTGGGCGAAGTCGGCGGCGCCCGCCGTATCGCCGGCTTGGCTGGCGATATCCGAAGCGGCTTCGAGCCCGGCGATGATGGCGGCCGTGGTCGACGGCGAATAGCCTTCCTGCTCTTCCCAGCGTTCCTGCTGCGAATAGGGCGGGGTGATCACCGCGTCGTTCCAGGCCAGGCCGACCTTGCCGCCGTGGCTGAGGAAGGTCGCCGCGGGCTTCAAGGTTGCACCGTAGGCCTTCAGCAGCTCGTCCTTGGAGATGAAGCCCAGCTGTTCCAGCCGCGCCCCCAAAAGGATCGGCATGGCGGTCTGGTCGAGCTGGACGCCAACCCATTCGGCCGTGCCGTCGACGTGCGACTTCTGCTGGAACCAGCCGGTGGCGCCATGGTTGCCGGGGGTCTTGTCGGTGACCTGGACGGTGGGCAGGTAGCGGAAGGCGGCGACCGGAGTCTGGCGATCACCAAGCGCGGCCAGGGCCATGGCGACCTGGTAGAAGTCGCGCGGCCAGACGGCCTTGTAGCCGGTCGACGAGACATCGGTATAGACGCTGTCGCCCCAGGGATTGCTGAGTGAGGCGATCAGGGCGCCGGCATTGGTGCGGTCCTCCTGGACCTTCAGGGCCAGGGCCGAGGCGTAGAGCAGCTTGCCATTATCTTCCGTGTACGGAATGAGGCTTTTCAACTCGGTGAGCGAGGCGAGATAGTCCTCCCAGCCGATGCGCGCCCCGGTGCCATTATAGCGCGCCAGCACCTCGTCATAGCCGGTCGCCAGCGTCGCCCTCGACTCCGCTGTCGCCGCCGCGGTCGTGGCGCCGAAACCGAGCGCGAAATCGACGGTTGTCGTATCCGTCACCGGCGCCAGGCGTGCGGCGAGAACGATATTACCTTTGCCGCGGTCGAGCGCAGCATGGGTCGAGCCCAGCGTCTGATGCTTGGTCAAGCTATCGATGCCATCCGACACGCCAGTATAGCCGACATTCGCTTCAGCAAACGGCGCGGACGCGGTCAGGGACAAGGCGACCTTACCCTGCCAGGCGGTCAGCGCCGCCTTATCGGCATGACCCTCGTCGTCGCCCGAGGTATTGTTCATGGACGGATCGAGGATGACATAGGGCGTCACCGGGCCCTTCAGTGCCTTGACGGTGACGCGCATCATCAGGCTCTGGTGGTCCGGATCGGTGAACACGTCCTTGATGATGACGAAGCGGCCCTGCTTGTCGGTATTGGTCAGGCGATAGGCGGGTGACAGCGGCCGTCCTGCCGCGTCCTTGTCGATATAGTCGACGTGACTGACGGTGTCGGTGTCCTCGAACGCCGCCCAGCCGTCACCTGTGACGGCCAATTGCAGTTCGCGGATCTGGGCCTCGTTGATGCGGCCGTACATCGTCTCGGTGACCACACCCTGGGCCAGCGAGAACCACACCTTGGATACCGTGCCGGTCGCGGCCTTGTCGGAATACTGATAGTCGAGATAGGCCTCGTAAGAGGCGCCGATGCCCTGCTTGCCGGCATAGGCCCAGGGCGAGGGCTTGCCCGCACCGTCGCTGGCCGGGGCGCCGGCGGCGAGGGTGGGGTTGTGGTCTTGCGGGGTGACCTTGTCGATGGGGCCGGCTCCAGCCTGGCCCGCCAATCCCAGACTCAGCACCATCAGGCTGATGCCCGTTACACGTCCCCTCATGGGCCTCTCCTGTAACCGCGCGGCGTCTGCATGCGCCGTTCGCGGAAAATTGGCTACTGTTTGTCTCAAAAAATTCCCCCCGACCGCGAACGATCAGGGGGAAGTGATGTTGAGAAGATACCGCCTGTGAAACCTGAACCTCTCGGTCCAAACCTCGCATTCGGCAAATTCCGGTCACGTCACACGACCGGAATCCGGGACGGTCGCCGCGGCGTCAGCCGGCCAGGGAGGGGACCGGGATGCGGCGCGACCGAAGGCGTCTCAGCCGGCGGCGGGAAGGTGAGGACTTCCGGGAAGCCGGGGCTGCGATGTCGACCCAGCGCTATCCGCAGTTGGGACCGGCTGCAAACTGTATACGTATTCATGACGGTTGGCCGGGGCGTGAATACGTATACAGGCGGCAAGAAATTGACCTTGAGGTCAAAAATATGATGGCCGGCCGAGTCGCGGCGCCGAATGAAGGCGGGGCAGGCGGACAAATAGCCCTTGTTTTGACACGCGAATTTTCAAAAACTTGAAAGTCCTTGCAATCGCTAGGGAAAAGTGGTCATTTTTCGCCCGGACAATGCAGACGGGGATCCATGGACGCCAGTTCGAAGGGAAGCAAGGTCAGGCTCGAAGACCTGGCGCGCATCGCCGGCGTGTCGGTCGCCACGGTGTCGCGAGCCTTGAACGACAGCCCGGCCGTCAACCGCGTCACCAAGCGCCGCGTCTGGAAGATCGCCCGCGATCATAACTATGTCCTCAACCAGGACATGCCGATGTCGATGTCGGGGTCGCAGGCGACGATCGCCATCGTCATCCCGCCGCCGCATGCGCGCGAAGGCCGCTTTTCCGACCCCTTCTACCAGGAAATGATCTCCGGCGTCGGCGAGGCGGCGCGCGACATGGGTTGCGATCTGCTGTTGTCGCACCTGACGCCGCGCAGTCAGAACGACCTGTTGACCCTGATGCAGAACATCAAGGCCGACGGCGTCATCTTCCTGGGCCAAAGCTATCTGCATGATCGCTTCAACCACCTGGCCCAGCAGACCAACAAGTTCATCGTCTGGGGCCAGGAAGTGACCGGCCAACGCTATTGCACGGTCGGCTCGAACAATCTGCAGGGCGGCACGCGGGCGACCTCGCACCTGGTGCGGCTGGGGCGGCGCCACGTCGCCTATCTGGGCGACACGGAAGGGCCTGAAATGAAGCAGCGCTTCCAAGGCTATCTCAATGTCCTGGCGGAATCGGGCTTAAGCTACGATCCGCGCCTGGTCGTGCCGACCCATTTCGAAACGGCCTCGGCGGAGGCGGCGGTCAGCAACCTGATCAACCGCGGCGTCCCGTTTGACGGCATCTTCGCGGCGTCCGACATTATCGCCTTTGGCGCCATTCGCGGCCTGATCCGCGCCGGGCGCCGTGTGCCGGACGACGTCTCTGTCGTCGGCTATGACAATATCCAACTGGCCTCATATTCGCATCCGTCGCTGACTACGATCTCCCAGGACCTGTCACGGGCCGGCAAGCTGATGGTATCCAAGCTGATCGGCTCGATTTCCAACGACGAGAGCCATTCCGAAATCGTGGCGACCGAGCTGGTCGTACGCGAATCCTGCGGCGGCTAGTACCTGATCCCTCATCTATTGGCCCAAAATGATCGACCGGCTTCGGTCCATCGGATGGGCTGTGCAATGGATCGCTTTCGGTAAGCGTTGTCATCGGTAAATTATTGCGTCATTCGAATAATTTGCATTATTTTGCAATTTTTTGCGACGGGCGTCAAAAAAGAGTCGAGGCTGAATTGTGTCGTAGCCTCACCATTTCGGGGTGCGTACAGCCGGAAATCCCCGAAAATACGCCCAAATGTCGTGTTTTAAGCGCAAATGCGTATCTTCCGTGCCACAGGATTACAAATTATCTACATGAGGGACTGCAAATTTTTGCAAAGCCTTGCAAAAATCTTGGCCTTCAATAGATAGTCCCGCCCAGGCGCCGTCAGAGCTGCCACAGGTTGAGATGTCATAAATACGCCCGCGCCGGCATTGGCGGGGGCGTTGAAAATAATATCGAAACGCATCACCGGAGGAAACTCGAATGCACAATTTACAAGGCCGTAACGGCCTTAGGACTCGCTTGCTGGCCTGTGGCGCGCTGGGCGCGCTGGTAACGGCCGCGGCGCTTGCCCTGCCTGCCCAGGCTGATACGGCTGCAGCGGCCCCCGCCGCACAAGATCAAACGACAACGGCACCTGCCCCGGCGGCCAGCGACACGGTTGTTGTCGTCCATGGCTTCCGTGCCTCGTTGCAATCCGCCATCGCCCTCAAGCGCAAGAACGAAGACGTCGTCGATGCGATCGCGGCGGAAGACATCGGCAAGCTGCCGGACGCGTCGATCGCCGACGCCATTGTTCGCCTGCCCGGCCTGGCGGCGCAACGCAACAACAGCGGCCGTACCCAGGACATCTCGATCGACGGCCTGCCCACGGCCATGAACATGACGCTGCTGAACGGCTTCATGCAGGCGACCACCGACAATAACCGCGTCACGCAGTTCGACCAGTATCCGGCCGAAATCATGAATTCGGTGGTTGTTTACAAGATCGGCGACGCGTCGCTGACCGGCGGCGCCATCGGCACCGTCGACATGCAGACCATCCGCCCGCTGGACTATGGCAAGACGGCTCTGTTCGTCACCGCCCAAGGCGAATACGACACCCAGGGCAAGCTGATGCCCGATTCCAAGGATACCGGCTATCGCGGCAGCCTGACCTACATCACCAAGCTTGACGACGGTAAGCTCGGCGTGATGTTCGGCTATGCGCATATTACCACGCCGAACCAGATCATCTCCGAGCACCCGTACGGCTATTATGCGGCCGACGACGAGCTCGAAGGCGGCATCCAGGACGAAATCCGCAGCGACCTGCTGACGCGCGACAGCGGCGTCCTGACGCTGCAATACCGTCCGACCGACAATCTCGAAATCCTGACGCACTTCTTCGATTCGTCCTATGACGACAACGCCATCATTCGCGGCGTTGAGTTCCAGCCCGGCGGAACCCCGACCAGCATCTCGGACGGCGTGAGCAGCTGGACCGGCTTGGCGCCGCAGCTGGAAAGCTACGACTATAGTGAAAAGGCGAAGCTCCGCTCGGCCGACGTCACCATGACCTACAAGTTCGGCAACGGCTGGAAGCTGCATGGCGACTACGGTTATTCCGACGCCAACGACACCTTCGACGAACTGCAGCTTTACAGCGGTTTCGGCCTCAACGGCCAGCAGACGACCTCGACCGGCACCTTGACGGAAGGCGCCGGCCCCGGCGGCACGATCGGCATCTCCAACTGGAGCGCCAACCTGCAGAACGTCGCGCTGGGTGAAAACCTCGGCTGGTCGAACTATATCCCCGCCGGTTTCCCCGGCGCCTGCCCGGGTGGCGTCGTGTCGCCGACCAACCCGCCGCAATGGGGCAGCACCTGTAATGGCGGCTCCGACCCCGACCAACTCGGTGGCGCCGGCCAAAACCTGATTCAACATACCTATGACAGCATTCAACAGACCAAGTGGTCGCTGACCAAGGAACTGGCCGGTCCGATCAGCAGCGTTGAATTCGGCGTCGCCGGCAGCATCCGCAAGAAGAGCTATAGTGTCATCGAGGACGAGCTCTATCTGCTGAGCGGCAACGAATCGATGCCGATCCCGTCGAACCTGCTGACCAGCCCGACCAATCTGAGCGTCTTCGGCCTGCCGAACATGTTCAGCATTGATCCGCAAGCGGCCCTCAACAGCGGTCTCTACGGCTCGGTCGCCGATGAGCGCGCGCCTGGCGGCGGCAACGGTTCGGCGCTCTCCAACTGGTGGATCAGCGAGCGTGTGATCACGCCTTACTTCAAGGCCAAGGTCGATACCACGCTTGGCGGTCAGTCCCTGACCGGCAATTTCGGTTTGCAAGCGGTCGACACCTCGCAAAAGGTGACGACGTCCTACCTGACCAATCCGGGCGGCACGCAGTTCAATTATTACGCCATCCCGACGACCACCGACTATTGGGAATTCCTGCCCAGCCTGAACCTGACCTGGCACCTGGACAACGGCCAGGACATCCGCTTCGGGGCCGATCGTTCGCTCGCCCGGGCGCGCTTCGACCAGTTGGGCGGCGGTTCCAGCGTCGACTTCGCCGTCAACAGCACCTGCAACACCTCAGGCTGCCCCAGTCCGTGGAGCGGCAGCATCGCCAACCCGTCCTTGAAGCCATGGATTTCGGACAACCTGGAATTCACCTATGAGCGTTACTTCGCGCCGGGTGACGGCATCCAGATCGAAGCCTTCTACAAGCACCTGGAAAGCTACATCTACCAAAGCACCTCGGTCGCCAACTTCCAGGCCTACTATAATGCCACCGGTCCTTATGTCGGACCCGCGCCGTTCGAATATACCGGCACGGTCACCCAGTACGTCAACGGCTCCGGCGGCGACCTTTACGGCATCGAACTTACCGGCAACTACCAGCTGAAACACCTGTGGTCGGCGCTCGACGGCTTCGGCGTTTCGGCGACGGGCTCGATCACCCAGAGCACCGTTCATATTCCGACGGCTCCGGGCTGCGCGCTCAACAATGTCGGCACCTACCAGACGCCGTGCCAATCCGGCACGCCGGACGGCCAGCTGCCGCAATATTCGAAGTACGTCAGCAACGTCACGCTTTACTACGAAAAGGACGGCTTCTCGGTTCGTATCAACGATCGTTACCGCAGCAAGTACGACCAGGAAGTGCCTGACTTCAACGGCGGTCTGCAGCCGATCCTCGGTGACGGCGAAAACTTCGTCGACGCCCAGGCCAGCTATGATGTCACTTCGGGTCCGCTGAAGAACGTCACCTTCACCTTGGCGGCGCAAAACATCACCAATACGCCGATGAACTCCTACACCGGTGCGTTCAATGCCGCGACCAACACGGTCACGGCGCCGACGCCGAAGGACACTGTCTACTGGAAGCGGTTCGGCACCAACATCCTGTTCGGCGTGCGCTACAAGTACTAAGCGTACGGAACAGACTGACAAAATGGGCTCCGGGAGACACCTCTCGGGGCCCATCGTGTTATCATGGCAAGGCACTAAAGGCGGCGGACGTAGATATGAGCATGAATCAGGGCAAGGCGGACGGGCAAGACGCCCTGGCGATCCGCAAGGTCGTCATTGTCGGCGGCGGCACGGCCGGCTGGATGAGCGCGGCTCTGTTGTCCAAGACCTACGGCGCCAAGCTCGACATTACCCTGGTCGAGTCCGAGGATATCGGCACGGTCGGGGTTGGCGAGGCGACCATCCCGCATTTGCAGTCGTTCAACCGCCTGGCCGGCATCGACGAAACCGCGTTCGTCAAGGCGACCCAGGGCACGTTCAAGCTGGGCATCGACTTTCGCGACTGGGCGGCGCCCGGCGATCGCTATTTCCACGCCTTTGGCCCGATCGGCCAGCACGTCGGCTGGCTCTATCCGCACCAATACTGGCTGAAGGCAAAACAACTGGGCCGCACCGGTTCGATGGACGCCTATTGCATCGGTGCCCAGGCGGCGCGCGCCAACAAATTCATGCCGGCCCAGCCGAAGGCGGGCAATTCGCCCCTGGCCGAGATCAGCCACGCCTATCATTTCGACGCCGGCCTTTACGCGGCTTTCCTGCGCAAACAGGCTCAGAGCCAGGGCGTCACCCGCATCGAGGGCAAGATCACCGGCCACACCCAGCGCGCCGAGGACGGCTTTATTGAATCGGTGACGCTGGAAAATGGCCGCACGATCGAGGGCGAGCTCTTTCTCGATTGCTCGGGCTTTCGCGGCCTGCTGATCGAGCAGGCTCTGGGCGCGGGCTTCGACAACTGGTCGCACTGGCTGCCGTGCGACCGGGCCATGGCCGTGCCGTGCGCCTCGGTCACGCCGTTGACCCCCTATACCCGCTGCACCAAGCGCGAAGCCGGTTGGCAATGGCGTATCCCGCTGCAGCACCGCACCGGCAATGGCTATGTCTATTGCAGCGACTATATCAGCGATGACGAAGCGGCGACCAACCTGCTCAGCCGGCTCGACGGCGAGGCGCTGGCCGATCCAAGGTCGCTGCGCTTTACCACAGGCAAACGCAAAAAGGGCTGGGTCAAGAATGTGGTGGCCATCGGCCTGGCCAGCGGTTTCCTGGAACCGCTGGAATCGACCAGCATCCACCTGGTCCAGACGGCGCTGTTCCGCCTGCTGTCCCTGTTCCCCGACCGTCGCTTCGCCAAGGCCGATATCGACGCTTACAATCAACAGATGGCGGCGGAATACGAGTGGGTGCGCGACTTCATCATCGCCCACTACAAGCTGGTCGACGAGTCGGCGCCGCTATGGCGCTACTGCAAGTCGATGTCGGTGCCGGATTCGCTACAGGAAAAGCTCGACGTCTTCGCCTCGGCCGGGCGGATCTTCGCCCATACGTCGGACCTGTTCCGCGAAGTCTCGTGGATCCAGGTGCTGATCGGTCAGGGGCTGATCCCGGAGCGTTACGACCCGGCCGTCGACCTGGCCTCGCCCGAGGATATCCTGAAGCACCTGGACACGGTCGAGCAGACCGTCAGCCGCTGCGTCGACGCCATGCCCGACCATGCCGAATTTATTGCGCACACCTGCCGCGCCGATCCTGTCTAGACCAGCGTCTCTTTCAGGAAGGCCTGGGCGTCCGTATAGAGCGGGCCCTTGCCGCGGAAGGGCACGGAAAAGGCCGCCGCCGTATCGGCGTGGTTCAGCCCCTCATAGACGTGAAGGCGGCAATCGGTGCCAACGGCCATCAGCTTGCTATGCAGGCTGACGGAGTTCTTGAGATAGACCGTGTGGTCGGCGCGGCTGGCCATCAGCAGGAAGTGCGTATTGGTCTTGCGCGCATAGTGGATCGGCTGGGTCTCTTCCGGCTTTGGCCATGGCCCGAAGGTGTCCCGCGATTCCTTGACGTCGAACGGCAGGAAGTCGTAGGGCCCGGACACGCCGACGCAGGCCAGCACCGGCGAGTTTCCGGCGGCGTCGGTTCCCAGATAGTGAGCATCGAGCGCCAGCATGACGGCATTATAGGCGCCGGCCGAATGGCCCATCAAGGCCAGCTTCGCGCCATTGCCGCCATAGGTCGCCGCGTGGGCGACGACATGTTTGACGGAGGCGGCGCAATCATCGAGAAATGCCGGGTAGACCACCTGCGGGGTCAGGCGATAGTCGGGCACGGCGACGACATAGCCCATCGCCGCCAGGGCCATGCCGAACCAGCCGTAGTCGGCCTTTGATCCCGAATTCCAGCCACCGCCGTAGAAGAAGACGATGACCGGCAGGTCGGTCGCTGCGTCCGGCGCGTAAACATCATAGGTCTGGCGCGGATCGTCGCCGTAGTGGACATCGCGCGCCACCCGGGTCACGCCACGATCCTTTGGGGTAAAGGTGCTGAACAGGCTGAGCGTCGAACAGGCCGACATCAAGGTGGCCATGCCGGCCATGCCGGCGGTGAGGAAGGATCGCTTCGCCATATCCATGATCCAAGCACTTTCCGAAAAGTGTGACGCACTTTTCGGATTAAAAAGTGCGTTAAAACAAGAAGCTGGAGCGCGAAGCGCTCTAGCCGCTCACGCTGGATTTCGGAGTCGGCGGCTTGGGCTTGAGGCCGATGCCCTTCAGCCCAATTTTCAGGGCTTCCCAATGAATGCCCCAAACCACCTTGAGCGTCATCAATGGCATACCGGCGAAAAGAGACAATAGGGTTTTGTCGCAAAGCGCGGTGCGCTCGGCGACAAAACTGGCAAACAGCATCTTTTGTGAGGAATCCTTCACTAATCGTATATTCAACGCGAAGCGATCCTCCGGCGCCGTCAGGTCGAAGTCGTAGCTCATGGCGTTTGTGTCCATGAAAGGCGAGACATGCAGCTTCTTGCCGGCGTGCTGGCGGATATGGCGGCCGCCGTCGGTAACCTTGAGGACGTAGGAGTGGCGGTCGCCAAAGGTGTTATTGACCTGATAGACCACGCTCTTGATAATATCGTCCGTGTTCTGAACAAAGTACAGACTGATCGGATTGAAGGCGAAACCGAGGACGCGCGGCATGGTCAGGATAAAGATGCGGTCGCCCGTGGCATACAGCCCCTTGTCGCCGAGCATGGCGGCCATGCGGTCCTTCAGCGAAGCCCGGGTATCGGCCTGGTCCGGGCCGTGGTCGCGGTCATAGAAGCCGAACAGGTTGAAGCGGTTGCGCGAGAAGGTCTTCAGACGACGCAAATTGTCGTCGATATGATCGAGGTCGAGAAGGACCTGAAAGATCGAATAGCTCAGGCGGTGTGGCTTGGGCGCGAAGCGTTGGTGCACCACCTCGCCGGCATAGATGCTGGATTCCATTGCCGCTCGGGTCATTACGTTACTCCGCGGCTACAGCCATCGGCGCTTCCCATGGATTGAACTTGATGCGCGATTGCGACCAGTCGAAATCCCAGGGCCGGCGCACGCCGGAAATGGCTTCGGCGACGGCCAGGCCCGATTGCAGGCCGTCTTCGTGAAAGCCCGAACCGAAATAGGCGCCGCAGAACCACGAGCGGTTGGTGCCCTGCAGACCGGCCAGGTCTTCCTGCGCGGCCATCGCGGCGGTATTGAACAAGGGGTGGTCGAAGACGATGCGCTTCAGCACCTTCTTGCTGTCGACCGGGCGCAGCGGATTGAGCGTGACGAAGTAGTCCTGCTTGGTCTTCAGCACCTGCAGCAGGTTCATCCAGTAGGTGACGCAAAGCTGTTGTTCCGAGGCAGCGTTCTTTTCGCCGAGATAGTTCCAGCTCGACCAGGCCGCCTTGCGCTTGGGCATGAAGGAGGCGTCGGTATGCAGCACCACTTCATTGGCCGTATATTCGAAGGCGCCCAGCGTCCGCCGTTCGGCCTGGGTGGCTGACTTGCCCAGGATCTTCAAGGTGACGTCGGCGTGGGTGGCGAAGATCACCTGGTCGAAGTCGTGGCGCGTGCCCCAACGATCGGTCAGGGCGACGCCCGCCGCCGTGCGCTTGACCTCGACGATGGCGCAGTCGGTGCGAATGTGCTGGCGAAACGGCTTGATCAATTCGGACAGGTAGGCTTGGGCGCCGCCGACGACGCTGCGCCACAGGATGCGGTCCATGATCTGCAGCAGGCCGTGATTTTCGAAAAAGGCGATAAAGGCGCGGAACGGATAGTCCATGATCTGCTGCGCCGAGGTCGACCAGATCGCCGCCGCCTGGGGCAGCAGATGGTCGTCGATAAAGGCGCGGCCGTAATTGCGGTCCTTCAGATAGTCGCCGAGACGATAGTCGGGCCGCATGCGCGAAGCCAGGTCCTTCGGCGCCTCGCGATAAAAGCGGATGATGTCGACCAGCAAGGAGATAAAACGCGGACGGAACAGGTTCAGGCGCTGGGCGAACAGGCCGTTCAGGCCAAGGCTGCCATATTCCAGCCCGCCGCGATCGACCGAGACGCCAAACGACATGTCCGACAGCTGGTGTTCGACGCCTAGGTGCTCAAACAGCTTCAAAAGGTTGGGATAGCAGGGCTCATTGAAAACAATGAAACCCATGTCGATCCAAAGCGGCTTGTCGGGCGTGCCGACATTCACGCTATGGCTGTGGCCGCCGACTTCGGCTTCGCTCTCGAACACCGTAATGTCATGGTACGGATAAAGCATCCACGCCGCTGACAGCCCGGCGATGCCGGTGCCGACAATCGCGATCTTCTGGCGCTTTCCGTTGCTGTTCAAAGAGTCATACATAAGGTGCGTCCAGTGCCCCGGGTCATTTGTAGAAGTCTACGCCCGGATGTCGGCGCCGGATCACTTCTGAAAAATAATGCTTTTTCGGCGGCGATACTGATCCGACGGGGCGCGCCGGGCGTAGACCCTTTCAAATCACCCCAGGAGGCGACCCAAGCCGGGTCCACCCTTATGACCGACCTGTCCCTCGATCTACGGCGCGCGCCTAAAAACCCGACGCGCAAAATGGGCTTTGACCATGGGCCCTATTTGAGGTTGTCTGGACGCATGACGCAGACCGATTCCAGCTCAAGCGCGACGGCGCCGGAGGCTGTGACGCCACCGGAAGTCCTGATCGCGCGTATCGCCGAAGCCCGCGATCGCCAGGCCTATGCGCTGTTGTTTTCGCGGTTCGCGCCCAAACTCAAGGCCTTCGCCATGGGCCAGGGCATGACCGGGGCCGAGGCCGAGGACTTGGCTCAGGACGCCCTGCTCAATGTGTGGCGCAAGGCGCAGCTGTTCGATCCCTCAAAGGCGACGGCGGTGACCTGGATCTACTCCATCGCGCGCAACCTGCGCATCGATGCGGCGCGCAAGGCCAAGCGCGTCAAGGACCTGCCGGAGGATCTGTGGCAGGGCGACATCGAAAAACCCGCCGATGACGCGCTGGTTCTGGCGCAGTCGGCGGCAACTCTCAAGGATATGCTGGCCACGTTGCCGGAAGACCAGATGACCATTTTGCGTTTGTCCTTTTACGAAGACCTGTCGCACGGCGACATCGCCAAGGCGCTGTCGATTCCCTTGGGCACCGTCAAGTCGCGCCTGCGCCTGGCCATGACGCGCCTGCGCGGCAGTTTCGGCCTGGCCCGTATCGCGGGAGATGCCCAATGAGCGGCCACCTTCACGATGTCAGGCAGGATATCGGGCATCACCCCGGCGAAGACATGCTGTGGGACTATTATCGCGGTGCGCTGAAGCCGGGCTTGGCCCTGGTGGTGCGCAGCCACCTCGAACTTTGCCCGCATTGCCGCGGCGACATCGCCCTGTTCGATGCGGTCGGCAGCGCCCTGCTGGATCAGGTTGAAGGCGTGGCCATGGCCGACAATGCGCTCGATCTCGCCCTGGCGCGCATCGAACGTCCCGAAGCGTCCGGCGTCGCGCCCGCCAAGACCGCCCGCAAGGCGCCGGCCTTTCTCGATGGCGTCGAGTTGCCGCAAGCCCTGAAGGACAGCCGGATTCGCGGCCGCTACTGGGTGGCGCCCGGTGTTTGGCTGGCGCGCGTCGATCCGCCCGACGCCAGCCGCGAGGCGCATTTCACCTATTTGTTGCGCGTCCCGCCGGGCATGGCCATGCCTGAGCATAGCCATCGCGGCCGTGAGACGACGGTGGTGCTGAAGGGCAGCTTCAAGGACGACAAGCATCGCTACGAGGTTGGCGATTTCGTCTGCTGCGACGATACCGATTGTCACTCGCCGGAAACCGAAGCCGATGAAGATTGTATCTGCCTGATTGCCCACGACGCGCCGATCGTGCCGAAGACCTGGCTGGGCAAGGTGCTGCAACCGTTCGCGCGGATCTAGGGCGATGAAAGCGATCTTGAGCTATGTCATCGCTCTGATCGCCCTGCTGGCGCTCGATTTCGTCTGGCTGAGCCTGACGGGCGAGACCCTGTATCGCCCGGCCATGGGAACTCTGGAGCTGGCGCATTTTCATCCGGCGCCGGCTGTCGGATTCTATCTGATCTATGCCCTGGGCCTGACCGTCCTGGTCGTCAATCCGGCGGTCGAGGCCGGCGGACCGGTCAATCTGCGCGAGCTGACCTGGAAGGCCGCGGTGTTCGGCCTGGCGGCGTTTGGCACGTACGACCTGACCGGCATGGCGGTCATCCGCGACTGGCCGCATATGCTCAGCTATATCGACATGGGCTGGGGCACGTTCGCCGCCGCCGTCAGCGCCAATCTCACCGTGCTGGTTCTGCGCCTGCTGGGCCAGGTGAAGAGCGGCGCGCTACCGCCACTTTAGAGCGCGGTTTGCGGCCCAGGACGTCGCTGATAAACCAGGCGGCATCGACAATCGTGTCGAGATCGACGCCGGTCTCGATGCCCAACCCGTTCAGCATATAGAGCACGTCTTCGGTGGCGACATTGCCTGACGCGCCGGGCGCATAGGGACAGCCGCCCAGCCCGCCGACACTGGCGTCGATCGTGGCGATACCATAGTCCAAGGCGGTGAGGATATTGGCCAGGGCCTGGCCATAGGTGTCGTGGCAATGCAGGGCGAGACGCTCGGCCGGAACGGTTTTCAGCACCACATCCAGCAGGTGTTGAATATCCGCCGGCGTGCCGACACCGATCGTATCGCCCAGGCTGATCTCGTAGCAGCCGAGATCGAGCAGCCGCGCGGCGACATCGGCGACGGCGTGGGGTTGGATCGGACCTTCGTAGGGACAAGCGACGACGCACGATACATAGCCGCGCACACGGATCCGGTCAGCGGCCGCCGCCTCGGTGACGAAGCGAAAGCGCTCCAGGCTTTCGGCGATCGAGCAATTGATATTGCGCTTGGAAAAGGTCTCCGACGCCGCGCCGAAGATGGCGACGGTTTTGGCGCCGGCGTCCTTGGCGTCCTCATAGCCCTTCAGGTTGGGCGTCAGGACGGGGTAGTCGACGCCGGGCGCGCGGGTGAGGCCGGTCACGACCTCGGTGGCGTCCGCCATCTGCGGCACCCACTTGGCCGAGACGAAGCTGGCGGCTTCGATGGTATTTAGTCCGGATGCGGATAATTGGTTGATCAGCGCGATCTTGTCTGCGGCCGAAACGATCTGCGTCTCGGCCTGCAAGCCGTCGCGCGGCCCGACTTCGTAGAGGGTGACTTGGGTTGGGCGGGTCATCGGGCGTTCCATCTATTCTCCTCCCCATTTGGGACAAATGGGGAGGAGAGGTTACTTCGTCTCTTCAAACAGTTCGCGGCCGATCAGCATGCGGCGGATTTCCGACGTCCCCGCGCCGATCTCGTACAACTTGGCGTCGCGCCATAGCCGCCCGGCCGGGAACTCGTTGGTATAGCCGTTGCCGCCGAGCGCCTGGATCGTCTCGCCGGCCATCCAGGTCGCCTTTTCGGCGGCATAGAGGATGCAGCCGGCGGCGTCCTTGCGGGTGGTCTCTCCCCGGTCGCAGGCCTGCGCCACGGCATAGACATAGGCGCGACACGCCGCCCAGGTCGAATACATGTCGGCGACCTTGCCCTGCATCAGCTGGAAGGTACCGATGGGCGCGCCGAACTGCTCGCGGCTATGCACGTAGGGAATGACGACGTCGAGACACGCGCGCATGATGCCCAGCGGTCCGCCCGACAGCACGACGCGTTCGTAGTCGAGACCCGACATCAAGACCGAAGCGCCGCGACCTTCCGTACCCAACACATTCTCCGCCGGCACTTCGCAGTCGGTAAATACCAACTCGCCGGTATGCGAGCCGCGCATACCCAGCTTGTCGAGCTTTTGCGCCACCGAGAAGCCGGCAAAGCCCTTTTCGACAAGAAACGCCGTAACACCCTTCGATCCCGCATTGACGTCGGTCTTGGCGTAGACGACCAGCACATCGGCGTCGGGACCGTTGGTGATCCACATCTTGCTGCCATTGAGCACGTAGCGGTCGCCGCGCTTGTCGGCGCGCAGCTTCATCGAAATGACGTCCGAACCGGCGCCGGTCTCTGACATGGCCAAGGCGCCGACATGCTCACCGGAGATCAGCTTGGGCAGGTACTTCGCCCGCTGTTCGGGCGTGCCATTGCGCGTGATCTGGTTGACGCAGAGATTGGAGTGGGCGCCGTAGCTCAGCCCGATCGAGGCCGAGGCACGCGAGATTTCTTCCATGGCGATGGTGTGGGCCAGATAGCCCATGGCCGCGCCGCCGAAATCCTCCGGCGCCGTCAGGCCCAATACGCCAAGCTCGCCCATCTGGCGCCACAGATGCATGGGGAACTGGTCGCTGCGGTCGGTCTCTTCCGCCAGGGGCGCGATCTCGGCCGCGGCAAAGCGCGAGACGGTGTCGCGCAAGGCGTCGATATCCTCGCCGTGGCCGAAGTTCAGGTGTGGAAAATGGATCATGCGTGTATCTCGGGGCTTATCTCGATAAGGATGGCCTTGTCGGCGACCTGTTGTTCGGCTGTGGCATGGACGGCGGTGACCGTGCCCGCGCGTGGCGCCTTCATGGTGTGTTCGATCTTCATGGCGCTGAGGATCAGCAGCTTCTGGCCCTTTTCGACCGTGTCGCCGGCTTTGACAAAGACGTCGAGCACCTTGCCCGGCATCGGCGCGGTCACGGTACCCGAGGCTTCGGCGCCGTGATCGGCATCGCTTTCCGGCAAATACAACGGCGCGCGTGGCGGCAGGTTGGGCCACCAGCCGGAGGCGTCGGTCCATGGATCGTCGCCGGGCTTCGGCGCGTCGGGCCAGGGCTGTGTTAGACTATCGATATGGCGGGCGATAAAGCCGGTATCGATATCGGCGGAGGCAAAGTCGGGCTCCGACATCAGCCGGCGCAGGAAGCCCAGATTGGTCGCCATGCCGGCCAATCGCGTCTCGATCAGCGCCTGCCGCATCCGGGCCAGGGCTTGGGTGCGGTCGCGGCCGTGGACGATGATCTTGGCGATCATCGGATCGTAGAAGACGCTGACCGCATCGCCTTGCTCGACGGCGGATTCGATGCGCGCCGCCGCCGGAAATTCCAGCTTTTGCAATGTCCCGGTGACCGGCAGGAAGTCGTTCTGCGGATCCTCGGCATAGAGCCGGGCCTCGAAGGCATGGCCGTCGATGCGCAATTGGTCCTGGCTGAGCGGCAAGGGCTCGCCGGCCGCGACACGCAATTGCCATTCGACCAGGTCGACGCCGGTAATTGCCTCAGTCACCGGATGCTCGACCTGCAGCCGCGTGTTCATTTCCATGAAGTAGAAGTCGGCCGTCTCGATGCCCTTTGACACGTCGACGATGAACTCGACCGTGCCGGCGCCGCGATAACCGATGGCCTGCGCCGCCTTGACGGCCGCGGCGCCCATGGCGTGACGGATGGTGTCCGGCAGGTTGGGGGCGGGGGCTTCCTCGATGACCTTCTGGTGGCGGCGCTGCAGCGAGCAGTCGCGCTCGAACAGGTGCACGACGTTGCCGTGGCTGTCGGCGAACAATTGGATTTCGATATGCCGCGGCACCTCGATATATTTCTCGATCAGCACCTTGGGATCGCTGAACGCGTTCTGGCCTTCGCGCTGCGCCGAGATGAGCGCGTCGGCGAAGTCCTCGGCTGCATCGACGCGGCGCATGCCCTTGCCGCCGCCGCCGGCGACCGCCTTGATCAGCACCGGATAGCCGATGCGCGCGGCTTGCGCCTGCAAACCATCCGTTGACTGATCATCGCCGTGATAGCCCGGGGTCACCGGGACGCCGGCCTGGGTCATCAAGGCCTTGGCCGCGCCCTTCAAGGCCATGGCGCGAATGGCGTCGGGCGTCGGACCGATAAAAACGATGCCGGCGGAGGCGCATTGTTCGGCGAACTCGGCGTTCTCCGACAAAAAGCCGTAGCCCGGATGGATGGCCTCCACCCCGGCATTGACCGCGGCGGCGATGATGCGATCGCCGCGCAGATAGCTGTCGGACGACGGCGCCGGCCCGATCAGCACGGCCTCGTCGGCTTCGCGCACGAACGGGGCGTGCTTGTCGGCCTCGGAATAGACCGCCACCGTCGCCACGCCCAACTTGCGGCAGGTGCGAATGATGCGGCGGGCGATCTCGCCGCGATTGGCGATCAGGATCTTACGAAACATCTGCGATCCAGTTCGGCTTGCGCTTGTCCAAAAACGCCGCCATGCCCTCGCGGCCTTCGTCGGACGCGCGACGGGCAGCGATGCGCGCGGCGGTCATATCGCGCAACTCCGGCGTCAGATCACGGCCGGCGACATCGCCGATCAGCCGCTTGGTGTCGGTCATGGCCTCAGGCCCATTGGCCAGCAGGGCGTCGAGGATCGGTCGGGCCGCGGCTTCCAGATCGTCGGCCACCTCGTGGACCAGGCCGATGGCCTTGGCTGTGGCCGCATCGAAGCGCTCGGCCGTCAGCATGTAGCGCCGGGCCTGCGCCGCACCGATCTTGGCGATGACGTAAGGCGAGATCGTCGCCGGGATCAGGCCGAGTTTCACCTCGGTCAGGCCGAACATGGCGCCGGTGGCGGCCACGACGATATCGCAGCAGGCGACCAGGCCGACCCCGCCGCCCAGGGCCGCGCCGTTGACCAGGCCGACAAGGGGCTTGGGACAGCCATTCAGCGTATCGAACATCTGCGCCAGGCGGACGGCGTCGGCCTGGTTCTCGTCCTGCGACTGACCGGCCGCGCGCTGCATCCAGGTCAGGTCGGCGCCGGCGGAAAAGCTCTTGCCCGCGCCGGTCAGGACGATGACGCGCACGTCCTTGTGCCGGCCCAGCATGTCGAAGGCGTCGAACAGTTCGCGGATGACGATGTCGTTGAGCGCATTATGCACGTCGGGCCGGTGGAGGATGACGCGGGCAACGCCATGCTTGTTCATTTCGATGTTGAGAAAGGACATGGCTTTTTCCTACATCCGAAAGACGCCGAAGCGCGTCGGTTCGATGGGGGCGTTCAGCGACGCCGACAGGCCCAGGCCCAGGACGCGGCGCGTATCGGCCGGGTCGATGATGCCGTCATCCCACAGCCGCGCCGAGGCGTAGTAGGGATGGCCCTGGGCTTCATAGTCGGCGCGGATCGGCGCCTTGAAATCCTCTTCGGCCTCGGCGGACCACTGCCCGCCCCTGGCTTCGATGCCGTCGCGCTTGACGGTGGCCAGCACATTGGCCGCCTGCTCGCCGCCCATCACCGAGATGCGGGCATTGGGCCACATCCACAGGAAGCGCGGATCGTAGGCGCGGCCGCACATGCCGTAATTGCCGGCGCCGTAGGAGCCGCCGATGATGACAGTAAACTTCGGCACATTGGCGCAGGCCACCGCCGTAACCATCTTGGCGCCGTGACGGGCAATGCCTTCGTTCTCGTATTTGCGACCCACCATAAATCCGGTGATGTTCTGCAGGAAGACCAGGGGAATGCCGCGCTGGGCGCACAGCTCGATGAAGTGGGCGCCCTTCAGCGCGCTTTCCGAGAACAGCACGCCATTATTGGCGACGATGCCGATCGGATAGCCGTAGAGATGGGCAAAGCCGCAGACCAGGGTCTCGCCATACAGCTTCTTGAACTCGTCGAAGTCCGAGCCGTCGACGATGCGAGCGATGACCTCGCGCACGTCATAGGGCTGGCGCGTATCGGCCGGGATGACGCCGTAGATGTCCTCGGCCGGATAGAGCGGTTCCGTGGCCGGGCGGGTTTTCAGAGACTCCGGCTTGCGGCGATTGAGGTTGCCGACGATGCGTCGAGCGATGCGCAAGGCGTCGGCGTCATTGACGGCCAGATGATCGACGACGCCGGAAATGCGGGCGTGGACATCGCCGCCGCCCAGGTCCTCGGCGCTGACCACCTCGCCGGTGGCCGCCTTGACCAGCGGCGGTCCGCCGAGAAAGATCGTGCCCTGCTTCTGGACGATGATGCTTTCGTCGGACATGGCCGGCACATAGGCGCCGCCCGCCGTGCATGAGCCCATGACCACGGCGATCTGCGGGATGCCGGCGGCCGACATCTGGGCCTGGTTGAAGAAGATGCGGCCGAAATCGTCCTTGTCCGGAAAGACCTCGTCCTGGTTTGGCAGGTTGGCGCCGCCGCTGTCGACGAGATAAACGCAGGGCAGGTTGTTGGCGCGGGCGATCTCCTGGGCGCGCAGGTGTTTCTTGACGGTCAGCGGATAGTAGGTGCCGCCCTTGACCGTCGCGTCATTGCACACGACGACGCATTCGGTGCCGTTGATGCGGCCGATGCCGGTAATCATGCCGGCGGCCGGCACCATGTCGTCATAGACCTTGTGCGCCGCCAGGGCCGAGAATTCGAGAAAGGGCGAGCCCGGGTCAACCAGGCCGGCCACGCGGTCGCGCGGCAGCAGCTTGCCGCGGGCGGTGTGTTTCTGGCGCGCTTCGGCCGAACCGCCCAGCGCAATATGGGCGGACACGGCGCGCAGGTCATCGACCAGACCCTGCATGCGGGTGGCATTGGCCTGGAAGCCGGCCTCGGCGGTATCGATCTCGCTTTTCAGCGCGGGCATTTGGCTTTTCCCTGTTTGGGAGTCTTTTAGCCGATTTGCGGCAATTGGAAAAATCGATAATAACAATTCAATGCATAGATGGTATCTATCATGAAACCCTCCTCCCCATCGTGTCACGATGGGGAGGAGAAGATTTGGCGTGCCGGCTTTTAAATGGAACTCTATCTTCTTCGCTATTTCCTCTCGCTCGTCGAGACCGGCAGCTTCACCAAGGCGGCGCAGGCCTGCCTGATCACCCAGCCGACCCTGTCGGCCGGGATCAAGCGGCTGGAGGCGCAGTTGGGCGTCGATCTGTTCGTGCGTTCCAACAAGCGCGTCTCCTTGACGACCGCCGGCTCACGTTTTCTGCCGCGCGCCAAGGCCATCCTGCACGAGGTCAATATGGCGACCGCCGAGATCGCCCCGGTCGAAGCGGCCCATGTCCTGCGTCTGGGCGTCTTGCAAACCCTGCCGGCGGCCTTGGTCGCGGATCTCCTCAAAGCCTTTGCCGTCGCCCATCCCGGCCTGCGCTTCGACCTGTTCGACGGTACCGAACAGGAGGTGCTCAACCGCCTCGACGAGCGCGGCGTCGACTATGCCCTGTCGCTGCAACGCGTCGCCGACGGCCAAAGCTTGCCTCTGTTCGAGGAGGGCTATCGCCTGGCCTTGCCGGCGCATCACGTCCTGGCCGACGAAACCGAAATCCGCGGCGAAGACCTGGCCAATGACAGCATGATCGTCCGCTCGCGCTGCGAGGTGCTGTCGGAGACCAGCCGGCACTTCACCGATCGCAATGTCCGTCCGCCGCTCGTTTACCGGACCGCCCAGGACGAACGCGCCCTGGCCATGGTCGGCGCCGGCATCGGCGTGACGGTCATGCCGGACAGCTATGCGGCGCCGGACGTGGTGCGCGTGCCATTAAAAGGGTTCGCGCCGCGGCGAACGGTTGCCCTGTTCAAACCGCGCTTTGCCCTGCCGGATCGCGTGCGCGAGGCGGGCGCCGCATTTGAAGCTTTTGCCACGTCTCATTTTGGCTGAGGTTTACATTTCGATCGTGAAATGGTGCAATCACCCGATGCTTCGTCGCGTGACCGCCCTGCTGCAAACCCCGCCTGCCTACCTGGCCGCGGCCGCCCTTGTCGCCGTCACCATGACGGTGATCTCCGTCCTTTTTGGCTACCTGTCGCCGGATTCCTGGTTCTACATCCTGATCGCCCAGGGCTTGCGCCAAGGTCACGGTTGCGCCCTGCACGGCGCCTATCTCGGCGTCTATCCTTGCGGCTATCCCCTGGCCCTGGCCCTGACCGCGCCGGCGGCCGACACCGCCACCTTGATGATCAGCTCCAAGATCACCAACCTCATCCTGCTGGGGGCTGACTTTTGGTTCATCTGGAAGGCTTCGCGAAATATCCTGGTCGCCACGGTGGTGGCGCTCAATCCCGTCACCTTGCTGATCGCGCTCTATACCTGGTCGGAAAACCTCGAGCTCTTCTGCATGTGCGGTGCCATCTATGCCCTGACGCGGATCGGCGCCGGCGACCGGCTCTGGCGTGACCGTGCCCTGCTGGCCCTGGTCCTGACGATCGGCTGTTTCACCCGCTATTTCTTCGGGCCCTTCGCCTTCCTGCTGTTCATCGCCACCTGGCTGAGCCATGGCCGCCGCACAGCCCTTCGCGCCTTGCCGGCCTTCGTTGTCGCGGCTTGCTTCTATGCCGGTTACCAGGGCTTCAACCTGGCTATGAGCGGCTATACGACCGGAATGCCGCGCGTGCCCGCGCCGGAGACGCCCTACTATCTCGTCACCACCTTCATCGCCGCCTTCTGGCATGACGCTTGGAACATGCTGGTCGCGCTCGGCCTTTTGCTGGGCCTTGGCTGGCCGCTGATCGGATTGCGCCGCGGCAAAACCGAGCCGGAACGCCACGCCGCGGCCATGCTGATCGGACTGGCCGGGCTGGCCTTTCTTGGCCTCGCCTTCATCTTGCGGGCGCGGACCCTGTTCGATCCGTACGATACGCGAACCACCGGCTTCGGCATTGTCTTCATCCTGGCTGGGCTGACCGGGTGGTTTGTCCGACTGAAGGACGAGACCCGATGGCCGGCTTGGGCGGTGCTGGCGTCTGGCCTGTTCTCCGTCATCTATTGCGACGAGAACTCCATCCCCCTGACCCTGCCGACGCTCGGCACGCCGCACTGGGCGCTGGCCGCCGCCCATGTACCGGACCTGGTCTATCGCGGACCCAAGCCCCAGGTCATGGTCACCTTCGATATTCCCTCGGCACCCGACCGTTTCGGCAATGTCGAGACGACCAAGCCGATCTATTACGGCGACATGATCCTGATCTCGCCAGCCTTGGCGCCGGATGTGACACCCGATACGCCCAAAACCCTGCTGGCCAAGCTCGATATTGTCGGCAATCGCAGCTGCGCCTTCGATTTCACGGCCTTTCCGACCCTGGCCGATTTCCAGGCCTATCTCGACAGCACCACGCCGGTCGACCAGGCCTTGGCCGGCCCTGCGACGGTGACCTCAAAGCCGAACTGGGACCCATCCCTGCAACGCTACCTGCTGGCCGTCGTGCAGCCGGGCAAGCTGGTGCCCTGCCGCCAGATCCTTGACCTGCCGGTAACCCAGGCCGCCCTGGCCGGCCAGACCGAGACCCTGGCCCAGGCCGTCAAGGCCGAACGCCTGTTCCTTAATCACTAGGAAATTTCGGCATTAAAAAACCCGGCTGTTTCCAGCCGGGCTTTTTGTTTTCGCATCACAACGAGGATTAGAGATAGCGGCGCAGGCTGCGCGACAGGTCGGCGCCGGTTTCGCGCTTCTTGGTCTTTTGCGACGGCTGGTAAGCGACGCGGGCGTGCTCGACGCAATAGGGCGTGCCGTCATCCGAGCGGCGGCCGCAGAACGAGAAGCTGTCCGACGCCGGATCGCCGATCGGCCACTTGCACATCTTGGCGCCCAGCGTCAGCACGGTCGCGGTACCCGGGCTTTCGACATAGGGCACGACCGGTTGCTGGCTGACGGCCGGACGGGCGACGACCGGTTCGCGACGGACGGGCGGCGTATGGGTAGGGGCCGTGTGGTTAGCGGTATGCGAGGGCGGCGGGGCGGCGCGCGTCGGACGCGGCGCCGGCTTGTACATCGGACGCGCCGGGGTCGAGGGCGCGGCGCGACCGGACAGGCCCAAACGATGGACCTTGCCGATCACGGCATTGCGGGTGACGCCACCCAGCTGTTTGGCGATCTGGCTGGCCGAATGGCCGTCCTGCCAGAGCTTCTTCAGGGTTTCAACGCGTTCGTCGGTCCAGCTCATTTCTGCCTCTTTCACCCTTATTCCCCGGGGGCTGCATATGACTTGCCGTTCGCAAGCGATCGGAACACAACATATAGACAAACCGGCGGAGATTTTTCTCCTAATGTCTAGTTATGGTAAACAAAAATTCACCAATCGCAACATGTAGTACGAGATTGGGGCAGCTTATCAACATCTAACTAGATGTTGTGCTCGTCCACAGCCGTGTACAACTGTTGTCGGCTTTCCCTGGTCTTGGCCAAGAAAAAGGCTCGGATTCCAATGGAATCCGAGCCTTATAAGGATCATCGAGTCTATTTTGAGTCAGGCGTTAAAAAAGGTTAACGGCCTGCCCCCAAAGGTCGATCAGATCGAGCTCATGTCGACGCTGAAACGGTAGCGCACGTCCTGCTTGAGCATGCGCTCATAGGCGTCGTTGATCTGGTCCATGCGGATGACCTCGACGTCCGAGGTGATGCCGTGCTGGCCGCAGAAGTCGAGCATTTCCTGGGTTTCGGCGATGCCGCCGATGCCCGAGCCGGCCAGGCGGCGGCGCTTCATCAACAGCGGGAAGGCGGCGATCGGCTGCGGATGCTCCGGCGCGCCGACCAGGCACAGCGTGCCGTCGCGCTTCAGCAGGTTGAGATAGGCGTTCATGTCGTGGTCGGCCGAGACGCAGTCCAGGATGAAGTCGAAGGAGGCGTGGTGCGCCTTCATCTCGTCGGCGTTCTTCGACACGACGACTTCATGCGCGCCGAGCTTCTTGCCATCCTCGACCTTGGACGGCGAGGTGGTGAACAGCACGACATGCGCGCCCAGCGCCTTGGCGAACTTGACGCCCATATGGCCAAGGCCGCCCAGGCCGACGATGCCGACCTTCTGGCCCGGCCCGACCTTCCAGTGGCGCAGCGGCGACCAGGTGGTGATGCCGGCGCACAGCAGGGGCGCGGTGGCGGCCAGGTCCATGCCTTCGGGGATTTTCAGCACGAAGCCTTCATAGACGGTGATCGACTTGGAATAGCCGCCATTGGTCGGCTTGCCGGTCTGCTTTTCGATGCCGCCATAGGTCTGGACATTGCCGATGTCGCAATATTGCTCCAGGCCTTCGGTGCAGTTGGGGCACTTGCGGCAGCTGTCGACCATGCAGCCGACGCCGACCAGGTCGCCGACCTTGAACTTGGTCACATCCGAGCCGACCTTGGCGATGCGGCCGACGATTTCATGGCCGACGACGACGGGGTAGGTGGTGAAGTGCCATTCGTTGCGCGCCATGTGCAGGTCGGAGTGGCAAACGCCGCAATAGAGAATGTCGATCTGTACGTCTTCCGGCGTCGGGTCGCGCCGTTCAATTTTAAGGGGGCCAAGCGGCTTGTCGGCGGCGGGGGCGGCATAGGCTTCGCATACGAACATGGCGGTCTCCAGAATGTGAGGGTGGACTCACGTCGCATGTGCGCTCCAAAGGCGCGAAAAACAAGGCCGTGCCGCCTTTTTGCCTGACAATGTCCACAGGGATGTAACACTATTTCGCGCGCTGTTCGTCGGCGAAGATGGACGATTGACGGCACTGTGCCAGCTATGCCAATAGACCGATGTCGAACGGGCTGCGCAAACCGGCCGTAAACCGACGCAGGTTCAGGGCACGCAAACCCTTATAAATGCGGGTGTAGCTCAATGGTAGAGCAGCAGCTTCCCAAGCTGAATACGAGGGTTCGATTCCCTTCACCCGCTCCAGGCCTTCTCCCGCCGGTGCTGCGAACCCTCTGCATTTTTGCTTTGCGTGCTGACGCACGCGGGGGTTCGATTCCTTTCCCGCTCCAAGCCTTGCCGATTTAGCGCTGCGAACTCGCTCCAGTTCTCTCAGCTAGCTGTTTCAGCGTTGGCCCGAAAACGCCCAGCGTAGCGTTGCCGCCATGCCCTTCGTCGCCGTCGCGGTGAGCAGTGCATCGGGACCGGGGCGGCCCAGTTTCAACATATCGCGCGTCCAGCCCGGCAACAGATCGATCGCGGCATGCGCCAATAGCCGTTGTACGGCGAGTGCGCCCAGGTTTGGCGCTTTCGGGGCGACGATCAGTTGCGCCACCTCAAGACAATCCGGCGTTGCCCGCAAGGCCGGGCGCATCTCGGCGACGAAGGCCAGAGCCGCCGATCGTGTCAGCGGCACCGGATCGGCGCCCAGCCGGCGCGCCACCACGGCCGCTTCGACGAAGTACTGGTTCTGGTCGCGCACCGACATGGTGGGCTCGCCATAGGCGATCCAGGCATCCAGGAAACATAGAGCCTCCGCCGTATGCACCCAGGCGAGCAGGCGCGGATCGTCGGCGCGATAGGGCGTGCCGTCGGCGAGCGTGCCCGTCACCTGGGCATGGATTGAGCGCACGCGGTCGATAGCCGCTTCGGCCTGGATCCGGTCGCCGTAGGTGGTCAGCGCGATGAACTTGGCGGTCCGCCGCAACCGGCCCAGCATGTCGCTGCGGAAATTGCTGTGATCGAGCACGGCCGTCAAAGCCGCCGGGTGCAGCATTTGCAGCAATAGCGCCGCCATGCCGCCGACCATCATGCTGGTCACATCGCCATGGACGCGCCAGATCACCGAATTGCGCGGGAACAAGGCGTTGTCGGAGCGAATGACGGGCTGCTCGCCCTTGGCGCGGTCGTTGAATACGCCTCGGACGCGGCTGACAAGTTCGCCCTGGAGGCGGCGGGCCGGATTGAAGGAAGATCTGTCCGCCACGCTAAACCTCGACTGGGAACCAAAAAGGCCGCCGGACATCGCCGGCGGCCTAATAGTAAGTCTAGCGACCCTGAAGCAGCAAGCCCAATGGCGCAAGCGGGCCGACCGGAATGAACTCGAAGTCGAGGAAGCCCTTGGCTGCCAGTGGCAGGGCGGCGATCGTCGCCTTGGCCTCGTCCAGCCCATCGGCCTGCATCAGGAAAATGACGCCCGGCACATCGCCGCGGAACCAGAACTGCTCGATCTTGCCGTCGAGATAGAGCTTGAGCGTGTCGGGCACCTCCTTGGGCATGATCTCCTGCCGTTCCTGGTCCGAAATCGGCTTGGCGGGCTTGGCGATGGCGAAAACCTTCATGATAAATCTCCTTCTATGGGGAAGGCGGTTTTACGCCGCGGGCAGCGCAATCTCTATTGGCGTAAACGCCATTTATGATATCATTTACGCCATGCGTATTTTTGTACTGGCGCTTGAAGGCTTGTGGGACACCGGACTGACGGTGATGCTCGACGCCTTCAGTCTGGCCAACACATTTTCCCGGGTCGAGCGCGGCGGCGCGGTCCCTTTCGAGGTTTCGATCGTCGGCGTGACCAAACGCGTCCGCTCCGGCCAGGGTTTTGTCATCCCGGTTCAGTCCATGGCGCCGGACGTCAAGCCCGACTGGGTCGTGGTGCCGGCCCTGGCGGCCGGTACGCCCGAGCGCCTGGTCCCGGCGCTGGGACGACCGGACGTCCGCAAGGCGCGGACGGGGTTGATCGACTGGCATGCCCAGGGCGCCGGCATCGCCGCGTCGTGCATCGGCTCGTTCGTGCTGGCCGAGACCGGTCTGCTCGATCACCGGCCAGCGACCACGACCTGGTGGTTGGCGCCGTTGTTCCGGCAGCGCTACCCGGACGTCCAGCTGGATGAAACGCGGATGCTGGTGCCGTCGGGCAGGGTGGTCACCGCCGGGGCGGCGATGGGCCATCTCGACCTGGCCCTGTGGTTGATCCGCCAGGTCAGCCCCGACCTTTCCAACCTGGTCTCACGCTACCTGTTGGCCGATATCCGCTCTTCGCAGGCGCCCTATATCATCCCCAATCACCTGGCGCAGGCCGACCCGCTGATCCTGCGCTTCGAGCGCTGGGCCCGGGCGCATCTAAAGGAAGGTTTTTCGCTGGATGCGGCGGCCGGCGCGCTGGCGACCAGCACGCGCACGCTGCAGCGCCGCTGCCAGGCCGTGCTCGGGAAGTCGCCCCTGGCCTATTTCCAGGACCTGCGCGTCGAGCACGCCCGATCCCTTTTGCAGGCGGGCGGTCTCGACCTGGACGCCATCGCCGCGGAAGTCGGCTATGTCGACGGCGCGACCTTGCGCACCCTTTTGCGCGAGCGCCTGGGCCGCGGCGTCCGTGACCTGCGCGCCGACCTGCGGTAATTTTCACTTACCGTCCGTACAGCATCTCCGAGACCTTGACCGCATAGCGGTCGGTCATGCCCGAGACAAAGTCGGTCAGGGCGTGAAGGCCGTCATAGGCATTGTCGATATCGTCGAGATGCAGGCCCAGCGCGCGCGCCAGTTGCTGGTGGTAGGACGATATCGCTTCGGCGTCCCAGCCCACCGTGGCCAGGTTGTCGAACAGCGGGATCAGCCCGTCCAGCGTCTTGTAGATGACATTGCGGCCAAAGACTTCGAGCTCGGTCTTGCGCGGTGCCTTGAAAATGCGGTCGTGGGCGAGGGCCTTGATGCGGGCGAATTCCTCCGCTTTCGACGACACCTCGATCAGGCCTGACGAAAAGGTTCCGTCCATCAAGGCATCGTAATTAGCTTTGAAGGCCTCGACGCAGGCATTGATGGCGCCCGTCACCGCCCGGGCGCGCAGGGCAGAGATATGGGCGGCGTTCGATTTATAGACATGCTCGCGGTTGGACTTGGCGAACAACGACGACAACAGGCCCTCGGCCTGTTCGAACGGGATGTCGCCACAGGTAAAGGCGTCTTCCAGGTCCATAATATTATAGCAAATGTCGTCCGCCGCCTCCATCAGGAAGACCAGGGGATGGCGCTTCCACCACGGACCGCTGCCGGTCGTCATGGCCGGCAAGCCCAAGGCCGTGGCGGCCTGGGTAAACAGGCCCACATCGTTGTCGAACAGGCCGAACTTCTTCAGCCCGCAATAGGGTTCGGGCTTTTTCGCACTGACCGGCGCGGTCGCCGGATACTTGGTGAAAGCGCCCAGCACGGCCAGGCTCAGCCGCATGCCGCCCTCGTCGACATACATCTCCTTGCGCGCGACGATGCGAAAGCCCTGGGCATTGCCCTCGAATTTCTTGAACTCCTGGCGGTGCGCGGGGTCGAGCTCGCCGGCGATACCCATGGGCGCCTGGAAGGTTTCGGCGAACCAGCAGCCGATCGCCTCTTCGCCGGAATGGCCGAACGGCGGATTGCCGATGTCGTGGGCCAGGCAGGCCGCCTGGACGACACCGGAGATCTTGTCGCGCTGGGCCTCGGTCACGCGCTTTTCGTCGACCAGCCATTGGCCGACCTCGATGCCCAGCGACCGGCCGACGCTGGAGACCTCCAGGCTATGGATCAGGCGGTGGTGGATATGGTCGTTGTCGTAGAGTGGATGGACCTGGGTCTTGTTGGCCAGCCGGCGGAACGGCGCCGAAAAGGTGATCCGATCGATATCCTGCATGTACATCGGCCGGCCCGGACGCTCGGGATAGTCCGGCGTCATCAGGCGCGTCGTGTTCAGCAGGTCGTTCCAGTCCACAGGCGTCTCCGTCGATCGATCTCCCAGCCATAGGCCCAGTCGGCCGGTCAATCCACCGTTTGTCGCCATTTCAAGTGAAACGGATCGACTAGGGCCTCCACACGAAGGTTGCCGCAGCCCCCGCCGGCAGGGTGTAGTCAAAGCCCATATCCGACATCTGTACGCGGAAGGTGGCGGGCGCCGCATTGCTGTTGAGCGCGATCAGCACGGTCGAGCCGTCGGTGTTGCGGAACGCGCTGGTCAGCACGCCATCGCCTTGGCCTGAAGCAATATGCACGGCGCCTGGCGCAACGAAGCGGCTGGCGTGGCCCAGCGCGTAGTAGTCGAGGTTCTTGGTCACGGCGCCGGTCTTGGAATCGACCGTGACGAGGCCGCGGCACGTGTCGCAACCGCCGAGGTGCGGCCCGCGGTTCTCGTCGAGCACGAGGTTCCACAGCAGAACGCCGCGCGCCCAGTTGCGCGTCGTGCCGATGATCAGGTTCTTCATCTGGTCGTCGAACGATTGCGCCCAGGTGCCGGTCCATGTCCCGCCCGAACACTCGGTGAAATAGGCGTCCTTGGTCGGGAAGGTGTCGTGCACCTCCTTTTGCGCCGACACGTCGCCGCCATAGCAGTGCCAGGCGACGCCCGCGTAATAGGGATTGGCCGTGGCATCGGACAGGGCGAAGGACGGCGATTCCGGCTGGTCCCAATTGTGGTCGTAGTCGAGGACCTGCGTCATAAGCCCCGCGGCCTTCAGCGCCGGTCCGAGATAGTCGCCGACAATGTGGGCGCGCTGTTCCGGCGGCAGCAGCTCGCCGGGATAGTCCTTGGGCTCGAAGCCCGGCTCGTTTTGCAAGGTCAGCAGCGAGACCGGCACGCCGTCGGCTTGCATGGCCTGGACGTAGCGCACGAGATAGCCGGCAAACGGCGCATAGCGGTCGGTGCGCAGGCCGCCGCCGATCAGCTTGCCGGAGGTCTTCATCCAGCCGGGCGCGCTCCACGGCGTGGCCATGATTTTCAGGTCCGGATTGAGCTTCAGCGCCGCCTTGACCAGGGGCACGACGTCCTGCTCGGCCGGGGCGATGGAAAAGTGCTCAAGCTTCGGATCGCTCTGGTCGGCCGGCATGTCGTCGTAGGAATAGTCGGTCGACGAAAAGTCCGAGGCGCCGATGGTCAGGCGCGTAAAGCTCAGGTGCAGATTGCCCGGCGCGAACAGGTCGCTCATCACCGCATCGCGCTGCGCCGGCGTCAGGTCATGATCGAGCACATAGGCCGAGGCATCGGTCATCGCCGCACCGAAGCCGACGATGGTCTGGAACGGCTGGTCGGGATCGATGGCGATGACATTGCCAGGCGCCATCTTGACCGGATGCAGGGTGACGTCGGGTTGCCGCGCCAGCAGCTTTGTCTGGTCGATCGTGGTCTCCCATACCTGGACGTGCGGGGCGGCCTGGACGGCCGGCGCCAGCAGAAGGGCGGCGACGGCCGCGGCCTGGATCATATGACGCATGGTGGTTTCCCCGTTAGATATCGGCTTTGACGTGTTCGGCGACGTATTGGGCGTGGCTCGGCATGAGCGCCGTGCACTTGGCGATCACGCCGCGAATGTCGTTGAGATATTGAACGATTCGCCCCTCGCTTTCGAGGTCGACGAAAGGATCGTAGGCCTGCGGGATCAATCCCTGGCCGAGCAGGACCTGGATCCAGCTTTCCTCGGCGAACAGCTCGTCCTTGACCTTGAAGACCCGGCCCATGGCGGCGAAGACCTCGAGCTTTTCGACCAGACTGTCGGGAATGGCCAGGTTACGGTACATCGCCCACATCGGCTCGTCGCGCGGCGTCAGCTGATAGTGGGCGACGATGAAGTCGCGCACGCGCTCCATCTCGAAATCGAACTGGACGTTGTATTCCTTGACCAGGGCCGGCGCGAAGTCGCGATTGGGCATCAGCGCGACCAGGCGCAACACGGCCGACTGGATCAGGTGGATGCTGGTCGATTCCAGCGGTTCCAGAAAGCCGCTCGACAGGCCCACCGCGACGACGTTCTTGACCCAGCCCGCCTGGCGCTTGCCGGTGGTGAAGCGCAATTGGCGCGGATCGCCCTGGGGCTTGCCGTCGAGATTGCGCATGAGAATGTCGGCGGCCTCGTCGTCGGACATGAAGCCGCGGCAATAGACGTGACCGTTGCCGATGCGGTTCTGCAAAGGAATGCGCCATTGCCAGCCGGCGGCATGGGCCGTCGAGCGGGTATAGGGCGTCATTTGCGCCGCGATGTCATCGCTATAGGCGCAAGGCACGGCAATCGCGCTATCGCACGGCAGCCAATGCGTCCAGTCGTCGTAACGCACGCCCAGCGCCTGGCCGATCAACAGGGCGCGAAAGCCGGTGCAATCGAGGAATAGCTCGCCATCGACGGTCTCGCCGCTGTCCAGGACCAGGTGTTCGACAGAGCCCGTCTCGTCGTGCAGCCGCACATCGACGATCTTGCCCTCGGTGCGCACCACACCGCGGCTTTCGGCCAGGCCGCGCAGGAAGCGGGCATAGAGGCCGGCGTCGAAATGGTAGGCATAGGCGATTTCGCGCAGCGGCGAGGCGCCCATGTCCGCCCGCGCCCGCATGAAGCGGTTGGCGTAGGCGGCGGCCGTATTGATCGAATAGTCGGCGAAGTCGTCCGAGACCTTGCCGGTGCCGCGCATCTTCAACCAGTACTGGTGCGTGCGCAGCCAGCCGAGGTCCTGGCCGATCTTGCCGAAGCCGTGGATGTAGGACGCGCCCTCACCGGTCCAGTCGCGAAACTCGATGCCCAGCTTGAAGGTCGCGTTGGTCGCCTTCATGAAGGCGGTCTCGTCGACCCCGGCCAGGCGGTTATAGGTCTTGATCGCCGGGATCGTCGCCTCGCCGACGCCGACGGTGCCGATCTCTTCGGACTCGATCAGCCGGACCTGTAGATTGGGCGCCAGCTTGGCCAGCAGGGCGGCGGCCATCCAGCCGGCGGTGCCGCCGCCGGCGATGACGACCTTACGGATGGGATCGGGCATGAATGGGGCACCCTGTAACCGTGTCGACCTTTAACGCGACCGTTGCCGCAGGCTTAGCATAGCTGAGCCCATAGCCAACCGGAAACAGCGCCGCCCCTTCGCACGGCTCCGCCGGCCAGGCGAAAGGCAGTGTGCCGCGGAAATCCTTGGCGCCGAACAGCACGTCGGTGACGCCCTTGCCCTCGCTGCCCGGCAGCCAGGCGGCGACGAAGGCGTCGGACGCATCGATCAGGTCGTTGGCATAGACGGTCCGGCCCGACTCGAAGACGGTAATCACCGGCTTGCCCTTGCCGGACACGGCCTCTAGCGCCTTGAGATCCTCGGGATAGCGCGATGTGTGGGCCAGCGACGTACCGGGTTTCAGATCACCGGCGGTCTCGGCATAGGGCGTCTCGCCGATCACGGCGATGACGGCGTCATATTGGCTGACGTCGACGTCGGCGCCGGTCGGGCTATAGGTGACGCTGCCGCCGGTATTGGCCGTCTTGATCGCGGTCAGCAGGCTGTCGGCGTTCGGGAAGTCGGCATTGCTGTTGCCGGTGCCCTGCCAGCTGATGCTCCAGCCGCCGGCCTGGTCGGCCAGGCTATCGGCATTCTTGCCGACGACCAGGATTTTCGCGCCGGCTTTCAGCGGCAGGGCCGATCCGTTGTTCTTCAGCAGGACCAGCGATTCCGCTACCGCCCGGCGGCCCAGCTCGCGCGCCAGCAGGGCGGACGCCTTGCCGGCATAGGGATTGGCCGAGGGCTTTTGACCGAACAGATGGGCACGCATCTTGACGCGCAGGATGCGGGTGACGGCGTCGTCGATGCGCGCTTGCGGGATGGTTCCGGCCTGGACGTCGGCGACCGTATTGTCGATGAACTTTTTCCAGTCGAACGGCACCATGATCATGTCGATGCCGGCATTGATCGCCTGCGGACAGTGGTCGATCGTACAGCCCGGGATCTCGGCGATGGCGTTCCAGTCGGAGACGACGAAGCCGTCAAAGCCGATCTTGTCCTTCAGCACATCGGAGAGCAGATATTTATCGGCGGTCATCTTGCCGTACACCTTGCCGATGGCCGCATCGGTCCAGCCGCTGTAGGACGCCATGACCGTCTGTACGCCGGCGCCAATGGCGCCATAATAGCCCTGGGCCTGGATATCGGCCATGTCGGCTTCGCTGACCGTGGCATTGCCTTCGTTTATGCCATCGTCGGTGGCGCCATCGGCCATGAAGTGCTTGGCGGTGGCGACGACATTGCCGGGTTTGCTGAAGTCGCCCTGCAGACCTTGGGTGTAGGCGGCCCCATAAGCGCGCACCAGTTGCGGGTCGGACGAGAAGCTTTCATAGGCGCGGCCCCAGCGTTCGTCCTCGACGATGGCGAGGGTCGGCGCGAAAGCCCAGTTGACGCCGGTGGCGCGCACGGCCTTGGCGGTCGCCTGGCCGATTTGCGTGATCAGCTCGGGATCGTGGGCGGCGCCCAGGCCGATATTGTGCGGAAAAAGCGTCGCGCCATAGACGTTGGAATGGCCGTGGACGGCGTCGGTGCCCCACAGCAGCGGGATCTTGGCCTGCGCGTTCAAGGCGTCGGCCATCTTGACCCAGTCGCGGGCGCTGGCGTGCCGGTCCATATTGGGCCAGGAGCCGCCGCCATTGAGCACGGAGCCGAACTGATAGGTCTTGATGTCGACGGGATCGACGGTCTTGATCTCGACCTGCATCATCTGGGCGATCTTCTGGCGCAGCGTCATGCCCTTCACGAGACGGGCGATCTTCGCCTCCATCTTCGCGTCGGGGGCTATGGCCGAGGTGATGTGCGGCCAATGGGCGGCCGGCGTATCGGCGACGGCGGGAAAGGCCAGGACTGAGCCCAGGATTGAGCCAAGCGCGGCAATCAGCGCAAGGGGCGCGACGGAGGTCGGGACGGACATAGACAATCCTTGCGGCCGCAACGCCGCGCGTACGAAAAGACAGCGGGGAAAGAAAAACGCGGGAGGGATGAAAGGGACGCACATCCCTCCCGCTAGGGGCATCACCGGTATGAGCCGGGAGCCTGGGAGATTATTGGAACTTGTAGTTGAAGCCGGCCATGATGACGCGGCCATAGGTCTCGATCTTGTTCAGCTCGGTCGGGCTCGTATTGGGCGTCGTGCTGAGATATTCCTTGTAAGGCTCGTTCGTCAGGTTGTAGCCCTGCAGCAGCAGGGTCATGCCCTTGAGCGGCCCACCCTTGATGTCGTAGCTGATCTGAGCGTCATAGCTCTTCTGCGGCTCAATCTCGGTGTAGGTCAGCTCGGCGAACAGGGCGGCCACTTCGCCGCGATAGGCGGCGCGGTAACGCTCGCCAAAGCGGGCCGAGAAGCCGTACTTTTCATAGAAGACCGTCCAGCTGTAGACCGTGCCGGAGAAGCCCGGCAGCGGCGTGCCGCTGGTGTCGCTCGGGCCTTGCGACATGATGTCGGTCCAGCTGCGCGAATAGCTGCCGGTGATGCCGAAGCCGTCGAGCACCGGATGGACCAGCTTGCCGTCCAGCGTGCCGGACAGTTCGAGGCCTTCGACATTGCCGCCGTGGCCGTTTTCCGGCTGGGTGTACTGGCCGATCGTGCCGCCTTGCGGGTTGACCGGATACCCAGACAGGTTGGGATACCCTGCGAAGTCATAGCTCATGTCCGTCTGGCTATAGATATAGGTCAGCAGGTGCTTGTGGAAATAGGCCAGGGACAGGTAGCTCGACTTGGAGAAATACTTGGTATAGCTCAGGTCGATGGCGTCACCCAGCCACGGCCGCAGGTTCGGATTGCCGCCGCTGCCGCTCCACGTGCCGTAGGGATCGGGCTGTCCGGTCGTCAGGTTGATACCCGGCTGCGACACCCCGGCCGAGGCATTGGCGCGCAGGTCGTCGAGGCGCGGCCGCGACATTTCGCGAGCCAGGCCCAGGCGTACGTCTTCATCCCACGGCAGGTCGACGACCAGGTTGAAGTTGGGCAGGAAGTTGCCGTACTTCAGCGCCTTGGAATAGGGCGAGAAGATCGCCGTGCCGTCCGGATTGGTGCCCGAGGTGATGAAGCCCTGGGACTGCTGGTCGGCGGAGACGTACTGGGCGCCGAGATCGCCGTGGGTCGGCAGGCCGAACAGGTGCGAGTCGATGTTGAGCTGGGCATAGTAGGTGGTCAGCTTTTCGGTGACCTGCCACTCTTCGTCGTACATGTTGGAATCGTCGATCGGCTTGATCGTATAGGCCGAAAGTGCGGCCACCGGATTGTAGTCGACGACATTGCCGAAGCCCTGGATGTCGACCGACTGGCTTTCCTGAGCCGCCGTGGGGATGGTTTGGCGATAGGCGGCGTTGTAGGTGCCGCCCGCCAGGGCGCCCGTCAGGAACAGGTTCTCGTCGTTCTCGGTCTTGTGCTTGACGCGATCGGAATAGTCGATGCCGACGTCGAAGGTCGAGAACAGCTTGTTCCAGTCGCCGTGGAAGGCGTATTTGCCGGCCAGCTTGCCTTCGGTGAAGGTGTCCTTTTCATGCGGGTCGTGGATGGTGCCGTCATGGCCCCAACCGCCCCACGGCGCCGGATCGCCCAGCTCGACGGTCGAGGCATTGGCATAGCTGAGACCCGGTGTCAGCGTCGGGAAGCCGCCATTGGCGACACCGCTATAGGTGATGCTGTCGAAGGTGCGGGTCGCGCCATACCCCGCATACTGCTCCATATTGGTTTCCTTGCGCTCGGCGTACGAATAGCTGAGGTCGCCCTGCAGGGTCCAGTCGCCGGCGAAGTAGCGGTTGCGCGAGATCAGCGAACGCAAATTGTCCTTGCGGGTATTGTAGTCGCTGATGAGGATCGGCGCGACGTAGTTGATCGTGCCGGCCGTATTGACCAGCTGGCCGCCGATGGTCTGGTACTGACCGTTCGAAATGGTGCGCGCCGGCGCATTGGGATCGGTGGGGTTGTCGACATAGGCCGACTGATACCATTCGACGCCGTGCATCAGCTCGGTCTCGTTGAACTTGGAGACGTAGAGGTCGTTGATGCTCTGGAACTTGTCGTTCGGACGCCAGGCGATGGTGCCCATCAGGCTGTCGCGGACATTGGTGCGCGAATAGTTGTAAAGTTCGGCGCCTTGCAGGTCCTGGGCATTGGCGTCGGCCGCCGGCACCAGGCTGTGGGTGACGCCGTCCGAGGTCTGGTAGGTCGACTGCGGCGCCCACCACCAGGCGTGATAGTGCCGTTCCTGGTCGGGCGAATCGAGGTGGGCGTAGCCCAGCGAGATGCCGAGCTTGCCGCCGAAAAAGCGGTCGATATAGGCGAAGCTCAGGCGATTGCCGTCGGTCTTGGTGCCGGGGTTGAGCTTGCCTTCGCTGTCGCTGGTCCCGCGTACGTCGACCGCGAAGACGCGGTGGCTGTAATCGAGGGGGTTGATGGTGTGCAGGTCGACGGTACCGGCCAGGCCCTGGCCGACCAGGGTGGCGTCCGGCGTCTTGTAGACCGTGGCGGCGCCGATCAGTTCGGACGGATACTGGTCGAATTCGGCGGAGCGGTTGTCGCCGGTCGAGGCCTGCTGGTAGTCGTTGAGCAGGGTGGCGGTGAAGTCCGGCGACAGGCCGCGGATCGAGATGTCCTGGTAGTGGCCGTCGACCAGCTGGCCGGCCAGGCCGGGCAGGCGGGTCAGGGAGTCGGCGATCGATTCGTCGGGCATCTTGCCGATGTCCTCGGCCGAAATGGTCTCGACGATCGAATTGGACTTGCGCTTGACGGCCAACGCGTCCTGCAGGCTGCGACGAATGCCGGTGACGACGACGACGGTGTTGGCGTCGCCCGTCTTGGCCGCCGGGGCGCCGGCGTTTTGAGTCGTGGTATCTTGCGCATGGGCCGCCCCGGCCCAAAGCGCCATACCGGCTGCGGTCGACATAAGCAGCATGCGTCCGCCGCGCAAGCAGCTTGCGGATATCCTCATCTGTTCCTCCCTGGAGGTATTTTTGTGGCACCGGCTTATAATCTACCGCGCCGGCATTGGAAGCGCTTCCAATAACGTATCAAGGGAGTCGTTTGTCAAATGGATTCGACAAAACGGGCCACAATCGAGCCATTTTTAGTATCAAGTTTGACGGATGTGCCAATTTCGACACAAGGCGCAGCCGATCAAATTGATCGAACTGGGAGCGTTTCCATTATTGACGCAAGGTCACCTTCGGGGCCGCCACCGACTCGCGAACGATGATGCGGTGGGGGATGAGCTCGAAGCGCAGATCGGGCGGCGCCAGACGGTCGGCATTGATCAAGCTGAACAAAAGTTCGACGGCGCGCGACCCCATGGCGCGTAGCGGCTGATGGACGGTGGTCAAGGGCGGCCAGACGATCTCCGACACCGGCGTATCGTCGAAACCGACGATCGACAGGTCGCGGGGAATGTTCAGTCCCATCTTGTGCGCGGTAAACGACGCGCCGACGGCCATGTCGTCATTGGCGCAGATCAGCGCCGTCGGCTTGAGCCGTCCGGTGATGATGGCTTCGCTGAGCGCGGTGCCGGACTTGAAGCTGAAATTGCCGCGCTCGACATGCATGTCGTCGACCTTCAGGCCGGCGGTCTCGAGCGCCCGGGCAAAGCCGAGATAGCGGTCGTCGGCGGCGACGTGGCCTTCGAGCCCGCGAATGAAGCCGAAGCGCGTATGCCCCAGCGACAGCAGGTGACGGGTAATCTCGAAGCCCGCGGCTTCGTCGTCGATGCCGACGCCGGCGATCACGCCCTGGGCGGCGCGGCCGGCCGACACGCCGACGACGGGATAGTTGCGCCGCTTCAGTTCGGCCAGGAGCTCCAGGTCGTCGGCCAAGGGCGGCGTCAGGATCAGGCCGTCATAGCGACGCTGTTCGATGAGGCCGATGATGCTTTCGAAATTGCGCAGCGAATGCTGGTTGACGGCATGCAGCATCAGCTGAAAGCCGTGGGCGCCGCAGGCCCGCATGGCGCCGATTTCCAGGCCGCTGTAATAGAAGGAGTTCGGTTCGGCATCGAGGTCGGAGGCATAGACCAGGCCGATGACCTGGCTGCGGCCGCCGGCCAGGAAGCGCGCCTGCATGTTCATCTTGTACTGCAGCTTGTCGACGGCCGCCATGACCGCGTCGCGCGCCTTGGCCGAGACGTTGGGGCCGCCATTGAGCACGCGTGACACCGTCACCCGCGCCACGCCGGCCAGGGCGGCGACATCGTCGATGGTCGGTTTGACTCCGTTCACGCCTGTAAAGTCTCTTGGTCGAATCCTGTAGGGTCTCCCTGTTTAGGCGTTAGGCAGAGGGGGCGTCCATCCATAAAACGCGCCGGCGGCGGTGATTGTCCGGCAAAGCGCGCCAATCCGGGGCAAACCGGGCCCTGCGAGGCCAATTAAGCCGTTGCGGATGCGAAGGCCTTGGGTTATCGACGCATATCCATGCGCGCGTTGAGTCTGCATCTAAGTTTAAGGGATTTTCGGTCATGACCCAGATGGTTACGGTCTTCGGCGGTTCCGGTTTCGTCGGCAAGCAGGTCGTACGGGCCTTGGCGAAGCAGGGCTGGCGCATCCGCGTCGCCGTGCGCCAGCCGGTGATCGCCTACGACCTCAAGCCGAACGGCGACGTCGGCCAGATCCAGGTGGTGCGTTGCGATATTCGCCGCGACGCCGATATCCAGGCCGCCCTGCACGGCGCCACGGCCGTCATCAACCTGGTCGGCATCCGCCATCAATCGATGGGCAAAAGCTTCGACGCCCTGCACCGTGCCGCCGCGACCCGCGTTGCCGAGCTGGCCGCCGCCCGCGGCATCCACAATTTCGTCCAGGTTTCGGCGCTGGGCGCCGATCCCAAGGCACCGTCGCAATACTCGGCCTCCAAGGCCAAGGGCGAGGACGGTGTCCGCAAGGCGATCCCGCAGGCGGTGATCGTGCGCCCCAGCCTGGTCTTCGGGCCCCAGGACAGCTTCATCACTGAACTGGCCGGCCAGGTGAAGGCCTTCCCGGTCATGCCGGCGGTCGGTGGCGGCAAGACCAAGTTCCAACCGGTCTATGTCGGAGACGTCGCGTCCGCCATTGCCCACGTCCTGGGCCGCGAAGCCTGCTACGGTCAGACCTATGAGCTGGGCGGGCCGGAGGTCTACACCTTCAACGAGCTGATCACCTATGTCGGCCGCGAGGTCATGGCGCCGCGTCCGCTGATCTATCTGCCGACGCTCGGCGCCCGCGTCATCGCCGTATTCGGCGATATCGCCGCGGGCCTCGGCTTCCCGCCGATCCTGACGACCGATCAGGTCCTGATGCTGAAGCGCGACTATGTCGTGCACGGCAAGGGCCTGCGCGACCTTGGCATTGCCGCGACCGCGCTGGAATCGATCGCGCCCGGCTATCTCTGGCGCTTCCGCACCAATGGCCAGTTCGCCATCCCCGTCAGCGCCGACGTCTAAAAGCGCGCAGCGCAATTCCAAATGAATAGAGCCCGTCCGGCGGCCGGACGGGCTCTAAATCTGTGTTCATCTGTGGATACCAACTTCTGTAGAAGATATCATCCACAGATGCACACAGATGAACACAGATGTTTCGAGTTCGCGAGGGCGCCTGCGCTTCATCCGTAGCCATGAATGAAAAACAGGCGCTTCGCGCATTTTGATCAGTGGATGAAGCCGTAGGTGGCGCCGGCCAGCAGCAGGACGCCGAGCGCGGCGCGGTAGGCGACGAACGGCCAGGTCGAGAAGCGCTCCAGGAAGCGCATCAGGCCCCAGATCGCCGCGACCGACGACAGGGCGCCGACGATCATGCCGACCGCCAGAATCGACCAGCCATGGCCGTCCAGGTGCGCCTTGTGCAGTTCGGCGACCTCCTTGAGGCCGGCCAGCAGGGTCGCCGGCAAGCCGAGCAGGAAGGAAAACCGCGCCGCTTCCTCGCGCTTGAAGCCCAGCGCCAGGGCCGCCGTCAGGGTCGAGCCGGAGCGCGACACGCCCGGGATCAGGGCAAACGCTTGCGCGATGCCGACCAGCAGGACGTCGATCACCGAGGCCTGCTCCATGGTGCGGCGGTGCTTGGCGATGATTTCGGTCCCGGCCAGCAGGGCCGACATGACCAGGCAGGCAGCGCCGATGACCGCGACGCCGCGCAGCGGTGAGTTGCAGGCGTTGAGCACCTTTTGCAGGGCGAGGCCCGCGATGACGACCGGGATCGTGGCGATCAGGATGAAGGCGACCATGCCGAAGTCGCGATCCTTGAAGTCGCCCTTCAGCGCGGCGCGGGTCGAGCCCGTCGCCAGCGCGGCGATGTCCTTCCAGAAATAGCTGACGATGCCGACCAGGGCCGCCATCTGCATGGCGCCGGAAAAGGCCGAACCGGGATCCTGCCAGCCGAGCAGGGCGGGCACGACGCGCATATGGGCGGTCGAGGAGATCGGCAGGAGCTCGGTAATCCCCTGGACGACGCCCAACAGGGCGACCTTGGCGTAACCCAGGGCGACAAAGCCCGTATCGATCACGCCGTTGCACGTGGCTGACATGTATTATTCCCTTTGAAATGACGTATCGAGATGTCGCTTAAAGGGCATACATGAAGGAATTTTGCGCCGTTGAAAAGACGCTCAACTCAAGAGTTTGAGCGCTATTCGGCGGCGTGCGGCAGAATATGCGGGTGTGGCCCGATATAGCGCAGCCTGGCCTTGGGCGCCGCGCCCGATTGCATCTGCTCGATGGCGTGCGCCAGGATGCCGGCGCTGCGGCCAATGCCGTACAGCACCATCGGCGCCTCGCGCGGCAAATCCATGTGCCGGCCGATCAAGGCCAGGGCCAGCGACATGCCGACTGGGCGGCCGCTCAAGTCCTCGCCGACCTTCAGGATGGCCTTGAGATCGGCGCCCATGTGCGGGGCGGCGTCGATCAGGCTTTGCGCGCGGATGGTTTCCGACGGCGACTGGTCGGCTTCGAAGCCCGGGATTTCCAGCCCGCGTTCGATCAGTGCCTTGGCGACGGCCTGGGCATTGCCCTGGCGGCGGACCTGGGTGACATAGGCCTCGGCGCGCGACACGCGGCCGCCCAGGCGCGGGCCGGTCAGGGTGGCGAAGGCCGCCGTCAGCGGGATGGCCAACGGGCCCTGGGCGGCGGCAGACACACGGGCGGCGAAGGTGGCTTCGTCCAAGGTCGTGTCGGCCGACAGCACCAGGGCGCGGCGGATCAGGTCGATGTCCTTGTTTTCATAGACCTTCCAGGCCCGCGCCAGGCGCTGGTGGAAGAACAGGCGCGGCCCGCCATTGGTGACGGCGTCGACCATTTCATTGACCAGGCTGGCGGCTTCCAGGCCCAGGTCGCGATCCGGGTGAACCTCCGCCAGGGCGTCTTCCTCCAGCCGGCGGCCCAGCATCGACAACAGGCGCAGGCGCGGCCCGCCGGGGAAGTTGACGTCGGGACGCGGCTTCAGCGGGCCGAAGGGATTGGGGCTGTGGCTGAGCCACAGCAGGGCGGCGACCGCCTCAAAGTTCTCGTTCTGGCTGAGGGCGACCGCGTCGTGGCCGCGGTAATAGTGGCGGCCGTCGATGGTGATCGAGACCTCGGTATCGATGGCGGCTTCGCCACGGGTGATCGCGCCGCCGCTCAGCGCTTCAAGCCGCGGCGCGGGAGCCGCGGCCGCACTCGATGAGCGGCCGGGCGCGCGCAGGGCCAGGCGTTCGACGTCGTCGAGGGCATACAGGCTCTTGCGCGGATGGGTAGGGTCGCTCTTGGCGGCAATGCGCGAGCGGCTGACATAGGCGTAGAGGGTTTGCGGCTTGACGTCGAGGCGTTGCAGGGCTTCGGCGCGGCTGATCCAGACTCGTGACATCGTACGCTATTCCACTCTAAATTCAGCGAAGGGAATCAAGATTGATTCGTCAAAAATCGTGACATAGTTCGTTAATAAAATCCATCATGGATTAAGCTCTTATTAACAGCTTTGAGGCGAAGCCGGATGACCGGCCCGGGCTTGCGCCGACGCCTTGCAAGGCTTAGGTAGGGCCATGGTCGATCACGTACAACCCGAAAAGAATCAAGCAAATGTGACCGCCCGCCCGCCTGCCGGACAGGCCGTGGGCGGCAAGGTCATGCTGGCCGCTACCTTGTCGGTCTCGGTAGCGACGATCCTGGTCGTGCTGAAAGGCGTGGTCATGCTGATGTCGGGATCCCTGTCGATCCTGGCCTCGTTAACCGATTCGGGCCTTGACCTGGTCGCCTCGCTGATCACCTTCGCCGCCGTGCGCTACGCCAAGACGCCGCCGGACAAGGAGCACCCCTTCGGCCACGGCAAGGCGGAGGCCTTTTCCGCCCTTTTCCAGGCGGCCCTGGTCTTCGCCTCCGGCGCCCTGATCCTGCAAACCTGCGTCGACCATGTCCTGCATCCGCAGCCGGTGCGCGAAAGCGGTTGGGCCATCGCCGTGCTGGTCTTGTCCCTGATCCTGACGATCGGCCTGGTCACGGTGCAGACGCGGGTTCTGAAGGATGAGGCCTCGGTCGCCGTGTCGGCCGACCGCATGCACTACCTGACCGACCTGGTGACCAATATCGTCGCCCTGATCGGTGTCGGCGTCACGGCGCTGGGCTTCGGCCTGGCCGACACCGTGGCCGGTTTCATCATGGGCGGCTGGTTCCTTTGGGGCGCGATCAGCGTTCTGCGCGAGGCGTCCGATCACCTGATGGATCGCGCCATGAGCGATGAGGACGTCGCCCGCATCCGCCAACTGGTGCTGGACGACACGGCGGTGCGTGACGTCCACCAGATCCGCACGCGCATGGCCGGGCCCTATGTGTTGATCCAGATGCACGTCGAGCTCGATCCCAAGCTGAGCCTGGCCGACGCCCACCGCATCATCATTTCCGCCGAGACCCGGTTGATCGCGGCCTTTCCCAATGCCGACATCATCATCCATCCGGATCCGCAAGGCGAGGCCGAGCCGCATAGCGGCGTCTTCGGCGATATCTCGGCCGACCTCGACGGAGAGGTTGCGCCGCAGGCAGACGCACAGTAATCAGAGGCGATGTCTTCCCGTCAGCGCACGCTTTATCATTTCAATTTCGATCCCCACTCGCGCGTGGTGCGTCTGGCGCTTGGCGAAAAGAAGCTGAGCTATGACGAGGTCTCGGTGCGGTACTGGGAGCCGGGTGACGATATCATCCGCATGAACCCGTCCGGCCTGCTGCCGATCCTGGTCGAAACGCCGGAACCGGGGACCGCCGGCGCGCCGCACAAGGTCTGCGAAGAGCGCGCCATCCTCGAGCACGTCGAGGAAAACTACAAGGAACCGCCGCTGTGGCCGGCGGGCGTCAATGAGCGCGCCGAAGCGCGCCGCCTGGTCGGCTGGTTCGAGCGCAAGTTCGACTTCGAGGTCAACGCCCTGCTGCTGCACGAAAAGATGGAAAAGCGGCTGATGGGCCGCGGCGCGCCGGACATCGGCGCCATGAAGGCCGGTCGCGAGGCCCTGCGCGATCACCTGCGCTATTTCGAGAGCCTGCTCGAAGGGCGCAACTGGCTGGCCGGCACGGCGCTCAGCTATGCCGACTTCGCCTGCGCCGCCCAGCTCAGCATCATGGACTATCTCGACGAGATCAACTGGACGCGCTACCCGGCGTTGAAGACCTGGTACATGGTCATGAAGTCGCGGCCGGCGTTTCGCCCCTTGCTCAACGACAAGCTGCCCGGCGTGCCAGCCGCCCTGCATTACAAAGAGCTGGATTTTTGACGGGGGCTGCACCCACCGTGGACGCAATCCGGGCGCAAGCCCTCAAGCTGGGCTTTTCCGTTGTGCGTTTTACCGCCGTGCCCGAGGCGTGGGCGGCATCCGAGCGCCTGCAAAGCTTTGTCGATGCGGGTCTCCATGGCGACATGAAGTGGATGGAAGAGACGCTGGAGCGCCGCAAGCATCCGCGAAGCCTGTGGAGCGAAGCCAAAGGCGCCCTGGTCCTGGGCTATAATTACGGCCCACGGCACAATCCGCTGGAACGGCTGCAGGCGCCCGAAACGGCGAACATCAGCGTCTATGCCCGCGGCGACGACTATCACGAACTGATCAAGGGCAAGCTGAAGCAACTGGCCGGCTGGCTGGTCTCCAAGGCCGGCGGCGAGGTCAAGGTCTTCGTCGATACGGCGCCCCTGATGGAAAAGCCCCTGGCTGAGGTCGCCGGCCTCGGCTGGCAAGGCAAGCACACCAACCTGGTGTCGCGCGACTTCGGCTCGTGGCTGTTCCTGGGGGTCATCCTGACCGACCGGGTGATCGCCGACGAGGCGCCTGAGGTCGACCACTGCGGCTCGTGCCGTGCCTGTCTTGATATCTGCCCGACTGAGGCCTTCATCGGGCCGTACCAGCTGGATGCGCGCAAATGCCTGTCCTATCTGACGATCGAGTTCAAGGGACCGTGGCCGGACGTTTACCGCAAGGCCATGGGCAACCGCGTCTATGGCTGTGACGACTGCCTGGCGGCGTGCCCGTGGAACAAGTTCGCCCAGGCGACGCACGAGATGCGCCTGCAGGCGCGCGACGGCTTCGACGGGCTCGACCTGGCCGATCTGGCGCGGCTCGATGACGCGGAGTTTCGCGAGCTGTTTCGCAAGTCGCCGATCAAGCGCATCGGGCGCAATGCTTTCCTGCGCAATGTCCATTATGCGCTCGGTAATGCGGGGCCCGGCGCCCTTGAAACCCTGAAGCTCGGCACGGTCGACCACAGCCCCCTGGTGCGCGGCGCGGCGATTTGGGGCCTGCGCCAGGTCATGCCGGCCGATGCGTTCGAAGCCCTGCGCGCCGAACGCTTGCCGGGGGAAGAGGACGCCGATGTCCGCGCCGAATGGGAGGGGACCGTTGAATAGCTGGCTATTTCTTCTCCTCCCCATTTTGGAAAAATGGGGAGGTGGCGCGGCGCTCGCCCCTCTTGAGGGGCGAAGTCCGCGACGGAGAGGTCACTTACAGACGGTAAGGAACGCTCAAGCGACAGCAAGTGACCCCTCCGTCGTCGACTTGCGCTTCGCGCTGCGCGCCGCCACCTCCCCATTTTTCCAAAATGGGGAGGAGAAGTAATGACCATCTCCCTCATCGTCCTGGCCTATAATAGCGGCAAGTACCTCGACCGCTGCCTGGCCGCCCTGTCGCGGTTCGACGCCGAGATCATCTGCGCCGACAACGGCTCGAGCGACGGCACCGACTTCGCCGCCCTGAAAGCTCAATTCCCCGCCGTCCGTTTCCGCCTTCACGGCGAGAACCTGGGCTTCGCCGCCGGCAATAACCGCGCCGCCGAGGACGCCTCCGGCGACTGGCTGGGCTTCATCAATCCGGACGCATTTGCCGAAGCCGGTTGGCTCGACGCGATGCAGGCCGCCATTACCGCCGATCCCGAAGCCGCCCTCCTGACCTCGCTGCAGCTCGACGCCGCCGATCCGTCGAAGATGGACGGCGCCGGCGACGCCATAACCTTTTTCGGCTTTCCCTATCGCATGGGGTTCGGCCAACCCCTGACGGATAACCTCCCGCCGGCGCAGGTCTTTTCGCCGTGCGGCGCCGCCTTCGTCATCCGCCGCGAGCTCTGGCGGCAACTCGGCGGTTTCGACGAACGCTTTTTCACCTATTGCGAGGACGCCGACCTGGGCTTTCGCGCGCAGCTTCTAGGCCATCGCTGCCGTTTCGTGCCGCAGGCCCGCGTCCTTCATGTCGGTTCGGCCTCGACCTCGGTGCGTTCGGACTTCGCCCTCTATCACGGCTATCGCAACCGTGTATGGCTTTACCTCAAGACCATGCCGATGGTTGTGCTGATCCCGACCCTGCCGGTCCATATTGGTCTCACCCTGCTGGGGGCCGCAATCGATACGTTCAAAGGCAAGGGGCGTATAGTTTCCAAGGCTTTGGGCGATGCGATATCGGGTATGGGACCAATCTTCGCCGCCCGGAAAATAATCATGAAAACGAAACGCATTGAGGCTTTACGGCTGGCTGCGCTTCTGACATGGAACCCGGCGAAAATCGCACGCCGCGACCTGGATCACCGGAGGTAAAGATGACTGCCGACGCCCTTAAAGCTCAAGCTCACACCGACGCTAACATCAAGATCGTCGATCAGTTCGGCGCCGATCCCGAGCGCCTGGCTCGCATGAGCCTCAACATTTGCGGCCTCTATGTCGACGTCTCCAAGCAGGCCTGGACCAAGGCCGGCTTCGAGGCCGTCATCTCGTCGATCGAAAGCTCGGGCATCGCCGCCGCCCGCGACAAGATGTGGACCGGCCAGGAGATCAACGTCTCCGAAGGCCGCGCCGTGCTGCACGTCGCCCTGCGCGACAACGACGCCGAGAACAAGCGCCTGCGCGGCGACGAGATCGCCGCCGACGTCAAGTCCGCCCGCGACGAGATGAAGGCCTATGCCGACGGCATCCAGGCGGGCACGATCACCGGCGCCACCGGAAAGCCCTTCAAGACCCTGATCCATATCGGCATCGGCGGCTCCGACCTGGGCCCGCGCCTGCTGTTCCAGGCCCTGTCGCCGCTTCAGCCCAAGATCGACGTCCGTTTCGTCGCCAATGTCGACGGCTCGGAACTGGCCCTGGCCCTGGCCGGCCTCGATCCGGCCGAGACCCTGATCATCGGCGTGTCGAAGACCTTCGGCACCCAGGAAACCCTGACCAATTTCGTCGCCGCGCGCGACTGGCTGGTCAAGGGGCTGGGCGAGGAAGCCGCCAAAAAGCATATGGCCGCCGTTTCGGCCGCCCCCGACAAGACCGGGCAATACGGCATCCCGCACGACCGCGTCTTCGGCTTCAAGGACTGGGTCGGCGGCCGCTATTCGCTGTGGTCGGCGGTGTCGCTCAGCGTCATCATCGCGCTCGGCTACGACGTCTATCAGCGCCTGCTCGATGGCGCCCACGCGCTCGACGAACACTTCTACACCGCGCCGTTGCACCGCAATGCCCCGGTCTTCCTGGCGGCGTCGCAGCTCTATAACCGCATCGGTTTGGGCCGTCCCAGCCGCGCCGTCATCCCCTATGTCCACCGCCTGCGCCGCCTGGCCGCCTTCCTGCAGCAGTTGGAAATGGAATCGAACGGCAAGCGCACCAGCCCGACCGGCCAGCCGCTCGACGTACCGACCTGCCCGGTGGTCTTCGGCGACGAAGGCACCAATGCCCAGCACGCCTTCTTCCAGATGCTGCACCAGTCCAACGACGTCGTGCCGCTGGAATTCATCGCCGCGGCCAGGAACGCCGAATCGACCGACGACATGCAAAAGAAGCTGCTGTCGAATGTCATCGCCCAGGGCGAGGCCTTCATGGTCGGCAAGTCGTTGCAGACCTCGCAAGAGGAATGCAAGAAGCTCGGCATGGACGACGCCAAGACCGCCCAGATCGCCCCGCAAAAGGTCTGCCCCGGCAACAAGCCGTCGACCCTGGTGCTGATGGACGAGCTGACGCCGGAAACGCTCGGCGCCCTGTTGGCGCTCTACGAGCACAAGACCTTTGTCGAGGGCATCGTCATGGGCCTGAACAGCTTCGACCAATGGGGTGTCGAGCTCGGCAAGACCCTTGGCGTCAACGTGCTGAAGGACTTCACCGCCGAAACGGTGGCGCCGCACGATCCGTCGACCTTGGCCCTGATCAACCGCATCCGCGGCTAACCGTGTGAGCCAAAGAGGGCCGGCGCGCGTATCTGTTCCATGATCCGCGCCGCCCTTTTCAGCCTGCTCGTTTTGTCGACGCCCGCCTGGGCGCAGTTGCTCGGTCCCGACGACGTCAATCGTCTGCCATCGTCGAAGCCGGCCTTGACCGCCGCCTATGGCCGCGATCGGCATGAGGTCGGCGACCTGCGCCTGCCCGCCGGCAGGGGGCCGTTTCCGGTGGCCATCGTCATCCATGGCGGCTGCTGGACCTCCGGCGTCGCCGATCGCCGCAATACGGCGGCCCTGGCGTCGGCGCTAACCCGACGCGGCATCGCCACCTGGAATATCGAATATCGCGCGCTCGGCGACGCAGGTGGCGGCTGGCCGGGCACCTTCCAGGACTGGGGCAATGCCGCCGACTATCTGCGCGTCCTGGCCAGGACCCAGCCGCTCGATCTCAACCGGGTGATCGCCATCGGCCACTCTGCCGGCGGACATGCCGCGCTGTGGATCGCCGCGCGCCATCGCGTTGCCAGAACCAGCCCCCTCGCCGCGGCGAACCCCCTGCCGGTCAAGGGTGTGGTCGATCTCGACGGTCCGGGCGATCTGCGGCCGAGCTTGGGCTATGAGCCCAACATGTGCGGTGACGCGGCGATCTCGTTATTGGGCGATACGGCCGGCGCCGTGCCCGATCGCTTCAATGCCGCCGCGCCCGGGGCGCTGCTGCCTCTGGGCGTGCCGCAGGTGCTGGTCTCGTCGGTCTTCCTGCCGGCGGACTCAGCCGAGCGTTATCGCGCCGCCGCCACGGCCAAGGGCGACACAGTCAGCGTGGTCCACGCCGCCGGCGGCCACTTCGAGATGATCGCGCCGGGGACGGCGGACGAGGCCAAGGTGGAGGCCATCGTCGCCAACCTGCTTAAGACTTCGGATTGATATCCAGCAGCTGGATCTTGAAGATCAGCACGCTGTTGGGCGGGATGGCGTCGCCGCCGCCCTGTTCGCCATAGCCCAGCGACGGCGGCACATACAGCATCCAGGTATCGCCCTTGTGCATCATCGGCAGGGCCATCTGCCAGGCTTGGACGACGCGGCTCAGCGGAAAGCTGGCCGGTTCGTTGCGGGCATAGGAGGAATCGAAGACCTGGCCGTTGATCAGCTTGCCTTCGTAATTGACCTTGACGTTGTCGCTCACCGCCGGTTGCGCGGCCTTCGGGTCGGGGCTCGCCACCACCTTGTACATCAGGCCCGACGGCAGGGTGACGACGCCCGGCTGCTTGCCGAGCTGGGCCAGGTAGTCGGCGCCGGCCTTGGCATTGGTGACCGCCGCCGCCGAAGCCGCGGCGTCCTGCTTGTCGATTTCCTTTTGCACCTCGTCCATCGACTGGCCGCAGCCGGCCAAGGTAATGGCGACAGTCAGGGCGGCCAATGGCGCCAGGGTCCAGATCTTGCGCACTATTGGGCTCCTTCGATGCCGATCAGGTGCACGCGGAAAATCAGCGTGCTGTCGGGGGGAATGTCGGGGCTGAGGTCGCGGTCGCCATAGGCTTCGCTGGGCGGCGTGTACAGGATGACCTCGTCACCGACGTGCATCAGGGGAATGACCTCCTGCCAGGCCGGGACCAGCCGGCCCAGCGGCAGGTCGGCCGGCTCGTGGCGGGCGTAGGACGAGTCGAAGACCTGGCCGGTGATCAGCTTGCCCTCATAGTCGATCTTGACCGTGTCGGAGAGCGCCGGCTGGGCGCCGGGATTGGGGGCGCGCGAGACGATGCGGTACATCACGCCGCTCGGCAGCTTTGCCATGCCCGGGGCCTTGGCGACCTTGGCCATGAAAGCCTTGCCGGCCTTCAGGTTCTGCTCCGCCGTTTGGGCGGAGGCACCAGATGCTGAAACTGTTGTGGCGGCCAGCATCAGGGCCAGGCTAATCCATACGCAGCGCATAACCGGTGCTCCTCAAGGCTTCGGAAATTTCAAAGGCGTGGCGCGGCCCCTGGGTTTCGACCATGATGTCGAACTCCGCGCCCTTGGCGGGCACGTCGAGCACCAGGCGATTATGGGCGACGTCGACGATATTGCCGCCGTGGTCGGCGATGATGTCGGCCATGCGCGACAACATGCCCGGGCGATCGTCGCCCAGGATGCGGTAGGTGACCAGGCGCTTTTCGCGCACCAGCTCGCGTTGCAGCACCGAGGCCAACAGGCGCAGGTCGATATTGCCGCCGGTCAGGACCAGGCCGACATTCAAGCCCGCGAAACGCTCGGGGAAGCGCATGACGGCGCCCAGGCCGGCGGCGCCGGCGCCTTCGGCAACGGTCTTTTCGACATTGGCATAGGCGGCGATGGCGCGTTCGAAATCGGCCTCGTCGATAATCAGCACGTCGTCGACCAAAGGATTAGCCAGCTCGAAGGACAGGTCGCCGACCTCGCGCACGGCGATGCCTTCGGCGATGGTCGAGCCGCCGGATGGCAGGGGCAGGCCGCGGCGGCGCGCCGAAAAGGACGGGAACATGGCCGGTTCGACGCCGATAACCTTGATGGAGGGTTTGATCGTCTTGGCGGCAATGGCCATGCCGGCGATCAGCCCGGAGCCACCGACCGGTACGATCAGCACGTCGAGCTCGGGCGCCTGCTCCAGCATCTCGATGGCGATGGTGCCTTGGCCCGCCAGGACCTGCTCGTCATTGAATGGATGGATATAAAAGCCCTGCGACTGTTCGCAGAGGTCCTGCGCGCGCGCCGAGGACTCGTCGTAGCTGGCGCCCTCGATGACGACATTGGCGCCGAAGCCCTGGGTCTTCTGGATCTTCACGAAGGGCGTGCCGACCGGCATGACGATCGTCGCCGGAACGCCCAGCCGCTGGGCATGATAGGCCAGGCCCTGGGCATGGTTGCCGGCCGACGCGGCGAAGACGCCGCGGGCGCGTTCGCTGTCGTTCAGCAACAACAGCTTGTTGAGCGCGCCGCGTTCCTTGAAGGCCGAGGTGAATTGCTGGTTTTCCGCCTTGATCCACAGGTTGGCGCCGGCCATCGCCGACAGGCGCTGCGAAAAGGCGCACGGCGTTCGGACGATGTGACCGTTCAGTCGAAGGGCGGCGGCCTGGATATCGGCGTGGGTAACGCTCATGGTGCGGACAAGACGGTTGGAAAAGCTCGTCTTAACAGAGCCGGGCCGGGCTTGGCTTTCAAAAAATGCGCGGCTAGGTAAAAAACATAAGCACGTGGCAAGTTATTTGGTATCAAAAGAAATCAAATTGGCATTACGAGGAATATCTCGGTGCGGATTGGAAAATTTTCAGCCCATTTTCGACACTCGACCAATACGGATTTTGAATTTATTGCCCATTATGCCTATATCGTCGATATTCTGCGGCACTAATGGATGAATAAATGACGGAAATCGGCAAATCCTTCTTTTCACCCGCGACGCACGGCTTTGTTCGAGTCGCCTGCGTCACACCGCTCGTCCATATCGCCGATCCCTCGGCCAATCTGGAAGAACACGTCGCCTTGGCGCGCCGCGCCGATGAAGCCGGTGCCGACCTGGTGGTCTTTCCCGAACTGTCGTTGACCGGCTACACGCTGGACGACCTGTTCCTGCAGGAAACGATGCTCGATGCGGCGCGCCGGGCTTTGCTGGATTTCGTCGCGGCGTCCAAGGGCTTGCGCCCGGTCCTGGTCGCCGGTGTGCCGCTGCGCCACAATGACAGCGTCTATAACTGCGCCGCCGTCATTCAGGACGGCGCCTGCCTCGGCCTGGTGCCCAAGATCTTCCTGCCCAACTATCGCGAATTCTATGAAAAGCGCTGGTTTGCCTCGGGCGCCAATGTCCGCCACCAATCGGTGCGCCTCGATGCCGACCATGTCGTGCCGTTCGGCACCGAGTTGCTGTTCACCGCGCGCGACTTCGAAGCCTTCACCTTCGGTGTCGAGATTTGCGAGGACATGTGGTCGCCGCAGACCCCGTCGACGGGGCTGGCGCTGAGCGGCGCCAATCTCGTCGTCAACCTGTCGGCTTCGCCCGTCACCGTCGGCAAGTCGCGCACCCGCAAACGGATCTGCGAGGCGACGTCGGAGCGGCTGATGTGCGCCTACGCCTTTTCCGCCTCGGGCCCGGGGGAATCGACCACCGACCTCGCCTGGGACGGCCAGTCGCTGATCTACGAAATGGGCGACCTGCTGGCCGAGGGCGAACGCTTCAAGAGCGACACCCTGACCTTGGCCGATGTCGATGTCGACCGCATCCGCTCCGAGCGCCTGCGCACCGCCACCTTCCGCGACGCCCGCGCCCTGTTCGATGAACCGCTTGAGATAACGCGCCGCGAGATCGCGTTTGCGCCGCATGGCTTGGCGGACTTCCACCGCCAGGTGCCGCGCTTTCCCTACGTGCCGGTCGACGCGCAACGGCTGGACGAGGATTGCTACGAAGCCTTCAACATCCAGGTCGAAGCGTTGATGACGCGGATGCGCGCCACCGGCAGCAAAAACGTCGTCATCGGTATTTCCGGCGGGCTCGATTCGACCCACGCCGTCATTGTCGCCTGCAAGGCCTTCGACCGGCTGGCCATCCCGCGTGAGAACATCCATGGCTACACCATGCCGGGCTTCGGCACGACCACGGGTTCGAAGAACGACGCCCTGCGTCTGATGAAGGCGCTGGGCATCTCGGCGGAAGAGCTCGACATCCGCCCGGCCGCCCGGCGCATGCTGATGGATATCGGCCACCCCTATGGCCGCGGCGAAAAGGTCTACGACATCAATTTCGAGAACGTCCAGGCGGGGTTGCGCACCGATTTCCTGTTCCGCCTGGCCGGCGAAAAGAACGGCTTCGTCGTCGGCACCGGCGACTTGTCGGAGCTGGCGCTGGGCTGGTCGACCTACGGCGTCGGCGACCATATGAGCCACTACAATGTCAATTGCGGCGCGCCCAAGACCCTGATCCAGCACCTGATCCGCTGGGCCGCCGTGAAGGAATTCGACAAGAAGACCGCCAAGATCCTGCACTCGGTGCTGGAGCGCGAAATCTCGCCGGAACTGGTCCCGGTCGAGGACGGCAAGCTGCAAAAGACCGAGGACAAGGTCGGGCCCTATGAGCTTCAGGATTTCAGCCTCTACTACATCACCCGCTATGGCCTGAAGCCGTCCAAGGTCGCCTTCCTCGCCTGGCAGGCCTGGCACGACCAGGCGCTGGGCGAGTGGCCCTCGGACTTCCCCGAAGCCAAGCAGCGCAGCTATGACCTGGCCGACATCCGCAAATGGCTGGAGGTGTTCCTGTGGCGCTTCTTCACGACCTCGCAGTTCAAGCGCTCGGCCGTGCCCAATGGCCCCAAGCTCCTAACCGGCGGCGCGCTGTCACCGCGTGGCGACTGGCGCATGCCGTCGGACGCCAATGCCAAGCTCTGGCTAGAAGAACTAAGGGCGAACGTACCGGATTAGTGTCGGGCACGAGCTTCAAAAACTCGCCAATCAGGCAGTACTGAGCGCTGGCAAGCGCGCTGGTCGCCCAAAGTTTGACAAAATTGTGCGTAATTTTTGCGCACGTTTCATTGATTTCGGCGCAAGCGTGTGTAAAAATACACACGCTTGGAGTGACGCAATGAACGCCAAAAAGAATATAAAGCCTAGCGAAGTGATCAAACGCCTTGAAACTGACGGTTGGGTTCAGCGCAGGGGCAAGGGCGACCACGTTAACTTCAATAAGCCCGGCCACCCTGTAATTACGGTTGATGCCGGCGCAAATCCAATACCGATAGGGACGTTGCGCAGCATCTATCGGATAGCGGGCTGGACTTGGTGAGTCAGTCTACTCGACAGCGCTAGCGGCAATAAGCCGCGCTTCACGGCAACTACTAAGCCGAATGGGAATATGTTACATGGCCATCGTGATTGGATTTATTCATGGAGAGGAAGGGGCTTTTGGCCTATCCTTTCCTGATTTTCCTGGCTTCGCAGGTGGAGGCGAAACGATAGAAGACGCCATCCGCAGGGGACGAGAAGGTCTCCTCTTTCATATTGAGAGTATGCAGGAAAACGGGGAGGAAATTCCTCGAATACGATCAGCAGATGAGGTGCTTACAGATCCAGCGGCGAAGGAAGATTTCGGCGATGCCGTCGCTTTATGCCCGCTTGAAATTGAATTGAGGAGCAAGCAAATTCGAGTCAACTTGTCCCTCGATGAAAATCTAGTTGCTCGTGTCGATAGGGCAGCGGAGCAAAGCGGAGAAACACGTAGCGGCTACTTCGCGCAAGCTGTTAAGGGGCGGTTGGCCTCTGCATCTCAAGTGGCAGCGCCCAGAACGATGTACGATAGCGATCTCCCTGAATTTTTAAGACCTCGCGTTTCTGCCGCTACCAGTGTGTTTGGCCGCACTAGTAGCACTGATGCGTTCAAAAATAAGGATTTTTGGCCAACAATAACGACGTCAAATTTATCAGATGATCGTTATCAACTCGATTTAGCGGCACACATCTTATCATTAATTGCTTCAGCTCCAGAGCAGAGCAGCGAAGCATATCGCCGGGTCTTAAAGCTCATAAATGAGATTTCCGCTAATAGGGTCGCCGACTCGAACGTACGGATGACCGATTGAAGTTTGCTCAGCGCTCAAGCATTAAACCGCCTTCAGTTTCTCGGCCAGCAGCTTGGCCTCCGGTGCCCGGCTTGACCCGGCCCGCCAGACCACGACGATATCGCGGAAAGCGTGGTCGGACTTCAGCGGCCGTACGGTGACGGCGCCGTCGGCGATCATTCCGGCCTCGACCGCCATGGCCGGCAGCAGCGACACGCCAAGCCCCGAACCGACCATCTGCACAAGGGTATTGAGCGAGGTCGCGGCAAAGCCGCCGCCGGAATTGTAGGTGGCCAGGCTTTCCGCCGCCCCGGTCGGCGACGACCAGGTGCAGGCGGCCAAGGCATGGTCGCGCAGGCAGTGGCCGTCCTCCAGCAGGATCAGCTCCTCGTCCTTCAAGGCTTCCGGCGAAATGCGCGTCTCGCGGGCCAGCGGATGATCGCGCGGCGTAGCGGCGACGATCTCGTCTTTTGCCACGAAAGCGCAGTCGAGCCCGGCCAGGTCATAGGGCAGGGCGATGACCGCGGCGTCGAGCGCACCGGACTTCAAAGCCGCGATCAGCCGCGCCGTCTGGTCTTCGCGCAGGAAGAGGCGCAATTGCGGAAAGTCCTGGCGCAGGTTCAACAGCGCCTTGGGCAGCAGGAAGGGCGCGATGGTCGGAATGACGCCCAGGCGAAAACGGCCGGATAGCGGCCGGTTGGCGCCGCGCGCGGCCTCGACCAGATCCTCCGTCCGCGCCAGGATGTCCTCGGAGCGGCGCAACGTCTCTTCGCCGACGGCGGTGAGGATGACCTGGCCCCGCGAACGATCCACCAGGCGGGCGGCCAGCACCTTTTCCAGCTCGGCGATGCCCGACGACAGGGCCGGCTGCGACACGAAGGCAGCCTCGGCGGCGGCGCCGAAGCTTTTGTGCTCGGCCAGCAGTTTCAGATATTGCAATTGGCGTAAGGTGGGTAACATCAAGCTTGTCTTTCGGCCGCCACCTTGTCGCCGACCATGGCTTGCAGGTCGGCGAAGGCACGCCGGTACTTGGGGTCGGCCTGGCCGGCGGCCAGTTGCAGAATGCCGTCCGGATTGCCTTCGATCCACGCGCTGATGCGTTCGGCGTCGAAACCGGTATCGGCGGCCAGCCAGAGCGCGATCGGCAACACGCCCCAGCGGCGGCGTAGCGGGCCCTGGGTCATGTCGTTGAGAAGCGCATCGGCGGCCGGCCCCGGCGTGGCGGTCGACAGGGCCTTCAATTTCAGGAGCATGACCGGCAGCAATTCGTCCATGATCTTGCGCGCGTCGGCCGAAGGCGTGCCATCGTCCGCGACCCAGGCTGGATCGCCCTCAATGCCGCGCAGCGTCGCCAGGCCCTGGACATAAAGGATGCGCAGGGCGGCCAGGAACGGGGTCTTGGCCGACCATTGCGACGTCCATCCGGCACCGTCGAGATGGGCGTCGAGGCGCAGGTGGGTATATTCGCGCGACAGCAGCCGGCCGACCAGGCCGCCCCAGGCCGTCGGGTCGCTATTGCCAAACGCGTTGCCCAGCGCGCTCAAATCAAAAGCGATGATGTTGGGCGCGATGGAAAAGGCGTCGTCGCCGCCATCGGCGCCGACAACGACGGCGATGCTCGCCGGCGGGGTGCCCTCATGAAACGGCGCGTCAAGCCGGCCGGCATCCTTGATCCAGTCCGGCGATATGGTCTTGATCAGCGTGATCCAATGGGCGTCGTCGGCCGAGAGGGCGCGGGCATTCATCCGCACACCCGCCAGTTCATTGGCGTCGATGCGGTCGCGAATGAGCCCGATCCATTGCGGCGTTGCCCGGCCCTGGCGGTCGATGGCGACGGTCACCGACACTCGGCGTGTGGCGCCAATGGCGGCATGGCGGCGGGTACGCGCCAGGACAGGCCCGGCCAAGGCGGCCGTGGCAAGGGAAACGATCAGGACGCGGCGGGAGACGGACATGAGGAACAGGACTCACAGCTTACGACAGACATGCCGCTATATAAGATCAATTTATGAGATTTTCAAAAACAATTAATTGGAGTTCTGCACCTTTGCGGCGTAAACAGCCGCCATCGGCACCTCCCGCCGAAAGAACTTTCAAGGAGAATGACCATGATCGGTGTTGGCGAATCCCTTCCGGACTTCAAGATCGTCGGCGTGAAGCCCGGCTTCAACAGCCATGAAGAAAACGGCCAAAGCGCCTTCGAGGACATCACCAATGCCTCGTTCCCCGGCAAGTGGAAGGTCATCTTCTTCTACCCGAAGGACTTCACCTTCGTTTGCCCGACCGAAATCGCCGCCTATGCCGCCCTGTCGCGCGACTTCGAAGACCGTGACGCGGTCGTGCTCGGCGGTTCGACCGACAACGAGTTCTGCAAGCTGGCCTGGCGCCGCGACCACAAGGACTTGAACAAGCTGCCGCAATGGTCGTTCGCCGACACCGGCGGCGTCTTCGCCCGCGCCCTGGGCGTGCTGGACCATGCCGCCCATGTCGCCCTGCGCGCCACCCTGATCATCGATCCGGACGGCGTCGTGCAGCACATCACCGTCAATGGCCTGAACGTCGGCCGCTCGCCGCAGGAAACCCTGCGCGTCCTCGACGGCCTGCAAACCGACGAACTGTGCGCCTGCAACCGTCCCGTCGGTGGCGAAACCCTGGCCGCTTAAGCACCGGTCCTGCCATCCGATCTGTTTCGACGCCGACAAAACGTCGGTGGCGAAACGCTCGCGGCCTAATCGCGATTGATACCTGCGTCGGCTGAGCCGCCGGCGCATCCGAAGAGGCGGCGCGTGGCTTTCCCTTTGTCCGCGCCGCCTTTTCCATGCCTGAAAACCAAAGGAACAAACATGTCGATCGATGCCCTGCGCGACCTGGTGCCGGCCTATGCCAAGGACCTGTCGCTGAACCTGTCCACACTGGCCAACGAAACCACCCTGTCGGACCAGCAGAAGTGGGGCGCCTTCGTCGCCTGCGCCTATGCCGTCGGCGTGCCCGAAGTGGTGAAGAACCTGGAAGCCGCCGCCGCGGCGATCCTGACACCGGAAGCCCTGACCGCGGCCAAGGCGGCGGCGGCCATCATGGGCATGAACAATGTCTATTACCGCTCGCTGCACCTGTTGCATAACAAGGAATACGAGACCTTGCGCGCCGGCCTGCGCATGAACATCCTGGCCAATCCGGGCGTCGACAAGGTCGATTTCGAGCTGTGGTCGCTGGCGGTGTCGGCGGTCAATGGCTGCGGCCTGTGCCTGGACAGCCACGAGAAGGTGCTGCGCTCGCACAATGTGACCAATGTCCAGGTCCAGGCGGCCCTGCGCATCGCCGCCACCGTCAACGCCGTCTCCGCGGTCATCCGCGGCGAGAATGCCGCCAAGGCGGTTTAAAACTTTATGCCTCTCCTCCCTTGCGCAGCGGGGGAGGTGGCGCAAGTGCGAGCGGTAGCGAAGCCTTGCGACGGAGGGGGCCTCGGTGCGCTTCAAGGCCCCCTCCGTCACGGGGCTTCGCGCTATGCACTCGCTCCCGTGCCACCTCCCCCCGCTGCGCAGGCAGGGGAATCGCATATGGCTGATAAGCTATTGAAGGTGATGCAAAAAAGGATTCATTAGAAGCCTTCCATGATTTGGGAGGCTTTTATGGACGGCTTTGTATCTGTGTTTGGCGATGTTCCGGATCCCCGTGCGGAGAATACCCGCCACGACTTGACGACAGTCCTGTTCATAGCCCTTGCGGCACTGCTTTGCGGGGCAGAGAGTTGTGCGGACATGGCTGACTTCGGCGAGTCGAAGAAAGGGCTTCTGCGGCAGGTGG